>Ga0222419_100051_pt1 | contig 219864 bp, 177 predicted proteins | sample 1B20Ametagenome_FD_182474 | JGI IMG/M metagenome (GOLD analysis project Ga0222419, IMG submission 182474) | Enriched microbial communities from leaf-cutter ant dump, University of Wisconsin, Madison, United States - 1B20A (version 2) | ecosystem: Environmental > Terrestrial > Nest > Insects... | reverse complement strand
CTATTTCGACTTCAATCGTTGCTTCGGACAACTCCGTCCCCGTCCAGCCCGCAAAGGTATAACCGGTCTTGGTCGGGTTGGTTAAGGTAAAGTCATCCTCCTCGACGGTATAAGTCGTCGGGTTCGACGGATCGACCGTTCCGCCGTTCAGATTGTAGGTGAGCGTGAAGCCGACCAGGTTGAACTCTGCCGTATAGGTTTCGTCGCCGGTTACGGATACGATCTCCTTATCCCAGCCGGTGAATGTGTATCCCGGCTTGTTGGCGATGTTCGGCTCCGTCGGCGTTGCCCCGTAGCGAACCTGCGGCGTGGTATCGCCTGTCGCCGTCCCCTTGTTCGAATCGATGACAAAGGCAATGTCGTGCAGGTTTCTCTTATAGCGGATTTCAATGACCGTACTGCCGTCCGCTGCGATGGCTTTCTGCGTGATCGGCTCGGCGGTGAAGCCGGTGTGCGTTTGCGCCGCGACATTCGTCATGCTGTCGGTCGTTCCCGTCAGGTTTTCAACCTGCGACGGGGTCGCGGAATAGCTGCCGTCTATCGCCTGCAAATAATGGTGGACCTTGTACGCCGTATTGGTGTTCGCCGTCCAGGTCGCATAGAGATCGGTGGCCGACGTAATCGCCGCATCAAAGTCAAATGCTGTCGTGCCTCCGTCTGTTGTTACCCATTTGTCAAAGGTATATCCCGTTTTCGTCGGTGCTGCCGGCGAGGCAGCCTTTCCGCCTGAAAGAACAGTTTGTGCGGCAGGCGTATCATACTTCTGCTCTCCGTCATAAAAGGATACGCTGTAATAGTTGATTTCCTTATCCGTATCGGAAGCGGAAAGCTGTACCCCGGTGTTCGCGCCTTTGACATAGATGTCATAGGTGCCGGGCGTTACGCTGTCAACCGTATATGTGCCTCCGCTTCCTGAAAGGGTGTATTGGCTTGCGCCGCCTTTCCAAAGCTCCACTGTTTGGCCGGCATAGCTCGCACCATCCAGTTTGACCGTTACGCTTGCAGTGAAGGTATCGGCAACATTCACCTTATCGCTGTCCCCCGTTGCCGGGTTGTTTAATGACGTTCCGCCAACCGATGTGATCTTTGCATTGCCGCCGATATATTCCGTTCCTTCTGTTGCGTTGGAAGGAACTGCAGCCTCAAAAGTCAATACGACACTTCCGTTTGCGGGAACGGAGTTGATTGTGTAGGCGAATGTCGCCACTGGCTTAGAATTGCCGTCCTCTTTGATGCTGCCGTTCACAAACGTCAAGTCGTCCGGCAATTCATCGTCGACGATGACATTCGCAATCGGATCGTCGGTCAGATTGGTAACGGTTATTCGATAGATGACCGTTCCGCCGGCAGTCGCCGAACCGGAAACCGGGGCCATTTCGATTTTCAGCAATGGCGCAATCTTGCCGTTATTGCCCAGTTTGGTGACGAATACATGATTGACATGATCATCAACCATCTCCTCGACCCATTCATTGGCAGAAGAATAGGCGGCAGTGCCGGTCACATTTTGGCTTTTCGCCTTGGATGCCTTTATGTCGTTCGGACCATTACCGATTTCTTTTTTGGTGCTTTCAACGAATTCGCCGCCCTCGGTATTGATGACATCGTAGTAATACGGGTTATCTGTCATCGGTATGAAGCGCGCGGTTGCCGTCGCATCGCCCGTATACGCATTGCTGTAAACGGTGCCGGACTCATAGGCATCCTTTAATCCCACCGTATAAGTAAGCTGAACAGGGGCCTGAGCAGGATTGGAATAATTGCCCGGTACAGGAGTTTTGCGGTCGCTGAACATAATCAGCGGCACTTCCTCGGGGACGATGATCCATTGAATTTCCCCTGTGGCGCGGTCATACTCGACAGTCGAGCTTAAGCCCGGGAACGTATAGGTCGTGACCGTCCCGACTTCCGGCTGTGCCGTTCCGGTTACTGCACCCATCATGGGTGCTGTCTTTAACTTCATTCCCGTGCCCAACACGTCCGTTACCAGGAGATTCAGCGGGTCGCCAAACTCATTTACCTGTTCAAACGGTATGATTTTTTCCTGAGTCGCCGCCTCTACCAATTCTCCCAGATCCTCGAGCGCCTCATCAACCTTGGATAGATCTTCCGTAGATACAAAGTAAATATAATCTTGTGCATACAAGTAGCCGGGCGTACCTCCTATACCATACTTTTTATACTCGGAGGTTGCGCTGTTTGTAAGTGAATTCAGCCAGTAAGATACATTTGCCAAATAATCATCCTTATTACCCGGCCCCGGCAACTTATTATTATCCTGCTGAGCTGGAGGCGACGGCAACTCGTTCGGCTTTAGTAATGCTGTTGCCAGATTGTTGCCTTTTTCCAGACCGAAGGCAACATTGAACCATATAACATCCTTACCACCGCTATATGGGCTGTACGCCACCTTTAGCTCTTCTTTTAGCTTTGCCGCTGTCAAAATGGTCAGTGCCGAAATCTCAGCCGTACCGCTTGCGCCGCTGCCCGATTTTGTTGAACCGTTTAACGGATTGTTATACCAGTTAGAGTTGGCTGTGTTTGCTTCACCATCGGTAAGGAGCAGAACATACGGAACTCTTTCCGTGTCTTCGCCGCTCGTTGCAAGGTCTGGAATATGTGTTATTAAATCATGGATTCCTGTGTTCAATCCAGCTTGTGTGGCAGTTGCATTAGTTGTAGTTACCGTTTGGAGTGTTGTGGTTCCCCCCGGTCCCGTTCCCATTGTTCCGTCAATATATTTCTGGGTCACTCCTGCCTTTCTGGTAATAGAGTTACTGCCGCTGGTCATATAACGGTCTGTAGTGTCGCCTTCACCGGTTTGAGACGTAGAATAGGACGCCAGCGGAAACAATGTGCCAGCGTTAGCAGCAGAACTATAATAATAGATGCCGATACGATTCTTCTTATTGGCAGCCATAATAATATCTATACCCTTATTTACGGCATCTTTCATATTTTTAATACGATCCGCAGTCATGCTGCCCGACATATCCAGAACCATAGCTACGTCCGCGGCTGCCTGTTCCCGCACCACAGTGGTAGAAGTGCGGACGTATTCCTGGGCTAACGCCGAAAGGGTTACGTCAAATTGACTTCCGTTCACGGAAACAGACTTGTCTGCCCAAACGCGGCCGTCGTCGGACTCAGTGCCGAAAGAAGACGGTCTTGTGGACGTAGACGGATCTGAGCTTAACTCCACGACATAGTTGTCAAGTCCGTTCGTTTGCGCTGCCGGAGCATCTGCCGACACGCTTGCCGGCAGCATGCCGCTAAGCATCGCAACGGTTAAAAGCCACGTGCAAATCCGGTTCATTTTTTTGTTTTTCAATTTCATATTCCTTCCTCCCACGCTTAGTTGAAGCAAACGAAATGGATACTTGCAGCAGACAACCCTTCCACTTGCCCGTTCATAAACAGACACAGCCTTCCTTACAATTAAAAGGAAATGCCGCAACTTCGTACACACTTTTTGCAAAACAAGGGGCTTAATACCTGCGCCCTTTCGACCTAAATCATTATAATATTGAGTTTTGAACAATTTCTAAACAAATTCCGCTGCTTTTCGCTTATTGCGGCCCTGTTGTGTTCATGGTATTCTGGACTTATGGTAGTACCACAGATGTGAAAAACAAGGAGACAACAAGACATGAGGATGAAACCGCTGAGCGGATTGACGGTTCTCGATTTCAGCCAGTTTCTGTCCGGTCCGTCTGCGGCGCTGCGTCTGGCCGATTTGGGAGCGCGCGTCATCAAGGTGGAGCGGCCGGATGGCGGGGATCTGTGCCGCAAGCTCTATATTTCGAATCTGGAGCTGGATGGCGACAGCACGCTGTTCCACTCTATTAACCGGAATAAAGAGAGCTACGCTGCCAACCTTAAAGATTCCGCCGATCTGGAGGAAGTCAGGGCATTGATCGCGCAAGCCGACGTGCTGATCCAGAATTTCCGTCCCGGCGTCATGGAGAAGCTCGGCCTGCACTATGAAGCGGTGAAGCAGATCAATCCGCGAATCGTCTATGGTGAAGTCACCGGCTACGGAAGAACCGGCCCTTGGCGCCACAAGCCCGGGCAGGATCTGCTCGTTCAATCGTTGTCGGGCTTGACCTGGCTGACCGGGGACGACAGTCAAGGGCCCGTACCGATGGGGCTTGCCGTGGCGGATATGTTCGCAGGAGCACATCTCGTCCAGGGGATTCTGGCTTGTCTCGTAAGGCGCGGGATCACGGGGGAAGGCGGATTCGTGGAAGTCAGCCTCCTGGAATCGCTGCTGGACTTTCAGTTCGAGGTGCTGACGACCCATCTGAACGACGGCGGCAGAGCGCCGGAGCGCGGCTCCGTACGGAACGCGCACGCGTACCTCGCCGCGCCGTACGGCATTTACGCGACTGCCGACGGCAACATCGCCATCGCGATGATGCCGGTTACGCGGCTGGGAGAACTGATCGAATGCCAAGCGCTCGCGGTATTTTCGGACCCGAAATCCTGGTTTACGGAGCGGGATGCGATCAAGAGACTGATCGCCGAACATCTGAAGACGCGGACCACGGGGGAATGGCTGGACATCCTGGAACCTGCGGACGTCTGGTGCTCCGATGTGCTGACCTGGGAACGGCTGCTGCAGCACGAAGCGTTCCGGGAGCTTTCCATGATCCAGCAGGTGGAACGACCAAGCGGGGCCAAGCTGACGACGACGCGCTGTCCGATCCGCATCGACGGGGAACTGCTGCTGTCTCCCGTCGGATCGCCCAAGATCGGCGAGCACAACGGGCTGTTGGCAGATCAATTTCAATTGAAGAACAGGAGGCTGTCAGGAGAATGAGAATCGACGCGCATCAGCATTTCTGGAATTTGGAGAAAGTCAGCTATCCTTGGCTCATCCCTTCATACGGGCCTATCTACCGCACGTTCGAGGCGCCGGAGCTGGAACCGCAGCTTCGCGATGCCGGTATGGACAAGACCGTCATTGTGCAAGCCATGAATTCGTACGAAGACACCGATTACATGCTGGAAACTGCGGCGGCATTCGATTGGGTCGGAGGCGTCGTCGGATGGGTGCCCCTCGATCGTCCCGACGAAGCAGCGCAAAAGTTGGAGCAGTATACGAAAAATCCATTTTTCAAAGGTGTCCGCCATCTCATTCACGAGGAGCCGGACCCGGATTGGGTGATCCGACCGGAAGTGATCGAAGGACTCAAAGTGCTCGCCGGCTTCGGCCTGACGTTCGACGTGGTGGCTGTCTTCCCTAATCATCTGAAGCACGTGCCGTATTTGGCGGCGCAAGTGCCGGAACTGCGAATGGTCATCGACCATTTGGCGAAGCCGCCGATCATGGACAACGGATGGGAGCCGTGGGCCGGTCAACTCGCTGCAGCCGCCTCTTGCCCGAATGTCTACGCCAAGGTATCCGGATTGAACACCGCAGCGTCCGCGGAATGGTCGGCGGCGGAGCTGCAGCGTTATATCGATTACGCGATCGAATGCTTCGGCGCTTCCCGCCTGATGTTCGGGAGCGACTGGCCGGTCGCCATCCTGAACGGAAGTTACGCATCGGTGTGGAGAGAAACGCAAGCGGCCCTTGCCGGGCGGACGCGAAGCGAGACCGATGCGATCCTGGGAGGAACGGCCGCGGCATTCTATCGAATTTAGAGGAGGACGGGCGGATGAAAAGGTACGGCAGCGTGATCAAGGTAAAGGCGGAGAAGCTGGCAGCGTACAAAGAACTTCACGCGAACGTGTGGCCGGAAGTGCTGGCCATGATCGCTTCGTGCCATATCCGCAATTATTCGATCTATTACAAAGACGGTTTTTTGTTCAGCTATTATGAGTATGTCGGAGATGACTACGAAGCCGATATGGCCCGCATGGCTGCGGATCCGGTCACCCAGCGCTGGTGGGACGTCTGCAAGCCCTGCCAGGAACCGCTCGACACCCGGGGCCCGGGCGAATGGTGGGCCGACATGGAAGAAGTATTCCATACCGGGTAAATGATAGAGTAAAGGAGCGCATTCCATGACCGTCAGATTAAGAGGCATTACCTGGAACCATACGCGCGGTTACTTGCCGATGGTGGCGACGGCACAGCGGTTTGCCGAGATGAATCCGGGCGTGTCGATCGAGTGGGAGAAGCGGTCGCTGCAGGAGTTCGCAGACGCGCCGATTCAGGATCTGGTCGCCCGCTACGATCTGCTCGTCATCGACCATCCTTGGGCGGGCTACGCGGCGGCAAGCGGTCAACTGCTCGATTTCACCCTGGCGCTGCCCGCCGAATACATGAATGATCAGGCTGCGAACACCGTAGGCGCTTCTCACCTCAGCTATAATTTCGACGGGAAACAGACGGCGCTTGCGATCGATGCGGCGACGCCCGTCGCTTCGTGGCGCCCGGACTTGCTGGAACGGCTGGATGCTCCGGTGCCGCAAGTCTGGGAAGACGTGCTCGCTATGGCGCGCCGGGGCCAAGTGATCGTACCGGCCATTCCGATCGACAGCCTGATGAATTTCTACATGTTCTGCGTCGCTCTCGGCGAGGAGCCGTTCATCGGCCGCGAGCAAGTCGTGTCGGGACAAACGGGAACGAATGCATTGGAAGTCTTGCGAGGGTTGACGGCGTTAGGCACCGAAGACATCTTCAGGATGAATCCGATCCAGGTGTACGAAGCGATGACGAAGACCGACGAATACGCCTATTGTCCATTTGCATACGGATATTCCAATTATGCGCGGCCCGGTTATGCGCGAAAGCTGCTCCTGTTCGGAGACTTGGCATCCTATGGACAGAGCGGACGGTTGCGCTCGACGCTCGGGGGAACCGGGCTCGCCATTGCAGCCTCCAGCCCCAACCGAGACATGGCCGTCCGGTATGCCGCATACGTCGCATCGCCGGAAACCCAGCGCGGTCTGTTCGCCGCAAGCGGCGGCCAACCCGGGCATCGCGAAGCCTGGCTGCACGGCAATGCCAATGCCGCAAGCTCCGATTATTTCGTGCATACACTGCCCGCGCTGGATCGTGCGTATGTGCGTCCGCGGTATGACGGATATCTCCATTTCCAGGACCATGCGGGAGATTCTGTTCAGGCGTACTTGAAGGGTGAAATGACGGCAGATTCCGCGCTGGAGCATATGAACGCGCTGTATCGGGAGTCACTTGCGAAGGGGAGGGTGTAAGATGAAGGCGGTATATTTCGAGGAATACGAGCTGGGAGCGGAACGCCGGACGTGGGGCCGAACGATTACCGAAGCGGACATCGTCTTGCATGCGGGGCAGACCGGCGACTTCTACCCGCATCACATGGACGAGGAATGGTGCCGCACGCAAGATTTCGGACGCCGCATTGCGCACGGAACGCTGATTTTCAGCATTGGCGTGGGCATGACGGCCGCCGAGGTGAATCCGGAGGCGTTCTCATACGGCTACGACAGGCTGCGGTTTATCAAGCCGGTGTTCATCGGAGATACGATTCGGGCGAAAGTGACGATCCACGAGAAGAAGGATCACCCGAAGCGACAGGCTTACGGCATCGTCAGCGAAAAACTCGAGATCCTGAACCAGCATGACGAAACCGTGCTGGCATGCGAACACTTGCTCATGGTGAAGAGAAAGGAAGCGATCGGCGCATGAGCGATGCATCGTTGCTCTGGGAGTATCGTCCCAAGCTTCCGCAAGATCTGACGATGGGAATCGGCATCGTCGGGGCGGGAGATATCGTCCGCAGCGCTCATCTTCCCGCCTATCGGATTGCCGGATTCCGGATCATCGGCATTTACGATACGGACCGCGCCAAAGCGGAGGCGCTCGCCCGGGATTTCGGCATCGAAACCGTATTCGAATCGCTCGAACAGCTCGCGGCGCACCCTGACGTCCGTATTGCGGATATTGCCGTTCCCGCCAAGTATCAGGCTGGTGTCGTTAAAGTTCTGGCTGGCGCCGGCAAGCACTTGTTATGCCAGAAGCCACTGGCCGAGAAGTATACCGATGCCCGCGATATCGTCAACATCTGCCGCGACGCCGGCGTTAAGGCCGCTGCCAACCAGCAGATGAGATGGGCCCCCGGCATCCAGGCGAGCCGCACGGCGGTTAAGGAAGGCTGGATCGGAGAGCCCTACCAGGGAACGGTTCAAGTTCATGTCCGTACGAATTGGGAGACGTGGCCGTGGCTCACGCAGATCGACACGCTTGAAGTTATGTATCACAGCATTCATTACTTGGACTCGATCCGTTACGTGCTTGGACGCAAGCCGGTATCCGTCTACGCAGATGGAGTTCGCTTCCCGGGACAGACGTCGATAAAGGGAGAGACGCGCACGACGCTTCATCTTCGCTATGAAGGGGATATGCGAGGGCTTGTCTCCGACAACCACAATAGCGTAACGGGGCAGGAAGACTGGTTCGCTACGTTTCGCTTCGACGGCACGGAGGGCGTCGTCAAGGGGACGAACGGGGTGCTCTATAATTACCCCGCCGGGCGGGCGGATACGATCGCGCTTTATTCCCACCGATTGGACCCGAAAGGCTGGTATGAGCCCAAGCTCGAAGGACGCTGGTTCCCCCATGCCTTCATCGGTACGATGGGCGAACTGATGCGCGCCATCGAGGAAGACCGCGAACCCGAGAACAGCACCCGGGACAACCTGATCACGATGCAAGCCGTGTTCGCCGCCTACCGGTCGATGGCCGAGGGCCGCATCGTCACGCTGAAGGAAATCGCCGAAGACTGAGACGCTACTTCCCGATGGATTGCAAGAACTCCAACGAAGAAGCGAAAAAACGCTCGACGGCTGTTCGCGTTTTGGCGGGATCGCCGGTTCTCATCGCTTTCAGAACCCGAATCCGGCCTTCGGCTCCGTTCCGGGCTGCTCCAGGTACCGCGAGCAGCCTAAGATTCGTTTCCCTGCGCAAATGGACGACGGTCTGCATGAGTTTCGCAAAAATGCGATTTCCGCAACGTTCCGCGACGTAGAGGTCCAGCTTGTCCAGCATATCAAGCAATTGTTCAGGCTCTCCATTATGGCATCGGGATGCGAATTCATGCAGCATGCGGTTTGCCTCATCAAGCTCTTCCCTGCTCATGCACTCGGCAGCCACGAAATACACTTCGCTCTCGATCAGCTTTCGCGCGGCGAACACTTCATCCAGTCTATGCAGCTCATTATGGAACATCCAGACAATCGTCTCACCCGGCAATGGAGCTTCCACCCGGGATACGAAGCTCCCTTCCCCCGCTTTGATGGTAATCATGCCGACGAGAGACAGAGCGCGAAGCGCCTCGCGCACACGGCCCCTTGTAACGCCGAGTTGAATAGCCAACTCCCGTTCATTCGGCAACTGTTCCCCCGGTTTGAGTTCTCCCGAAGTGATCAGCGTCGCGATTTGGTCCAGAATCTGCTCCGTAACGGTGATTTTCTTAACGGCTTCGAACTTCGCCATATTTTTCAATTGCTCCTGTCATCGTTATTGATGCTATGGCAGTACCAGTGTCCATTATAACATAAACTATATGAAATCAGATTACGTGTCCGCCAAGTAATAACGACTTCGCCACCCTCTGCAAGCAAAGCCTGCGCCCCGACCGACCGCCGCACCCGCCATTTTGGCGACCCCATCGTCATTCGAACATACCCTCGAAGAAGCTTGCCTCCCGCTCGGTCTCGTTGCCCGGCTGCTGCGCAAGATCATGATCGTCACCCCGTACGAAGAAACCTTCCCCGCATCTATCTCGTCTGTTTAATTAAGTAAACCGGCAGGTGATAGCTTGAAGCTGATCGCTGGCGTTGAGAAGTTCTTGGCAAGGGGTGGATGAGTTGAGAAAGGTGATCGGCAGGTGGCTCATCGGCGCGTTAACCTCCACATTGGCAATCGTACTGACAAGTGCAATCTTGGTAAGTTGTACAAACTCAGTTGGTTCGCAGCAGGCCTCATCTTCAGCATGTCAGAAACCTCCTGAATCTTTCATATGGGGTAAGAAGACGTACACCTTGAATACCGTCGGCAACCGGGAATTAGAACCAGGCACGAAGCTTGGGTACTTGGATTGCAACGAAGGGACCTTTACCCAGGGGGTAAGCGAAAATGCGGCCGTCAATATTTACACCTATGGGAGTCCGTTGGCAAGCGATGATCTTCTGTTCTTCGGAGTATGGGGCCGAGCCTTATATTCGCCGGCGGATAACAATCCGAGCGTCAAAATCAAGATAAACGAGCCCGTTCAGATCACAGAGGAATCGAGTCCCGTAATAGAGCCGGAAACTCGTGAATTCAGGCTCAGTCCGGAGCTTGAACAGGAACTGCAGAAGAAGAAGCGGCCGATGCAAGGATTATTCGAAACCACGATGGAAACGATCAAAGCTGACGGCAAGATCAACATTCACTTTTCCATTCGGAACATCTCGGGGAACGATCTGCGGATCACTTACGGCTCGGGCCAACAGTATGATGTTTGGGTGTATAACGAGAACGACGAAGAGGTATATCGATGGTCGCTTAACAAGGCTTTTACTGAAGCTTTGATCGTCAGGGAATTTGACAATTCTGAAGCGATTGAATTTGATGAAGCATGGAACCTTCAGGATAACGAAGGAGACCCGGTTCCCTCAGGCCCATATTCGATCGTAATCAGAATCATGATCGGACTAGATGAGGGGACAATCAGCCAAGAGGAACTTACCGCGACTGCCGTTGTCGAGATTTGATCGAAGGCCATCCTCACGGGATGGCCTATTGTTCTAATAAGAACAACGGTTTGGTGAGATACTCTTTATGGTTACCCGGGAGGTGAACTGTACAATGAGCACGAAAGCCAAGCCTGATAAAAACAACCCCAAGAATAGCCCGTCGCGTTCGGGCGACCCGAGCGACCAGGGAAAACCCAGGGCGCAAAGATAATATTATGATCTACAGATCAGCTGACGATTCGGTGCCGAGACACTTCGAAAAGTCGGCCTTTTTTATATGGCAATTGTTTAAATGTATGTAAATGTAAGACTAAATGTGTGCCCTGACATTTTATCAGGCTAAAGTGACCCTTTACCCATCAAGGTATACGCGCCGAAATGTATGTGTAATGTAGGAAAATGTATCTTTAATGTTTGAATGGTTTACCTATCCAAAACGTATCTTGCAGCTCTGCCATGACCGACGATCTTAACGCCTTCAATCTCATGAATGAGGGCATTTACCTGTTGGCGGTCTAGTCCGGTCATTTGCCGTACTTCTTGGTTCTTAAGAGGGCGATCTTTCAAAACGGAGAGAATTCTGATCTTAATTGCTTCCTTATCCAGGCTTTGCTTTCGTTCGTATGTCATGCTGCCCTTGAATAGCGCGTATGCCACTCTCGACAATGTATAGTATCTCCCCTTGCCTCGGCCTACTGACTCTATGAGCCCCATATTATTTGCAAGCCGACTAAGCAATTCTTTAGCTTGCTCAAGACTGCGCTGAGACACCGTTGCTGCTGTTATCGTATCGATCTCCTCATGCCGCATTAGGTATTGCATAATTAACAAGTGGTCAACGTCTACCACCTGGTCCTGTTTAGACATCTGTTTAACTAAATTCATAAATCCAGCATGCAATGGGGATGCTGTAAAGGTTAGCTCTATATGGTTGCCGACCTCATGGTATGTCGGCGGCTCTTTGCCCTCCATTAACAGGGATTTATATATTCGAGATACACCTAAATTGGAACGGTTTACAAGCTTAAGCTTATCCAGCAAATCCATGAGATGATTATTACGGGCTACTGGTGGATGATGAAGAATATTGTTCGGAGTTATCCCGCCAATGAATTGCCCTGGATTAGTCAAAATCAATTTATCCTTATAATGTTTTAGCATTACGGTGCCGATCATTCTGAAGTCACGATGCCCGAATGCATTGAGCAGGGACTCCCGCAAAGCAACCCTCGGATATGTACTGAATTCTGGATGCACTAGCCCCGACTCCATTGTTACCATTGGATTGTCTACCGCAATGTATCGTTCCAATTCGTGCAGAACGATCGGAATCGCTTGCGTACCATCATCCCTGTGAGAGTATTCTGTGTCGCTTAACATCTTGCGATATGACCATTTATGTTCTGGTACTATGCGGGCAATGGCATCAGGCTTACCTACCAAGAGAATTGCGCCTTTGGTTAGATAGTTCGACTTTAACGCGCCTATTGAAGATAACAGGTCTTCATCATTCATTTTATTCAGTATGTCGGACCCTCGCTCGGCTGACATCATCTCCCGAATTCGTTCCATTGCTGAGGGAGATACGATGCTTCTCCAGTCTTCATGCACGAGTTCGGCTGTCACATCTACTTGTCCAGTTGTTTCGATCATCTGTCGTCTCAACGTGCCAGTAAAGGGAACGCAATCCTTACCCTGCCGAATGGTTGCCTTGCCATCCGTTTCAGTGTAAGGTGGCATGCCAGGGTACACATGCATGAGAAGCACTCTGCCGGTACCTTCTGGAACTGCGAGATCCTCGAAAGTCGGCGTAATGTGCGGATCAGTGCGTTCGTAAACCTGTCGTTGTAATATAGCAGAATCAACCTTTGCTGGTACTCCCAGTATCGCACTATTTCTCCCTTTAACTTTGTCCGCCACACCAAGGACAATACTGCCGCCCCCACCATTGCCCATGCAGACAGCCATCTTGACGATCAAGGACACGTTGTCATGCAAGCTTCGAGTATTCCACTCCTTAAAGTCAAGGTCCTGTGATTCCAGATCATCGGCAATATGGTTCTCCAGTTGATCCAGCAAAGCTTCGATTTCAATGCGATACTTCATTGTCGTTTCCTCCCCTCTGCTGCCGTCAATTTAAGTGTTACCTTCAGCATATCGTTCGATTCGCCCGGTCCCGAATGGACGTGAAACGAGAAGATTGGAGAGTATCACCCCGGTGCCAGTTTTTCGTTCGAACCCCCTGCAACTTTCACAATAGCCTTTTGAATACGACCTCAATCTCCATCGAGCGTTTTAAGGTGTTGTAAACAGGTGAATTTTTAAGCGCAGTATTGCAAAAGTCGTTGAAATCATCGTCTTCGAGATCTGCAAATAAAAACACGGTTACGCTTATGTTGCGGATAAACGGTTCTTCATCATACCCTCTTACACCGACCAGTGTGAGCGGGTTTTCCAACGTCAGCTGCAAGACGCCTTCTATTTCTTCGACGATCGAGCCTCTTTTTTTGGACTGCTCCAACAGAGTTAACAGGATGCTGCTTAGAACGGATCCCGCGAAGTATTCAATGCTGGTGATCTGCTCGTATTCGGAGTCAAAGCTGATCTGCTTCTCGACCTGAAAGCCGGTTTTATTGGTAAAAACCTTAGCGGAGGAGAGATCGTTCGACGTTGCCCGGAAGCTCATATCGAAGCTTTTGGACTCATATATGGGGTTATTCATATTTGTTCCTCAGAATGGCAGCCGCTTCCGTTAAAGAACGGATTTTGCCTGAGATATTATCAAGTACGTTCACGGGCCGATTGGAGAAAGTGGCAAAGCCGCAGTCCGGATTCAGCCAAACCCGCTCCTTCGGAAGATAGGTCAATGCCTCTTCCACCTTGGGAAGGATCGTGTCCAACGTCTCCTTCTCATCCGAGCGCGGATTAATCAGGCCCAGACCAAGCGCGGTATGCTCCTGGATTCTGGAATCGGCCATTAAGGAGCTGAGCTCCCCGGCCCTTGGCGTCGAGAATTCCAGTGTCAACAGATCCGCATTCACACGGGCGAATAAATCAAGCAAAGGCGTGTATGGACCTGTTAATAAAATGCTCTCGTCCTTGCTCCAGTTCCCTCTGCAAACATGAAGAGAAGCAACTGTCTGTGTCCGATCGATATATTCCATGATCTCTCCGATCAAGGAACCGGCAAATTCCAGCTCCTCCTTCGGATCCTTTCTCTCGGAAAGAGCCGCGCACATAAAGGACCGTGGCTTCCCGTCCGTGAACACAACCTCGGTCAGAACCGGTTCATCAAACTGGATGACGTCGACCCCGATGCTCATCAGATGGTCGATCTCTTCTTTCAGAATCCTGATGACGTCTTGCCCAAGCTCCTCCTTGCTCCCATATGCCTTTCCGGACAGGTTCGGAAGCCACATCGAGCGTGTAAGAAGATAAGGACCCGGCAAGGTGATCTTAACCGGCTTGCTCGTGAGCTTCTTCATCATCCTAAGCTCATTGGCCACGATATCGCCGGTATAGCTCAGCTTGCCGACACAAATCGCATTTTTGATACTGACTGCCGGAACATCAAGCGTCGTTAGAATGTTTTCAAACGCTTTCTTATCTTCCATATATTCCAGCATTTCGCTCATGCTCATCATGCTCACGCCGCCGATTTTATCGGAAACGAAGGACACGTAGTTATCCCGTCCAAGCTCGCCGCTTGTGATGATATCGATCCCCAGATCCTCTTGCAGCTTGACGACCTGCCCCGTTTCCATTTCAATCAACTTGTTGAAGTCGCCAGAATCCATCGTGCCTCTTCGCCTCATTCTCAGGGCGCTTAACACTTCTTTGGATCTTGGCATGCTTCCGATTAAAGAGGCGGGGAATAACGGTAATGGTCTGTTCACGTATGACTGCTCCCTTATGCATGGAAGAACTTCAGATAATCATTCGCTTCACGCAGTTGCTCAAATCCCGATATTCTTCCTTCGACCCATTCCTTCAGACCTTCCATATCCATCATCTGCTTGTGGGCTGCATTGTTATAATCCATTCGATGAAGCACCTTCTGCCACTCATCGAATCTTTCCGTCGGAAAATCGGGATGAGCTACGAAGATGCAATGATCAAATAAATCCGTTGTATCTATGCATACCAACTGACGATCATCGACGGTGCCGTCCTTCTTCCATGCGTCCCAATTCAAATCCAGCGTGACCGCGGCGTCTACTGTCCCTGCCATCAATGCTTTCATGGCGTCCAGTTCTCCACCTACATGGTCACCATGGAGACCGACGCCAATATCGAATCTTTGCTCCGTATAGTCCGCTCCGTACTCAAGCCCATTCTTGTGCAAATGGTTGATGGGGATTAATCGTGCTTGAGGAGAGTCTACCGCTCCAAACCCGATCGTCTTCCCCTTGAGCCCAACAAGATCGGTAATTCCGCTGTCTCTTCTGACAACGAAGCAGGATCTTCTATCCCGGTCCGTATCCCTCATCGAACCCATCAGGCACTTCCCGTCGGTTCTCAAATAAGCGTCCAGCCAAGCGAGCGGCGAGTTCCAGGCAATGTCGATTTCCTTGTCCATGAGCCCGTCAACCTGGCTTTCATAATCCTTATAGAAGACACATTCGATGGCAAGACCTTCCTCCGCGAAGAAATCGGCGATGATCCCCCAGATTACAGTCACCCGCGGGTCATAGATGACAGCCCCGACCTTAATCGTATCGCTACTGTTGCTCAATTCGCTCACTCCCTGCTTTGTCTATCATGGAATCATCTGACCGGTTAAAGCTTTGCCCAGCCAAACCGTCAGCACGTCGGCACTTGGCGCCATTATTTGTCCGGCATAGGCATCTCTTAAAAGCCTTTCCGTAGGCAAAGCCTTATTATAGGCTTTTCCTCCGCCTACCCTCATGGACAGCCGCCCGCATTCGATAGCCGCCTCGGATGCAACGATTCTGGCTGCCAGAATCTTGGCCAGAGCGTCGGCTTCACCGGCTGCGCCGGCTCTCGCGGCTTCCAGCGTAAGCGCTTTGGCTGCCGCTGCTTCTTTATAGATGTTTCCGACATGAACTTGCACCGTTTCGATATTGGACAGCGATGTGCCATCCGGATATTTGCGATCTGCAGCGTACTTGCTCGTTATTTCGAACATATGCATGGCCGTACCGCTATAAATCGCTCCAAGCCCCGTGATGAAGAATGGCGCTACCACATTGAACACCTGTTCCGCACCTGAACCTTCTGCTCCGATGCGATAAGAAGCGTCCAATGTCACGTGATCGACTTGCATCGGGCATGAAGAATTGCCTCTCATTCCAAGGCCATTCCAGCTCGATGCATCAAAGCTTAAGCCTTCCGCTTCGATCGGAAATACCCAATTGTTGATTTTCCCCTCTTCAACGGATGGCGCCAGCACAAGATAGTAAGAAGCATACCCGGCAGAGGTGACCATGCTCTTCGTTCCATTAAAGGTCGTGCTGTCGCCCTTAACCTCAGCTTTAATCTCCGGAATATAAAAATGCGTGCCTGTCCCGAATTCGCTGTAAGCCAAGGCCATAAATTTGCCGTTCTCTACGACGTCTGCGAAAATCCGCTTCTTCAGTTCGTCGCTTCCATGCGTTTGAATGCACATTAACGCTACATTATGCATCATATAGCACAGAGCTGTCGTCGAACAGGCCTCTGCAAATGCCAGACAAGCCTCGGCATGTTCTGCAAGCCCCTTGCCAAGCCCGCCATATTCCTCAGGTACAAGCAGCTTTAGATATCCTTTTTTCCCAAGTTCCTTGAAGGCTTCTTCAGGAAATTTCGATTCCTGGTCGACCAATTCCGTGTAAGGCTGTATGTAGGACTTTGCAAACTCCTTGCCTTCTTGATAGAAATTGCTCATAACATCCTCCCCATTTAACGCGATGCGATCTATAAGAATTATAATAACATAAACTGTGCTATATTCTAGGAGTTGCTTTCTGTGCGAGAATCGGAATATAGCCGATAAAAAAAGAGCCTCTCCATCCTCTGGGCAGCTCTTTATCCATGGTTTTTGCTCAGCCGCGCTTACCGATCTTGATCAAATCGTGCTGAAGCACGGTTCCGCCTTCCAACGGTTCGAACGGCATCTTTGTTACGCCTAATACGTTCTTTCACAGCTCGAGCAGAACCCGTCGGGTGGGGCGCCCGTGGTTGCGAGTGCTGTCGTACACGGCGGCAGTCATGCCGCCAGGGCCCGCCTCCACCACCCAAAAACAGGTGCGGGTCCGCCCGTTCACCACCGACCGCAAGGTGTGATAACCAATCCCGTTCTTCACGCTCGCATGCCCGGTGTGCATATGTCCTTGAAACACCACTACGCGTTTATTGCAGTTTTCCAGTATGCTGCGCACCTCGGGGGCGTTCCGGATGACGTGGGGGTCTTCGATATCATCCAGAAGGGCATGCACCATCAACACCACTATGTCTGACTGTGCCGCCGCCAAATCGGCCTCGAGCCAGCGCAACTGGGGACGGGACACGTAGCAATCGTCCCATTTGCCCGTCCCCGGTTGATGGGGGATATCCTCGGCGGTGAAATTGCAATCCAGCGCGATGAAGTGCACACCCTTGTGGTCAAAGGAATACCAGGTCTGTCCGCCCGGCATCCCCCACAGCTCGGCCAATTCGGCGCTGGGCACTGCGTCTACGTCATGGTTGCCCAGCAGATAGTACATGGGACCGTGAAATTCGCGCATCACCGGCATGATGGCAGCCAGAGCCTCTCTGCCCTTGTCCGGTTGACCCGGCCAGTCGATGAGGTCTCCCATGTGTACGCAAAAATCTGCTGGAATGGCGTTGAACGCATCCATGCAATGACGCGCTTTTCCCAGGGCGTTCCGGTAATACCGTCCCATCCGCATAGGGCGGTCTGCATATTGTATATCTGCCAGAAGACCAAAGCTGAAATGTTCCATCTCATTGCTCCTTCGATCGCAGGTTTGTGACCGAACCGCTTATACACATAAGAACCAGCCCCGGAATCCCGGGGCTGCATTCCGTCAATGGGAATTGAACAGCAACCCGCTGTTATTATTGTTCAATCCATGCGAGGACAGGTGCGAGACATCGCCGATGCATACCAGCCGCGGGTTTATCCGGTGCTTATCATATTGCTCCAGAAGCACCGTGGACACCGAGGTCGGCGGCAGCCATATCGAGCGCCAGAGCGAGGCCACCGGTATGTTCATGATCATCGACAACAAGGCCAAGCCCGAGCCATGGTGGCAGAATATCGCTACGTCGTTGCCCAATAGCGGAACATCGCTCGTCCAACCGTCTTCATTCACATGGATGTGAGCCTGCCGCAACCATTCGAGAAAGCCGGTGCGCAATTCCTGAAACCGGTTGGCGGTTTGGGGCTGGGGGAAGAGACTGCTGTTCGCCCCCTGGTTTTCTTCATCGCCCTCGGCCAAGCGCAGTTGGTGCCCCGGCAAATTCCAGACGACCACCGGATCCGGCAGGAAGTTTGAATCAGGGCTGGCGGTCAATTCGGACATCTCCCGCATCCAATCCAAGGTTTGCACGGCTATCCCTGTTTTCTCGGCGGTATACCGGGCCGTCGCCTGAGCCCGTCCCATAGGCGATGAATAGATGCGCACCAGCGGCATGCGCTCCATGCGCCGGGCCAGCGATTGGGCTTCGCTTTTGCCCAAGGCAGTCAAATCGTCATTCGGATAGTCCGGATCGCCGTGTCTAATGATATGCAGTCTCATACTCAGTCGTCCAAGAAGGCTTGAGCTTCCTTCTGTGCCTGCTGCAGTGTTGCGGTAATATTTGCATTGTTCAGATAGCTTTCATCCAGCGCCAATTTGAATACGTTGGAGACATCGCCGAAGTTCGTCCGGACCATGTATGGACTCCGCAGGATCGGAAGGAGTTCCTTGATCGTCGCAAACTGGGGCTTCTCGTTAAACATGGTCTGCATCTCGGGCAATTCGTAGGAAGAATGGCGCACCGCAAAGTATCCGCTGGCAAGCATCCATTGGGCGGAAACTTCCGGGGAGGTCATGTATTTTACAAACTCCCAACTGGCATCTATCTTCTCTTGAGAGTGCTTGCCGATAATCGTGAAGCCGCCGCCGCCCAGAAGGGCAACAGAGTCTTTGCCGTCATTGGCCGGAAGAGAAGTGATCCCCCAGTCGAAGGTGGCAGTATTGGATACATTGCCCAAGGATCCGCTGGAATTCGTCATCATCGCGGTCGTCTCGGCCAGGAAGTTCTCCGCCGCGCCGCCGTAGCTGGTGTTGTCCTCGGCCAGACCTGCATCCATCAAGCCTTTGAAGTAGGTGACGGTCTCGATCAGTTGGGGATTGTCGAGATTCATGGTGTCCATATCCTTATGAATGGCGCCGCCGTTGGAGAGCGCCAAAGCCTCGGTCATCCAGACATCGCCCATGAACTCAAGAGGCACAAGGCTGGCATTGTAGGCTTTGATCTTCTCGGCAGCCGCTTTCAACTCGCTCCAGGTTGCAGGAGGGTTCTCGGGGTCCAGCCCGGCAGCCGCCAGGATATCCTTGTTATAATACATAATGGTGCCGCTGTGCTGAAACGGGATGCCGTATAGATGATCCCCGGGGTAGCTGAACAGCGTGAAGAAGCCCTGTACATAGTCGTCCAGGAAACCGGCGGGCTCCTTGGCGATCAGGGTGTTCATATCCACCAGTGCGTCGATGTCGAGCAGGTTGGAGAGGTTGTAACCGCTTAAGATCACATTGGGGGCATTGCCGCCCGAGATGGCCGTCAAGGTTTTCTGCAAAGTTTCATCATAGTTGCCGGTGAAGGTAGCCGTCACGTGAATACCCGTTTTCTTCGCATTGAATTCGTCCACAATCTTCTCCATGGCAACGGCCAGAGGGCCCGAGGTCTGGGTCGGAAAATAATAGACCAGTTCGACCGTATCCTTCCCGCCTGCAGGCGAAGCGGACGAGTCGGATGAGGCGCCGCCGCCGCTGCAGCCCGCCAGAAAAACGAGTGTCAGGGACAACACGGTGCCGAGCAATGCAAACCATTTGTTTTTCTTCATGGATCTTTTCCTCCATTCAATTTATTATTACACACGTTAATCGTGCATAATACAAAGTTACAGGCATTGCCGGGCCAGGGTTCGGGGCGGCCGGCTACTTGATGCCCGAGGTGACGAAGCTGTCCACCAGTTGGCGCTGGAAAAACACCAGGGCTACCAAAAGCGGCAAAATCACCAAAATGGCTGCCGCCATCGTCAGTCCCCATTCCGAGGCGCTTTCTGCCTGAGTGCCGAAGTAGGCCATGCCTACGGCAAGGGTGCGCGTTTGCACCGATTCGGTGATGACCATGGGCCAGAAATAGGAGTCCCATTGATACACCAGTGATGTGATTGAAAACGCGATGATGACAGACTTTATCATAGGAATGCCGATCACGAGCATATATCTGAAATCGCCGCAGCCGTCGATGCGGGCACTGTCTTTCAGTGCGGCAGGTATTTCCAAAAAGGCCCCGCGGAATAAGATGATGGCAATGGCCGAGGCAAAGCTGGGAAGGGCGATGCCCAGCAAGGTGTTGTACAGATTCAGCCCGTTGATAATGAGATAGTTAGGCAGCAGCAGGCTTTCAGGAGAAACCAGCAGCCGCGCCAGCACAAACAGGTAGAAGAAGCCCTTGAGCTTGAACTTGAAGCTGGAAAAGGCGTAAGCAGCCGGAATACTGATACAAAGCTGAGCCGCCAAAACCCCTGCCGCCACGATGATGGTGTTTTTGTAAAAAACGTCCCAAGGCGCGCGACGCAGCACCTCCTTCATATTCTCCACAAACATGAACTCCGACGGGATGATGGCGAGCGGATGCTTCAGAATGTCAACCTGGGCTTTCATGCTGGTGATGATGATCCATGCCAGGGGGAACAGGAAGAAGAGACTGGCCACCAGAATAATGGCGTTAAACACTACGGCAGACGCGATTCTTTTGCGTTTCGCCACCGCGCCGCTATTGTCCGGAACAGGCGTTGCTGCCTCAGCGCTCATAGTCCACCCTCCTCTCGCCATACCGCAGATAAACGATTGTGAAGACAAACAATACCAACAGGAAGATCGTGCTCATGGCGCTGCCGTAGCCAACGCGCCGATTGATGATGCCTTCCTGGTAGATGTAATACATCAGCACATTGGAAGAATGGCCCGGACCGCCCTGGGTCATGATGGCGACGAGGTCCATGGATTGGAAGCTGCTGGTGACGGACAACAGACACACGACAAACAGCGTAGGCTTCAGCATGGGCAGCGTGAGCTTGAAGTAGCGCTTGACATGGCTTTTGGTTTCCAACGCCGCAGCCTCGTAATAATCCTGGGAGATGTTCTGCATCCCCGCCAGAATCAGTAAAAAGCTGAACCCCAGCGATTTCCATACCGAGACGATGATGAGTGCCGGCAAAGCGTATTCATAGCTGTTCAGCCAATGGATACGGTGATCCAGCAGCAGGTTAATGGCGCCGCGGGAAGGGTTGTACATGTAAATCCATACCATGGCGGCCACCGCAATGGGCAACACGAAGGGATAAAAAGCCGACATCCGGAATAGTGTGCGGAATTTAACCGCTTTGCTGTTGGCCACCGCCGCAAACAGCAGCCCCAGCACCAAGGTAAGAATGACCTGGGAAAAGCCGTAAATGGCCGTGTTCCCGGCAACGCGCAAGAAGTGCCGGTCCAAAACCATGTCTGCATAGTTGCCGAAACCGATAAATTGCGCCTGGGCGGCGATGGCGTTCGTTTTCATAAATGATAAATATACAGTGCGCAGCATGGGGTAAACACTGAACATCCCAAAGATAATGACCATGGGCAAAATGTACAGATACGGCTTAACCGCCCCTTTGACCAATGCTCCTTTGCTCAATGCTCCTTTGCTCAACAGCTTCCCTCCGTTCCAAACGAATCGACTGCCTGCGAAAATGAACAAAAACAATCAGAAAAGGGCAAAAAAGGGTATGGCAAACAGAGTGAATGGAACTCCGTTCCACTCACGGTTTGGGGTGCCAATCATTCAGTTGGAAACTTTAAAGACACGATTCCCGGACAACAAGCTCTGGCTTGACGATATAATGCTTCTCTGCGCTTGGGTCGAAACCATCTTTGATCATGGAGACGATTCTTTCACTGGCCACTCTTGCGTGCTCACCCACGAAGGTACGCACCGTGGTAAGACGCGGAGCAAACCATTGGGCCATGGGAATGTCGTTGCTGCCCATCACCGATATTTGGCCCGGCACCGAGACTCCGTTGTCCTTTAACGCGCTGATGACTCCCAGAGCCATGGTGTCGTTATAGGCAAATATGGCGTCGTATTGGCGCATTCGGTCCAGGTTGGCAACAACGGTGTCGTAGCCCGATTTGAAATCAAAATTGGTGAAATAGATGTCGTCTTCCGAGATTCTCATATCTTTTTCCGCCAAAGCGTCCATCAGGCCCTGCGTCGTTAAATCGCCGGACTGGTGGTTTCGGATGCGAATGTACGCAATATGCTTGAATTTTCGCTTTGCGAAGTGTTCGCCCACCAGATATCCCATTGTATAGTTGTCGAGAGAGACACTGGGAATAAACTTCATTTTCTCGTTGCATCTCGTCATGGAGAACAAGGGGATGGAAAGGCCCTTCAGATACTCGATGACATCGTCATTCTCGATTCTGCGGAAGAGGACCAGTCCCGCCAGTTGCCGCTTTTTGATCACCCTGTCCAGCGCAGCCACATCGTCGGTCAAAGTCACATCGTTCAGGAGAATAGGGTCGAAATCGTGCTTGGAGAGCGTCTCCTGAAGAAAGCTGAATTGATAGGTCCGAAAATCGTCCTCCATGAAGCTGCGAAAATAAGTGTACATCAATATTCCAATGGAATTGGAGGTTTGGGTCCGCAGGCTCCTGGCATTCATATTGAATTCGAAATTGTGTTCCTTGGCCAGCTCAATGATTTCTTGCTTTCTGCGGTCCGATATTTGATCGGACCCGTTCAGAGCGCGCGATATGGTGGATTGTGAAACGCCAATGAGCTTGGCCAACTCCTTTGATGTCATCCGCATTTCGCCTTTGTTACACCCCCTTTGTCACGTGCATATTCCCCTTTTAAGCACTTTGGGAAAGAGTTTGTTTGCTGACGCATACGTATGCGTAAATGTTTGTATCCGTTTTACGCATTCGTATGCGATAATTACTTATATCATTATAGAGGTTTCCTTGTCAATTGCTTTGTGTAAAATCCAATTTGCAATTGTGTGTGATCTTTCGGGACGCCAAAAAACGGCTCCGTCCTTCAAGGACCGTGCCGCTTTCCGAAAATACCAGCCTACGGTAATGGGCGAACCTCTAAAAACAGATTAAACCGTTAACCCCTGGGGGAGGCGACTACAGCGACTAATTGCTCCAGCAGACCACCGCACCCGAAGATTAGGCGACCACAGCGACTAATTGCTCCAGCCGACCACCGCACTCGAAGATTAGTCGACCACAGCGACTAATTGCTCCAGCAGACCACCGCAACCGAAGATTAGGCGACCACAGCGACTAATTGCTCCAGCCGACCGCCGCACTCGAAAATTAGGCGACCACAGCGACTCCAGCCGACCCGTGAAACTTATTAATTCTATTATGTGGTGAGAACGGGTGCCACCAGTTCCTCCAACTTATACTTTCCGAATCGTTGTAAAACACGAAAGCAGCCCCTTAGCTTCTACAGCTCCTGGGAGTGTTTTGCATTGCTCGCCCCAGGCGCAAAAATTTATAATTTGGCTTTCTCAATATAAGTTTCGCCCAGCATTTCCTTGGCTGCATAAACCTCCGCAGGCAACTCCTTACGGACATAAGCTTGAACCTCATCCGCATGAACGCTGTACAGAACCTCAAGCTCCTTTGAGAACAAGAGCCCCTCTTGCTCCAGAATTTGCTGTAATCCGGGAATTGGACGCGGCTGAATCGTTTCGTCAGGCATGATTTGCTTCATGGCGTCTACGTAGTTCTCAAGCCCTCTTGCGCCGACGATTTTCACTCCTTTTTTCTCTTTATTGATCATAATGATCGTCGGAAAACCGCGGACGCCCATCGACCCGGCAAGAGCAAAATCTTCCTTCAACAAATCTTGTCCGACCTGATCTTCCGCTTCTTTAACGATGGCTGCTCCGTCCAGACCCATTTGGTCTACAAGATCGATTAAGACCTTCTTCTCCCCAATGTTCCGATTAAAGGCAAATACAGCCTCCCGCGCACGACGCAAGAACGTTCTTGCTGCCGCCTCGTTCTTTTGTTGAATCACCTTGAACACTCGGGAAGCCGGATAAGAGGACTGAATCGGGTTGCTCAACCACAGGGAACCATCGATCGGCATTCTGGAGTGTTCCCCAACTTCTCTCCAATGATCGGCCACGTCCGCCGGGCTCCCGATCCCATTCTTCACGTCCGCAAATCCGTCCCAGTTCTTGAGCAGTCCGCCCATTACGGTATGGAACTGAAAATATTGTCCGTACTCCGCTTCGAGCTTGCGAAGCACCGGTTCCAATGCCCAGCAATGCGAGCAGATCGGATCGGTGAAATAGTATAAATCGATCTTCTCTACAGGTTCGTTGAAATCCAATATCTCCAAGCTTTCCTCTCCGACCTCGCCGCATACTCCCGTCTTTATATCGCAAACCATTTGATTCATGATCACTCACGTCCCTTATGTTATTGGTCCCGATATTGCTGCGCCCATTGTTGGACCGGCTTGAGCGCCTCTGTCAAAGTCCATCCCTTATCCGTTAACACGTACGATATGTTGACTGGAGTCCCTGTCTTTACGATCCTTTCGATCAATCCATGCTCCTGAAGCTCCGTCAATTTTATAGAGAGTGCTCTGGGCGTAATTTCCGGCAAATCCCTCTTCAGCTCCGAGAAATGCGCCGTATGACCCGGAGCCAACGACAAGTAGTGCAAAATCAGACCGTTCCATCTCTTACCGAGGATCTGAAACGAATATTCCAGGTACGGGCAAATTTGAATGATATTGAACGACCTCCTTATAACTTTTTTATCGTTTGTATACTTATTATACTCGATATATTATTTAAATCAACCTTCTCCATTTATTCGGATCATCCGCAGTTGTAACCCACGCAAATTTCCGAGAGCCTGAATTCCATATAGGATAAGAAATTTAGGGGAGAGGAAGCAGTTGAACAAACCAGGTGTGTCCATTATCGCGTGCACGAATCAACCCGGGTTCCTCATGAACATCTTGAACAATTACCTCATTCAGCGCTACAAGCGCAAAGAATTGATCATCATTCTGAATAAGGATAGTCTCAATTTAAAGGAGTGGCGGAGTAAAACGGCCGGTTATCCTAACGTCACCGTCTATCAAGTGCCGGAGCGAATCTCGCTCGGCCAATGCTTGAATTGCGGCATTTGCAAAACCAAATACCCCATCATTGCCAAATTTGATCACGACGATTATTATTCCCCGTATTATTTGGACGAACAGATCAAGGCTCTTCGGCGCACACAAAGCCCTGTACTCGGCAAGCATGCCTGTCTGGTCTATCTGGCCGCCAGTCATCGGTTGATCATCCGGTCTCCTCAAGAGAAGAACAAGTTTGTGAAATTCGTTCAAGGCGGGACCCTCTTATTCCGGAGGAAAGTCCTCCAGAATGTACGTTTCCCGGATCTGTCGCTTGGCGAGGACGTCAAGTTCTTGCAAGCTTGCGCCAGAAAAGGTTATCGCGTATTCGCGACTACTCCCTACAACTATGTCTATATTCGCAGAAAAGATAAAAGCACGCACACCTGGCGAGTGAGCGATCGTCGGATGCTGGAAGGCAGCCGGCCTGTTGCCGTGACGAAGCATTTTCGTCGTTTCTCCGCCCCTAAAATTGCGCGATAGGAGAAGAATTTCTCAACTTATTCGACATGACGAACTTGAATTCCCTGCAAGAACCTGTAGTCAAACTTATTAATAGAAAGTTAAGTTTTCCATACAACGAAAATTGCACAAAATTGGCGGAGCTTGTTCCGCTCCGCCTAATAAATCACTATATAACTCTGATGATGCCTGCACATCTCTACGAACTTTGTGGTTTCAAGCACACGTTGGCGATAGGCATTCGTACCATCATCGAAGAGTTCAAGGTAAATAGAAGAGCTGTTGTTCGGTCGTAATGAAGGAATGTCTTCAACCTGTAGACTTCCTCGCTTTACTGCTTGGAACATTGTTACATCCTTACTCAGGAACGAAATTTTAGCCGGAAGCGAGATGCCAAGGTTTAATTTTGGTTGATTCGCATTTTTCTCTATATTGTTTTTAATCGGAATGAGTCCAAAATCACCTGTTGCAATCGCGATATTGTGAATCTGAGCCGGATAGTGCGATAGAAGGAGGAAGCATAGCGTTAAGATTGAAACCTCTCCCGCATTTTTCCTCGTCGTTCTTCCTGCTTCCGTCTGTCTTGTATGGAATCCTTCTTCATAAAATTGATCGATCCAGTCATCCCAATCAATAAAATCTCTCTTTGTCAGGAGATTAAAGAACTTTTGAGCTTCGCTATATGGAGCAGATAGTTTGAAAAGCTCCATTAGACGTTTTTCATCATAATCTATCATAGCCCGATAATCCTCTGATTCTTCGAGTACAAGAACATCAGCAAGAGGGACGGAAGCAACATATTCTGTTTTACCGGGATGGTGACCATACTCTGCTTGAACCCATCCGGGAATCAACAGTAAATCGTATCCCTCAAAGATCTCATTCTGTTTTAATACGTCTTGATGTTCGTAAAGGAATTGCAGCATGCCTGAGTCGAGAATCAAGATCTTCGCTTCTGATGCGTTTCGAAGCTTGTCCTTTAGTGCTGCGTAGTTCGCCATCGAAACGCTCCTTTACGTTTTTTTCAATTCTCGCTTGAAATCTTCCTCCCAGCCTTCAACAATTCGGAGGTTATCTGTGAATAACGCCACATCGGAATGTTGTTTAATTTCTTCCTTAATTAGCCTTTTGATCGCATTCAAGTTCGTAACTAAGGAGGGTTTAATTAGCGAATCATCCAAAGAGTGTTCTTGGAATAAACTTTCCCATTCTTGAGTAGTTAATTGCTTGTCGAAATTAGCTTTTACCTCACCCTGTAGAGCCCGATTCCGATTCTTTTTAGCGAGTTGATAGAGCTGGATAAGAACAGCCTTGTAAGGAGCCTTGTAGGACTTCATGCAATGGGCGATTTTCACGAAGAAGTCCTCATACTCCAAGGAGTGAAAGTAATCATACAAATCTCCGTTGCTGAAGATCATTTGGCTTGCAAAGTAATCTGCCTTCCGCTCCGTTAAATCGAATTCAACAAAAATGTCATATCCGTTCCCATGAAGCTTCAATTCTTCGCTTTCGGTAAGGTGATAGATTTCATGCCAATAAATAAAGTATTGATACACACGAGGTTGGGCAGTATTAATAATAGGGACATTGTGCCCATTCGGGAATCTGCGAATGGCTCCTCCCCAATTGAGATCGGGAATAGGGATCTCAATCAGTTGATTTTCCTTTAAGATCTCAAACCCTTGTTGCTCAATAGGGAAGGATCGCCATTTGATCAGACGTTTTTCGATAAACGCAATATGGTCTTCGACTTCCTTGCTTACTTGGGCATTTCTCTCAATCGTTTCATCCAGGTTTTCACTCGTGATTCTCAATCGGTACCACCCTTTCTTATTTAAGGTAAAGGGCATAGATGTCCAGTATATTGTCCAGCCCATCCAATAAATGCTGTGCTCTTTCGCTCCTCGTTTCCCTAATTCCGTGGTCGGAATACGCATATACAGGCACAGGTGGAGTAATTGTAATGCGATTCTCTAAGAAATAGTCTTCCGGCAACTCAAACCTTTGATTGATCTTAGAAATTTGAGTATTATAAATGTTAGGATTTGGGCTTTCTGCCTTTAAGATTTGATCAATTGTCGGTCGGGATATTCCAGTTAATTTTGATAGGGACAGTTTGGTGTAACCTTTGAACCTCATAAACGCCATCAAGTTCTCCGCGATTTGAGCCCGGTGGTCGAAGAAGTTGATCGTCATTATAGCCACCTCTTTTCGTTTTTATACATCCATTATATAAGAATTAGATAAGATGTAAAAATAATTTTTACAATGTGTAAAAAATTATTATAATGATTGCCAAATAATTTATACTCTAAACATTAATAGACAACTTTTTAAACCTACAAAGTAAATTATTCCTTTTCAGATTAAAAAACCTCTTTATCACTCCCTCAATGACGTTCTTCGAGAGTGTATTCCCTTGCTAAAGATTTTCATCGAGTCAGGAGCATTCAACTTTGAAATAATGGAACAAGCCTCGACTATAAATATATAGACACAGTGACGAAAAGATAAGGGGGGGTCCTTATGTACGGTTCGACGAATCGATCATGGATGCAGAGATCGATGGCGATCGCGGGGGAGTGCGTCTGCCTGCTGATCGCTTATTGGTTCCTGTTCATGGGAGGCAATGAGGCGCTGCATCTGCCGGAAGGCCATTACGATCGCCGAGTCGTCTTGTTCGCGGTCAGCCTGGCGACGTTCCTCAGAATGGGCTTCATGGTCGCATACCTGCTGCGCAGAGGGATGAGATGGGGCGAAGTAGGCGGCGTGCTGTTCGCGTTCGCGGGACGAATCCAAAGACGAGCCCGTACTTCCGCTCTCAAGCTCCGCTTTCGATGCGTCGGAGCGTTTCCAGCGCTTTGCGGCCGATTGTGTCCGCCGTGCCGGTTATAATTTTTCGGCCCAATTCGGCGGATGCATATTTGAACGGATTTTTCCCTCCTATGCCTTCCGGTCCCATCATTTCCAGATCGTCGCGCTCGGTATCGAAGCCTTCTGTCCGAAGCGCTTCAAGATCTACCAGATCGGGGTTCGTGTACATCATGCACGACGTTTCCCATGCGCCGGCGTGATCCATATGATAAGGAATTTCCGCCGTCGGGGTATGGAACTCGCCTTCAAACACGGCGAACCCGCCGGATGTGCGTCCGTCCGTGGCGTCTTCGATCGCTTTGCGCATCAAATCGCGCTGCTGCCCCACGTTATGCCCCGTAACGCCCACGATCACCTTCCATCCGCTATAGACGAGCGCGCGCGCGATGCCGGTCATGGCCGCTTCGAACATCTCGTCTTCGTTAAAGCTCAGCGTGTACCCTTCCCAATTGTTCGGCCCCCAGTTGACGAATCCGAGCAAGCCTTGGTAAAAAGGGGGCAGCACAACGCCGCCATGCTGCAGCGCCGCTTCGGCACAGACGGCGTGCGCCTTGAAGCCGTCCACGCCGAGCGGGTTGTGCACGCCATGCCACTCCATGGCTCCGGCCGTCACATAGGCGATCGGACACCGCTCTCTGATTTCCTTCACCTGCCGCGGCCTCAAATATTCGTAGCTGACTTTCTCGTAAGCTTTCAACATATGCAATCCTGCTCCTCTTCGATCATTTTTTTGCAAAGGGGCAAATCCCCGCCTTCATACTTCGGGGACCGCCCCTTCGCGCTTAATCCACTTTGACGAAAATCGGGCGCTCGCTCACGTTAACGGCCACTTTGCCTCCCGAGATGGTGAGTGCGGAAGAAACGCCGTCCGTATCGCCATTGGCCATCGTAACGAGCGTTGCCGAAGCGGGACTGCCGGCCAACGCCAACTGGTAGTTGTTCACCGTCGTGTTATTGGCCGTCGGACTCCATAGCACGTATGCCTTGATCGCTCCGGTGCTGTCGGCAAAGCGGTAAATCCACACGTTGGCGTTGCCGGACGGCTGCTCATCGACATAGTGCAGACCGGCCAGCGTATTCTTCAGCGTATAGACGTAATACCACGACTTCTTCGGCTGCCAGCCGTCTTCCTTCGATGTCGTAAGTCCGCTTGTCGCCCAGAACTCGGGGTCCGGCGTCTCATACACGTCCCGCAGCATATACATGGCCGCCCGGTCGACGCCTGCCGCTGCCAGCGCCAGGTACGTGCGCACCAGCCATTGGCCTTGAACTTCCTGTCTGTCGTTGGGACCGATCGCAGGAACGGCTTGCACGGAATTCGGATGTGTATCGTAGCCGAATTCCGTAATCCAGATTTCCTTGTCCGGCAAGTAGGTATTGCGGTATTTCACCAGCTCTTCGACCTGCTGCTTCGTGTTGTACGCTTCCGGACTAATTCCGCCGGTCGAGCCGGTGCAAGCGCACAGATGGTAATTGATGACGTCTGCGGGGAAGCTGCCGCCCCGTTTCCAATCCGACCAGAATTTCATCCCCTTCACGTATCCCGGCTGCAATCCTGCGGTGCCGGCCATGACGAGCTTGGCGTCCGGATCGGCGTTCTTGATGCCGACGGTGTTCGGCAGCGTGCCCTGATGCGCGTCGTAGTCGGCGCTGCTCATCGCGGCGTATTCGTACGGGTTGAAGTAGGATTCCCTGTCGATCCAGTCGACGTTCTGTTCGTTCCAGTTTTCGAAATACTTCAGCGTATTCAGCCCGGACAAGCGGGGCTGGTCGGACGCCAGCTTCAGCTTGTTGTCCGGCACGGCCACACTGCCATAGCGAGCGGCGTACTGGAACATGTGATCCGCATGCGCCACATAAGAGGCCGGATTCTGCGCGTCGGCCCCCGGCGGGACCGGCTTATGGTGCCAGTCGGCAGGCGTAATCCAACTGTTGCCCATATGAATGTCGGGGAAAACGAACAGCCCCGCATTCTTCAGATTCTGGTAGAAGGCATCGAAGTTCCAGCCGGGACTGCCTCCCAGGCTCGGATTAAAGTGGCTTTCGTTGTTCGGGTAGGCGACGTTGGAGCCGCCATCCGCGTCCCAGGCCCAAGCGTGGTACTCCCGCACGAATCCGGCTGCCTGCATCTTGTCGATCGGATCGTCGATGAACGCGTTCATTCCGATGAACTGATCCATCGGCGTCGCATCGAGCGGGTTCGGAACCGTCGGCTGCGGCGGCAGTTGAAGCTGCATCGCACCGGTCTTCGAGCCGTACAGCACAATTTCATTGGCATTCAAGCAGCACGAGCCGACCTTGAACTGAAGATACCTCGTCGAAACGTTGACTGTACGGCCGGTCCACACCTGGTTTCCGCTGAGCGGCTCGGTAATAAGCGTCGTCCAGTTGAACGGCGTTCCCGCGGATACGACGACGTCGCTGCCGCCCCATCCCGCGTCGTAGAAGTAAATGTCGGTCAGGTCATAGCTCGCGCCCAAGTCGACGATGAAGCTGGCCGGGTAATACAGACTGAAATAGGTCGTATACCATTGCGTCGTCGGGGCGCCGCCCGTACCGCCCTTCGGATCTCCCGCGGTCGTCTGCTCGTCGACGAGCGTCGTCGCGTCGCCGATGTTCGCTTCGTTAATGATCATCGACGGGTCCAGCGTGATTTTCGCTCCTTCCTGATCGGATCCCGTCTTGGCCGACGGCGACGTCGTACCCGGCAGCGAAGACAGCCGCCCCGCTTCGTCCATCGCCTTGATGGCGAAATAATACGTCGTGTTCGGCTTCAGGCCGGTTACGTTCTTGGCCTGCGCGTATCCGGCCGTGTACGGGAGCGGCGCATTGCTTACCTGCGTAGCTCCGCCGAAATTGTCGACGTTGATCGGCGAAGTGCTGTAGCGGATGTCGTAACGCGTCGCCGTGCCCGATGCTCCGTCATCGCCTGTTGTCGTCCAGGTCAGCAATATCGATTCCGACGTGACATAGCCCAATTTCAAATCGGTTATCGCGGCAGGATCGGTTGAATCGCCGCTCGGCGCGCTTGTCGAGCCGCTCGACGGCAGGTTGGAGATGACGGAGACGTGATTGACTTCGTCCAGCGTCTTCAGCGCGAAATAATAGGGTGTGCCCGAGCTTAGCCCCGTCACGAGGAACGATTCGCTTGAACCCGCCGGCGCCGGATCCGGTTCGCCCGTCAACTGCGTCGCGCCCGCGAAGTTGCCGGCGTTGATCGGCGATGTGCTGTAGCGGATATCGTAGGCCGTCGCCCGGCCCGTATTGCCGTCGTCGCCCGGCGCCGTCCACGTCAGCAGCAAGGAGGACGGCGTTGCGCCGCCGACCGCCAGGTCCGTCACCGCTCCGGGGTCCACGGTGTCCGGCGGTTCGGCCGTTTTGGCGTTCGGAACGTTCGACAGCGCGGAGAAGTTGCCCGCTTCGTCGGACGTCTTCATAGCGAAGTAATATTTGGTGTTCCCGCTCAGACCGTCGACCGTGAACGATTGGCTCGAGCCTACGGCCGCGGGCGCGGGTTCCCCCGCCGCCTGGGAGGCGCCGTTCCAACCGGTGTCGTCCGTGATCGGCGATGTGCTGTAGCGGACGTCGTAGGCCGCTGCCGTACCGAGATCCAGATCGTTGCCCGGCGCCGTCCAGGTCAGCGATACGGAGGTTGGCGTCGGGTTAGCCGCGGCCAAGTCCGTTACCGCACCCGGCGCGACCGTGTCGGGGCCGGAACGCGAACCGTACAGCACGATCTCTCCGATACCCGCCCCTTGCTGCTCCATGGTGACCCGGACGTAGCGTGTCGTCGCAGCCGTATTCAGGTGATGGTCTTTCCAGACCATGTAGCCCGGATCGAGCGGATCGGTGAAGAGCGGTGTCCAGTTGCCGGGACTGCCTGCCGAAACCGTCAAATTTTTGGTGCCGTAGGAGTCGAATAAGTATATGTCCGTTATATCGTAGGCTTGCCGCAAATCGATGACGGCGCTGGCAGGGAAATCCGATGCATTATAGCCGGGTTCCCACTCGGGGCCCGTCAGTTGAGCGGCGCCCGTGCCGCCTCGCGGATCGCCGGCCTCCGCCTGCTGATTGATCAGCAGGCCGGCGTTGCCGCGGCCGTTCTCGCTCGTCGCCATCGTCCGGGAGAGCGCGATTTTGTCGCTCGTTGCCGCTGTAGTCGCTTTGGCGGCGACGTTGGACAGTCCGGACACGTTGGGCACTTCATCCGACGTCTTCAACGCAAAATAGTACGTAGTGTCGGCGGAGAGACCGACGACCGTGAACGACTCATTCGTGTTTGCAGCGCCCGGCGTCGGTTCGCCGGTCACCGGCGTGGCGCCATTCCAACTGGCGACATCCGTGATGCCCGTCGTGCTGTAGCGGATGTCATACGAGGCAGCGGTGCCCGTGTCGCCGTCATCGCCGGGCGCGGTCCACGTCAGCGTAACCGAGCTTGCCGTCGACGAGACTGCGGCCAAATCCGTCACGTCCGCCGGGGCCGTCGTATCCGCGGGAGGATTGTCCGCAGGCGTGCCGTACAGCACGATTTCCGCCATCTCGGCATTACGCGCATGGAGCTTCACACGGACATAGCGTGTCGTGGTGCCGACGACGTCATCATCGTGCTTGTTCCAGCTCATATAGCCGGTCAGCGGGTCGGTGAACATCTCTGTCCAGTTGCCGGGAGAGCCGCTGTATAACGTCGCGTCGCCGCCGTTGTACGTATCGAAAATATAAATGTCCGTCAATTTATACGGCTGCTCAAGATCCAGATAGGCATAGAGCGGGTAAGCAACCGTGTCGGAAGTCCACTGGTTCTGCGTCGTGATACTTGATTGTGTGCCGCCCGAGCCGTTCTTCGGGTCGCCGGCCTGGTTCGCCGCCTGCTCGTCGACGAGCTTGCCGGCCTTGCCCGTGCTGCTCTCGTCCATCACCATTGCCGTCGTCAGCGTCAGCTTGACGCCGTCCGGGTCGGTCGCGCCCGTCGGCAGGTTCGACAGCGAGGACAGGTTGCCGACCTTGTCGTACGTCTTCATCGCGAAGTAGTAGGGCGTGTTCGCGCCAAGCTCTGTCAGCTTGAGCGACTGGCCCGTGCCGGCCAGAGCCGGGGCCGGTTCGCCGATCGCCTTCGTGGCGCTGTCCCAACTGGTGTCGTCCGTGATCGGCGACGCGCTGTAGCGGATGTCGTAGGCGAGCGCCGTGCCGGTGCCGCCGTCGTCTCCCGGCGCCGTCCAGCTCAGCGTCAGCGAGGCAGGCGTAGCGCTGTCGGCAGCCAAGTCCGCCACCGCGGCGGGCGGCGTCGTGTCGGCCGTACCGTAGGGCGTGCCGTACAGGACGATTTCCGCCATTTCGGCTGTCTGGGCGCTCAGCTCGATGCGGATATACTGCGTCCTCGCGCTCGCGGATTGCCCTCTCCATTCGTTGTAGCCGCCCAGGCTGTCTGTCATCAGCGGCGTCCAGTTGCCGGGGGTGCCTGAATAGAAGTTCGCAACTCCGCCGTTGAACGTGTCCAGGAAGTAAATGTCGGTCAGATCGTAGGTCTGACCCAGGTTGACATAGGCGTAGAGCGGGTAAGTCGCCCCCGTAGGGTTCCATTGACCCGATATAGTCAATCCCGTTCCGCCCGTACCACCCTTCGGATCGCCGACAAGATGCTGCTCGTCGAACAGCTTCCAGGCGTTGCCGACTCCGCTTTCGTTCGTCACCATCTCCGGGATGACCGGAATGATGCTGCCCGCGGCATGCACTTTCGCGGGAGGCCCGCCCGGCCCGGCCCCGAACAAGCTGCCCGCCATCCACAACAGTGCCGTCAAGCCTATCCATACTTTCTTCCTGCGTTCCCTTTGCTTCTTCATTTCCCTCCTCCTTGCCTCATAGAAAATAGATTTCATCATTATTGTGCGAGGACGCCAAACAGGGCGTAAATATCGATTTCATCGCTTTGATAACGTTTTAATATCTTCTTGCAAACGGATGTGGTACACAGGATATAAGAACGTAATCAACGACAACAGATCGATATTTACGCTCATCGCCGACTGCTCCCATAATGAAAAATGTTCGAACACACAAAACGCTCATTTCAGGGAGGTTAATGCATGCATCGCAAAAAGTGGGCGAGCTGGCAGCTCGCCGCCATGCTCGTGCTGACCATGGCGCTGTCCGCCTGTACCAATGGCACGAATTCGAATGACGCGTCGCCATCATCGTCTCCTCCGGCTTCCAGCTCCACTCCGTCCGAATCGGCCACCGCCCCCGCTCCTGCCATGGCTGACGGGCCGCTCGGCAAATACGATCCGCCGATTACCGTGTCGGTCGTACGCAAATTCAACACCGAGCTCGAGTTCGTGAAAGGGCAGGATTGGGACAACAATCCTTACACGAACGGTCTGCGCGACGAACTGGGCATCCAATTGAAAAACCTGTGGATCGTCGACGACCAGCAGTATCCGAACAAGCTGAACGTCTCGATGATTTCCGGCGATATGCCCGACGTGTTCGAGGTCAACCTGCAGCAGTTGCAGATGCTGGTGGAAGCCGGGGCGATCGCGGACCTGACCGAGGCGTACGACAAATATGCTTCCGACTTGGCCAAACAAAGCTTCGGGGAAGGCGGCGGAGTCGTGCTGGAGGCCGTCACCTTCGGCGGCAAGCTGATGGCGATACCGAACGGCGGCACGCTGGGCCGCGAAGATTCGCATTTCATCTGGATTCGCAAAGACTGGCTGGCCAATCTGAACCTCGAGCCGCCGAAGAATATGGACGACGTGATCAAAATCGCCAAGGCGTTCGCGAACGATGATCCGGACGGCAACAACAAGAAGGACACGTTCGGCCTCAATCTCGACGAGACGCTGTTTAACGGCTGGGCGGGACTGGACGGCTTCTTCAACGGCTATCACGCCTACCCCTTCAACCCGGGCGGCAAGAACAGCACGGGCATGAACCTGATGTTCCTGAACAAGGACGGCAAGCTGGCGTACGCCGACATCCAGCCGGAGGTGAAGACGGCGCTGGGCAAGCTGCAGGAGCTGTACAAGGCGGGCGCGATCAATCCGGAGTTCAGCGTCATGGACGGTCTGAAATCGGCCGAACTGGCGACGGCAGGCAAGGTCGGCATGACCTTCGGCCAGTTCTGGAACGCCGGCTGGCCGCTGAGCGACCTGAAGGCCAAGGACCCGAAAGTCGACTGGGGCGTATTCCCCCTCGTGTCGGCGGACGATCAGCAGGTGCTGAAGACGAGCAACAACATTATGCCGAACCGGTTCTGGGTCGCCAGCAAAAAAGCCAAAAATCCCGAAGCCGTCGTCAAGTTCCTCAACTTCTACCTGGAGAAGAACTACGGCGAAACCCGCAACGAGGACTATCACATCATCAAGCAAGACGGCAAGGACATTAGCATCTTCGGCCTCTCGCCGGTGCTCGGCGGCTTCTCGGAAACGAACCAGAACGATTACTTCGCGGTGCAGGAAGCGCTGAAATCAAGCGACCCGTCCAAGCTGAACCCGACGGCCAAAGGCTATTACGACGGCATTCTGAGCTACCGGGACGGCAATATGAACGGCTGGATGAACGAAGCGTTGTTCGGTTCCGAAGACGCAAGCGCTTACGGCATTCTGTCCACATACAAGAAAAACAACGAATTCATGACCAATGCCTACCTCGGCGCGCCGACCCCGACGATGCAGAAGAACGGACCGGCGCTCAAGGACCTTCAGGTCGAGACGTTTACGAAGATTATCATGGGCGAAGAGCCGCTGGAAGCCTTCGATACGTTCGTGGAAAATTGGGGGAAACAGGGCGGTACGCAAATTTTGAATGAAGTGAACGAGTGGTTCCAGCAACATAAGTAAGCGGCCAAGGGGTGGAGCGATCCTTCACCCCTCTGCCCTTTCACCCGGAACAGGCTTGAGGGAGGGGTCAGGAGGAAAATGGCGCACAGCCGCTGGGCCAGGGATTGGCCGCTGCATCTGATGGTATGGACAGGTCTGGCGTTCGTGCTCGTGTTTTCCTACGGGCCGATGGTCGGCATTTCCATCGCGTTTCAAAAGTTTCTGCCCACGAAGGGGCTGTTCGGTTCGCCCTGGATCGGCTTCGACAACTTCCGCGCCATCGCGGAAATGCCCGATACGACGCGCGTCATCTTCAACACCTTGTATATCGCGGTCATGAAGATGATCGCCGGTCTGGCCGCGCCGATCGCGATCGCGCTGCTGCTGAACGAGATTATGATCAAATCGTTCAAGCGCACGGTGCAGACGATTATTTACTTGCCGCACTTTTTGTCGTGGGTCATTCTGGCCGGCATCCTGCGGGATGTGCTGTCGCCCAATTTCGGCATTGTGAACGACGCCCTCGATTTCATCGGGCTGCCTCGCGTCTTCTTCCTCGGGGATGCACGCTGGTTCCCGTTCGTGCTGGTCGGGACAGACGTCTGGAAGGAGTTCGGCTTCGGCACGATCGTGTTTCTGGCGGCGCTGACGGGCATCAATCCGGCGCTGTACGAAGCGTCGGTCATCGACGGCGCCTCGAGGTGGAAGCAGACGCTGCATATCACCTTGCCGGGCATCGTGCCGATCATCGTGCTGATGGCAACGCTCAGCCTCGGCAATGTGCTGAACGCCGGCTTCGATCAAGTGTTCAATCTGTACAACACGACCGTCTACTCCACCGGGGATATTCTCGATACTTACGTCTATCGCATGGGACTGCAAAATTTCCAGTTCGGCATGGCGACGGCGGTCGGCTTGTTCAAATCGGCCGTGTCCTTCCTGCTGATCTCGGTATCGTACTTGTTAGCTTACCGGTTCGCCAACTATCGCATCTTCTAGGGAGTGACGGGTATGGTTCACCAACGAACGGCCGGCGGGCTGCTGTTCGCCGCGGCCAACTACATGCTGCTCGCCGTGCTCGCGCTGCTGTGCCTGATGCCGATCGTCAACGTGCTCGCGGTGTCGCTCAGCGAAGCCTACTATGTGGCGGCGGGGATGGTCAAGCTGTGGCCGCTCGGATTTTCCTTCAAATCCTACACCTTCGTCGCGGAGACGCCCGAATTCATCCGCTCGGTCGGCGTAGCTCTGGAGCGGGTCGCGCTCGGCGGCCTTCTCAATATGTTCCTGACGGTCATCGTCGCTTATCCGCTGGCCAAGGAAGCCGGCCAATTGAAGGGGCGGACGCTGTACGTATGGCTATTCGTATTCACGATGCTTTTTTCCGGCGGACTGATTCCCACTTACGTCATCGTGCAGGAGCTGCATTTGCTCAATACGATATGGGCGCTTGTGCTGCCCGGCGCCGTGCCGATCTTCAATGTCATCCTGCTGCTCAATTTTTTCCGCTCGCTGCCCAGGGAGCTGGAGGAAGCGGCCTACATCGACGGAGCGTCGCATGTGCAGACGCTATGGCGGGTGATCGTCCCGCTATCCAAGCCGGCGCTGGCGACCATCGCGCTGTTCACGATCGTCTCCCACTGGAACGAATGGTTTTCCGGCCTTATCTATATGAACCAACCGGAGAAATATCCGCTCGCCAGCTACCTGCAGACAGTCATCATCCAGCGCGATATCAGCATGACGTCGGACCCGGCGCTGATCAAAAAGCTGGCCGAATTGAACAACCGTTCCGTCAAAGCGGCGCAAGTGTTCCTGGGCGCGCTGCCGGTATTTTGCGTCTATCCGTTTCTGCAACGTTATTTCATGTCCGGCATCGTCATGGGCAGCGTAAAGGAGTAGACCGATGAGCAGACCGTTCGAAATCGCGACTTATTATTTTCCCCAGTATCATCCCGACCCGAGGAACGACGAATGGCACGGCAAAGGCTGGACGGAATGGGACATGGTTCGCCGGGCGACGCCCCGATTTCCCGGTCATGCGCAGCCGAAGCGCTGCGCTTGGGGCGAATACGACGAATCGCTGCCGGAGACGGCGGAGAAGCAGATCGCGCTGGCGGCGGATCACGGCATCGACGTATTCATCTACGATTGGTACTGGTACGACGGCAAGCCGTTCCTGAACGGAGCGCTCGATCGGGCTTACATGGGCGCGCGCAACAACGACCGTCTGAAATTCGCGATCATGTGGGCCAATCACGATTGGTGGGACCTGTATCCGGCGCCCGGCGGCTCCTTCGGCAATCTGACAAGCGGCCGCACGTCGCGCGAATCGTTCGCAGCGGCGACGGACACGATCGTCCGGCAATACTTCGCGCATCCCTCCTACTGGAAAGTGGACGGCAAGCTTTATTTCTCCTTTTTCGACTTTTACGGGCTGCTGGAAAGCCTGGGCGGCATCGAAGGCACGAAGGCGGCGCTGGCGTCATTCCGCGACAAGGCGCGTCGCGCCGGTCATCCGGAGCTGCATCTGAACGCGATCCACGGCAGCGTGCTGCTCTACTGCCATTACAAGGAAATCGCCGATGCCGACGGTCTGCTGCGTCACCTCGGGTTCGACAGCGTCACGTCCTATAACTGGCATCAGGATACGCCGATGCCCGACTTCCCGGCGACCGACTATGCCGCTTATGCGGAGACGGCTATGGGGGATTGGAGCAGCATCCGGGCCAAGTGGTCGCTTCCCTATTACCCTTCCGTGTCCATGGGATGGGATCCCACGCCCCGCACCGATCAGACAAAGAACTATGAACCGCTCGGTTACCCGTATACCGCCGTTCTGACCGGCAACACGCCCGAACGATTCGAACGGGTGCTGCGGCAGGCGCGGGAGGAACTGGAGAGCCGCGGCGAGTCGATCTTGACGATCAACGCCTGGAACGAGTGGACCGAGGGCAGCTATCTCGAGCCGGACACCGTCAACGGCATGGGTTATTTGGAGGCAGTCAGGCGGGTATTCGGAAATTCCGCGCGTTAGAAGCCGGATCAAGGAAGGGATGACGGGGGCGGACAGCGAAAACATGGGTGTAAGCGACATCCATCGCCGAAGGGCGGGTGCATGGACCATGAACAAGCGCATGGGGGGCATTTTTCCGAAATTGGTCGTCGCTTTTCTGGCCGTCATCCTTCCGCTCGGCGCACTGGGGATCATGATGAACCGGATGGGCGAAGAGAGCGTTCGCAGCGAGTGGCAGAGCTCGATGAACTCGCGGACGATGTTTTATTTGAACACGCTCGAGCTGGAAAATCGCCACATTCTCGACCTGCTGTCCGAAAATTTGTACGACCCGGACCTGTCCCATCTGAGCCTGCTGTCCGAAATCATGTCCGACTACAAGTGGGCGGAAACGGTCAAGCGGGTGCTCGAGAAGCTGCGGATGATCCGGAATGCGAGCATTTACGTGAACAGCGTGAGCGCCTATATTTTGACGTTGGGCCGGACGATCAACGATTCGAAGGGAATTCTCGACGTCATCGACGAAGAATACGAAGCGGTCATGCCGGACGCCGGACGCGACTCGGCGCTGATCGCGTGGCGCGATCGACTGTTCATCCGCCAGACGTTCCCGAGCGGGTCGCCGGACCCGTCCTATATGCTGGCGGTGGAGCTCAACCGCGACGAGCTGCAGAGAACGCTGCGGAACATGGCGAACTATGGCCAATCGGGCGCGGCCTTGATCGGGGATGCCGGCAATTGGGCGATCGCTTACGGCGAGCCTCCGGTATCCGGAGACGTGGCCGTCTCGGGGCTAAGGGAATTCCTGCAGCAGGAGAACGCCGGCGAGCCCGCGGACAGCAGCGGGCGGCTGGAGCTGGGCGAGACGCGGATGCAAGCTTCTTGCCGCTACTCCGGGTCGCTCGGCGCCTATCTGTGCCTGTATGTTCCGACGAACCAGATGATCGGCCAACTGTCCGCTTACCGCAACTGGTTCTGGGTGCTGTCCGGCGTTTCGATGCTGATTATTTTGGTGTACTCCTACTGGATTTACCGATTGATCCATCGGCCGCTCCGGAAGATGATCCATTCGTTCCGGCGCGTCGAGGACGGCCGGCTGGAGCCTGCCGCCCTGCCGAAAAGCAAGGACGAGTTCCGCTATTTGTATCTGCATTTCAACCGGATGGTGGACCATCTGAAGACGCTGATCCACGACAACTACGAGCAGAAGCTCCGCGCCAAGCACGCGCAAATCAAGCAGCTCCAGTCGCAGATCAACCCGCATTTTCTGTACAACACGTACTTCATTCTGTACCGCCTGTCGGAATTCGGAGATCTGGAGAGCATCGGGCGGTTCAGCCGTTATCTCGGCGAATATTTCGAATTCATTACCCGCCACAAGGACGATACGATCCCGATGGAGCTTGAACTGCGGCACACGATGACGTATCTGGAAATCCAGAATATGCGGTTTTTCAATCGGTTCGATATCGAAGTCGCCGAGCTGTCGGACGATTGCCGGGCCGTGCACGTGCCGAAGCTGATTCTGCAGCCGATCGTCGAGAATGCGTTCAAATACGGGCTGGAGCCGCGCAAGGCCGGCGGCAGGCTGCGCGTGGCGTTCGGCAGAACCGCCGACCGAATCGTCATCGAGGTGGAAGACAACGGAGAGCATCTGACGGACGAGGAGCTCGGGCAGTTGACTCGCAAGCTGAAGCAGTCGTGGGAGGAGGAAGAAAGCACCGGCATCATCAACGTCCATCGCCGGCTTCGGCTGCTGTGCGGCGAGGAGAGCGGCGTATACGTATCGCGGGGAGAATGGGGCGGTCTCAAAGTCTCGCTCCATATTCGCCTGGAGGACGAACCGGCATAGAAGGAGGACGGCGTATGTACCGCTTGCTCATTGTCGACGACGAGCCGATTATCGTGGAGGGATTGTACGAGAAGTTCCAGCAGCTCGAGGGCCGTCCCTTCGAGGTGTGCCAGGCGCTGGGCGGCGAGGAGGCGCTGGAGACCGCCCGCCGGGTACGGATCGATCTGCTGCTTACGGACTTGAAAATGCCGGGCATGGACGGTTTGGAACTGCAGCGGGAAATCGGGCGGCTATGGCCGAAATGCAAAACGATCTTCCTGACGGGCCACAGCGATTTTCATTCCATCCAGACCTCGCTGCGCGGCGGCGCGTTCGACTATGTGCTGAAGATGGAACCGGACGAGAAAATCATTCAGGCCGTCGCGCGCGCGGCGGACCGGATCGCGGAGGAGAATTCGCTGGACCGGATGCTGAGCGATGCCCGCAGTCGGTGGACGCAGGCGCTGCCGATTCTGCGCAAGGAGTACGTGCTGGAGCTGCTGCACGGCGAGCCGGCCACGCCTGCGGGCAGAGCCGCGCGGTTCGCCGAGCTGAAGCTTTCGCTCCGGGCGGATGCGCCCGTGCACTTGTGCGTCGGGCGGGTGGACGAATGGCGGGAGGACATCCATTCCGGCGACAAGTCGCTCTTCCTGTACGGCGTGCATAACGTGATCGACGAGCACTTCGCAGACAGCTGCGATTGTCTGTTCGCCACGTATGAACAAGACCGCTTCCTGTGGCTGATGCAGCCGCGCCGGGACGGGGGTGCGAACGCAAGCGGCGACGGGACCGGCGCGGACGGCGTGAGACGCTCGCAAATGCTCGGCTTGATCGAATCGGTGCAGACCGCGTGCCGCACGTATTTGAAGCTGCCCTGCTCATTCGTGGCCGGCTGCCAGCCCTGCAGTTGGGAAGAGCTGCCCGGCAAGTTCGGCCGGTTGAACTTCCAACTGACGCAAGGGCTTGGGCTCGGACGGGAAATGCTGTTGTCGGACGGCTTCGCCGCGGCATCCGCGGCCGCGCGCCCGGGGGCGGATGCCGCATTCCCGATGTACGAGCGGGAGATCAGCCTGCTGACACAGGCGCTGGAGCGCAAGGACAGCATCGATTTCCATCGGCGGCTGGAGGCATTGTCCAACGCCGTGCGGGAGACGGACGGCATTCGCTCCGGCATCGCGCTGACGCTGTTCTACTCGCTCTCCTCTTCGTTCCTGCTGCTGCTGAACCGGAGGGGGCTGCTGGAGGCGCTGTCGGAGGAGATCGATATGAACAAGCTGCTGGGCGCGCAAGCGCACGTCTCCTGGCAGGAAGCGGCGCGGTTCTTCGGAGAGCTGGCGGAACGGGTCATCCGCAGGGTGGAGGCCGAGAGCGGGCAGGAATCAGGCGAGGTGGTACGGCGAGTGCAGCAGTTCGTCCGCGACAACCTCGGCGGAGACCTGTCGCTTGCCCGGCTGGCGGAAGTCGTTCATTTGACGCCTTTTTATTTATCCCGCCTGTACAAGCAGCAGACCGGCCACAATTTGACCGACTACATTACGGAGCTGAAGCTGAGCCGGGCCAAGGAGCTGCTCGCCGGCACAGCCAAAAAGATTTACGAGATCGGCCTGGAGCTGGGCTTTCATTCCTCGCCGTACTTCAACCACTATTTCAAAAAAATGACGAACATGACGCCGCAGGAATACCGGGACACGTGGGGCGCCCAGCGGACGACCTGACGGCCGGGCAACGCGCACCGAGGCGTTCGAGATTCGCGGGAAGGAGTCGTGACGATTATCGTGAACAGTCCGCTTGGAGGCATCTATCGACTGCAGGACCGGGGCCGGGTGAAGACGATGCGGGCATCGAGCTACGACCGCTCCGGCGGCAACAAGGATTTCGTTCCGGTCGCGCCCGGGGAGACGATCGTGCTCGCCGACATCCCGGGAGCGGGTATCGTCAAGCATATCTGGATAACGCTGGACTGCGTCGATCCTCTGATTCGGCGCAACGCCGTGCTGCGGATGTACTGGGACGGCGAAAGCCGCCCGAGCGTGGAGTGTCCGCTCGGCGACTTTTTCGGGCAAGGCTGGGGCGAAGCGTACAACTTCGTCTCCTTGCCCGTTGCCGCCGCGCCGTCCCAAGGCCGGGCGCTCAATTGCTATTTTCCGATGCCGTTCGGTGACGGAGCCCGCATCACGCTGGAGAACGAGTCGGATGAGGGAATCCGCGCCTTTTTCTATTATATCGATTACGAGGTTCATCCCGATATGCCGCAGTCGGCGGGGCGATTCCATGCCCGATGGAACCGGGAGCTGACCGAGGCTCGTCCGTCCGGCGGCGAGACCGAGTGGGATTGGCCGGCCCGGAAGAGAACAACCGCGGCGACGAGCACAATTATTCGTTCGCGGACATCGAGGGCAGGGGGCATTTCGTCGGCATCCAGTATTTCGTCGAAAATCCGGGGCCGATGTGGTACGGCGAAGGCGATGACATGTGGCTCGTGGACGGCGAGCCGTGGCCCGGGTCGCTGCACGGCACGGGGACGGAAGATTTCTTCAACGGCGCCTGGTGCCCCAACGAGCTGTATTCGCATCCGTATTTCGGTTACGCGCGCGTGCCGGACAAGTTCGGCTGGATGGGGCGCACGCACTGCTATCGCTTTTTTCTGGAGGATCCGATCTATTTCGAACGGTCGCTGCGGGCAAGTATCGAGCATGGACACGACAACAATTTGACGCTCGATTTGTGCACCGTGTCGTATTGGTATCAGACCGAGCCGCACAAGGCGTACCCGCCCCTGCCGGGCCGGGACGGGCGCCAGAACATGCCCGACATCTGGGTAGGCGACGTGCATCTGTGGCGGCATCATTGGCGGCAGGCATTGGGCGGCGGCGGCAGGCTGTGGGGAAACGAGCGAAAGCAGGCGGACATCGGGCCGGCACTGCCGGACTCCAGGCGGGAGGAATAGCAGGTGTGACTTGCCGTTATGCGCCAGGTATGGAGGGGGCATCGTACTTGCCAGAATTAAAACCGGCCAATGGCAACAAATAAAGCTAACGCCAGCACGACAACGTTCATTCCAATGGCTTTGTATTCTCCCCGTCTGGCGTGGAAGATAGCGGCCAGCAGCATCACGAGCGCAAGCGAAGCCCCTGCGATTGGCGTCAGGGCTGGCGCGATCCCCGTTGCCCACGGAATTATCAAACCAAGGCCGCCCAATAATTCCGCTACCCCGATAAAGTTTACCAATCCCTTGGAGGAGTCCTTCGCCCAAGGCATCGTTGCTTTCGCTTTTTCATACTGGAAAGCTTTCATCATACCGGCCGGGAGGAACATCAAAGCCAACAGTCCTTGAACGATCCATAATGCAACATTCATTCTAGAATCCCTCCTTGATCGCATCGAAGTTATAGGGATATAATAATGCCAAGTATTCTTTATTTGAAGTAGGCACTAAAAATAAACATAGTATCCAAAAAGATACCTTGAGTATAGAGCGGAAATAGTAACAGGAGGGCGTCATGATGGCTGAACACTGTTCCGGAAAAATGGAGACAGCATTAGAGATCCTGGTTGGGAAGTGGAAGCCTCTTATTCTGTTTCAACTTTTTAGCAATGGAACCATGCGGTTCAGCGAGCTTCAAAAAGCGATGCCGAACATAACCAAAAAAATGCTTACCGCTCAATTAAGAGAGCTGGAGTATCACGATATTGTTCACCGGAAGATCTATACGCAAGTCCCGCCGAAAGTCGAGTATTCCATTACGGAATATGGCCAACGAATGGCCCCGCTTCTACTGGCTTTGGTTGATTGGGGAACGGCTCATATGCAGCATTTGAGCGAACTGTATGACGATGATCAAGCCGCGGAAACGGTTGAAGTGGATGATGAGATCGGCGCAGCAAAATAATCTTCAATCAGAATTTGATTTCCACCAGGTATGATTAGCAGCCGTAAACTCTCCGCTTAACGGGATGACCTCGCCAATTTGAGGAGCAACAAGACTCACATTTGCTTTCCTGGCTTCTGCCAATGCACGTTCTATAGGTTCTGCCCAGCCATGGTAAGCAAGCGTAAAGGCGCCCCAATGAATAAGCATCATCTTTTTCCCATTGGCATCCAGATGAGCCTGTACAGCCTCCTCGGGTGTCATATGGACCCAAGGCCAGCGCCGGTCGTATTGACCTCCTTCCATGAGGGCCATATCAAACGGTCCATATTTCTCCCCGATCTCCTGGAAATGTGCGCCGTAACCGCCATCCCCGCTCGTATAGAAACGGGTTCGTTTGCCAAGGATGACCCAACCGCCCCATAAAGTCGCATCCCGATTAAACGGCCCTCTTCCCGAGAAGTGTTTGGATGGAGTCAAAGCAACGGTCAGCCCTTGGAACTCCGTTTCCTCCCACCAATTGAATTCCGTGATTCTCTCCCTGGCAACTCCCCAGCGAACCAAGTGTGCGCTCACGCCGCAAGGAACGAAGAAATGGCCAACCTTGCCCCTCAGCTTGCGAATAGACGGGTAATCCAAGTGGTCGTAATGATCATGGGTAATGAGTACAGCGTCGATGGGCGGCATTTCATCAATGATATGCAGCACATCTTCACTGTAGCGCTTGCTTCCCACGAAGGACACCGGCGAAGCAACCGGCCCCAGCATCGGATCGACAAGGAGCTTCTTATTGTCGAGAGTAAGCAAAAAAGCGGAATGCCCAAACCAGGTCAGACTGTCTTCTCCGCTATTGATTTTGCTCCAGTCGATTTTGGAAACAGGCAATGGACCGGCGGGAGCGCGGTCTTTGGCGCCTGAAATAAGCTCCTTCATCATGGAGAAATAATCAGATACACCCAAGCCCATCTTGGTGGGCACCTCATTCTTGAACTTCCCGTTCGCATAATTGTCGAACATACGGAATCGTTCTATCTGCTCGCGATTCAGGCCTCCGCCGAATACCGGGTTCATGTATATAAACAGTGCTGCCGCGGCGCATAAAGCAAATAGAAATATGAATAAATAGATCATTTCCCTCGTTGTCCGCCTTCCGAAGGCCGAGATGGCCGCAGATATGTTGCCTAAGCTTCATTCCTCAAAGTATTTCTGTTTAATACAGAAATAGGCCGGTCTCTCTCCCCTTTGTTCCACCAGTGCCAAGTCAAGCAACTCTTTAACGATCTTCCTTATTGTTACTGCTGACTTTGCAAATAGATCCGCGAGTTCTCCCACCGTTAGTCCGCTGCTTGAATCGAAGAAATGGTTTTGTGCCAAGACAAACATAATTTCACTGTGAATTTTGGTTGCCCCATCCAACCTCGGCTCATCGCCTATCTTCTTAAATGCCATATCTAACAATAAACTTTTCTCTTTCAATTCCGTGTTCATCTGCTTTAGAGCCTCTATCATCATTTCTAAAAAAGTTTCAATAAAGCTATTCATTTCTCCTCTGCTTCTAATACTATTTGAAATCTCAAAAGCTTCAAGATATTTCGTTTTATACTTGTTGCAGCCCCTTGACAATGACAGTGTAGAGATGTTGCCCAAATCTTTTGACAAGTACATACTACTGATAAATCTGGATGTTCTCCCGTTCCCGTCATAGAAAGGATGAATGTACCCGAAATAATAATGACCAACTGCCACCTTTATTAGGTTGGGTATTTCAGAATGATCATTCATAAAATCTAGTAATTTCTCTGTCGAATGGATGATTTCTGATTCCGGTGTAATTCCTTGATGAACAATCTTGCCGCTTCCTGATTTTTTTAAAATATAAGTGGTTTCTTTTCTAAAGATGCCTCCATCAGGAAGTTCTTGAGGGTCAATTTCCCCTTGTGTTATATCATCATATATTTTTCTAATATCCTTAGGGATTTTCGGAAACTCAAATTCGTCGAGCAGACGATAATAGGACCTGATCATACTCTCGAATCTTTTCTTGGATTTTCTATTCAATATTACATCTTTGGTACTTCTAACGACTTCCTCTCGACTGCTTCTTATCCCCTCTAACTCGTTTGTGTTATACAACTCCTCAGAAATGCACTCGATTATAAACTGTTGCTGCGCTATTTTGGGGAGGTTTTGAAAGGCAGTGTTAAACTCCTTCGAAATTACGCAAAGCTCGCTGATCATCCTTAACATTTTGTTTGTGGGCACATAATACAATTCATAAATATTGGGCTGATCCATAGGTTTTATATGCAACCTGAACCTTATGGTTGAATCATAGTTTATTCTCTTTTCATATACTTTGTTAAATTCACCAGCATTAACTTCGTGAAAAATTTTATGTATGTGTCTCATGCTTTCACCACCAATTGAATATATATCAATTATTTTTGCATACTCCTATGGCAGTGTCCAGTCCTATGTGTAAAAATCCTTGTTTTTTTGCATGAAGAGAAAACGACACTCATGCCAGAACACCCCTGTTTTCGAAGTGTTATCAGCTTTAACATGACAGCAAGTCGTTATACCCCTGCTGAAATGGTCATCTGCCTCAAGGCGGTGCAGAAATTCCACGGCGCCGTATGCATCGACAGCACAGACAAGCGTAAGAGCCATCCTTTGCGGGATGGCCCTCATATGCGCCCAAAGCAGCAGTTTCTTGATCGAGCTTCTAATGTCCGGCGTGCAATTTATCCCGGTCAACCGCCTCCGGAGGCTGCTCCATCCAGCCATGTTCAATCATAATATTGGCGCCATCTTCTGCATATAAGGAAACGTCCAATTGGCATTTTGCATACAAGGCGCTAATATCTTTTCTGCCATTAAGCGATGCTCCGTTGGCGTATTCCCTTATCTTCATGGAGAACATGTCGATCTTATGATAAACCATTAGTTTATCTGAGAAAGGAGGCTCCGTCGAGGGTCTGACCAAATGATCAATATACGAAGGGGATGGCAAATCGTCTTTAGACAATTTATCCGACATCCATTCAATGTGCTTTTGATTTAGATTCTTTCCACGTTCCAAGTATTGTTTGACTTTTTCACCTCTCGCCACCTGGATAAAGCCGGTAATAATCGCTTTACTCGTGATGTCGTTGTTCAAATTTCCGTAAAGATGGGCAATTTCCAGCCCCTGCAGCGGCCTCACATTTCCAAAAAAGACGTTTAAATAACTCTGTTTTGTAACGAAATCGACTCCTTGAGGAGGAGGAATAACGGGAGAATTTATTAATGTATTTTGGGACAGTAAGACATCATTGACAAGAACCATCAATTTGCTCGTATCATGGAGGGCCTTGATAAAAAAATCCCGGATATCTCTCCTTGTCACCAAAGGGATCGCCACGACATAAATACTCATACCCGCTTTACCCACATACTGTAAGTAGTGAAGATAAAAATCATCTTCATACAGTCTGGCTGCTTGCAAATTTACGTCATCCTCTGTAAACCCGATCGGCATTGGAAAGTCCGCTTTTTGAAAAATGGCCTCAATGTCCTGTACATATTCTTCACATAGCCCCTGGGCATATTGTAAAATTTTTTCGATCTCTTTATCGTCCACATGCCGCAAAAAATAGCTAAGCACGCATTTCCCCATCGTATTTCCAACATACGTTGCCCAAAGTTTCCCCATCTCCGCTGCGGTTAATTGCGATTGATCCGTCTTCACCAGACTCATTCCTTTGTGATCTATTGGGAACCTATGTTAGGATATCCAGTGAACAGCTTCGAAATACGCGGAATTGTTAGGCTCTGTGCACGATAACGATCCATCAAGCTGTAAGGAAAGGGCGGCAAAAATGATTGAAATTACTGCTGAAGTCGTTCGTCAATTGATCAAAGCTCAATTCCCCAAGTGGAAGGACCTGGAGATCGTACCCGTAGAAAAGAGTGGACACGACAACCGCACCTATCGGCTGGGAAGCGAGATGACGGTTCGCCTGCCCAGCCATGAACGTTACGCCTCGGCGGTCGAGAAAGAACTGACCTGGCTTCCTGTTTTCCAGCCGCTTCTGTCCTTGCCTATTCCGGTCCCCCTTGCACAAGGCGAACCGACGACTGAATATCCCCTTCCATGGTCCGTCAATCAATGGATTGAAGGCGATACAGTCACGCATTCCAACGTCCTCGATATCAACGGATTTGCCGAAGACCTTGCGGGATTTCTAAAAGAACTGCAAGCGATCGATGCCAGCCACGGCATACCCTCAGGCATACAAAACTTTCATCGCGGGGGAAACTTGGCCGTTTACGATCAAGATACAAGGTCGGTTATTGACAAGCTGTCCGGACAATTCGATCAAAAGCTCTTAATGGAAATATGGGAGCTTGCCCTTGCGACGAGATATCAAGCTGCACCGTTATGGCTCCATGGCGACGTGGCAGCAGGCAACCTGCTTGTGCGAAATGGGCGACTGTGCGGCGTCATTGATTTCGGAACTATGGGCGTTGGCGATCCCTCCTGCGATCTTGTGATGGCATGGAATTTTTTCGATGATGCAAGTCGAGACGTATTCCTGAGACGCATGAACTTTGAACAGGATACTGTTAATCGCGCGCGCGGCTGGGCCTTGTGGAAAGCACTCATCACTTACGCCTGGAATGAACCAAGCTCGGAAGCCTCAGAATGGGGAAAGCATGCGATCGATGTCATCCTCCGGGAGTACAAGTCGCTATAAACGCCGGCTATTCCTCCTGTTCCTTCATCCATTGCTCAATCAGGCGATCCAGTTGTTCTCGAAGAGCCTCTCTTTCCGTCCAGCCTCTCTCCAAGCGGGACATCGCTTCCGTGTCTTGCCTTGCGTCGGCTTTGCGCCTTATATTCATCAAAGCCGCCCAGATAAACCGCGAGACGCCCCCGATTCAGCTCCCATATTTTCTGTGCCAGTAGATAACCGACCTCGACTCGGGCGCCGAGCCGCACTTCCCCCTCGTCCGCGAAGACCTCTCCAAGCATAATCTTCAGAAGAGTCGACTTTCCTGAGCCGTTATCTCCGTTCAGCACCACTTTTTCGCCATAGTGAAGCTCTCCCGTTATTCCTGTCAGAACGGTTTTCGATCCGTATTGCTTCTTCACGCCATCAAGGATGATGACTTGTTTCCCGGACCGCTCGGAAGGCCGAAGCTCGAACTCCGATTCCCTGCGATGAATTGCGGGACGTTTCAGTTTCTCCATTCGGTCTATCGCTTTCTGCATGCTGGCCGCCCTCCGGAAAAACTTTCCGTTATCGCCGATTCTCCCCCATTCCATCAACTGCTTAATGGTCTCCCGCATTTTCTTGATCTTCTTCTGTTGCTCCTGGTAATCATCGAACTGCCGGAGAAGCAGCTCTTCCTTCTCCTTCACATATTGAGTATAGTTCGTATGGAACACGGTCGATTCGCCGTCCTCAAGCTCCACGATCTTTGTAACGACTCTGTCGAGAAAGTAGCGGTCATGGGAAACAACCAGACAAGCCCCCCTGTATTTCAGCAGAAATTCCTCCAGCCACTCCACCGCAGTCATATCAAGGTGATTCGTCGGTTCGTCGAGCAGCAAAAGTTCGGGCTCCATCAGCAACTGCGAAGCGAGACCTACTTTTGTTTTCTCGCCTCCGGACAAAGAAGCGTATTTCCGGGAATACCATTCCCGAGGAATGCGCAAGCCGTCTGTAATCTGATCTATCCGGGCGTCGAGTTCATAGCCCCCGTCTCGCTCGTAGCGCTCTTGCAACTCCGCATACTCTATAAGCAAGGCCTCCAGACGTTCCGGAATCAGATCCGGCGATGACATCGCCGATTCGAGAACTGTCATCCGCTTCCGATAATCGAGCAGTTCTCGGAGCCCGGTCACCAGCACTTCCAGGACCGTAGTGCCGGCTTCCAAATCCGGTATTTGCTGAAGATAACCGATTCGCGCAATCTTTCGAACAGCCAACATTCCTTCGTCCGGTCTGTCCAGCTTGGCGATCATGCGCAGCAGAGTAGTCTTGCCGCACCCGTTGCGACCGACAAGCCCTGCTTTTTCACCGTGATGCAGTTCGAAGGATACATTTTCCAAGATGAGCTGGGCGGCGTTGTATTTCTTTACGTTTTGACAATTTACCGTTAACAAGCGGGTTCCTCCTAGTGCGAGACCCTACCCGTCTTAGCCCAATAAAAAAAGGACGCAGGGAAAATTCCCTACGCCCGATCCGGTTCGATCCGTTCAGGTTAAGGTAGGAGTCTTTTCGCGAGTTGTGAAATCGTATGGTTAAAAATGGACGGACTTCTCCCATCTTGCTTATAACCATGAACGATGCCAGCCATCGCGATGGGCAGCCGGCTAACTTGATTATTCACACACTCCCGATTCATCCTACCTTCACCTCCTTTACATACTTAATTCCAACTATACTATGGGTGAACAGGTTTCGGCAAGCGTGCAGCCTGCATCCCCAGGGCAATCGCTTACGAAATAAGTGCCTTTGCCGCCTACCGCCACCGCCTAAATGATGCACAATCTATAGTTGTTGCTTTGGAGCAATAAAAGTCTCGCTTCACGATCGGAATAACTGTTTTTATTGCGTTCGAGCAATAAATCAAGCAAATAGTGGAGGTGTGGCAGAAAGTCGGCCGAATTGTTGCTCGAATGCAATAATTCGGCGGACCTTCGTAGTCGAGGAGGAGAATTGTTGCTTAAATGCAATAATTTCTAAACCGTTAAGATCCGTAAGCGATTGCCCTGCCTGCATCCCTCGAAACCCATACATGAGAATCGTTACTGCCTCCGATGTAAGTAAACACATGAATGTGCACCTTCACAAAAATTCCGACCCAGTCATGACTTGGATGCCGCAATCAATAAGAACATCGGGCGACGCACTTCTTCTTGCCAGGCCGGGTTGTTGTCCAGCATTTCCTGGGACGGTTGAAGTTCGGAAAGCTTCATGATTCTAAAGCCGGAGTCAATTAATGTATTTACATAGGTCGCGACGGTGCGATGATACTTGATGACATCATTGACTAAAAACTCCGCCTCCCGTGAACCTTCATTATGGTAGTTGTCGACAGGCCAATGAAGCTTCTCGCCTTGCGGGCCATAATACCAGTCTTGTGCCGCTAGTGCAGTGAAGATCGGATGTTCGACGGAGAACACGAAAGTACCCCCTGGCGCAAGAAAACGATAAACTTTTTGGCAAATGATATCGAAGCGATCTACATAGTGGAACGCAAGCGAACTTATCGCCACATCGAATTCCCCTTCGGAAAAGTCGGTATCTTCGATAGCGAGATGTCGATACTCGATCTGTAAGTCGTCGGTCATCGCTTTAGCGCGTTCTAACATATTCTCCGAGAGGTCTACCCCCACAACCGACCTTGCCTGACGTTCACGCGCATAGCGGCAATGCCAACCAAAGCCGCAGCCAAGATCAAGCACCTTCTTATCGCGCAATTCAGGAAGCAATGCACGAAAAGTGGTCCATTCACCGGCAGCATCCAATCCGCCGAGCGAACGAGGCAGTTGACTATATTTCTCAAAGAATCCTGCTTCATCATATTTGTTCTGTTTCATGACCAGGTCTCCTTAATCCGAATATTCCAGCGCTTGAGGCGCTGAATCATTTGACATCCAGTACGATTTACGTTATCTTGACTATTAAGAATCTTGACCATCGAGATATATTCAGGGAGGACTCTCATTTGCCAAGCGATCAACCCGAGCAACCCGAGCAACCCACGGAACAGCAGGAAAAGCTTACGATGAGCATGCGCGGATTGGGAACCAGAACAGTACTGTACCAGCAAAATGTTGCAGCCTACTTAGGGCTCTATAACAATGACTTTTTATCTATCGACATCCTTCATGAGAAAGGTCCCGTCACAGCCGGCGAGCTCTCGAGACTTACCGGGCTCACGACAGGCAGCGTCACCTCTTTAATCGACCGGCTTGAGAGAAGCGGCTTCGTACGCAGACAGCAGGATCCTCATGATCGTCGAAAGGTGATTATCGTCCCTCTATATGAGGATAAAGAAGACGTCAGCGCTGCGTATCTTCAGCTCCACGAAGAGATGGTCAAGCTGGCTTCCAATTACTCGGACGAAGAGCTTGAGCTCATTACGCAATTTCTAAACAAGGCGGGCAGCGTACTGGAGGAGCAAATTCATCGTCTTCATTCAAACACTAAACGATAAGGAATGAGTCAAATGGCCGTATTAGTCATCTATGCTACGAAAACAGGGGCAACCGAGCAATGCGTCAAAGTTCTGGCGGAAGAAATTTCGAATTGTACGATATGCGATATTCAAGCGGAAAAGCCCGCTATCGAAAACTTCGACAGCCTGATTGTGGGTGCAGGCGTTCGAGACGGAAAAATATATAAGCCGATTCGCGACTTTATCAAAAAAAATCATCAACAATTATTGGAGAAGAAAATGGGATACTTTATTTGCAATGAGAAGCCGCGGGAAACAATAGAAATCTTCGAGCGGAATATCCCTGCCGATCTAAGGGATGCGGCTATCTGTATGGAATCGTTCGGCGGCTATAAGGCTTATGCCGCACCCAAAGAAGGCACCGATCAACTGAAGGGAATTTTCGTGGATAAAATAAAAGCATTTGCCGAAAAGTTCAATCTCTAGAGCTCACACCGGGCAATCGATAACTCCGTCTGCCATTACTGCGCAGGCCTCGACGAGGGCGACACTCTGTAATGTTTATAAATTACCGCACTCCGTTACCTTCTTTGCGGATCTTGCGGAAATCCCGGATCGTCTTCAGCGATTGTTTTGCAAACAGGCCGGGTACGAACCGATACAAGAACGTAAGCAAACCGACATATGACGGGAATTTGATGATGGCGCGGTTCTTCTCGACGCCTTGCAATACAAGCCGCGCCGCATCGTCAGGCTTCACCATGGCCACCGGAATAGTGGCGATGACATCCTTGGCGTCGGCATTGTAAGTACGCAAGCGATCAATGAGCGAGGTATGGATGTAACCCGGACAGACCGTGCTCACTCGAACTCCCAGGTCAAGTCCTTCAAGACGCATCGTCTCCGACAGACCGACAATCCCGAATTTGGACATCGCATACGGCAGATTGGTCGGACCCGGGGCAAGCCCAAAGCCGGAAGCGGTGTTGACGATATGCCCGAACCCTTGCCGAGCCATCACCCGATAGGCGGAATAGGATCCATGAAGGGCACCGGATAAATTGACGTCCAGCACCTTCTTCACTTCATCGAGCGGCAAGTCCCGAAACTCGCCGATAACGGTGATTCCGGCATTGTTGAACATGAAGTCCAGCTTCCCGTACCGTTCCACTGCATCGTCAACGAGCCTTTGCATCGATTCAGAATCCGCCACATCTACGCAAGCGGCAGCGGCTTGCCCACCCCGATCCGTAATCTCCCGCACAACCGATGACGCCGCTTCTTCATTCAAGTCGGCAACCGTAACGACCGCTCCCTTGTCTGCCAACAGACAGCACAGAGACCTGCCAAGCCCCGACCCGCCGCCCGTAACAAGACAAATTTTGCCCTGGAATATGCTCATCTCGATTTCAGCTCCTCACATTATTTTATCACATTCACTGAAACTCCCCCGTACATCATTGGTCGAGCTCAGAACCATCCTGCCAAAGCCATTCCCCCATTATGAAAAATAGAAAGCTTGCGTATCCGCCACCGTCTACTTGACCTGTTCGATCGACAAACTCAACTTGTAATTGCCGTACTTCAGCACTTCCTCCAACAGTTGATTAAGCTCAGAGCCGTCACTGATCCGAATGCGCAACCAATAGCAGCCTTCTCCCCCTACGCGGTGCACCTCCGTTACGGACTCCTTCGAATGAACGAATTTCCGGAATGCTTGATGCGCACCATTAGAGTTCATAAAGACGATCAAAAAGGCGTGAACGTTGAGCCCTATCCTCTCTGGATTCCACCGCAGCGTAAAGCCATCGATAACTCCGAGGTGTTGAAGCTTACGAACCCGTGCGCCTGCCGCCTGCCCCGTGAGATGGACAATCTCACCGATCTCCTTGTGAGTAAGGAGTGCGTTGTCGAGCAGTACTTGTAAAATCTTGAGATCGATATCGTCAATCGCTTGGCCTGACACGTGACATCCTCTCTTTCACATTGAAAGTACTTCCGGCCAATTTCATTCATCAAGTTATGTATCAAGCTCCGGGTCCGTACTATCATTAAGGTTATCACAGATACACGATTCGAGGGGAGAATCCGATGAAAATTCAGCTTATCCGTCATGCGACTTTATGGTTGGAATATGCAGGTGCGACCTTTCTGATCGACCCGATGTTCAGTGACAGGTCGGCCAATCCTCCCATCGCCAACTCCGGCGACGAACGGCGTAATCCACTCGTCCCGCTGCCCGGCGCGTTGGAGCCGTGGCTCGCTCCGGACGCCATCCTCGTGACCCATTTGCATCGCGACCACTGGGACGAAGCGGCAATGCGAGCGCTGCCGAAATCAACCCCGATTTTCTGCCAACCAGGAGACCGGGACGCGATCCGTTCGTCATCCTTTACCGACATAACGGAAATACAAGCTTCCATAGCCTGCTCCGGCATCGCCATTCATCGCACAAACGGTCGGCATGGAACAGGGGAGATCGGTCAGAAGATGGGGCAGGTGTCCGGCTTTATCTTTCAATCGCAAAGGGAGCCTACGCTATACTTAGCAGGGGATACAATCTGGTGTGAGGACGTGAGGATTGCACTCGATACCTATAGCCCCAATATGACGATCGTTAACGCGGGCGGGGCGAGATTCGTCGTCGGCGATGCAATCACGATGGACGAATATGACGTGATGAAGCTTGTCAGCTACGCCCCCTATACCCGAGTCGTTGCGGTTCATATGGATGCAATAAACCATTGCCATGTTACCCGGGACGTGCTGCGGACAAGACTTGCCGCGGAAGGCTTGCTCGATCAAGTCCGCATCCCGCAGGACGGCGATTGGATATAAATCAGTCGCACAGGCGGCCGAGTATGGCCTTTATGACTGTGCCGGACCCCCTTGGCCGTCAGCTCGCCTTCACGAGTCTCATGCCGCGAACCGCTGCCGTGGCGTATACGACGAGCGCTGTCCAGATGAGCACGAAGCCGACGAGCAGAACCGGCGAGACCGATTCCTTGAACACGAATACGCTCAGAATCAGCATGATCGTCGGCCCGATGTATTGTACGAAGCCGAGCGTGGACAACGCCATCCGGGCGGCCGCACGCGCAAAGAAGAGCAACGGCAGTGCCGTTACCACGCCGGACAGAAGCAGTTCGACGAGCGTGGACTCGGGCAGCGTCCATGCCGTCGTCTTTCCCGCGGCGGCCAAGTAGATCCAGTAGCCGAGCGCGACGGGCAAGATTACAGCCGTCTCCGACAGCAAGCCTATGGAAGCGTCTTGCACGATCTTCTTCTTCGCGAAGCCGTACAAAGCGAACGACGCGGCCAGCGAAATCGCGATCCACGGAAACCGCCCGTAGTCGATGGTCACGATGAGCACCGCGGCGCCAGCGATGGCAATCGCGATCCATTGGCCGCGATTTGGCTTCTCGCGAAGAAAGACGACCGCCAGCAGCACGTTCAACAACGGGTTCAAATAATAGCCGAGGCTTGTCTCGACGACATGGCCGTTGTTGACCGCCCAGATGAAGATGAGCCAATTCGCGGCGATCAGCAGTCCGCTGGCGGCGAGCGACAGCAGGAGCGCACGGCTGGCCGCAATCCGCTTCATGTCTCCCCAGCGGCGCTGGAGGGCGACGAGAATACCCATGAAGACGAACGACCAGACAACCCGATGCGACAAAATCTCGCCGGCCGGCACATTGTTAAACAGCTTCCAATAAAGCGGGAGAATCCCCCACATGATATACGCGATAATGGCGTTGACCAACCCGTTGTTCATTCACGTTTCCCCACTTCTTGCTCCGATGTCTGAACGGATTATACGCCTCAATCCACGCATAAGCAAAGGAAATAATTAGATGATTGTATCCGACAATCAAGTCATCGGCTGCAGGATAAAAATATTATTGAGATCACATGAGACATTCCGTAACGAATGCCATGTACAACTGCGTTTATCAAATTTTAATGAATTTTCCATCGAACGTTTATTTATTGAAATGCGGAATTTTATTTTTATCATGGATACTGAAGGTGAGGTCGGAACGGCATCTCAATAAATGAGCAAAGGGGATCATGTATGTTTACAAATATGTTATTGGAAACACGCAGCCTCACCAAATCATTTCAGGGCAGGAAAGTCGTTAACAATTTAAATTTAAAAGTGATGAAAGGCGATATATACGGGTTCCTCGGGCGCAACGGTCAAGGAAAAACAACTACGATACGCCTCATGACCGGCCTTATTTTCCCCGATTCCGGCGAAGTCCTGATTGACGGGCACCAACTTCGCAGCAATTTCAAGAAGGCCATTTCAAATGTCGGGGCCATTGTGGAATCACCCTCCTTTTACGGTTACCTTTCCGGTTACGACAACCTCAAGCTTATGGCGAATCTCGTACCTGACATAAAGAAAGACAGGATCGACGAGGTTTTGGACATGGTCAAGCTTAGCCCCCGCGCACAAGATAAGGTTAAGACCTATTCATTGGGAATGAAGCAGCGGTTGGGAATTGCAAACGCACTCCTGAGCAGTCCAAGGCTGATTATCCTTGACGAGCCTGCCAACGGGCTTGATCCGCAAGGAATGAAGGAAATCAAGGAAATGATTGTTCAGCTTGCCTCCGAGCGGAATATCACCTTTTTCATTTCCAGCCATTTGCTCCACGAGGTGGAACAAATCTGCAATCGTGTCGGCATCATCGACAACGGCGCACTGCTGTGCGAAGCAACGATTGGCGAACTGGCGTTAAAATCAAAAGGGAAATCTTTGGAGGATATATACTTTGAGATAACCGGCGCAGGCGGTGATCCGGCATGATGCTGTTGCAAAACGAGCTGTTGAAGCTGTTTAAAACAAAAAAGCTGTACATTTTCCTGCTTATCTTCGTTGTGATGAGGATGATGGCCGTACACTTCTTCAACGCCGGCACAGGTTTTCAGACAGCTATTGAAGCGGCGAACGCGCAGTCGCTCCCCCTTACCATGAGATTTGACGCCGTGCAGTTTTGGATCATCTTCACGGCGATCTATATCGCGGATATTCTCACGGATGAGTTGAAAACCGGCACGCTCAAATTAACACTGCTTCGACCTATTGGCCGAATACAACTTCTCCATTCGAAAATGGCCGCCATGGCTGCCTTTACCATTTTATTAATGCTTTTCTCGGTTCTGTCCACCTATGCAGTAGGACTGGTTGCGTTCGGGTGGGGCGACCGCACTGTATATAACGGCGTCACCTATTCCACGATCGAAGGACTTCGGCTGACGGCCAAAGTGTACATCGCATCGCTTCTGCCCCTGATCGCGTTCGGTATGATTTGCACGTTTGTTGCGACTGTCGCGAGAAATCTGGTCAGTGTAGTTGCGTTTGCGTTCATCCTTTTCATCGTTGGAGAATTTCTGCATGCTTTAAGCGCAATTCCTTCCGATATCAGAACTTGCTTGATCGTGAATCAGTTGTTCGATTTCAGCGATTACGTTGTGCAGAGCAATAACCGTTCCGAAATAGCGTTAAGTGTGACGGCCAATCTGTCGTACATCGCGGTTTTTTATTTGCTGACTTTGGCCGCATTCAGGAAGAGAGATGTTGTATGCTGAGAGGAGAAACCGAATGGGACGTCTGATCGGAAATGAACTCTACAAAGTTTCCCGGCTGAAAAAGCTCTACCTCTTCGCGCTGATCGCGCCGGTGATTGCAATAGCCGCCGCACTGCAAGGCAAACCCGGAGGCACACCTCCCGGATGGCAGCAAATAAACGGTCAATACTTCCCGCTGCTGCTCTTCGATAACCTGCCGTATTTGTTTGTGATATTTGCAGCCGTGTTCTTTGCGGATAGTTGGGTGGATGAATACCGAAGCGGCGCGCTGAAATTATCGCTGCTTCGTCCTGTTGATCGAATCGCGTATTTGACTGCCAAGGTAATTGCCTTCGGGATCTGCGCGGCCGCCTTGATGGGGTTCACGCTCTTGTCCGTGTATGCCGCCGGCGCAATCGCATCGGGTTGGGGAGAACACGCAAAAGTCGGCGAGCTGTTGCTGATTTTGAAATCCGGCGCGGTGACTTTGCTTCCTGTACTCGGATTCGGAGTGCTTGTATTGTTTATCGCCGTTCTCACCGATAATATGGCGATAACCGTCGGCTGCACGATGGGGCTGCTGTTCGTTTCACAAATGCTGGAGGCTTCGGGCGAACTTCGGGACTACTCCATCATTTACATGATGCGAGCGTTCTACATGAACATTTTCCTCCAATTCGAATCGGGAAAAGCTATAATCAATATGGCGGTAATTGCCGCCTACATCCTTATATTTTATACAGGGAGCGTTCTGCTTTTGCGCCGTAAAGACTTGCTGGCATAACCTTCCCGGGACGGAGCGGATTTATGGCAGACGCTAAAATTATGGTGGTCGACGATGAACTGGAGCTTGCGGAGCTCCTTAAAGACTATTTGGAGGAAGAGCGGTACAACGTCATCACCAGCGCAGACGGAACGGAAGCTGTTGAAATGTTCCGGACCCATCGGCCGGACCTGGTGATCTTGGACATCATGCTCCCCGGTCTTGACGGCATGGAGGTCTGTCGGACGATCCGCTCCGAATCCAATGTCCCCATCATCATGCTGAGCGCCAAGAAAGCGGATGTCGACAAGATTCTCGGCTTCGGTCTGGGGGCCGACGATTATGTCATAAAGCCGTTCAGCCCCGGCGAGGTTGTCGCGCGGGTCAAGGCCCAGCTTCGGCGTTACCATATGCTCTCGAATGCGGACATGCCGAAAGAACTGCTGCGATTCGATGCCTTGGAGATCGACTTGAAGGGCTACACGGTTACCCTAAACGGCAAGCCAATCGAATGCTCCGCGAAAGAGTTCGAAGTGCTGCGTCTTTTCGCTCTGCATCCCGGTCAGGTGCTGGCCAGAGAGCAGATCTTTGACAGCGTCTGGGGGCTAACCCGTATGGGCGACTTGAATACGGTGACGGTGCATGTTAAGAAAGTACGCGAGAAAATCGAAAGCAACCCGTCAAACCCGCAATACATTAAAACCGTTTGGGGCGTCGGCTATCGGTTTGACGGAGGTAAAAAATGAGGCTTGGCATCCGCACGAAGCTTGTTCTTGCTTTCGAGGCAACCATTGTTATTCCCATGCTCGTACTTCTGGCCATCGGAAGCAGCCAAGGCGGCGGGATCGAGAACGCCTTCACGCTTGCGGTCACTCAGAGTGCCTTGCTCATTGCCTGTACCTCCCTTGTTTCCGGCATTATTATCCGCAGCGTTCTGAGGCCCTTGGGCGAGCTTCATCGAGCAACGGAAAAGATGATGGCCGGCGACTTGGATTATGAAATCCAATACAAAAAAGACAGTGAAATGGGCAGGTATTGTCAGGCGTTTGAGCAGATGCGCGTGCAGCTTAAAGAATCCCTGAAGAAGCAAGCCGCCCTCGAGCAATCCCGAAAAGAGCTTATCGCCAGCATCTCTCATGACTTGCGCACACCGCTTTCTTCCATTCGCGGTTATGTCGAGGGCCTGGAGGACGGCATCGTCCATGACCGGGAGAAACTGAGCCGGTATATCGCCGTAATCAAGAACAAAGCCGAATGCCTCGATAATCAGATAGAAAGCCTGTTTCAGTATTCCCAGCTCGAGCTGAGCGGCAGCGTTCATGATTTAAGCAGACGAAATTCGGATGAACTGCTCGAAGCGATACTTAGGCCCTATGAGCTGGAATTTGCCGACAGCCGTGTGCGGCTTGAAATTGTCCATCCATTCCCGAGGGTTGAGGTTCTTGCGAATGAAGGCAGTTTGTCTCAAGTGTTTGACAACCTGATTGCGAACGCCAAGCGCTATGTCGGTGAAAACGGCGCAATTACGATTCGGGCAAACGCCGACGACAGGTTTTTGACAGTTGCAGTGACGGATAACGGTTCCGGTATAGCGCCAGTGGATCTGCCGTACGTGTTTGAGCATTTTTACCGCGCCGAAAAATCACGCTCTCGCCATTATGGCGGCGCGGGACTCGGGCTCGCTATATGCAAGAGAGTTATCGAAGGTCATGGAGGCGAGATAGAGGCGGAAAGTATTCCGAATACGGCAACGACACTCCGTTTTACAATTCCGGTTGCTTAGCGCAGGAGCATTGCGGCTCGGGAGGAAGCCGCTGCTATTCATCCAGCAATGCTGCCTGTCTCTTATAGTGATCCTCAATGACCAAGCAGGCCATTGCTTCAATCACAGGCACGATGCGCGGGCAGATGCAAGGATCGTGCCTGCCTCTCGTCATGATCTCCCGTTCATTACCGTACACATCGACGGTTTGCTGCGGGACTGAAATGGAAGATGTCGGCTTGACAACTACCCGGAACAAGATGTCTGCCCCGGTGCTGATGCCGCCAATGATTCCTCCGGCATTGTTCGTCCGAAATCCCATTGCGTCCAATTGATCGTTGTGCTCGCTGCCCAACATCGATGCAGCCTGGAAGCCCGCACCAAATTCAATTCCCTTGATCGCGCCGATCGAGAGCATGGCCTTCGCCAGCTCCGCATCCAGCTTGTCGAAAACAGGTTCTCCAATCCCTGCCGCGACGCCGCTGATCCGGCATTCCACTATCCCCCCGCAGCTGTCGCCTTTTTCGGCCAGTTGTTCGATTCGTTCAATCATACGTGCCGCTGCCGCCAGATCGCAAGCCCGTACTAGGTTGTGTTCGATAGCCTCGCGATTGAACGTCTCGCAACGGATGCCGCCAATTTCGGTCGTATACGCCAGTACCGAGACCTTTCTCCGCTCCAGCAGCTTGCGTGCCACGGCACCGGCGGCCACTCGCGCGGCAGTCTCCCTGCCCGAAGCCCTCCCGCTCCCGCGATAGTCACGGATTCCATACTTTTTCTCGTAGGTAAGATCCGCATGTCCAGGCCGGTACATGGATTTAATATCGTCGTACGCCGACGGGCGCATGTCCGTGTTATTCAACATTATGCACAATGGCGTGCCTGTCGTTCGCCCCTCGAAGAGGCCGGATAAGATACGGATCTTATCATATTCCTTCCGGGGAGTCGTGACGGAGGATTGCCCGGGCCTTCTGCGATCCATCTGAATTTGAACATATTGTTCGTCCAATTCGACGCCCGGCGTAACGCCTTCCATAATAACGCCTACCGCCTCTCCGTGCGATTCGCCGAAAGTGGTTATTTTCAACCTCTCCCCGAACGTACTTCCTGCCATGTCACTACACCTCTACATTTTAGATTCCTTCTCCAATAGTTTAAGGTTATACTTGCAATAGATGAAATTGTAATATCCGACCTTTGTCATAGAGAGGGTTGATGGCAAGTGATTGCTAACACGGAATGGTACCGTATTTTCCTCCATGCTGCCGAAAGCTCCAATTTAACCAAGGCTGCGCAAACCCTCCATATGACGCAGCCTTCAGTCAGTTATGCGATTAAACAGCTTGAAGGAGCCCTTGGAATAGAGTTGTTTGACCGACTATCCAAGGGCGTTCGCTTAACACAAGAAGGACAGACTTTGTATCTGTACGTTAGACAGGCGTTCGAGGAACTTGACTCCGCTGAGCGGCAAATGAAAAAATTCAAGCAGTTTAGCGAAGGTCGTCTACGAATCGGGGCAAATGGGGCAATCATCAAAGAGTTCGTTGCCCCTTTGCTCGACCGGTTTCGCTCTCGCTATACCAACATTCGCCTTCAATTGTTACAGGAGAAGACAAGCCTTATCCTGGAGAGACTGAAGCGAGGCTCGTTGGACCTCGGCTACATTTATTTGCCCGTATCGGACGAAGAGATTGAGATCGTTGCCACCCTTGCCTCGCCTTTTTGCGTGGTCAGCGGAACGGCATTTGCGGACTGGTCACAGGCGCCGCTGCCGACGAAACGGTTGACTGAGCTTCCCCTGCTGATGCTTTCTGCAGGAAGCGCGACGCGATCATTCATCGAAGGGTGGTTTCGATCGCAAGGAGTGGAAGCGGAAGCTGATTTCGAACTGAACAGCCTGGAAATGCTAACGGAATTTGCCGAGCGCGGGTATGGAGCAGCCTTCTTGCCGCGCGCCCTGGTTGCGTCCCGCATACTGGGCGGTTCCTTGATAGAACTTCGAACGGAAGTTCCACTCCCGGATCGGCATATCGGTATAGCCGTTCGAAAGCATTCGACCCCGTCCATTGCGTCCAGGGCGTTCCTGGAGATGCTGCAGAACTGATCCCATCAGAGCGGCCTGCCGCCGGGCGAAGGCGCTTAGCCCGCCATGCCCTTCAAACGGTCGCCCATCACCCGCATCATGCTTCTGAGCACCTCCATATTCTGAAAACAAAGCGAGAATACTTGTTCTTTATGCAATTGCAGCAACACAGTCGGAGCGGTGGCCGTGCAATCGGCCGAGCGCGGACCGCTGTCGATGATCGCCATCTCTCCGAAACAGTTGCCTTCACCAAGGAAAGCGAGCGTCGCGTCGTCCCGGTGGATGCGAATCGTTCCCTCGATGATGCCGTACAACGTGTCTCCGTAATCGCCGACCCGGCAGACAACCTCGCCTGCTTCATACTCCACTTCATCCACCATTTGCGCCAACAGGACGATATCGGATTCGGCCAAGTGCGCGAAAAGATCGATTTTTTGCAAAATGAGCACGCGACGAAGAAGGGAATCCGGGCGGTCGCTTCCTGCATCCGAGGCAGTCGCCGCAATCGCTTTGGCCGGCTCCTCCGCTTCTTCCCGCGCTTGCTCCCGAGCTTTATCGCTTTCCGGAACGTCTGCCGTTTTTTGCTGAGACAGCACCAATCGTAGCCGCCTGGACAACAGCTTCATCATTTCAATGGCAATCGATGAGCGATCGAACATGACCTCGTAAAATTCATCCGAATCGAGCCGCCAGAAGAGGCTATCCTCCTCTGCCAACGCGTCTCCGGCGCGTTCTCTGCGAATGAGCACCCCGGACTGTCCGAACGACTCTCCCGTCTTCTTTTCTCCCAATTTAACCGCATTCTGATAAATGCCGACAGCGCCGCTCCGCACCAAGTAGAGAGAGTTTCGGGAGTCGCCCTCTTTGAAAATATACTCCCCGCGCTTGACGCCGGTCGGTACAAGCCTGACGGCCAAATCGGACAGCTCCCGACTCGACAGCTCCTGGAACATGGAGATGCTCCGCAGCAGTCGAATGCGCTCCATATGCTCCTTCAGCTCGTTGGACTCTTCCGGGTTTACCGCGTACCGGATAACCTGGCGCAGCCATAAGTCGTCTTGCCGGTTTAACCACGCCAACTGTTCCTCCAGTTGAGCCGTCGACCTGGCGGCATTCATGCCCGCTTTGCTTGATTCCATCATTTTGGCCAGTTCCATTCGAATCGGTCCATGCGTCAATTGATCCATTACTTCCATGGCGTTGGCTTGCTGGCGGGCGTCGCCGTTCGTCCAATTCGCATACACTGCCCGTATCGTAGCGAAATCATAAACAAGCGCAAGCAGTTGAAAAATGCGCCACACCACAACCGTTCTGAACTGCTCGCCCACTTCGGCCACTTCTTCGTAACGTTTCACAGCCCGTATCCCTGTCAGACGCTCGGTCAGTTGCCAATAGAAGTCCATTTCCTGCATGGTAAGCTTTTCGATGTACGATATTTGCTTTTCAGAAAGCTCGACACTCCGAAGCATCCGGTTCAGCGCCTCCAACACCCTGTTTCGCATCTCGAAGCCGGTCGAAGGATATAATTCCAGCAGCTTGTCAAAAGCAGTGGGCGTCGCGATTCGTTCGAACACTTTCGGCAAGTGTACAGGCGACGGCTCCCTCTCGAAATAAGGGGCGAGCAGGGGAATCAGGCTCTTCTCATCGTACATCGCAAGCGCTTCGATCGCGTCTTTGCGCGTGTCTCCATGCTGCAGCATCGGCACGATCTCCCCAATCAACTCGGGCACCTGGAGAATGCCGGCGGATCGCAGCGCCCGCTTGCGGACACGGGGAGATGGATCCTGCAGCAGCGGAAGCAGCGGCTTGTAAAATTCCTTGATGCCGATCCTGCCAAAAAGCGCCGCAACAGCCGTTCTCTCTTCATCGTCGGTGCTCTCCAGGAGCTGCTTCAAGGCGCCGACGGCCCGGAACATGCCTTCAATCCCGTAATACTTGATAAGTCCCGCTATCGCGCCGGATTTGATTTCCATATCCGTCTCTTCCAGGTAGTCTGAAATCCGATCCAAATGCTCTTCTTTGGCATACGCCGCCAATGACAGAATGGCCTGGGACTTGACCTGGTTATCCGAAGCGGAGAGCAGGGCGAACAGTTCCGCCTCCAGGCCTTCGAGCTTCTTCCGCTCCATATGAAGAAGCGCTTCGATGACGACTTCGCGGGACGGATGCCGAAGCAGGCCCGGAATGTACGCCGTGAGATCGAAGCCATCCATGCCGCGTAGAACCCGGAATGCGTAGAGCGTCTGCTGTTTGTCGGGACTGTTCAGCGCCCCCGCAAGCAACTGCACACTCGCAGGGTCCATCAAATCAAGCTCGGCGCCGTCAAGCTTGGCTCCGTCCGTCTGCAAAGTGGACAAGAGGGTTTTCAAATAAGCGCCCTTCACCTTGATCGCAGCCACAATGCACACAACAAGCAGTCCGATAATGACAAAACTGAACTCCCTGGCCGACAGCAATGGAGACAGCATAATAAGGCAGATCGCAGCCAGCCCTTTGGCGCCGTTCCGAACGATGCCGTCCAGGAAGCTCTTCGCATTGTTGCGCCACTGAGGAGGGATCGGGAACATAATAAGCTGGTTTACCGAGGAATTAATCGTATCTCCGACCACCTTATCGCTTCCTTTGACAAGGACCGACATCGCCAATACCGGGAACAGCAGCACGCCGAAGCTTCCCGTCATCAGCACGACCGGAAATACGAGAATGGCCGTCATCACCCCAAACCGCGTAAGCAGCTTGCCCGCCACGAACACCTGTACCGCCAGGGCCAGCAGTCCCGCCAAGCCGTAGAAGCTGCCCATGAATCCGGCCAAGGCGTCGTTTTGCAGCTCGCCTTTCAGAATCACCTTAAACTGGTAGTCGACGAAGGTCAGCGCCAGGATCAGCGCCGCCGACATGACCGCCACATACTTGAGATGCGGCACCGATTGGAACAAGCCTTCTTTGTCCTTGGCGGGCCGTTTCTTGGTCTTCGTATTCGACGACACTTGCGCGGACTTGCCCGTGGTGGAAAACACGGTCTCCGGGTCGCCGCTCAGCCGCACCAGCGTAATTACCGCTGCCAACGCAAGCAATTGAAGCGCCGCATAGAAAAAGATCAGGTTCGCCGTCCCGACCAACGGGACAACCAATTTAAGTCCAAACCCGCTGATGATGCCGCCCATGATGCCTCCGCTGCTGACAAGGCCGATCGTGCGCTTGACCTTCCGCTGGTCGAGCACGGAAGTGGCAAATTGCCAGAAACAGACGATCATCAGGAAGTTGAACACATCGTACGCTACATAGATAACGGGAATTACTGCTGTCAGTCCCATGCCTACACTGATTCTGGAAAGGACGACTAACAGGGTAAGCGATGGAATCAGCCAATAGATGAAACGGTCGATGCGCACGCGAAGGCCGAATTTCTGGAAGGCGATCCCCACCAGAATGAGCGCCGCCGACTGCGGCAAGTACATCTTGGACAGCAAGGACGAGTCAAATTGCGATAGAAAAAGCGCATCTGCCGCCGTACGCCCCACCGTGGACGCCGAAGCAACAAACAATAAATAAGCGAACAATACAAATACTTTGCGGTACTCTTCTTTGTCCTCCGAAATGCGCGAAAGAGCCGCCCCCAGCGCGTTCCCCGATAGCAACTTCATCCTGCTTCAGCGCCCCTATTTCCCCAGTATGGAATCCTGACTCTTTACAATTCTACGTTCAACGGTTCTTACCTCTCTTGCAAGAAAAATTTTGTTTGAGGCGCCGTTATGCCTGTTGCTCGCGCATTTTCAATCATGACCGGGGGCAATTGCTTACGAAAATTGTGCCGGGTGGGGTGGCGGGCAAAATAAGTGGAAAAGTCCATTAAAATGGTCGCGATCTGCGTCGTAAAAACCAATTAACTGGAAAAGTCCATCTATTCCGGCGCCGGCGACCTCGATTGCCCCTATTTGACTAGATTTAGATGGACAAATCCATTAAACCGCTCACACCCCGCATAGTCGCACGCCGTAACTGGACAAATCCATTTGTTTGCTGACTGCTGCTGAAATTCGCTTTGCAAACTGCTGTTGCAGTCCGCCGCGGGAATTCGCAAGCGTGAGATTGATTGCAGTTTGCCTCATCGGCCCAAATACGTCCATGCATTTCCTGCAAAAAATCCATTGTGCGGCGAAATCGCGAGTAGTAAGATGATAACGGTTTTCAATGAGAATCATTATCACAACGATACGAGGAGAGATCACATGTTCACCCGATTTTCGTCCAGACCAATCGCAGCGACGTTAACGCTGACGTTATCCATCTTGCTGCTATCCGCCTGCAGTGCAGGCAACGACGGCAGCAATGCCCAATCCTCGCCGCCCGCATCCAACGTGCCATCTTCCCAAACAGAGTCCGCTTCGCCTGCGGCACAGACGCCGACAGCCGGGCAGCCTTCCGTTCGCTCTTATACGGACGCCGCGGGAAGAACCTCGCAGATCCCGACCTCGCCGCAACGAATTATCGCGCACTATTACGCAGCCGAGATTGCAGCGCTTGGCGTTCCTATGGTCGGAACAAACTATCTGAACGCCCAACTGGTGCTGACGAACGATCAGCTTCAAGGCGTGGGGGATATCGGAGGAGAGGACTTGTCTCCGAATCTGGAAAAGACGCTGTCCCTTTCGCCGGATTTGATCATCGTTCCGGATTTCCTGGAGGCGAATGCTCTCGATGCGCTGTCCAAGATTGCCCCGACCGTAGTCGTCAGCTACGGTGCCGATGTATTTACCCGCCTGCATACACTCGCGGACATCGTAGGCCAGCCGGAGCAAGCCGACAAGTGGGTTCAAGCCTACGAGGAAAAAGCTGCCGAGAAACGAGCCCTCGTACAATCGCGCATCACCGAAGGAGAGACCGCTTCCGCTTTCATCATGTACGCGGCGGACAAGCAGCTCTACGTCTACAATAAGCAGCGCCTCGGCCCGACGATGTACGATGCTTTCGGTTTCACTGTGCCGCCGAAAGTTGCCGAGCTGTTCTCCAGCGACCCCGATTCGCTCTGGCAGGCGATCTCGCTCGAGACGCTGCCCGATTACGCCGGCGACCGCCTGTTCCTCGTCTCGTCCGATAATACCGAGGAATCGAAGAAGGCCATCGAAGATATAATCAACGGCCCCATCTGGAAAACGCTGCCCGCCGTCAAGAATGGCAAAGCTTATATCGTTGATGAAAGATGGGGAATGAACGACCCGCTCACGCTTGATTGGCTGCTGGACCAGATGGCGGAGCTGCTCGGCAAATAATTTGTTCCAAGAAAAACGGCTCCGTTATTCGCACGATATCAGTCAAGTATTGGAAGCCTCGATCATTGCCGATCGAAGGCTTCTTTTTTCGCATGCGATGCCTTATAATAGAACTAATTGATAATCATTCTCAGGCGGAGGGGCTCTAAATGTTACAGCAACTGAAGCCCGATACCCCGCTTGTGCGGATGACCGGGATCGAGCGGTCGTTCCTCGATGCAGCACCGGACCTCACGGAACTGACACTGGCTAGCCACTCCCTGCTCATCGTCGCAGACGGGCATGTCTCCGTGGCTATCGGCGATTCCCTTTGTCTGGCCTCCCGGGGCAAGTGCTTCCTGTTCGTTCCTGATCAACCGGTATACTTGCGCAAGGACAACCCGTCCCCGCTCACTTATTACCGAATTGCCTTCGACGTCGTTCAAGACGGCGGCGAATGGTTCGGACGAGACCGCGAGTTTGCTTATGAGCCGTTCACCAGGCTTGAGGATTGCCTTAAAGATCTTCTTAAGGAAGACGAGACTTGCGACAGATTGGCTTCCTTCCATCGCCATCTTCTGTTTCAAAATTTGCTCTACGAGCTGCTAAGACGCTTGCCGGTCGATCTCGACGGCGACAAAGATGACGCCAGGCAAGCCGTTGAGAGGACGATTGCCCATCTCCATCGCTCCTACCGCGAGGACGTCGAGATCGGTCGGCTTGCGCGGGAGGCGAATCTAAGCCGATGGCAGTACGGCAGTCTGTTCCGCTCGATAACGGGGGAGTCGCCGAGCCGTTACCTGACCTCGCTCCGCATTGAGCAGGCCAAGCGGCTGCTCACCGTTCCTTCGGCGCGGGTTAACGATATCGCCGGAAGGGTAGGCTTCCGCGACGAATATTATTTCAGCCGTCGGTTCAAGCAATCGACCGGCATGACGCCCACGCAATTCGCGAGCAGCCACGGCCGAAGCGGCAGCGGGACTGCTCCCCGCATTTTTTCCATCCAATACTTGGGCGAATTGATCGCACTGGGCATTCGTCCCGTCGGCACGAACGAAGCAGTGCTCGATGTGTTCCCCGAAGCAATCGGCAGCATTCCGGGCATTGCGGAGCCAATAGACGCAGAGCAATTGTCCGCATTAAAGCCCGACCTGATACTCTACCCCAGCTTCCTCCCGCCCGATTTGGCCGACCGGCTTTCCCGGGTTGCCAGCGCAGTCGAGGTTGACTGGGACGCCGACGTTTACACTCGCCTTGAGACAATGGGAGAGCTGCTCGGCAAGCGGCGGGAGGCTGCCGACTGGATTGCCCGCTATAAAGAAAAAGCGGAGAACGCAAAAAACAAACTCAAAGGCGTTATTCGCAAAGGAGAAACTGCATCCGCGTTTATTTACTATCTGGACGGACTATACGTCTACGGGGGGCACCATTTCGGGCATACGCTGTACGAAGGCGTCGGCTTCGAACCGCCCCCGGGCGTTCAAGCATGGTTAGACCGCCAGCCCAACGCCAAATGGCAGAAAATCCAGGTCGAGTACATGCCCGAATACGCCGGAGACCGCGTGTTCTTCATGCTGGCCGATTCGGGAACCGATGCGCTGAAGGGGCGGCAATTGCTGGAGCACCCGGCTTGGCAAAGCCTTCCCGCCGTCCGGAGCGGCAAAAGCTACATCGTGCCGGACCTGTGGGCGAACTATAACCCGCTGACGCTGGACCGGCACCTGGACGAGATGGTGAAGCGCCTTGGCTGACTGGCAGAGTGCTGCTTGCGAAGCAGCAAACGAGCAGGCTGCTGGCGCTAAACCGGGCAAAACCCGGCTACAGCACCTCAGCCACTTCGCACGTCACCCCTAACCGGACAAAACCCGGCTACAGCATCCCAGCCACTGCGCTCGTCGCCCCTAACCAGACAAAACCCGGCTACAGCATCCCAGCCGCTGCGTACGTCGCCTCTAACCGGACAAAACCCGGCTACAGCATTTCAGCCACTGCGCACGTCGCCCCTAACCGGACAAAACCCGCCTCGCGGATCAGCTTCAGGCGGACGATCTTTACATATTTCTGCCGCGTATTCTTCATGCTAACCTCCAATGGGCCCGTTACGCAAAAACGTACCATATTAAAAATTATTATATGGTACGTTTTTGCGTATAGCCAACTGATAATGGAGGCCTTGAAGCAGATGGAGAAACAGGTCGTTGTGAAGATCCCCGAATTACTCAAGAAATACGGGATTTCTCTAAGGGAACTTTCCCGGCTCACGGATATTCGTCATGCTGCCCTAAGCGAACTCTCAAACGGCAAGCGCCAAAATATCAACTTCCGGCACATTGAAAAGATTGCGGAAGCTCTTAATATTGACGATCTTAGGGAGATTTTGAACTTGGTTGATGCTGAAGGCTAAGGTTGCAATTAAACAACTTTGTCGTACGTTTCTCCGCGCGGTCCGTAACGGCAAGTTTTTTCGCCCGCCGCCTTTTCGCAAAGGGGCTTTAACTTTTTCTGGAGGGATGAACATAGTGATCATTTCCGAAAACGAGCCTCTTGCGGTCACCTTGGTCGAGGCAATCCGTACCGGCGATGTCACGGGATTGCAGAAATTACTTGCCGGGAATCCGGGACTCGCTGCGGCGAGAATTATCGGAGGCGATACCTGCAATAGGAACGTGTCGCGTACGCTGCTGCATGTGGCTACCGATTGGCCCGGCCACTTTCCAAACAGTGCGGCGACGGTGGCCGAATTGGTCAAGGCTGGTGCTGAGGTGAACGCTCGAATCACCGGCCTCCCTCATAATGAGACACCTCTTCATTGGGCTGCGAGCAGTGATGATATCGAGGTGCTCGACACGCTTTTCGATGTCGGCGCTGATATTGAGGCGTCTGGCGCGGTCATCGCCGGTGGAACGCCGCTGGACGATGCAGTGGCGTTTGGACAGTGGAAGGCTGCACACCGACTGGTTGAGCTCGGTGCAGCCTTCACGCTCTGGCACGCGGCCGCGCTTGGGCTGTTGGATGACATGGAAGCACACTTTGCCGGCACCCCGCTTTCACGGCGATATCCGTGGGGAGCCAGCCACAATCCACCCCCGGATGAAGTTGCCGTCGCCTTCTGGTGCGCTTGCCACGGCGGACAGCGGCACTCCGCCGAATATCTGCTCGAACGAGGGGCCGAACTGAACTGGATTTCCGTATGGGACGGACTAACCCCTTTGGATGCAGCACTACGAAGCGCTTCCGACGAAGTGGTTCAGTGGTTGCACAACCGGGGAGCCAAATCCGCCAAAGAACTGCATCGTTAAGACATTGCAAATAATGTGACAGAAATTATAAGGCACCCAATCGGGTGCCAGAGTGCAGGATCCCATCCGCGCTTTTTAATTCATTATGCCTCTTCGTCGCCCCATTCTCCCTCACCATCTTCAGGGTAGGAGATTATTGCCATTATGCGATCAATAATACCCTCGAAAAATTCAGATTCCGGGTCAACCTTGCCGATCACAATAGCATTCCTCGCCGCAAGATCGAAGGTTCTGATATTATTAATCAGGACGGCGCCAGTCAATTCCAAAAATTGATTTTGTGAAGGCAATGTATATGTCCCTGGTGTCTTAATACCCGGGGGAATCGGAAATTCAAATGTGTGTCCCATGATTTGCGTCGTCACCGGAACTGTTAATGCAATCTGGTTCAACGAAGGATCGATGATCCCGTCCGATATAACGATTGAGGCCCGATAGCCATTTTGTTCGTGGCCTTTGGTTGGGTGGTGATTGAACCACACAATGCTGCCCCGTTCTACGGTTCCTGTGACCGGCATTAGAATTCTTCATCTCCCACCGAATCGTCAATAAGAATCCCTTGCGACATTTCCGGTTTGTTCTTGCCACGCATGGAAAGTAATAGCTTACGCAACTCCCGGTTGGATTTATGTTTTCTCTGGTGCAAAGGTTTCAATAAGATACCTTCTTCAGGGATCAAATGAATTTCAACTTTCGCGCCCAAACCTAAATGTGCGGTTTCCAAAAATTCCTGTGGAATGCGGACTCCCATGCTGTTTCCCCATTTGCCTATGGTTGTTGTTGCCACATGCACCAGTCCCCTCCTGTGCTCTTGAATCAATCATATCACATCCTCTTCCCCCTGTATATCCGGAGTATATCCAAGAATAAGAAATATAATACATTTTCTCAAAAAGGCTTTTTTGAAGATCCTCATGTTGCTCAAAAATCAATAAAATTCGCTTATACCTATTCTTTCCTTCGCTTTCTCATGAAGGGTTATGTCACACTTTAAGAAAAACGGAGGACCTGATCGATGAACGATCCCTATGACGAAAAGGATGTAAAACCCGAAATACTGGCGCTTGTGTTGAGTAAACTACTCGGCAAGGCCATAAGCCGCGCGGAGTATCAAACGAAGCAACTGCAAGGCGGGACAGTGGGAGATGTTCGGCTTGTAATGGGCATGGCTGAAACCTCCGACGGCGAGAATCTGCCGTACAAGGTGGTTTGGAAAACACAGAAGAAATGGGAACGCCACGGCGACCCTGATTCATGGCGCAGGGAATACGACCTCTATGCATCGGATTTCGGTAAATCTTTCACAGATTCGCTCCGCTGGCCAGAATGCTATCACGCGGAGATGAACGGCGATGAGATCCAGCTATGGATGGAATATATTGAAGGTGTGTCAGGTTTAAATCTGACTGTTGAAATGTATGAACGTGCAGCCGAGGAATTGGGGCGGTATCAAGGCAAACTGTATGCCGAGCAACCTGACCTATTACAAAATCTGACCAATCTAAGTAAGGTCGATTTCGCAAAGAACTTCTATCACCGTTATCGGTCATGGAATGTTGTGTATGATTACATACGCTCCGATGACTGTGAAATCCCGAAGCACCTATGTGAAATGCTCATAGATCTTGACAACAATGCGGACGAAATATTCAGTCGCATCGAAAAGCTGCCGATCGTGCTTTGCCACAGAGACTTCTGGGTGGCGAACATTATCTGCTCGGACGATAAGATCGTGCTCATCGACTGGGATACCGCCGGATGGGGATACATGGGCGAGGACATCGCGAGTCTAATCGCGGATGAGGCGGACGTGTGTCATATGGTTGAATACTGCCGCAAATGCATTCCGGCCTATTACAAGGGCTTTTCGGAATACGTGGATATGTCGCATATCTCTGATCATTGTGTCTATGAGCTCATCCTTGTTATGTTCGGATACAGGCTTGTGGAGGGGTTTAAATTCGCGGAGTCGCCCAAAGATCAATCAACGCACCTTAATACCTTGCAAAAGATCCATGAAATGAGGAATAACTAGCGTTACCACAACAAGGCCTTCCCATCCTTCTTTCGTTATCGTTAATATGAGGGGTAGAGCTTAGTAAAATGCCTACCCCTCCGAAGCAGAACTGTATAATTTCGTCTAATACCATTTCTCCAATTGACGTTTCATATCAGTTAACACATCATCGAGTTACCTGGCAGCCTGCCATGCGGCTAATTGTTTTTCAATTTCCTTGATCACCTTGTCTTGTCCCGCTGTTTTCAGCTTCTCCTGACGTTGCTTGAATATTTTATCCGGATCATCCATCCCATTCTTCAGGATCGGATCGAACTCTGCGCGTACAGCGCTGATTTGCGCCATCTCATTCTCAACCGGCGTGCGGTCGAAGGTGAAATTGATCAGTGGCGACACAATCGATTCGTCATTCAATTTTTTAGTCTGTTCCCACACATCATCCGCTTGACCCGGGAGTAAGTAACTGTTAAATACGTTCCCTAACAACCAACCCGGCAGTGCATAAGAACCTTCCTTCGGCTCAATACGATTATCGCCCACTTTGGTATAATCCTGACCTTCCAAACCAAACACCAACATATTGTAAAGTTCCTTGTCGGTATTGACCAAATTCAGCAGCATCATGGCACGCTCCGGGTTTTTGGACGTAGCGCTGATCGCACTGATCGTGCTCGTTACCGAGCCGGCCCCGATGGTCATTGTCCCCGTTTGAGTGGTAATAAATTCAAAACCATGACTCGCCTTTAATTCCGCCTCTAATCCCGGTTTCGGACGGGCATAGCGACTGAAAATCTTCCCGGCTTTAATCAGCGAATTCTCATCTTTCAATGTTGCCACATCCTGCGGGAAGAAGCCCTTTTGATTCCACTCCCGCAAAATCTTGTAGGTGTCTGTAAGATCTTCTGCACCGTCCCAAACTCTCCATGTATTTGTATCCACCGAATATCCTTCAACCAGTGTAACCTCCGGGGAGAATTTAGCAAACCAAGTCAGCTCTCCTTGCCGCAGGGGAATAACATCCGGTTCGTTTTTCTTAATCGTTTCGAATATAGGTGTCAACTCTGCTAACGACTTGACATTCTTTACATCCAAGCTGTACTTGTCGACCAGGTCTTTCTTGAACCACATACCCGAGGTATCGCCCATAATCTGATTGTTCGGCACCCCGTAGATTTTTCCTCCTGTACTCACCGCACCCCAAATATCGGGTTGAAACAGGGTTTTAACATCAGGAGCCAATTCCAGTAAGTCATTGAGTGGAAGATAAGCGCCACGGCTGACATTATTCAAGAAGTTGTTTGTCCAATTAGACGTAAAAGCCAAATCATACACTTCGGATGAAGACATGACCAATTGCATTTTACTTTCATAATCTCCAGGGCTAATGAAGCGCATTTCCAGTGTTGCATTGATCTTCTCATTCAATAGCTTGTTAACTTCCGCCATGACCGAAGCTGCGTTGGCAGGTTCATCACCGCGCATGTACCAGATTAAATCGACTGGCTCCAACTCTTCTTTGGGGTCGACTTTCCCGGCATCCTCCTTTGGCGTTGTCGTACTGTTATTGACCACTGGCGCCGGGCTATTGCCTTCCTCCCCTTTATTCCCGCTACATCCGGTTAACGCTACGATCGCAAGCACGATCATGACTACCCCCAACAGCATCCACTTCGACGTTCTCTTTCTTTCCTTCATTCTGTAATCCCTCCATATAAGTGATGTTTAGGAACAATCGAATAACAACTTTCAAACCCATTATTCGATTGTTGTTCCTTATATTAAAATCGGGTTTGATCAGATCCCGATCATAATCCAATGTTGTATTCTACCCTTTCACGGCACCTACCGTTATCCCTTTGGCAAAATACTTCTGAAAGAACGGGAATACCACTAACATCGGCCCGATTGCCAATATACACATCGCCATTCTCATATTTTCGGTAGGTAAACTATCCAGATAGGCAGCATTGAAGGGCACATTATTCTGCATATTCTTTATAATTTCCTGGATGTTCTGCATCATAATTTGCAGCAAGTACTGCAACGGATACATACTGCCTTTAGATATGAACAATAAAGCCTGGTACCACGAATTCCAATACGCTAACAATTGGAACAAGCCGATGGTCGCAATGACAGGTCGGGAAAGCGGTATAATAAGGGTCCAATATATGCGCGCTTCACCCGCCCCATCAATCTTCGCAGATTCAGCAAGCGATTCAGGAATTTGAGTAAAGAATGTCCGCATCAGGAATAAATACCAGACGTTGCTGATCAGCGGAAGAATCAGTGAGGCATAAGTGTTCTGCAGATGCAAATACTTCGTCATGAGGATATAGTAGGGAACCAATCCACCGCTGAACAGCATCGTGAAGAACATGTAGAAGGTAATCACTGTTCTATATTTAAAATCTTTACGCGAAAGGGCATACGCACACATCGACATCACCCACACCGATAGAAGTGTACCTATAATAGAGATGATCATTGTGACCTTGTAGCTATTGATGATCACCATCGGTTTCTTAAAAATATAAACGTACGCTTCAAAACTAATCGTTCGTGGAATTAATTGATAGCCAAAATTTGCAATGTCACTGTCGCTGGACAGGGATATGGCGATCAAAGACCATAAGGGAATAATGAAGATCACACAAAACGCAAGGAACATTCCATGTAGAACAATAGTAGACAAGCGGATTCTTGGGGCAGTAACAGGCATAATAACATCTTCTCCTCTCTGTCAATCCGTGCATACGCCATCCGAAACTTCAGAACAACGAGTTCTCATTATTAACTTTTCGTACAACGGCGTTGACTGTAACCACCAATATGAATCCAAGCACGGACTTGGCCAGCCCCGTTGCAGCAGATATGCCGATGTTGCCATATTCGATTAAAGCTCTAAAAATATAGGTATCAATGACATCTGTCGTCGATAGTATCGTAGGCGAGTTCATAGGGAGTTGATAGAATAATCCGAAATCGGCACTGAATATACCCCCTACCGCCAATATCGTTAATATCGTCATAATCGGATAGAGGAAGGGCAGCGTCACCCTTGTCATCATTTGCCACTTATTCGCACCATCGATTTTGGCTGCTTCGTGATAGCTTGGATCAATACCAACCATCGCTGCATAATAGATAATGGAGGTCATCCCCACTTCCTTCCACAGGTTAGCCATGGGGAAGATGACAATCCAAGCCTTGGCGTTGTTATACCAATCCATCGATACCCAGCCTAATGATTCGAATAATTGATTCATCATCCCGGAACGAGGATTCAGAAAAGCGTAGGCCATAAAGGCTACGACAACCCAAGACAGAAAATGCGGGAAAAATATAACCGTTTGATAGAGCTTCAGCAGCTTTTTAGAAGTGATCTCATAAAGTAACAAGGCGACCGTAATCGCACAAACCAGATTTAAGACGATAAACACGGAATTATAACCGAGTGTATTGCGGACGATGCGCCATAGATCGGGAGATTCATAGAGAAAGCGGAAATTCTGCATCCCGATCCAATCGCTGCCCAAGATTCCCTTATTGAACTGGTATCTCTTAAACGCAACGATAATGCCAAACATAGGAATATAATTGAAGATAAACGTAAAGATCACGAGCGGTAATGTCAAAGCAAGCAAAAACTGATTCTTTTTGAAATCTTTCCAGGTCGAAACCATTTCCAAGCCTTTCATCGAGTCGCCTCCAGCAATAACGACGGTGCATAAAAGGTTATATCCTTATGCCACCAAAGTTGTTTCTTTTGTTTCCTGTTCAAATCGTAATGCACAAAGCGCTTAGTCGTATAGGGTCAAAGAATGAGGATGAAGTCCGGTTTTTGCGAATACAGTCATAAAAATTTGGTTCACTTTTGGTGAATGCGTGCAATATTTATGCATTTCTCCCGTTGCGTTTAAATGTATCGTATACTGATGAAAGCGATTCATATTCTTGGAAGGGGAAAGTCAAATGAAGCGAAGTTGGCTGAGTATGCGCTATTCGCGCCATTATTATTTTAAGCTTTTTATTACACTCACCTTCTTGATCACTATGATTATTTCAATATTAACCCTGGTTCTTTATCAGAATTTTAAAGCTTACACGCTAAAGACGGTCAACTATTCCAACCAAAAGTTAACCAATCAAGTATTTGAGTATGCCTTACTGATCAATGACCAGGTTAAATCTTATGTTTCATCCCAATTTAGCCATCCGGATGTTGCGCAGTTAATGTATGGCGTGGATATCCCTGTGCTGGATACGATTCGTACGATTCGTGCGCTCGATGCCTCACTGGGCAATTTCCCTTTTATTCATTCTGTCTACATATATAATGGAAGAACGGATACGTACTATTCGATCGGCTCCAATCCTTCCTATCGTCAGGGACAAATCTTCGACAGTGATATCACCAAGCGATTGCAGCAAGAGAGATTTTCCAATACGCTTGTTCCCATTCCTCGCAAGATCCCTGTTTCAGAGCTTAAACCGGATAAAGAAATCAACGTTTATACCTACATCATGGACGAACGATTTTTAACGGCGAATAATCTGAAAAATGCGCTAATGGTCAATGTGTATGCAGATTGGATCTTTAATCTATTACTCTCCCAAGGTAAAACTGATTTACCGAACGCAGCCAGCATGATGATTATCGATCAAGATGGCACCATAATCGGTCACTCTGATCATCAGCAGTTTCTGAAAAGTGTCAGCGAAGAGCCCTATATCCAAACGATATTACAGGCGTCGGAGAAATCAGGCTACTTCCTGGACAATGTAGACGGGGCACCGACCGTCATTACTTATTCTACCTATGACAAGCCGGCATGGACATTTCTTACGTTAACACCGTACTCCAGCTTATCTGATCAAATGAACTACGTAAAGAATATCACCATCGTGATTGGCTTGATTACCTTTATTATCTTCTTGCTTTCTGCTTATTGGTTGGCACGCATTCTCTATTCGCCCATTCGCGGTCTCCACGAGAAGGTTAGAAACAAACCCGTTCAGATTCCTGCGAAAGATCCGCGCAATCTGAACGAATTTGAATACCTGACACGCTTTTTAGATTCGACCGATAACCAGCTAAAATCGTTGGAATCCTTTAAGAAGTCCAATATGGATACGCTCAAACAACAATACTTGAAGCATTTATTGCATAAGACGAATAAAAACACCGATTTATTCACCGATCGTGCCAAAGAATATCCAATGAAGCTAAACCTCCGCAACGAAATGATGATCATTTTATTCAAAGTCGATAAGTATGCTGAATTCCGTGCGGCCTATGAGAGATCGGACCAATCCTTATACCGTTACGCTCTAACAAACATCATCGATGAAATCATGTCACCCATATTTATTTGCGAAACTGTAGATCTCGGTGACGATCAGGTCATTGCCATTATCAATACTGGAGAGGACAGCGAACAAGCACATGCCCATTTAGATAATGGGTCGATACAGCGTCTGGTACTTGAGATCCAACAGATCTATTCCCACTACTTCTCACTGTCCATATCCGTATTCGTAAGCCCTCCGGGTGTAGGGTTAGAAGCTTTGCCCGAAATATATAGTAAAACAAAGGAGCTCGCGAATTATCGCTTGCTTTATGGACATGGATGCCTGCTAACAGATAGCGAATTCAATCTGCTCAAAGTAACGGCATTCTCGGATGAGCATGCCACGGTCACCAAATTAATCGATGCGATCAAATATGCAAAGCTAACAGAAATTAAACAGCATTACGATACATTGATTAGCGAGATCAGAAATTATGACTATAACAGCGTCATGTATATGTTGTCCTTCCTGTCTTCTTCGATCTTTAATACGCTGAATATTATGGAACATAACAGTACACTTACGTTCAACTTCGATTACGCTACTTTCGATAAGGCGTTAAAATCTCTGGAGACCATGGATGAAATCAATGAAAGCTTCTACTTGCTATTTGAATCCATTCTCGATTGCATGCAGCAAAATAAAAATGACAGACCCGATATTACTGTAAATACAGCTATGGCGTATATAAGGAATACCTACATGGATCATGCGCTCTCTTCTGCGCAAGTAGCCGATACCGTAGAGCTTACTTCAGCTTACCTGGGAAAATTGTTCCGTGAGCATACAACCATGTCGATCTCGGAGTACATAACAAAAGTAAGGATCGATCATGCGAAAACGTTGTTGCAAAATCCGGAATTAACAATTGACGATATTCTTATACAAATTGGATGGGAGAATAAGAAGTATTTCTATACGATTTTCAAAAGGAGGGAGGGCGTAACACCATCGGAATTTCGGGCCAAAGAAACACAAAGAAATAGCGCAATTTCCTAGGGTGAAACGATAAGTTCCACCCTAGGAGCATACGAAACGCAACTGTGGTATGCGGTTTATACGACCAAATTGGTGAGCTCGACTTAATCAGAGTCCCAAGAAATCATTCCCCAATGTTAAATGACATTTCGAACACCGTTCGTTGTGCCTGCTCAACCGCTGTGAATACCAAACGATAATAAGTACGCACATTCCTATCCATACCCGTGATGGAAAGAGTCTGCACCTCGTACGTAAATTTCTCTGCATCATAACGCAGCGCAATCGGCCCTGCCTGTAAATGCCCTGCGGCCACATTAACGGCAGGCAGCGATACGATGAAGACCTCTTCAATCTCCCCTGCCTCTGCCGACCAACTTATCTCATCACGCAATTTCAAGCGAAAACATCCTCCTGAGGAGGCCGCCGGCCGTTCCCATATTAGCTCACGTGTGAAGCTGCCAAGTTCCGGGCAGTCGTACGCCTTGGCCAAATCCAATTGAAGGCGAACGAGCTCCTCCGATCTTTCATAGCTTAAGACATCTGCGTGATAATCCCTGCCCACGCTCTGATGACAGCCGCCCAAGATCGGTACAGAATGACCGTGTGAGCCTGCCGTGAACTCTAAATAGCGATATGCCGGTTGAAAATATTGACGCGTATATCGACCTCCCCCCAAATCGGCGAAAATATTTTTCCCTTCCGCATGGATAATAAAATGTCCCAAATCATTATGATTGTGAGGCTCTTCGTTATGCCCGCCCTTCGCAGCGAAGACCACCTTGCCTTGCTCTGACCGGGAGTGGCAAATCAGCCATTGATGACCGGCAAAATAATAATCATCATGTACAGCTTTTAGCGGCACACTGATCGATGTTGCTTCCGATTCGATCGTCCAAAGCATGCCCCGTCCTGCTGTTGCGAATGAGCGACGTGTCTCAGCTAGCCGGAATGGCTGTGCAGGTACAACCACTTCAGGAAACCGCTTATGTAAACGTGCAAATAGCCCCAACTGCAACTGGATATCTTCCGCTGAATCTGAGAAATTGACTGTTTTTCCACCTGCCAGCAAGCAGGCATTCGGAAATTCGGCAATTTTACGCACATGCTCATCTGCCAATAGATCGACTTGTCCATCTGTCCTTTGCCGCAGCAGCTCAGCGAAGACCGCGTAGTATCCAAATCCGAATTGCCAGTACCCCATCCCCTCGGCTGTAGCCCCCTCTTCATCAAATCCACTTAAATGATTTTTAAAAGAAGCCAGCACTCTCCACAGCATCCCTGCTAATCGCTCCGGGTCCCTCTCCATATATAGCGCTGCGCTTCCAATGCCTGCAGCACAAACAGCCGGCCAATTATTCACTTTCATTTCCCAGTTCTGCGGTTTCGAATCATGGAAAAAAACTTGAAAGATGCGCCGCTCGATCTCTGCTTGTATGCGACATTCCACCCACGGACTTAACTTCCCATCCATCAAATGAATAATCTCAGCCAGTGCAAAACACGTTTCCGCGGCAAACAGATCTATTGTTTCGCGGGGAGGTGCCGGCTGATCCCAAATCTTATTCGGATACTCAGGATGATAAAGCCCAACGTGGGCGGGCAATACCCAGGTATATTCATCGCAGACCGCCCATAATGCATCCTCCAAGGCAATCCGGTACTTTTCTTCCTCCGTTGTTAACCATAGCAGTGTGAATACACTCATACGCGTTCGTCTTTTGAAATAACGGGCTTCAAAGGTTCCGCGATCCCCGCTTTCCGCAAACATCCGGAACTCGGAATACAGCAACGGCTCGATCGGTTCGCTCAGCAGTTGTTCAGCCAACTGATCAACCTCTTCCCAAGCAAGCTTCATTCTTAGGTCATTTCGACTTTTCAACCAATTTGCCTTATCCTTCGCTTCGGCATACATATGCAGATGCCCCCCTGGCATCCCCTCTAATATCCGCTTTAACTCCTTCAATGTTAGTGCCTGAATTCCTGTCATCTTCGCTCCCCCATTCTTCCATTTATTCAAGCCTGTTCGTCAAGTGATCGTGCGTTTCTGCAATGTTTGCTTATCCGCATCCGGCCAGGGCATATCGTAAGTCGGAGTATGAACATAACGTTCCATCGCCAGCCTTAACGTGATGCCGGTTCCCGCTGGAAGCGATACACAAATCCACTTATCCCCAATCTCCAGGGTTTGAATTACATCGCCTTGGACATTTATCATTTCACCATGTAAAAACTGATGCTCACCGAATACACCAGCCTGAACAATCAACGATCTATCTTCAAACGGGTTCGTATTAACCAAATGAAGTGTTGCTGAATCTGGCGTCAACTTATCCACCAATGCCGATACGCCGGGCGGGAGTCCCGGTCGCTTCGCATTAGCATCAAAGTACCTGACGCGTCCATGCTGCAGACCGCCATGCGAGATGTGCATCGGACCGCCAAGCGTCAGTTGTACAAGCCCTTCGAAATAAAGCGGACACATTTCCTGCCATATATGAATTGCGGAGTAGATACCCTCATTGTAATGCTCTGACCAGTTGTAGGGGTCTCCTTCAGGAGACCTCATTTTAGCCAGTTGATTGTCGATCATCTCAAAGTTAGCATCCAGGATTCGCTCAGGATAATCAGGGTTAAGGCCGCGAATATATTGATACCAAGGCTGCGTATTTCCAATATAATGCTTGGTTTCCCTTCCTGTGTCGGGATCTCTCCCGGAAAAAGCAGGTACAATCACTTCATTCCAATCATGGTCTTTCGGAATACGCTCGATACGTTCCAAATCCTCATCTGCCATCGACATCGTCCAAAGGTAGATTGGATATTTGGGCATCGCCTCACGATAATCTGTCCAACCGCTGTCGAAATGCTTATACGGCACAACCATCTTGCCATCCTGATCCTTGCGAAGCTCCCAGTTTCGATCCAACTGCTCTCTCGCTAACGTCAAGCCTTTCATATCTCCCGTTAACAACACGGTATTCATACAAGCATTCGTCAATGGCTCAATGATAGTCATAAAGCCATGGGGCCAACGCCAACCGTAGTAGCCGCCCCACCACTTACCATCGTTGTACTCCCCAATCTGGCCTGTTAACCCTACATTATCCGGCATAATCCCCCCGTTCTGACGTGTTCGTTCCTGCCAAGCATTCACATAATCGCTTACCCAGGTTCGCAACTTCTCATCCCCGGAATGTAAGAATCCATGTGTTATCAAGCTTGTTGCATTCAAATTCAGAGGTACATCCCCGCGATTCATTCTCTTGTTCATCATTGTGATCAAATGACGATACACCTCATCATTTGACCAAGCGCATTTGAGACTATGAAAATCTGCACCAGGAATATCTTCATACGGCGCCAAATAATCGTCTAATATCCCTCTGTGCGTACTCCAGTCCTCTTCGGACACCTCAAATCGAGGACCACGACTGCCGGTCAACGGGGATCTGATCAACTTCCGTTCTTGATCATAATTGTGTGCTTCTGGATCATCCCCCGTGTACATGCCCGCAAACTTCATGGCTCGTTGGCGATCCTTCAATGTTGCAGGTCCGGCCAGCCCCAGAAAATACAAGTACAAGTAGCCTTCCCCATGATGCATCCAATCATAGTACGCATCGAACTCCCGGTGAATTTGCCCATACTCCGTCCACTGCCAAGTAATGCCATCCCATATTCTACGGGAAACCTGATGCAACTCACTGCTGCCTCCAAGTACATAAAGCAGCGCCAAATTCATAAAGCCCTCGTAAGGATCATCTGAGCCGTCCATCCCAGGCCAATTATCAAACCAAATTAGCGTTCCATCCGGATGGGTATACCGGACAACAAACTCTTTAGCCGCTTTATTCAGCTTATCGAAAAGCTGCTGCTCCTGAAGGGCCCATTGCGGTGGCGTCACACGTTCTGTTACATGTATGCGTACAATTGGTTTCATTCGTTTCGCCGATTCCATCCCGCTTCCCCCCGTTATATCTATTCAAATAAAGAAGGACTATCTTTAAATAACGTTAAAATCTTACTTTCATCTTCTGCGGCGAGCCCTTTTCCATCGCAATAGGTTGCATTCACGCGAAGTGAGTTTAGAGAAGCTGTCCCCGTCAAGGTTACATGAATGTCCGGATGGCCCAGACTTAACCGCATCGCAGGCTCGATCAACCCCTTTGGCTCTGAACGCCTTAGAAAGCCAAGCTTCTCCATACGTTTCGTGGCTTCTTCACGAATTTCAGTTCCCAAGAATGCTGCCGGGGCGTCCGCCAGCAATCCCATCCCCAGCACGCTGCCATTAATGACTGCAATGTTTCTTTCCTTTGCATACGGAATAACCTCCAGCGCGGCCGACACATCCAATAACATGTACCTTGCATAAAATTGAATAGAATCAAATATGTCCGTCTTCATATACCGAAGCAGCAATGGCAATTTGCGGGTGGTTACACCCAGAAAACGGATCTTCCCGTCCTTTTTGAGCTTTTGCAATGCAGGTATGGTCTCCTCTATGACGAGCTCGTATGGTTGCGTCTCCACATCATGAAGCTGCAAGAGATCAATCCAATCCGTGCGCAGCCGTTTCAAGCTTTCCTCAACTGAAGCAATGGTGTTGGCAAATTCATATTTCACGCCTCTTCGAACGGCCTTTGTTGCGAGAACAACCTTTGCTCGGCGTTCGCCTTCAAGCGCCTTCCCAATTCGTTCCTCCGATTTGCCGGAGCCATATAACGGCGCCGTATCAATAAAATTGATGCCCATATCCAGCGACTCATGGATCACACGTTCAATGTCCCTTTCGCTTGTCGCTCCGAAATCCCCGCCAATTGGCGCACCGCCTAAACCAAGCTTGGAAACCCTTAAACCCGTCCGACCAAGCAAATTGTACTCCATATCTGTCAGCCACCTTCTCATACGTCTTTTTTGATTATCAGCGGGCTATTCCCAAACTCGATAACGCTGGAAGGCAGGAAAGAGCACGAGATTGCAGAAGCAATCCATGCTCTCCCTCTCTCAAACCCTATTTTAAACTGTTCAAAATGATGACGACTGCCTCTGCCCGTGTAGCGGGCTTAAGCGGTTTAAAGCTGCCGTCGGGATATCCATGGATGATCTGATGTTCGGCAAGCGCCGAGACCCCTGCTATTGCCCATTCAGATATTTGCCCATAGTCTGTGAATGTTTCTGCATGTGTACTAGCCTGTAACTTGGCTGCATGCATGACCATCGCTGCGATTTGCTCCCGGGTGATCGGATCGTTAGGTCGGAAGCGGTTCGCATCGAATCCGGAAGCAATGCCGTTGGCCACGGCTGTAGATATGGCGGCTTGTGCCCAATGGCCTTCCGTGTCTGTGAAAACCTTGTCGCCGCTTTGTTCCAGCTTGAATGCTTTCACCAGGATTTGTACGAATTCCGCCCGAGTGATCGATTTGTCAGGCTGGAATGTGTGATCAGGATACCCGGAGACAATGCCGAGATCAACAGCCTGTTGAATTTGTGCCTTCGCCCAGCTCTCCGCAATGTCGATCAGAAGGGTTGAAGCCGGTTCTTCCGGTTCTTCGACAGGGGGAAGCTGTTTCTCGACAGCCAGTATGGCAAATTTGGTGAAATGGTTGACATCGCCGCTTAAGGTACCAGCGATCAGATCCAGCTTAATATTGTCCAGGATGATCCATTCCTGAGCCGTTTCGTCGAACCAATAGATACCATAATCATATTTATCAGTGTCGGTCCGGTCAGGGGCTATATCGAAAGTGATCGTTACTGATTTATCAAAGCTCCCTGCAAGGTTTTTGGTAATAGAGAAAACATTGCCGATCAGGCTATAATATTCGGGAAGCTGTAAATCTTCCGTATCGGCTACCTTCGTCACTACAACTCTGAACATACCCTTAAATGCGTTGGGTGGGAACTGAAGTTGTACACCCGTTTGTGTAAAGCTACCGCCCGTTGAGCCCTGTATGTCAGCAGGATCTGGTGATGATGACGGTGAAGAGGGTGGCGATGTCGGTACTTCCGGTGTCTCAGGAGTGGTATCGGTCAGTGCAAGTGTCAGCACCTGATCCGCTCCTCCGCTGAACGTAAACGTAAGCGCTGCGGTATCGCCTGTCAGACCGGCCAAGTACGCCTTATGAATCGTAACGACGTTATCGGCTACGGTGTAATCTGTATCTGCCACGAGAGTGTTGCCATCGCTCATGATACTTGTCAGCGTGTTCCCGTTTAATGTCAGGGTCACGGGGACATCTGCGAATGCGGCGGCTTGATCATATCGATCAAATGATGCATCCGTCGGGCTGATGACTGCATCACCAGGTTCAGGAGTCGTATCGGTCAGTGCGAGTGTCAGCACCTGATCCGCTCCTCCGCTGAACGTAAACGTGAGCGTTGCGGAATCGCCTGTCAGGCCGGCCAAGTACGCCTTATGAATCGCAACGATGCTATCGGCTACGGTGTAATCTGTATCTGCCACGAGAGTGTTGCTACCGTTCATGATGCTTGTCAGCTTGTTCCCCTTTAATGCCAGAGTCACGAGGACATCTGCGAATGCGGCAGCTTGATCATATCGATCAAACGATGCATCCGTCGGGCTGATCGTTGCATGTTCGAATATATGAACATCATCAAAATAAGAGTTGGTTATTGCCCTGCCATCATCCCACACATCGCCTATAACAATGCTTTTGAAAGAAGTTAACCCTGTATCTTCGCCTACATGTACACCGTCGATATACAAGCTGACATGTGTGCCTGATGTATAGTCCCACCTGAATTCATGCCAACCGAGACTGCGCTTCACCCCTGTAGCTGACACTGTAGCGCCTATTCGCTTGATATATTCTGTATTGGATTGAGACGCAAGGCCCAGTGCCATCACTCCGCCTTCTGCTTGGTCGACCATAGCCATCAATTGTGGGTTGTCAACCATCGTATCATAATACCAGATGGTAACAATCTTATTTTGATTTTCAGCAAACTTGTGTGAGAGATAAACCTTATCTTGGTCAAGTTTAAAACTGCGCAATCCACTATGCGCCTGTTCTGTACTAATAGTTGGGGTCCCCGCCATTACATCCCATCTGAGCAGACCGTCCTCAAAACCGTCAAAACCGTCTATGAATGGGGGAGTAAATTCGTAAGTTGTGATGGGTATGCTGTCACTTAGAGTAACGCCGTTGACCAACGCGGTCACAGTGATTTGTGCCTCGCCCTCGGCGAGCGCGCGGACAATGCCATCTTGCCCGACCTCGGCAACCTCGGGTTTGTCGCTGCTGAACGTCGTATGACCGAACAGATCAATATATCGGCCAGTTACGGAATCCCCCATGAACCACAGTGCTGCACGATCACCCAATTTGATTTTTTTAGTTGGCGAATACAGTGATATGTGTGCAAGCATATCATCATGCTGTACGCCCGTGTTTAATCCCATCTTATCAAAAGGCAGAGGTTCGAAATCGGGAATCTGGGTAAATAAAGCCGCACCGCTTTCCAAATTCCAATTTTTATTTGAAATATCGACAAACCCCGGGTCTTCATTCGTTAGCCAATTGTTTTGAATATGACCTGAAGCTGATGCATTTCCCGCAACTGACATTCCAGGTGTTTGGTAGATTAGATTATTTTGAACAGAATTATATTTTGGCGCACAAGGGGAATCCGTTAATACATTTGCGAGATCCGGAAAATAAGTACGCCACGGTTCACCCAAGTAAGGCACCACTTTTAAACTTTCCTGCAAAGCCCCGCCGGGCTGACAATGATAAGCTGCCCACCCTAAACCGCGATCATCCAGCTCTAACGAACGATTGCCATTTAGGATCATATTATTTTCTATAATATTGTTCCTTCCGCCACCAATTAGCATGCCGCGATCAACGTCCGAGAGAATATTGCCGTACACGGTGATGCCGCTCAATAAGTCATCCAGATAAATGGCGATTTGGCCGATTCCATCGACGCCACCAAGATCATGAATATAATTGTATCGAATGATTGTTCCTTGTGCCGTCCAGTCGCGCCCTCCGTATATAGCGCCTGCATCGCTTGTCTCATTGGCTACATTATATATTTCGTTATATTCAATGATGTGGTTGTTACCGGCGAACTGAATCGCTTCGTGTGGTGCATCATATATTAAATTATTAGCTGTACGATTACCCACACCGAATATATTTACAGCGGGTGCATAGGTACGTTGGATGCGGCTGAAATCGTGAAAGGTGCTGTTCACAACATAATTTTCACCAGATGTCAGTGTCGTCCGGTCGCCTCCATCCAACAAGACTCCGCCTTTTCCGGTTCCATATATTTCACTCAGTGCTACCCCATTTCGGTGCCCATCAAGGATCGATACCGCCTTATCCCCAATTTTCGTAAACGTCGAGCCTGTAATGAGATTGTTCGATCCACCATTCATTTCAATCGCTGTTCCGCGTGTCAATCCGAATGTCATCCCTTGGAATGTGGTGAAGGATACCTCATTCATGGAAACAAGGGGGGCGCTCATCAGTGAAATTTCGATCTCACTACCGTCCAGCGTACTTGGCGGATAAATGTAAAGTTTGCCATCCGTACGATCCAGATAATATTCCCCCGGCGCGTCAAGTTCCTCCAAAATATTGAAATAATAATAACGCTGGCCTGCTTTCACGGAATACACACTGGCCTTCGTTGTGCTTATTTGTTTATTCGTTGTATCGATATTCTGAATTTGCAGCGTGCCGTCGGCCCAGTCCCAGAACCAATAGCCGAACATCCAAATATCGCTGGTATCTGCCCATTCACCCGGTCGATTATCAGGGTATTGGAAGGTTGCTCCGTGATCATAAATTGGGGGTAAGGGACGGACCGTGTAATCCTCGCCAGAATTTCGGGGATCTGCACCAGGATCAATAACCGTACCGATTCGCAGAAATCCATCCCCTGCATTCAGATTAGGATAGCGCGCTAATGTCAGTACCCTTTCATTGAAGAACAATTCGGGTGATTCGGGTGCTGGGGGTAACCCCATTCCAGTTTGTACAATTTCACCATAGTCGTTGAATCCTTTTGTTTGCAAATCGTATTGATAAATATGACCAACCACATCACTCGAAAGTCGATCGTACACACTATCAACTACTGCAACGGGCATAAAATCGTTAGCATCTATCTTTGCTCCGCCTAAGATCGAGACACTCTCGCCCGGGTATGCGCGATACGTGATCGGCGCATCTGCTGTTCCGGAGTCTTCACTCGACAATTCAAAAGAGGAAGTGCGCGCATAGTTCCCACCGCGTAAATAAACAGTGATCCCACCTGTTGGTAAACCGTCTGCTAGTTTCAATTCGCGGATGGCATCTCGCGCACCTTCCAATGAGGCAAAGGGATTGTCGATCGTTCCATCCCCCGTATTGTCACTTCCTGTGAGCGATACATATAATTCGGTGTTTGCAGCGGCTTCGGCACCAGCCTCCAGCGGACCGAAAAATGTTGTCATACCCATAAGTAAAATCAAGCTCATCATGACGTTGAAGGAACGGAATGTCCATTTGATACGGTTTCTGCTTTTTTTCTTCAAGAAGAGCACCTCTTTTTTCGATTTTTTCTAGCAATTTTTCAGATCGGAGCCATTTCCAAATCTTTCATCAAGTCTCCTTTACTGCAACGGAGCATAATGTCATTGTTTCTTTTGTTTCCTGTCCACATCGTAATGTACAAGGCGCATAGTCGTATAGGGTCAAAGATTGGGGACGAAGTCCGGTTTTTGCGAATACAGTCATATAAAATTGGTTCATTTTTGGCGAATGTGTTCAATTTATATGCATTTCTCCCGTTGCGTTAAAAAATCTTATACTATTGAAAGCGAATTTTGCTATGTTTGTGAGATTGGCTATTACGAAAAGTATGGCTTCCGCGAGGTCGGTCTGACCACTTTCACATGGGACCGGCCTACGAAGGTCTATGAGATGATATCATCATTAAATAACCTGACTATAAGCGACAATTTCCCCATCTATTTCGTAGACAAAACGATCTTCCGCGTCCTCTCTCCATGCTCTTCGTTCTTTTTCACTTGGCTGGGCAATTACAGAATCGGGAAAACACCCGACGCGGACGCGCATTTCATGAAAAGATACAGCATACAGCGGCTGACTGGCAAGATAGTCTTCATCCCTATATCCCCTCACAGGAAGTTCTTCCAAGGGAAAGGAGGCGCCAATTCGCTGCATATATGCCGATGAAAAGTACCGGTCATAACCGAGCTTACGCGCAAACCTAGTGGATAATTGAGGACCGGCACGAAAGGAACTCCTGACTTTTCGGGTTCCGCCTACCCGCAATTTGTTTTCCGCATACTTTGCCATTGCAGCACCGATTCCTTGCCTGCGAAACTGTGGAGCGACAAATACAGTTAAATACGACTGAGGTTCAGGCTCGTTCACTTGGGCCAGTGCAACAAGCTGATCTTCGATAAACGCGGTAATAAACAATTTCGGTTCTTCAGCAAACCACCGATCCCTCCGTGTAAATACACTCAACAGGTTATGGGCCTGCATTGGAGCAGGTAGAGCTTGTGTTGATCGAATGCCCACTCCATATCGAGCTCTTTGCCAAATAGACGTTGGCAACGGACTGCTAACGAATGAATCCTTTGAAGTTCTGCTTCATTCAGACATACGGAAGGAGCGATTCCATTTCCATACTTCTGTTCAATAATCCGGCCAGCCATGCTTAATCGAAAAAGATCAGGTGTCACTTGGCCGGACGCAACCGATTCCCCAAACCCTCGACTGGCCTCGACGATCATCTCATCTGCTTTAGAGACAGGGTCTTGCGTAAAAAGAATCCCTGACACCTCGGCAGCAACCATTTGTTGAAGAATAACTGCCATCTTGGGTGCATCTGTGATCCCAAACCTTTCATTGTAAAGCTTCACTCTCTTGGAGAAAGCAGATTCACGAACAGCAATGATTGCTTTTTCAACTGCCGTGCTCGTGTCTACGTTTAAGAAAGAAATGTATTGCCCTGCATAGCTTCTGTGTTGACTATCCTCGCCGACAGCGGACGATCTTACCGCAATCGGTCCGAGTTCATTCAAAACCCGAGACAACTCGCTTTCCAACAAGAGATTAATTTACGAGATAGATTTACAGTAATTTACTACGAGAAGTATAATAAAAATAATGACTCATTACTAGGAGGATATTCCTTGGATAACAATTACAAAGAACCACAATACGAGTCTTCTCCGCTAACCCAATCTTACGTTCCGTCACAGTCGAAGAAGAGTGGCAAAGCAATTACCTCTTTAATACTGGGTATAATATCCTTAATTGCTTTGCCATTAGGAGGAATCGCAGTCCTTGGACTCGTTGGCTTCTTCAGCGGTATCGTTGCGATTGTGTTCTCGTCTTTATCGTTTAAAGAAATCAAGCGAGTACAGATGCGAGGACGCGATGTGGCAATTGCAGGATTGGTATGCGGAATCGCCGCGACGTCTGTCAATGTGCTTGCCTTTGTTATCTCGTTTGTGATTAGCTTTATGAATGCTCTGAATAATGCGTAGAAACAACAAGACCGCTTTCCCAAAACTGGAAAACGGTCTTGTTGTTTAGAAAAGCTAATGAATCGTTTGTTACAAAGGTCTTCTTAGCATAAACAGTCGTAAATTCACCTCTGGGGTCAAGTGTCCTGAAATGATCAAAGAACAGATAAGTAACAGCTGAAGCATTGGGCATTTTCCTCTCTGGTGAGTTTCCAAATTAATGAATATACTTTATGAGAAAGAGGTACCTATTGAATCTACTTTCCACCTTTGAAGTAAGGTCATTTTCGACAAAGTTATTTTCCGAAGTTATTAAATAATCCATTCCGGTAGATGGTTTTGAAATTATACTCAAAATAATCATGCCACAAAGTGGATGAAATTGTCGTATTTCCCCATACAAAAGTCTCCTTAGAACCGTCCCTTGAGGGATTGACGCATAAATAACAACCTTCATCACTAATCTTCCACTACCCTTTTCACTTTCCAACACCAACATTTGTCGCCGTCACTTATGATAGGCTCTACATATCATCTCAAAAGCGAAATTTTTTGCGCCGAGGGCGGTCCAAAAATTTCGCCGTTAAAGTGATACGGTTCCCCGCTTGAACCCCCGGTACACCTGCTCCATCAGAATCACCCGCATAATCTGATGCGGTAGGTCATGTGCCCGAAAGACTAGCGCTTGTCGGCGCGGGAGAGTACGGCGGCCAATCGGGAGCCGCGCACAGCACAGGCCCCGAGGCCTTTCGCATACTCCGCGACACCGTCTGACCAGTATTTCTCCTTTAACTTCCCGACGGACGCGATCTGAATTTGAACTCAATACCCTCTTTCCAACAACTGTCCCATATCGATGATTCGTCCTTGTCCGTCAATCGAGCCATACAGCGTACCTATCCAACCCTAACTACCGGGCTACCACCCTCGACAATCGTCTTGGACATGCGACCGTCCGCCTCCGCGCAATATTTCTTCCTGCACTTATTATGCACAACCGCACGCACAGAAGATGCTCTTCCCGCTCACGGAGAAGGTCCTGCCTCTAAGTCAATGCGCGGTAACTGAAGGCAAGCCAACGGTCGTACAACGCCCGCACGAACCAACGATGTAACTCCCCAGAACGCCTATCCTTAAAAAGTTCGGCGATTCGAAGTTCTTGCTCCACCGACAAGATTAGTACCGTGTTAGACCTCTGAATGGACTGCTCCCCGGGGCAGTTTTTTTATGTCGTCTGGCCGATGAGGCCTGCTTTTTCTTTCTTAAAAGGCTATTTTAGATGGAGACCGCATAAGTTAATGAATAGGGAGTTAACGTTTCGTATATAATAGTAATTAACGTTATTGATAAATCGTAAATTTGATGTAGAATGGAGGCAGGGAGTTGATTATGATGAGTAAAGTAATCTATGAGTATGCACACCGTCAAATAGAACTGGCTTTTGAGCAAAAAGATGAACTATATATCGAAAAAGAAACGGATTATATTTTCACGAAAATTCTTGCGTTGTTATCAACGCTTTTCCCTGACAAACTTATGGGGATTAAAATAAGCAAAGAAGAGTTCAAGTATACTTCAGACTATCTCATCTCTTCCAAGCATAAAAAGAATCTATTTAAATGGTTGGAGCGATTGAGCAGCATGCACTTCCCGGCAAGTGATTTGGACTTTGGGAAACTCAAAGTAGATTTCGAAACTTGGTACTACGACCTTGGCGGAACGTCAATTGAATTTAATTACCATGATTCCTATTTGTTAAAGCCCAAAGATGCTGCCGAGATGTTGGGTATTTCTAAAGTGACGTTGAATAAATACATCAAGCAAGGTTTGGAATGCATGAACAATGGTTCACAAAACAAGATTCCAAAACATGCAATCGAATTAATGCGTGATCCTGTATATTCCATCCGCATGCAGATGAACTATCAAAAGAAGAAAAAGTTAGAGCAATCTCCCGAAGAGCGTCTCTTCGAAATCATTCAGGAGATCGCTGAACTTCAACTCAAATACGGAAGAAAATCGTATCAAGAAGCTTTCACCGAGCCCGAAAGCGAATTGGATGATCCCATTGACTTGTATCGCTGGAAGGACCTTACCGAAGAGATGGATGAAATCCTCAAAATTGCGGGAGGAGCTAAAGGGAATTGAAGTATACAGACAATACAACACTTCTTCTTCCCGCAGACATCAATGAGATCTTAGAGGATTTTCAATCACTCTTGGAGAACCACACGAACTTCAGGGATAGAGAATCTGTTTATGGAAGCTTCAAGAAGGATAGAAAATCTCTATTCGTCACATTTCCTTTAAAAGCTCATCCCATTCACGGAATAACAGGTTTAAGAGCTTACGAGAAATATGATGATAATGGATACGTCGTGAGGTATGAATATCGTTGGATGGTCATCGTTCCTAAGCAAGGCATACAATTGCACCATATAACATCTTGGGGGAACGAGCCTCACGATGATCCAAATACCCCTCTAAAATTCAGAGTCAATACAGAACCCCACCACCATCATTATGATCCTCAGGATCGTAGCAAACGTAGAGATAACCACGAAGTAAGAACGTTACGAGATGCATTCGAATTCATTCAGCCATACATTGAAAGTGGAATTGAGTATATTGGATAAAACAAGAATAGCTCATCCTCCAAATTGCGGACACTCTCCGACAATTTCACCAAATTTTCACCAAATTCATGTAAAATAAAGGGCATCGACGGAATGTATCGGGAGTGTCCCATGATGTCATTCGCATGCGCAAGAACGGTTCGCCTGATGTTGGCTGCTGCCGCTGTCGGAACAGCGTTGCTGGGGTGCGCATGGACGGCGGACGCCGCGGCTCTGCATCCAGCGCCGCCACTTCAGCCGCGGGATGAAATGCCGGTCGGCGGCAACTATTCGAGAACGCCTGAGGACAACGGGGAGGCGCCGCTGTTCAAACCGGGAGCCGAAGCAATGGCGTGGGAAGCTTTCCGAGTCGGCGATTCGGAGGAATGGCTGCCGTTCGAGCGTCTGAAGGAAGTGAACCAGCCGTATTGGCCGGGCGAATATACGTGGCTTCGCAGCGAGATGCCCGGTATCCGGCAAGACTCCTATCTGATGTTGACCGGCGTCAACTATCATTTTGAAATCTATGTCGACGATATCTTGATCCACCGCAACGGTGACATGACCCGCGATGCGTTCGCGATCGAAGGCGCCCGGCCGCTGTTCGTCCATCTTCCGCCAGCCCCGGAGCCTTTCGAGCTGACGATGCGCATTTACACGCCGCTGAAAATGAACGAGCTTGGCACGATCAAGTACGGCAGCCTGGACGAGCTGAAAATGGGGCTTGTCCGCGAGCATATCAACGGCATGATCGTGCTGGCGCTGTTCCTCGCTTCCGGCCTGCTCGCGCTCGGCATTTACGCGATCAACCGTGAGCATAGAAGCAATGTTTACTTCGCGTTGTTCGCGCTGACGATTGGGCTCAAGCTGCTGCTCGAGCTGCCGGCGCTTGATCTGTTCTTCGATCTGAGCGCGGTGCAATTGCATGCAAATGGACCTGTAACCGCGCTGATGATCTGCGTTTTCATCGAATATTTTATACGTGTGCTGCACCCACCCTTCGCCCGCACGATCCGGATCGTCGGCTTGAGCATGCTCGTTGGCAGCATCCTGTATTCGGCGGCGCTTCGCTGGCTGCCAGATATCGTCATCGCCTTGAATCCGGTTCTCGCCTTCTCGTATCCCATCCTGCTGTCTGCCGTGTCGGCAGTCTGCCTGCGTCTGCTGGTTCCCGCCTGGAACAAGCGTAACGCCGCCGATGTTCGCTGGTTTGGCTACGGTTTCTCCTGCTTCTTCCTTATTACTCTGATCGCTGCACCGTTGGCTTTACTCAGCAACCGTTTCCCGGAGTGGTTCGATGCAGTGGCTGCGAGAATCAACGAAACGGCCAATCTATCGCTCAATTTGTCGGTGCTTCTGATTGTTGTCTTTTGTTCGGGCAATGTCGTGCATTTCGCTTCTCGGCTGTTCCGGCGTACACGTGAGCAATCGCGGCGGCTGAACGAGCAGAACACCGACCTGCAGCGCATGCATCTGGAGTTGGAGCAGTGGAACGTATCACTGGAAACCCAAGTGGAGCAGCGCACGCTGGCGGTCCGCAATCTGCTCGACAAGGTGGGACAGGGGTTCCTGTCTGTAGCCGAAGATTTGCTGATCATGCCGGAGTACAGCGTGGAATGCGAGCGGCTGCTCGGTCCCGATCTGGCGGGGCAGCCATTGTCCTTGCTGGTCTACGCTGCGGATATGACGGAACGGGGATTTTTCGAGGACCTGATGCAGCAGATCATTCGCGAGCGGGACGAGGTACAGGTAGAAATGCTGCTTTCTCTGCTGCCTGGCGAAGTCCGGATCCATGGCCGGCACGTGGAGCTGCAATTCAAGAAGCTTGACGATGAAGCCGGCATGCCCTCGCGCGTTATGGTGATCATGACCGACATCAGTGACCGGCGACGGCTCGAAGTGGAGATGGAGCAGGAGCGGCGCATGCTGCGAATGGTTGTACGCGTCGTCACGTTTTACGCGATTTTCAAGGAGCTGACCGAAGACTACAAGCTGTTCGCGACAACCGGCATCCGCTCCATTATGGCGGCCGACGCGTCGCTGACAGACAAAATCGACGAGTTGTTGCGTCATGCGCATACGTTTAAAGGCAACTGGGCCCAGATGGACTTCCTGGTGGTGGTGGAGAAACTGCACGACTTCGAAACTCGGCTGCTCGATTGGCGGCAGCAGGCCGACGACCGCAATGACGGGGACCTGCCTAGCGAATTCGCGGAATGGCTGGCCGCGATCGACTGCTTCTCCTGGCTGGATGCGGATATGCAAGTGCTGCGCGGCATGCTCGGCGACCGGTTCACCGACGAGTCGGAGACAGTGACGGTGAGAAAGGAGAAGCTGGTCCAACTGCAGCGCATGATAGCCGAACTGTTCCCGTCGGCCGAAGGGACCCGAATTATCGAAGAGCTGCGGCGGCTGGGCTGCAAACCTATGCGCGACCTGCTGTCGATCTATCCGGACTACGTGCAGCGGCTTGCCGACAAGCTTGGTAAATCCGTCTACCCCCTGTCCGTCGAAGGCGGCGAATTCGTCGTCGATCATGAGCGGTATTTGCCGCTCGTCCGTTCTCTCAGCCATATATTCTCGAACATGGTCGACCACGGCATCGAGACGCCGGAAGCGCGCGCTTCGTTCGGTAAGACCAGGTCTGGTAAAATCTCGTGCCGAATCGAAGCAAGCGCAACGGATGGCAACTTCACCATTGCGATCGCCAACGACGGCAGCATTATCGACACAGCGGACATTCGGCAAATCGCGCTGGACAAGGGACTCGCCACGGCAGCAGAGTTCGACGCAGCCTCGCGGGAAGAGCAGCTCATGTTCATTTTCCACGATTCGTTCTCCACCAGACGCACGGTCAGTCACTTTTCCGGTCGCGGATTCGGACTGAGCGCAGTCAAGCACGCGGTCGAGGCGTTGCATGGCAGAGTGTCCGTCACCAGCGATGCAGTGCAGGGCACGGTATTCCGATTCACGGTACCGCAAATTTAAAAGAATTCGGAAAAGGGGACGAGGCAGTATGGCCATGATATTGATTGTGGACGATTCGTCGATTATCCGGCGTGACTTGCGTGCCATCCTGGAGGAGATTGGGCATGAAGTCGCCGGCGAGGCGGAAAATGTCGAGGATGCAATGGAAATGTACCGCAGCCGACGCGTCGATCTGGTAACGATGGACATTCAAATGCCGGGCAAGAGCGGCATCGAAGCGGTGCGCATGATCCGGGAATTCGATCCGCAGGCGCGCATCGTGATGATCAGCTCTGTGGAGCAGCGCAATCTGATCTACGAAGCGATCAAGCTGGGGGCGAAGCATTATATCGTCAAACCATTCTCCAATACGAAGGTGAACGAGGTTATCAACTCGATTTTGCCGGCACCGCTTGTACCCGCCGCCGTGCCGAAGGAACAGGCCAAGCCTGCCAAAGCACCGGAAGCGAACAAAAGCAAACCGAAGCCTGCCGCGCACGAGAAAATTCGTGATCCGCAAGCGCTAGGTTTGCCGTTTGAAGTCGAGCTCGATGGCGGCAAGATTACGTTTACTCTGTACAAATACGTGACCGAGCACACCTTGCCATATTTGGTCGGCTGTCTGCAAGGACTGCTGCATATCTACAACGCCAAGTTCGTGATCGTGCTGGAGAGAGTGTCGGTGCCGCAAGACGCCGCACTGCAGTCGTTCATCGATTTTATCCGCATCGTGCGCAACCGCAGCGGCACCGTCGCCGTCGTCGCCGAGGACAACAATCAGCTCATTGTGCTGAAGTCGAAGCTGAACGCTGAGGTGTACAAGTCGGTCAGGGAGATTCCGTGGTACTAATACATGATGGCGTGAGCGAGTGAATCTTCTTCAGGAGCCTTTGCGAACAAGAGCCAGCATATCGGGTGAAATCTTGGAACTGTTGTCTTTTCTCCATTCCAGGTTTTCCTGTATATGGAGGTCAACACAACGTGCAAGCAAGTCCGCACCTTATTATCATTACAGGCTGACGATTCGGTGCCAAGGCACCTCGAAAAGTCGGCCTTCATTATTGATTTACCATATTGAGTTAACCGGCACGATATCATAATCCCCAAACTTCATCCTGTCAAGAGATAATGCGCGAATGAGCGAAAAAGCGGGGAAGCCCCACTACTGGTTTCGAAATAGAAATGAATTCCCGAGAATGAGGAGTGAATTCGTTTTTTCCAATTCAACCAGTTTCACATAAAATTTACTTCAGGTCGATAGGGAGATAAGGAGGAGCAGCATGAACCGCGTGGACAAAATCAGATTTGTACTCCTTTTCGGCGAAGCGCCCGAGGCAAATTGCTGCGGGTACATGGAGTTGAATAGGGATGGCAATATGATCGCGCTCTACAATAGGTATGGCGAGGAAATAGACATGTATGGCGGACATGAATTCGTCAGGGTACGGACGCTTGGCAAGTTCGATGACGAAGACCGCGATCATTTTTATTCCTTGTTAGAAAGCGATGGTGTAGGATGACGGGACGCAATCCATACGATCTGCTCCTTGAATACATTAATAAACAGCACTCACCCTGACCCCCAGCCTTTGCCCTAAATACATAGTTGCTGCATGTGCGCCGGTATTTTTTTCACAAAAAACCGAAAACTACATGATAATTGCGACAGACGAAGACTTTGTTACGTATGCAACTTTTGAAATTGCCCTCCAAGCAAAAGGGATCTGGAAGCTTACTTTCAGATCCTTTGTCCATATTGAGGCTTTGAATTCTTTCAGGGGTAACTAATTTTTATTCCGTTTGTTAACTTCAATCGCAATAAACTCCGGCAAATAATTGGGAGTACAGTCCTTTGATACCATTTCATCTTTATAAAGGCCCGTTTTCTCACCAAGTTTAATACAACGTGCTCGATTCTTTTGATCATAAACGCCAATCCAGCCTGCGGTGAAATTCATAGCCCATTGAACTTCCGGTTTTTCCTGCGTAATATTAGCTTCAATTGCTGATAGTAAGTCTGCGTTGTTATCAGGCGGTGTTTGTCCAGTCCATCTCAATCGCGCTTTATAATACCAGAAGGCTCGCCTTTGAAGAGCAGAAGGACTATTTTCCCATAATTCCATCAATGCAATTTTCTTCTTGTCTTTGGTGAGCTGATTAGCCATTAACCAATCCATTAAGTTGTTTCGCTCATCAAATGTGTGAATCTGCATATCCTTATCAAGCTTATTTAGCACATCTTGTGAAAGAAGGTTTTTGTCCATAATTAAGATTGCCAATAGTCTGGGCAAAAACTCTTCGGTTGACCAAAGTTCCATAGCCAGTTCGTGATCTTTTTTTATGTCCTTCGCGATTTTTCGTAAGTCGCCTAGCTTAGTTTTACTATTGATCTGTGATAGAATGTTTTCTGCTTTTGAAGAGCGTTTCATTTCTGTACTTTTATTCTTACTCATTTGACACAACTCCTTCATTAAAGCACTGTTTCATAATATGTCCTTGGCGCGATATATCAATAACTTAATTTCGTTATAAGTCTTATTGCATACAATTGTACCACAACACTTTGCATCGCTTGGTAATCTATTTAGTATAGTCCGCTCAGGACTTAGGTGCGGACTGATCATCACCCTTTGATCGATCCGGATACACCTTCGATAAAATATCGTTGCAACGAGATAAAAACAATCATGACGGGAATTAAAGATATGGCAGCTCCTGCGCACATGCCCACCCAATCGATCGAATGTTCGCCAACAAAGGAAAACATGCCGACAGCCAGTGTACGAAGGTCTGGTTTGCTCAGAGTAAACACCAAAGGAATAAGAAAAGCGTTCCACGCCCAAATAAATTGCATGATCGCCGTGGTGGCGAGCATCGGCTTCGAAAGCGGCAGCATGACTTGCAGAAACGTGCGGACATATCCGCATCCGTCCATTTCCGCGGCCTCTTCCAATTCATTGGGGAGCTTTTGGAAATAAGTCATGAACAACAAAATAAACAGAACGTGCGCGCCTGATGATTCGGCCAGAATGACACCGGGAAGCGTATTCAGCAGCCCCAACTGCTTGATGATCATGTACATGGGGATCAGCGTATAGCCTTTAGGAATAAACATGGTGGCCGTAATGGCGCCAATCAGCAAATTTCGTCCGGGGAAGTTTACCCTGCCCATCGCATACCCTGTCAACGCGCACATCGCGACGACGATGATCACGCTGGACACCGTGATGATCACCGTATTTGTGAAATAGCCGGAAAAGTTCGCCAAAGTCCAGGCCCGTTTATAATTTTCCCATTGCAGTACTTCCGGTAAAAGCCGAATGCCGCCATTAATCATTTCCACATTTGTTTTCAACGAAGATAAAATCATCCACACGAACGGATAAACCCAAATAACTCCCATTGCGAGGAGGAATGCATGCAGCGGCAACCGTCTAAACCTTTGTCTTTCGATCATGATTTTCCTCCTGCTTACACCGTATGTGCACGTGTTCTTTTAACAAGCCAACCCAGCAGCAGCGCCATTGCAAAGATCGAAATTCCGAATACAATCCCTGCAGCGGAGGCTCGACCATAGGCGGGAAAGCCCTGCGTATCGAATGCATAGCGATAAACGTACAAATCCATAACGTCTGTGCTGAAATACGGTCCGCCTTCCGTCAACGTCTTGGCCAGGTCGAAGACGTGCATGCCGTGAACCGTGCTTAACAGCAAGATCGCGGCGCCGATGGGAAGAAGAAGCGGCACGGTGATGTAGCGAAACGATTGCCAGGAGCTGCTTCCGTCAATGCTGGCGGCTTCATAGACATCCGTCGGCAAAGATTGCAGACCCGCCAGCCAGTAAACCATCATCATCCCGAAAAACTGCCAGGCGCCAATCACAATCAGCAGAATCATGGCGGAATGAGCGTGACCCAACCAATAATAGGGTTGATCAAGAATGCCGAGTTTGATCAGCAGCTCATTGAAGAACGCATTTTTGTTGCCAAAGATCGCTTTCATTACCAGTCCGATAATAGCCGTTGTCGTGATAACCGGCAAAAAATAAAGCACCCTGTAAAAAACGCGTCCCTTGCGGATGACACGATTGAGCGCTATGGCCATGAGCAGACTGGTCGGCATTAGAATGAATGTCGTTCCAAGCATATAAACAAACGTATTGCCGAAGGCGTTCCAAAACCATTTGTCATGCAGCACTGCGATATAATTTCCCCAACCCGCAAAATCCTTCAGGGGGCCGATCCCGCTCCAATCAAAAAAAGAATAGACATAACTCATAATGATCGGATAAATGGTAAATGCGATAAAAAATACGAATTGCGGCAGTACGAACAAATAGGACCACCAAATTCGCTTCCACTTTCTTTTTCCTGCGCGCCTTTCCAATGCCCTTCCACTCCTTTCACCTTTCGAAAAAAAGGGGCCATGTCCGCACATAGCCCCTCCACTCAGCGTTTCGAGCATCGCACTGGATTCTCTTTATTTGACTTCATAAGCTTTGAAAGGTTCCCAATCGGCAAATTGCCAATCCGAGCTGTCGACTGCAACGCCTTTGGCTTTCACTTCTTCAATCGTCTTTTTCAGCAATTCATTATGTGCGTCGCCTATCTTTTTCAATGCTTGTTTTACATCCGGAATTTGTCCGACCAGATAGCCTTCCAAAATATCGGCGGGCTTTTCCTTCGGCAGCTTCCCGCTCATCGCCTCATTCACTTGAACCGTATTCAGATTTTTAATGAACGGGTGAGGGGTGAAAAAGAATAACTGGTCCTGCATATCCAAGCCTTGCTTGAGATTTGCATCCTTGATCTCCACAGACTGATTGATTTCCGGAATCGGCGAGTAATTGATTTCGTGCGAGACGAGGCCCTTGTAATATTCGTCCATCATAAATTGCAGGAACAATTTCACTTCATCGAAGTGCTTTGTCTTCTTACTGACATATAGGGCGGACTTCGGGTCGCCGTTGACTTCCTCATACATGGCTTTTCCGTCTTTGCTCGGCAGCGAAGCCACACCAAAGGACTGGAATCCTGCTGTATAGAAAGTCGGGATTTCCCACAAGCCGCTCATCAAAAAGGCTGCCTGACCACCGGCGAACAAGGTGGCTGCTTCCGCTGGCGCGACCAACAAGCTGTTGGGATGCAGCACGTTCTCGTCCGACAATGTCTTGATGTACTGCAGCGTCTCCACGATCCCGTCCGTATCATAAACATATTGTCCGGTGTGCGGGTTCAGGTGCGAATTGGGCAATACTTCAGGCGTAATGGCCGAGGATAAATGCCCGATAATGTTGTTGACAAGCCATTTTGCCTGCATGCCCATGACAACGCCATAAGCTTTGCCATCCGTCTTCTCCTCGATCTGCTTGCCCACCTTCAACAAGTCATCCCAGTTTTTCGGTATGTCCTGTTCTCCAATACCGGCCTTCTGCAACACATCCTTGTTGTAATACATGACATAGCCATCCCGATGGTTCGATGTGATCGGGAAAGCGTAAATGTTCCCATCAATCATCGTCATGCCGGGGGTGAACATCCCCTTCTCGAACTCGTCCTTTCGATCGCCAATCACATCGTTCAAGCTGTGAACGACATCCAGGCCGTGCAACTGATACAACGGCAAGCTGGAGTAATTGGCGAAGATATCCGGCAATTCCGAGCCGGCAATCGCTGCCTGCACCTGGGGCAAATACTGGCTGGTTGCCACTTCCGTGTTTTGAACATGAATGTACGGATATTTTTCTTCAAATTTGGCAATGACTTCTTTGTTCAACTCCGCGAACTCCGGCCAACGCATCCACATCGTGATCGTGACATCTTCATGCTTTTCCGTACTGGCGACCGCAGAACCGGAAGCGCTGGATGCAGGCTCTCCCCCTTCCGTCTTGGAAGATCCTCCTGATGAACATCCCGCGAGCAGCAGCATTGCAATCATCAGCGTCGTGCAGCAAATCGAAATCAGTCGTTTGCTTTTCGTCATTTTTCATCACCCCTGTATGATTTTACATGTTGCCTATTCATTATAAAAAACCCCCCGGCAAGGGGGATGGCGAATGTTTTAGCTTTGCTGTGATGTTTTTTTAGTTTGTCGGAATTCGTTGGGCGTCAAGCCGTACGTTTTCTTGAAAAGTTTGCTGAAATAGCGAAAATCGGAATAGCCGGTTACCAGAGCAATGTCGATCACCGTTTTATCCGATTGCACCAGCAGTTTTTTGCCGATTTCCATTTTCCGCGCAACTAACAAATCGACGAATTTTTTTCCGGTCTCCTGGCGAACTGCTTTGCTAATCGTGACCGGGTGCACGTTCAACTGCGCCGCGATCGTATTCAGGCTTGTTTGGGGATCGGATGATTGCTCAAGCAACCTCAATACCTGGGCGGTCAAGCCGAGATTTTGAGCAACGACCGTGCATTCGTGCAACGCCTTTAGGCCGCCCACGATAAAATGGGACATGCTGATTTTCAGTTCCTCCCAAGTGGCAAAGCCGCCGACCCATTCTAACCAGTGTACGGCCTGTTCCTCCGTAATGATGCTTATCTCCTTGCTTGAGGTCATTACATTGTCCAGTGCCGCTATCAAGTAAGCGCATTGCTTCTTCAGATTGGAAGAGTGCAACGGCTCAGCCAACAAAAACCATTGGTATAAATGTTCATGCAGATCATCGGAAAGCATGCCTTTTGCGTCCTTCAGCATTTGATCATGCAGCTTCTGCATCTGGCGAAGGAGCTTTTTCTCATAATCGCTTCCGTCTGCAGCAGGCTGTCTTCTCTCGCCAAAAAAACGTTCAGTTTGCCATTGTTCCTCCGCTCGCAGCAATCGGGAGGCAAATTCGCTGCGATCATAGAACACATGGGGTTCTCCGGGATCAGCCGTTCTCACCTGTCCCCAATGGCGATCATTAACGTTAAACGTGAACACAACCTCAGCGTCCTCCGATACGGGGTACTCGCTCCAGTGAATGATTTTGGGCGTTTTATCGTCAAACCAGGCTGCAACCTGCTTCGGTTCAAGTTCTCCGATCGATAAAGAATGCCGCTTCAGCTCCCACACTCGCTCTTTCATGTCGACATTCCACCTGTCGATCAAGCGGGAGTCCACAAGCTCGATCAATTCAACCAATTCCTCCATCTGAAGAGGCTTCAGCAAATAACGAACAGCCCCGTGTTGAATCGCCTTGCGGGCATAATCGAACTCGTCGTAACCGCTGATCAAGGCGATCTCCGTATAATTATTTTCTTTCTTGAGCATCGCCAGCATATCCAGACCGGACAACTCCGGTATCATAACATCGGTAATGAGCAGCTCCGGGCGGATAAGTCTGATCGTGTCAAGCGCTTCATAACCGCTTCCAACGTCGAAAACCTCAATCGGCTTGTTCAATCGTTCCAGCTTGCGCACGACCGCTTCCCGGACGGTCTTCTCATCGTCTGCAACACATATTTTCATCATGCGATCTTCCTCCTTTCAGCAATCAAGATGATTTGGGTTCCTTCATGCTCGCGGCTTCTGACCTCCATGCCGAAATGCTCTCCATAGGCCAAGAGGAAGCGGCGGAACACATTATGTATGCCGGTATGGCTGTTGAAAAACTCGTCATGGTATTGACCCTTGGAACGAATCAGCTTCTCGTATTTATTCCGCACCTCGGGCGGCATCCCTTTTCCGTTGTCCTGAATCTCAATCACCAAGCGATCGGCGTCAAATCGGGCCTTGATGGCAATACGGAAAAGCGCCCCTTTGGTAAAGGAGTTTCCGGCGTATTTCAGCGCATTTTCCACAAATGGCTGGATGCTGAGTTTCATGATCTGTACACTTAATGCGGCATCGTCAATATCCATTTCCGCTTCCATGTTCATTTGCGTGCGATAATAGTGGATCTTGAGGAGATCCCTGATATTGCCAAGTTCCTCTTCCAACGACGCCCAACCGCCATCTGAGCGAATATTGTAGCGCATCATACGGGCCATCAGTTGGACCATTTCTTCCGCTTTTTCACCTTCGTGCTGGAAGGCGAATGCCCCGATCGTCTCCAGGGTGTTAAACAAAAAATGCGGATTGATATGGGCTTGCAACTGCAACAGTTCTTTTTCCTTTTCCCGCATTTCCGTCTTTTGCACCGTTTCCTCCATATGCTCCAAATTATCGAGCATGGCATTGTAAGCGCCAATCAGAAAGTCGATTTCCCCGACCGAGGCGGGCGGGACTTTGGTTGTCTTTTTTTGTATACCGAGTCTGACGATCGATGATTTCAGCCGTTCCAAGGGCTTGAGGATCAATTGAACAAAATAAATGGCGGCAGCAAATGCTATCATTAACAGGATAAAGGCAATAATCAGCGTAATTTGCTTCGTCTGTTCCGTTCCCTTGATCATCACATCCAGCGGGGCGATGCCTACCATCGTCCAGCCCTCAATCGACATCGGCCTGCTCGCCACTTGATAACTGCGATTTTCCTGATCAACCACATACGACTTCATCCCTCCGGAAGCGGCAGCGGCCAGAACAGATGCGGATATGGGAGGAGAATCGCTTCCCTGCGTCAATTCGATTCGATCTCCTGTTGCGGCATGATACATAACGACTTCTCCATACTGGCCAAAGTCCGATTGCTCGATGTTCGAGAAGAACTGCCGCGGGTCCAACTCTACGATGATCCAAGCATCGAATGCATGAGTGTCAAAATTAAATACGGGCTTTACCAGCGATATCGTTTCCATGCCGCCGTTCTCCATATATTTTCTGGGATGAGGCGGTAAAAGCATCGTATCGGTCATCGTGAACAGTCTGCGATAGGTGGAATCTTGATCGAATGGGTATTGCTTATTTGCGATTTCATTGCGAGTCGTTTCATAGAACACTTTGCCGCGCTTATCCAGGTACAGGATTCCGGAAATATTGGCACTGGACTGTGTCATTTTTTCGAAAAATCCGCGAAAGTTTCTTAAATACCGCAATTGAGAAATCGTGTCCTCATTAGGCACGTTCAAATATTTTTGAAAATCGAGGTCGATGTTTAGCGGATTCAACAATTGGTCGATGTTGGAAATCCGTTGATCGAGATCGTTCGCCAGCAGGTTCATAATTTGCTGGGAAAGCAGCGAGCTCTGGTTTGTCGCCGAGCGAAACATCAAATATTGCGAGCAGTAGCTGACAATCAGAATGGGAACGATCGACATGGTCACCAATAACACCAGCATTTTCGTCTTGAGCGACCTCGATTTATTGAAGCGTTTGAAAGGCTTGTCCAATCTCAACAACGGTCAACCTCCCTTCAGGCTCCCGCCAAATATGGCATAAGTATAGGTTTCCGTCATGTCAGCCGTCAAGAAAAACAGCCGCGCTAAATCTTTCTACATGTCTGCTAAATTATTGGCATTGCTTGACGGTTGATTACATCCTAAAATTTCACTGATTGAATCCTACAAGAAAAAGGTGATGAGCATGAAACTCTTGAAAACAACAATCTTGTTTGTCAGTGCATTGCTTGTTTTGCAAGGTCATCTTCTGTTTCCCGGCAGCGGTAATGGAAAAGCCTATGCGGCATCCATATCCGTTCCCGATATCATGATCACCGAGATTACACCGGATACGCTAACACTGAATACAAGTTCCGGCACACCGGACGCATTTGAATTTATCGAACTCTATAATTCGACGAACACGGCAATCAATCTTAAGAATTACGAAGTGATCTATCAATGGTCCTCGAACCTGGAAACCCACCCGATTGACGCCGATATGATCATACAGCCGAAAGCCACGCTAGTGGTCTGGATCAGTTCCGTAGCCAGCGCTAATTTGGCGGATTTCAATCGCAATTTCGGCGTCTCTTTATCGCCATCCCAGGTTTTCCGTTATCTCGATGACGGGATGTCAAATACTCAAAATCGGACATTGTTCATAGCCGATCCGAACCATACGGTCCTTAGCTCTGCCAGCTATGCATCCACCGACGTCCATGAAAACAAAGGAATCATGTATGCATTTCCTCTCGATGGCGGAAGCGTGATGCGGAAAATATCGAATAACACGAACGCATCCCCCGGAGTCGTTGAAGAACAACAGGTTCCGCCTGATTTACCCCCCTTGATGATTACCGAAATCACGCCTGACTCATTAAAAGCTGACGGAACTTCGGGAACACCGGATGCCTTTGAATACATTGAGTTATATAACACAACGGATTCCCCAATCCTTTTGCAAAACGATAAAATCATTTATCATAAGGGAAATTCGCAAGAAACTTGGCCCATTTCGGCAAACATAACGATCGATGCCAAAAGTACAATGGTGATTTGGATTCATAAAGTAAACGACACCGCCACATTAAGCGACTTTAATCAAAACTATGGCACTGCCTTGACTTCGTCTCAAGTCTATATGATTTATGACGACGGGTTGGCCAATGACAGTGCGAGAACCATCTCCATAGCCAATTCTAGCGGCATGGCCATTAGCACGGCCAGTTATGTGCCGGCCGATGTACACGAAAACAAAGGAATTGTTTATCGATTTCCCAACGACGGAAGCAACATCATGAGAAAAACAGGCAGCAGTTCGCTCGGCACGCCAGGTTCGTTGGATATCGGTCAGGTACCGGCGGCTCAGCATGTTCCGACCGGGTTACAAGCGTCCCCCGGCGCCAATCAGGTTGCTTTGTCATGGACCCCCATAACCGGGGCGGGGATTACTTCCTATCTGATTTATGTGAACGGCGTATACCACTCGTCGGTCCCCTCCAGTCAACACACGGCCAGTGTATCCGGGTTGGAAGATGACATGACTTATACGTTTCAGGTTTCATCGGTGGACGCCTCGGAGCAAGAGTCTCTAAAGTCCGATATCGTTACCTGCGCGCCGAAATTGGCAAGCATTACGCAAGCGTCGTACGCTTCCCCGCCGGCAGGCAGTTTCCCGGAGTATGGACGTTGGTTCAACGAAGCAACCCCGGCCGGTTATGTACCGGGTTTAGCCCAAAATTTTGTTCCGCAAGGAATCGGTTATGTATCCTCGGAAGACTGGTATTTAGTATCCGCCTACCGTCAAGACGGGAAACCCAGTATGTTGTCGGTCGTAGATGCTTCCACCGGGCAAATGGTTAAAGCGATGTCCATCTATTTCTCTGACGGCAGACCCTACCCCGGCCATGCCGGCGGTGTGACCGTGAGCACGTCCAACGTATGGATTTCTTCAGAAGGCTACTTGTATCGGATACCTCTTCAGGAGATTATGAACGCTTCCGACGGCTCGCACATCCATATCCAAGATAAATTTGCCGTCGGCACAAGATCCTCCTTCGCTACTTACTATAATGGCGTGTTGTGGTCGGGCGAATATCATAGCGGCACCGAATATCCGACATATGCATCCCATACGTTAACGGCAACGGATGGAACGGTTCAATCTGCCTGGATGACCGGGTTTATTTTGGATCCCCAAACCGATCGGATCCCTGCGGGGAAATGGGTGGACGAGAATACGCCGGTAACACCCGATTATATTCTTTCGACTGTGGACAAAATCCAGGGGGCTGCCATTGTTTCGGATCAACGGATCGTTTTAACCCAAGTGACTGGAGGAAGATATACAGATTCCACTATCTATTCTTATACGGGCTTTTTGTCCAATCCCGCCGATACCCATGTCACCATCAATGGCAGCTCCGTGCCGGTCTGGTTTTTGGATAGCAACGCCCAAACCGCAGCGTTGAATGCACCGCCTTTGGCTGAGGGAATCACGACATCAGGCCATAATATGGGGATTGTATTCGAATCGGGCACTTTCAGGTTTAAAGCTAACGGTAAATACCCGACCGATAACATATGGCGCATAGGAACGGTACCGAAACTATTGATTACCGAAATAACACCCGATTCCTTGAAAGAGGATGGCACTTCCGGTACACCGGATGCTTTCGAATTTATCGAGTTGTATAACACGACCGATTCGCCGATCCATTTGAAAGGTTATAACGTGATCTACCAGACAGATTCCGCACAATGGAATTGGAAGATCGCCTCCGACAAGACGATTCCGGCAAAAGGCACTTTTGTCATCTGGGTTCATCAATCAAGCGTGAGCGCGACGCTGAACGATTTTAATCAGAATTACGGAACCGCGTTAACAGCCTCGCAGGTATACCAGTACATCGATAACGGGATGGCTAACTCGTTCGCACGAACTATATCTATAGCGGATCCAGACGGGAATCCGATCAGTACCGCTTCCTACTTGCCAAGCGATGTTGGTGAAAACGATGGGATTCAATATCTTTACCCCCTGGATGGCAGCCTTAATTTGCGCAAATCTGCCAGCAGCACCTTCGCAACGCCGGGATCGGTTTCCAGCGAGCAGGTACCGGCTTGGTAAGATCAATAGCATAAGGAGATTAGTGGAATTGAACGCGGCGAAGCACTGAGCGCAAGTCACCCTCAAACTGCCCCATCCCTTACAGCTCTAGGGTTGCGGCGGTTTGTGCATCTACGAACTGTCGAAGCCGGGTTCAAGGAATGTCGTGTACGCGTCTCCCTTATACAACGGCCTAATTGTTTGTGATCCAACTATTATTATCCGTTGGTGCAGTAATCCTGTCGGGCTAAATTTTATGTTTTCTTATGTTCGCCGTTGTTCCCCTTGATGATATTAGCTTCGTGGTTACTGGGTGAAAGTCTTGAAGAATCCATTCGATATTATATCTACAGGCAGTTTGAGTACGTCGGACAGAACATACTGTATCTGGCGAGCCGTTTGGTACGCGGTTCGATCAACCCGACAATGGTGACGATTAAGATCAGCGATAATAGAATGGAGAGATTTAGCCATATTTCAGAGAACCCCATTTTGGCAATCACCATTAGCCAAATACCTGTCAGCACGAGTACCGTGCCGCCGATTTTAGAAAACAAGGCAACCTTGGACGTAATGTCGAAAATAAAGCGAAGCTGGTCAGTCGTTTTGGCCGACCTGCGGATAATAGGCACCATGAAGGCTGAACCAATCACTGCTACCGCAGCGAATATATGCAACACTAGCAACCATCCGTACAAACGATCAACTCCTTTTTAGTGAATCGGCATCTCGTTCCAATAGCGAGACCGACTCTTTTGCCTTTAAACGGCCCCCAAGATCCAAATGGGTCGCAATTTCGGCTTCGGAAAGCTCCCTTATTTCGTCAATATGTTCAGCAGACGATCAACTTCCCGTATCCAATCCATTCCGATTACCTTTGCGTCTTGAAGTATAAGACCGTTAACAACCGAAAAATACAGAATCAATTGCTTGTAGGCATCGCCCTCCGAGAATACTCCTTCTTGCTGCCCTCGGACAAAGATCGGGATAATCCGTTCAATGGTTTCCTGTGGGGAATACCTCTCGATTGCCTCCCTCGCCTTACCCGGAATGACTTCCAACGTTAGCGCCTGTTGAACGAGCAGAAAATATAGCTTGTGGTTCTCATCCAACATTTGAAGCGTAAACGACTTAAGTTGCTCAAGAGGCGAACCGGAGAACTTATCGATATCCCGGATGGCTTTCCGGGATTCCTCGATCGCCTCTTCCACGAGAAGCGCAAAGATCTCGTCTTTGGATTCGAAGTAGCGGTACGATAAACCCTGGCTAATCCCGGCCTCCTCCGCTATCATGCTCATTTTCGTGCCGACGAGACCTTTTTCCGCAAATATTTTAAGGGCCGCCTTTTTGATCTGATCCTTGCGTTCTTGTTCAGATTGCATTTTGTCTATTCTCGGCATAGTTTATCCTTCTTCCTTTTTCGTACGTCAGTCCCGCATTACGCCTGCGACAAACGAATCTGCTCCTCGCTCACTTCCCATAGCTTCTTCGCTGCGTCCATGTTGCTTGCCTGTGCCGACAGCGTTCCAACACGCTTATCGACGTAGTAACGCCCGTTCTCCAAATTCTTGTTGTCGGTATCCGCCAGCCATACCAGCGTCTCTGCGCCCTTCTCAGGTGTTCTGGCGAACCACATCATTACGGTCGTCGTCATCCGGGCCATCCACCCGTTGTCCCGATTGAAATTCGTGGCGACAAGTCCGGGATCGAAGCTATACGCTGCCACATTCGTGCCTTTCAACCGTTGCGTCAATTCTGTAGTAAACAAGATGTTCGCCAACTTCGACTCGCCGTATCGGAAATTAGGACCGCCCTTCAGCTTCCCAAGAAAATCAAAATAATGTTTGCCGCTCAGATCATCGAAATCGATGCCTTTCCTGGCCATTTTATGGCCGTGGGATGACGTCGTAATGACACGAGCATGCTCGCTCAACTTCAGTCTATCAAGCAAAAGCCCCGTTAACAAGAATGGCGCGATATGATTGACCGCCATGGTCATCTCGATTCCATCCTCCGTCAGTTTATAATCGACGAACATCGCACCTGCATTATTGATCAGAATATCGATCTTGGGGCATTTCGCTAATATTTCGTTTGCCGCGCGGCGGATCGAACGCTGTGACGACATGTCGGCGATGAAGACGTCCACCGTGATCTGATTGCCGAAGGACGCCCGGATCCCATCCGCAACCTCGTTAGCTTTGGTCATATTACGCGCAACAATACCCAAATTCGCCCCTCTCGCGGCTAGCTCTCGGGCAGCCGCCAATCCAATTCCGCTCGTTGCGCCGGTAATCACCACATATTTTCCTTTTACATTCTGATCATTTGTTTGATGAATCCTATCCATTTAGAATCCTCCTTCATTGCTTTGAATGACCCATTCATTCACTGTATCAAGTATAATGAACGGTTCATTCATTTGTCAATGAGGGGACAGGCACAACTTCTTTTAATTCAGATCGCTCTGAATCCCTTCGGTTCCTTTGAAAGGGATTTCCATTGGAAAAGGTTCAAAAAACTTGCCGTCACTTGTGATAGGGTCCAGCGTATCATCTATAGGGCGAAATTGAAAGGCACCCGATCGGGTGCCTTCTCTGCGTCGCTTGGTATAAGATATATAGGTCCTCCTCAGGACTTAGGTGCGGAATGTTCCGTACCAACCGGCACCCACTTGCCTTGCTTCATGAGTTCAATTGCTCTACGTGTCTCCTCGAAGACCGCTTCGCGCTTCTCCTCCGGCACAGGCACCGCCAATACGCCCCTGGAGATCTCCTCCAGTTCACTCATTCCCTCGAACAGTCGCTTGTCACGCATGCCATGCCCCTCCTTCCCCGAAGTAGGTATCTACTAACTGCAACGCCCTCGGCGTCGCGATAAAAAGTCGATTAGGTCCCATCGCCTCCGCGCGAAGTGCGCGGACGTAGTAATCCACCAACCCCGTTTTCGCATAAAAGGCGACGTACCCTTCGCAACCTGCCTCGAAACTACGCCTGCATGCAATCGCGAACAGGTGAGGCCGACGCCCCTGAATTCCTGCCGTTCTCTTCCAATGTTCCATGGCGCGTTCTCAACCAGGTACACTTCCACCCAGCTCCCCCTCACGCCAAGGCATACGATCCCTTGTATGGCATTATCTCCTTGCACCAACAGCTTATACACTTCGAAGTTCTTGTCTTCCAGGTAAAACCGCCAGTCGAACCCGATCCAACCGGCCTCCTCGCCGACTTGCTCCAGATCGTCGAAAGTTAGGCGGGCGAATTCCGTCTGGTATGTCTCGCCGGACACTCGATGAACGAGACAGGGCGTCTCTTCATCGATTTCAATATCAATAAGTGCCATGACATCCTCCAGACTAACAACAATTCTCTTGTAATTATATCATACCGATAAAAGGAGCGAAATTTAAATGAGCCAGCAAGAACAGCTTATCCTTAACTGTCTCAAGCAACAATTTGAGCACTATAAAAATGGTTGGAAAAGAACGTATGCTTCATTTCGATTTATTTCAAAATCGCTGCCGTCACTTGTGATATGGTTCTCCGCATCTCACTATCTAGTAAAGCATCTTGTGCGATTCCATCTTCTTCTGAAAACCAGAAAACTATATTTTTAATACTTTTTCGGTCAGCTTCCACATGAATTTCTTTAATCAGTGCCCTCAACAATGCCTTTTTCTCTTCGTTCGACGATTCAGTAAATAAAGAGTCAAAGTTGGTCAGTGCTTCAATAATGATTTCCTTATTGATCATTACTGTGCTTTGTTGCTTTTCAATTTCGTGTTCAACATACACGATAACTTTCTTTTTTTCGTTAATTTCGGCTTCAAGTGTCTCTGATAAACGGTTATAAAGAACCGCACTTATCTTTTCATCGTAATAATCGGAATCCTGTTTTTTCTGTTTATCCAGGAGCTTCTTCAAGCTCATTTTCTGTATGTTCAAATCCTTTTCCAATAGGGCAGTGCTTTGAAGCTCTTCGCCTTTGAGCCGTTCCATGATTCCGTCTACAATTTCTTCTGAATCCAGCATCGTCCGTATAAACTTCAATACCTGCTCTTCTATAACTTCTTTACGAATCAGGTTTGAACCACAAACTGTTTTTCCTTTTGAATGATAGTTTTGGCACATATAATACAAATGATAACCTGTTCCATCTCTCTTTTTTGACTTGCTCATTACAGTTCCGGCTCCACATTTTGGACATCGAAGTAAGCCTGATAAAATAAATTTTCCCTTAAAGTTGCTTGGGTTAATCAGCTCTTCACTCATTAATCTGTTTATCGTCTGAACTTTGCTCCATAACTCCATCTCAATAATTGGTTTGTGCTCACCTTGAGCATTAATCGGCTCCGATTTACCTTTTCTTCGCTTACTACTCCATTCCCTTTTCTTGCCCCAATTCATTGAACCCATATACTTTTCGTTTCCTAGAATCGTCTTAATCGAATTTGTACTGAAACTTCCTCCAGGCTTCTCTGAACTTCCTTTTGTCCGTTTTCCTTTTCTATTCAGTATCCCGGCAATCGCTTTATAACCCTTTCCCGATGCCCGAAGCTCAAATACTTCTCTTACAATATCGGCTTCCTCTTCGTTTACTACAAGCTTACCATCGACTGAATCATAACCTAACATACGACCGCCGTTCCATTTGCCTTCGCTTGCACGTTTGTCCATCCCTTTATTGACCCTCGAAATAATAAGCGAACGCTCATACTCGGCAAATGTGCCTAAAAGGGAAATGAACATTTTCCCAGTACTCGTTGAACTATCGATATCGCAGGTGCTGATTAAAAGCTTTTTATTTCGTGAATGCAATTCCTCAACAACAAATTTTAATACATCCAAATTATCACGTGCAATCCGATCTACTGCTACAGCTAATACGATATCAAACTTGTCATCTCTTAAATCCCTTAGTAGTTGTTGCATTCGGGGTCTGTTGAAGTCTTTACCGGAATATCCTCCGTCGTCATAGATGTCGAATATCTGAAACCCATTTGACTCACAGTATCCCCTCAAGATTTCCTCTTGCGCGGCTAGAGAAAATCCCTCTCGTTTTTGTTCTTCAGTCGATACCCGTAAATACAAAGCTGCTCTTTGCCTTTTTTCTGCTGTTTCCATAATGCCACCTCTTATTTTCAAATTTTATCCTTTCCTATTAGCATAGTTTTTTATCATGTTAGCTAAAACAGTAAGGAGTTCTTCTCGCTTGACCTCCCCTATTGATTTTTGTAGTAATCGATCATCGGTTGCCGTTTGAGTTATACTTGCTTGTTCCATGTTTCGTTCCCCCTATTTACGTTGTCAATTGATATATAGTAAAAGGGGGATATTTTTTAAGTGCCAACAAACATTTTTAACTTTACCGATGATTCCTCATAGCATTGAGTATCGCATCCGCAACATCATCATTTGTATTGACCAGTTGTTGAATGATGTACATCTCCCTGCTGTGTGTCGCTTCGACATTTCCACTATGGGCGGCTTCAAGTGATCCTGTAAGCTTATGTGTTGCTGAGTGTCCTGCACGATCCAGTATTTCTATACAAGCTTTCAGACGCACTGTATGAGGTGTCTTCTTGTTATCCCGGATTTCAATTAATGTTTCGAGACTCTTTTTTGCTTCTGCCTGGAATATTTCTTCGATACTTAACCGAAGAAACCGGATATATTGTTGGATCTTTGCAAGTTTAAGCAATTTTGATCCTTGTGCTGACGCAGTATCCTTCGAATATCCGGCTTTAACCGCTGCATCAGTGATGTGGTTAGTTTCTACATAATGATAAGCGAAAGCTTTTTGCTTTTCGGTCAATTGCATTACTTCTCACCTACCTTCTATTCACAAATGTTTTTATTTCGCCAAGAAGTGCGGCAATCCACGCCTTATCATCATCTGTCAGGTCTGCCTCACCTGAATTTCTCCAATATCTTTGAGCCATAAAGAGACATGCCCGCAACTCAGACAGAGTTAGCTTTTCATTCAACTTATTATTTTCGTTATATTATGCTATGACCGATTTATATAGCTCAGTTAGATTGTCGAATCCACCGGCATATTCATTTCCGTCAAACGTGAGTGCAAACTCTTTCCACTTTGAGCCAAATGTCATCCTTGTCCAATGATGGTATATTCGATACTGTAAGTTTTTCATTTGCTATTTCCGCCATATTAATTCCTCCCATTAGTCTTACAGAGATTCAATTAGGATTGCGTATTCATCAGCGAGTTTCTCAAAGGCTTCGCTGGTAACCTCGTATTTATTCCAACCCTTATGGAATTCATCGGTGGCTAATCCTTCCTCAGTATATTTATCTAACAAAGTTATCCCTTCCCCGACTAATTCAAAAGGAGTAGAAAGTATGTACCTATCAATACATCGATATGCCTCAATTTGTGCAATCGGTCGCCTCTGTCCACCTGCGGGATAGTATGAATGAACTCCAACATTAGCAACTCTCTGTTTCAATTTAGATTCCTCCAGCTTGAGTGATTCTAAAATACCGTCTGACGCTGTTTAATAGCTCTGTAGAGCGTGGATCGTTTTACTCCAGTCATATCCTCTATGTCCGCTATTGAGTGCTCCTGAGTGTCGTATAGCTTGATTGCACGTTCTAACATTTTGCTGTCTGTTCGCGGACGTCCTCCATTTCTTCCCCTGGCCCTCGCGGCGGCTAAGCCGGCTTTCGTCCGTTCTATGATCATTTCTCGTTCAAGTTCAGCGATGACACCAATCATTTTAAACATTGCCCTTCCAGTCGGTGTTTTTGTATCGAGTCCATCGTTCAAGCTGATCAATTCGACACCTAACCTCTCAAGCTGTTCGTACACTTCGATTAGCTTCTTTGTAGATCTAGCCAATCGGTCTAGTTTGAAGACAACAAACTCATCTCCTTTTCTTAATATATCAAGTGCTTTCTGAAGTTCTGCACGATCGTCCTTTGCTCCACTAGCTGTCTCTTTGTAAATGCGTTCGCACCCTGCTAATTTTATGGCATCAATCTGCATGTTCAACGACTGATCGACTGTTGATACACGGGCATATCCGATTTTAATTACATTCACGCCCTTTTATGTATTTTATTGCCTATCAATATTATATCATAATTAGTCCGTTTTGTGAGATTCTGAAGCTTACTAATAAGGGATATGGCTGCATTTTCAGTTCGCTATGTAGTCATTTCTTTATAAATAAAAAGCACCCATTGGGTGCTCATCCTTTATAATGAGGTTCGAGCTTGCTATTTGTAACTGAAGCCTTTTGCCGGGAAAGGTGTTATTGTTTTATCTTCGGTGTAATTATTTCTAAAGCCTGACTGATTGTGTCAACACAATACTTCATTGTTTCGGAAAGCTCATACATAAATGCTTCAATAACTGAAATCAAATCAGCATGATTGTTACGCCCTGTTTCATTAAACTTCAATGATCTTACCCTGTCCCAATTCGATGCATAAATTTGAGCAATTCGGGCTAATCTGATTACATTTTTATTCGCCAAACTCAACTCACGAAATTCTTCATATGTAAAAAACTTCATCATTCCCTGTCTAAGCATAGAATCCCACACTTCGAATCTCAAGTGAGAGGAACCTACTTTTACCGGTTCAAAGGCTTCCGGGATCGGCGGATGATCTAAATATACATACCCTTTGATATCATGAATACATTCAAGGTTTGCCCTTAGTTCTTCTTCAAAGGAGATGATGTAATTATCGAAAGCGTTTCTTAGTTCAACTTCTTGCTTTTTGGCCTCTAATCGATGTGCAATTTTTGAACCTAAGTATGCTCCATATGCAACGCCAGCCGCACCAAGAATAACTCCAATCGATTGCCAAATTGGGTCTGTAAAAATTTCATAAACACTGTCTCCGATTTTGGTGTAATCCATTAAATAACCAGCCCTCTATGATCGACTATAGGCCTTGTAATATATCCAAACTCAACTTTATATAAACATTATCCTTTCATACAAATACCACAAAGTTTGTATCGTAGATCCTTTGCGTCCATTTCAGTTGCAAGGTCTTGAGGTTCATTAGAGCATATTTTAGGATGATCCGATGTAATAGGTCGGGCACGGTTAGGAACCGGTGGAGTGTCCAACGAAGAACACCACCTCGCCGAGTGAATAACGTTTTTCGTGGTTGATGACTGCGGATTTAAATTGTTAATGTTTAGGACAAAACCATCGGGGTTCAGTTTTCGCCAATCTAAATACCCTTGTTTATCGTCTTCCTTTTCAAAACGAATTATCGGCATCGATATCAACCCTCCGATTACTGAATATTTCGGTCTCATAGAGCCATCATTCCGGTGAGTAGTGAGCAACTTCTCCGGTGTTGGGAGCAGCCTGTTTGATAACTTCGTGGCTAAACGGGTATAGGTGCACAGCGATGGAACCGATTCATCGCTTTTCTGATTACTGCGAACCGCCACTCAACAAACGGGCAGTAATGCTTGATCATGGTGTTAGAATGGTACGCAAAAAGGAAGGCGCTTTGCCCGTCATTTTTTATTTCGCGAACAACTGATGCTCCCGAAGCAGATAGGAAGTTAACGATACAGCTTCCTGCTCTTCTAAAAAGTTTTGAGTGAGTTCAATATGATAACTGCTTCCTCGAATGCTTCGATAGCGAGTCGTAACAGGCAGAAGCATCGTTTCGACGGGAAGGTCTAGTGTCTTGACAGGATTTAAAATAGGGTGTCCAACTGCTACATCCCCCGCTTTCGAAATTTGAATGAAAAAGATCATGTACTCTTCACCAAACTGCAGGGCTTTTTCCAATTCGTTTGAAGACAGAAAAAATGCTGTTCCGTACCCCACGGTCGTTTTGACTTCAACGCGAAGATTTCCCACTTCAAGGTCATACCCTTTATTACTGTTACCAGTTATATTTCTGACGTTGCCATACTGATCTATCAGAAAGCGTTCCGCAATACCCTCTCCAATCATACCGAGTTTCACCTGGTCTGTTACCCATTCCGGAGTTTGGAATTCAGGCTCGCTTACCACTACCCCTGTTTTCGCAACCTCGCCGGTTTGGGTCCGAACATACGAAGTGAACTCGGATATCACAGCCGTATCCATCGCTGCTTTCAGCTCATAGAGCGTTATTTTATGCATGGGAAAGTGCCCTTTCGCCACAGGACTTGCAGATAAACCACTTGGTACCCGTAGGATCAAATGAGTACTGGATCAGCATCCAATCTCTGGTGTGATTATCAAAAAGATCCCCACACTCTCCGCACCGAAGAGAAAACTGCTCACGCGTCTCCTTGATATCCTGCCAGGACAGGTTTCGATTCCCTAGAATACCAAAGTCTCTTGCTTTTTCTGCAATTAGATTGAAATAATCGGAAAACGTACTCCGGCGACGCTGTTTTAATAGAATTTGAGGATTTCCTTCGATTAGCGAATAAAGGGAATCATCGATCTGCACATTGCGTTTTGAAAACCGGAATGTTCGGTTCTCTCGATCATACACTCTGCTTGATTCTTCAAGTTCTTCAAGCGTACATCCGTATTGGAAGGCAAGTTCGAAAGTAAAATGTCTCAGATCATCGCCCTGCAGCATCTGTCGGATACGTGAAAGCTCGCTCAGTTTTAGGGGCGTAGCAGAACGGTTATTGACGATATCTTTACCCAGAATACCAAAAATGCGAAGTCGTTCGGGGTCAAAATTTAAGGTGCCACCGCGGGAAAGAATATAAGAGAAAAAGTTCCGAATCGTACCCAGCCTACGGTTAAACGTAGTAGCTGAATTATCCGAACGCAGAAGTTTTACGTACGTATCAATGGTTTCATAGTCAATCCCTGTAATATCTCCGGAATGTATCTCCATCAGATTTACGAGATCAGACCGAATATTGTTTTGACCGCTATTCTTGGTTTCAACGTAGTCTCTAAGCAAGATTTGATTCTGCAGCGATAGGCTACGAATTCGCGGCTCAAGGTCTTTGGACAAACAACAGCCACCTCCAAAAATAATTGATCGTGTTTTCCATCATTTTGCCTCTATTCGCTATCATACTCTCAACAAAGCTGATCGTCATACGTTTTTTTTGTTCCTAATGTAGAACTGCAAGCTTATTGAGTTAGTTGCTTGATTTGACAATATGATTTAATCAAATCGAATGTGCCGAAGAATACGATTGCTCAACAAAAGACATTTCTCTATCAAATGGTTTTTAATGATAAAATGTATCTAAAAAATGATAAGAGTGATTTAGATGAATGAGTTTGAAATCGTGTCACATACAGGCGGAAAATTGAGAATTCTTACTTCGCAGAATTCAGTTGGATTTCATCATCAATCTGACAATGCTGCCTCCATGTTTCAATTAGGCTTTTCTTTAGTTGATCATTCGTTAAGATATGTACCTGTCGGAGGTTTAGGAACGAATAACATGCCTAATGGTTCAGTTCCAATTTATATGTTCTCTGACAGTGAAGGATTTTTTGGAAGGGCCTGTCCAAACTGTAATGGTTATTTTAGGACGGATTCGGGCGGTGAAGAATATTACTGTCCGTATTGTTCTCATTTAGACAATACATTAGCTTTCAATACAGCGAATCAGCAAGCGTATATTCAAATATATATACAAACCATCGTTGCCGCGATCGTTAATAAGATAGATGTTGAAATCGACCTCGATGAGATGATTGCCAAACTTCCTAATAATAATTCGCCTTTTGTTTACTCGGAAGAAAGACAACAACGGCATAATCAGTGTAAGGAATGCAAAGTAATGTATGATATTATAGGCGAATTCGGCTGCTGTCCGAATTGCGGAAAATTGAATGCTTTTGAAGTTTTCAATGAAAAATTAGCTCATTCATTAAAACGTTTGAACAATGCTTCAATCATTGAAACAGATAAGGAACTTCAACACACCGAATACGCAGAAATACTGAAAAACTGTGTATCTGACTTTGAAGCAATGGCTAAAGATATCCGCGATGAGTTACTTAGAATCCCAGCGACGCCAAATAGAAAAGAAGAGCTCAAGCGAATAAATTTCCAACGTATAAATGAGGCAAACGAAAAGTTAAGTAAGTGGTTTGATATTGACTTCTTAAATGCCGTATCTGAAATAGATAAACTTTTCATCAATATTTGTTTCCAACGAAGACATATCCTCACACACAATTCTGGCGTTGTTGATGAAAAATACATTCGAGACACTAATGATCAGACAGTCAGATTAAATCAAAGGATAAAAATAGACAAAGACGAGGCATGTAAACTGATCCATTTAACTCGAACGATTGCAAAGAGATTATTTGATAGTTTTGAAAGTATCAATTAGGCGATTATTATTGCCTTTTTCTTGGCTTATAAACCGATTTAGTGAACTAACAGATACAATAGTTCAATTTGAATTGGCTTGGGGATCCACCCAAACATGGTGGCTCTCTCTACCCGAGGGGTGCTCAAAAATGCCGGAGACATGGCTCTCAATCACCGGAATGTTGGCTCAATCAACTCTGGAGTATTCAGATTACCAGTTTTCTCACTATCATCGTACCATATTATTTCGTTTTCTGCCCATTAGTTATATTTTTCTTGATATAGCGTTTTGCAAAGATATGAACTCCAAATTTGTCCCTTTTTGAGAATATGATTTTGAGACGACATTTGATACATTAATAACGGCATTTTTAAGAGAAAAAATAGCTTTATTATTTGTCTCGAAAACGAAGGTTTTTGGGATAAGATCTTCAAGCCAAAATAGGAGGAGAAAATAGACCCTTATAACAAAGGGCCTCTTTTCCGTTCTACGGTGTTTTGGGATCAATAATATAATATTTAGAGTGCGCCTTCTACTTTGCACCACTGTGAGCTATTGCCTTATCAATTGCTACATAAACTCTATGAATATAAGAGTGATACTTATTAGAATGGAGAATTTCTTGATTTCCTTGGGCGGTCTCAATTAAAATTGATGAACGGGTTTCTTTGAACATATTATGCCTTACCCTTCTAGGTACGATAAGAAATATAGCCAACTTCAAAAAAAAGTATAAGCCTGCACTGAGGCTAAGAATAATAATGTATGTCAAAAATGCACTGTAAGAAAATCCCCAAACATAAACCGAAAAACCTCCAGATAGGGTAGATAGTATATAAAAATAAGCTTTTGTTATATTTTTAGTAAACTTATTGTTTACAATCAGTACTTCTTCCCTAGCTGAGATAATACTCGGTAAAGCATAAGTTTTATTATCTATTACTATCCGGGTATTGGTAACCATTACCTGTGAATCAGTATGAAACTCAATTTCTTTACTTTCCAAACTATGCCCCTCCTTAATCCGTTTACAAATTGGGTATTAGATAGCAGGCCCAACCGATATAATTGACAGAGTTGTTGTTGTTTCGTTCTTCATTGTTAGGTCGGATTTTACTATGCCAACGAGTGGAGCATAAAAGTCTGTTGTAATTGAATTAAATTCTTTATTGCTGGGATACAAACTTATTATTTGTACCACCAGGCAATTTTTATATACTTTGTGTAAAGTCTTTACGTCAGCCACTCCGATGACTTCTGATATTACTTTTTTTTCATCTTCGCCAGTTCCTTCATGGTGTGACCACCTTACACCTTTGTAAATTTTGCTGGGCAGAACAATCTGGGACTCTCGAAGACGGTTCTGCTTAAAATTGTCTATAAAGCTTCTTGAATCCGTTACAACAAGATCACCCGCATCGTTTAATCCATACTCGTCCATATTTAACCATTGAACTGAATCATCCATTGGAATTCCTTCGAGTCTAACTCTTGCCCTATTCGAATCGTAAATAAAATTGGAATACATCACTCCACCATCACCAAAACTGTAGGTAATTAAGTGCGGCACCATATACAAGATATTTAAATATGCTTCATTTCTCCATGTTGGTTCTTCCAAAGTAAAAATTACATCAGGATCGTACCACTTGCCGATTTCTGCAACTAGTTTCTCCTCTGATTCCTCTATTGAAGAAATATCGTTTTCATTTAATTTAGAATCACTCATACTCGTAGAGTCACTCAGGTTCGTGGAGTCTTTCAGATTATGAACAGGGGAGTAAATCATCCCGTTAGATAAATAAATGAATACGATTAGAAATATAGGCGCCAACCCTAGTACTAACAAGTATCTGCGCCGCTTATTTGTTTTCCTTAGATTTAATCTGGCATCCCGGTGGGACTTATCAATTGAAAGGGCATGGTTAAACCATTGGCGGGCCTCTTTTCGCCTCTTCTTTTTGAAATAAAAGAGACCAATGTTATTTAAAACGTTAGGATCGCCAGGACTCTCTTCATATAAACCCGATAACAACTCTTCCGCTTCAATAAACCTATTTTCACTAATGAGTAGGGCACTTTTATTAATTCTATCTTCGAAAGTTAAAGGCTTTAGCGTTTCACCGCAGTTCGAACAATATATTTCATGACCAAACCTCTGTTTTTGACACTTATGACAAAACACTTGAACGCCCTCCTTATTTTTCGACACTTTCTCTCTTTATCAGCACTCAGCTTGATTATAATGTAAATTGCCACTTATGTGTACTATTAATATATCACATTAATATGTCTTATCCTGCAAACCATCCTTTCCTACACTTAACCTATAAAGGTGGTGTTGGAGGATGCCGGATAAAGACATTCGTTCTCTAGTGGGGCAAAGGATTAGAGATCTTAGGAAAGCCAAGGGACTATCGCAGGAGTCTTTAGCGGAACGTGCGGGCTTCCAAACATCATATATAGGAGAAACTGAACGTGGGAAAAGAAATATATCCCTCACGAATTTGGGAAGGATAGCAGAGGGTCTAGCTGTAGAGGTAAAAGAACTTTTTCTTTTCGACGATGATTTGTCAAACAAGAGTCGTTCCCTATCCTTGAATGAACTTATCCGGCTACTTGAAGGACGGGACGAGAAAGAATTGCATGCTCTCATAACAATCTTAAATACTCTTTTCGACAAGTATGAATACAGACAATGAAAGTTCAGACTGTAACGCTCTATTTTGACTTCTTAGCATAATGATTAGTAAATTGCTCCGTTACCCTTATATACTTTATGTAATCGCTGTAGACGCTTCCTAGCGTGCTATTCACGTTAGTTTGAAATATGCTCCGACATACTTCTGCTGGACAAGAAAAAGAAGACCGTATTCACGGCCTTCTAAACAACGGTGTCTTATTTTTCAGGAATCCAAGTAAATAACACGTCCTTTTGTTCGGCAAAGTGTGAAGAAAAGTTGAATGCATGTTTTTCTATGATAGGGCGTATCTTTGCAAACTGCTTCGCCTCAGATTTGAGTCTTTTCTTCTTTTTCCTTCTCATGATGTTGTACAGAAGATCCAACTCTTTTCCCGTTAATTCTCCCTTTAAATCGTGCAAGCGTGGGATGAAACACCCGTTGAATTCATCCAAGTATTGATTTATCAAAGTGAAATCCTTACAGCGTAACGGAGATTGTTTGATAATTGAAGGCTTAACGATTATCTCGAAGCGCATTAAGTGTTCATCCTCAATTTCTATTCCGCGCTTATCAAGCAACTCTTTTTTCTTGTTATAAATCCGTGCACCCTTTCTGTTTGAATTACTATAAAGGTAATAGTTAGGCCTGTATTCTATCAACACGTCAGTGTCCTCGTCTTTGTGTCTATCTGTCACCTTTGTCCTGCCCTCAACTAGGGTAAAATGTCTGGTGATGTTACAATTAAAATCGAAAGCAAAATCCATTCTGCGTATATACCAGTCACAAAGTTTCAGCAGTTTTGTAAGCCGCTCAGGGAATTTCTGAAATGTTTGGTGGCTCATAAAGAGTTTTACATTCCAGTATTTGCGCCTATATTGTGTTTCTTTCGGTCTTCCCAATGGATCTAATGGGTTAAAGCCTATCTTGAAGTATTTTTCGTCGGAGTTGTTATACGTCTCGTACTCGTAATACTTGTTAGGCTTTGCGAATTTGAACATTTGAAACAGAATACTACAATCATTTGGCGTCATTTTTGCGACAAGCTGCACAGTATCAAGCGTCAGTGATTTAAACATTTTCTGAACTGGATGCCTCCTAGAGTGACAAGGGTTAGGGGGCTTTTTGCACGAATCTATCCATGTATTAATAATACTCGACAACAGTATTCCTTCGACTCGCCAAAATTGCCCCCTCTAGATTTAAAGTAAAATCAAGCTTTTTTTTAAGCACTTAGCCAATCTTTTTCAAAGGTGTTGGCAATTTAAGCAAAATAAAATAACCCTCTCTACAAAGAAGAGGGTTAGAATCATAATTAACGCTTGTTTTTATGTGAAATCTGTTGAACCACAAGCTTAGTCTTAGTGTTTCGTTTCGTTGATTAGGGCATCCCTTGCAGAATGTAAACTCTGAATTTCTTCAACGATTTCCCGCCGCCGGGCTACTGTCGTATTTGCTCTGCCGTGTTCGAGGGCAAGCTGGCAATGGTGTCTTGCTATTTCTAATCATTGATCTGTAACTGCATCATCTAGAACCAATCCGATTAATTGATGATTACTAATCATCCGCAAGACCTCCCCTCAAGGTTGTTTACACCTTGAATCGAAAGCTCTTGCCAGAAACTTGGTTTGATAAACATCGCGGATTCTACTCGTAATTCGAATTTCCGCTTTACCACTATTTGTGATACGCTTCTCCGCGCTGTCTGTAACGGCAAGTTTTAAGGCCATACTCTGTAAGATGACCTTAGTCTATTTTGAAAGTAGTTCAAGGACATCTAAATTATTGCTGACAGTAATTATCTTTTCCTTATACTCGCAATTTTCGATAAAATGGGGGAGTTTTTTAAGATTATATTCTCTATTCCACTCTAACAGCTTCTGAATGCCTTCGAGAGTTTCGCGTTTTTTACTTGTTACGACACCCGAAATACGTTCTTCATACCTTTTCCATATCCTTGTTTCTTGCACGGACAGAAGAGGCGTTAACACGATGATCTTGTCCGCTGCTGATATCCTACTCTTCTCCTTTGCCACGTTATCGAAATCCCTCGAGCATATTACACCTATAAATAATGTAGGCTGAACATTAAAACCCATTTCCGATAACAATCTAATTGTCGCACGGTACACTGAGATTATGGAATCATCAAGTATTTGTGCGACAACTTGATCATCTACTTTTCTTATAGGTTCATCTGGAAACTTGTTGTCAATAAATTCATTGTAATTATTAAAAAAATCGTCAATTGAAAAAATCCATCCCAAAGGATGGACTTTTTCATGTTAAATGACTTTCCGCTCGCCAAACCGTACTTTCGTAAGCACATGCATCCGTTCACCGTTACAATCTTCGTAATCGCCCTTTAACCCTTCCAGCACACGGTCAAATACAAAGCCCAGCTTCTCGAGAATTCTCAAAGATGCCTTATTCCCCGGATCTGCCTTGGCGTACAGACGGTCAAGCCCCATAACTAACCGCTCTGTTTCCAAGCGCATCATGGATAATTCTGTTTGCATCCAGGTTCTCCTCCTGGTCTGTAATCGTCAAGCATGTATCGCGCCTTCAGGCAGACTTCCCGGAAATATCAAGAATGTGGTCCAGGTTTTCGTAATACCCATATAATTCCAAGAAGAGTTTAATGTTAGCTTTCTCCGCCGCTGTAACGGTATGATCTCTGAAACCTTCTCTTCCGCTGAATCTCATTTTAACGCTTTTTCCGTTGACAACTTTCTGCATTTGATCCAGCAAATCGTTATTGAAGAAACTTCTCTGGACCGTCCATTCTGCAATACCTCCCCAAAGCACCTGCGACTCTCTGTCGCCGAATCCAATATCCCATTGGAACCTTTCACCGTCGACATTAAAAATAATTTTATCCATAAAGACCCAATCGTCCTGCTTAAATCCCGCAATTATATTAAATGCAGCGGAATCCAGGTCTGTTATGGTGATTCGCGGTTCAATATTAATGCTGCCGCTGATATTTACATAATTGGAATCGTATCCCTTGGGGACAATTGCGGTTATCCCAGACATGTCGTCATAATTTGATGTGACCTGCGCGAGAAGTGCTTTTTTTCGAGCTTCCCTTTCCTTCGTTTTCGCCTCGCCATATTCGTTGATTTTCTGCTTCAGAACGGAATCGTCAGGAAAATAAGGCTCGATTGCCTGCAAGGAACTGATCGCCTGATCGTATTGCTTTTTGCTCGAAAGGTCATTAGCGGCAGCCATTTTACTATCATATAGAGCTTGAAGATATTGTTTCTGCTTGCTTTGATAGGTCTGATCGTTCGCATAGTAGTTCTCCAAAACCTTAATTTGATTGTAGGCTTCCTCGTATTTCTGTTGCTGGAACAAACTTTCCGATTTGCTTACGGAGTCGTCATAGTATTCTTGCATACTGGACTTGATGTTCTCTTGAGCTGAAGCATAGTTTTCCGCGTCCTCGGATATCACATTTTTGTATTTAAGAATAGCTCCATTGTAATCCTTGTTGTCATGCAGCTTTCCTGCTTCCTCGTACGCATCCCTGGACTTTTTGAATTGGTCCAGGCGTGTCCGATTTTTTTCAAGCGCAGAGGTTAGCGGCTCAAAAGGCACTAGCTTACGAATCATTTCGTCGGCGGATTGATAATCGGCTGATTTGTCGACATAGGCATTGACCTTGCTCTCTACCTTGGAGGCCAAGTCACTATTGATTTTCTCGATAATTTTGCCACTCTGCCCTTTCGGCCCATCCTCCAAAATTTGTCGATACATTTCATATGCCTGATCGAAGTTCCCCACATCGATCTGATTCTCGACTAACCGCACCTTTTTGTTTACCAGATAAGTGTTTTGATAGTAGAAATAACCGCCTCCAGCAATCAAAACAACGATAAGCAATGCCGATGCCCACAACCATTTCCGTTTAATGTTCCATCCAACCCTTCTATAAATTGTATAACGACATATTGTACCGAGCCTTACGAACTATCTCATTTACAATGTTCGCCATATTTCTACCCAATCCTTCCATACCAGCTTAAAAAAAATGCTACATTAGTATTATGAAGGGATCCCCCTAAAACATTTGCTGTTATTTATAATACGGTTCCGTGCTGACTGTAACGGCAAGTTTTTGGGCCATCCTTTTGTAAGCTTTAGCGACAGATGTTGCCGATAGCCATCAACCCCATAGACACAACGAAATAATAAGACTAATCCGTCAGTGCCCGTATGATGTTCGACCTCGCCTCGGCCGCAATCACTTCATTCCCATCATCGACCGCCTGCATTAAGATCAGAACGGGTATGTATACCGCGATTAGCCGCGCCAGCAGCTTCGTTTCCTCGTCCACCCCTCCATAAGTTTCAAAAAACACTCCTCGAGCAAACGGAGGTAAAAAGCTGTAAGCAATGCTCAAATCGCATGCCGGATGGCCGATGCTCAGGTCACCCCAATCAATAATGCCGGAGACGATCCCGTTCTCATTCACCAGTATATTTTTGAAATGAAGATCGCCATGTAGCAACGTATTCACCGTCTTGACACGGTCCGCTTTCAGCCCGCTTAAGTACGCTGCGATCGCACCGGACTCTTCCTGCGACAAGTGTATAATCACCTTCCCATCTTCGTCACGTTCGGCAAGCACTGGTATAAACTTCTCCTGCTGAATTCTTGTATAGATGCTGCTTGTAATAACCTGCGTCTCAACCCCAACTCCACCGATACGTTGATTAGCTTTTTCTTTATAGCCTTTATCGCATATTACTAAAACCTTATGTGTATCTTCAGAGCCAATCATTTTTTCCATAAATGCGAATCTGTCATGCCCAGCCTTTAGCCGCCACTTATCAAAAACTGCATCTACTCCATCCTTGCGTAACCTCCTTGCCAAATCCATTACCCAATTTTCATGACTTGAAGATGTCCAGCTATATGATAAAAATACACTTGGTGTAATATTATTTTTTGTCATAATCAGCTCTAGCCTTTCATTTTAAATTATCGTTTTGCATGTGTAGTATTTCTTACGTCGATAAACAAAGCAAACCATCTGAGTCCTTAACGCAATTATCACATTTTTACTACAATAAATTCGGTAATCCCCCCTTAAGTTCGTCTTTAAATAAGAGAAGCATCCTTTTGAACGCCTCAAATTTTGGTTATTTCTTATGCGGCTTTTTATGGAGAAGGATTAATTAGTCCGAAGACGGCTTGGTAAATACTCAATTCGCCGTTGCGTGATTCTTAGGATGTTTGGGGATATAACGTACAATATATTATAGTAGATGTTCCGAATTCACCGACAATTAAAGTGGTTGATGACGACAGCATGAGGAATTTGACTGCTAAGGCCCGTTTATCGCTCTCTAAAGAATAATTTAGACAAGAAGTATGAAAAAGGGCAAGTACTCTTACCCGGATTTCCTTTATGACTTTCACTGAATATTTCGGTCCGAAAGAGCATTCGTGTTAACGAATGGGAGCCACTGTGTTAGTGAAATGGAGCCGCCATGTTAATGCGGAGAGCCACCCGGATGAGGGATGGCTCTGTGGGGCGGGCCGTCAGGCTCCCTGGTGGGCCGGTTCGACGCCCTGCTCCGCCGCTCGCCGTTCCCGCAGCGCAAAACCTGCTGCACCTGATCGTGAAGCGGATTACGCTGGACGACAGGAAGCGCGTCGGCAGCGTCGAACTCGCCTTCAACGAGGAGACCGAAAAGCATTTTTTAAGCGTAGCCCCTTCTGCTGACAACATGGCGGAAGGGGCTTTTCCTTTGTCCGGAAAAGCCCCTTTACAGAATTTCACTTTATTTATTGTCCTTTGACTATACTATGTTTAGACGAAGTAATCAGAGTAGTTTTGAATGTACTGTTCAAGCCATTCGTGATCAAACACATGATCTTTTATACTCTGTTCAAATTCTCCTGAAATAGTATTTGAAATGTATAAAACATGCTTTCCACTTCTCATATACCTACCAAGCTGACCACCTGGTATGGGCTCCAAGATGTCAGATGCCAAGCGTATATATTCAGGACAATAAAAGCCATCTTCTAATAATACGCATTTATCTATACATCTTTCAACAAACCCATCGTCAACCCACTGATTCATCACATATAGAGCATCACCTGATGCTTCAAAAGCGGATAAATCAAATTTAACCGCAGTATCCTGGGTATCAAAAATAATATCGTCTATTTTCTCCCTATACCGTTCAATTTCCTCTACAGTAACTTGTTGGTTCGTTTTATGATCTGTCAACACAATAGAATGTGTCTGCGGATCCCTTTTCATTGAATATTCAATAAATGAAGGAGGAGTTGGCGTTGTTCCAATAAAATCTGTGGTAAAGTGCTTCTCTGTAGTGGTCCCTCCTTGCATTATAAATGATCCGCGACCGATTAAAGATACAGCAAAGTGAGGAGAAATCCCTAATCGCCTGTAGACAGCACTGCCACAATCCCGCTTAGCTACTGTCTGCTGATCAAACTTATAGTTCCTGATTGATCTATACCTCCTACGAGCAGAGAGCTTCTTGTAAGTAGACCAGTATCGCCCTACGTTTGTCAGGTATTTATCTAGATTGGGCACTTTTACTCCGTCGCCTATTATAGTGCATTTACCGCTAGGTAATTTGCACATTCTTAGAGTATCCGTACCAGAAACTCCCTCAAGTTGAAACACTTCATTGCAACCAGCTTTTTGGTCAATAATAATTCCTATCGCTTGAAATACCATCCTAGGGCTTTTACTTAGTCCTTGAATGTATTTCAGAAGCGTTTGCCTGAGTATCCCGTCAGAATTTATCACGTTCGTTATTGTTATTTGGGACTCAACTTGTCGGATTAATGGAATTAATTTTTGAATTAGCGCTACGTCACCAGCAAAGAATATTCCAATTCTTGAGCCTATTTTAGCAAACTTCATACACGCGTCAATTTGCTTAACTTGACTACTATGTGGAGTGTAGTCATGAGTAATACGGAAATCGTTAAGAACGATAGCAAAAGGTCCATATCGATATGCTGCGACTATTGTCACTATGATCACCTCGATTAACTATTAACCATTAGCTTGAAGCGATGTCAAGTACATTATCGGTTTGAAATTCTGAACCTTCCTTCACAAGCAGACTTCGTTGTATAAAGAAAAATTTCGCCCTACTTATGGTACGGTTCCCCCCGCAAAATTTTGAACCCCCGGTACACCTGCTCCAGCAGAATCACCCGCATCAGCTGATGCGGGTAGGTCATGCGCCCGAACGACAGCAGCTTGTCGGCGCGAGCCAGCACCGCCGCGGACAGGCCGAGAGAGCCGCCGATGACGAATGTGAGCGAGCCGCCGCCGTAGACGGCTTGCTTCTCCATGAACGCGGCGAGTTGCTCGCTCGTCCAGGCTTCGCCGTCGATGGCGAGGGCTGCGACGAAGGCATCCGGCTTTAGCGCCGCCAGGATGCGCTCGCCTTCGCGAACGCGGACCTGGTCCTCTTCCGCCGGGCTCATCCGGTCAGGCGTCTTCTCGTCCGGCAGCTCGCGAATATCGACTCGGGCGTAGGGTCCGAGCCGCTTGACGTATTCGGCCACCGCTTCGGTCCAATATCGTTCCTTCAGCTTGCCGACGCATACGACTTGAATTTGCATCAGCCGCGGCCTCCATCGTCGCTGCCGCCACCGAGAATGGTCTTTACGCGGCCGACTTGGCCGTCCTGCAGTCGCACTTTGATCCCATGCGGGTGGGTCGGCGAGTTCGTCAAGATGTCCTTCACGACGCCGCGCGTCAGCGCACCCGTCCCTTGGTCCTTCTTCAGCACGATCTCGACTTCTGCGCCTGGCCGTATATCGCTTCGCTTGTTTCCGCTAGTTGTCCCGTTCATTTCAAGCATTCGCTCCGTTCTATCGGCAATGAGCCTTCATCCACTTATCGTAGCACAACGCCAACATCGTCGGCCATGTTGTCAAGATCGGTTCAACGACTTTCCCTTCCTTGCAACGTCAGTTTCCGGTTAAAGAGGCCTCGCCACGGATCATCCTCTTCAAGTCTTGCCGGGGCTTCCCCCATAATTCATTTCTGCTGCAAACGGGTAAATCTAATACATAGCACCATCTTTTGTATATCCACTTAATTCCTGAAGAAAGGAATGCATGTTCATGGATAAGAAAAAGTATTATGTCTCCGTCCCGAACAAAACAGTCAGCGAAGCGTTAGAAATCAATCACCGTCCGCTTGAAATAATAGCCACCTCCATGGAAGCGGCCGAGCTTGAAAGCTTATTGCAGTCCATCGAGGTGATCGACGCCAAGGAAAGTTTCCGGACGCCAATCACTTCCTATACCTCAGACGATAAGGAAATTAGCCGGGAGTATCATACAGGATTGATCCGTGTTTATCGTATGATTTATGATCTGGGCACTGTGGAGACGAAATCGTTTATCGAAGGAATGGGCATTTTGACGAGATAGAGTCGCAACCCACTGGACCGTATATCGCCAAACCATTCAAAAACCCGGCCTCTCCCAACGAACAACTTTACGGTCCGCAGCCGGCCGCTTCCTACTTTTGCGCCAACCCTTGGACGAAGCTTTTGGACGCCATCCATCGTAATGGAGAGCCATTCCGACTCCCGCTCCGGGCCGATGGTTACTCATTCACGCATCGTACGGCGTCCCATCACACATGGCTGCCCAATCTCGTCGTAAGCTGTCTCTCCTCCCATCGCTTACCTCAGCGGTCTCACCTCGACAGCCCCCCGCGCGGCTGCAGCTGGTCTGCGAGTATCGATCCACTGCGCACAACCGCCCTACCGCTGCCGCCGCCGATAATCATCCGTGCTCTTGTATCCCGCGCGCAGCGCCTCGATCATCTCCGCCCTGCGCTTCGCCTTCGTCTCTTCCTGCACGGCGCTGTAGACGTACCGGGCCCAATCCTTGCGATACCCCGGCGTGAGCGACTGATAGACCGCCAGCACCTCCGGCACGCCCTGCAAATCCTTCTCCACCTCCGGGATCATCGCCACGTAATCGCCTACGCGCTGACTCGGTTTTGACGCCGCCGCAGACGCGGCCGCTGCCCCTTTTTTCCGCGCTTCCGACTTGAACCCGACCACCGTAAATACATCGTTCAACCCCACCATGCGCGCGAATTTCAAGCTGCTTGTCCCGATGTAGCCGTCCTCTTCGCTCGCGCCCAGTCCCGCAAACAGCTCGTCGCGGTGGATGTAGGTCGGGTATACTTTGTTCCCCTTCTTGGGGTATGCTGCATACAGGTACCCGCCCTCGGCCAAGACCTCGCCATCGATCACCCGGGAGACGAGCTTCTGCAGCTCCCCCATATCGAGCACGAACGCAAATACAAGATCGTACCCGCGCCCATCTGCCGCCGTGTCGTACCGCTCCAGCCCCGGCAGCAGCGTCTCGCCTTCTGGATGATTCAGAACCGCCGCCTTCTTGTACTTGTGCAAATTCAATTTTTCGACAATCGTCTTGGACATGCGACCGTCCACCTCCGCGCAATCGTTCCGTTCGACTACGCTTATTATACACAATCGCATAAATGTGAGCATGATCACGTACGCAACCGCCGACTTGACGTATGCTGAATGGAATGACCCGCCGATTCGGAGATGACGGCCAGGAGGGATTCCCATGATCGAAGACACGAAAATACAGCTATGCCCGCCCCTGCAACAATTACAGGACGAGCACGTATCGCTGCGGGCGGCGATGGACCGCTTCTATGAGATCACAGAGGATCTGGAGTACGAGTCCGGGCCTGCGGCCGGCCTGCTGTTCGCCCAACTGCACGCACAGGTTGCTTCCTTCGCTACGCTGCTGGCCATCCACTCTTACAGAGAGGAGACTGCCCTGTTCCCTCTGATGACCCGTCGACTCGGTCCCGAGGACCGCACCATAGAGACGATGGAATTCGAGCATGAGAAAGCCGAGCAGCATCTCCACGATTTCCTGATCGAAGCCGCGCAAGCGGGACTCGCCGTCTCCGAGGACGATGCGCGATCGATCTCCGTCTATGCCGTGCAAGCCCATGCAACCCTCACTCAGCATTTTGCGAAAGAGGAGAAGATGCTCTTCCCGCTCGCGGAGAAAATCCTGTCTCTGGGCGATAAGATCGCGTTGGCACGGCAGTTGAACGCAAACCAATAGTCGCGGAACGCATATACGAATAGAATAGCGGTGGGTGTCTCCGGACTACACGTAAGGGAATGGGACGCGTCTAATTCCCTTACGCGTAGTCCGGGCTGATGTACGTCAATGCCCTTTCTTGCGGATCTGCTTGCCGTGATTTTCACCCCATTCTTTGGCCTTGGCGGTCGCGATCGAGATCGCGCGGCTTTCCGAATAGCCTTCCTTCAACAGCTCGTTGGCAATTTCGATTGCCTTGTTGCGGACGGGCGCCATGAAGTTTTTGAGCGAATCCGGATAGTCGTCTTTGTCCCAGGGCATGTCCATCCCTCCTCTTTACCTGTCTACCCACTTTTAGCCGACTACGGCGAATTCGAATCACACCGAGGAACGAGTACAAACCCGAAGAAGCCGCGATTTACGCGGCGCCTCATGAGATAAAGCTCTATCCACCCACAAATTAGAACGTATTATATACATTTTGACATTCTTCCGCGGTCGGTTCGTAAAAACAGTGCTTCTTCCATCGTCCCACGAACGGCTGGTTATACCAGGTCGGCGGACAGGGTCCGGGATTATCGAACGTTCCTGGACGGAAGTACCACAGGGAGAATTTGGCCGGCCAATTCCGTTCCCCGTTCACGGCCCGCTGCGCCAACCGGCGCTCCCTGTCTCTGGCGTTCTGATAAAACATCCCGTGCTGCAAGGCTTCGAACGCATGCGGCTGGTTGATCATCTGAGGGATGGTCCGGAGTCCCTTAAAATCGGAGCAATCCGCCCGTACCCGGTTAATGCCGACGTTGCCAACAAGGAGCATGCCCATCTCGCCTTCGCCCTCAGCTTCAGCTCGAAGCAGCCTTGCCAACATATCAATATCCCGTTTCCTGGCTTTTACGACTGCCATTGGCTCACCTCTTTAGATTTCTAGACTCATCATATTGCAGGTGAAGCGGATATGTTACTCTGGCAGCAAGACTGTAACCGGAGCGGAAGCTTACTTAAATTCATGCTCGTAAATCGCGCGAACTCTCCCCAGCACTTGCTCCGCCTGATTGGCAAACTTCAATTCCGCGACCTGATCTTTCATCAAGAAGACGCCGGTCTCATGACGGTGTTTCCCGATCGCTCCCTCATACAGAAGGTTGGCCCCCTTGGCAGGCGGAGAGAAAAACAGCTTCATCAGCAATCTAACGACCAGGGGCAGCCCGGATGCATTCCCTTTTTTTAACGTATTGTTGCCGCCCGGATCAACGCTGCGGATCCGAATGCCATCCCGTGCAAGCTCAGAGGCGATGGCCTGCGTCCACAGCGATAGCGCGAGCTTGGAGCTGGCATAGGGACCGGTCAGTTTGCGAAAAGTTCGTGGATGCTCCAGGCTTTCGACGCTGAACTCCTTCGTAAACTTGAACGCTGACGAGGAGGTATTGATCACCGTTTTTAAGCGGCCGTTTATCAAGAGTTCCTTCATTTCCATCAGAATGATATACGGAACGACGGTCATCAGCTCGTAATGTCGCTCGCGCCCCTGCTTCGAATAGCTTAACTCGGGAAAACTTCCGCCGGCATTGTTGAACAAGATATCGATCTGCCGCTCTTTACCCGTGATTTCTTCCATAGCCCGCCTCAAGCTGTCATAATCGGCGAGATCCGCCGCTTTATATATCCGAAGCCGCCCCTTCTTCACCGCTTCCCGGATCCCCCTGTCTTCCTCCGGAAAGTCCGAACGGATCAAAGCCGCCACCTGCCAGCCCTCCGCCAGCCATTTCCGGGTTAATTCCAACCCGATCCCGGAGCTTGCCCCCGTAATCAGCGCGATGTTCTCGTGTTGGTTCCTGTTCATTGTAAGTCTCCTCCCGAAGCCATATTTTCCTTAATAGCGCACATTCTATAACTTGGAGCCGACTCCAAGTCAAGACACCAAATGAAATTTTTGTCCCAAGGATAATAGACTTGACTTGGAGCCAGCTCCAAGATGTATAATCCACACAACAAGCAATCTTCCGGGAGGGAACGAAAATGGAAACCGAGCACACCTTTACGATCAAACAAACCGCCGGGCAAACCGGAATTTCCGAGGATACGATCCGCTATTATGAGAAGATCGCGCTGCTGCCGCGGGCGGACCGGAAGGACAACGGGCACCGCATCTACCGGCAGAAGGATGTAGAGACGATCCGGCTGATCTCCTGTCTGAAGAAAACCGGCATGTCACTGGAAGAAATGCGGCCCTTCCTGGACGTCTCCATCGATGCCGATCCCGCAGAATATCCTGAACTGGCAGAACGCATGAGGAATCACCGCGAATATATCGTCAGCCAGATCTCATCGCTGCAGCAGGTCGTCGATTTCATCGACATGAAGCTGGAGGAGGGCAGGTACCGACAGGACTGCTCGAATGAAAGTCAGGTCGGCGTGTCGTCGGATAACACGATGGAAGAGCCGCAGCCAAAGCCCGCCTCACCCGTCGAGAGGCGTTATTTTCCCGCATCGGCCACGGCGGGTACGCCACGGGCTTCCGTAAGATAAGGCCGCAAAACGCGTACACGAAACGACGCCCCCCTCCCAACGCTGGAACATTTTCCGCCTCCGCCGCGTCTATTCAAGCAGCAGCGACATCCTCGTTCGGAAAGGCGGTGCGCCTATGCGCGCGTTACTCAGCCTGGCCATCCTGTTCCTGTTGATCCAACCGGCGCAAGCGCAAGCTCTTAGCTGCGCTGCTCCTCCGTCGCCCAAGGAGGCGTACCAGCAATATGACGCGGTCGTCGTCGGCAGCGTGACGCAGGTGGAGTCGGACGGCAAGATGAATCGCGTGCAAGTGATTGTCACGAGCAGCTATAAAGGTGTGAAGGAGAAAGAACTTACAGTTTTGGAAAATGCAACTTGGGGTGCGGCGTGGGGACCTAGCGTGGTGGGCGAGACTTATTTGTTCTACCTGGCGAATACGGCAGACGGATGGGAAAGCCCGCTGTGCGGGCCGTCTCGACGTATCGCCGACGCGCAAGACGACTTGGCCTTCCTGCAAGGCAAGGAGCTGCCGGTAAGCGACGCTCCCGGCCAGTCGGCCTCCACAAGCCCGCGGGCGCCTTCCGGCCGGGCCTCCTACGCAGCCATCGGTTCCGTCGTCCTGGTCGTGCTGGCCATCGCCGGCATAGGATGGACCCGCAGCAGAAAAACTTAAGCAGCGCGTCCATCCTATCCGCAGATTTCCTCTTGCTGTCATGGAGGCAGGGCCGCATCTCGGGGATCGCTCACACAATCACTTCCGAGCATCCAATACAAACATAGACGCATCCTGCCCCATGAACAGACCTCTCCCGGTATGGAACGTTTCGGATCGAACATCCCGATACCCGATCCGCCCCATCCTGTCCGCCAGCTCGGCTTGATCAAATCCATTATGAACAAGATCCGATACAACCCGCTCATTCGTGTCAAAATCCACGATCAGCAAATGCCCGCCTTCATTCAGCGCGTCGTACAACCTCGACAAGACGAGCTCCACATCCGGAATATGGAGCAGCACCTGCACCATGAAAATATAGTCAGCACGCAGCTCCGGCGGGCTTTCCTGCTCGAAATCAAAACACAGCGTATCCGCATTCTGTATGGCCAGCTCCGCGATTTTCGCCTTGACTTGTTGGAGCATGTTCGGCGACGTATCCAGAAACAGCACAGAGCCAAACTCGTCCAGCAAGCTCATGCCGACAAGACCCGTTCCGCACCCGAAATCAATCGCACGCTTCCCTTTCGCGTCAACGACATACTTGCGAATGGCCTCGGACGACACCTCAGCCACATGAACCCGATCCGGCGTATCATACATACCAGCGATCATTTCGAACTTGTCTGTGTTGGCCATTCATACCTCTCCGATCTGTATGCGTTGATTGATGTGTATTATTATACCGCTAATCGCGCCAGTATTTACAGGCTTAACAGCTTGCCAATGTAATTGACACCTGCTCCCCTTCATGTAAAAATTGATGCATGATTCAAGCGATAACAAAAGGGTGAGTTCAATAAAATTCATGCAGACGCTATCGATCAAACAGAAGCTCACTCTCTATTTCCTGGTATTCTTTTGTATCCCGCTGCTCATTTTCGGTTCGGTCTGGTATAATCGGTCGGTTTCTCAAATTGAAAACAATACAGTCGCCTTAACCGAACAACTTATTCAGCAAATGAGTGACCAATTGGATAAATACTTCGCGGATATTCGTTCGGACACCTCTACTTTGCCAGGGCATCCGCTGATCCAGCAATTCATTAAACTTAATCCTGACGATTCTTATGAAAAATATCGATTGACCGAACAAGTGAACAATGATTTCTATCAGAAGTTATTGTATAGCCGGAAGGACATCGTCGGTTATTCTATTTTGACTCGCCATGGCTACAGCTTTGGCAACGTCGATATGGAAGACCGGTTGAACGATTGGTCAGCGATCGGCGCATATGATCGCAATTTCGGGATTGTGGGTGCCTACAGCTCCCAGACAGGGTTTCCTGTCATAACCGTTTACAGAGTCATTATTGACAATGCTACCTTTCAAATTGCCGGCTTGATCGGAATTGATTTTTCAATGGACCCCATTCTGAAAATCGTTGCGCCTGCAAGCTTGAATAAGTCTGTCCACATTTCAATTGTGGATCGCCAACATCGCTATCTTTACTCTCAAGATCGCCACAAGATTGGTTCGTTAATGGACAGCGAACGGATTCGCGCAATTTCCGGCGGCCAAATACACCATACCACCTGGGATAATCAAAAAAATCATTTGAATATTTTTATGAATTCTGCCTACACGGGTTTGACCGTCACCTTGGAAATCCCCAAAAAAGACTTGATAGGCAACCTTGGACAGCTTCGATTTATAATCGTTGGAGCAGGCGTTGTGATTTTGCTGCTTGCTTATATGGTGTTTCACAAGATGCTGTTGGAAATCGGACATCTGGCACGGCAAATTCACCACTCGCGCATCAAAGAGAAAGAATTGGAGATTAAACAAAGAGAAGCTGTCATGCAAGCTATGCAAGCCAAGATTAATCCGCACTTTCTGTTCAACACTTTGGAAATCATTAATTCGCATGCTGTCATTGCCAGAAACAAACCCATCAGTCAGATTGTACTTAAACTTGCCGACATGTTCCGTTATAGCATTAGCGATTCCCATATGCCCATATCTCTCCGTAAAGAAATCAATCATATTCAATCGTATATCAGTATACAACAGGAGCGCTACGACGATCTGCACTTTACGCTTGATATAGACGATGAGGCGCTGGATCATGTACAAACCTTTTGCCTCACCTTACAGCCCATCATCGAGAATGCTATATTGCATGGCTATGACAAGCATAAACGGAGTCCGGGCGAGCTTTCTGTCATCGGACGAGCTCAAACCGCCTATTATTCCCTTCTGGTTCGCAATGGCGGAGTGGGGATGGGCAAGGATATTATGGAGGCTTATAACGATCGGTTCAACTCCGATCTGGGAGATCAAGGAGATCAGGAACTTCAGAGCGTAGGACAAGCATATTCCGGCATCGGCATGTGGAATGTCCATAGTCGGCTGAGGATGGCTTTTGGCGCACCTTACGGACTCCAAATTATTAATTCCGGCGAGGAAGGCACCGAAATCGAAATCAAACTGCCGTATCTCTTACATGATAAGGGGTGAAAAGATTGTATAAAGTACTGCTTGCGGACGACGAACGCATGATCAAGAAAAGTATCCGATCGTTGATCGAAAATGACTTGGAAGGTTTTTCTGTCGTTGCAGAAGCAAAAAATGGCATGGAAGCCAAGGAACTGATCCTTGCGCATCAACCGGATATTCTAATCACGGATATCCGGATGCCGGTATGGGATGGACTCGAGCTGCTCACGTGGATGGATGCGCATGCCCTTCAGGCCGAAAGCATTATTATATCTGGCTATAATGAGTTTGAATACGCTCAGCGAGCTTTGAAATTCGGCGTCACCGAATACTTGCTAAAGCCGCTCAATACCCATGACTTCCTATCTGTGATGAATAGATTGAAGAGCCGCCTGCTTAACCGCACTTCTGTATCCAATCGGCGCAAGCAATGGTTGCTGGACTGCAAGCTGCATGCCGAAAACATGGCCAAGGCGCTCTGGCACCTTAACGATGCTGAAATGAACACAGAACTGGATCGCATGAGAGACGATATGTTGAATGCCCCGGAATATGAATTTCATGATATTGTCTCCAAATATGGCGATTATCTTGTTTTTCTCGAGGGCGAGTTGAATGCGTTTGGCGGCAGTCATCACTCATTTGCCCATTTATCCGACCAAATTGCGGCTATCAATCCCAAAGAATCAACGCAGTTGTTTCTCCTGTTTCAAGAACAAATGAAGCAAGCATCCGTGCAAATTCGCGAATCCCGAAATTGGCAGCAATATCATCTGATTATGAAGGACGCGCAGCGTTTCATTGCGGAGCGGTATTCAGACCCCCGATTAAGTCTGGATCAAGCCGCAGCCCATTTTGGGATTTCCCCAAATTACTTCAGCCAGTTATTGAAAAAAACAACCGGGATGTCATTCAAACAATATTTGACACACCTGCGCATTCAGCATGCCAAGCAGCTGTTAAGCCAGCCCTTCATCAAAGTCTATGAAGTCGGACATCTGGTGGGCATGGAGGACTACACTCATTTCTCCAAGACATTCAAGAAAATAGTCGGTTGTTCGCCTTCCGAATTCCGCAACATTCCATGAAGGAAACGATGTTGAAAATGCCATAACTCTATTGATATCTCCATAGAAATGATGAAAGCGCTATCCTATACTAATCAGTGACAAGGGCCCTTGTCATTTTGAATCCATACATTCAGGAGGTATTGCTCAACATGCGGCCTATTAAGTTTACATCCTTGTGGCTTGCCATCATCATGCTCGCAGTTCTTGTGTCAGCATGCTCCAGCAATAAAGAAAACAATCAAGGGGAACCTGCAGCTTCAAATAGCCAAACTTCGGCTTCTACAACAACACCGGGAGCTTCAACAGCTCCACCCAAGATTCATATCCTGTCGTCTCACTCCAGCTTTCCATTCGCTGCTACCGCGCCGGAGAAAGAAAAAGAGATCTACTATGAGGAATTGAAACGAATATCCGGATATGACATATCCTACGAGTTCCTTGCCCATGGAGACGATTTCAGACAGCAATTGGCACTGCGATTCGCCTCAGGCGATCTTGCGGATTTGGTTCGAACGGCTTCTATCGATTGGGATGTTCATCAGGGTGCCGTGGATCAAAATATGTTTCATGAACTTGGACCCCTGATCGATCAGTATGCGCCGACGTTAAAGAAGTCGATTCCTGATTTTGTTTGGAACAGCCCCAAGGTATCGAAGAACGGCAAAATTTATGGCATTCCCGTTCTGACCGGGCAGCCTGCCGATCGCATCATGATGATCCGTCAGGATTGGCTGAATAAGCTGAATATGCCGGTGCCCGAAACATTGGACGATTTCCTCGCTTTCGCAGAAGGCGTAAAGAAAAATGACATGAATGGCGATGGCAACCCCAATAACGAATATGCACTTTCATTGACGGACGGCTTGGCATGGAACGATGTATTTACAGGATCATTCGGAGTAAACCCTGCAACCTGGCATGTCAAAGGGGATCGTTTGGAGCCTGACTTTATACAACCTGAAATGAAAGAAGCCATTGCCTTCTACAAGAAATTATACGACGAAGGTTATATCCACAGTGATTTTGTTACCAAGAAGCAAGCAGACCGAAGAAGCGAGATGTACAAAGGCTACTTAGGCTCGTGGGGTGCAGCCACCTACCAGTATGCAACTGACGGCAATCCGGAAAATTATATTGATCAGCCGGATGCAGCAATAACCATGATTCAGCCGCCGAAAGGCCCTCGCGGGGAAACGGGCCTGCAGGTGCAGACAGACGAGATCTATTTTGTCTTCGTCATCCCCACCCAAACCAAGAATCCCGAAGAAGTCATTAAATATCTGGAATGGGCTTGGGCAAGTCCGGATGCTGAACAGTTTTTCTTGTACGGCATTAAAGATCATAACTATCAAGAGGTAGACGGGAAGATCGTATTTGACGAAGAATTCCCCGGCAATAAGAATGGCGCCTCCGGATTCTTCCGTGTATCTCTTAACACGCGTGAAATCGGAATCAACAATCCGAAGGTCATTGCCCTGCAACCCGATAGCGAACGTGTTTTGAAAGCCATTGAAGACAGCCAAGCAACGATCGTCAGCAACGATGCCCTGTTCATGCCTGATTTGAAGGCGATGGAGGGACGACCTGAGCTGTCCATAGGATTTATTTCCGGCAATCTGTTCTATGATGCATTTGTCAAACTGGTTGTTGGCAAGGAGCCGCTGGATGCCGGGTTTGACAAGTTCGTGCAAGAGTGGAAGAAGCGCGGGGGAGAGGCTGCCATACAGGAAGCCACAGCTTGGTACAATAGCACGAAATAATCGTTGACGGGGAACCGCTCTTGCCAGATCGGCGCGTTCCCCTTTTGATTTCAGACAGGAGGGCTGATATGACATCCAGATATCGTTCTATTGATTCGCTTGTGCTTTTGCTGATTGCTTTGCCTGGGCTCTTGCATCTGCTCATTTTCAAATACATCCCGATATCGGGAAACCTGATTGCTTTCCAGGATTACAACCTCTTCAAAGGCATGTTTCATAGCAATTGGGCAGGATTCAAACACTTTATATTCATGATGGAATATGAAGAGTTTTATATGGTGCTGCGGAACTCCCTTAAGCTCGGATTCTATGCGATTGTGTTTGGTTTTCCGGCTCCTCTGATGCTTGCCTTGCTGCTTAATGAAATTCGACTCGTTTGGTATAAACGGGTTGTGCAATCCTTGTTGTACCTTCCCCATTTTTTATCTTGGGTGATTGTCGGGGGTATATTTGTCCAGCTTTTATCCACGGAAGGATTTATCAATGCCTTTTTGACCGGAATGGGCTTTAAACCGATCTCGTTTCTGACCGAACAGCGCTATTTTCTCGGTATTCTGGTAGGTACGGGTATCTGGAAAGAAATCGGCTGGTCCATGATTATTTATTTGGCTGCCATGACCGGCATTAACCCCAACTTGTATGAAGCCGCCATGGTAGACGGGGCAGGCCGTTGGCGCAGAATGTGGAATATTACATTGCCCGGCTTGCTGCCCGCAATCATCGTCCTTCTCACCTTGCGGATCGGCCATCTTCTGGATGCGAATGTAGAGCAAGTGTTGTTCTTCCTTAATCCGCTCGTGCGCGAAGTTGGCGACGTATTTGACACCTATGTCTATCGGGTTGGCTTGATGGGCGGTCAATACAGCTATACGACGGCAATTGGACTGTTCAAGGCACTTGTGGGCGTTGTGATGGTTGTCTCCCTGAATAAGTTAAGTCAGAAAACAACAGGCGAAAGCATCTATTAAAGGGGGCATGCTTCTTGAATTTTCATCGATCCGAGCGGATGTTTCAATTCACCAATGGGCTCATTATCTTCTTGCTTAGCTTTACGATGATTGCCCCCATGATCCACCTCGTTGCCGTTTCGCTAAGCACTCCCAAGTTTGCGGAAGCGAAATTGGTCTATTTATGGCCCAAAGGATTTTATACCGGTGTTTATGAATCTTTGTTTCAGATGGGCGATATGTGGCGTGCAATGGGTGTAAGCATTTATATCACCTTGTCGGGAACGGCGCTCTGTCTTCTGTTGACCACAACGCTTTCCTTCACTTTGACAAGGCCCGCCATGCCCGCCCGTCGCTGGTTAATACGGCTGATATTGTTTACATTCATCTTTCCGGTACCGATGATTCCCGGGTTTTTGCTTGTCAAATCGCTTGGCATGATCGATTCGCTATGGTCGCTTATCATCCCGGGCGCCTTAAGTGCCTATTTTATTTTCATTAATAAAACCTTCTTTCAAGGGATCCCTGCTGAACTCATAGATTCGGTCAAAATGGATGGCTGCGGAGAATTCGGCGTGTTCGTTCGACTCGTGCTGCCCCTCTCCAAGCCTGTACTGGCAACCATTGCCTTGTTTCACGCTGTCAGTCAATGGAATTCCTACTTTGGCGCATTAATCTACATTCGCACGAAGGATCTGTTCCCGCTTCAATTAAAGCTGCGCAATCTCGTTCAGAGCGGAAACAACGATTCAGGAATTAATGGATATACCTTCGATGTGAGTGCCATGCAAACACCGGAGATGATCAAAGCGGGAGCCATATTGTTTTCCACGGTGCCGATCTTGATCATTTATCCATTCTTGCAAAGATATTTTGTTCAAGGCGCCATGCTGGGTTCATTAAAGGAGTAGGTATGAGAGGAATTCCGAATGACTCAAATCGATGGCGAGGAAGGTTGAAGAAAATGCAATGTTTGGAATTCCCATTGGATACCGCTTCCCATAACCTAATCAAACAAACACCCGCTACAGCAATGTAGGGGGTGTTGTTGTTTGATTACTCGGCATGGATGAATAACCGGGAATTCTCGCCTCACGTCCCGCAAAACGTCTTGTACGCACATGCGGACGGCGCCGGCGGCTCGGCATACTCAGCTTGTTCGGCCGAGTGCGCATAAGGATCGGCCAGCGTGTCAAGCAGGCGGTGCAGCACGCTGTAGTCGCCCTGGTCTACCGCTGCAGCCAGTGCCTCTTCGACGCGATGGTTGCGCGGGATGATCGCCGGATTGCTGCTGCGCATCAGCCGCTGCGACGCCTCCCGGCCTTCCGGTTCGCGCGCCCGTCTCGCCTCCCAGCGCTCCAGCCATCGGTCGAACTCTCCGCCGCCGTGCATGGCCGTCCGCTCCGGCTCGCCAGCCGTGAGCGCGAGGAACGTATTCGTGTAATCCGCATGGTGCTGCTGCATCATCGTCAGCAAATCCCGCATGAGCGCCTCATCGTCCGCCTCCGCCGCAGTCAGCCCCAGCTTTGCCCGCATGCCTGCCTGCCAATGCTGCTGATACTGCGCATTGAACGACTCGAGCTCCCGCTCCGCCATCCGCACCGCTTCATCCTCGTCCTCATGCAGCATTGGCAGCAGCGTCTCGGCGAACCGCGCCAGGTTCCAGGCGGCGATATACGGTTGATTGCCGTAGGCATAGCGCCCCTGCCGATCGATCGAGCTGAACACGGTAGCCGGATCGTAAGCATCCATGAACGCGCAAGGCCCGTAGTCGATCGTCTCGCCGCTGATCGCCATATTGTCCGTGTTCATAACACCGTGGATGAAGCCGACGAGCTGCCACTTGGCGATCAGCGCCGCTTGCCGCGCCATGACGCTCCGAAGCAGAGTCAGCGCAACATTGTCCGACGAATCCGCCATCTCTGGATAATGACGCTGCAGCGCGTACGCCGCCAGTTTCTCCAAATCCGTGCGCTCGCCCCAGCGAGCTACATACTGGAATGTGCCCACACGCAGATGACTGGCCGCCACGCGTGTCAAGATGGCGCCTGTCAAGCCGCCCGTATCGCGATGCACTTCCTCGCCGGTCGTCACGACCGCCAGGCTGCGCGTCGTCGGAATGCCGAGCCCGTGCATCGCTTCGCTGATGATGTATTCGCGCAGCATCGGCCCCAGCGCCGCCCGGCCGTCACCGCCACGGGAATACGGCGTGCGTCCCGCTCCTTTGAGCTGGATATCGAACCGCTTGCCATCAGGCGTGATCTGCTCGCCCAGCAGAATCGCCCGCCCGTCCCCCAGCATCGTGAAATATCCGAATTGATGCCCCGCATACGCCTGCGCCAGCGGCAGCGCGCCCTCCGGTACCCGATTGCCCGCGAACACTGCCGCACCTTCCTCGTCCCCGAGCGCCTGAGCGTTCAGTCCGAGCGATTCCGCCAGCTTGCCGTTGAACACGGCCACCCGCGGCAAGCGCACCGGCGTCGGGTCCAGCTTCGTATAGCAAAGTTCCGGCAATTGCGCCGCATAGCTGTTGTCAAAGCTCCAGCCCGCAACCGTATCCCCGTTCGTCAACGTCTTCACCTCGCTGATTCCATTTCGTCATCGCCGAGCTTTGCTGCATGAGCATTGCCCGCCTCTTCCTGTTCCCATTATACCCCAAAGGCGAGCTTACCCACGAAGTTGTTCCTTCGATTTCTGAACAGTTTCCTTCCAGATTAGAACAATGAGCAGAGGAAGCCCGATCGAACTTGTCACGATGCCCGGCGAAATCTCAACGAAAGGTACAATCGAGTAAGATATTGTATGTAATACAGAGACGAGTACCGCGCCCATCATCACCGCGGTCGGCATGACGATGCGAAGATCCTGTTGACCAAAATAACGAGCGATTGCAGATGCGATCAAGCCTGCGAAGGACCAGATGCCGAGCGTCATGATGGCCATCCCCGTAAGAACAACTGCGAGCACAAGACATGCACCGGACAACCATATTCTCTTCCCACTGCAAGATAATAATGTATGACACAATTCCAATAATTCCCGATAACGACAAACCTCCTACCAACCATCGAATACCCTGCATTTTCGCCGGAACCGCACGGGAGAGAAGAACCGCGCATAACAAGCTGACGCCCGTACCCAGTATACATACCAATACGAGCATCCATTCTCCGATATCCTTAAAGTAATGGGCGACAATAACGAGCGCAAGCATGCCGGCCGGCGCTAAGCCTAATGTAGTAGGGCAAGCGGCTTGCGTCCGTGAAACTCGTTGCAGCAGAATAGCAGCCATTCCCATGGCCGCCCCGTATAATAGCGTATTAATCGCACGCTTGCTTCGAATCGCGGTTCATGCACCAATTCCTCCCAATATTCATCCTATACATGTTATCGGAAGGAATTGGCGCTCCATGAAGCCTCCTGACTTAACCTCAATTCACATTCAAGACGAACGGCACCGTCATCATCTTCCCATCCCGCTGGAACTGCGCCCACACCTTGTAGATGCCGGCATGCGGGAAGCTCGTGGCAAACTTGGCGTCCGGCCCGGCCGCCTTGTCATCGAGCGGGTGCACATGAAGATACTGCTCCGTATCCTCGCTCAGGATGACCACGTGACCGACCGCGCCAAGGTAAGGCTCCAGATCGGTGACCGGCTCGCCCGTCGCCGCATCGGACAAGCGGAAATGGAGCTCGAAATCTTGCCCGGCCGCGGGATGATCGTCAAGCAGCTCCACTTCCACGCCGTCGACCGTCTTGACATGCGTCCGGTCCGGCACCAGCGCGGCAGGTTCAGCCGCCGCGCCTTCGATCGTGACCCATTCCGTCTGCGTCGTCTTGGCGCCGCCGGTCGGCACGTAGTCCGCGATCAGCTTGTATTCGCCGCCGGCAGGGAACCGGTTCGTGATCGTGAACTCGCCTTGGCCGTTGTATTCGGGATGAATATGGTTGAAATACGACATATCCTTGCTCACCACGATCAGATGCAGCAGCTTCTCGTGCTCAATGTCGAAGTCTTCGATCGGCATGCCGTCTTCGTCCAGGATCTGAATCCGAATCGCCGTATTTTGTCCGGCTTGGGCTCGTTCGGTCGACCAGGCCGCCACCGTCGGCAAGCCGGCAGCTTCCTCACCGCCGTGATCCGCCGCTGCACCGCTCGCATGACTATGGCTGCTCTCGCCGCCATTCGCTGCGCTGCCATGGCCGTCCGCCGCACCGCCATTATGACCATGACTACTAGCGCCATCCGTTGTTGCAGTGCTATGGCCGTCTGCCCTATCGCCCCCGCTGCCATGACCGTCTACTTCACCGCCATTGCCGCCATGATTGTCCGTTGCCGCACCGCCGCCGTGGCCGTGTCCCACTGACTGAGCCTCCGGCGCACCCGCAGTCGCGCCGCCCTGTGGCCCAAACCCGCAGCAGTCCACGAAGCACACCGCAGCCAGCGCGGCGATCAGCATCATCTGCTGCCGACGAATACCCTGCTTGCGGCGATCGCCGGCTTGCCGATGATGGGCTTCTGCCGGTCCGGGTGGGCTCGTACCCTTCGTGCTTGTGTCGATATTGGTACACATGCGAATCACCCCTTCTCTTTCTCTTGGCTTGATGGAGCCAGTTTTCCTGTTTTCTGCACCAACCATATTATACCCCCATTGGGTATGCGAAGACTCACGCGGCAACGATATGTCTAATACCTCCGTTCAGACTCCGCCCGGTCATTCTGTACTTCATGTACATTGTCTTCGTCTTGCAACTGTATTTATACAGTTAGTTCAACAATTCCTCAGCGCGAAGATCGAATACCTGCAATTATGCAGTTACAGAAAGCATCAGGATCATTACAAACCGATTCACCCGGAAAATACATGTATTTTCTCTGTTAATCGCCACTTTCTGCTCGTTCTCCGACGATTTAAATGTACTTTGGCAGTTAATTGATCATGCCCGCATCGCCGTGGAGCTAATACATATACTTTCCAGTGTTACAAAAAAGACGACCACTTCATAAATGAAGTGTCGCCTCTTTCACACTGCCCACGATAAGGCATATTCGCCGCGAGAGCATCCATTTCCCTTCACTGTCGCATCGGCCAGTTGCATCATTCAGTAGCATCTTCTGTCACGTCAATCTGACACCAATTCCGCAGATACATACCCGGCAGAGAAGCCGCGTTCCATCGTCGGCTGGTCGCTGAAGCGCTCCAGATCGTTGTAGGCGGGAATGCCGTGCAGCGCCATGTCCAGTCCTTCCTCCTCTTCCGCAGCCGTCACGCGCAGCCAGCCGACCGCTTGCAGCAGCTTTGCGAGTCCGTAGCTGGCCGCAAATCCCCACACGGACACGATCACTACGCCGAAAGCTTGCACCATCAGCAGATGAGTTGCTCCCGTCGTGAACAATCCTTCCTTCACGTCGAACAACCCGACAGCGATCGTACCGAACAAACCGTTCACGCCATGCACCGCCACCGCGCCGACCGGATCGTCCACCTTCAGCTTGTCGATCGCCAGCGTGCCCGCGATGACGAGAATGCCGGCGACAAGGCCGATCAAGATCGCCGAATGCGAGCCGACGTAGGCGCATCCCGCGGTGACGGCGACAAGCCCGGCGAGCGCGCCGTTCATCGTCATGCTCGGGTCCGCCTTGCCATAGCGGAACATCGTGTACAGCATGGCTGAAGCTCCGCCGCCGGAAGCGGCCAATGCGGTGTTAAGGGCGATCGTGGCCAAGCTGCTGTCCATCGCGCTGAGCGTGCTGCCCGCATTGAATCCGAACCAGCCGAACCACAGGATGAACGTGCCTGCCGAAGCCAGCGGAATGTTGCTCGGGGCGAACACGTTTACGCTGCCGTCCGAATTGAATCTCCCTCTCCTGGCGCCGAGTACCTTGGAGAATGCGAATGCCGCCCAGCCGCCCATGGCGTGAATGACAGCCGAACCGGCAAAATCTTTCATTCCGAGCTGGGCCAGCCATCCGTCCGCGTTCCACACCCAGTGCCCTGAGATCGGATAGATCAAGGCGGCCACGAGCACAGCAATGATGATATAGGCCTTGAAGGTCATTCTCTCGGCGACGACGCCGGAAATGATGGAAATGACGGCGATGGCGAATCCGAGCTGAAACAGCACATAAGCGGGCAGCGGCAAGTCCATGGACAGGCTCAAGTGCTGGGAGGCGCCCCAGAAGTCAAAGCTGACCCAGCCGCCGCTGTCCGGACCGAACAGGACGCCGAACCCGACCAGGAAGAAAGCCAGCGCGCCCAACGTCAGGTCGACGAAGATCTTCATCGTGACGTTCACCGCGTTCTTCGTCCTGACAAGTCCTGCTTCCAGCAGGCTGAACCCGCCTTCCATCAACAGCACCATCGCGGCAGCGACGACAACCCAGGTCGTATTGATCGCCATTACGATTTCTGTATTCATCTATGTCAGCCCTCCTCCTATTTGTCCGAGTGATACGCCCCATTATACGAACACCCTCTCCGCAGATTCCATGTGATTGTCACGTTTCCTGACATTAGACTTTTTACATCATCCGATAAACAAAAATAACCACCCCTGAAGGTGGCTATTCGCGTAATCTATCATAATCAGCCGAGATGACTCCCACTTCTATAAGTGGTGAGATGAATCGGCTCTTCTTTGAGCTACCCGAAAATAGTATTGACCTTGAGGGCAAATATGGTAAAATATATACAAGAACATACGTTCTTTGAAAACTGAACATATGAGGTTGTAGCAGGTACAACTTGGCTCTGCTACGTAAAATGTTCAAGCCACCGAAAGAGCCGAAGATGCGTCAATGATTCTTAGGAATCTTGCAGTAGGCTCAAAAGTAGTCCCAAAGGTATGTCCGATGGGATAGCGGGGTTGGACGGTAGCCAGTCCGTCAATGTGTCAACTCCCCTGGTGTTAATCATTCGGACGTTTATAGAATTGACACACCAGAAACCCCCACTTCAACTGGAGCGCCAGCGAAAGTAAGTGGCGGGAGTATTCATCACTGCGGATTCAATTCGTCGATCGTCTCATCGAAGGCGCCCGTCCGAATATTGTACATCTCGAGCACCGGGAGGACGATGATCTTGCCGTCTCCCATCTCGCCGGTCTGCGCGGTTCGAATAATGACACGTACGGTCTCCTCGACCTTGTAGTCCGAGACGACGATTTCCATCTTGACCTTGGCGTGCAGATTGACGGTATAGGCTTTGCCTCTGTATACGCCCGTCGCATTCTTCTGCTGTCCTCTTCCTTGCACTTGTGTCACGGTGAAGCCTTTAACATCGATTTCCCGGAGTCCCTCGATGACTTCTCTGAGCTTCTCCGGCCTGACGATCGCTTCGATCTTCTTCATGCGCATCCCCCTCGCACCGGCTTGGTGAGTATTGTAGCATATCATTACAGAACCCGCACTCGTTTCCATAATCGATCGACGCTTGGAACAGATATAAACAATTACCCAAACAGCACCCGACTACTCCTTGACCGACCCGATCATCGTCCCCTTCTCAAAATAGCGCAGCAGGAACGGATACATGACCAGCACCGGCAGCGCGGACACGATGACCGCCGCCGTGAACGGATCGAGCTGATTCTCAATCAGAATTTGCCGCACGATCTGCTGCAGCACGAACTTCTTAATTCGCTGTGAGTGTATGTGCTGCCGCCGGCGGCAAATGCGTTCCAGGTGCTCGTCATGATCTCGTTCTTCCGCTCGATCCCGGCCGACTATCTGATCACCTGCGAATCCAGCGGGCGTGCGAGCTGCTGCGGCAGCCGAAGTTCACGCTCGAGGACATCTGCCGGGAGATCGGCTATTCCAATGTCAGCTACTTCAACAAGCTGTTCAAGTCGCGCACAGGCCACACGCCGGGACAGTACCGGTTGCTGCAGGCGACGGACCAACTATCCGGGGCAAACCAGACTGAGACTCTATCGCTTGCCTGGATTCCATGCTGATATTGTTGCCTAGGAGCCCCGCTCTCGAAGTTTGGAGCTTCTTCAGGTGTCAGGCGCAAAGTGATGTAAAAAGTGCAGTTGATGCTTTTGAGCTGTGGTTAATGAGACCAAAGAGCTGCATAATGGGCAGTTGAATGGGCCTTGCCCTGGCTTATTTCCATTGTTCGTTAGGAATCAAATGCATGTTGTGCAGTTCATCGCGTAGAATCGGGGAATCTGACGGAAAAGTACTGCACTTTTTGCAGCAGAGAGCGTCACAGACAAGTTACACATTTGATGACCGCATATGACACTTATTATTCGCACGATATCAGTCGAGTATAGGTGAAACTTATAAATTCTGAATGATCCAGGAAACACTATATTTTTACAAAGCCACACATCCAACGCACACAATGCCCGCGCCTGCAAGCAACAACCGAGCGGAATTCCGCCAGTAAATCAGGTTACGGCTTTACGGCTCTCGTCGCAATATACTGCATCGTATATTCGCGCAATACGCCGGAGCCCTCCCGGTTGCGATCTTCGTAGAGGTCGGTCAAGACGAATCCTGCCTTGAGCTGGCCGCCGATCTGCTCTTCGAGAGAATGCGAGAATTGCACGCCGCTGTCGTCCTTCTGCAGTTGCTTCATCTGTTCCGGATTCACGAGCGGATTGAACGGCAGCTTGTTCACGATGACCAGCGGCTCTTGGTCGTCCTCGATCAGGAATCCGACGCCGTTATCGAAGCTGGCCAGCATGACCCCGCCGCTCCTCAGCACGCGGAAGCACTCCTGCCATACATGCTGAACGTTCTCGATATAGCAATTGGACACAGGATGGAAAATGATATCGAAGGCGCCGTCCTCGAACGGCAGACGCTGCGTCATGTCGCCTTTGACGATCTCGATGTCGTAGCCCTCGCGCTCCGCGACCATTCTTTCGCTGGCCAACTGGCGATCAGAGTTATCGAATATCGTCGTCACGGCGCCAAGCGCGGAGAATATCGGCATCTGCTGGCCGCCGCCGCTGGCAAGACCGAGCAGCCTCGCGCCTTGCAAGCTTCCGAACCAGGCTTTCGGGACGAACTTGCAAGGCGTGAGATAGACGTCCCATTCGCCGTTTCGTGCCCTGACATACTCCTCACGAGCAATCGGAATCGTCCAGTCCGAACCTTCTTCCGCCCACTGGTCCCATGCCTTCGAATTAATGGCGGTATAACTTTGATGAGCGCTCACGGCGTACTATCTCCTCTCCCTGCTGCGTCTTCGCTCACTGCCAATCCCTTTCAGCTTACCATTATCTTTATTCGACAGCAGGGAGCGAACCATCTTATACACCAAGATATAAACGATGTACACCCCAACATAGACGAAGAACGAATAATACAGCTTCCAGCCCTTGTAGGTGAACACGCCGAACAGGTCCGCCACGCCCTCCAACAGCATGGATAACAGCGAATATCCGATCACATACCCGACTCGCTTCCAACCGCGAACCTGCCATTTGTCATAGAAATATAGAAACACGTATGTCGTCGGGGGGTAACAAAAATAATAGATAATCATATCGAACCACTCGATCTTGGACGTATCGTTCACGTCATAGAAATCGAACGGTGCAACGGCGATCAGCGAATCGACAGTCTGCGACAGGTAGACCGTAAATACTGTGTAAGCCGTGATCTCTACAGGAGAAAATCGTTTGGGCAGCGCCAGCGCGACGCCCATGGCCAGCACCGCAGCCGCGAGCGTGAACCACTCGTTCAGACCGAACCGCTCAGGCAGCTGCAGCATCGTTATCACGCTTTCTTAGCAGCCGGCGAAACCACCATGCGAATCCCGACACCAGCGCCAGCACGGCAAGCCATGCTCCGTATTGATACAGCCAATTCCACCCCGAATACTTGAGAATGTCCTTGTGCTTCATATACAGATAGATCCCTTGCAATCCCCATAGCCATCCAGCCGTCAGTGCAACTTTCCAGATCCGATGCAGCCGCGGATGGAACAGGGCATACAACAGCCAAACGGATGTGACGGGAAACACGACGAGTTGACCGGCCTTGTAAAAGAAAAAGGTCGACAGCTTGCCGGTTATTTGGATCAGTTGCTGATTGTCGGCGACAGCCGAATGCACGTGCTCTTGTATTGTTACGAACACCATATAGTAGAGAATCTTCTCCAGCGTGGTGAACGGCGCCCGCATCAGAGACAGCGAGCTTGCGGCCGCTATGCAGACGATAATGGCGATTATGTTCAAGACAAACATGGCAGCAACCTCCGCACACTTGCAGATATCGCTAATAGTCTGTCCGAGTTCCCGTCCCGCTAATCGCCGAAGCTGCCGCCGCCCGGGCCGTCGATCCTACCGCGATTTCCCGCGCTGCGACCGAATCGGCGACTTCTTGCCGAATTTCCCGCCGGATGCGGCGTTTCTGCCTTGCGGCTGCTTGTGCCCGCTACCGTTACCGCCACTGCCGCCGCTGTCGGTATTGTCACGGCTTTTGCCTCTGCCGTTGCCGGCCGGCCGACTATGACTCGGCTTCCCGTCGCGGAATGCCGGCTCACGTCCCGCCCGGGCGCGCGGCCCGCCGCCTTCACCGCGCGAGGCCGCGCCCGGCCGTCCGCCCTTGCGCGGCGTCCGATAGCCGCGTTCTATGTCCGCAGCCCCCATCCCTCCGCCGCTCGGGCCGGTTTCCAGACGCACCCGCTCCATCGCCATTCCGATCCCGTTCTCGATCATCGCAAGCTCCGGCCGGTCCCGCGGCGCGACGAACGTGATCGCCAGCCCCGAAGCGCCCGCGCGTCCGGTCCGGCCGATCCGATGAATGTAGCTCTCGACATCGTGCGGGATGTCGTAGTTGTACACGTGCGTGACGCCTTCCACATCCAGGCCGCGCGCCGCCACGTCGGTCGCGACGAGCAGTTGCAGCTTCGCCTGCCGGAAGCGCGTCATCACCTGCTCCCGCTTCGACTGCGACAGATCTCCGTGCAGCTCGTCCGAGTTGTATCCCAACTGCTGCAGCGCTTCATTCAGCGTGCTTGCCCGCCGCTTCGTGCGGCAGAAGATCATCGCCAGGAACGGCCTCTGCTCGTCGACCAGCTTCCGCAGCGCCGCTTGCTTCGCGCGATCGGTCGTCTCCACCGCCCATTGACGAATGTCCTTCACCGTCACCTGCGGGCCCTTGACCGTCACTTCCTCCGGCTTGTTCATGAGCCTTGCCGCCAATTCGCGCACGTTCGCCGGCATCGTCGCCGAGAACAGAAGGGACTGTTTTCGGTAGGGCAATGTCCGCAATATCTCTTCCACTTCGCCGAGGAAGCCCATGTGCAGCATCTGGTCGGCCTCGTCCAGCACGAGCATCTTCACCTGCGACAGCTCGATCGTCCCGCGCCGCAGATGATCCAGCAGCCGTCCGGGCGTGCAGACGATGATATGCATGGACTTCTGCAGCTTGTGCAGCTGCGCTTCCACATCCTGGCCCCCGTAGACGGCGAGCACGCGATAATCCGTACCCTCGATGAGCTTCTTTACTTCCGCCGTAATCTGAATCGCCAGCTCCCGCGTCGGGCTGACGATCAAGCCCTGCACGTGCATCCGCGCCGGATCGAGCCGCTCCAGCATCGGCAGCACGAACGCCAACGTCTTGCCCGTGCCGGTCTGCGCCTGGCCGATCACGTCATGTCCTGCCATAATCAGGGGCACCGCCTGCTCCTGAATCGGCGTCGGCCGCACGATGCCCATCCGCCGCAGCAGCTCCGTCCGCGCCTCGCCAATACCTAATGCTTTGAAATCCGCCATAACAGCACCCAACCCCATCCGGTATCATTTTCTTCATCTGGCCGTTTGTCCTATCTTACCATAATCGGCCAATCGGCACCCGTCCATGCTCCCGCGCCTACGGCGAATACCCGCTGCTTATCAAGCAGCGGGCTCGTCAATCCTCCGCATGACGTATAAAGCCGCGGCGGATTCGCCCATCCTAATCCGGAAGGAGGTGAGCCGATCATGGCTAAAGACGTGCTGTGCGAAGTCCATTCCTGCAAGTACTGGGCCGCGGGCAACCAATGCAATGCTTCGTCCATCTATGTCGTCAACAATCGCAAGCAGGAAGCCTCAAGCTCCGAAGAGACCGACTGCAAAACATTTGAACCGAAGCTGTAAACGAAGTACGTTAGGCGGACAGTCGTCACCCTGCCCGTGCTGCCCGGAGGAAGCCAGCCCGCCACGGCTGACTTCCCCGGCCTTCATCTTACAGGATATCCATTATTGAGAATCATTATCAGGGATTGCTCTTATGAGGATTCGGTTCCCACCCGCCTTAGCGTAAACGTATAATCTGCCGTGGACTGCCCATCTTCCGCAATCATATGGACCTGAACGGTGAATGATGTTTTTGCGAGATCCAGATGAGCGATACCGCCGCTAATCGGCACCCCGTCGACAGAGATATTCGTCGTATTTCTCGAGTCCGCAGATAACATTTGAATTCTGGCCTTCTCCAAGTTTGACGGCAGAATGGTAAAGTCGGTACTCTGGAGCGATTGGCCTTCCAGAAGCGTACATCCATTGCTCCAATTCCCGGAACACACCCCATCTTCATTATAAACTCTATAGATATAAAGACCTACATAGCCCGACAGAAGCCTTGTAAAATTCACCACATATTCGCCGGTTCTCCCTGACTCCGAGATGACTTGAATCGTGGCATTAGCGGTTACATTCATTATACTGATATTCGTATAATCTTGAGCACTGTAATTGATTGCGGCTCCATTGACTTTAACCACTTGCTGAACATTCTTTCGTTCCGGTTTTACTTTAATCGTATAAGCCACCATGCCGCTTGGCTGTCTGGCCAGATTGACATCATGTTGAAACTCGCCAGGATCGAGGCTTAACTGGCTTTGATCTCCTCCATACGTCCTTGGTATCACAGTTAATCCAGCCAGTTCCACATCAATCGAAGCCGGGCTGATCGTTAACTTGAATACGTATGAATAGCGATTAATATCGTGCAAGGTGTAGATCAGAACAGTCGTAGCCGAGCCGTTGTACGGAATGCGATAGGTTCCATTTGCATTCACCTTTGCAGCTTCTTGCCCGCTTGCAAGTACGACCTTCGTTACCCTGCGGTTTTGGTTTTTCAGTAACGGAGTAATATCGACATCGCTCGTGCCGGTTGCTTGCGCATACCAGAGCTGAGGATTCATCGCATCGACTCCCGTATTCACCGCATTCGCTTCCTGATCGACTGCCGCAATAGAGTCAAGTTCGAAGGTGCCCGGCGCTTCATTCCCTACCCATACGGAGATCACGTAAGTCTTATATTGGCTATTCGTAAACGTGACGTTCATGCTGCCCAGATTCCAACCGGCTTGTAGCGTGACGTTGTATTTGCCGCCGGACGGGTAGACATACGTATTGTTGAACGTGAATGATAAGGTTTGTACGTTCGTACCTTCGTACCAAAGCGATACCACTTTGTTTGCTGCCTCACCGCTTAGACTTGCAAACCAGTTCAACGGATCGATATGATTCAAGCCGTTCGACGATGGTGTCGTAATCCACGCAGGATTGGTGTTTGTCAATTGGGTAAAATTGAAGCTATCCTGCACGGGCTGCACTCGCTGGATATTGAAAGTATACTGCTGCGTCAGCGTGACAGTTGGATTTTCTTGATTACCGGTCGGCGTTAACTCGACTACGATCTCATTTTCGCCCTCCGCCAGCGGCACGGTAAACACGGCTCCCGCATCAACGGATTCGACCAACGTATCATTGTTCGTTACTTTCACCCGATAAGGGTCGCCTGACTTTCCGAATGTCATCGAAATGTTTTGTTCGTCGCTGGCTGGCAGTGTATACGTGGTGACCAGGGGATCGAAAACGACGCCTCCGGGCAGCGTAACGTCATCCCGTTCTGCCAGATTGGCATCCCGAATAACCTGCAATGTATAGGTCGTCTTGTTCACGCCATTTTCGGCTGTTACGACGATGGGCACGATTGTTGTCGTTCCCTGAGCATTCAAAGTAACGGTCTGCTGTTCGCCGCTGGTTGCCAACGCGCCATTCAACTCCACTGTGGCGTTCGAACCGCTTGCGACGACAGCCTTCACCGGGATGCTCGCTGTGATGTTCATAACACGAATGATATAGAGAGTATTACTAGGATCGAAGTTAAGGCTCGTCCCGAACACCGCCAGATCGCTTAGGGAAGAAACATTCGAGAGAACCGGGCTTGGCGATGGATCCGGTGTCGGGTCCGGTGTCGGGTCTGGTGTCGGGTCTGGTGTCGGATCCGGCGTTGGGTCCGGTGTCGGGTCCGGCGTTGGATCTGGTGTTGGGTCCGGCGTTGGATCTGGCGTTTGGCTCGGCGTCGGGTCTGGTGTCGGATCCGGCGTCGGGTCTGGTGTTGGGCTCGGCGTCGGGTCTGGTGTCGGATCCGGCGTTGGGTCCGGTGTCGGGTCTGGTGTCGGATCCGGCGTTTGGCTTGACGAAGACGTTGAAGTCGCCAAAGCCGCCGCTTGCGCCTCGGTCTGCTCCTTCTCCCGTTTCGCCTTCTCTTCCGCAAACCTGCGCTGCTCCGCTTCCGACAATTGCTTTTCGTATTCCTCCAGTTGTTTGCGCTTCTTCTCCGCTTCCGCCTTCGAATTGTCCTGATTCTGCTTCGACTTGACTTCCTTCAGCTTCTTCTCTTGTTCCCCTTCCGGAGACCGCCGCTCCTCCGCTTTCTTCCTCTTCTCTTCTTCCTTCCGGCGCTGGTCCTCCTGCTGCTGCTTCTGTTCGTCCGTTAACGCAAGCTCCGATTTCGACAGATCGACTTTCATGCCGGACTGGGTCTGCACTTCGCGTATAATCTGTTCGAGCCGCTCCTGCGTGAGCAATCCGCTCTTTACCGCTTGATTCGCTACCGCTCCTAGCAGATTCTCCGTATTGGCCTTGAATCGGTTCAGGTCATCCTGCGTGTCCCCGAGCGATGAAGGCAAGCCCTGCTCCGCATACTGCGCCGCGTACCGCGCATTCTCTTCCGTGATGTCGGCGGCGCTTTCGAGTATGGCGGTTACGATCGAGCTGTCGCTTTGGTCCATCAACAGGGCGAGATCGACCGGCGCGATGATGATTTCCCCGTCCGCTTCTTCATCCGAATCGGTGATGAGCGCCTTCTGCGTCGGGTATACGTCCTGTTCCCACGGATTGTTCGAGCCATTCGTTTCCGTGCGTACCACGCCTGCCGCGACCGTCAGATGCGTCGTGTTCGTCACGGGGTCGACGCTGACGAGCAAGTGCGTACCGCGAACGCCCATGACCGCGGTCGGCGTCTCCAGCGTGAATTCGTCGTTCTCGTTCTGAATCGATTTGACGTCCACCCAGGCCGAGCCATTGAACATGCTCACCTTCGTCGTCGTGCCGCCGCGGCTGGTCAGCTTGGAGAAAGTGATCGTCGTATTGGCCGATACCGTCATCCGGTCGTCTTCCGAACTGCCGTTGGAGAACAGCAGCACCGCAGACCCCTTGCCGTCGGTGGACAGAATATCCCCTTCGTTCAGGCTCATCCGCGCGAAGGCGGCGAACGTCTTGGACCCGCCCGCCTTCTTCACCTTGACGCTGCCCTTCAACTCCTTGATGACGGCCACGCGCGAGGAAGCGGCTTCCGTCGTTGCCGCGCCGAAGCTCCCGAGCAGCGTCGACAGCAGCAAGAAAGCTGCCGCGATCGTCCCGATTGTCTTATGAATTCGCATGATGCACGCTCCTGTCGATCTAGTAGAGTGCTGCTGAAATATCGTTATTATTTATCGGTCATTTTAACAAAACCCGGTTACAGCAATTCAGCCACTGCACACGTTGGCCCTAACCCGGCAAAAGAGACTGTCGATTAATTGTGGATCGGGCAAAACAATCTGTGCAGGCATCGTAACGGACCCCAGGAGCCTTAATCGGCAATAAAGGGTGTTTTGGAAAAGCTAACGGAACGGTAAGCCTTTATTAGTGACAAACGTTGCAAAAATCACTGTGAAACCGCGGAATAACGTCTCTGTGTTCCGTTACGATTGATGGCTATGCGAAAGAGCGATGCTTCGTGCGCAATGCATTCTCTTAACAATTAATCGACAGCCTCCAAAACCCGGTTGCAGAGTTTGGGTAACGTTACTTAAGGATCGTTCTACCAGTTCGACACAATCACCATTAATCTTGCATTTTCCCTTACAATAGTAACCTATTACTTCGCCAAAATAAACCAAAAAAACACCCGATCCACAGGCAGCAAGTGCCTTGGAGCGAGTGTGAGAGACGGTCTTTCGTCAGGGATGCTGCGCATGCTCAGCTTCGATATCGCCGTCCTGCTCGGCCACAGTCGATTTCAGAAGGAACGCGCCGGCCACCCCAAGCAGCGTGAATACGACCGGAATGATAAAGCCGTAATGGTAACCGATGTCCGCCTCCGCGGTCCCGTAATGGTCCAGCACTTGGCCGAACAGCCCCGGCAGCAGGATCGCGCTGATGAACCCGCCGGTATTCGCGAAGCCCGACGCGATGCCGACTTCCCGGATCGGGAACGAATCGCGCACGATCGCGAACGTCAAGGCGCTCGCCCCGTTCCCGTAACCGATGAGCAGGAAGAGCACGATAAGCGCGGCGAACGGCGGCTTATCGCCCAGCAGGAAGATCGCGCCCCAACTGACGAATGAAAGCAAATGAATCACGGTGAACAGCCTTTTGATCGAACCGAGCCGGCTTGCGAGCAAGGTGGAGGCTGGCGCGCCGACGAGCGCGCCGATCAAGCCGACCATGACGATGCCGCTGGCCCCCGAGCGCGTCAAGCCGTATATCTCCATGCCGTAAGGAACCGCCCATGAACCGATGAAGCCGATATACGTGCCGACCAGCCCGAAGTGGCACAGGAACGTCGCCCAGCTTTGCCGGTTCGAGAGGATGCGCAGCAGCACAGTTCCCGGATTTTCGCGCTTGCGCAGTTTTTGGATACGAGAGCCGCCAGTGAACGGCTGCCCGTCCATCGCCATCTGACCGACTCGTTTCACCAACACGTAATACAGAAGCACGCCGACGACGCATAGCGACAGACCTGTGGTGAGGAACGGCGCGCGCCATCCCGCCAGGGAGATCCATCCGGAATAAGGCGCCGTTGCCGCCAGGAAGCCCAAGCTTCCGCTCACTCCGGCCAGCCCGATCAACCGGATGAACGCCTTCGCATGGAACCATTGGCTTAAGATCAGCACCAGATTGACCCATATGGCCGCATCCCCGATCCCCATCAGCAATCGGGCGGCGAAGAGCACGGATTCGTGCGCGGCGAGGCTGTAGATCACAGTGCCCAGCCCGTTCAGCAGCGTACCGGCGATCAGGAACGAATTCGGACCGTATCGATCGGACAGCAAGCCCATCGGGATCTGCAGGCCGGCATAGGCGAGAAACTGCACGCTGGCCATGACGCCGACCACGGATGCCGTTACGCCGAAGTCGTGCATCAATTGATCCGAGATGAGACCCGGCGCCGTTCTTTGAATGACGATAAGAAAATAAGTGAACAGGGTTGCGCCCAGCACGACCCACCTGTATTGGCTGTTGCGTTTATCCAACGGTCACGACTCCCGGCGCTTATGGTGTATGCTCCATTATGGCATTTTGCGGAGACTTGATCAAAATGCACGAAGGACGCCCGGCAGGGCGCCCTTGTCTTCTTCGGCGATTGATCGTATCTTTGTGGAGGTGTTGGCGGAACAACTGGCGCAAATGATGCAGTCTGCATCATTTACTCGGCATAACCCGAACGCCTTCCAGAGCAGGCGAACCGACGAATATCGCCTTATACGCATCCGGCACGCGGTAAGCAATGGTCGGGATTCCCCCTTCGCTGCAATCGCGTCGTACCTCCACGACCCCGCCGGCGACGCCCACCGAGCCGCTCCCGCTTAAACCCGGAACATGGCGAAAGTCGAACGCGATCTCCCGGGTTTTCTCGTCAATCGACCGGATCCCCAGCAAGCATCGGACGATGGCCGCACCCGCGAAGGAAGCGAACCCGTGATTCAGGCTGCCGCCCGGGAAATCATGCTCCCACAGCGTGCCTGTCCTCTCTGCCATCGGATAATAATAAAGCTTGATCTCGTCCAATAGCTGATCATAGCGCCGATGTTCGAGCAGAATCTCCATGCGCAAATATTGGCCGATGAACGGATTCGCATAGGCGATATCCGGCCTGACGCCCTCAGCCTTGCGGCGCGGCCCGAAGCTGGAGAAGACCAGTCGGCGAAGCTCCTCGAACTTAGGATCGTCGAGGTCCGCCGTCCGAAAGAAAATAGCGTAATATTGGCAAACCTCGGAATAATGGGACTGCACCTGCAGCGAACCGTCCGGCAAGCGGAGGGCATGATCGCGAAACAGAATGCCGTCGAACGATTGCTCCAAAATCCGATCCCGAATTTGCGCCGACTGCTCCCGGAGTTCTTGGTCGTCATACCATCCTCCGATCAAGTTCAGCATTCGCGCATACAGCATATTCGTCGGATAGTTGACATCCTGAACCCATTCGTTCGCTTGCGACCATTCGATGAAATTCCACTTCTCCAGCTTCTCCAGCAGCCCGTCCGCATTCAGGAATGGCCGGAAGTAGGCGACCAGCCCATAGCAGATCGGCTTGAACGGTGCGATGTCGGCACCGGACCTCCTGATGTACCCGTCCAATTGAATGACGTACCACATCGCCCACTGCGGGATGAAATTGCCGAACGCGTGATCGGCGGGATAGCACATGGGCAGCATGCCGTCCGGCAAATGCGGAAACGTTTCGGCCCATACGTAGTTTTCAAGCATAACCTTCTCGGCGACGGCATTGCCGGAGAACAATTGCGCGGACTGGGCGGTAAAATAACTGTCGCACAGCCAGCCTGCCCGTTCGCGAGTCGGACAGTCCATGAACACGTCCAGCGTATTCTGCCGGTAGGTCTCAACCGCAGCCCGATAGACCGCGTTCAACTGCTCGTCCGAACATGAGAATGTCGTATTCCCGGCATCCGGGTAAGCATACTCGCGCTGGCCGAGCGAGATCAGCTTGATCCTGCCGCTCGGCACCCAGCATTGGATATAGCGATACCCGTAGGCTTCGAACGATTCGAGCCGATACGGCTCTTCGTCCGCGCGCAGACGATATTTGACAATGTTGACGCTCTCCCATGACGCCACATCGAAGCCGCCGTCAACGAGCTTCTCGTCGAACAGGAAATACACTTCGCTGTCCTCCTCGGCCAGCAATTCGCACTGAATGAATCCGGTGCAATTGCCGCCCATATCGAGCAACGCGAATTGACCGGCATCCAGCAGAACGGGACAGCGCAAGTCCGACAGGGGAAGCGACGGGTCGAAGAGGCTGAACGTGTAATCCTGTACGGTCTCCCATGGCCGCTCCGCGATTTCCGCGAGCGGGTAGCCGCTGATCGTCCCGCCAACCTGGTGGATATACCGCCGCTCCGGATACACGGGGCGTTCGTCCTTGGGCAAGGAGCAGCCCGCCCCGATCAACCCTGCCGCCGTTCTCGTTCTATATTCGGGTACGGGCACCTCCCGCGGCAGATAGTTCAGCGACATCTCTACGCGGGCCAGCGGCTCGCCTCGTTCAGGCGAACGGCTCAGCCAGTCGGTCAAGCCGTCCCGGTGATCCAGCGCATACACTTCGCTGAAGGTGCGCTGGTAGGAGTACCGCATGGCCTGCCGTATGCGAATGGGCAGCGCGAAGCCGGTGAAATCACCGCGCTCTCCGGTGGCGTACCGCGCCATCCCGTTCACATAGAGTTCAGCCTGTACGAAAGAGGGCTGATTCAGGGTATAGAAGGAGTTGCAATTGTATCCAGCCGCCTCGATCGTCAACCAATTTCCGCCTGCGTTAACGTACTCCGCGAGTTCAATCCGGTCTACCCTGCAGCAGCCGTGGCCCGCTCTCGCCGGGCCGTAATGAGCGAACCTTCCGTTCACGCTCACCCGGTACAGGGAGGAGCCCGTCAGATGAAGATGGCAGGAGCCGTCCGACCCGTCCACATCGAATTGAAGGACGAATCCGGCCTGCACGTTCATCTCCAGCGCCCTGCCCCGCAGCCAGACCGGAATGGCCCGCTTGAAAAATGCGTTCGAATTCAACGGCCGTTCGCCCCCTCCAGCCGGAACAGCATCGCATACTTGAGCCGCCGTTGGTCCGAGTCCAACATCGGCGCCGGCCGGTACAGCGGCTCCAGCCTGGCGCCCGACGCCATGCGGTATTTGCCGTTGGACAGATGCTGCGGCTGCAGCTCAGCTCCCATCGACGCAGCACTGCCCGCATCCCGCTCGCCGCTTGTATCTTTTGCGTCGACAGCACCGCTTCCGCCACGATTGCCCGCACCCTCCCCACGATCGCCAGAGACGCTGCCGCCTTTGCCAGTGCCAGCATCCTCGCCAGCGTACGTGTGTGCGCACAAGTTGCCGTCAGCATCCTCACACACGCGCTCGCCCAATATGAGGAATCCGTGCCTGAACGTACCGTGGTCTCGCACGGAATGACGGTTTCTCGTCGGAATTTGGCGCAGCGGGATGTCCATGCGCAAGTCGACGCTTGATCCCTCGGCAAGCTCAACCTCCAGCTCCAGCCAACCGCCGGCGATGACCGGCGATACCGGCTGTCCGTTCACGCGAACCTGCACAGACTCGCACCAGGAAGGGATAGGGAACCGCAGCGGACGCGGCCGTTGCTCTGCCAGATCGGCCTTCACGACTTCCAGCCGGACGTCTCCCCGCAGCGGGAAATTTGCACTCTGCCTGAGCACAACGGTCCCGTCCGGGTACGCGATGCGAGCGACGCTATCGTGGTAGGCCGTCACGAGCAAGGTCTCCCCCTCGCGCATATACGCATACTCGATGGCGCGCGACAGCCCTTCCCCGCCCCGCATCGTGCAGCACCAGTGCGCTTCGAACGCCTTCTCCCGCACGCCGAAATACACATCCTCCGCGCCCGCGCAAGTATCGCAGCCGAAGCCGCCGTTATAGCGCTGGGCGAAGCACATCGCGTTATAGTAGATCTGCTGGGCTTCCTCCCAATAATTCGACTTGCCGGTCGTCTTCCATAGTTCGAACGCGACGATATAAGAATCGATAATGGCGCAAGGCTCCGTCCAGAACGGCTTGTTGAACCAGTTGTAATTGGCGTGATTCTCCGTCATGCCATGCTCCGTATACAGCCGGAAGGTGCGCTCGATCGGTGCCGTGTACCGGTCGTCGCCGGAGGCGGCGCCGTAGCGGAGCGCGCCGCGCAGCGCCGACAGCGTGGCATGCGTCTGGGCGGAGATGTCCAGCAGCGGCAGCGAGAAGAAGACGTCCAGCATCTCTTCAAGCAGCTCCCGAATCCGTTCATCGCGAGTAAGCTCATAGGCATCGGAAGCGCCATCCAGCATAATAAACAGACAGCCGATATCCGTGGACAGATACCAGTTGCCGACCCGGTCGCGCAAGCTCCCGCTTTCCGCTCCGACTCCGGATTCAGGGCCCCTTTCCTCCGCGCCGGACGGATAGCTGCCCGCATGCCCGCGCAACGGAAGCAGCAGACGGTTCACGATGTCCTCGATATGCCGATAGACCCGCTCCTCTTTCCGCCACCGGTAGTACGCGATCAGCCCGCGCAGCAGCCAGCTATGGCTTGCAAGCTGCTGCTCGTCGAACACGCCCGCCGGGTAGACCGGCCCCATGTAGCCTTGTTCGTTCAGATGCCCGGGCAGCCGGCGGACGATCTCCGCCAGATACTTCGGCTCCCGATGCGTAGATTGCGCCAGCAGCGCGAGCGCCAGTATTGTCCTGCCTTCATAGTCGCCGGGCCACGAATACGCAGACGGCTGAAAGATGCGATCGGGCTGATACTGCTCCTCCTCCAGCCTGTCGAAATTCAGCATCGCCCGCGCAAACAGATCGCCTTGCATGTACATTTGCCCGCCTGCCAAACTTTGCACGTGTACGCCTCCTTACCCTTTGATCGAGCCGATCAGTATGCCTTTGACGAAGAACCGCTGGATGAACGGATACACCGCGAGCAGCGGGAGCGCCGACACGATCATCACGGCGTATTTGATAATATCCGCGATCTGGGCTTGCCGCGCCATCGCCTCCATATCGGTTCCGTTCATCATCATCACGTCCGACATTTGATTCAGCACCAGAATTTCCCTCAGAAACATCTGCAAGGGAAACAGATCGCGGTTCGACAGATAGATCAATGCCGCGAAATACTGATTCCAATGGGCGACGCCGTAGAACAGCGCCATGACGGCGATAACCGGCTTCGCCAGCGGCAGCACCAATTGAATCAGCAGCCGCGCGGGAGAACAGCCGTCCATTTCCGCCGCTTCTTCGAGCTCCCGCGGAATGTTGCTCTGGAAGAACGTCCGGGTGACGATCATGTTCCAGACCGCGACCAGGTTGGGGATGAGCAGCGCCCATACCGTGTCTACCATGCCGAGCGATTTCACGACCAGGAAGGTCGGAATCAACCCGCCGTTGAAAAACATCGTCAATACGAAGTAAGCCATCACCAGATTGCGCCCCTTGATTTCCGCACGGGTCAACGCATAGGCGCAAGGAATCGTCACGAGCAAATTCAGGAACGTGCCGACGAGCGTGTAGAACACCGTATTCCGGTAACCGAGCCAGATCTCCCCGTTGCGGAAAACCCGCGCATACCCTTCCCACGTGATGTCCAGCGGCCACAGCCACATTCGGCCGGAGTTCACCTCTGCCGGGTCGCTGATGGAGGCGCTGATGACATATATCAAAGGGTATGCGATGCCGATCAACAGAAGGGTGACGAAGATCCTGTTGAACAGCAGGAACCATCTGTCCGCAGAGCTTTCTGCCATTACGCTCACCTACCATAAGCTAGTTTCGGTCGTTTTGCGGGCAATCCGGTTGAACAACACCAGCAGGAAGCAGTTGATGACCGAGTTGAACAGGCCGATCGCGGCGGAATAGCCGTACTGCCCCTGAATGAGGCCCGAGCGATATACATAAGTTTGAATGACGTCGGATGAAGACATGTTGAGCGGATTTTGCAGCAGGTAGATCTTCTCGAATCCGACCGCCATGAAATTTCCGAAGTTCAGAATCATCAAAATGATGATCGTCGGCAGGATGCCGGGCAGATTGACGTGCCAGATGCGCTGCAGGCGGGTGGCCCCGTCGACTTTCGCGGCTTCGTGAAGCTGCGGATTGATGGCGGCTAAGGCAGCCAGGTAGATAATGGCCCCCCATCCGAGGTTCTGCCACTCGCCGGAAAGCACGAACACGCTCTTGAACCAGGCCGGGTCCGACAAGAACGGAATCGGTTCGAGCCCGATCGCAATGACTACTTTGTTGATGATGCCCGTCACCGGATTCAGGAACGCGACCATCATCCCGACCATCACGACGACCGATATGAAGTGCGGCGCATACGTGATCGTCTGGACCCAATTGCGGAAGCGCCGGCTCGTAATTTCATGAAACGCAAGCGCGACAATGACGGAAACCGGAAACAGCAGAAGCTGGTAAAAGTTGATTTCCAGCGTGTTCCAAAGCAATCTCTCGAATACGTAAGAATGAAAGAACCGCTCGAAATGCTCCCATCCGACGAACGGGCTTCCCCAGATGCCGAGCCCGATCTTATAATCCTTGAATGCGATAATCGCCCCGTACATGGGGATATACTGAAAGACCAGAAAATACAGCACGGCAGGCAGCATAAACACATAGAACTGCCAGTAACGAAGCCAGTATCGGGCCCCAGGGTTCGACACCGTCTCTCCCTCCTCGGGTTGAAAATGACGGACAGAGCGGCCGCCGGCTGCTCTGCCCCTGTTCTCTGTCTCTTATTGCTGCTTCCAGCGATCGTAAGCTTGCTGGTACAGCGCGCTCAATTGCTCCACCTGCATGTTGCTCAGCGTCTTCAGGTAGCCGTCCCACTTGTCGAGCGATTCCGCGCCGATGACGAATTTGGCTTCCATCTCGCGCATGTAGGTTGTAATATCCGTCTGCAACACGGCTCTTTCCTTCTGCTCTTCTTCCGTGAAGTGCAGAATCGGAAACCCGTCACGCACATAGGGCATCAGCTTCTCGTTCACTTCCTTGCGAATGCCGTAATTTTGCGGATTGTTCTGCTCTTCGCCGATCTGCGCGATCTCGTCGATGAAGGTATGATCCTTCGGCGTGCGCGTCGCGCCTACGTCGGGCGTAATATTCTGGCCGGTGAATTCCGCCTGGTTCGAGCCTTCCGGAATGATTCTGCGAATGCCTCCGTCCGGCGTGGACTCCCAGTGCTCGCCTTCCAATCCGAACGTATGGAGGATCGCGCCCTCCTTGCCGAACAAGTAATCAACCCAGCGTATCGTCGCTTCCGGGTGGTCATTCTCCTTCGTAATGGCAAACGTCCCGTATCCGAGCGGATTGTTCTTCACGGCGATCGGGTCCGCATTAAACGTCGAAGTCAGCGGGGGCACCATCGTATACGCCTGGCTGTTCTCGTTGCCGACGGTCAGGAAGTCTGCGCCGTCGAAGAAGAATCCGAGCCGCTTGTCCGCCCCTTTCGCTTGCATCTGCTGCCTGGTCTGGGTGAAGGTCTCGGCGTCCAGCAATTTCTGATCGTACAGGCCGTGCAGAAATTCCAGATATGCCTTGTACTCCTCCTGCGCCGGCACGAATACGACCTTATCATTCTTGATGGCGAAGAACGTCTGTCCGTCCATCACATAGCCGAATGCGTTCATCAGCCCCGCCCGAATGTCATCCAGCTTCTGGGAGGTCATCGGAATGATGTTGCCGTCTTTCGCATGGAAAGCTTTCAGCACCCCGGCCAGCTCATCCAGCGTCTTCGGCGTCTGCAGGTTCAATTCGTCCAGCCACTCTTGATTGATCCAGAACTTGGGCCAATATAGCCCGAAGCCTGCTTCGATGCGCGGCAGCGTGTAGATATGGCCATCCGGCGAAGTCAGCGATTTGCGATAATCGGGATTGTCGTCCAACAGCTTCTTGACATTGGGCGCATACGACTCGATCAGGTCCTCCAGCGGAACGAGGAATCCCTGGCTTCCATATTCATAGGCCTTGGCAGCCGTCAATTGATTGAAAGACCCGAAGATGAAATCCGGCAAGCTGTTGGTGGCGAACGACAGATTCATCCGCTCGTTGAAGCTGTCCATCGGCGGCGTATCGAACTCGAGCGCGACGTTCGTGAGCTTCTCCATTTCCTTGAAGAATGCGAGCTGATCCCACGGTCCCTGAATCGGCGCCTTGGCCCCCATGATCTTCAGCGTGATCTTCTCCGGGACGATCGGGAAAGCTTCCTTGTTGAAGTTCGACGGCGAAGGCGGCTCCGACTGATCTGCCTGGGCCGACGACCCTGTCGGCGACGAGGATGCAGGCGCCTTGCTGCCCTCATTCCCGCTCCCGCCTCCGCTTGTGCATGCAGCCAATAGCAGGCATATCACAGCTAAGATGCCCATCAGCTTGAAACGTAACTTTCCGTTCATTGCGTGACCCCCTGTAGGTTAGTGTCGTTGCAAGGCCCATTGTATGATGTCCGTTCTCCCCGTGTATATTGGCAATCCGTAACCCCGTTGTCTTGATTTGTCCTGGGCCTGTCACCCCCGCGAATAAGCGCTGAATTACCCATCCAAACCGGGCAACCACGTCCCATGTGGGCTCCAGGCGCCGAGTTACCCTCCCAAAGAGACTGTCGATTGATAGTGGATCGGACCAAACAACCTGTGCAGGCAGCGTAACGGAACCCAGAAGCCTTAATCGGCAATGAAGGGTGTTTTGGAAAAGCTAACGGAACGGTAAGCCTTTATTAGCAACAAACGTTGCCAAAAACACTGTAAAACCGTGGAATAACGGCGCTGAGTTCCGTTGAAATCCGGAGCGGAACCTTCTCCACCGGATAAAGGCGCTGTGTTCCGTTACGATGGATGGCTAGGCGAAAGAGCGATGCTTCGTACGGAATGCGTTCTGTTGTCAATTAACTCGACAGTCTCCGGTAGGCCTTTATCAACGACAATCGTTGCAAAAACAAATGGAGCCGATCCCTGCTAATCGCCAGCTCCATTTGTTTTTGCCGCTCATCTTGCTTCATCATTCCTTTGCCCGATGCAGCTTCCGATACTCTCCCGGCGTCATCCCTTCGATCTTCTTGAATCTGCGCATGAAATTCGGATAGTCTACGTACCCGGAGCTCTCGCTGACTTCCCGGATGGACACATCCGAGTTTGTCAGCAGATGCTTGGCATGCTCGAGCTTCTTCTCCGTGATCCAGTCCGTAAAGCTCTTGCCGGACTTCTCCTTGATCAGCCTGCTCATGTACGGAGGAGAGAGGCTGAAATGTTCGGCCAGGCTCTCCAGCGTAAGCGTGAACGAATTAAAATTCGCTTCCAGATACGCCTCGATGTCGGCCATGAGCACCTGGTTGCCCTTGTCCCTGATCTGTCTGACTTCCTGGCAAATTCGGTCCGTAAGCTGGCCCAGTTGCTCTTCCAGCTCCTGCAGCGATTCGAATGCCAGCGCCTTCTCCAGCGACTGGGTGTACTGAGACAGGTGAAGCTCCTTGGCCGTCTTGTAGACGGCGGTGATCAGTTCGAAGCACTTGCTCTTGAGAATCAGCAGCGATTGCTCGCGCTCGCGCATGTCGCGAAACATGCCGGCGAGCGTTTCCGCGGCAACTTTGCGATCCCCTTGCTTCAAGCTTTGCAAATATTTCATCTGCTCTTCCAACGGATACCAGGCATCCGCGGCGTCCGACTCGTCGATGTCTTCGAACAGAATCACGCTGCCCGCACCGTATTTGATCCTATATTCCATAGCCGTCAACGCTTCGATATAAGAGCGGTTGACCAGGTCCAGTTCATGAACGATCTTGCCGCAGGACACGGTGAAGGGGGAAACCCCGTCGACTTCGGCTTCGATTTCCCTGCGAAGCACGTGGATCGCTTCCAGCCGCAGACGGGCAGGCTCTTTGCCGCCTACACCTACCAACACGGCGAACGTCCCGACTTCCAGCAAGTCCACCAGATGCGCCTGCCAGTTGCCGGACGGATTGGCGCTCATTCTCTGTTTGATAGCGGATTTGGTCCGGTACAGCCCGATCAGATTGTCCCCCGCTTCGAGCCTCACCAACACCGCGAAGTAGGCGTCGATCTTGCGGTTGCCGTGAATCCGCCTGATTATTCCTTCATCGATATTCGCCGCAGCAGCCTCTCCGCGCAGCAGCCTTTCGATCCACTCCTCCTTGACAAGCTCTCCCTGGTCTTCGATCATTCGATCCACCGAGCGCCGAATCCAGGCCAATTCATTGCCGCGCCCGTCATGAGGCTTGTTCGGTTTCATACGCTGCACGGTTTGGGCGAAGATCGCTTCGGTTATTTTGCGAATGGGGCGATATTGAAGGAAGGCAAGCGCCAGCGCGCACAGCACCCCGACGGCAAGCACGACGATCAGAAGCCGTTCCAACACTTGTCTGAACACGCCGATTTCCGCAAGCGCCACCCGATTGGGGAAGACCGAGAGCACGGACCATTGCGCGCTGCTGGGCTCGCTCAGCATGAACTTGAACAATTGTCCGTCCACTTTCCCCGCCCAGATTTTCCTCCCGCTCTCGCCTGTGTCCGGCTTCGACGCAAAGGCGGCGCCGGCCAACCGATTCGCCTCGGCGCTGCTCGATGCAATAACAGAGCCTTGCGGGTCGACCAAGAAGATGGAGGCTTGATTGAACTGAATCCATTCCTGCGAAACGCGGAATAAATCCGGCTCCTTCACGAGAAACATCAGCGTGCCGTTCCGATAATCGGGCGGACCGATCGGCAGCAGGAAGGTGACCAGATTCACCTTCTCGTTCCCGTTGACCAGCACTGGTTCCGCCGCCCGGACAGCCATTGTCTCCACGGTATTCAAATCCGAGGTCATCGATTCGGTGCTCCATTCGCCGTAGCGATAGATCGCATCGTTCACCACGCGAATCGAAGACATTCCGCGGGCGGAATACAGCCGATCCTCTCCCCGGTAGTAGAGCAGAATATCGAACAGGTCGGGGTGATTCAATTTGAAGTTGGCCAGCATCCCGATGCCGAGCATCATGTTATATTCGTTGGCCGTGAATTTGTATTTGGTGAACATCGCGTTGCTGCCGATCTGGCTGGCGATGGCTGCGATGGACGTTTGCAGCGATTGCACTCTTTGTTCAATATTCGCCACTTCCGAGGTCATGGACTTCTCGATCTGAATCTGCAGTTTGTTCGCGGCGTGGCTGTAGGAGAAATAACCCAAGGCCAGCAGGGGGAGCAGCAGGATCATCGTATACGACAGAAAGTATTGATAGAATACTTTGGAACGAAATATCGGGTGCATCTTCATTTCCCTCTCCCCCCGCGGCGCAATCGTTATGGATTCAATTGCTGAATGAACTGCTCGGTCATCTCCCAGTACATGTCGGGATCGAGTACCGCCTGGTCGTTATACCATTTTTCCGAATTCGCATCCAGTCCGCTCGTATCCGTCTTCGCCACCGCCGTCTGTTCGGCATACTCGTTATACGAATTAATCATGACGATTTCCGGCCTGTTGGCCAGGACGACGTCCCAGCAATCGTCTTCGTAAAATTGCCCGCTGTTCCGGTAGACGACCGGGGCTCCCTTGCGATTGTTCCATCCGGGCATGACGACCTGGACTTCGCTGTCCGCAATCGTCCCGCCGGAGACGGCCCAGCCGTAATACCCGGCTTGCGCCTGGCCGTTCGCCCATCTCAGCGTGAACGCGCCGGCGTCCGACTTGTCTCCGGTCCAGTCCTCCCACGCTTCAAGTCCGCCGTTGCCGTGATAGACGACCAACAGAGGTTTTCCGTCCCACTCGTAATAATTATCCCCCAAATCGGAATTGACGAACGTATCGTATACTTCGCCCGCTTCATATTCAAGCTTGCGGGGGTCCAGACCGAACTGGATGCCGCCGACGGCAATCGCGTATTTCAACGGGCGATGGGACGGATCGTCGTTCCACGCTTTGATGCGCTCCGCCACCGTGATCGCTCTCTGCCAAATATAATTATCGTCGACATGGACATTGTTCGTCTCGTCGAACAAGAGGAAGTCGACTCCGGCAGCCGAAATTTGCGCGATGTGCTCGTCAATGACGTCCGGGTCGCCGCTGTCGTATTGCTGGTACGCCCCCTTCACATAGGGAACATAGTCGATATTCCAGGCATCCCAGGTATCGTATATATTCTTCTTGAAGTACCTGTAAGGTTCGACTTTCCAGACGCCGGTACTTTGGAAGAAGGCAATCGTGTCCTTCCAGCCGTTCGCGTTGCCGCTTACGTTGCCGACGAACCGCTTCGAGGCATTGGCTCCAAATCCGGAATGGAACACGAGCGAGCCCTGATACACGCCGGTAATCATGTACAGCTCCGGCGATTGGTAAATTCTCGCGTAGCAATCCCCGCTCTTCCCGTCTGCGTTCACATCGCCGTTGAAGCAGACATAGGCATCCGCATATCCGTCGCCGTTGCCGTCCGTGAACAACTGATCCGCCGATCCGATGCCGTGCCCGCTAATGATGGTCGAAGCAGAACCGAAGGAAGAGCCGCTCGATGGTGCAACCTCCCAATTGCCCGTTCCTCCGTAGAAGACGGCGATGTCCGCTTTCCCGTCATCGTTGGCGTCCGCGGCGAACTGATTGACGGAGCCCGCGCCGAATCCCGTCTTCCATGTGCTGCTGCCGCTGAATGCGCTTCCATTCGACAGGGCGACATCCCAATCCCCATTCGCAGAATCGTAGGCGATCGCATCGCACTTGCCGTCTCCGTCGACATCGGCAAGCAGTTGAGCGGAAGAGCCGGCGCCATGATTGCTGATCCACAGACTGTAATTGTTGAACCCGCTCCCGTTCGACAGCGCCGCGTACCATTTCCCGGTTGCGGAGAAGAACACAACGGCGTCCGCTTTGCCGTCCCCGTTCACATCCGCAAGCAGTTGATTGTCGGAACCGACTCCATGCCCGGTCCTCCAGGTTGTGGGCGTATCGAAGCCGCTCCCGTTCGACAGCCCGGCCTTCCAGGCGCCGTCCGCCTTGAACATGACGGCATCGTCCTTGCCGTCTCCGTCGACGTCTCCGATGAATTGATTCGCTCCCGCATTGGCGTAGCCCGTAATCCATGCCGCCGTGTTGACGGGCGTCTTGGCATACCACGTGCTGTACCACATGCCCACATCCGTATACGTCGGCGTAGGGGATGCCGCCGCGATGGACCCGATCAGCGTGAAAGCCAGAGCGGTCACGGCAGATACGGTCGCAAGCTTCCTGAACGTTGACACCACAGATTCCTCCTCATGATATTGTCGGCCGTCGGGATGGTGGTGCCAACCCCCGGCCGTCCCTGCTCTCGACTGACGTCCCGGCCCTCCTTTGCTTCCCGGCATACTTGCACCAGTCATTGTAGGGCTTCGGAAGCCCAAAAGTACATTTGCAATTCATTCCCCGATTGTTCCGATTTATCCTCATCCGCCGGAAGGGCTGTCCCGCAAGGCCCGTCAAGACCGGAGGAACAGCCCTTTCGCGATTCGCATCCTCTTCTTCATTCGACTTGCTCCCCCAAGAGAAGGGATTGTCCCCGAGCAGCTACAGAAGCAGGCTGCAGGGCTCGCCCGATTAATGCGGCTGCCAGCGTCGACGATACTGGAGCGGGCTGCAGCCCTCGGCGCTCCGGAACAAGCGGCTGAACCGGCCTTGATCCTCATAGCCGACGCGGCCGCCAATCTCCCGGATGGACAAGGACGTATTCAGAAGCAACTGCTTGGCTTGCTTCATGCGTTGTTTCCGGACATACGCCATCGGAGACATGCGCAAAGCTTGATTGAACAGGTAGCTTAAGTGCCCGGGGCTCAAAAATACGTGCTTCGACAGCCCCTCCAGGGTCAGCGGCTGATGCAGATTCAGTTGAATCAACTGGCAGGTCTGCAGAATGCGCTCATCCGTGAGCGGGGAAACCACGATCGGCTGCGGCCGAACAGTGGGCATCAGGAGCGCAAACCAGCGGTATAGCGCAGCGTAAGCCGAAGCTTGCAAAGCAAGCGTATTGGCACCCGAATCGCCCTGCAATGCCGCCAACGATTCATGGGAACGATGAACCTCCCGCCACTCGCGGAGCAGGTCCGACAACTGCCCGGAAGGAATGTCCGAAAGCGTCGTCGGAATCGTGAAGAGCTCGGACAGATCGAAGGCGCCGATCGTGACGCTGCAGCCTACGGAAAAATAGCGGACACGGCGATCGGATTCGTCTTCCGGAAACAATTGATACTTCCCGTTCGGAGGGAACACCACGATATCGCCCGGCCCGATGTTTACGATACGGCCGTTGATTTCCACCCTGCGGCGGCCTTCCCTTACGAGCCAGATGACGAAGAACGGATTGGAAACGGGGCCGAAGCGGAAATCGTGGGGCTTGTCCATGTCCCGGGTCCAGATGAGCTTGAGGCTCATTTCGTGCATACGATCCGTCATGAGAACCCTCCGCAATCGCTGGTCTTGTGAAGCAATCGTAAGAATCGCCAAAAAAATCGGAAGCGGGTGCATAGGCCGGCGTACAGGCGCATGTTAATTTAAGTATAACATGGCAGCCTTACGGCTTGCGATTGAACGAAGGGGTGGTTCACGATGAACTTGATCATGATATTGATGGACGACATGGGTTGGAAGGACCTGGGGTGCTACGGAAGCACGTTCTACGAAACGCCCAACCTCGATCGGCTGGCGGCGGAAGGCGTCCGCTTCACGGATGCTTACGCGGCCTGCCCGGTCTGCTCGCCGACGCGCGCGAGCGTCATGACCGGCAAGTATCCCGCCAGGCTCGGCGTGACCCACTATATCGGAGCCGGCCCGGAGAGAGGCAGGCTGATCGGCGCGCCCTATGTGGATCATCTGTCGCTGAACGAGAAGAGTCTGGCCGCCGCGCTGCGGGAAGGCGGCTACCGGACATGGCATGTGGGCAAGTGGCATCTCGGCGGCGAGGCTTATTTCCCACAGCACCACGGCTTCGATGTGAATGTTGCCGGCTGTCATATGGGGCAACCGAAATACGGCTATTTTAGCCCTTACCGCATTCCTCATTTGGCCGATGGCCCGACTGGAGAATACTTGACCGATCGGCTGACCGACGAAGCGATCCGCTTGATCTCGGAGCCGAGCGAGAAACCGTTCTTTCTGAATTTGTGGCATTACGCCATGCATACGCCGATTCAGTCGCCGAGCGAGGAATTAACGGCGAAATATGAGCGCAAAGCCCGGGATTTGGGCTTGGATCGGATGCAAACATTCGAAGAAGGCGACTATTTTCCGGCAGAACATAAGAAAGACCAGCGGATCAGGAGAAGATTGATTCAGTCCGACCCCCGCTATGCCGCCATGATTGAAAATCTGGACGCCAACATCGGCAGGCTGCTGACCGCGCTCGAAGAGACGGGACAAGCGGGCAATACCGTCATCGTGTTTACTTCGGACAACGGAGGATTGTCGACCTCAGAGGGGTCGCCTACCTGCAATGCGCCGTTGAACGAGGGCAAGGGGTGGATGTACGAAGGCGGCGTGCGCGAGCCGCTGATCGTCAAGTGGCCCGGCGTTACGCAGCCGGGAGCCGTATGCGCCGTACCGGTCACCAGTACGGATTTCTACCCGACGTTCCTGGAGCTCGCCGGCCTGCCCCCGCTTCCGGAGCAGCATATGGACGGCGTCAGCATCGCATCGCTGCTGCGGGGCGGCGAAGCTCCGGACCGCGAAGCGATCTACTGGCATTACCCGCATTACGGCAATCAAGGCGGCACGCCCGGTTCGTCGATCCGGGCCGGCGATTACAAGCTGATCGAATTTTTCGAGGACGGCCGTTTGGAATTGTACCATCTGCGCGAAGACTTGGAGGAACAGCATAATTTGGCGGAGGCCCGTCCGGAGCTGACCGCGGAGCTGCAAGCGAATCTGAAGCGGTGGCGCGAGCGCATCGAGGCGCTTATCCCGGCCCCGAATCCCGACTATGTCCCGTGAAGCAGCATGACTTTACGGACCCGGACCATCCCGTGACAGCATTCCTCTTCAACCGGCAGGAGAAAATTTTAACTTTCTATCGCCGGTGGTGTTAACGTGTGTTGATGGTGTGTTGATGGTAGGCATTTGCCCAAGCCTTGCTGCGCCGGATAACCGGACATAACCGCCGCCCAAGGCTTGGAGCATGCCACGGATACCACAGCCGCTATTTGCGACAAATTGGCCTTTTCCAAAAGCTGGCGTACACCACGAGACTGTCGATTCACGGATAACAGCATGCATTCCGCACGCAGCATCGCTTTTTAGCATGGCCACTCCATAGCAATCCCATGGCAATCCATAGCCATTCCACAGCCATCCATAGCCATTCATCGTAACGGAACACAGCGCCTTTATCCGGTGAAGAGGGCTCCGCTCCGGATTCCAATGGAACCAGGAGCCGTTATTCCGCGGTTTTACAGTGATTTTGGCAACGTTTGTCGTTGATAAGAGCCCTCCGTTCCGTTAGCTTTTCCAAAACACCCTTTATTGCCGATTAAAGCTCCTGAGTTCCGTTGCGCTGCCTGCACAGGTTGTTTGGCCCGGTCCGCTATCCATCGACTGTCTCACCACAGCCCTTATTTCACCCGAATCAAGCGAATTCGCAGGCATTTGCCGACTATAAAGCGGCACGTGTGCCCGTTGGAGCGAGCAAGCATTCTATTTGTCCGAAATAACGTCTGTCCTGACCGTCACAGCATCCGATCGCAGATCGGCCATTCATTTGCACGGTGCTGAAATCCGCAATACGCATAAGCGATGCCCACAATGAAATCCACGTATCGCTGCCTCCGTCGGCAACGCCTCGCCGGGCCCATGCCTGGCCATCCAAAAATAACGGAACAATCCGCCAAAGATTGCAGCCTACCCATGCTTGCCGGCACGTTGTACAATGAAATATCCGATGCAGGGAAGATATTATTCAACCAATAGCCAAGCGAAAACAGTGCAATGGAGTGCCGCCCGTGTTGCTGATTCGATCTTGACCGGACGAATCTGATACACTGGTGACACACGATCACGATATTCTGAAGAAGAGTGAAGCCTATGCCCGACTTGCGGAATGCGTTCCTGCTCTGTTGCGCGATGCTGTTCCTCGTCTCCTGCGACGCATCCGGCCCGGTCGCAACGGAGGAGCCGCCTCCGGGGGAAACGCCAAAGACCGTCATCCGCGTCTCCGTCACGAACGATATGCTGACCCCCTTGATGATCTCGGAATTCGAGCGGTCGAATCCTTCGATTCAGATCGAGCGCGTGGAGCCGCGGCAATATCCGTTGTTCCATCAAGAGCAGACGACGGACCTGCCCGACATTCTCTCGATTCCGATCGAGGATTTCCCTTACTACGCGAGGGAAGGCTTGGCGATGGATTTGGGCGGCTATACGGAAGGGAATCCTTCCTTCGAGCGGGCCGGTCTTTTTCCCGTCGCCGATTTCTTCCGATACGAAGGCGGGCGGCACGGGACCGGCCGCTTGTTCGGCTTTCTGAAGGGCTGGTCCCCGGGTTCCGCGCTGCTCTATAACAAGTCGCTGTTCGATGCCGCGCGCCTGGCCTATCCCGACCCGGACAAGCCCATGACCTGGGAGCAGTTGCTCTCTGCAGCCCGGACGCTGACGGTGGCGCAAGACGGACAGCCCGTTCAGTACGGGCTGGGCATGCTGGGCGAGAGCTCGATCATGAACCCTTTCATATACAGGCTGCAGATGGCGCAATTGGACAAATCCCCCTGGTACGACAACGACAACAAAGCCGATTTCACCAACGAGGAGTCCAGGCAGGTTTTTACCTATTGGAACGAAGTGCTGCAAGACAAGCTCGGGCCGAACCCGATGAACCGGGTCACGGACACTGCCGAACAATTGTTTCTGAGCGGCAAGCTTGCCCTGTTGATCGCCGATTACCCGTTCGCCATGCGGCTGGACCAGACCGGCCTCGACACGAATCCGATCGGGATCGCACCTCTTCCCGTGTACGAAGACGGCCGGCGCACTTCCCCGTTTCAGTCGCAGAGCGCCGCCATCATTCATGCCGGAACGAAGCATCCCGAAGCAGCCTGGACCGTATTCGAATGGTTGATGACCGGCAGTCAAGCCGAGGACTGGGCCGCGCAGGGCAACGAGTTTCCCGTGTCGCAAGCGCAGTTGCCGATGCTGCCCGTCTCCTCTTCATGGAGCCGCAGCGTCATCGCGCATTTTCGGGCGCAGCTCCCCTATGTGCAGCCGCTGCCCGATTTCAACCCCTACTTGACGGAAGAAGTGCTGGACAGCCTGTTCGACAAGTGCCTGGCCCCCGTCATCTTCGGGCAATCGACGCTGCAAAGCGCGATGTATCGCCTGACGCAGGATACCAATTTCGAAATACAGGAGAATAAGTAAAAACGACTTCGTCGTCCCCTTCGGGGCAAAGAATGTCGTTTTTATCGAAGACGATTCAGAAAAGGATAGCTCATTTTATACTTTCTGAATCGTCAAGTAAAAAGACTGCGAGCGAGGAGGGCGAAACATGCTGCAAATGCTCATCGTCGACGACGAGGCGGACATCCGCGAGAGTCTTGCGCTGTATCCGTGGGAAGAGATCGGCATTGAAATCGCCGCTGTCTGCCAGCACGGCATGGAGGCGCTGCAGTTGGCGGAAGAGCGGAATCTCGACCTCATCCTGACGGATATTCGCATGCCCATCATGGACGGATTGGAATTGGTCAAGCGAATCCGTGCCCATTACCCCTACATCAAGATGATCGTCCTGTCCGGCCATGACGACTTCGCTTACGCCCAGACCTGCATTCGATACGGCGTGTCCGAATATTTGCTGAAACCGGTCGATCCGGACCAGCTTCTCGCGGCCGTGGACCGACTGAAGGGCGAGCTGCAACAGGAGGAAGAACAGGACGAGCGGGCCCGCCTTCTGGAGCAAAGATCGCGCACGCTCGTCCGCAGCTTGCGCAGAGAGTTTCTGGAGCGCATCCTGTCCAGGCCGCTGACGGAGGACGAGATCGAGGACGGGTGCTCGCTCGGCGAGATGATGCTGGAAGGCGGCAGCTATGTCGCGGCGATCCTGCGCCTGGATCAGGCGGCGGCACTGCGGGACGCCTATCGCGAGTCGGATTGGAGTCTGATGTTGTTCGCCTTGAACAATATCGTGACGGAAATCTGGGAAGACGAAGGCCTGGGCTATCACTATGTCGACCGGCATACCGGAAGCTGCTACCTGATCGCGACCGTGCGGGAGACGCTGCTGCAAGACATCCGGCAAATTCAGAAGCAGCTGTACCACTTCCGCGGCTTATTCAGAAGCACGATCTCGATCGTCGTCGGCACGCCCGTCGCTTCCATGGCGGAGCTGTATACTTCCCGACAGAAGGCTGAGAGCCGCATGACGCAGTTGCCCGGGGACAGCTTCGAGACGGTGGTCGACTTCGCCCCGCACCTGCCGTCGGACCCTCCGCCGGACGGGGCGGGCAAGCCGCTGTCCGACTCCAGCCTGAGCATGGTGAACAGGGCCAAGCAATATATTTACCAGCATTTCTCCCAGCCTTTGACGCTGTCCGAGGTAGCCAAGGCGATCCATGTGAACGGCAGCTACCTGAGCCACCTGTTCACCGAGGTCACCGGCAGCACCTATGTGCACTACTTGACCGCCTGCCGCATGGAGAAAGCGAAGGAACTGCTGGCGAACCCCCAGCTCAAGGTGTACGAAATCGGCGAAATGGTCGGTTATCAGAACCCGCGCTACTTCAGCGGCATCTTTCGCAAATTCACCGGGATGACCCCTAACGAATACCGGGCCGCCAAAGGATGACGCTCCATGAGACACCGCATTCTTCTGTACGCCATGCTCATCTCGCTCGTCACGCATGCGGTGATCGGCTGGAATGCCCTTCATCAGCTTCATGCCGCCAGCAAGCGGCTATCCAATCAGACCTACCGCGAGATGATCGACCGGACCGGCCATAACCTGGTCACTTACTTCCAGGACCTCGAAGCTTTGGCGTCCCTGCTCCGCACCTCGAACATCACCGATTACGCCAGGCTGTATTTGAACATGCACGGGGACGCCGCGGTCCGCCAGGAAGGGGAGAAAGTGAATGAATTTCTCAACCAGTTGTCCCTTCAGCGCGACTGGGTGGAGAAGATCTATCTGCTGGGCAGAAACAACAATCAAGCCAACTTCAGCAAGACGATCGGAGAGTCCGGCTGGAACAGCGCCGACCTGCCTTCCGTCGACGATCTGAGAGCGTTCGGCATGCTCGATGTCCTGCTGCAGCGGGACGGCATCCCGACCTATCATTTCCGCAAGACGTTGCTGGGCGTGCTGGAGCACGCCGAGAAAGCGGTGCTGGACATTCCGCAGCTCGTGCGCAACCTCCATCTGCTGAACGAGATTGAAGACAGGCCGACGATCACCGTCTACGAGCGCGACGTCGTGGTCTTGATCGTGCTGCCCAAGCATTTCATGAATTTGTTTCTGAGCGACGGACTTTCCCGGTCCGGGGCGGAGATGCGCCTGACGGATACGGATCGGAGCCTGATCTGGACAAGCGGGCCGGATTCGGGCGATGCGAAGATGCCGTTCATGCAGGTTCAGCAGCTATCTCCTTATCAGTTGCAACTGGAGCTGTATCACGACGATATCGACGCTTCCTGGCAGCGCACCGACATGGGCCTGATCGCCATCCTTCTCCTGTCATCGCTGGTTTCTTTCGTTGTGGCTTACGTTTTCTCCAGACGAATCTTCCTTCCGATTCGCCAGATCGCCCAAGCGATCAAGCACGACACCCGCAAAATGTTTCCCAAACGAACCCTCCCGCTGCGCAGAACAAGCCGATTCGCCCAAAATATGTCGCTGCAGCGCAAGATGTTCTACTATTTCGTCTGTTCGGTCATGGTTCCCGTTATCGTCACGGGCTTGTTCTTTTCCTACGCATCTTATCAAATTAACAAACAGCAGTTGATCGACTCCCGCGAACTGATGACCGAGCAGCTTGGCATGAACGTGCGGTTGAACAAAATCAGCTTCCTGAACTTGTCGCACCAGTTAATGCTGCAGGAGACGGAGCTGCTGAGCGAAGCGGCATCCGTCCATCCGAAGATGAGCGATGTCAGCTATTACGTCCTCTACGACAGCAAGGGCTCTACCCGCTTCTCGTCGATTTACGGCAACAATCTGGAGCTGTTTCCGATTAATCCGTCCATTCTGACGACTTCCGCCGCTCCCTATACATGGATGCCCTTGGCCGAAGACGTATTCAATCACAGCACTTCGTCACTGGTCAGCAAGCTCGTCGCAGGCGGCCGTACGGAAGGATATCTCGATCTGAAGATCAAGCCGCAAGGACTCGTGGCGGAAGACAGCAGATCGGCATCCGAGCTGCTGCTGCTGGACGAAGCAGGCCGCGTGCTGTATCAGAGCGATCCCGATCTGGAAGCGTTCCGCGCCGCGGAAGCGGTGGGCAAGCCGCACCAGGACCGCTCCCTGATCCATATCGGAGGAGAGGAATATATCCGGATCGCCAGGCCGATGCCGGAATCCGGGTGGCTCCTGCTCCATTTCGTGCCGCTCAAGGAAATCGTAACGGACAGCCAACTGCAACTGATGCGGCATATTTACTTCCCGCTGACGATTCTCTTGCTCGCCTTCCTGCTGTCCTACGCGATGTCGCGAAGCCTCGTCAAGCCGCTGCTGCAGCTGCACCGGAACATGAGCCTGGCGGGAGAAGGGGAATTCCAGCCGTACGAGCGCAAGCAGAAGGACGAAATTAAAGAGCTGGCAGACAACTACAACCGGATGATCTCGGAGATCAACCATCTGTTGGACGAGCAGATCAAGAGCAGGGTGCGCGAGCAGGAAATTTCGTCTTTGAAAATGAAGGCGGAGCTCGGGATGCTGCAGCAGCAGATCAACCCCCATTTTCTGTACAACACGCTGGAATCCGTCAAGTTCCGCGCCATGCAGAACGATGTGGAGGGCATTAACCGGATCGTGCTGGCGCTGGCGGCCATGCTGCGGTATTCCGTGCGCGGCGGCTCGCAGGAGGTGCCGTTATCGGAGGAACTGGACCAGATCAAGCACTATTACACGATTCAGAAGATCCGCCTGCGCGACAAGCTGGAGCTGGAGTGGGACATCCAGGACGAAGCGCTGGACAGCAAGGCGCTCAAATTCATCCTGCAGCCGCTGGTGGAGAACGCCATCGAGCACGGTGTTCTGCAGGTGCAGACGGGCGGAACGGTGCGCGTGGCGGCCCGTCTCGAATCCACTTATTTGGCGATTGAGGTGTCGGATAACGGCGTCGGCATGAACAGCGAGGAATTGGAGACGCTGCGGGCTTCCTTGACGAAGGAAGAAGCAACCGAGCGCGGTTCGGGCGGCGTCGGACTCAAGAACGTCTATCAGCGGCTGCAATTGTTCTACCGGGGAGCGGCTTCCCTGGAGATCCATTCCTCCGTCATGACAGGAACGCGCGTTCTTATAAAAATACCATTAAAGCAATGAAACGAATTCCCGGCCTGCCGCTTCGCCCAAAGAAATCTGAACAATCCGCCAAAGCCTGCCGCATTGTAGGCAGGCCGTTGCTGTCTTATCCTGAAGTTGCAGTCGGTAAGAAAAAACGGCTTTGTCATCCTTCAGAGGATGGCAGTCGTTTATTCGAGAAATATCAGGCCGGCATAAGGTGAAACTTATCTTTTCTGATATTTCAACAAGACGATTGATACATGGGAGGTTGCAAAACATGCGAGTCAAAAAAGGTTTAAGCGTGCTGCTGGCATTGGGCTTGTCCCTGTCGGTGCTGGCCGGGTGTTCGACCGGCGGGAAAAACAACACATCGGACGGAGCCGGTTCAGCATCGCCGGATCCGGCCAAGAAGACGGAATTGACCTTCGTCAGTTGGTCGAGCGAGGAATCGTCCGGCAAGATGATCAAGGACGTCATGACGAAATCGTGGAATGACGAGAATCCGAACACGCAGGTGAACGTCATTGGTTATCCGTGGAAGGACACGCTGCAGCAGTTGATCATCAAGACGACCTCCAAGGAGAACCTGGACATCGCGCAAATTCAGAGCAGTTGGTTCAACTCGCTGGCCGAGCAAGGCGTGCTGGTCGATCTGAACACCGTCATGGACCCGCAATGGATCAAGGATACGTTCTCCGAGTCGGCGCTGACCGCCGGACAACTGGACGGCCATCAATACGCGCTGCCGTGGACGATCGCGGCCATCGCGCCGCTGTACAATCCGGACCTGCTCAAGCAAGCCGGCGTTGACAAGCCTCCGGCAACGGTAGCCGAATTCGAAGATGCGCTGGCGAAGGTGAAGGCCGCCTTGCCGGACGTTGTCCCTTACGCAATCAGCACCGAGAGCGCCGCGAACGTATCGCAGGACTTCCAGTCCTGGCTGTGGACATTCGGCGGCAATGTGCTGGATGCGGACGGGAAAGTCATCATCAATAATGAACAAGGCGTCAAGACGCTGGAATGGCTGAAAAATCTCAAAGACAAAGGCTACATTCAGATGGCCGTAAACCGCGGAGGCGCACGGGATCTGTTCGGACAGAACAAAGTCGCGTTCTACGACGATTCCATCGTCGCCAGAGGCTTCCAGGTGCAGCAAGGCTTCAGCATGGAAGAGATGTCCAGCCACCTGGTGCCGATGCTTCGCCCGGTGCTGAACCCGGGAGATACGCCGCGTTCGGTGCTGTGGGGCCACTACCTCGTCGTCTTCAAAGACGGCAAAGATGCGGCGAAATCCGCAGAATTCATCAAACACCTGCTGCGCGACGACCTGTCGATCGAATATTTCAAGTCGGCATCCGTCCCGCCGGTCACGAAGACGGCCAAGGAAGATCCGATCATCAAAGGCGACGATTACGTCAACGGCTATCTGGACGTAGCGAAGACCGCGACACCGCTGGAGACCGAAGCCTTCACGCAAGTCAATGCGCTCGACAATATCATTACGGAAGAATTACAGGCTGCTCTGCTGAACGCCAAGACGCCTCAGAAAGCGCTGGATGACGCTGCCGCTCGCATCGCCGACACCTTGAAATAACCGGAGGGGCGACCATGTTCATCGCGAAACAAAGACAAGCGGCAGAAAACCGATTCGGTTTTCTGCTTGCTTTTCCCGCCATGCTGATTTTTGCCGCCGTCATCTTGTATCCGTTCGCGAAATCCGTCTATTACAGCTTCACGAGCGAGAGCCTGCTGCGGGCGGTTACGAAATGGTTAGGTTTGCGCAATTATGCTGATTTTATTCACTCCACCTACTTCGTCGATACCCTGCTTAACACGCTGCAGTTTGTGGTCGCGACAACGTTCATTCCGTTCGTCATCGCCTTCGCCTGGTCGATCGTGCTTGTTCAAGGTTTTCGCGGGGAGAAGTGGCTGCGAACGCTGACGCTGTATTGCTGGATCCTGCCGTCGGCTTCGATCGGCTTGCTGTGGAAGTGGCTGTTCAACGCCAATTACGGCATCATCAATGAAATTCTGCACCGCCTGGGCTTCATTTCGGACAACGTCAACTTCCTCGGCGACACCGGAACGGCCATGCTGGCCGTGTGCGTAGCGATGACCTGGCACTCGTTTCCGTGGATGATGGCCTTCCTGATCGGCGGGCTCCATTCCGTGCCGCAGGATCAGATCGAAGCCGTGCGGATCGACGGGGGCGGCAACTGGACCGTCCTGAAATCCGTCGTACTTCCGCATATGAAGCAAATTATCTGGGTCATCCTGATCCTGTCGCTCATCAACCGATTCCAGCATTTTGATTTGTTATGGGTCATGACAGAGGGAGGCCCGGCGCATTCCACGACGACCTTCTCCGTAGAAGTGTATCGCCAGGCATTCCAGAATTTCGAGATCGGCAAAGCTGCCGCAACGGGCATGATCTGGGTGCTGATGCTGTCGGTGCTGGTGATCTTCTATATGCGGAGCATGAAAGACCATGAGTAGACGGTGCGGAACCGGGGAGGTGAACAGCCATGATGTTTGAACGAACAACAGGATTCCGCATCTTCTTCTGGCTGACGATTCTGCTCGCGGGAACGTTTGTGATCTTCCCGATCTACTGGATGCTGAACACGTCCTTCAAATCGCCGAGCGAGCTGCTGGAATCCAATTTTATTCCCCTGAAGCCGACCATTCAGCATTACGTGCATGCCCTTCAGGATACGCAATTGCGGATTTATTTCAAGAACAGCCTGATTACTTCCTTGATCAGCAGCGCCTTGGCCACGATCGTGTCGGCCTACGCCGCCTACAGCTTCTCCAAATTCCGTTATACGGGGAGAAAGCCGTTCATGCTGCTCATTATGGTATCGAAAATGCTGCCGTACGGCGTTCTGCTCATTTCCATCTATGCGCTCATGCGATCCTACGGCTTGCTGGACAGCTATTTCTCGCTGATCTTCGCCTATATCACGTTTACGCTGCCTGTAGGCACCTGGACGCTCAAGACGTTCTTCGACGAAATTCCGGACGAATTGATGGAATCGGCGAAGATGGACGGGGCGTCCCAGTTCCGAACGCTGCACCGCATCGTGCTGCCGCTCGCCATTCCCGGCATGATCGCCGTCACGGTGCTCGGCTTCGTCACCAGTTGGAACGACCTGCTCTATTCCCTTACGCTCGTGACCGATCCGGCCAAGCGAACGCTCGCTCCGGGCTTGATCTTCCGTTACATGGGGGAATCCAGCTCCGACTACGGCGGCATGATGGCGGCATCGACGCTCATCTCGCTGCCCGCGGCTTTCGTGTTCCTGTTCGTGCAGCGCTATTTCATCCGAGGCCTGACGGCAGGCGCCGTGAAGGGATAGTCTGCCGTTGATTGCGACGTGCGACGATCGAAACAAGGAGGATAACGCTTATGGAACGGCCAGGCTTGAACAGGCACATCAAGCAAGTCAGAATGGCGTTATATGCACTCATCGTCGGTCTTGCTTGGGCAATCGGCACGCCGTCCGCTTATGCGGACAGCGTGTCGACCCATGTGACCGGATTGCCGGCAGGGAACGGAGAGAACGCCGGACCCTCCGGAACCTATGACAGCGCCACCGGCCAATACTACAAGCTGCAGCCGGTCAGCGAGATCAATCCGAACACCGGCAAGCCGCTGTCCGACCCGCAGTTCAAGCGATTCGATCTTATGTCGTCCCCCGACGGAGACGCGTTCTCCTATCACAAGACGCTTGTAGATGCGGGGGACGTAACGTTGTTCGTCGACAACTTCGACAACTACAGCGGCGAGGTGAATACGAACTGGAGCGTTCATAACGGGACATGGCAAATTGCCGAGGAAGTGACGAACGTCTTCGCCCAAGCCGACGCGGGCGGCGGCATCGCCTCGTATGCCGGCGGCGGCGATTGGACGGACTACATGTTCTCGGCCGACGTGAAGCGCGGCGACGGCTCCGCAGCCATTCTCGGCAGATACCAGGACGCCGGACATTACTATCAGTTGATCGTAACCGGCGATACCTGGCGAGTCGACAAACAGGCGGGCGGGGCTCCCGTTACACTTGACGAGGGGAGCTTTACCGCGACAGCCGGCGATACTTACAACTTGAAGCTTGTATTCGAGGGGGCGGATATCCGGGCTTATATTGACGGCGTCCCGGTATCGCAAATAAGCGATGCCGGCGCGGCCGGCGGTACCGTCGGTTTGCGGGCGGACGGCGGGCAGGCGCAGTTTGACAACGTTCGAGTCAGACAGCATATGCTGCTGGACGATTTCGAGCAGGGTCTCGGCAATTGGACCGCAGCCAAGGGCAGTTGGCAAGCTTACACGGAGACATACGCCTCGGGCAACCCGGACAACACCGTTTATCGGGAAACTTCGGGCAGCGGCATCGCCTATGCGGGTTCCGATGCTTGGACGGACTATAATGTATCCGCTTACGTAAAGCAAACAGGCAGCGGAGCGGCTCTGCTTGGCCGTTACCAGGACAATACGCATTATTACCAACTGCTCGTCAAGAGCGACTCCTGGATATTGAACAAAAACGTGGGCGGCAAATGGACGACGCTCAAATCGGGCAATTATGCTTTTTCCAGCACGAAATATTACCATCTGAAAATGATTTTCTCCGGCTCGTCCATCACGGTAGGCATCTGGGACGAGAACGGGCAGGCGATCATCAACAGCCCGCACCACAACAACCCGGTTACTGTAACGGATACGAGCATGAGCAGCGGCAAAGTCGGACTGCGGACGACCGGAGAAGCTTATTTCGACAACGTGAACGTGGGCGACATTCTGTCCGACGCCCTCTTCCGCTCGACGGGAATGATCAAGTCCCCCTTGACCGGCCATTGGTCGATCTGGACCAAGCGGCATTACGGCACCAATGGAGACGGCAGCCTGGGCGGAGGCGGCGCCAGGAATCTGGCATCGCTCACGAGCATGGACGGCAAGATCGACGGGGATTACATTCTGGTGTATGCAGGCATGCCCGACGGCAATCCTTCCGGCGATAAAGGCATCTTCACCGATGACGACGAGCATCGTTCCAGCTACATCCTGTCGGCCGATCCCGGCAACAGCCTCGTGCACCTGTACAAGTTGAACCCGGATCGCGACAGCTTCGATCAGTCCGCCAGCCGGCCCGGGCATAAGGATGGCCTGGTCAGCAGCGTCGATTGCAGCCCTCAGGGGATCAACTGTTATTCGGTTAACGGCAAGCACAACCTGGAAGCGCCTACTCTGCTGAAGCGCGGCGGATACTATTATATTTTCGGCTCGGGCGTGTCCGGATGGTATCCGAATCAACAGCAATATACTTACGCTCCCAGCCTGTCGGGCCCGTGGGCGGACAGCCGGAAGATCGGAGATGCCTCGGGATTTCATTCGCAATTATTCAGCGTGAAGCAGATTCGCGGCACGGAGCAGACCAGCTTCCTGTTCTGGGCGACCCGCAACGGGCAGCTATGGGGCGGACCGTCCACCGCCGTGCATCTGCCGATGTATCAGAACAACCCGTCCAGCACGCCCGACGAGGATTTCAGCTTCAGCACGAATTATTACGATTACGTCACCATGAACGAGACGACGGGCGAGGTCAAAGGCCATCACTACGATATCGGCACACTGCTGCCGGTCGCCGGAGTGTCCGCGGCTTATAACGATGGCGCGAACACGCCCGGGAATGTCGCGGACGGCAACGATTCCACCTATTGGATCAACAACAACACGCGGGCAGGCGGCGTGCTGGAGTTCGATTTGGGCAACGTGCACCAGATCAAGGCGATCAAGCTGAAGCTGGACCCGGACAACTCGGGCGGCAGCTACAAGCGGGTCAGTCACATCAAGATCGAGGTCGGAGACGGAACCGCCTACACTACCGTGTACGAGACCGACAGCGACGGGATCGGCGGAGTGACCGCCGCCGTGGACTGGCTGCAGCCTATCCATCTGCAGGATGCGACCCGCAGCGGGCAATTCGTCAGGGTATCGCTTACCGGGCCCAATTCCGATACCTCGAACAACTATTGGTTCAAAGTGTACGAGGCGGAAATTTGGGGAGACGCGGCGAACGCGGTTCCGGTCGTCGACGATTCGTTTACAGAAGCAACCGTCGGCAGCGAGCCGGCCGGGTGGACGATTGCGGCCGATACTTGCACCTGCGGGAAAGTCCGGCAGGATTGGGGAGACAATCTGCTGAAGCTGAAAGACAACAGCGCCAAAGGCCATGTCACAGCCGTGAGAAGCTTCGTTCGGCAGAAAGGGGCGGCCGTCGTCTTCTCCTTCGACTTCATGTTCTCCCGGGTCGGAACCGGAGATACGATCGCGCTTGGACTTGGCACGACCGATGCGCTCAGGATCACGAACACGGCAAGCGGGCTGCGCTACGACGACTCGCTCGGCAGCAGCCAGCTCGTCGCGCCGGTTGACGCCGGCGTCTGGTACCGCATGCGGATCGAGGCCAACACGGATGTCGGCACGTTCGACGTGTATTTGGCGGAGACGGCGGATGCCGCGCCCAGCGCCACCCCGGTGCGGGGCGGCGGACGACTGGAAGCGGGCATGAACGCCCTGGATCGTCTCCGCTTCGAGACATCCGGCAGCGGCAAGGGCGAGTTTCTGATCGATAACGTGCAGGTTTCCGGGCCGCTGTTCTGAACGCAATTTCAATTGCAGTTCATATCAAGGAGGGAATGGTTATCATGATGCGCCATAGGGTAGTGATCAGCATGCTCTTGACGTTGACGCTCTGTCTTGGATTGGCCGGTTCGGCAAGCGCCTATCCGTGGGATGCCGGAGAGAATGCCGAAGGATTTACGCAGACGAACGGAGAGGTCTGGTACGACGCGGACGAGAACGTGCTGGACAGCCACGCCACCAGCTACATCAAAGTCGGGGACACCTACTACATGTTCGGAGAGCGGCGAATCGGGCAAGTGAAGGGCACGCCGCAAATGAACATTTTCGATGCATTCGTCTGCTACTCTTCCACGGACCTGGTCAACTGGACGTTCGAGAACGTCGTGCTGGAAGCGGACGATATTGTCGACGACAACGGCGACCCCTTGTCCATCGTCGGCACCCGAACCAAGGTCATCCACAACAGCGTGACCGGACAATACGTCATGTATTTCAAGGCCAAGCGTGCGGCCGGCGACGACAGACGATACGGACTCGCCGCTTCCTCGACCGTCAACGGGCATTACACGTTCGTCGAGCGGGATTTTCCGACCTCCGGCGATTTCGGCGACGGCTCCCTGTTCGTGGACACGGACGGAACCGGGTACTTGATCTACTCCAGCCTGATCGGCGGCGTCCGGCATGTCCGCATCGACCGGTTAAGCGCGGATTACCTGGACGTCGAGGCGAACGTCTACGACTTCTACACATCGGGCGTCTGGACGCTTAAGCGGGAAGCGCCGCAGTTGTTCAAGAAAGGCGATACCTATTACGTGACGACCTCCGGCACCAACGGCTGGAACGATACCCAAGGGGAATACACCTATTCGACTTCCCTGAACGGCGGCTGGGCCACCCCGCAGTTGTTCGGCAATTCGACGACCTATGGCAGTCAGGGCTCCGACGTTCTCGCGGTTCCCGGCACGCAGGATACGAGCTTCATCTTCGCGGCCGATCACTGGGACGGCGACAACCTGTACAACAGCCGGATCAAAATGTTCCCGATCACGTTCAACGGCGACAATCTTACGCTTCGCAACGTATCGAGATTCGGCATCGACGTGGACAAGGGAGTGTTTACCGCCTTCGACCCCGCCGCCATCTCGATCGAGAACAAGCAGTTTGCTTCGCAGCAATTGAACGCGCAGCCGGACGGGACGAATGTCAACCTGACGAGCGCGTCTGCCGCAGCCGATTCCGCCATGTGGTATCCGAAAAATTCGGACTCGTCGGACTTTTATTACCTGGATAACCTGACGACCGGCAAGCGGCTCCGTTACACGACAGGCATCGGCGATATTCAGCAATCCGACAACACGGTGACGGGCAGCAACGTGAAATGGAAATTCGAGGATGCAGGCGACGGCTATTATTACATCGTACACGGCAATACGGGCAAGAAGCTGGCGGCCAACGGCGCCGGAACCGATGTGGTCATGGCGAATGCTTCGGACACAGGCGACGTCGTGAAATGGAAAGTCATCGTAGATGGAGCGACGGAAGAGGATGAAGAGCCTGCGGAAGAAGAAATTGTGGAAATCGGCCCGTTGACCAATCTTGTCGTAGACGTTGGTACTCCCTTGACGGCCGTTCCGCTGCCAGCCACCGTCACGGCCCTATTGTGCGACGATACGGAACAGCAAGTCGCGGTGGTGTGGGACACCTCTTCCTTGAATCTCGATGCGGTCGGCGTTTATACGCTTCAAGGCGCCGTGGAAGGGACGGATCTTCCGGCAAGCATTACCGTCATCGTGCAGTCGGCGTCCGGGCCCGAACCGACAGAGACGCCGCGGCTGATGTTGACGGGGCCCGGCGCCGGCACGGCGGGAAGCGGCTATCGCGCGACGCTCGCCATTGAGATGCCGGCCAGCAGCGTAACCGGGAGCGTATACGGCCTGGATGTCACGATTACGTATGATGCGAACGATTTCGCCTTCGATGACATCGACAGCGTCATGAACGGGCTGAATGTCGCCGCACAGAACGATACACCGGGAACGATCCGTCTGCTGATTACCAGCCTGGGCGACGATCACGGCATCTCGGCGTCCGCCAACCTGCTTGACCTGCTGTTCACAGCCGCGCACGCGCCTTCGGCACGCAGCGAAATCGCCGTTGCCCGGGCCGTCCTGGCCGATGGAGACGGCATGGAGGCCGACGCCGCGCCTTCACCCGCGCTCGAGGTGCTGTTCGTCCTGACCGACCTGAACGGCGACGGGAAAATCAGCATCGGGGACCTCGCCATTGTCGGGCGCCATTACGGCAAGCTCGTGGCCGAGTACCCGGCTGCCGCTATTGCCGATATCAACCGCGACGGTGAGGTCGGATTGGCCGATCTTGTGCTGCTCGCAAACGAAATACTCGGCCAGGAAGCCGATTAATCGGATGGCAAAGGTGAGAGGCATGATTCGGACAGTCTTGGGGTGGTTATTGGCAGCGACATTGGCGCTCGGCGGGATGCCGCTGACGGGGCATGCACAGGCATCGACCGGGTTTTCCCTTGACGCTCCCGCCCGCGTGCAGTTGGGCAACCCGTTCACCGTGGAGCTCAAGGCGGATAACGTTGTCGATCTGTACGCATTCGAAGTGATGTTCGTCTATGACGCGGATAAGTTGACGTTCGAAAGTGCAAGGCCCTCGCTTCAAGGCTCGCCGGGATATGCCGTAGGACCGCTGCAGGAAGGCGATCGGATTACCTACGCCTACACGAAGCTCGGCGATGCCGACATGGAAGACGGCAACGTGACGCTCGGCGCCTTCACGTTCCGTGCGAAGCAGGCAGGAGATGCCTTCGTCGGGATCGAACGGGTGGAACTGGCGGATCGGCAGGCGCAAACCCGAGCTTATACGGTTCAGCAGCAGATCACCGTGTCCGTCGAACGTTCGAACGACAGCGAAAGCTCGAACGACGACGACTCCGACGAACCGGAGGAAGAGGACGACCAGCCGGATGCGCAGCGCATAGCGATCAGGCCCGCGATCGACGGAAGCGCTCGCGTCACCATTGAGATGACCCCTGATTACGTGCAAGGCTCGGCGATGGCCGCACTGACAGCGAACGACATCCGCCTGGCGCTGGACTTGGCCGATCCGGATGCGGCGGGCGTCCGGACGCTGGATGTCGAGATCGCCAGCCTCGATGACGCGCGGCGCTACGCCCTGCAGTTGCCCGCTTCCGTCCTGCAGGCAGAGCATGACGATCTGATTCTGCGCATGAAATCGCCCATTGCCGACATTGCCCTTCCGGGCCGCATGCTGGCCGGAGTCGAGCTGGCCGGGGAATCGCATGTCGAGATCGTCGCAGGCTTCGCGGATCGGGAGCGGCTGCCGGACAACGTTCGATCGCAGATCGGCGACAGGCCGGTGATCGAATTGCAGATCAAGGCAGGGGATCGCATTATCCCCTGGCGTAATCCCGGCGCGCCCGTCACCGTCACGATGCCGTACACGCCTTTGGCTCAAGAGCGGAATGATCCCGAGCATATCGTCGTCTGGTATATCGACGGGGAGGGCAATGCCGTGCCGGTGCCGAGCGGCAGGTACGATCCCGCCGCCGGCACCGTGTCCTTCACGACGAGCCATTTCAGCGCCTTCGCGCCGGCATTCGTGAAGAAGACGTTCGGCGATCTCGGCAGCGCAGCATGGGCCAGACAGCCAATCGAAGTGTTGGCCTCGAAAGGTATCGTCAGCGGAACAAGCGCCGGCACGTATGCTCCCCTGACGAACATCGCCAGAGCGGACTTTCTCGCCCTACTGGACCGTACGCTGGAGCTGCATGCGGAGTTCGGCGCCAACTTCGACGATGTCTCGCCATCCGACTACTATTACGATGCGCTTGGCAGAGCCAGGGCGCTGGGGATCACCGTCGGAGTCGGCCGCAATCTGTTCCAGCCGCAAGAAACGATCACCCGGCAGGATATGATCGTCCTTGCGGCCAGAGCGCTGCAGCTCGGCAAGCCGCTCCGCGGCGATGCAGGCTCGCAAGAAGAGCTGGCGGCCTTCAGCGATCGCGAAGCCGTCGCGGACTACGCCGTCGCAGCGATCGCCGCCCTGGTGGACGAGGGCCTTATCCGGGGCAGCGACGGCCGGTTGAATCCCAGACACACCGCGACCCGAGCGGAAGCAGCCGTTCTTCTCTACGCAATTTACAACAGGCAGGCGAAGTAAAATCGAACACCCCCCGAGCCCGATATTTCATGGGCTCGGGGGGTGTTCGATTTTCAGTGGAGTGTTACTTGCCAAAGTTTCGAATCGCTGCCTATCTTGCCTTTATTCTGTTCCGAACACTTTCTGTACGAATGCAATCCAGCCTTTCGCCGCATGGGAGACATAGCCGCCCCTTTTCCAAATAATCCCCAGATCCCAATGGATCTCGGGCTCGATCCGGCGAACGGCGCAGTCCTTGTCCGCAGCAAATTTGGCGCAGACCGTTTCGGGCAGCAGCGCTACCCCTTGGCCCGTGCGCACCAGTTCGTACATATAGTCCCACTGCGTGCTCTCATGGGCAACCTTCGGCTCGAATCCTTCACGGATGCAGGCGTCCTTCACGCGGTCGTGCAGATTGAATTCCTGCCGGAACAAGATGAACGGATCGTCCCTGAGATCGGCTAACCGCACGCGTGGCCGTGCCGACAATCGGTGTGCTCGTGGCAAAACCAGGTGCAGGCGCTTCTCCACAATCGGCACTATCTCGAACGACTCCGCGTCCGCGGGCAGCACCACAACGCCCAGGTCGATCTCGCCTTGCAGCAGCAGTTGTTCCACTCTCTTTCCCCCTTCTTCGACCAGTTGAATGCCGATGTCCGGGTAGAGCCGATGGAAGTCGGAGATGATCCTGGGAAAGAAGCTGGAGCCGATGACCGGCGGAAGCCCCAGTCTGAACTGCCCCGACTTCATCTCCGTCAAGTCCGCCACTGCCAACAACAGGTGCTGCGCGGCGTGCAGCACGGATTGCGCATGCGTTAGCACCACTTTCCCCGCATCCGTCAGTTCTACCTTTCGCGTCGAACGGTTGAACAATACCACGCCCAGCTCATCCTCCAAATTTTTGACCATCTTGCTGAGCGTAGGCTGGGAGAGATGGATCGCTTCGCTCGCCTTCGAGAAGCTGCCATGGTTCGCCACCTCCAGGAAGTAGCTTAATTGACGCAGGTCCATCGCTTCCATCTCCTCAATATATAGATATTGCGAATAATTTATATGCAATATATGTATTTTACCTATAGAGAAGTGATTTGTACAATGAACATACATTGCACCTTACCCACAATAAGATGATGCCCGGGGAGGGGATCTTTTCGAATGATCAAGAACATTGCGATACTGGGCGCCGGCACGATGGGGAGCGGCCTTGCTCGCCTGTTCGCCGAACAGGGTTGCAACGTTGCTTTGTACGAACCGAACGAGGCGCTGTTGCCCGCCATTCAAGAAAAGCTGCGTCCGCTCGGCATACAAGCAGGGAGCGAAATATTGAAAGCGATTGCGGATGCGGATCTGATTGTGGAGGCCGTTCCCGAGGATCTGTGTGTCAAACGCGATGTTTACCGTCAATTGGCGGCAGGTATGCGGAAAGACGCGATCGTCGCTTCCAACACTTCTACCTTTGCCCTTGGAACATTGGCGGACAATCAACCTTTCCGGGATAGGATGATCATTGCCCATTTTTTTAATCCGCCGCAGTTGATTCCTTTGGTCGAAATTGTCGGACTGCCATCCACTCCGTCTACGATAATCGACAGGGTTACCCGACTCTTGCGCGATTGCGGCAGAACGCCGGTCGTGCTGGGACGAGACATCCCCGGCTTCATCGCGAACCGGCTGCAGGCCGCCCTCATGCGGGAAGCCTGCTTCCTGCTGGACAGCGGCGTTGCCGATATTCATCAGATCGATGCAGCCGTCACGGAAGGCCTTGGGATGCGCTGGGCATTCAAGGGGCCTTTCGAGATCGCCGACCTGGGCGGCCTGGATATTTGGCGCAAGGTTACGGGACACCTGTTCCCCACGCTTGACGCTGCTTCCGAAGCGCCGGAATCGTTGGTTGCGAAGACGGAGTCCGGTCAGCTTGGCGTCAAAAGCGGTCAGGGGTATTACCGATATGCGGACCCTAACGGCATTGTCGATGAATTCCAGGTTCAATTGGAACATCTGCTGAAGTTGAAAAATGAGGCCGGACGGAGAGGGGAGCCGGAATGAGTCAGCCTAACGTCGTCATTGTCAGTGCGGTTCGCACGCCAGTCGGCAAATTCGGCGGCATGTTCAAGGAGACGCCCGCGATCCGCCTCGGCGCCATCGTCATTGCCGAGGCGGTCCGACGTGCGGGACTCGCCCCGGGGCAGGTCGATGAAGTCATCATGGGCCAGGTGCTGCAGGCCGGCCTGGGTCAGAATCCCGCCAGGCAGGCAGCACTCGCCGCCGGATTGCCCGTCCGCTGCACTGCGATGACGATTAACCAGGTATGCGGGTCGGGCATGAGGGCAGTCGGTCTTGCCTGCCAAGCCATCGCTGCAGGAGACAGCGAAATTGTTGTCGCTGGCGGAATGGAGAATATGAGCATGGCGCCCTATCTGCTGCAGAACGCGCGCGGCGGTTATCGAATGGGTCATCAAACCGTTACCGATTCGATGATCCGGGACGGACTCTGGTGCGCCATTCAAGACAGCCATATGGGAATTACGGCAGAGAATATTGGCGAGGCGTACAGCTTCTCCAGAGACGAGCTTGATCGATTCGCGTTGGACAGCCAGATGAAGGCGTGCGCGGCCATCGCTGCCGGGCGGTTCAACGATGAGATCGTCTCCGTGGAAATTTCGCACAAGACGGGGGCGCCTTCCAACGCGATTGAAGACGAGTACCCGCGCCGGGATACAACGCTGGAGGCGCTTGCCAAACTGCGCCCCGCCTTCAAGTCCGACGGCATCGTGACAGCCGGCAATTCTTCCGGTATCAACGACGGCGCCGCAGCGCTACTGATCATGTCGGAACACAAAGCTGCAGCGCTTGGCCTGCAACCGCTGGCTGTTATTCGCTCCCATGCTTGCGCGGGCGTGGAGCCTGCGATGATGGGTCTGGGTCCGATTCCGGCATCTCAGCTTGCTCTTGCGAAGGCCGGGCTGTCCATGGCCGACATCCATCTGCTTGAAATCAACGAAGCCTTCGCCGCTCAAGCTTTGGCTTACTCGCGGCACTACGACTTCGACCCGGACATCTTCAATGTCAATGGCGGCGCCATCGCCTTGGGGCATCCGATCGGCACCAGCGGGGCGCGCGTGCTCGTAACATTGCTTCACGAGATGCGCCGTCGCCCCGGCTCGCGCTATGGGCTGTCTTCGTTGTGCATCGGCGGCGGTCAGGGAATCGCCACGATCATCGAACGAGCTTCATGATAGATTATGACAGGAGACGATTGTCATGAAACAGATACTCGGTTCATTTCAAGAAGCGGTGCAAGTCATTCCGGACGGTGCCACGCTCATGGTCGGCGGATTCGGATTGGTCGGCATTCCGGAAAATCTGCTGCTCGCGCTGGCCGAACGGGGAACCCGCAGACTGACCGTCATCTCCAACAATTGCGGCGTCGATGACTGGGGACTTGGACTGCTGCTCCGGAACAAACAGATTGCCAAAATCATTGCCTCCTATGTCGGAGAGAACAAGGAATTCGAACGCCAGGTGCTGCAAGGCGAAATCGAGGTCGAGCTGATTCCGCAAGGTACATTGGCGGAACGAATCCGGGCCGGCGGCGCCGGCATTCCGGCCTTCTACACGCCCGCAGGCGTCGGAACCCCGCTTGCCGAAGGGCGGGAAACCCGCACGTTCGGCGGCAAATCCTGCATCCTTGAGCAGGCCTTAACCGCCGATTTCAGCCTCATTCGCGCAGTCCGCGCGGATCGGATGGGAAATCTCATGTACAACAAGACAGCCCGCAACTTCAACCCGTTGATGGCAACAGCCGGCCGCACGACCATTGCCGAGGTGGAGCAGTTGGTCGAGGCCGGCGAGTTGGACCCGGAGGCGATTCATACGCCGGGCGTCTATGTACAGCAAGTCATCGTAGGCAAGCAAATCAAACGCATCGAACGGCTTACCACGCGCCAATTGATATGAAGGGGGTATATTGATGAATGAACAGGTGTCCGTTCGCGAACGAATCGCCATTCGCGCGGAGAAGGAAGTCATGGATGGTTACTATGTGAATCTGGGTATCGGTATCCCTACACTGGTTGCCAACTTTATCGCCCCGGACAAGGAGGTCGTATTGCAGTCGGAGAACGGTTTGCTCGGCATCGGCCCCTATCCGGCTCCCGATCAGGCAGATCCGGACTTGATCAATGCCGGCAAGGAAACCGTCACTGCCATAACAGGTGCCGCTTATTTCAACAGCGCGGATTCTTTCGCCATGATCCGGGGCGGACATATCGACCTGGCCATTCTCGGCGGCATGGAAGTATCGCAAACCGGCGACCTGGCCAATTGGACCATTCCCGGCAAGATGGTCAAAGGTATGGGCGGGGCGATGGACCTGGTGCACGGTGCGAAGCGGGTTGTCGTCATCATGGATCATGTCAACAAAGCGGGACGACCCAAAATACTGAATGCCTGCAGCCTGCCCCTGACCGGCAAACAAGTGGTGCACCGAATCATTACCGATCGGGCGGTGATCGACATTACGCCGCAAGGCCTGCTGCTGGTTGAAGTTTCTGCCGGATATACGATCGAGGACATCCGTGAGTCCACGGAACCTGCGCTGATCGTGTCCGACACCGTCATCATGAATGCTTACTAAAGCGGCTCCATTCGGCATTACGACCTTGGCCGGCTCGACGATTGCCTGTATACCCGCGGCGATATTCCCGTATGTTTCTTGAACACGCGGGAGAACGTGCGGAAGGATTCGAACCCGGAGTTGACGGAGATGTCAAGTACGGACATATCTGTCGTCAACAACAGCGACGAGGCGCGCCTGACTTTCAGCGTATGAATATAATCCTGGAAATGGATGTTCAGGAGCCTCCGAAACAAGCGGCTGATATAGGCGGGGCTGACGCCAAATTTTTTGCACAATTCGTCTTGTGTGAGCTCGTTCAAGTAATGGGTGTGCACAAACTGAACAATTTCCCAATCCGATTTCTTCGTATTGGCATTCAGGTCGTCCGAGCTGGCGCGAATCGCAGCCGAATGTGAGCGGGCATAAATAACGAGCGCTTCAATGACCTTGGAGCGAATGACACTGAACTTGCCAATACCGGAGCCTTGATACTCGTTGAATATGGCTTTGCAGAGCAGGTTCATCTCCCGGGCTTCACTTTCATTCAGATCGTTGTAGGAAGGAAGCTGATTGCCGGTCTGAAGCAAAATCCGTCCGAGCTCGGCATCTGTCGTCGATTCGAAAATCAGGCTGATATCGAACATGCAGCAAAACAACTGGAGCGAGGTATTCGGATCGCTATGGATTTCATGGATATGGTGGGGCAGCAGGAAACTGATCGATCCGGGCTTCAAGGCATGGGTCACTCCGTTGAGCGTTTCCGATCCATAGCCGCCTACCACGAATGACAGCTCCAGGTAGTCGTGATGATGCAGCGGGATGTCTTCTTTAATCAGATTAAACATGCAGTAGAACGGCAGTTGCCCCTTCTTGACGCTCACATAGTTTAAGGTATCCGCGTATTCGAGAAATCCGCTCACCGTCTCCCCCCCCCTATTAACCCTCGTAAAGTCTATGCCGTGCGGGACTATGTCAGGACGGTACTAGAAGTGAGTTTACCTTACGATCTGCGGATCGTGCAATTTAATTTCGGCGGACGGACTTCGGCGCGTGCCGATCCCCAGACATCGCCGCTGCTATGCGTTTCCGAACGAGATACGATCGAGCCACTCCTCGCGCACCACGCTTGCGGCCCCTACCATGGCGCTGTTCTCTTCATAATGTGAAAGGACGATTTGCAATTCGTCGAACAGCTCCGGAAACCGATCTGTCATTTTTTCTTTGATTTTATCGATAAAGAGGGGGCCGAAGATAGAGTACGCGCCGCCGATAATAATGACATGCGGATTCAACAACCAGACGATATTGGTGATGGCGACGCTTAGATGCGAGGCAACCTCATCGATCTCCTTCAGCAGCCAAGCATCCTGCTCTGCCCAACGGGCCAGCATCCATTCAGGACTCGGCTCCGCGGGAGCGGTGCGGCTTCGCGCGGCGCCGGTCAGGCGCTTCCAGGATACCAATTGCTCCAGATTGCGGCCGCCGCCCACGATCGTTTGCCCGACTTCCCCCGCGAACGCCTGCGCGCCGCCATATATATCGTCATTGATTGAAATCGCGCCGCCGACGCCTTCTCCAAGGTACAGGAAGAATACCGACTTCGACTCGTAATGATCGATATGCTGCACTTCCGCTTTGGCTGCATATTTGACGTCATGATCGATCTGGATCGGCAGCGAAAACTGCTCCGAGAAGAAGCGATGGATATGGATGTCGCCGATCTCGGGAATCAGCTTGTTCGTGACGCGATCCTTCTGCTGATGGTATGGACCCGGAACGGAAATGCCGATGCCAATCAGGCACTGTCCTTGGTATTCCGTCTCGATGACGTGCTGGATTTGCTTGCAAAATTGAAGCAAATTTTGCTCATAAGATTTTTCGGTCATGTAGGAATAGGAGCCGGACTTCTCCGAGATCAAGGCCATGTTCTTAATGGCATAGGAAAATTGCTTCGATGTCAAGTCGACACAAATCATTTTTAGAGCATTCGGTTGAAAGACCAACATTTTGGGTTTGCGGCCTATCGTGCTCGAATTGTCTTTTTCCTCCAGGATAATGCCGGCATTCATGAATTCCTCGACGATCGAAGAGACGGTCGCAATGCTCAGCTTCACCCTGCGCGATATTTCCAGCCTTGTCGTGGAAGGATGAGAAAGAATCGCTTTAAACACCCTTTTGCGATTTTGAATCTTTACCTGATTCACGTTGAGCATACCGTTCAGACCTCGCTTGTCTTCATAATGAACGAATGATCCGTTTATATTTCTCCAAATGGCGCTTGTTGGATTGTTCTCCGCTATCCACGTTGCTGCTCGAATAGATCTCCGGTTGATAGCCCCGTTCCAGCATGCAAGCAATGGCTTCCGCAACGACAGCCTGCAGGATGGCCGCGCCGATCACCGTGGAAGTGGGCGCGATCGGGCTCGCCAAGCCATCCCAATCCAAGCAAGCATCGCCGATGACGCCCTGGTTGTCAAGCGCGACATCCGCGATTTCGTATAATCTTTTGCCGCTGCTATGACGGGACTCGCTGGACATGGAATGACGCAGGCTGGTCAGCGCAATGACGTATAAACCCCGTTGTTTGGCTAACAGGGCCATTTCGATATTAACCGCATTGCGCCCCGAATTGGACACGACGATCATCACATCGCCAGCTTGCACCGGGTGTTCATCCAAGAGACTTTCCGCATATCCTTCCATCCGTTCGATCGATGTGCTTCTTTCCGCGCCGGCATGCAGCATCAGCCCTTCATCCAGGATCGGATTGACGGGCGCGAGCCCTCCGGCCCGATAGAACAGTTCTTCTGCCAATACATGCGAATGGCCGGTGCCGAATACATGAACCAATTTCCCATCCATGATCGCCGATGCCATTCGTTCAGCAGCCTTCAGTATCGCGTCGTATTCCAGCTCTTCCACCGATTCCAGCATTTGTCTGACGATCGAGAAGTAGCGCTTTCCCGCCTGCATGCTCGTTCCCTCCAATATGGAATTGCAAAAATTATATTAAAGAATAAGTATGGGCAAGCCGATTGACAAGCTCATCGCTCGGCTGCATGTTTCTCGCTTCAAAGCAATACAACAGCGCTCCGATTTCAGGAGGAACAGCCGGGAATGTCACGGTAAGCCGGGGGTATTGCTGCAGAAGCCGCTCCTTGAAGGACTCGAACACATACGGATTGTTTTGAAACAAGCCTCCCGACACCCCCACGATCGAACTCTGAAGCCCCCATCGTTCGATCAGCACCTCAGCATGACGGGCAAGGATTCTCACCGCTTCATCAATAATTCGTTTGGCCACCGTATCCTGATCCTCCGCACAGGCGGATACCTCAGAAGCAAATCCGGCTACGAGGTGACGTTCCATCACAGGGCGGTAGAACCGTTCGGTCAATTCGTGCATCTGATGGATGGCGAAATAGCGCTTCAAGCGTCCGGTCAGTTCCGATTTTTCAATGAAGCGCTCGTAGGATTGAATAGCAGCCCGAATTCCGTTCAATGCAATGTCGTAAGCGCTGCCCTGATCTCCTAGCAGATGGCCCCAGCCGCCGACGGAGACCATGCGGTTATCCGCTGTTTGGGCAAGGGCGACGGACCCGGTTCCGCTGATGACGATAATGCCGGGTTTCCCTCTTGTGAGCGCCATCAAGGCGATGTAGGAATCGCTGAGCATCTGTACCGAACCTGACGGAAGGATATCCCTGGTAAATTCTTTTGCTTCCTCCACGGTCGCATGATGGTCCAATGCCGACATTCCGATACACGTTTGATCGATACGGCTAATATAACAATTCGGCAAATCAGCCACGATTCGGCGGAAATTGGCTTGCGCCCGCTCCATTCCGATCGAATAATAATTGATCGTTTCTCCTATAGACCTGGCCAACACTTGGCCGCTTGCATCCGCGATGACCGCAGTCGATCTTGTGCCTCCGCCATCGACGCCCAGCAAGTAAATGTCCTTCTGCATAGGTTCCTCTCCAACTTCCTTATTTGCATGCGATAGAAGCACTCTATTAGAACACAATAGTACGAGCGAGGCGATATTTCAATACCTTGTTTAAATATTATTTTAACAGTTGAAAAAATATATAAAATAATCGGAAAAACCGATGTTTTTGACTTGTTGGTGAAAAATATGACCGTTTCGTTCTGTTCCGCTGTAGTATAATCGAGCTGTTCAACCGCACATTGCTGCTTGAAAGGGCTTACCGAATGTGATCAATATGAACAGGGAGGATTAGCATGAGAAACAGAGCACTGAGCGTTTTCGTAATGTCGATGTTAGTATTTGCATTGGTCATTGCCGGTTGCACCAAAGGGAACGAAGCAGGTAAAGCAAGCGATCCGGGCAAATCGTCGTCTCCTGCCGCGAGCGGCACAAGCCCAAGCGCCAAGGCCGATCCGACAGCGGATCAAAAACTCGATCTGACGATGGTCATGTCCAATTCCGGCTTGACGTATCCGGAAAAAGTTGATCCGAGCAACAATGAATTTATTAACGTCGTCAAAGATTACGCGAACGTAAACTTGAATTTGAAGGTGGAGAAAAACGGCGAAGTCGGTACTTGGCTGCCTTTGTTGCTGGCTTCCAACAAACTGCCGGATATTTTGCACACCCCCAAGGTCGACGTCGTGAACGAAGCGGCGGAGAAGGGCGCATTCATCGATCTGAAGTCGTTCTACGACAATTCACCTGAAATTCAGAAGTGGATTACGCCGGAGATGATGGATATGGCGAGCTACAACGGCCATTACTACCGGCTTCCGATGGCCACCGGCAAGGATGCGCCGCAAGGCGGAGGCAACTATGTGCGGATGGACCTGCTCGAGAAGTTCAATGACGGCAAGTATCCGGACACGGTGGAAGGTTATGTGGAAGTGCTGAGGAAGATCAAGGCAGCCAACCCGGACGCCATTCCGCTCTCCGCTTGGGCCGATCCGAGTGCAGGCACCATTTTCAATTATGGTCAGGGTTTCTTCCAGTGGTACGGCGCAAGGCCGAACGAGTTCAGGGTGCAGGACGGGCAAGTGCTCAGTACGTTCGTGCTTCCGGAATATCGCGCCGCGGTCGAGCTGTACAGACAGCTTTACAGTGAGGGATTGCTCGACAAGGACTTTGCGACGAACGACTGGACGGCGTGGTTCAATAATCTGGATAAAGATGTGCTGATCGTCAATGACACGGCTGATCAATTGCTGCCGCTTGCTGCGTATCACAAGCAGAGCAAGGGAACGCCTACCGATACGTCGTTCCGCTCACGGATTGCATTTGCGCCGCCGTTGGCCAGCTATCCGTCTGTTGTGAAGGATCCCAAGTACACATTATTCCCGAAAAATTCTCCGATCGTCTTTCATGGCTTGTATATTTCGAGCAGCAGCAAGCACCCGGAACGGGCTTGGAAGGTTCTCGAAGGATTCGCATCCGATCAAATGGCGGAAAAGCTCTGGTGGGGCGACGAAGGCAAGGAATACGTCGTCAAAGACGGCAAGAGAATACCAGATGCCGTGAAATTAAATGATCCGGATCGTTATTGGTCGCTTCAACTGTCGATCGTGCGCGGCTTTGCCGCCGGGATAGAGGCCAAGAATGCCATTTATTTGCAGGTGCTTGGCCAGGAAGACTTTGACTTGAGCGCCAACAGCCTGAAGTACCCTGCCGAGATGGCGGAAGAAGCCGGCTATAATATGTTCACATTGCTCCCCTTTACTTCGCTTGATAAAGTCAAATTAAAGCTGACCGAATCCAACATCTTCCTGAGCGGGGCAACAGTCGAGGCGATTACCGGCAAAATCTCGTTGGAGCAGTTCGACAAGAAGGTGGAAGAGTACAAGAGCAAGTACGGCTTTATCGGGGAAGAATACACGAAATATATGAACGAGAACAAGGCCAAGCTTGAAGGCTGGGGCGTCAAGCAAATCAACTGGTAAACATCTGAATCGGCGGCCATAGGCAGCGCGCCTTAGCGTGCTGCCTATGGCTTCACCCAAGATTATGGAAGGCAGGGATCCAATCCGTGGACATAACCGCGAATGTCTCGAGAAAGAAAAAGAAGCTGACGAAGCGGGTATGGGGGTTGTATGCGCTCGCGCTTCCGTCGGTTATTCTCCTGGTGCTGTTCAACTACATTCCGATGTACGGCATTATTATTTCCTTCCAGGATTATTCGCTGTACGCAGGGGTCAGGGGAAGCGAGTGGGTAGGACTCAAGCATTTCCTCTACTTCCTGCAAGACGAGATGTTCTACCAGGTGTTGAAGAACACGCTCAAGATCAACTTCTATGATATATTGTTCGGATTCACGGCACCGATCCTGTTCGCCATATTGGCCAATGAGCTCTTGAATAAGCGCTTCAAATTGGTGATGCAGACGATCTCCTATTTGCCGCACTTCCTGTCGTGGGTTGTCGTCGCCGGGTTGATGCAGCTGTTCTTCGAGCAGGACGCGGGAGGTATCGTGAACAGCTTGCTGCACACCTTCTTCGGCATGGATCCGATTTATTTCTGGGGCGAGAAGAATCTGTTTGTTCCGTTGGCCGTTTCCATCGATATATGGAAGAGCGTCGGATTTAGCGCCATCCTGTACTTCGCCACCATTGCCGGCATTCCCGGCGATCTGTATGAGGCGGCTTCGATCGACGGCGCTTCAAGGCTGCGGAGAGTGATCCATATTACGCTGCCGGGCATGCTGCCGATTATCGTACTGATGTTCTTACTGAAATTATCGACCATTTTCTCCATCGGCTTCGATCGCATATTCAACCTGCAAAACCCGCTTGTATACGAAACCTCCGAAGTCATCAGCACTTATGTGTACCACTTGGGCCTGCAGCAAATGCAATTCAGCCTGACGACTGCCATCGGGCTTGTGCAGAGCCTGCTCGGCTTCGCCTTGCTGGTCGTTTCGAATTGGATGTCCAAGCGGTACGCCGGACTTGGGTTGTATTAAGCAGAGAGGGGTTATGGCATGCATTACCGATCGAACTCGCGAATTATGTTCGAAATACTCAATTATACCGCTTTTACGATTTTCACGATTCTCATCTTGTTGCCTTTCTTGAATGCGATCTCCATCTCGCTCAGCGATTATAAATTCGTCAATAGCGGAGAAGTGCGGTTTTGGCCCAAAGGGTTTAATTTAACAAGTTATGATCTGATTGTGACCAACAAGTACTTTCTGTATACGCTGGGCAATACGATCTTTCTGACGTTTGTCAATACGCTGCTCACCATCGTGCTGGCACTGGCTGCCGGATATGCGCTGGCAAGCAAACATATCGTTGGCGGTAAAGTACTGATGAATTTTTACCTCATTCCCATGTATTTTAGCGGCGGCCTGATTCCGTTTTACCTGGTCGTTCAGGGTTTACAATTGCGCGAAACGTATTGGTCGCTCATCCTTCCGGTTGTGGTAAATGTGTTTTATATCATTATTTTCCGCAACTCGATTGCGGCGGTGCCGGCTGAGCTTGCCGAATCGGCGGAGATGGACGGCGCGAGCGATCTTGTCATCTTGGCCCGCGTCATCTTTCCTGTCATTAGCCCGATGGTAGCTGCATTCGTCATCTTCAGCGCGGTTGCGTTCTGGAATGAATGGTTCAATGTGATGCTGTTTATTTCCGATATGAAGATGTCGACGCTGCAATACTGGCTCCGAGGCGTTCTGACCCGTACTTTCGATTCCTTTCAATTGTTCGGGAGGGACCAAAGAGTGAATTTCAGGGCCAATGAAATGGCCGCAGCCATCGTGACCATTATTCCGATTGTGCTCGTCTATCCATTTCTGCAACGATTTTTCATTCACGGCATCATCGTAGGCGCGGTCAAAGGCTAACACCCAGATTGAACAATAGAAAGGAACTGATCATATGAGCTTGGCAATCAATGGCGGTACGCCCGTGCGGACGCAATCCTTTGCACAATGGCCGGTTTTCGGCGAATTGGAGAAGACGATGTTGCTTGATGTGCTGAATTCCGGCAAATGGGGAGGCGTCGGGGGGACATTCAACGGAGAAGAACCGTACATTCCCCGATTTGAGCGGAAGTTCGCCAAATATCAGGATGCCCAATACGGCGTCAGTTGCGTAAACGGCACGGTGGCCATTACCGTTGCGCTGCAAGCGGCCGGCGTAAAGCCCGGCGACGAGGTCATCGTCCCTCCTTATACGTTCATCGCGACCGCAACGGCAGCACTTGCATTCGGCGCGATTCCCGTATTTGCCGATATCGAGGAAGATACGCTTCTGATCGATCCGGCCAAGGTGGAAGCGGCGATCACTCCGAAGACGAAGGCGATCGTCGCGGTGCATGTGGCCGGGGCGCCGGCGAACATGACGCGCTTGCTGGAAATTGCGCGCAAGCATAACCTCGTGTTGATTGAGGACGCCGCTCAGGCGGTAGGCGCGCAGTGGGAAGGCATCGGCGTCGGCGCGATCGGCGATCTGGGGACGTTCAGCTTTCAATCCAGCAAAAACTTGAACGCCGGCGAGGGCGGTATTGTATTAACCAATCAGAAATCGCTCTGGACCGCCGCCTGGTCGATCTGCAACGTCGGACGTATTCCGGACGGCGGCTGGTATCAACACGAGGTGTTGGGCCAGAATTACCGGATGACCGATATTCAGGCCGCGCTATTGCTCGCGCAGATGACCCGACTCGAAGAACAGATGCAATGCCGCGAAGCCAACGTTAAAATCCTTAACCGGTTGTTGAGCGGTGTTGCGGGAATATCTCTGCTCAAACAAGATCCGCGCATCACGCGGCACGCGAATCATGTGTATTTATTCAAGCTGTCGCCTGATTTTGCAATGAAGGTAAACAAGGAAGAGTTTATCCGCAGGGTGAACGCGGAAGGCATTCCGGTATTTTATGGCTATGTGCCGCTCAATCGCACGAATGCCGTGCTCAGCGCGACGAAAGACTGGCTTGGTGAAGAGCGTGTCTACGAATGTCCTGTCTGCGAAAGATTGTGCGCGTCCGAAGCGCTGATGCTCAGCCAGAACGTATTGCTATCCGAGGAGCAAGCCATGAACGATATCGTTGAAGCGCTGAACAAGGTTATCCGTTCATATGACGAATAAACATCGATTGGGAGTTGCTATCGCAGGCTGCGGGACAATGGGGAAATTGTACGCGGCCTGTTTGTCCCGAATGGATCAAGTCCGGTTGGCCGGTTTCTATGCGCGAAGATCGGACAGGGCCGTCGCTGCGGCCGACAGCTTCGGCACGAAGCTGTTCGCGACATATGAAGAATTGTTGTCGGATGCAGATATCGATGTCGTATGCATAACGCTCCCTTCCTATTTGCATCGAGAATACGCGGTGCAAGCCGCTGAAAGAGGCAAACACGTCATCTGTGAAAAGCCGATGGCGCTGACGCTGGAAGATACGAAAGCAATGACGCAGGCAAGCCGACGATATGGAACGCAGTTGCTCGTCGGCCACGTGCTCCGCTTTGCTCCCGAGTATCGGAATTTGCGCGAGCACGTCCGCAGCGGGAAAATCGGAAAGGTCGGAACCGGCCATGCGAGGAGAGCCAGCCTGCATCCGCCTTCGGAAAGCTGGTTTAAGAACGAAGAAATGAGCGGAGGCGTCCTGTTCGACTTGATGATTCACGACATCGATTTCATGCGGTGGACGCTGGGAGAAGTGCGGAGCGTTTACGCATCGCTTGCGACCGCCCCTGGCATCGAATACGCGAATGCGACTTTGCGGTTCGAAACCGGTGCGATCGTGAATTTGGAAGCGCATTGGGGATACCCGGGCCCGTTTCTTGCCGAGGCGGAGTTAGCCGGACAATCGGGTTTAACACGCTTCAATAACCATACCGCAGAATCTTTGACTGTTCGGCAAACGAAGCATCGGGGAATGGAAGGAGAAGGCGTGCATATCCCGCAATTTCTGCTGCGAAAGAGTCCCTTTGAAGCGGAACTTGAGCATTTTATTGCATGTATCCGGGAAGAAGCCGAACCGATCGTATTGGCCGAGGATGCGGGCCGCGCTGTCGAAATCGCGCTTGCGGCCGCGCATTCGGCGCGGACCGGACTGCCGCAGAAGCTGTAGCACTGTGCCAAGCTTGAATACTCCGATGGATCAAGGATGATGAGGAGCGGGATCGTTACAGTCGCTCCCGGCAGAACATAATCGGAGGAGGTTCTTTCACTTGAATATCGTAAATATCGGAATCGTCGGTTTTGCCCATCCGCATGTTCATCGTTATTTGAGCCTGCTGCTTGATCGGAGCGATGCCCGTGTTCTGGGAGGATGGGACGAAGATGCTCGCCGCGCAGCGACCGTGCTTGAGCCGGCGGGGCTGACCGTGTTCGATACGCCCCGCGCCCTGCTGTCTTCGGCCATCGACGCGGTCGTGATCTGTTCGGAGAACGCGCGGCGCGCGGAATGGACGATCGCCGCGGCGCGCGCGGGCAAACACATACTATGCGAGAATCCGCTCGGCGTCTCGCTGCAGGACGTGGACGACATGATCCGCGCTTGCCGGGAGGCGGGAGTCCGGCTGATGACGGCGTTTCCTTACCGCTATTTGCCTGCTGTTCGGGAAGCGAAACGAGCCGTGGCGCGCGGCGACATCGGTACCGTGCTGGCGCTTAAAGGAAGCTGCCGCGGAAAGCTGCCCGAAGGGTGGTTCGCCGATCCTTTCCTGGCGGGGGGAGGCGTTGTGATGGAGCATGGCGTGCTTGTCGCGGATCTGATGCGCTGGCTGACGAATGACGAGCCCGATGCCGTCTATGCGGAGATCGGACGTTGGTCTGACGAAGAACGCGCCGTCGAAGACACCGCTCTCATTCATGCCGCATTCGGAGGCGGATGGCAGGCAGTGCTCGACATCAGTTGGTCGAGTGGGGCAACGCCCCTCGCTCCCGGCAGCTTAACGATCGAGATTATTGGTACGGACGGCATGATCGGCATCGATTTCTTTGCCCAAGCCAACGAATTGTACCGCAGCCAAGGCGCCTTGGCCGAATCCAGCTACTGGGGAGACCGTGGGGACGAAGAGCTGTTCGAGGATTTCATCCATACGGTCAGGTCGGGCCATCCGGCGCCGACAACCGGCGAAGACGGCCGGGCCGCGGCAGCCGTAGCGCTCGCGGCGTACGAATCGGCAAGATCGGGCATTCCCGTATCGCTGGAGAGGAGACGAGACGAGACAATGCTGTCGATAGGTACAGCCAAAGTGGACATCACGCCTAGCCGGCCGGTTCCTCTTGGAGGCTTTGCTTCCAGGATGGCGGCAGGCGCCTTCGAAGGGATCTCGCATCCCTTGTATGCAAGAATATTATGTTTCGAGCATAGTGACGCGGACGGCCTGAAGACATCAGCCGTACTTGTCAGCGCCGACCTGCTCTGGTGGGGGAGCCAGATGGTCGAACCGTTGAAGCGGCGGATACGCGAGCATTGGCCTGCGGACACCGTTATTCTTCATGGCACACACACGCATTCGGGCCCGCAAATTTGGGACGGCTTCTCGGTCTATGGGGGCAGCGTCGATCCGGCATACATTGCGGAGCTTGAAGCAACGGTGCTGCAGGGAATCGATCAGGCAATCTCCGATATGGAACCGGTCAGCGTGGAAATCGGAAACGGCCAATGCGACATTGCGACAAATCGGAGAAGCCGGGGAGGAAACCAGGTACAAATCGCCTCCAATGAGAAAGGTCCGGCAGATCGTAAACTGACGATTGTTCGTTATAAGTCGACGGCCGACGACCGGGTCAAAGCGGTGCTTGTCCATTATGCGTGCCACCCGGTCGTGACGGCGGAAAACCTCGTTTCCTCCGAGTTCACCGGCGTTGCGATGGAGCAACTGGAACGGTCGATCGGGGATGGCGCTATTTGCGCTTACTTGCAAGGCACTTGCGGAGACATTAATCCTAATGATGCAGATATGGGCGCGGACGCGCAAGTCGTCATGCTGGGCAACCGTTTGGCCGATGACGTAAACAAGGTGTTGACGGGGACCATGCGCCGCGTTGGTTCCGTTAATCTCCGATCTATCCGGATGAGCGTCGCGCTGCCGCTGCAGGCGCTGCCAGAACGCGATTATCTGGAATCCCTGACGGACGAACCGGGCGTCATGGGAGAATGGAGCCGCAAGCTGCTTTCAAGGCGTGAAGGAATTCCTGCAAGTATGTCACTCGAGATGACGGGATTGGCTCTGGCTGAAAACTTCAATCTGCTGGCCATGAACGCGGAAGTAGTTGTAGAATACGGTTTGTATCTCAAATCGATTTCCAATCAAGCTGTCGTTCCGATCGCATACAGCGACGGAATGATCGGATATATTCCGACGGCAAGACAATTGGAGGAGGGCGGATATGAGCCGATCGACTCCACTTATTATTTCGGCCTGCCTGCCCCGTTCGCTCCTGCGACCGAAGCGAGATTGAAAGAAGCGCTGAACGCCGCCGTGCGGGAACTCTGCGACGCCAAGCAACAGTGATGAGGAGAATGCGGCATGAAAAAAGCTTTGCTGCTGGGAGATTCGATTCGTATCGCCTATATGCCCTTGGTTCAGACAAGATTGGCGGGAATCGCTGAAGTGGTCGGCCCGTTGCGCCGAAGCCGTCGCAAAGGCGGTGTTGACTTATTTATAACAAGAACGATATTGACAGAAACGCAGACGAGGCGATAACTGTTGTTCATAACGGCAAAATTGTGACGGAGCGAGATGGCATCATCGAGTCCGGCACGATCGCCTGGCGTGGCGAACGTATCGCATACGTGGGTACAGATGCAGGCTTTCCCGATGCGCAGGTATGGTGCGAGTGCCCGCCGTTCACGGTCGATGCGCATGGCGGATGGATTGTGCCCGGATTTATCGATGTTCACCTACACGGCGGTGCCGGACACGATTTCATGGAGGCGGACGACGAGGCCTATGAGGCGATCGGCCGTTTTCACTGCAGGCACGGTACAACCGGCTTGCTGGCTACAACGGTAACGGCTGCAGCGGACGCGATAGAACGCGTGGTCGGATTCGTCCATTCCCGCGCACGCAAAGACGCGTCGTCTGCCGAACTGCTGGGCGTGCATCTGGAAGGCCCGTTTATCAGTCCGCAGCAGCCCGGCGCACAGGACCCTGGATTTATCATAAAGCCCAGGCGCGAATGGCTCGAAAATTGGACGCGCGCATACCCCGATACGATTCGGATGGTCACGCTTGCTCCTGAACTGGAAGGCGCGAGCTCGTTAATCGTTTGGCTTGACGAGCACGGTATCGTTCCCGCTTGCGGCCACACGAATGCCTCCTACGACCAAATCATCGAAGCGGCCGGATGGGGCTTGCGTCACGCGGCGCATACCTTCAATGCGATGAAAGGGCTGCATCACCGCGAGCCGGGCACCGTCGGCGCCGTTCTCGACGATGCGCGCATCAGTGCGGAGATTATCGCGGACGGACACCATGTGCACCCCGCATGCATACGATTGCTGGCCAAGCTGAAGGGGCCTGACCGGTTCATCCTGGTGACCGACGCCATAGCGGCAACCGGGATGACAGACGGAGAATACTTTATGGCAGGGCATGAGGTGATCGTGAAGGACGCGGTATCCCGATTGAAGCACGGCGGCAATCTGGCGGGCAGCACCTTGACGATGATCGATGCATTTCGATATATGATAGAAACCGTCGGGCTGCCGATCGAACAAGCAAGCCGCTGTGCGAGCGGCAATCCGGCCCGTCTGCTCGGTCTCGAGGATCAGATGGGCAGCCTTGCGCAAGGGAAATTAGCCAACATGCTGCTCTTGTCGCCTGCGTTACAGCTCCAATCGGTTTGGGTTCGCGGCCGGAACAGAACCGACTGCTGATCGGTGAAGAAAATAATGACATTGGGCTGACGCTTCGATATTTTCATCAATGGCCTGGTTGCTCCCTGAAAACAATTGATCTCGCGTCAAATCAAGCACGATATTCGGGGTTAATCTCCGGCAGTCGGGCGCCTACGGACTCCCTCCAATGCTGCAGCAATCGGCGCATGGATTCGGCAAGCTCCGGCAGGGCCGAGACGAGATTGCGGTTCTCTCCGATATCTTCTTGCAGATGGTATAGTTCAATATCCCCTTCGCTCAGGAAGTTCACCACCTGAGCGAAGGGGATACCGGTAAATGACGGCTAATCTTGACATTGTCTCTTGCGAAATCGAAATACACGGCTCGCCTGCACGGCGCCAACAGAGCTGCACGCCCTGCACAACTACCCGCTCATGCCACCACTTCCGAACCGCCCAACTGCAGTTGGTACATGGCATGATACTTGCCGCCATGCCGCATCAGCTCGTCGTGGTTGCCGCGCTCCACGATCACGCCGTGGTCCAGCACGAGAATCTGGTCCGCCGCGCGGATCGTCGACAGCCGGTGCGCGATGACGAACGTCGTGCGGCCCCGCTTCAGCACGTCGAGCGCCCGCTGGATGATGGTCTCCGTCTCGGTATCGATGCTGGCCGTCGCTTCGTCGAGGATCAGCACTGCCGGATCGAACGCCAGCGCCCGGGCGAACGAGATCAACTGCCGTTGTCCCGCAGACAGCGTGCTGCCCTTCTCGACGACCGGTTCATCGATTCCTCCCGGCAGCTGCATGAACATCTCGTAAGCGCCCACGTCCTTCAGCGCCTTCTCCACCTTCTCCCGGGAGATGGACGGATCGTCCAGACTGACGTTAGACGCGATCGTGCCGGTGAACAGGAACGGATCCTGCAGCACGATGCCCATATGCTGACGAAGCTCCTGCTTCGACAGCTCGCGAACGTCCACGCCGTCCACCGAGATCGTCCCCCGCTCCACATCGTAGAACCGGAACAGCAAGTTCAGGATTGAGCTCTTCCCGGAGCCGGTATGTCCGACCAACGCGACCGTCTCGCCCTGGCGAGCGCTGAACGTGATATTCTTCAGCACATCCTCGCCCTCTTTGTAAGCGAACGACACGCCGTCGAATCGCACATCCCCGCGGTACCTCGCGATTCGCTTCTCCGACACCCCGACGCCTTCCTCGTCCAGCAGCTCGAACACCCGCTCCGCCGATATACGCGCCGTTTCCAGGTTGGCGAGCTGGTTGACGATCCCGACGACCGGCTGCATCATGCGCCCGATATAGTCGATGAAGGCGTACAGCATCCCGATCGTCATCGCCGTCCCCATCCACTTGCCCGCGAACGACCAGATGGCGATGAGAAACATGACGTTCCGAAGCACGTTCACCAAGTTATGCGAAGTCGCGGAGTTGAGCCGCAGCAGCTTGCTGCGCTGCTGCAAATAATCCTCGTTCATCTCCTCGAACTCGCCCAGCATCTTCTTCTCCCGCCGGAACGCCTGAATGATCGGCATACCCTGGATGGATTCGTTGATGTTCGCATTGATGTCGCTCAGCAAGGCGCGAATCATGCGGTTGAAATTCCCTGCGAACTTGCGGTATACGACGATCCACAAGTACAGGATCGGCGCAACCGGCAGTGAGACTAACGCCAGCCGCCAATCCAGCACGAACAACGCGCCGATGATGGCCGTAATGTAAATGACGCCGGAGAAGAAGTTGGCGAGCACGTTCACATACAGCTCGCGGATCGCCTCCGTGTCGTTGGTCACTCGCGCGACGATCTTGCCCGCCGGCAGGTGGTCGAAGTACTTGACAGGCAGCCGCTGGATGTGCGCGAAGACGTCGTTGCGTATCCGCCGAATGATCCGGTTGGCGCTCACTTGCAGAATGTAACGCTGCCCGTACGCGAGCACCGATCCGAGCACCAGGAACCCGAAGTAGATGAACGCGAGCTGCAGCAGCCCGCGGAATTCCGGCTCGTAGAACCGATAGATTTCGGCACTCGTCAACTTCCCCGCCGGGTACGTCGCCGCTGCCGCGCCGCTCTGCGATGGCTGCACCGTCAGCACGCCGTCCCGCACCTGCATCGCGCCTTCAACCGCTACCTCATCAGGAATGAAATAATAAGACCTTCCTATCTGCAGCACGCGAGCCGGCGCTCCGACGGCTTCGCCTTCCGCCACATGATCGACGCGCTTGTACCGCTTGCCGTCGTATGAGACGCTGAACCGGTCCTGGCTCTGCGTCTCATGCCACACTTGCTGGATACCCATAATGTTCTGGTCGATCATCCGCTTGGCGAAGATCGGCCCGACGAGCTCAGCGCTCACCGCAAGCGTGAGCAGCAGCAGCGCCGCCAATATCGGCTTCTTGTACAGCCACGCATATTGAAACAATCTCTTGCCTGTCGTATTCATATAAACGTCCTTCACCCCGTTCCGATAACTTAACACCATTCGTTTCGTGCCTATACCTGGAAGTGTGCTCGCACTAGCCTAACTGCATATCTACAGTTAATCGAATGGAGATAAGCGAATAAATCCAAATTAAATACAAAAGTACAGTTATAGAAGCAAAGATCAGGTAGTTTCACGGCTGCTTGGTCAAATAGATGTACTTTTGCAGTTAGTTTGTCGATTGCTCCAATTCCCTCGCCAAATAAATGTATATTTACAGTACTACGGCACCTTTGCAGTTACAGCACGGATGGCGGGACACGCCACAACGCCTCACTCAAGCGCCCAACGCTTCCGACAACTGCTGGCGATCGTACTGCTCCTTGTACCATCCGCCCCGCTCCACCAGCATGTCATGCGTGCCTTCCTCGACGATCCGCCCTTCATCCAGCACGATGATCCAATCCGCATGCTGCACGGCGGATAACCGGTGCGTCGTGATGATCGTCGTCTTGCCCGCACGCTCGCGGCGGACGCCCTCGAGAATTTCCACTTCCGTCTTGGCGTCGACAGCGGACAGCGCGTCGTCGAGCATTAAAATTTCCGGATCGGCAATGACGGCGCGGGCAATGCTGACCCGCTGCTTCTGACCGCCGGACAGCGCCACGCCCTTCTCGCCGACAAGCGTCTCCAGACCGTCCGGCAAGAACGCGACGTCCTTGCGGAAGGACGCCAGCTCCAGCGCCCGGTTCAACCGCTCTTCATCGAAGGCCTGGTCTCCGTTGCCCAGTCGGATGTTCTCCCGGATCGACCGGCTGAACAGCACCGGCTGCTGCGGCACGTAACCGATCCAGCCCCGTATCTGATCCAGCGGCACTTTGCCGAGGTCCGTGCCCCCGACCGTCACCTGCCCGCTTCCCAATGGATATTCGCGCAGCAGCTGCCGCAGCACCGTCGTCTTCCCGCTCCCTGTCCGCCCCACGATGCCAAGCGTTTGCCCGCGATGGAGCCGGAATGAGATGTCGACCAGATTGTCGATCGAAGATGACGGGTAACGGAACGTCACCCGGTCGAAGACGATCTCGTCCGGCACGTCGACGTGCGTTAATTCTGCCGCATCGGCCACATCCTGCTTCATGCCCAGCGTCTCGTTGATCCGGTCGAGCGAAGCGTTGCCGCGCTGCATGATGTTGATCAATTCGCCGATGGCCAGCATCGGCCAGATCAGCATCCCAAGGTACATGTTGAACGACACCAGCTCGCCGAGCGTAATTTCGCTCCGGTATACCAATACGGCGCCGTATACGAGCCCGATCATATAGCTGAGCCCGACGAGAATCTTGACCGCAGGCTCGAACACCGCGTCGATCTGCGCCACTCGCACGTTCTTGCCGAACACTTCGTCCGTCTTCGCCTTGAACCGCTCGCGATCCGCCCGCTCTTGCACGAATGCGCGCACGACCCGCACGCCTGTCACCGATTCGAGCACTTGGTCGTTCAGCTCTCCGAAGGCGTTCTGCGATTTCATGAAGCGCTCGTGAATCATCCGGCCGAAATACTTGAGCACCAGCGCGATGAACGGCAGCGGAATCATCGCCGCGAGCGTCAGCTTCCAGCTGATCGTCGCAGCCATCACGACGAGCAGCGTCCCCATGAACATCGTCGAATCGATGAGCGTCAAAATGCCGAACCCCGCCGTCATCGAGATTGCGCCCAGATCGTTCGTCGCCCGCGCCATCAAGTCACCCGTGCGGTTGCGCTCATAGAACGTCGGCGACATTTTCAGAAAATGCCGCATCAGCATCGACCGCATCATCCGTTCCAGCACGAACGATCCGCCGAACAATTGATACATCCAAATCAGCGTAATCCCGTAGCTGACGATCGTAATTGTGAGCCAGTACACGACAACCTGCATCCAGTCTCCGCTGCTCAGCGTCCCCGCCCGCAAGCCGTCGATCGTATACTCGATCAGCTTCGGCGGCAAAATATCCACGATTCCCACGATTGCAAGCAGCACGACCGCGACCAAGTAACGCTTCCACTGCAGCTTGAAGAACCAACCCAATTTTTTTAAAACAATAAACATCCTGCGACCCCGCTCCTCTCCACCCAAAAAAAGAACAAAAAAGGCATACCGCCGCCAGCGATACGCCTGCCTGGCATTGCCGCCGAAGGCAGCAAAGCCGATTGCCCGCAAGGGACAACAAAGGCGCATGGCTACGGTCACGTAACCACACGCCTCACGTCGTCATCGGAACGAGCCGTTCCTACTCCGTCGTTGCATTCGCGCGAGGGTTACGTTCATGAGAATGGCCAGCAAATCCGACAACCGGCAAATTCCGCACAATCATATCGATACCGTTCCTCATGGGGCGTAACCCTCCTTTCCGTTCTCGAAGTATATGTGTCACTTTACCATTCCATTTTACGTGCTGTCAATCGCTGTTTTACAACTTTGTGAATTTTTTGTGCGCCTCGCGATCGCTCAGACGACCAGCACCTCCGCCGGCCCGTCGCACCACATGCACCGTTCCGGCGGCGTCCAGGCCGTAAAGGTCGTCGTCTGCAAAGGGACCAAGTCCGGCGCATCCTCGTATTCGTCCACGAATTTGTCGATGGCGAGCTCCACATGTTCCCGGCACACGCAATACATTCTCGTTCGTTCCCTTCCCGCGGCGCGGGCATGCCCGCCGAATCGCCCGCTACTGCTCCCCTTCCTTCTCCGTGAGCACCAGCTTCAGCTTCTCCTTCTTGCCGTCCCGATAATAAGTAACCGTGAGCGTATCTCCGATCTTCTTCTTGTTGTACAGGTACTTGCGCAAATCTTTCGTGCCGCGGACCGCCTCTCCGTCCAGCTCCGTGATGATGTCGTTCAGCTTCAGCCCCGCCTTGTCGGCAGGCCCGACCGCTTCCAGCACGAGCACGCCGCTCTTAATCCCCTCGGGGATAACCGGCTCCAGCGCTTCTTCGCCGTTGTCTTCACCGGCAGGCTGATCAAGGAATGAGCCCAGGTCCATCGAATAGACGCCCATGTACGGGCGAAGCACGCGGCCATGATCGATCAATTCCTTCACAATCGGCATGACGGTATCGATCGGAATCGCGAAGCCGATGCCTTCCACGCCGGTGTCGGCGATCTTCATGCTGTTGATGCCGATGACGCGGCCGTTCAGGTCGGCGAGCACGCCGCCGCTGTTCCCTTGATTGATCTGCGCTGACGTCTGGATGACTTCTTGCTCCCAATCGTAGATGCCATTCTGCCCCAGCGACACCGGTACGATGCGATGCAGGTAGGAGATAATGCCATTGGTTACCGATCCGTCAAATCCAAGCGGATTGCCTACCGCGATGACCATTTCGCCGACTCTCAGCTTGCCCGAGCTGCCAATCTCGGCAACCGTGTCAATGCCGTCCGCATCGACCGACAGCACCGCCAGGTCGCTGATCGGATCCTGCCCGACGATCGTCGCCGTCTTCTTGCTGCCGTCCATGAGCACTGCCTGCACCTTCGCGGCGTTCGCCACAACATGGGCATTCGTCACAATATAAGCATGGCCTTTCTTCTTCTCGATAATAACGCCAGAGCCGAGATTGGCGTCCTCCGGGAACAAGCCGCCATCCTCAAAACCGCTATTTTCCCCGTCCCCGTCCGTATTTTTTCCGTTCTGCGACTGCTGCGTAATATTGATAATGCTGACGACGATCGGCCGGATCTTCTCGGAGGCGGAGATGATTCCCTCGGACGTTTCCACCAGCGATTGTCCCCCGATCAGAGCCGGCCTGGCTTCAGGCTCGGGCTGCCGGCCGTCGAGGAACAGCACGAAAAGCAAGGCGACCGCCACCGCGCTGACGAGCGAGGAGACGACCGCGATCCGCAGCGTCGTCGAGGAGAAAAATTCGCGCAGGCCGCGCAAGCCGGCCCCGGCTCCAAGCCCCTTGCCCAAACCCGCTCCCAAGCCAAAGCCAAAACTGCGACCCGAGCCCGCCTGCTCCTGACGACGGCCCCCCCGCCTCACCTTCGTGGAATAGAAATCGTCATCGAACAGGCTCATGGTCGTTTCCCCCTCCTTCTGCGGATTCGTCCGTCCTCTTGCGTCTTGCTTCAAGCGACTCGCGCAAGTTTAATAGATTAACAGGCATATTTTCAAAGGTTATGACTAAAATACTAATAGAATCGCTGTCGGCAAGCAAGCGGATAATCCGAATTCCATCCAGTAAAAGAAAGGAAGAATCGACATGCACAATGCTTCGTTCGATTGGCACTATCTCGACTTGGCCTCCCGCCTGGGAGACATGAAGGACGATCAGTACCGCCAACTGCTGGCGCTCAGCACCTTGATCGAGCTGCTCGTGGACAAGGGACTGTTGACGCCCGAGGAGATTCGCGACAAGTCGCTGCATATGGAGGCCGAGCTGAACCGCCAACTGCTGCTATAGACCGAAATCGCGCACCCTCCCGCATGCGTCGATGCCGCTTTACGCCTTTACCAGGTCCCACTCCGTCGGCGTGTCCGGATACGTATCATGGAGCGCGAATTCATGCTTATGATAGAAAAAACCGTTGTCTTCTAATACTGTATTCACCGTAAGTTTGGCCAAATCCATCAGGTTGTGCTGCAAGCTCAAGTGAGCCAAATAAACTCTGCGCGTACACCCCGAGAGCAGCCGGCACAGCGCTTCTCCCGCCGCTTCGTTCGACAGGTGGCCCGTGTCTCCCAGAATGCGCCGCTTGATGTTCCAGGGATAACGCCCCATGCGGAGCATCTCGATGTCGTGATTGGATTCCAGCACGAGCACGTCGGCTCCGAGCAGCCTGCGCATGACTTTGTCGCTCATGTAGCCCATATCCGTCGCCAGCCCCAGCTTGGCGCCGTCCGCCTGGAAGCAATAGCCGACCGGCTCCGCAGCGTCATGAGAAATCGCGTACGATTCGATCCGCAGATCGGCGATTTCCATCTCGTCGTCCGCCGCCAGCACGCGCCGCTGCGTATCCGGCAGCTCGCCTACCAGCCTCGTCATCGCCGCCCAAGTCTTCTCGTTGGCGTAGACCGGCAGCTCGTATTTTCGCGCGAATGCGCCAAGTCCCTTGATATGATCGGAATGCTCATGCGTGACAAAGATGGCGTCCAGGTCGCCGCCCGATACGCCGCGCTGCTCCATCAGCGTCTCGATCTTCTTGCCGCTCAGCCCTACATCAACCAGCACCGTCGCTTCGTCCGTGGACACGACGGTCGCATTGCCCGTCGATCCGCTGGCAAGCACCGTGAATCGTAAACTCATCGCGTTTCCTTACCCTCTCCCGTGTTGCCTGTCTCTGTCGCTATTCTTCCATATCTGCCGCATGAATCTAGTGCTCCATCCGGCTAGTAATTAAAGAATAGTTGGATATAAGCGTTTCAATTTGATTCTCGCGTCTTGAGAGGTGAACTGCCAGTTTACTTTCGAGCCTGCTGCGTTGCGCTGCTGTGTCCAA
>Ga0222419_100050_pt1 | contig 220775 bp, 194 predicted proteins | sample 1B20Ametagenome_FD_182474 | JGI IMG/M metagenome (GOLD analysis project Ga0222419, IMG submission 182474) | Enriched microbial communities from leaf-cutter ant dump, University of Wisconsin, Madison, United States - 1B20A (version 2) | ecosystem: Environmental > Terrestrial > Nest > Insects... | reverse complement strand
TTAAAACAATCCCACTTCCTCCAAAGCGGGGCTGCAAAAGTAGAAAAATTATCAGCACTAACAAATAATCAAAACCTTAAATCTTAATCATATACCCAAATCCCCTCATAATCAATATGAAAAAATAAAAATACATAGCAATAGACATAACTTTAAAGACAATCAAGTCAACATAAATATATTCTCAATATTGCCCAGTAGATAGCATGACCAATGTACAAGCCCTAATTGACTCAATAGTATGATCACGCAACAACATTTCTAATTCCAGATTCTCTGTACCAGGATTAAAAATAACCCTTTTAGGGTTAGTCTCTAAAATATAATTATAATAACTCCTCTGTACTTTTGGGCCAATATATAATGTTATTGTATGTATATCATTATAGATCTGGTCAGGCTCTTCAATTTTTACGCCCGAAACAATTCCCTTTTTTATTCCAACATTCACAATGTCATGTCCCTTTGAAGTAAGCATTTGAGCAGCCAGATAAGCATATCTGCTAGAATTCGGAGTAGCACCAATAATCAACGTTTTTTTCACAAGTTAAAATTTAAAGTAATAAGCGATCTGATCCCATAATAAACATAATACCAGCTTCCATTTAGCACCTGTGTTCTGCCGATGCTTCCCAGTTATGGCAACCTATCATATATTAACAAAAAAGAAGCCGGTCTGTTTAGTAATATCTCCTTACTGCATCCGCACAATTAATGCCGTCAATAGCTGCAGAAACTATTCCACCAGCATAACCTGCCCCTTCTGCGCAAGGAAATAAACCACTTACCTCAGGATGCTGAAAGGTCTCTTTGTTTCTGGGAATTCGTACAGGAGACGAGGTACGGCTTTCCACACCAACAAGTACGGCATCATTAGTATAATAACCATGCATCTTTCTGCCAAAAAGAGGCAAAGCCTTCTGTAAACTAAGAAGAACAAAGGAAGGCAATATTTCATTAAGCATTACACTTCGTGTACCTGGAATATAAGAACTTTTCGGAAGATCCTTAGACAGCTTGCCTTCTACAAAATCGACCATTCGCTGAGCAGGAGCTACCAAATTACCACCACCAAGCCTGAATGCAGCCTCTTCAATTTCAGCCTGAAAATACATCATCCTCAATGGATCATTTCCAGGTACATCTTCCAGTTGAACCTGTACTACTGTACCAGAATTACCATAAGGATTATTTCTTTTAGAAGGAGACCAACCATTAACGACAATCTCATTTTCACCGGTAGCACATGGGGCAATAATGCCGCCCGGGCACATACAAAATGAAAATACCCCACGATCTCCGATCTGTTCCACCAGGCTATAATAAGATGGGGGCAAAAATTCACTTCTCTGTTTACATCGATATTGAGCAGTGTCAATAACAGCCTGCAGATGTTCAATACGCACCCCTAAAGCAAAAGGTTTTGGTTCTACCAAAATTCGCTTTCTATGCAGCAAATTATAGATATCACGGGCAGAATGTCCAGTAGCCAATATTACAGCATCAGCCAGCACCTTCTCTTCCTGGTTGATGACAACACCTCTGATCTTGCCAAACTCAATGAGCAAATCCGTCACCTTTTGGTCAAACCGAACCTCCCCACCAGCATTTAAAATAGTTTCTCTTATTGCACTGATAATATGCGGAAGCTTATTGGTGCCGATATGAGGCCTTGCATCAACCAAAATATTATCAGAAGCCCCATGTTGCACAAAGATTTGCAATACCTTATAAATGTCCCCTCTCTTATTGGAGCGCGTATACAATTTACCATCGGAATAAGTCCCTGCACCACCCTCACCATAACAATAATTAGATTCGGTATTTACAATACCTTCCTTATTAATTGCCGCAAGATCCCTTCTTCGTCTCTTTACATCCCTGCCCCGCTCAATCACTATAGGCTTGAGTCCATTTTCAATACATTGAAGTGCAGCAAATAATCCGGCTGGACCTGCTCCTACAATAATCACATGTTTGGCTTTACTGACATTTTGATAATCTATTTTAAAGAAATCCGCAACAACTGGCTCATTGACAAAAACCCTGATCTGCAGTCGATAAATAACCGTTCTTGAGCGGGCATCAATAGATTTTTTCAGTATTCTATAGCCTCTTAGCTCTAATTGATCTATGTTCAAGGCAACGCATAAAGCAACCCTTAAATCATCTTCCTGATCCACTTGCTCGGGAAGCAAGGTGATCTCAATATCTTTTTGCATAACTTATGTCAGGTTTTTATCCTGAACTGTAACAAAGGTACGAAAATTGAGTTCTAATGCGTAAATTGACAAATACAAAAACAGAACATGAAAAAAATAGTATTGGCCATATCAGCAATAATAATTCTTATGGTAGCTATCAGCGGTTGCGGATACAACAGTCTGGTAAAACTTGATGAAGATGTTAAAACAAAATGGGCTCAGGTAGAAACACAATACCAACGGCGGTCAGACCTCATACCCAATCTGGTCAGCACTGTAAAAGGAGCAGCAAAGTTTGAACAAGGAACGCTAACATCTGTAATTGAGGCAAGGGCTAAGGCAAGTCAGATCACCGTAGACCCTGACAAGCTGACAGAAGAGAATATGCAAAAATATCAGGCGGCACAGGGACAGTTGACTCAAGCACTGGGAAAGCTAATGGTATTGACCGAAAATTATCCTGAATTAAAAGCAACACAGCAATTCAGCGAACTTTCAGCACAACTTGAAGGTACAGAAAACAGAATAACAGTTGCACGAAAAGACTTCAATGAGTCTGTTCAGACATACAATGTCAAGGTCAGATCTTTCCCAAACAACCTCACCGCAGGATTATTTGGGTTTAGCCAGAAAGCAGCATTTAAAGCTGATGTTGGTGCTCAAAATGCACCAAAAGTAGAGTTTTAATCGCCCGTAGACATTCTAATATGGGAATATTTGAAGAAGAAGAACAAGAGCTCATATCCAAGGCTATTTTGGCAGCCGAAAAAGCGACTTCAGGAGAAATCAGAATTGCTATAGATAAAAAATGTGAGGGAGAGGCCTTTGAAAAAGCTACCTCATATTTTTTAAAACTTGGCATGGACAAAACCTCAAAACATAATGGAGTTCTGATCTATATTGCTCCTGAAGATCATAAATTTGCCATTATAGGGGACAAAGGCATCAACGAAGTCGTTCCTTCGGATTTTTGGGAAACCACTAAGATTGCTATGACTGCCCATTTTTCCTCCGGGCAATTAGCGCAGGGAATCATAGCGGGAATTATGCTGACTGGGGAGAAACTGGCAGAATTCTTTCCACCAGAAAATGATGATATAAATGAACTGCCCAATGACATTATTTTTATGGATCGAAATAACACCAGACTATGAAGAAATTAATAATGATCTTCATACTCTGTGTACTTTATTTGGCCGGGATAGCACAAGATTTTCCTGCAAAGCCAGGCAAACTTGTCAATGACTATACCAATACCCTATCCTCATCCCAGCTTCAACAACTGGAGAATAAATTAATTGCATTTGATGATTCCACATCAACCCAGATCGCAATTGCAATTGTCAAGTCAATAAGAGATTATGACATCAATGAATATACGCTGGAACTAGGCAGAAGATGGGGAGTTGGAAATTCAGATAAAAATAATGGGATAATGATAGTAGTAGCCTTGGGAGATAGAAAAATCTCCATTCAAACAGGCTATGGACTTGAAGGAGTACTTCCTGATGTATATGCTAAACGAATTATAGAAACCGAGATCAAACCACATTTTAAGAACGGTAACTATTATGCTGGCCTGGAAGCAGGCACAGATGCCATTATACGATATACCAGGGGAGAGTATAAAAATGATCAGTCCGGAAATAAAGGAGGCGGAGGAATTCCCTCTGTTTTTATCATACTTGTTATTATAGCAATCATCATTATTATTCTACGAAGAGGAGGCGGAGGAGGAAGAGGAGGTCATCAAGTAATTGGTAGCAGAGGTATGGCAGACGCACTCTTTTGGAGCATGCTGCTAGGGAGTGGAAGAAGGTCAGGGGGAAGAAGTGGCTGGGGCGGCAGCTCGGGTGGCGGAGGTTTTGGAGGCTTCGGTGGCGGCAGTTTTGGTGGTGGCGGAAGTAGCGGCAGCTGGTAAAAAATTATTAACAATACAACCAAGATGGAAATTTTAAAATGGAAGAAACTTTCATCAAAATACCTGGTGAAAGAAAAGTGGGCAACGCTCCGTGTAGACACCTGTGATTTGATGAACGGGACAATAAAAGATGACTATTATGTACTGGAATATCCCAATTGGGTAAATGCAGTTGCTATAACTGCAGAGAATAAAATAATCCTGGTCAGACAATACCGTCATGCAGGAGATATCATTTCGCTTGAGGTTCCCGGAGGAGTTATGGACAACCAAGAAGATCCGGAAACAGCAATCAGAAGAGAACTATTAGAAGAAACCGGCTATTCGTTTTCTAAAGCAGAAATCATAGCCACAACCTATCCAAATCCGGCAACTGCCAATAACATCACCTACACCTTTCTTCTAACCGAAGGTATTAAGACACATGCGCAACATCTTGATGAACACGAAATTCTAAATGTAGAAGAATATTCCATTGAAGAAGTTAAACAACTGCTAAAAGATAACCAAATCGCTCAGGCATTGCATTCAACTGCATTATTTTATGGGCTTATGAAACTAAAAGCATTAAAATAAGTATACAAATACCTCAGCTCATCTTTAATTTCTTTTGAATATCGTGTACATACCCCTTAAACTTCTTATCTGTATCGATCAGATCCTCTACAGTCTGACATGCATAAATCACAGTAGAATGGTCTCTACCTCCAAAAAAAGCGCCGATGGTTTTTAATGAAGATTTTGTATGGCTCTTGGATAGATACATAGAAATCTGACGAGCCTGAACAATTTCACGTTTGCGTGTTTGAGACTTTACCATATCCACCGGTACCTCGAAATATTCACATACCAGCTTTTGAATATATTCCATGGATATTTCCTTGGAAGTATTTTTAATGAAATTCTTAAGCATTTGCTTGGCCAAAGCCAAATCAATGTCCTTTTTGTTCAATGTTGACTGTGCCAATAACGATACCATAGCCCCTTCAAGTTCCCTGACATTATTATCGATATTATGGGCAACGTATTCAATTACTTCAGACGGAAGCTCAATACCATCAGCATACATTTTCTTTTTCAAAATGGCAATCCTAGTCTCCAGGTCAGGGATTTGCAGATCAGCCGACAATCCCCACTTGAAGCGGCTCAATAAGCGTTCCTCCAATCCGGCCAAATCCTTTGGAGCCTTATCAGAAGTCAGGATCACCTGCTTGCCAGATTGATGCAAATGATTAAAGATATGAAAGAAAATATCCTGGGTTTTTTCCTTGCCGGCAAAATTATGCACATCATCCATGATAATTACATCCATTGCCTGATAGAAGTTCACAAAGTCGTTGATAGTATTGTTCTTTAACGAATCTACAAACTGCTGGCAAAATTTCTCGCATGAAACATAAATCACAAGTTTATCAGGCATATTACGCTTGATCTCATTGCCAATTGCCTGCGCAAGGTGGGTTTTACCAAGACCCACACCCCCGTAGACCATCAGAGGATTAAAAGAGGTGCCACCAGGTTTAGCTGCAACAGCATAGCCAGCTGAACGGGCAAGACGATTACAATCTCCTTCAATATAATTTTCAAAGGTATAATTTGAATTTAATTGTGGATCGACATTAAGTTTTTTAAGACCAGGGATAATAAACGGATTCTTAATATCCTTATTGATAGATACAGGGATTGGCATTGACTGAACTTTAGCCTCCGCACCATTCCCATTACTGGGCATGTTAGTCGTATACGGCGATCCGGTATTAGAAGATTTATCAACAACAATATTATATTCCAATCTCCCCTCATCACCGAGTTGCTTTTTGACAGTCTTGCGCAGCAGGCCTACATAATGCTCTTCCAGCCATTCATAGAAAAACAAACTTGGCACCTGTATGGTTAAAACTTTGCCTTCCAATTTAAGTGCGGATATCGGTTCGAACCAAGTCTTGAAGCTTTGGTTCGGAATATTATCCTTTATAATTTGGAGACAGTTTTTCCATACTTCTGTACAAGTTTTTTCCATAGGTATTCTATAATTTGTTGGTTTACAGTGACGATACGAGCATAAAAAAAATGCTGTTTCGAGAGATCGAATATTCAAAAAATTATCAACAAAAAAAACTTAATTTTTATTTATTTGGTAAGTACTTAACCTGCAATACCATACCTCTGTTAACCTCAATTTTTTGTGTTGATAACTATTTATTAACACACTTTTTAGTATTCCCCAAAAACATCACGAAGGGTATCTGCGATCTCTCCAAGCGTTGCATAAGCCTCCGCCGCAACCAAGATAAAAGGCATTAAATTAGCAGTTCCTTTAGCTGCGTGCTTAAGATTCAATAAGGCTTTCTGAACCGCAACAGAATCCCTTTCCCTCTTCAGCCTCATAAGCTTATCTGTCTGAATGGCACGTATAGATTCATCAATCTGAAGAACATCGTTTATCTCTCCTGCATCCTCTACAAATTTGTTAACCCCCACAATCACCCTTAAGCCCTCCTCGATCTCCATCTGGTAGTGATAAGCGGCATCAGCAATTTCCTGTTGCATATACCCCTGTTCAATTGCGGTAACAGCCCCCCCCATCACATCAATTTTATCAAGATACAACTGTGCCGTACGTTCAACTTCATTCGTAAGTTCTTCCACAAAAAAAGAACCCGCCAAAGGATCAACGGTATCAGCGACGCCACTTTCAAAGGCAACGATTTGTTGCGTACGCAATGCGATCTTAGCCGAAGTTTCCGTAGGCAAAGATAACGCCTCGTCATAACCATTGGTATGCAAAGACTGTGTGCCACCCAATACCGCAGCAAGCGTCTGGTTGGTTACCCTTACAACATTATTCAGCGGCTGCTGCGCAGTAAGTGTCGAGCCCCCCGTCTGAGTATGAAAACGCAACATCTGAGCACGCTCATCTGTAGCACCTAAATCCCTTGTAATTTTTGCCCACATCCGTCTTGCAGCTCTAAACTTGGCAATCTCTTCAAAAAAATTATTATGACAATTAAAGAAGAAAGACAAGCGCCTGGCAAAGACATTAATATCCAATTTCCTTTTCAATGCAGCATTTAAATAAGCCTTGCCATTGGCCAATGTAAATGCCAGCTCTTGCACCGCAGTCGCGCCAGCTTCTCTGATATGATACCCGGAAATAGAAATGGTATTCCATTTAGGCAATTCTTTACTACAGTACTCAAAAATATCAGTAATAATCCTCATGGACGGCTCCGGCGGGTAGATATAGGTACCACGAGCAGCATACTCCTTTAAAATATCATTTTGTATAGTACCAGATATCCTGGACAAATCGGCACCCTGCTTTTTGGCTAGGGCGATATACATCGCGAGAAGAATAGAAGCCGTAGCATTAATTGTCATTGAAGTTGTGATTTCCTGTAGTTTGATTCCTTTAAAGAGCTCTTCAATATCCAACAGAGAATCAATTGCAACCCCCACTTTACCAACTTCGCCCTCAGCCATCTTATGATCAGAATCATAACCAATCTGCGTAGGAAGATCAAAAGCCACAGACAAGCCCATAGTTCCCTGAGCCAGGAGATAGTGAAAGCGTTTATTCGACTCTTCTGCAGTTGAGAAGCCAGCATATTGTCTCATCGTCCATAACCTGCCACGATACATGTCCTTCTGTATTCCTCTTGTAAAAGGAAATTTCCCAGGCAATTCACTCATCTGCGAGGAAGCGGTATAAAGCTCCCGGATTTCAATACCCGACGTAGTAGTGATCTTTTTTTCCATATCTAAAACAGTTGTTGGACGTCCTTTTTAATTAGTTCCAGAGCGGACACATAGGGATCCGCAGAAATCAATGTCATCTGTTGCAGCACCTTTTTCCCAAGCGCTATTCCATCTTCACTATCAGAGAATCCTCTGGCAGCATTATTGATCATTGTTAATGTGTTCTCTTTCAATTCAGCCACAATTTGCCATATCACAGGGTTAACATATAACTGCTGAGATACATTATGCTGAAATTCAGACCTGATTTCATGACACAGAACAGCCTGCATTTCAGAAACCGTTAAACCATGCTGATGCAATCTTAAGAACAAATTAGGAGGATTAATCCGCTCAATAAAAAGTATCAACCGCTCATTAGCCTGCAACCTTAGCATTAATAACTGCGACCGGTCGTCTTTTTTTACTTCCAAAGATTTAAGTTTCAAATACTTCTCAATATCTTGCTTTATCAAAAAATAGCCAACTACCACAGCACAAGAACCCGCAGCACCAAACCTTAAAATATCCACTATAAGATCTTTTATATCCATTCAGTTTTGTTTATATATGGTAATAATTAGACATCTACCTCAACAAAAGTGTGCAAATTATTTATCTTTACAGGAACCAAAGAATACAAAACTGTTTTAATCCGTTTGAGAGATTTGGAATATATCAATACAATATGAGTACGATAACAGAGACAACATTTGCACCAGTCACTTTTACAGAAGGTGCAGTCAAGGAACTTTTTAAACTAAGAGACCAGCAAGAAATTTCTGAAGACTTCGGACTACGTGTCGGAGTTGAAGGCGGCGGCTGTTCAGGGATGAGCTACGTACTTGGCTTTGACCAAAAAAAAGAGGGCGACCAGGAATTTATTATAGATGGGATCAAAGTATTCATGCATAAAGCACACCAAATGTACCTTTTAGGAATGCAGGTAGACTGGCAGGATGGATTAAATTCAAGAGGTTTTACATTTAGTAATCCCAATGCAAGTAGCACTTGTGGTTGTGGATCAAGTTTCTCAGTTTAATAAATAGTAGTGTAACATTATAAGTAGTCTCGTTGTCTTAACAGCGGGACTTTTTATTTTTATACCTTTATAACCACCTTATATCCAACAATGACCTACGCTGAAAACGTCAGACTTGCCATTCAATCCATAAAAAGTAATCGTTTACGCACATTACTTACCGCATTGATCATTGCTATCGGATTATCAGCGTTGGTGGGCATCCTGACTACATTGGATGCAGTGAAGAAAAGCATGACCGATGCTTTCTCCAGTATGGGTGCGAACTCATTTACGATCAGAAACAGAGGAACAGGCATTAGAATTGGTGGTGGTGGTAAGCGTCCAAAACCATTTCGTGCCATCAGATATGAAGACGCGATTACGTTTAAAGAAAGATTAAATACACCAGCAAAAGTTGCAATCAGCGTGTTTGCAAGTGGAGGTGCTACCGCAAAATACGGGACAGAAGTCACCAATCCAAACATTAACATTCAAGGTATTGATGAAAACGGTCTAAATTCTCAGGGACTGGACCTTGCATTAGGCAGAAATTTTAGCCTTAGCGAAGTACTGTCAGGCAACAACCTTTGCATTATAGGCAGCGAGATCAAAGAAAAACTTTTTAAGACCAAGGATCCCATAGATAAAGTGATCAATGTAGGGAATAGCAGGTTAAAAGTAGTAGGTGTACTTGCATCAAAAGGGCAAAGTATGGGCTTTAGCGGAGACCGGTCTGTGTATGTTCCATTATTAAAAGCCAAGCTGATCAACGCAAACTCCAACCCATCCTATACAATTACGGTAATTGTGCCCAACAATGACCAGATCGAAAACATCATAGGCGAGGCCACCGCCGAATTCAGAAATATCAGGAAAGTAAAAATTTCTGAACCTAATAATTTCGAAATCACCAAGAGCGATGCAGTAGCACAGTCCTTATTTGAGAACCTGGCATTTGTTGTAATAGGCGGAGTATCAATCGGTGTGATCACTTTGATCGGTGCATCCATAGGCCTGATGAATATAATGCTTGTATCAGTCACGGAAAGAACAAGGGAAATAGGCATAAGAAAAGCCATAGGAGCAAATCCCGCCGTTATCAGAAAACAGTTTCTTATAGAAGCAGTAATGATCTGTCTCATTGGGGGGGCTTTTGGGATACTACTTGGCATTGGAATCGGCAACCTGGTATCGTTTTCAATGGGTGGTTCCTTCATCATACCCTGGGAGTGGATCATGGGCGGCTTCACGCTGTGCGTAATAGTCGGAATTATCTCCGGGTATTATCCAGCTAAAAAGGCTTCAAAATTAGATCCTGTTGAAGCACTGAGATATGAATAAAAAGAGGCTAAAATTAGCCTCTTTTTAGCTCCTTTATCTGCCATGATATTGAGTCTCATAATATGCCTGATAATTTCCCGAAGTCACATTATTAAGCCATTCCTCATTTTCCAGATACCATTCAACCGTTTTAGTCAATCCCTCTTCAAACTGAAGGCTCGGTACCCAGCCGAGTTCCTTTTGCAACTTAGTCGAATCAATCGCATACCGAAGATCATGGCCCGCCCTGTCTGTCACAAAAGAAATCAGCTTGGCCGATTCTCCTTCACTCCTGCCCAGCTTCTGGTCCATGATCCTGCACAGCAAAAGAATAAGATCAATATTCTTCCACTCGTTATGTCCTCCAATATTATAGGTTTCACCACTTTTAGCTTGGTGGAAAATAACATCAATAGCCCTTGCATGATCTTCTACCCATAACCAATCACGTACATTTTCACCCTTACCATATACAGGCACTGGTAACCCGTTCTTGATATTATTGATGGCAAGAGGGATCAATTTTTCAGGAAAATGATGCGAACCATAATTATTCGAGCAATTAGAAATAACAACATCGATCCCATAGGTGTCATGATAAGCCCTAACGAAATGATCAGAAGAAGCTTTTGATGCAGAATAAGGGCTATGTGGATCATAAGCCGTAGTCTCTGTAAACATTCCTGTCTCACCAAGAGCACCATAGACTTCATCTGTAGACACGTGATAAAATCGTTTGCTTCCATAACTTCCCTTCCAGTATTCCCTTGCAGCATTCAACAAATTCACCGTACCGATCACATTGGTCATCACAAACGCCGTCGGATCTGTAATCGACCTGTCTACATGGGATTCTGCAGCCAAATGAACTACCGCATCAAAATCTTCCTTTTTAAAAAGCGCATTAATTTGAACAGCATCCGTAATATCAGCCTTCACAAAACTATAATTAGAAGACTCCTCAATATCCCTTAAATTGGCAAGATTACCTGCATAGGTCAGCTTATCAAGGTTTACAATCTGATATTCGGGGTAGTTGGTAACAAACCTCCTTACCACATGAGAGCCAATAAATCCTGCTCCGCCCGTAATTAAAATTTTCTTCATAGTATTATATCACCTTTGGCAATTCAAGTTCTCCAGCTTCAACAGCTGTTTCACTGGAATAAACCTTATTTAACAATAAATTAACAGATTCTTTCAAATCAAATTGAAGATCTTCATGCATTTTATAATACCTATTTAATAAAGTCCGGGTGGTCTTCACGAAATAAATATTCAGTTTTCCAATAAATCTATATTGGGAAGAGAAGACTCCTTCTCTAAAGTTCAGCGGAATAGTGTTCAATAAATGCAGCCTGAGTTCCATTTCAGTCTCAACATCCCTGGTAACTTTAAAATGATGATTGATATTACCATTCAATCCCCTCATTACAGATAAAACTTGCCCGGGATTACATTTTCTTTCATTAAGCAACGATTCAATATTTGTATCGATCAGTCGTTTCAATTTCTCAGATCTATCCACAAGATCCTGCTCGTTTTCCAGCAACCTAAAATGAAGATGCTCGGTCAATACCTTATCCTTTGCAATCAAGCGCAATAAAAGCTTGTCCTTTTCCCTTTCAGGAAGGGATTTGATCTCTTCTTTCAAGTCCTTATGCGCACTCAACAACATTCAAAAAGGGTTATCTCTCAAATATTTCTCCCAGTTCCAGGCAGAAGACATCATTTCCTTCAAACCCAATTCCGCCGTCCATCCAAGCACCTTAGTCGATTTGGTCACGTCACCCCACACCTTTTCTACATCTCCATCCCTCCTTGGTCCAATAGTATAATTCAGTTTCTCCCCGGTAGACCTTTCAAAAGCATCAATTACCTGTAGCACAGTAGAACCTTTACCGGTGCCTAAGTTAAACACCTCATAATTTCCATGCGCTTTATCGTCCTCCAGTCTTTTCACCGCGGCAACATGAGCCTTAGCCAGATCCACCACATGAATATAATCTCTGACCGCACTACCATCAGGTGTATCATAATCATTGCCAAACACAGTAATTGGACCACGCTTGCCAATAGCCGACTGGGTAATAAAAGGCACGAGATTTTGTGGTATACCGATCGGAAGCTCCCCGATCAACGCAGAAGAATGTGCCCCGACAGGGTTAAAATATCTCAGAGAAATCACCTTCAAAGAAGGAACAACGGCACAGGTCTCCTGCAAAATTTCCTCAGCAATCTGCTTGGTATTACCATAAGGTGACTCAGCTTTCTTAGTAGGTGCTTCTTCCGTAACAGGCAACACATCAGGTTGCCCGTAAACAGTACAAGAAGAAGAGAACACAAGTTTCAGCGAACTGTCAAAGGCATTGATCAAGTTGATCAAAGAATAAAAATTATTTCTGTAATATTTCAAAGGTTGCTGTACAGATTCTCCAACAGCTTTAAAAGCTGCAAAATGGATTACACCAGAAATATCACCATGCCGCAAAGCAAAATCCCTAACTTTCTCCTCATCACAAAGATCCAGTTCAGCAAACTCAGGTCTTACACCAATTATCGATTCGATCTGATCTAAAATCTTTGGATTCGAATTTGAAAGATTATCAACAATTACAACCTCATATCCCGCATTATGCAATTCCACTACAGTATGTGAACCAATAAAACCAGTACCACCAGTTACCAATATCTTAGACATCCCCGTTATTACCGATTAAATGTTGCAAAATCTTTATGCTCCTTATTTGTAAGCGCCTCTTTAGGCAAGGATTTAAAATACTCATAAGTGATCTTTAAACCTTCCTCTCTACTCACCTTTGGCTCCCAGCCCAAAATCTCCTTAGCCTTGGTAATATCAGGTCTGCGTTGTTTTGGATCGTCCACAGGAAGATCTCTCAATACTAGTTTCTGCGATGTCCCCGTAAGCTTTATAATCTCTTCACCAAATTGCTTGATGGTGATTTCATCCGGATTTCCGATATTGACCGGCTGTGCATATTCACTATGCAATAACCTGTATATTCCCTCGACAAGATCATCAACATAACAGAATGATCGGGTCTGAGACCCATCGCCAAATACAGTCAAATCCTCTCCACGCAAAGCCTGGCCTATAAAAGCAGGCAATACCCGGCCATCATTCAGTCGCATCCTTGGACCATAAGTATTAAAAATTCTGACTATCCTGGTTTCAACACCATGAAAAGTATGATATGCCATTGTCATCGCCTCCTGAAAACGCTTCGCCTCATCATAAACACCCCTCGGACCAACTGGATTTACATTGCCCCAGTATTCCTCTGGCTGGGGATTTACACTGGGATCACCATATACCTCAGAAGTAGAAGCGATCAGCATCCTTGCACCCTTATTTTTCGCAAGGCCCAGTAAATTGTGGGTACCAAGAGATCCTACCTTCAAAGTCTGAATGGGTATTTTTAAATAATCGATAGGACTGGCAGGAGATGCAAAATGCAGAATATAGTCAAGTTCCCCCGGCACGTGTACAAATGTAGACACGTCATGGTGGTAAAACTCAAAGTTTTCAAGCTTAAATAAGTGCTCAATATTCTGAAGATCACCGGTAATAAGATTATCCATTGCAATAACATGATAATCCTCCTTAATAAATCTGTCACACAGGTGAGAGCCCAGGAATCCTGCAGCTCCGGTAATTAAAACTCTTTTTCTTTCCATTAATTTACCAGTTTACGGCCAAAACTGTCATGAAGGAACCAGTTCTGTGATAGCTAATTTATATATTAAATACGATTTGATTTTTTATTCAAGTATCTTCGGCTAAGATAATAAATAAACAATAAAATGCTTTGGGTTTATAACACAGCAATTCAACTTTATGGACTCATTATTTACCTGCTTTCAAAGTTCAATAAAAAAGCCGCGCTATTTATTAGCGGGCGAAAAAATATTTTCAGTGATATTTCAAAAAAAATAGATCCGGAATACCGTCATATATGGTTTCATTTCGCCTCCCTTGGCGAATTTGAACAAGGAAGGCCTCTCCTGGAAGGCATAAAAACACAATATCCGGATAAACGCATTGTCATCACCTTTTTTTCACCCTCAGGCTACGAAATCAGAAAAAATTACCCACTGGCAACAGGTATTTTTTACCTGCCACTCGATACTCCTTCCAATGCTGAAGAACTGATCCAAAAATTAAATCCGGAGATGGCCATCTTTACCAAATACGAATATTGGTATCACTACTTCAAAACCCTGCACAGAAACAAAATCCCCCTCTTTATCATTTCCGGGATTTTCAGAAAGGAGCAGATCTATTTCAAATGGTATGGCGGTTTCAACCGCAGCATGCTGAATTTTGTGACCCATTTCTTCTTACAAAATGAAGAAAGTAAAACACTGCTCCAAACGCTGGGGATCCAGAACACAACACTTAGCGGCGATACCAGGTTTGACAGAGTTGCGAAAAATGCATCAGCCCCAAAATCCTTTGAACAAGTAAAAAACTTCTGCGGCGACGCACCGGTATTTGTAGCAGGTAGCACCTGGCCTCCCGATGAGCAGCTATTGGCACAACTCAGCCAGGCGTACTCCGATTGGAAACTGATCATTGCCCCACATGAAACAGATCCCGCACATATCTCTGACCTTCAGAAACTCTTCCCGGACTCAATAAAATATTCCGAATTAATATTAACATCAAGCAATCAGGTACTCATTATAGATAACATAGGACTATTATCCTCACTCTATCAATATGGCCGTATTGCCTATATTGGAGGCGGGTTCGGTACAGGCATACACAACACGCTGGAGGCAGCAGCGTTCGGAATTCCAGTGATCTTCGGACCCCGATATGAAAAATTCCAGGAAGCAAAAGACCTTATCTCCCTGCAAGCAGCCATTAGTATAAATGACAAACGGGAACTCCAGCAAGCATTTGAAAGGCTGAATGCAAGCAAAACCGCGGGAGGTTATGCCAAAGATTATATAAAAGCAAAAACAGGATCGACCAGGAGGATCATCGAACACCTGCAACAATACTTTAATTAACCGCCAATTTCACCAATGCTTCAATAAACCTCGGACTATCATTTAAACTTTCCACCAACTGTACATGCTCTCCCCCCAAAGCCCTGAACTCCTCATGATACTCCACAGTGATCTCATAAAGAGTTTCCAGGCAATCTGCCACAAAAGCCGGGCTGAAAACCAGCAATCTTTTCTTACCTTCAGCCGCCAGACGCTTCAGCACATCCGTAGTATAAGGCTGTACCCAAGGTTCCTTGCCAAGACGGGATTGGAAGCAAACCGTATAATCTTCCCGTGGAATACTCAGTTTTGAAGCGATCAATCTTGCAGTATTGTATCCTTGCGCAGAATAACAGAATTTATTGATATCGTTCAGATTATCACAACAGCCCTCCTTTTTAAGACAATAGTGACCTGTATGATCACATTTCAGGATCTGTCGTTCAGGAAGGCCATGAAAACTAAACAAGACATGATCATAAGTTTCAGGTTTATATTTCCGGGCATTTTCAGCGAAAGTCTCAATAACCAGATCATTGTCATGAAAAGAGTTGACAAAAGATACCGGTGGTACAGTAGGCCACTTGCTCAGAATTTCCATCACACTCTGTATCACTGAGCCCGTGCTGGCAGACGCATACTGGGGAAATAAGGGGATAACCTTTATACTTTCAACCAACCCCGCCTTCATACGTTCCAAAGCAGCTAAAATAGACGGATTTTGATAGCGCATAGCCAGTTCAACATGATAATCATCACCCAATTTCCGCTGCACCTCTGCCGCCTGGATCTTACTAAAATAAAGCAAAGGAGAACCATTCTCGTCCCATATCTCCTTATAAAGCTTTGCAGTTTTAGGACTTCTAAAAGGCACGATAATCCCCTTAACAAGCAAGGTACGATTAAACGCACCAATGTCGATCACCCGTTCATCCATTAGAAACTGGTCCAGGTATTTACGGACGTCCCCGACTTCCGGACTATCCGGAGTTCCTAAATTCACTAACAATACACCCTTTTTTCCCATAACAATGGCGTGAAATTAATTGATTATCCGATTGAACACACAAAAGAGAAACTAAATTACTTTTTAATGATTGAGGAGAAAAGCCTTCACCTCCTCCATCAGCCACATAGGGCTCGAAGTGGCCCCGCATATCCCGACCCGGTCACCCGGGCTGAACCAACTAAAATCAATCTCATCTATCTGGGAAATGAAATAAGAATTCGGATTGTATTTTTTACAGACATCATAAAGCACCTTGCCATTAGACGATTTTTTACCCGAGACAAAAATGATCTTGTCATAATTTGCAACAAACTTTTCCAGATCAGTGTATCTGTTTGAAACCTGCCGGCAAATGGTATCGTTGGCTTTTACATCATATCCTCTGTCAATCAGTTCATCTCTGATCTGGTAAAATTTATCCGTACTTTTAGTCGTTTGGCTATATAAAGTAAATTTTGCAGGAAGTGCCACATCATCCAGCTCTTTGATATCCTGAAATACCAGCGCTTTATTGTCGGTCTGTCCCTGCAATCCAACAACTTCCGCATGACCATGCTTTCCAAATATCAGGATCTGTTCATCATCATCATAAGAATTCTTGATCCTGTTCTGCAGTTTGAGTACCACAGGACAAGAAGCATCGATCAAAGTCAGGTCATTCTCCAGAGCAAGCTGATAAGTGGCCGGAGCCTCTCCATGTGCCCTGATCAAAACCTTCTCATGGTGTAATCCCCTCAATCGATCATGATCTATGATTCTCAATCCTTTGTCAGTCAATCGTCTCACCTCCTCATCATTATGCACAATATCACCAAGACAATATAAATACCCCTCCCTATCCAGAATATCTTCAGCCATGTCAATAGCGTAAACCACTCCAAAACAAAAGCCGGAGCCCTTGTCAATCGTTACCTTCAAATCGTATTTCTGCATTAGCACACAAATAATTGACCATACAAAATTACACAAAAAGTATTTTACATTCTCATTTTATGTCTTATGATTGCCAAGCTCACGGTCGATCCATACTTTCAATATAGAAACAGTCACCATCAACATTTGCAAAGGATGTAATAATACATTAACAAAAGGATTCTGTGCAGTCAGAAACGACACCATGATCCTGCTGAGAAAGATCAGTCCAAACGGCAACAAGAGAAAAGCAGGCTCAAAATTGAAAATCATTATTACAGGAGCAGCAATCAGCATGATCAGGTAGAACAAAACAGCAAAATAATTATATCCAAATATGCGGAGAACCGACTTTCCGGCAATAGTAACTCCGGCATCAACATCCTGATAAACAAACTTATTGCCCAGCAAAATCTCAGACCGGTATCCAAGTTGCTTCAACTGCTTCATAACTTCCATCGGTAGCCCGACCCTGCCGCCTATATCCTGATCCATATATGCCCTAAAAGCGAGGGCATCAAAAAACATGCAGTCCTGACCTGACACAGAAAAAGCAGGATGACTCAGCAGGGAGACCAACTTCAAGGGAAAGATATTAATCAGTACAAAATCAGCAAGCGGGGCAAGACAATAGTCCCGGAAAGTTCTGAACCTCCTGTTCGGGACAATGCTCAATAGTCCAAGGCCATAGACCTTTGACCTGTGAATCAGATTATCGATCATACCCTTTTTCACAGACACATGATCAGAAAGGAACAAAAAGTACCTGCCTGTGCAGGCAGAAAGCACAGCCTCCAGGGTCTCATCCGGATGCTTTATAAATATCTCCGTATGCTCATAGGCAACCTCTTCCCTGATATCGCGAACCTGTTCAGCTACCTCTCCGCGCCCACCAAACACAATAACAGAAACAACATCATGATAATGCCTGCCATAATACCCCAATTTAGGATTTGACAAAAAATTAAACAATGTCACCGAAAATCTCAGTACCAGGAAAATAAGGGAAGCATAAATAAAGCCGATCATTCTAGCTCAGATATACCCGGTCTTCTTCACCCTCCACATCCATCACCACATCTACATGCTCCTTTAATACTGTTGCAAGCTCCATCCCCACGAAATCAGTAGCAATAGGAAATATTTTATGGCTTCTGTCGACCAGCACTACTGTTCTGATCTTCTTATGCGGGGTATTCAGAAAAACACCCAAACCATAAGCCAGTGTTTTTCCGCTGTTCAGCACATCATCCACCAGGATCACTACTTTGTTCCTCCATTCCGACTCATCCAGGTCCGTATTAGCTACCAGCTTACTATTCGCTCTTTCCAGATCAATCCTCAGCATGGTCACTTTCAGTTCAGTGATTTTTGACAACACCTCCCTCAATCTCAGCGCAAGCTTATATCCCCGGTCCCAGATCCCCGCCAGCACAATTTCCTGCTCATCTAGGTTATCTTCCAGGATCTGGTAGGCAATCCTGTTAATTTTTTGCTGGATCTGCTCTTTATCGAGTATCAGTATTTGAGATTCTGCCATTAGTCAAATTCATAATTGTGCTATACAAAAGAACGATTTTAGCACTTAGGATCAAACAATTGAAAAATAATTTATAAACCATGCAACGTTTGAAATACAGGTACGTCTATTTAAAAACCTAAGCCACAAAAACCTATGAAACACTCAAACCGGATTATCGCAGGACTAGTTTTTTTAATACTATCTGTAAGCCCTGAAATATTAAACGCTCAGGAAAACCTCACAATTACAGGTTTTAATGAGATCTCAGTCTCAAGCGGTATAGACCTTTACCTGACGCAAAGCAATTCCGAAAACATCAGGATCAATGCACATCCCGATCTCCTCAAAAATGTGATTATTGAGAAACAAGGAAAGACACTAGTCATTAAATATAAAAACAATCTCAACTGGAGTAAACTGGTCAAAAACCAGGGCACTAAGGTTTACGTTAACTACAAGAACCTGCAAGCGCTTAATGCCAGTGGAGGAAGCGATGTCATCAGTCAAAATACCATAAAAACAGAATCACTGGCCCTCAATGCATCAGGAGGTTCAGACATGGAACTTCAAGTCAACGTCAAAGAGTTGGATATTCATGCCAGCGGGGGTTCAGATATCGACCTTAAAGGAAGTGCAGTCAATATGAGTGCAGCCATAAGCGGGGGGAGCGATCTCGATGCTTTCAGTCTTACCACGGAAAATGCGAGAGTAACAGCAAGCGGCGGTTCTGATGCCAATATACAAGTAACCAAGGCACTGGACGCGAGTGCAAATGGAGGAAGCGACGTCAATTATAAAGGAAACCCGGCGGTGAAAAAATCTTCAGATAAAAGCGGGGATGTCAATAAAGTAAATTAACAATTTAAGTTTAGTTTTTAGTAAATCCCTGACGGCGGATGCCTCCGGGATTTCTTATGTTCAGGCCTTTTTCTTGCGCTGATACGGATAATAAACAAAGTTAGCTCCCTCCGGGACAACCACAAATACACACATATAGTCCTCCGGCTTTTTATAATTCTTCAGAAACAGAGCCTTTTTATCCTGCTGAATGATTCCTTTCTCCACAAACTCTTCAAAAGTTGAAGCCTGTATCGTCCAGTCTGTATTCAATTCCTTACGGTCAAGTATAACCTCACCGATATTCACCACATGCTGATGCGCAATGAATATCGGAGTTGCAGAAATGCCCTCTACCATAATTTCCACCGCGACCTCTTTAATAGAATCGGCATACAATGTCAAATCCTTTTCAAGACCTACCAACGGGCTCTGCTTGCTGGCTTCAGGTTTTTCACCTTCCGGTGATTGTGGCATTAACTCTTCAATATCCATAACTTACTGACCCTTAATTAATTTCAACAATATTACATTCTCAACATGCTGCGTATGCGGAAACATATCCACAGGCTTGATCCTGGCCACCTCATATTTCTCCTTGAGCAAAGCAAGGTCACGGGCCTGAGTGGCCGCATTGCAGCTCACATACACAATCCTTTGCGCCTCCATTTCCAGCAAACGCTGAACAACATCCGCATGCATTCCAGCCCTCGGAGGATCAGTGATCACCACATCCGGCTTTCCATGTTCAGCAATAAAGTCCCTTGTAAGGATATCCTTCATATCACCGGCATAAAAAACGGTGTTTTCAATCCCGTTCAGTTTAGAATTAAACCTGGCATCCTCGATCGCAGACGGCACATACTCGACGCCAACAACCCGGCTTACAGCATCTGCAACAAAATTAGCAATTGTGCCAGCCCCGGTATACAGGTCATACACCAGTTCAGAACCATTAAATCCGGCAAACTCTTTCGTAATTTTATACAACTCATAAGCCTGATCCGAATTGGTCTGATAAAAAGACTTAGGGCCGATCTTGAACTTCAACCCTCCCATCTTCTCAAAAATATGATCCCTGCCCGCATAAGTAATCACCTCCTGATCAAAAATTGTATCGTTCTTTTTCTGATTCACGATATACAACAAAGAAGTGATCTGCGGAAAACTCTCCTTAAGGAATTCCATCATATTTTCGATCTCATTCTGAGCGATATAAGCAAAAACCACAACCACCATTACCTCTCCCGTTGAAGCCGTACGGATGATCAGGTTTCTCAGGTTTCCCTCATGGTTGCGCAGATCATAAAAACTCAGATCATTTTCCAAAGCATATGCCCTAACCAAATTCCTGATCGTATTCGATGGTTCTTCCTGCAGATAACAATGCCGCACATCCAGTATTTTGTCAAAACGGAGCGGCACATGGAAGCCCAGCGCATTCATATTCAGATCAATATCCCCACTATTCAGCCAGCGTTTGTTCGAAAAAGTAAATTCAAGCTTGTTCCTGTAGTACCTGTTCCTTGCCGAACCAAGGATCGGCTCCATACCTTCAGTATCAACCTTCGCTAAACGCTGCAAAGCAGCCTCAACACTCTTATGCTTAAACCGCAACTGAGCCTCATAATCCATATGCTGCCATTTACAGCCTCCGCAAGTACCAAAATGCTCACAAAAAGGCTCAGTCCTGAATTCAGACGGATGGGAGAGCCTTTCAATCACAGCTTCGGCAAAATTCTTCTTTTTCCTCAGCACACGCACATCAGCTACGTCACCCGGAACCGCCTTATCCACAAACACGACCAATTCGCCTGCTTTTCCGACACCTTTACCCTCCTCGGCGATGTCAATAATATTTAAATCCGGGATGACAGTTACAATCCCCGGTTTTCTATTTCTACTCATTACCGGCAAAATTAGCTAATTTTTTAGGTATCAAACCCTATCTCACAAAGATACTCAGGATAAAGCCTAAGACACCTCCTGTCAGATTAAAGGTCATATCAAACTTCTCCTCTACGTATACAGAAATCTCCAAAGTTTCTTTACTCATGGCTATACATTGATATACAAACAAATATATTCGTTTTTATACCAAAAACCAACCCGGTTCAGGGAAATAGAACAGCTATTATAAAGCTGCTTTGACCAAAAAAGGTAACAACTCTTTTTGGAAGCTCACAAAGTTCTTACGCACATCCGCGTCACTTACAGAAGTAAATGCGAAAGAAAAAACAATGCTCTTGCTGGCCTTCAGCAAAAAGGCCAGTCCCTCCTTGCGTGAAGGGTTATTTTTAAAATTATCGAGCTGCAAATAAGCCGAGAGCAGCAAAGACTCCAGTTGATCAGACAAATGCTTCAGAAACTCCTGAGAATTGGCATTCTCCCGCACAAAATCCCAACCGATAAATTCATTACAGGCCGTATAAGTCAACCTGCAAGTCTTCATGACCAAGGCAGTCAGATGATGCTGTTCATCTGCAAACTGAGCCTTATTATTCAATATCTCATGCAGGTTCAGATCAAGATAATCCATCAGGATAGCATCCAGGATCTGTTCCTTACTCTCAAAATACTTATAGATGGTAGCCTTGGCAATCCTTGCTTTCTTGGCAATCTCATTGACACTAGTCTTATGATAACCATATTTTCTGAAAAGCTCTTTAGCGGCCCTGATTATACTTTCCTTAATTTTTTCCGGTTCCATCAATTCGTCACGTGTATAGTATTTCCCTCTATGCTCACATTATAGCGCTTCAGAGACCTTTTCGCCGGAGCCTTTGCAGGACTCCCATCCTCTAAAAGAAATTTAGCCCCGGTACACTTGTCAGTCGCTGTAAAGCTCGGATCATCCAGTACAACAGCACATTTTCTGTCTGGATCCACAGTACTGCAGCGGTCATAAGACACATAGCTTCCATCGCTCTTATGGTAAATGATGAGTCCCGCAACACCATAGCCATTCACCAGAACCGCACCACCAGGGCTGCTTAAACGCAGAAACCTTGGATCAGTCAACTGCCCGGTAAAATTTACCGGCACATCAGGTATTGCCTTATCACCCTTTCCACAAGCAATCAGCAAACACAGCGGGAGCCATATGCCAATAAGCCTTTTCATAACAAAGCCGTTTTATATTGTTTCAAAAAGCGTACGTCATTTTCGGAGAAAAGACGAAGGTCTCTGATTTCAAATTTAAGATTGGCAATACGCTCTATACCCATTCCAAAAGCAAAACCGCTATATTTCTTACTATCAATCCCGCAGTTTTCCAGCACATTCGGATCTACCATGCCACACCCAAGTATCTCAACCCACCCACTATACTTACACATCTGGCAGCCATCCCCCTTACAGATAGTACATGAAATATCCATTTCAGCCGACGGCTCAGTAAAAGGAAAATAAGATGGACGGAAACGCACTTTAGTGCCCTCACCGTACAGCTCCTGTACAAAGTAGAATAAAGTTTGCTTAAGATCAGCAAAAGAAACACCCTCATCCACATAAAGACCCTCAACCTGATGAAAAAAACAATGTGCCCTCGCTGAAATAGCCTCATTCCTGTAAACCCTTCCGGGCATGATCGCCCTGAAAGGCGGCTTCCCTGCCTCCATCATACGCACCTGCACCGACGAAGTATGCGTGCGCAGTGCAATATCGCCGTGCCCGCCGCCCTTTTTGATAAAAAAAGTGTCCTGCATATCCCTGGCCGGATGCTCTTCGGGAAAATTCAAGGCAGAAAAATTATGCCAGTCGTCCTCAATTTCAGGGCCCTCAGCTACCACAAAACCCAGCTTACTGAAAATATCAATGATCTCTTTCCTCACCAGAGCCAGCGGATGCCGGGCACCCACTTCAAAACCCTCGCCAGGCAAGGTAAGATCAAGATCAGTAGCAACAGCAGACTCCCCGGCCCCACCCATATCCTTTAAAGATGAATATTTAGCCTCGGCTAGCTGTTTAAACTCATTCAGAACCTTGCCCAGCGTTCTTTTTTCCTCCGGGGAAACCGCCTTAAACTCGTCAAATATATCCTTAATGATTCCCTTGGTGCCAAGGAACCTGATACGGAACTGCTCAAGTTCATCAGCCTTATCAGTAGAAAAGGCATTGATCTCTGCAGTATACCGGGTTATTTTATCCTGTAACATGGCAACAAATATACAGCTAATTATGCAATTATATCACACCCAGCTCCCTGCCAACCTTTGAAAATGCGGCAATTGCACGGTCCAGATGAGACAGTTCATGTCCAGCTGAGAGTTGTACACGTATCCTTGCCTTACCCTGTCCAACCACAGGATAATAGAAACCAATTACATAAATACCCTCTCCCAACATCTTCGCAGCAAATTCCTGCGCCAGTTTAGCATCATACAGCATAACCGGGACAATCGGATGAACTCCATCTTTAATATCAAAACCAGCCTCGGTCATTTTTTCCCGGAAATAAGCCGTATTGCGTTCAAGCTTATCCCTGAGCTCGGTCGTTTCACTCAACAGATCAAGCACCGCTACGGAAGCACCCGCAATAGCCGGCGCAAGCGTATTGGAAAACAAATAAGGCCTTGACCGCTGACGGAGCATGTCAATGATCTCTTTTTTGCCAGAAGTAAAACCGCCTGAAGCCCCGCCAAGCGCTTTCCCCAGCGTACCGGTAATGACATCAACCCTGTCCATCACATTAAAATGCTCATGCGTTCCCCTTCCGGTCTTACCGATAAAACCTGTACAATGAGACTCATCGATCATTACCAATGCTTCATATTTATCAGCCAGCTCACAGATCTTATCCAGCGGAGCGATGACACCGTCCATAGAAAAAGCACCATCCGTTACAATGATCCTATGCCTCGCATCCTTAGCAGCAATCAGCTGCGCTTCCAGATCAGCCATATCAGCATTCCTGTACCTGAAACGCTTTGCCTTGCACAAACGAACCCCGTCAATGATCGAAGCATGGTTCAGTTCATCAGAAATAATTGCATCCTGATCATTGAACAAAGGCTCAAAGACCCCTCCGTTTGCATCAAAAGCCGCAGCATACAAAATAGTATCCTCCGTACCTAAAAACTGGGAAATCTTAGCCTCCAGCTCCTTATGCACATCCTGTGTACCACAGATAAACCGCACGGAAGACATTCCATAACCATATTTATCCACCGCATTTTTTGCAGCCTCGATCACCGCCGGATGAGACGACAGGCCCAGGTAATTGTTGGCACAAAAATTCAGGACCTCCTGTCCTGTGCTAACCCTGATCTCAGCGCCTTGTGGAGTTACAATGATCCTTTCGCGTTTATAAAGTCCATCCTGTTCAATTTGTGCCAGCTCCCGCTGCAGCACCGGCTGTAGTGTCTTATACATAAATAATTCTCATTAGTTGCATCCAAAGTTATACAAATATCATCTCACATGGTAACCCACACTAGGCACATATCAAACTTTAACACTATATTTCTGTTTTTAATACCTATGAAACATATCCTACTAACGCTAACTTACACCTTATGCACCCTTATCTGCTCAGCACAACAAGTCAAACTCAGCGGCGCGATCAGCGATGAATCAGGAAGTCCGATACCCTTCGCATCAGTATACATTAAAAATACCACCACCGGCACCTCTGCAAATGTGAATGGAAACTATGCCTTCCCAATTAGTAAAGGAACCTACACCATAATCTACAAAGCGGTAGGCTATAAACAGACAGAAAAGAACATCAGCATTATCAGCGATACCACAGCAGATGTCACCCTTTCAGAAGAAATCTATAACCTTCAGAATATCACGATAACATCAAGCGGAGAAGATCCTGCTATGGAAATCATGCGGCAAGCCATTAGCAAGCGAAAAATGCATCTGAAAGAAGTCACAGCATATACAGCAGACGTTTACATCAAAGGCGTACAAAAACTGACCGGCGCACCCAAAAGATTTTTTGGCCGGGACATCCAGAAAACACTCGAGTTGGACACCGGAAGGAAAGGTATTCTATATCTGTCCGAATCCACATCCCGGTTTGCATACCAGCAGCCAGGAAAAATCCATGAAGAAATGATCTCCTCCAAAACAGCAGGACGGAACAACGCCTTCAGTTTCAACAAAGCCTCAGACCTGCTGATCAATTTCTACGAAAACATTCTGCTGGACAATGTACTCAGTACGCGAGGCTTCATATCTCCCTTATCTGAAAACGCCTTGCAGTACTATCAGTACAAACTACTGGGGACCGCGATAGAAAACAACATCACCATCAACAAAATAGCGCTCATTCCAAAACGGGCGCACGACCCGGTATTCCGGGGCGTCATCTACATTGCCGATGACACCCACCACCTTACCAATGCAGATGTGTACCTGACCGAAAATACAGGCATTAACCTGCTGGACACCCTGAACATCTCCCAGCAATTCTTAAAAGTGGAAGACACCTACATGCCATCCAATATACATTTTGAATTCAACGGCAATGTCCTCGGATTTAAATTTGCAGGATATTATATCGGAATCTACAGCAATTACAATATTCATCCCAGCTTCCCTGAAAATTACTTCAACGGAGAGATCCTAAAGATCAACAAAGCAGTGAACAAAAAAGATTCCCTGTTCTGGCTGAACAGCCGGCCGATACCACTCACCAGAGAAGAAAGCCGGGATTACAAACGAAAAGACAGCCTTGAAGCACTAAAAGTATCCAAACACTATCTGGACTCATTGGAAAAAGCCAACAATAAATTCAACATGATCAAATTTATTGTAAGCGGCCATACGATCAACAAACGCTATGAAAAAAAATCCTACAGCTTCGACCCGCTGTACCAGAGCTTTTTTTACAATACCGTAGAAGGATTTGCAGTCAAACCAGGATTTACCTATATAAAACAGCTTGAAGACCGGAAATACTACAGCATCCGTCCGGAAGCAAGGTATGGTTTCTCCAATGAGACCCTTACCGGGATGCTCAGCGCGAACTATTACTATAACCCAGTCAAGCAAGCAAACATCAGCATTAGCGGAGGGTCAGGCATCTTCGACCTCAACAACTATGGGACCATGAGTTTGTTAGGCAATTCGATCAACTCTTTGTTCTTTGAAACCAACTTCTCAAAATTCTATAAAAAAGAATTTATCAATGCAGGTACAACAAGAGAGCTTACCAACGGATTGCTAGGTGAAATAAAAGCAGAATATTCCTGGAACACCAATCTTGTCAATAGCACCCATTTTAAAATAAAAGATCTTAAAGGCGAGGAATTTACCTCAAACAATCCCTTTACACCCGAGACGGAGACACCACTATTCCCCACCTATAAAGCACTCACACTGAGTGCCTCATTGACCTATACCATAGGACAAACTTTTATTACCCGTCCCGACGGCAAATTTTACCAGCCCGCCAAATACCCGGTGATCAGGCTGAACTACAGAAAAGGCATGAACAACCTGCTGAACAGCAATGTTGATTACGATCTGCTTTCACTTGAAATATCAGAAGAACGCATCAATGCCGGTATGCTGGGCTATTCCTCTTTTGTAGCAGGCGTAGGCAAATTCCTGAACAAAGACAAGATCTACTATCCCGAAGCGCAGCATTTCAGAGGCAACAATTCCCTGCTCAGCAAACCAGACCTCCGCAAATTCCTGTTCCTGGACTTCTACCTCTACAGTACCGACAGGCAGTATGCAGAATTTCATTACGAACACAATTTTTCCGGATTCCTGACCAATAAAGTCCCGCTGCTCAGAAAGCTAAAACTCGAAGAACTGATCGGTGCAAGCTACCTTACACAACCCATCAAAAGAAATTACACCGAGTTTTACTTTGGATTGCAGCGGCTCATCTTCCGGGCCGCCTATGGCTTTGCCTACGACGGCAACCGAAGAGTTGATCATGGCTTCAGGCTGACCTATGGCTTTTGACCATAGAACCATAATTATTTTGCAGAACCCGACAATCAGCGACATAAAAAAGGCGCTTAAAAGCGCCTTTTCCGTAAAACATTTCAATCAGGAACCTAAATCGAAAGTTTTTTCCTAATATCTGAAGGAATGCCTTTTTTATGCAGCAGAAACGCAGTTGTCTTATATTTCACAAAGTTCTTGGTCACATAAAGATAGCCTTTGTAATCGTTACTCGCACCCCATGAATTTTTAACGATATAATACTCTTTGCCATTCTGGTCTTTAGCCAGGCCAGTGATCTGCATACCATGATCATCAGTAGTCTGATAATCATCAAAAGCAGCCTGACGAAGATCAACAGTGATCTCCTTCTCCGGTTTCGGGCCATTGAACATATCCTTCAATTCCTGCTCACTCATGCTAGCCACGTCCCTGGCAGGCACATAAGCGACCCCGTTCTTCCAGCTAAAGCCCTTTTCACTTACATCTGTAGCCCATGCCACGGTATAACCACCTTTTAAAGCATTGTCAATGATCTTGGTGATGTCATCCATCTGCACATTATATACCTGATCAAAAGACCAGTTGTCTGGCACCATCAGTACCGCCTTTTTATAATAAGGAGAAGTATTAAAAGAAGAAAGTTCTACATAATCCTCAGGGTTGATGCCAACCACCTCCTTAGCAAAAGACTTGGGAGTATATTCCTTGCCCTCATAAGTAAATTTTTCAGGCACAGGCCCCATACAGGAATCGATCGTATGGATATACCGCTCTTTCCAGGAAGCATCAAAATCGCCCGACACCGCTTTCTTAAGGATCGCCTCGGTCAGTTTGTTCATCCTATCAGAAGAACCAGGGCTGCCATAATCATTGCCATTGTAAACCTCCTGAGGCAAAGCACCATATTTCGCAAACATATTGATCACATCATGACAGGCACCACCATCACCCAGGGTCAGCGCTCCGTGCATACGCACATAATTGATGCCCTTCTCCACATAAGCATTGCGAGCAGTAAAAAGATCAGCCAGATCGACGGGCTTTTTACCCATCCGGATCATTTCAGACTCCAGAAAAGAGTTGGTACTATAGCTCCAGCAGGTTCCGGACGATTTCTGGTTCTTTACAGAAGTCGCCTCCACATTGATCACAGGAGTAAAAGTAAAACTATTCTTGCTTGCATCGCTCTGATTGTTCTTCAGCGAGTTCACCAGATTATCCTGAGCAAATCCAACAGTAGCAGACAGGAGCAGGCCAGAGGCCAGCCACCACGATTTCATTGAAAATTTAGTCATTTGTATGTTCAAAAGTTAGTTAGTATAACAGAGTTTAGTATCACAGGCAAACATAATTAATTTTACGGACTATCCCAATCCACCGCCTGTAACGAATCCACTATATCAGAAGATCGGTCAAACCCTGTAAGGAATAGTAAACCAAAATTCAGCACCTTCACCCTCTTTACTTATAACACCGATCTCCCCTTGATGCCTGCGAATAATATCCGTACAGATAAACAGGCCAAGTCCAAGTCCCGGCACCCCCTGCCCCAGATCAGGATCAACACGGAAAAACTGCTCAAAAACGGCAGCCTGCTTATCCTCCGGTATTCCCATTCCACGGTCCTTAACCCTGACAATCACACTGTTTCCTTCTATACCTGCCCAGATCCTGATGTATTTTTCTCCAGGGGAATATTTAATGCCGTTAGTCAGCAAGTTATTGATGACCTGTTCAATACGTTCCCGGTCTGCATAAACAAGGAGCTCCCCTGCACTAATCTCCAGATCAATTACACTGTTTGGATAAGAAGCCTTTAGATTTGCCGCACAAAGCCTGAGCGACTCATTCAGGTCAAAATCATTCATAAGTATATGAAGGGACCCCGAGCCCGCTTTAGCACCGTCCAGCATATCCGTGATCAGGTGAAAAATCTTGTCCACCTGGGCATCCATTTTCTCTACCGTACCAACATGCGCCTGCAAGTTCTCTTTCTGCAAGTGAACCATCAAAAGCTGAAGATAAGCCTTCAGCACAGTGACAGGAGACTTCAGCTCATGCACAGCCCTGTGCACAAAGTTATCATGGCCCCTTTCATGAACGATCATTTTTTGCTGGCTCTCCTCAAGCGCCCTCAAATGACGCCTGTTCTGCAGCCTTTGCAACTGGAAACCATGAATAAGCGCAGTAAAGAAAAGCGCTTCGGCAAGATAAAGTAAAGAAGACGACAGGTTATAAGGATGCGGAACAGCCCTTGACTGAAAAAAGAACTGAAGGATAACCGTGACGATAAAACTAAAAACACTCGCAGCAAAAGCCGAACGCGCACCACCAAAACACGCACTTACAATCAGGATAATGAAAACCACCAGGTAAGGCGCAGGCATGCTACCCCTAAAAAACCAGATCTCAGCACACAGCAGCACGAGCGAGCACAACAAAGGGACAAGTATACAAAAGCCTCCCCTGCGTGAACTGATGCGGTCATCGTTCCATACCTTATCAAACAGTTGACTTCCGAGCGCAGGGAGAGATTTCAAGCCCATAAACGATCTTTTACAATAGGAAATGCAATTAAGGAATATTAATAAATAAAACCAACAAAATACATACTATTTTACCATTCCAGCCGTACCCTTACACCCTCAGGATCATTATCAAACCCCATGAACAATGTATTTGAACCCGCATCCCAAATCGTCCGCACACCATTCAAAGCGGCACCAGAACGATCAGACACTACGATCCTTCCAGGTTCCCGCGGCAACAAGACCCGCATGCTGTTAACCGTATTGACCGGGCTCCTGCAAACAAAAGAATATGCCTTTGAAGACCTTTGCTCATCATAGATCCGTGATGCAGCAGCAAGCACCGCCGGTCTGGACCGGTCAACAACCCTGTTCAGGTTAAACAAAAAACCCTGTTCACCCGGATTGACCACCTTTTCAGGTAAAACCGGCAACTCGGGGTCAAAAAGATCAATAACCGGACCTTTAATACGAAAAGGCCGGGCATCAGGAAGCTCATCCATAACAGCCACAATATCATAAGCCCCGCGCGACAAATAAAGATTGTCCTTAAACACCAGCTTACCCGCTTTTGCATCCACCTCATAAGCCTGTCTCAAAGTTTTCAGGAATTCCGCATCACCCCCGGCATGAAGTACAAACTCCTTCGGATCCTGGCGGATCACATAGACAGCACCCTTACCAGAAGCAAGCCTTTTGCCCGGCACAGCCTTGACCCCCAACAAACTAAAAAGATGCTCAGAAGGCACCTCAAAAGAAAGCCCCTTCGTATTCCACCATTCCAGCACAGACTGGTAAGGATCATTGTCACTACCGCAATACACCAGCACCCCGCCAGCCTTCACCCAATCCGCAATATGACGGTGAACCTCAGCAGCAAACGGCTTCATATTGGCATAGCTCATCACCAGCACACTGATGTCCTTCAAAGTATGCTCAAACCCAAGATTCTCCATGTGCACAGTCTGCACCGGCACCCCGTTTTTCAACAAAGGCAGTGTCTGTCCGTAGAAATTGGAAAACTGCGGATCATCATAACCCTTATGCAGCGGAAACCGCTGGAACATGAGGCTATTGCCCATCAGTACACCAATCCCGTTGACACCAGTTACCCTATCCTTCGCAAGCGGCATGTCATTGAGCGCATTGACCATCACCTGCATCTGCGTCGAATAATACTTCGGGATCAAAACCTCTTCCTTACTGTTGGCCAGTTTGTATGGGCGGGTATAAATGCGTTCCGGCCAGGGCATCACCTCATAATTATTGACCATAGGATACAATAACTTTGCCGTGAACGTAGCCTGGTAGTTACGCTTATAATCACCCCAATCTCGCGGCCAGTCCTCGATCGGGTCCGTCAGAAAAAACATTTTCCTACCGGTAGGCGCAGTCATAGACACCATCGAACCGTATTCCAGGAAAGCATTTTCAAAAACCCGCTCCTTCTGCTTTCCGTCATAAAAAGTCGCCTCCCTGGAAGTACCCGTCCATACCTGTGCAATATAGCCATCAATACCAGGCAAAGAAGCGAGGCTAGCCTCCGGACTTACAATCCGCCATGAAGCATAATTGACCAGCGAATGCGTAGCAATAAACACCTTGACATCCAAGCCCTTACTTTTACCATAAGACTTGGCATATTCAGACACCTCCCTGATCGCATTGTAGTACAGCTGGTACTTCAGCTTGTTAGACAAATAAGTATTTTCAGCCGACTCATGCTGCGGGCGCCAGTCAAAACCATAGAACCGCTTCCACTCCTCTTTAAAAACCTCACTGTAACCAGCCCTGGCCCAAAACTCCGGCTCCTCCAGGAAAATAGAAGTAATGCCCGCATCAATCACCTTTTTGACGATGGCAGTCTTCATGTATTCCAGAAACGACTTCACCGGAACAATATAAGGCACACCGCCCCCGTGCCAGATCACCTTGCCATCCTGTTCCATCTGGCCGATATCCTGATGGTTCTTACCATCCCATTTGCCCAGAAAATAATCCTGGTACTCACCCCAGGCAATCCCGGTCATAAAATGGGTCTTGTAACCATGATCCCGCCAGCCTTGCACCCGTTGCTCAAAAGTCAAGTTCTTTCTGTCGCCGGCGCCATAAACAATAGCAATGTCAGAACGCACATCAATCTCAGGCCTCCATGGACTGCCCGTCTGGAATGCCGTCTTCTCCTGTGCCATACAGGTACCTGCAAGCAGACAACCCGCAGCGGCCAAATAAATTCTTGCCTTCATGCCACTATTTCCTGGTCAGTGAACGGATCAGATCAGTCTCCTCTTTCTTATAAGGCGAACCATCCTTTCTAAAGATCTCGTGAAACCAAAGTTCCGGATCAGAACCATCCTTGATCGGTTCATCCCAGGCATATTTGGTATTGGTCTTGCCATCGACCAAACCCCAGTTGATGGCGATGATCTTTTGCTGCTTCAGCATCGGCAATATGGTCTGGAAAGTACTGCCGTTACGGCGCGCCATATATTCCGTACAGATCAGCGGCCTCCCGGTCTTCTTCAATTCATCAATACGCTTCTGATGTGTAGCCGCAACATCATAGCTGTGGTAGGTGATCACATCACTGTTGGCCACCTGAAAAGCATTCAGTTCCTTAAGATTATCATCCCAGACACCGGCAGACACCGGCTGAGAAGGATTGACCTCCCTTGCCCACTCAAAAACCGCCTTCAGCAAAGGAAGAGAATTGCTGCCATTACCCGAATTGCCCGGCTCGTTGTACAGATCCCAAAGAAGAATCCGCTTGTCCATCGCAAAAGTCTTCAGCACATCCTGAACATAAGTTTTCAAATAACCCCATTGATTGGGATCATCATGCACCGGTTTGAAAGGACTCCTCACCCAACCGGAATTGTGCACCCCAGGTTTCGGCAAAGGCTGTTTGCCAACAGCCCCGTCAGCATTCCAGCAATCATCAAAAAAGACAAACAAAGGTTTAATGTGATGTTTGTCAGCGATTGTCAAAAAAGTATTCATTCTTTGCTTAAAACTCTCAGGATCCTGCTTCCAGGCCATATCATGCAAATAAACACGCAGTGTAGTAAGACCAATGCCCTGGGCCCAGCCAAGCTCTTTATCGATCTCCTCGGAATTAAAAGTATCTTTTTGCCAGAACTCCAGCTGATTGATGGCAGAAGCAGGCGTATAATTTGCACCTGCCCTCCAGGGTTCGGCAGCATACCAGTCATTTGCTTTTTTTACAGACCAGCGCTGGCCAGATTGCGCAAAAGCAGGGTTAAAGACCCCGGCAGCAAGGCCGCTCAGCAAGAAAAATAACAGCCCTGTTAAGGCAGGTAAAAATTTGTACTTCATAAAGGTATTCATTTGGTTGTTCAGGATGAAGATAATAAAATCCTTTAAAGTTTTAATAAGAAAACATAATGTAAGTATCTTGCCGTCAGATAAAACAGTACCAGACAAATCAACCAGCAAACAAGTGAAAAAGCTATCCCATCTCCTCCTGATCGCAATATCCATGCTTTCACAATATTCCTGTGCCCAACCAGGTAAAAAAACAACCGGAGAATACATGAAAATTGCCGACCAGATGGCAAAAGACGGCAAATACAAACAAGCCGCCGCAGCGCTGGATGAAGTCACAAAAACCGGCATCACCCTGCCGCCGGAGATGCTCTATGAATATGCGCGCACATACGCCAAAGCAGGAGACAGGACAAAATCGGTGTCAATACTTGATCAGGCAATAACCAGAGGCTTCTGGGCCATCAATACGATCAAAGACGATGGCGAATTAAAAAATGCATTGGGCAGCACTAAAGTAGACAGTATCCTGACCAGGATCCGTTCCATCACCGCCCCCTACCTGAGCGGCAAAGCCGTACTGACCCGCGAAGAAAAAAAATCACTCATCGATCTGGCAGAACGAGGTTTGCAGACACACTATTTCAATACCACTCTGGCACATGAAATGTCAGCAGAACTCAGGCGAATGTTCAATAACGGGTCATTTGATCATATAGATACCCTGACTGCTTTCAGCGACACACTGACCAGTTACCTTCGCAAAAAGACCAGCGACAAGCACTTCTACATCGGCCTGGACTACGGCGCAATAGCAGAAAGAGTACCCAATCTCAACCTGACCACGCCAGAAGAACGCAACTTTGGCTTTCGCGAAGTAGCCGTACGCGAAGGCAATATCGGGTACATCCGCTGGGATGAATGCATCGCAGGACCAGAAGCCTATAAAACCGCGCAAAGCGCACTGACCTTACTGCGCAATACCCGCGCCATCATCATAGACATTAGCGGCAATGGCGGCGGCAACGGAGAAATTTCCACATTCCTGTACCATTACCTCTTCAAGCCGGAAGACAAGCGCTTCGAGACCCTGCTGATCAAAAAATGCAAAGGAGAAACAGAATGGCACCGCAGCGAGCCACCTGTAGAACCACTGCCAGGCGGACCTGACCTTGGGGACAAACCAGTATATGTAGTCACGTCCGGCGATACATTCTCTGCTGCAGAATACTTTGCATTCATGATGAAAGAATTAAAAAGAGCCACCATCATCGGGAAAAATACCGGCGGGGGCGGAAACCCGGTAAGCCTGGCAGGCGACGGCAAGTTTATGATGTATGTGCCCACATGCCAGATCACAACAAATGAAGGCAAATCCCTGGAAGGCAAAGGAGTAGCACCAGATATCGAATTCCATACAGAAAACTGGGAAAAAGAACAAATGGATGTTGTCAATGCCGACTTGAAGAAAAAAGAAAAACTATAGCCCCCCGTTAAACCTTCAGCTTAGTTACTGTAGGCTGTCTGCAGTTGCATGGATAAATGACAAAAGCTCACGGCACAACCCGTGTATTTCTTCCTCTGTGTTGTAGTAATGAAGCGATGCACGAACCAGCGTCGACAACCTGTTATTGTCCATATAAATGGGCGTTGCCTGCTGTCCGCCAACGGAAACATTGATTCCCCGCTCAGCCAGTTTTGTTTTAACATCTGCGCTGTCGATGCCTTTCAAAGAGAAAGTAACGATACCACTTAAATTCTGCCCTGCATCATGTATATAAACCCCCGGTATATCTGCAAGCATCCTTCTGGTCAATTCTGATAAGTAAATAATGCGTTCCCAGATGCGGTCTAATCCGATACTAAGCGCATATTCAACCGCCTTACCAAGCCCAAGCGTAAGCGCCCGGCTTTTTTCATAAAGTTCGAACCTGCGGGCATCATCCCTCAATTTGTAGCCGGACAAAGAAACATTACCGGCCGCCAGGAAATCTAACAAAACAGGCTTCAGACTATCCTGGCTAGCTTTTTTCACAAACAAAAAACCAGTTCCTCTGGGTGCTCTCAGGTACTTACGCCCTGTAGCAGACAGCATGTCACATTTTATCCTTTTTACATCCAAAGGCATCTGGCCGGCACTCTGACAGGCATCCACCAGGTACAATATCCCATGCCGCTCTGCAATATCCCCTATTTCCTCCACCGGCAGCACACTCCCACCTGAAGAAGAAACATGCGTTACAGCAATCAGCTTAGTTTTACCAGTAATTGCCTTTTTAAGTTCATCAATCTGAAAGTCACCATGAGCATCATTAGGAATTACCCTCACCTTTATCCCATCCTTCCTTTGCATATCAACCAAGCCGATCAGGTTGGTCACATATTCCATCTCAGTAGTGATAATTTCATCACCGTATTCAAATGACAAGCCTTTAAAAGCAGTGCCCCAGGCTGCACTGGCATTTTCAAATATGGCAATCTCTTCTCGCTCTGCATTGAGCATCCGGGCAATCCTATCGTAGACACCATTGATCTCATCAATATACTTTGCCTCGGTCTCGTATCCGCCAGCCATAGCTTCTTCTCTCAAATAATCAACGACAGTATCAACAACAACATCCGGCGGCAGAGAAGAACCCGCATTGTTGAAATGAATCCGTTCAGTACAACCCTTCGTCTGCGACCGGATCAGAGCAATATCGCTCTTAAGTAACACATCTTTCATAAATCGTTAACTTGGGTAAGCTAATTTTTGGTGATGTCTTGTATTATTTATTAAATGATAACAAATCCTTTTCATCAATGTTTATGGCGTCAAATCCGTCAAGTTTCATTTCGGTAGGGTTAGCAATAGTCCCCGAGCTTGATCAGTTGGAGCAAAACCTCTTCAGTCTCGTCTTTCAGTTCTTTTACGGTCACTCGGCTAATTACTATTCCCCCGTTAAAGGTATATAAATTCCGCTAAAGTAACTTATTTATCTCCGCGATTGATTTTGGTTTGTCTTTATATACGCTATCATCACCAGATGCTTTCTTTCCTGATAGGGATCTTCATCGTATCAAACAGGGATCAACTAGGGGGTTGGTTGGTTCTGAAGGCTCGCAGATCCCTGTTTCATTCCATGTTGTGCCTCAGAAAAAAAGGTATCAGATTTGCTTAATTTCCTACCGATGAAAACAAATTATACAGATGAAAAAACTAGTGGTCCTTACAGGAGCAGGCATCAGCGCTGAAAGCGGACTGAAGACCTTCCGGGATGCTGACGGTCTTTGGGAAGGGTACAACATTGAGCAAGTGGCTACTCCTGAAGCCTGGCGCTACAATCCCGTGCTGGTACAGCAGTTTTACAACGAACGCCGAAAGTCGGTACTGGAAGCACAACCGAATGAGGCACACAAGACCCTCGCCAGGCTACAGGATCATTTTGAAGTGGACATCATTACGCAAAACATTGACGACCTGCACGAACGGGCCGGCTCGAAAAATGTATTACACCTGCATGGTGTGATCACCAGGTCACAATCCGATGCCGACCCGGAACTCACTTATCCGATAGCAGGCTGGGAGCTCAAAATGACCGACCTTTGTGCGCATGGCCTTCCTTTGCGCCCGCATGTGGTCTGGTTTGGGGAAGAGGTGCCCAACCTGGCTCCCGCGGCAGAAATTTGCAGGCAGGCAGATTTTTTTGCGGTGATCGGCACCTCACTGGCAGTGTACCCGGCAGCGGGGCTTACCAATTACGCACCGGGGGAAGCGATGAAATACATCGTTGACCGCAAGATCCCGCATTTGAGGGGAAATTTCAGGAAGATCGAAGCCCCGGCGACCATTGGAGTACCAATGATGGCTGCTGAGTTGCTTTCCTGAAAAATTTCTTATCTTTGCAGCGCATTAAACGCCGTTTGCACCGGTATCAATGAACAATGACACAGTATCAGACTTTACTTTACTATTGCTATAGTCCTATAGCTGAGGCAGAACAATTTGCTGCCGACCACCTTGCCTTTTGCAAATCCCTGAACCTTGTGGGCCGTATTATCGTAGCGGATGAAGGGTTGAACGGGACCGTATCCGGTACAGAGGAAGCATGCGAAGCCTATATGGCCGCAGTTAAGGCCGACGAGCGCTTTGCAAAGACCGATTTTAAGATCGACGATGTTGCAGAACCCTCCTTCATCAAAATGCATTGCCGATATAAGGCAGAGATCGTGCATTCCGGCCTGAGAGACCCCAATATCATAGATCCCAATAAGCAGACCGGCAAACACCTGGAACCTGTGGAATTTCAGCAGATGCTGGACCGGGAAGATGTGGTGGTACTGGACGTTCGCTCTAATTATGAGCATAGCCTGGGCAAATTTAAAAATGCGGTGACGCTGGACATCGAAAATTTCAGGGACTTCCCGGAAAAGATCAACGAACTGGCCAAATACAAAGATAAAAAGGTCCTGACGTATTGTACCGGCGGCATCAAATGCGAAAAGGCCTCTGCTTTATTGCTGCATCATGGTTTCAGTGACGTATACCAGCTGCATGGTGGGATCATCAAATATGGAAAGGAAGCTGGCGGCGAGGATTTTGAGGGCAAGTGCTATGTTTTCGACAACCGGATCGCAGTGGATGTGAACACCGTGAACCCTACTGTGGTTTCTACTTGCCGAAATTGTGGTAAGGTTACGCCAAAAATGATCAATTGCGCCAACCCTGAATGCAACGAGCATTTCACCCAGTGTGATGAATGCGGAGAAGATCTGTTCGGATGCTGTTCTGCAGCTTGTGTGGAGCATCCGCGCAGAAGGCCTTATGATGGCACGGGGTACTACGTAAAAGTTCCGCAGCCTATAAAGCTTGCATGACCGGTAAAGGCCCCAAATATACAGCATTTTACTTATTTTTATTCCTGACGGGGTTTTTAGGGCCGCTCTTGCCATATTCCTTCGGACAAACGATCAAGAGCATCGGTGTACCTTATATCCAGAATTTCCCGAAATCCGCCTACCTGTCCGGCAACCAGAACTGGTCTGTTGCCAAGGACAAAAACGGCATCATGTATTTCGGTAATGCACAAGGTCTGCTGACCTTTGATGGAAAGTATTGGCAACAGTGCGAAATGCCCAGCAGACAGATCGTGCGGTCGGTGGCCACGGGGCATGGAAGGGTTTATGCCGGCGGATTTGGCGAGTTTGGCTACTGGTCCTACCATAACCACAGGATGACCTATACCTCACTGACCGGCCTTATCCCTAAACCCTTCAAGATCAGTGATGAGGTATGGAAGATCTATGTAGATGGCGGCAGGGTCATCTTTCAGACATTTAAAAATATCTATATCTTCCAGAACAATGGGATCAAAGTGCTGAAAAGACCAGAAGGTTTCCTGTTCATGCACCGTATAGGCAAAAGGTTCTGTATCGAAATCCTCAACAAAGGTTTATTTGAGCTGAAGGATGACCAGCTGTCACCCCTGAACAACTCAGGGCCTTTATTGCCCAAGCTGATCATGACCGTCCTGCCCTATAAAGATGGCCGCTGGCTGATCGGCACCAGCAGCGATGGCCTGTTCCTGTACGACGGCGAGCGTTATACTCCTTTTCAAAGCCCGGCAAATGATTTCCTGAAAACCTACCAGCTCAACAACGGCAGTTTCATCATGGGCAGATATTACGCTTTTGGAACCATCCTAAACGGACTGATCATCATCGACGCAGAGGGAAACCTTGTGCAGCGGATCAACAAAACGAGCGGGATGCAAAACAATACGGTACTGAGCCTGTTCGCAGACGATGAGCAGAACCTCTGGACGGGGCTGGACAATGGCATTGACAGGATCGAGCTTAATTCTTCCCTCTATGCATATTTTGACCAGAGCGGTCTCTTTGGAACGGTTTATTCAAGCCTTATCCATAAAGGGTATATTTACCTGGGCACCAACCAGGGATTGTTCCGCAGTGCCTGGCCGGGTGCGTCGGAAAGCAGGTACAGTTCCTTCAATTTCCAGCTTGTTCCGGGTTCGCAGGGGCAGGTATGGGATCTGACCGAGATAGACGGACAACTGTTGTGCGGGCACAACAGGGGTACTTTCAGGGTAGAAGGCAACCGATTTATCAACATTTCGTATGCAGCGGGAGGCTGGACTATTAAAAAGCTGAAGTCAAACCCCAAGTTCCTGATCCAGGGGGCTTATAACGGGTTGGTTTTCTACAGCAAAAACACGGAAGGACTATGGGTATTCCATCATGAGGTATCAGGCTTCAGGGAACCTTCCAGGTATGTCGAGCAAGATGAAAAAGGCGATATATGGGTAGGCCACGCCTATAAAGGCCTATACAAACTCAGATTGAATGCTGGTCTTGACCGGGTACTGAGTTCAGACTACTACAGCCAGAGCAACGGCCTTCCCAAGGATTTTAACATTAATATTTTTCCGCTGCAAAACAAGCTGGTCTATTCTTCAGATCATGGCTTCTACAACTACGACGAGATCAGCAACCGGTTTTCCAGGTATACTTCACTGAACAAAGCACTGGGTAGTTTTGCAAAATCAAACAAGATCATCGCGGCAGGAGCTGAAAAATACTGGTTCATTGAACATGGCCGTACAGCACTTGCCGATCTCTCAGAACCTGGAAAGATCACGATCGATTCCAGCACCTTCAGTATGCTGAACGGCCGTATGGTGCAGTACTACGAAAACATCAGCAGGATCAGTAACGGTATATACCTGATCAGCGTGGACGATGGCTTTATCATTTATCACGCCGGTGCCGGGACTGGCCGCGCTGCAAAACCTCCATTGCCTGCGGTACTCATCCGTAAAGTAGAAGACATCACAGACACTGTACACGTTTTGAGTGAGACAGGCAGCGACGATAAAGGGACAGAGATCCCCTTTGCGCGCAACAACATCCGCATTGCTTATGCGCTCCCCTTCTATCGTCAGGCAAAAGTGACATACCAGTATTTTCTGGAGGGTTACTCCAGGCAATGGTCTGAATGGGACGCAGCTTCCCAGAAGGACTTCACCAATCTGTCTGCGGGCACTTATATATTCAGGGTACGCGCCAGGGTCAATACCCAGCAACTGAGCGGAATTACTCATTTTGAATTTACTATATTGCCGCCTTTTTACCTGAGCAAATGGGCTTTCGCATTATATGCGGTCTTCTTTGCGGGTCTGCTGCTGCTGGGCCGTAAATTGTATGAGAGAAAGCTGAGAAAAGACAAAAGAATCATCACCGCAAGGATGCAAGCTGAACAAGATGAACTATTAAAAAAAGAGGCGGAGACCAATGAGCGGAACATCATCCGGCTGCAAACTGAAAAGCTGCAGGTCGAGCTGGCGGGTAAGAACCGCGAACTGGCCAATTCGGCAATGAGCCTGGTGTATAAGAATGAACTCCTGCAGAAGATCAGCCAGGAGATACTCAAGCTGAAAGACGCTGAAGGCAGACTTCTTGGCGAGGACCAGTTGCGCAGGATCCAGAAGGTGATCGATGAGGGGATGAACGACGAGCGCGACTGGAATCTTTTTGAAAACAGCTTTAATGAGGCACACGAGAGTTTCTTTAAAAAGCTGAAGGCAAACCACCCTGATCTGGTCCCGAATGACCTCAAGCTTTGTGCTTATCTTCGCATGAATATGAGCAGCAAGGAAATGGCGTCGTTATTGAACATTTCACTGAGGGGGGTCGAAATCCGGCGGTACAGGCTGCGCAAGAAGCTGGATGTACCCCATGACAAGAACCTTGTTGAGTTCCTGATGGAGCTCTGATACTACATCATTACCTCTCATAGCCCGTCTTTTTACTACTTTTTAAGCCATTTTTCCTACCATGAGCTGTAGTAGTATTTATTTGCTATGCTGGCATAAAATCAATGCTTTTAGAGAAACAAGGCGCAGTTTTGTTTGTTCTCAGTGTATTAAGTTTCTTGTTGATGTAGTAATGTGAAGGCTCTTTTTTTGTTTTCCCCTCCGCTTCTCCTGAGATTTAACTAACTAAAAATAAACTTAAACGTATGAAAAGAATCCTTACTCAGTTTTCTGTATACGCTTTCTTTTTCCTTTTTATGATCAACGCAGCTTCGGCACAGAACATTATTGTGTCAGGTACCGTTATCGATTCGGCAGACAATACTCCGCTGCCTGGTGTTGGCATATTGGTTAAAGGATCGGCTATAGGAACAACGACAAATGCAGCTGGCAAGTTCACGATCAGTGCGCCGGCCAGTGCAACCTTGGTATTTTCTTATATCGGCTATACCGGCAGGGAGGTTGCGGTAAATAACCAGACTACACTGGATGTGGCTTTGTCCGCTTCTTCCGAGATGCTGGAACAGGTGGTCGTCGTAGGTTACGGTACCCAGCGTAAACTGGATGTGACCGGATCTGTAGGAACGGTAAAAGGCGAAGATATCGCTAAGCAAGCTTCTGTAAACCCGGTCAGTTCGCTGCAAGGTAAAGTTGCCGGTGTGAGCATAACGAATGTAGGTACGCCTGGCGGGACTCCACAACTGACCATCCGCGGTACAAGTACGATCTATGGAAAGACAGGAGCGCTTTACGTTGTAGATGGGGTATGGTATGATGACATCAATTTTCTTAATCCCGCAGACATCGCCAACATCAGTATCCTGAAGGATGCTTCTGCGCAATCTATTTACGGTATCCGCGGAGCCAACGGCGTAGTGCTTGTGACGACGACCAAGGGACTTAAAGGGACTTCTACCATCAACTACAATGGATCGGTCGGGTTCCAGCGTGTGACCAATAAAGTGGAAATGGCAGATGCGTCGGAATATGCAACTGCGGTCAATGAAGCCTATGCACTGCTGGGGCAGGAGCCACTGTTTGCAAATACAGCTCTCGGAAAGGGAACAGACTGGTATGACCAGATCCTGAGAGATGCAATGATCACAAATCACCAGCTTTCTGTAAATGGCGGTTCTGAGAAATCGACTTACAACCTTTCCCTTGGTTATCTGAACCAGGATGGTATCGTTAAAAAGAACAATTATCAACGCTATACTGCCAGGCTGACCAACGATTACCAGATTTTTGAACCTTTAAAGATCGGATACAATGTAACCGCTACTTCAAGCAAGTCTAAAGATGCACCGACAACGATCTTCAGGGGCTTGTATGCGGCTTCCCCGGTAGTTCCGGTATTTAACCCCGACGGCTCTTATGGAGATCCCAATGATTTCAACCTGGGAAATGGCAGTAATATGAACCCACAGGTCACATTGGACTTTTTCAATCAAAGAACCACCAAGTATAAAGTCACAGGAAATGTTTTTGCCGAACTGAAACTGCTGAAAGACTTTACTTTCAGAACAAGCCTTGGTGGTGATTTCGGACAGGAAGAGGTAAGGGGTTACGTTCCAAAATATGAGGCGACAGCTGGTCAAAACAGTACCAACAGCAAGCTGGACATCGACCGCATAGAAAACCGCAACTGGATCATTGAAAATACCTTGACCTTCGACAAAAAATGGGAAGACCATAGTCTGACGGTGCTTGCCGGACAAACTGCTCAGCGCGTGAAGATGTATACCATCAATGCTGAGGCACAGGGCGTACCTTTCAGCTCGGAAAGTGATCTTTACCTCGCTTTGGGTGATGCGGCCACTCGCAGTGTCCTGGACAAAGGGGAGCTCAGTACTTTCGCTTCTTATTTTGCACGGGTAAATTATTCATTTAAGAACAGGTATTTGCTGAATGCCTCTTTCAGAAGGGACGGTGCTTCCCAGTTCTTTGGATTTGATGGCAATCCATGGGGCAATTTTCCTTCCGTAGGCGCAGGCTGGGTGATCAGCAATGAAGATTTCATGCAGGACCAGCAATTGTTCAGCAACCTGAAACTGCGGGGAAGCTGGGGCAAGGTGGGCAATGCCGGCGTGCCTTTCAATCCTTCCACGCTGACTGTTGACCAGGCAAATGCCCTGATCGCATTCTTTGGCGGTGTTCCAAATACTGGCGCAAGCATCAGGACGATCGTTCCGCCTTCTCTGCTATGGGAACGCAGTGCCGGCACTGATGTGGGCCTTGAAATGGGATTCCTGAAAAACAGGCTGAACATTGAGGCTGACTACTATAACAGAAAAACAGAACAGGCTATTTTTGATATTCCTATCCTGGGCAGCCTGGGTACAACAAACAGTACCATTATAGACAACCAGGCAGATATTAAAAACAGTGGTTTCGAATTTTTAGCTACCTGGGCCGATAAAACTGAAGGCGGCCTGACCTATTCGGTGAGCGGAAATATTGGCATCAATAACAATAAGGTCCTTAATGTATCCTCTGGTGCCAATCCGATCTATAAAGGAGGAACAGGCCTGACCAGCGGATACATTTCTACCAGGACGGTAAACAACAGGCCTATAGGAGAATTCTTTGGTTATCAGGTAGACGGGGTGTTCCAGACCCAGGCAGAAGCAGATGCCTGGACAGGAAATAGCTTTAAGGTCGGTGATTTTAAATATGCCGACGTAAACGGCGATGGTGTCATCGATCTCCGGGACAGGGTGGTGCTCGGCAATCCAAATCCTAAATATACTTATGGCATCAACACAAATTTTGCCTACAGGAATTTTGACCTCACAGTCGATATTCAGGGTGTTGCTGGTGTGGATGTATTCAACGCCAACCTGAGCGCCAGGTTTGGCAACGAAAACTATACAAAGGACTTCTTCACTCACCGCTGGAATGGCGCAGGAACTTCAAATACCTATGCGTCTGCCAATCTGGCCAGCGGGCTGAACAATGCGCCAAATTCCTTTTATGTCGAAAGTGGCGACTACATCCGTCTTAGAAATATTCAGCTGGGTTATACGCTGCCCCAATCGTTTACCACCAAATGGAAGGCACAACGGTTAAGGATATTTTTGAATGCGCAGAATGCCGTAAATATTTTCGGTTATAAAGGTTTTAGCCCTGAAGTTGGAGGCACGCCTACCAATGCAGGTATAGACACCAACGTTTATCCGCTGTATGCGATCTATAATTTCGGGGTTAACTTAACATTCTAATTGAATCTGACATGAAAACACCTATAAATATCCAGTCTTGCTTTGCTGCAGCAGCACTGAGTGTGATGCTTTTTACGGCATCCTGCAAGAAAGACTTTTTAAATGTTCCTCCCCAGGCGCAGCAGCCTGCTGTTGAATTCTGGAAGACTCCGGATGATGCGCTTAAGGGTGTGAATGCCATTTATGCGCAATTGCGCAGCTGGGACAATGTGGCCTTTAATGCACTTTGTATCGAAAGCACAGGTGCCGATGAGGCCGATAAGGGAAGTACGCCTACAGATGCTACGTTTTTTAATCTGTATGATACATTTACCGTAACTTCTACGCAGGGTGCATTGCAGGGCTTCTGGACCGGGCAATACCAGAACATCAACTTGTGTAACCAGGTGCTGGACAATGTGCCCGATATCACCATGGATGAAACCCTGAAGTCCCGTTATCTTGCAGAAGCCAAATTTGTACGTGCTTATTCTTATTTCAGACTGGTCCGTGCTTTTGGAAGGGTGCCGCTAAGGCTAAATGTTCCTAAAGACGCTTCGGAATATAACTTGCCGCAATCGGATAAAGCTGCCGTTTACGCCCAGATCGAAAAGGACCTGACAGAAGCTGCGGCAAGCCTTCCTCCTTCTTATGATGAGGCAAATAAGGGTAGGGCTACTAAAGGGGCGGCGCTGGGCCTGCATGCTAAAGTAGCGATGTACCAGCAAAAATGGAACGACGTACTTTCGCTGACCAATGAAGTGATGGGCCTGGGCTATGACCTGTTCCCCAATTTTGAAAAGGGATTCAGAACGGAGAACGAGAACAATATTGAATCGGTATTTGAAATTCAGGCAGAGTTGCTTGCCGGCAATTCAGAAGCCTCCAATTCACAATACAGCCAGGTGCAGGGCGTGGCGGGAGTTCCAGGGGGCGGATGGGGTTTTAACACTCCTTCTGAAGCATTGGTAAATGCCTTTGAGCCTGATGACCCCAGAATGGATGCAACAATCATCTTTAAGGGGGAAACCACGCCGCAGGGTGATGTAATCCCTTCTACAGTACCCAATGAGCGTTATAATCAAAAGTCTTATGTTCCGTTCGGTATGCGCGTCTCAGGATACAATGAAGGGGCACAGCAGAACATACGCGTGCTCAGGTTTGCAGATATTCTTCTGATGAACGCCGAAGCGGCCAATGAGCTGGGCAATCCGGGACAGGCAAAATCCTCATTGAACCGGGTACGCCTGCGCGCCAGAGGGGGGAATCCGGCAATTCTGCCGGATGTGACCACCGATGACCAAACCGCTCTGCGCAATGCCATCTGGCATGAAAGGCAGGTAGAGCTGGCTATGGAGTCTGACCGGTATTTTGATGTGATCCGTCAGGGCAGGGGCACAACAGTTTTTGGCCCTAAAGGCTGGAAAGCTAACAAAAATGAAGTCTGGCCTATCCCTTCCACTGAGATTGACCAGAGCGGCGGCACTTTAACACAGAATCCGGGTTATAATTAAGTGCTTTTAACTAATTTTAAAAGGCTGCTCATGAAGGCGGGCGGCCTTTTTCAATTGAGAACTGAATATGATTAAATTCGAACGGAAACTGTTTTTTATACTGGCTACTGGTTGTACAATGTTTTTTTCCGGGAAAGCGGCTGCCCAGGACAAAACCGCCAATACCATCAAAGCTGACCTCAGGATCAATAAAAGCCTGACCGACGACCAGTTGCTGGACCTGGTGCAGAAACAGACCTTCCGGTATTTCTGGGACTTTGCGCATCCGGTGAGTGGAATGGCCAGGGAAAGGAGCAATGCTTCTTTTGGCTATGGCGACGAAGTCACTACTACCGGCGGCACCGGTTTTGGCATCATGGCCACCATAGTCGCGGCCGACAGGCATTGGATCGCGAGAGACAGTGCTGCGCGGTTTTTGCTGAAAATGGTCAATTTCCTGGCAAAAGCCGATGCGTATCACGGGGTATTCCCCCACTGGCTGAACGGGGCTACGGGCAAGACGATCCCTTTCAGCAGGAAAGATGACGGTGCAGATTTGGTAGAAAGCTCCTTTCTCTTCCAGGGGCTGCTTACTGCGAGGCAATATTTCAATGCTGATGTTCCGGTAGAGCATGAACTGAGGAACCGGATCAACTGGTTATGGAACGACATTGAGTGGGACTGGTTCACCAGAGGCGGCGAAGAGGTTTTGTACTGGCACTGGAGCCCGAACAATGGCTGGGCAATGAATTTTCCGCTGAGGGGTTATAACGAATGCCTGATCACTTATGTGCTGGCGGCCTCAGGGACAAGGTATCCTGTTCCGGCTTCGGTCTATCACAGGGGCTGGGCACAGAGCAATTTCTTTATCAACGGCAAGGAGTTTTACGGCTATAAGCTGCCGCTGGGCTTTGACAATGGCGGGCCGCTGTTCTTTTCACATTATTCCTTCCTGGGACTGGACCCGCGGGGACTGAAGGACCGGTACGCCGACTATTGGGAACAGAATAAAAATCATACGCTGATCAACCGGGCTTATGTGCTGGCCAATCCTAAAAAATTCAAGGGATATGGCGCAAACAGCTGGGGCCTGACAGCCAGCGACAGCTGGCAAGGCTATGCAGCGCATTCCCCTAATGAGGACCTGGGGGTGATCTCCCCTACCGCTGCCTTGTCTGCATTTCCCTATACGCCTGAGTTTTCCATGGAGGCGCTGAAGCATTTTTACTTTGACCTGGGCGATAAGATCTGGAGCCAGTATGGTTTCGTGGATGCTTTCAGTGAGGAGCACAACTGGTATGCCAGATCGCACCTGGCCATTGACCAGGGACCGATCATCGTGATGATCGAAAATTACCGGAGCGGACTGTTGTGGAAACTGTTCATGAGCAATCCTGAAATCCAGGAAGGCTTAAAAAAACTGGGTTTTGAAAGCCCTTTATTGAAAAAATAAGGGTAAAGGTCTATATTGAAGATAAATTCACACAATTGAAGACAAATTTACACAGATGAAAAAAAAACTTTTATTCCGCATTCTTTTTATTCTTTTCGTAAGTGCTTCTGTTCATTCCTTTGCGCAAAACAAGCCATTCTGGAATGAGATCCAGCAATTCAGAAAACAGGACAGCATTTCCATGCCAGCCAGACATGGTATAGTATTTACCGGGAGCTCATCCATCAGGATGTGGAAGGACCTGGAAGCTCAGTACAAGGACTACAATGTGATTAATCGTGGCTTTGGAGGCTCTATCATCCCGCAGGCAAATGATTATATCGACGACCTGATCCTGAAGTACAAACCGAGACAGGTGGTGATCTACAGCGGGGAAAACGACATTGCTTCCGGCATTACGGCTGATCAGACACTTGCCAATTTTACTACGTTGTTCAACAACATCCGCAGCCATCTTCCAAAAACTGATATTGCCTACGTTTCCATGAAGTTAAGCCCGTCCAGGGAAAAGTTTTCAGCAGAAGTGCTCAAGGCGAATGCCCTGATCAAGGCATTTATCGAAAAGCAAAAAAGGGCTGAATATATCGATGTCGCTTCTAAGATGCTGGACAGCGCCGGAAAGATGAGGCCGGAACTGTTCCGCGAGGACATGCTGCACATGAAGCCTGCCGGATACGAGATCTGGACCAAGGAGATCACCCCTTATTTAAAAAAGAAATAAATCGTTATGAAAATCACCTGCCTGTTTTTATCGGCCATTCTGCTGAATGCAGTCTCTGCACCTGCTCAAAAAAAGAGTACTTCCGGTGCCGCTGAGGTAAAGATGAACACGTTCATCAGCAACCTGATGTCGAAAATGACGGTCGATGAAAAGATCGGACAGCTTAACCTCCTGACCGGCGGGGAAGCGACCACCGGCTCGGCAGTAAGCACAAATGTGGAGAATAAGATCAAAAACGGACAGGTAGGCGGCATTTTCAGCCTCACTACACCTTCCAGGATCCGCAAAGCGCAGGAGATCGCGGTGAACCAAAGCAGGCTAAAAATACCGGTCATTTTCGGTCAGGATGTGATACATGGCTATAAGACCACTTTCCCCATTCCCCTGGCCCTTTCCTGTACCTGGGACTTGCCCCTGATCCGGCAGACGGCCAGGATCGCCGCTATTGAAGCCACTGCCGACGGGCTGAACTGGACTTTTTCCCCCATGGTCGATATTTCACGCGACCCCCGCTGGGGCAGGATCTCTGAAGGTTCGGGTGAGGATACTTACCTGGGCGCACAGATTGCCAGGGCTATGGTACGGGGATACCAGGGTGATGACCTGTCCAAATACAATACTATGATGGCTTGTGTCAAGCATTTTGCCTTGTATGGTGCGGCAGAGGCGGGCAGGGATTACAATACCACAGACATGAGCCTGGACAGGATGTACAACGATTATCTGCCCCCCTACAAAGCTGCTGTTGATGCAGGGGCGGGCAGCGTGATGACTTCCTTTAACGACATTAACGGGGTTCCCGCTACTGCAAATAAATGGCTGATGACCGATGTCCTGCGCAATCAATGGGGGTTTAAAGGTTTTGTGGTGACGGATTATACTGCGGTCAATGAACTGACAGACCACGGCCTTGGCGACCTGCAAACCGTTTCTGCGCTGTCTTTGAATGCTGGAGTGGAGATGGATATGGTGGGAGAAGGTTTTCTGACCACTTTGAAGAAATCCCTCAGCGAGGGCAAAGTGACCATTCAGCAGATCAACAATGCTTGCCGGCTGGTGCTGGAGGCAAAATATAAGCTGGGCTTGTTTGAGGACCCTTTTCGCTATTGCAATGAAGAAAGAGCGAAAACTGAAATTCTGAAGCCTGAACACCTGAAATTTGCCCGCGAAGCAGCAGCACAGTCTTTTGTATTGCTGAAGAATGACAATCAGCTCCTTCCGCTAAAGAAATCGGGAACGGTTGCCCTGATCGGGCCTTTGGCCAATACGGGTGCCAATATGCCTGGCACCTGGAGTGTAAACAGCGATCTTGCCAGCACGAAATCTCTGTTGCAGGGCATGCAGGAGGTCTTGGGTAGCAATGTAAAGATCGTTCACAGCTTGGGCGCCAACCTGGTATCAGACACCGCTTATCAGAAACGGGCAACGATGTTTGGCCGGGACATTCCCAGAGACAACCGGCCTGAGAAGGAGATCATTGAAGATGCGGTAAAGGTGGCTAAAGATGCTGATGTGGTGGTCGCTGCCCTGGGCGAAAGCTCGGAGATGAGCGGGGAAGCTTCCAGCAGGACTGATCTTGAAATTCCTGATGTACAAAAAAGATTGCTGAAGGCTTTGCTGGGTACCGGGAAGCCGGTCGTACTGGTGCTGTTCAGTGGCAGGCCCCTGGTGCTGAACTGGGAAAACGAGCATGTGCCTGCTATTCTCAATGTCTGGTTTGGCGGGACTGAAGCGGCAGCAGCAATTACAGATGTGCTTTTCGGGGATGTCAACCCGTCCGGAAAGTTGACAACAACCTTTCCCCAGAATGTGGGCCAGATCCCTTTATATTACAGCCACAAAAATACAGGGCGTCCGCTGCCCCCGGGTGGCTGGTTCTCTAAATTCCGTTCCAATTATCTGGATGTAAGCAATGATCCGCTTTATCCTTTTGGTTACGGACTGAGCTATACTACTTTTGAATATAGCGGGCTTAGCCTGGACAGCAGAAAGTTTAAAGCAGGGGGGGCAATTACTGCCAGCATCACGGTTAAAAACACAGGTACCAGTGATGGAAAAGAAATTGTCCAGTGGTATATCCAGGACCTGGTGGGCAGCTCGACCCGGCCGGTCAAACAGCTGAGGGGTTTTGAAAAGATCAGCCTCAAAGCGGGCGAGTCCAGGACGGTCAGCTTCAGGATCACGGCCGAAGACCTGAAGTTTTACAACGCTGCCTTGAAATATGTAGCCGAGCCCGGTGATTTCAAGGTTTTTGCAGGTGCAAATTCAAGGGACGTCATGGAATCGCAATTTAGCTTCGCCTTGTAACCCTGCTCCAATGAATTTGTTATTTTAGTACAAAGTATTTTAGTACAATGAAAGTATTTAGATTAACCGCTGTTTTCCTGTTCTTCACTGCCATGATGAATGCTGATGCACAAGACTTTAAAAAATATGACCGGGGGAATTACATCCATGGTCAGGACTCCATTTATTACCGGATACTTTTCCCGGAGAATTTTGACCCCAAACAGTCATATCCGGTCGTATTCTTCCTGCATGGGTCAGGTGAAAGGGGCAGCGACAATGAGAAGCAGCTCTTACATGGAGGTACGCTGTTCCTGAGCAGGGCTGCACGCAAGCAGTTTCCGGCCATTGTTGTTTTCCCGCAATGCAGTGAAGACAGCTTTTGGTCGAATGTTGATATCGCCCCTGATGCTTCGGGCAAGCGCAGTTTTAACTTCCGGACCGCGGGAAGACCAACAAAGTCCATGCATGCACTGCTGGGTATGATCGATAATTTTCTGGCCAAGCCTTATGTGGACAAAAACCGGGTTTATGTTGGGGGGCTTTCTATGGGCGGCATGGGGACTTTTGAGTTGCTGAGGCGCAGACGCAAGACATTTGCGGCGGCTATTGCGATCTGCGGCGGGGATCATGTGGCCAATGTCCGGAAATACAAAAAGATCCCTTTGTGGATCTTTCATGGAGAAAAAGATGATGTGGTCCCTGTAACCCTGTCCACAGCGGTCGCAGACCAGCTAAGGGTACTGAACGTAACGCCAAGGATCACCCTGTATCCTAACGACAACCACAACAGCTGGGACTCTGCTTTTGCAGAGCCTGAGCTGCTGCCATGGTTATTTGGCAATCAAAAAAGTAAATAGCTTATTCGGCCATGTTGTGGTAAACGGCCTGTACGTCATCGTCCTCTTCCAGTTTATCGATCAGCTTCAGGACGTCTGCAGCCTGTTCTTCAGTCACTTCATGGTGCGAGAGCGCGATCCGCTCCAGCTTGGAGCTCTTTAGCTCTATGCCTTTTTCTTCCAGCGCTTTCTGGAGGGATCCGAAATTTTCGAATGCGCCCTGCGCAACGGCAATGTCATTTCCTTCTTCGTCTGCTTCCACATACAATTCTTCCAGGCCGGCATCGATCAGTTCAAATTCAAGTTCCTCAAGATCCAGGTCTTCAGCAGGTACAAATCTGAATACCGATTTTCTGCTGAATACAAAATCAAGGGAACCTGTCTTGCCCAGGGTGCCGCTGGTCTTATTAAAATAGCTGCGCACATTGGCCACAGTACGGTTGGTATTGTCTGTGGCTGTTTCGATCAGTACGGCAACACCATGCGGAGCATATCCTTCGTAAACGATCTCCTCATAATTGGCCATGCTCTTATCAGAAGCACGCTTTATTGCCGCATCTACCCTGTCTTTGGGCATATTTACCGCTTTCGCATTCTGTATCGCGGTGCGGAGGCGGGAATTGGTTTCAGGATGCGGACCGCCCTCTTTCACCGCAATCACGATATCCTTACCTATCCTGGTAAATTGAACGGCCATTTTGGCCCAACGCTTAAATTTTCTTTCTTTTCTGAACTCAAATGCTCTTCCCATTACTTTGGTTTTATTAGTTAATATTGTTTTGAGTGCTGACTGCAAGTCATCTACCTCTGGCAGCTGTCAGCTAGCCCCTCATTTTTTTAAATTCTTAAACATGTCTGCGGCCATCGCTGCCAGATCATATTCAGGCTTCCAGTTCCAGTCTGCCCGGGCATTGTTGTCATCGATGGACCGTGGCCAGCTGTCTGCAATAGCTTGCCGCGGGTCATTTTCCTGGTAATTGAGCTTAAAGTCCGGTACATGCCTGCGGATCTCTGCTGCAAGCACTTCGGGCGTAAAGCTGAAGCCGGCAAAATTGTAACTTGACCTGATGCTGATGTGATCTGCCGGAGCATCCATAAGCTCAATGGTCCCGCGAATGGCATCGTCCATGTACATCATCGGCAGCTCGGTATCTGCATTGAGGAAAGAGGTGTAACTGCCTTTTTTCAGGGCATCATGGAAAATATGGATGGCATAATCGGTAGTGCCGCCCCCCGGCGCCGCTTTCCAGCTGATCAGTCCCGGATAACGGATACTGCGCACATCCAGGCCGTATTTTTGATGATAGTATTCGCACCAGCGCTCACCTGCCAGCTTGCTGATCCCATAAACCGTGTTGGGGTCCATTACACAAAACTGAGGGGTACGGTCCTTCGGCGAATTGGGGCCGAAAACTGCGATCGAACTGGGCCAGTAAACCCGCGCTGTTCCATAGACAATTGCCAGGTCAAGTATATTGAGCAGGCCGTTCATGTTCAGGTCCCAGGCCAGCTTTGGATTCTGCTCTCCTGTTGCAGACAGCAATGCCGCAAGCAGGTAAACCTGTGTCGGCTTGTATTTATTGAAGATATGGTTCAGGGTGTCCTTCTCCAGCACATTAACAAATTCAAAGGGCCCCGAATTTTTGATGTCATAGTCCGGGCGACGGATGTCACAGGCCACTACATGGTCTTCACCGTAGCGCTTGCGCAAAGCGGTGACCAGTTCAGTACCGATCTGTCCGTTTGACCCTAAAACAATTACTTTTTCAGTCATAAAACACTGTGATTTTGGCAAAAGTAAATAAAATATTTATGGACACGAAACACTGATAAACCGGTGGACCGGCATATCTTGAGTGCCTTAATTTCCGTTGAATTGATAAAGTAACAAAAACATTATATATTTACTTTAATTGTGTATTTGGAACACTAACCATTTATTTTTTCTTAATATTACGGTGCAAAATCACAATAGAGCACCACAACACCAAAATAGCCAAATATGGACAGAAGAGAAGCTGTGAAGAACATGGCCTTTTTAATGGGAGGCGCATTATCTGCAACAACAATAGGTGTATTTCTGGAAGGCTGCAGCCCGACTGCTGATCAAACCGGTGAACCCTTGTCATTTACTGACCATCAGCAACAACTGATCACTGAAATTGCCAATAGCATCATTCCTGATACAGATACTCCGGGCGCAAAGGCCGCTGGTGTGGGGCCGTTCATTGCCTTGATGATCAGAGATTGCTATCCGGAAGACGCGCAAAAGGCTTTCGTTAAGGGTCTTGATGAGCTCGAAGCGGCGTCAAAAGATGAGTTTAAGAAGTCTTTCCTTGACCTTACCGGAGACCAGCGCAACGGACTGCTGACCAAACTAAGGGAGAAGACCATTGCCGATATCAAGGCGGAACAGGAAAAACTGGACGCCCAGAAAGAGGCTGATAAAGAAAAACAGACTGCAAATCCGGAAAAGGCCAAATCCCAGACGGAGAATGCCGGCGTGATCTCTATTTTACCAAAAGATAAACCCAGAACGGAACCCCGGTTTTTTGCCATCATCAGAGATCTGACGATCCTGGGTTATTTTACTTCGGAGACCGGAGCAACAAAGGCCATGGAATATGTGTATGTACCGGGCCGCTATGATGGCTGCACAGATTTAAAGCCGGGGCAAAGGGCCTGGGCATCTTAAACCAAAGATCCAATTGAAATGAGCAATTTAAATACAAAGGCGGCTGCTGGCAATACTTACGATGCCATTGTGGTGGGTTCAGGTATCAGCGGCGGATGGGCTGCCAAGGAATTGACTGAAAAAGGCCTGAAAGTATTACTTCTGGAAAGAGGCAGGAACATTGAGCATGTTAAGGATTACACCACGGCCATGAAAAAGCCCTGGGAATTTGAGCACCGCGGCAGGCTGACCGAGGCCCAGAAGGAGGCACATCCTGTACAAAAAAGGGATTATCCCTATTCCGAGTTCAATGAAAGTTTCTGGGTGAACGACCATGATTGTCCTTATACCGAGGTCAAGCGCTTTGACTGGTACCGTGGTTTTCACGTGGGCGGCAAATCGCTGATGTGGGGCAGGCAAAGCTATCGTTTCAGCGACCTGAATTTTGAGGACAACCTTAAAGATGGCCACGGCATAGACTGGCCGATCAGGTATAAGGACCTGGCTCCCTGGTATGATTATGTAGAAAAATTTGCAGGCATCAGCGGGCAGAGCGAGGGCTGGCCTGCCTTGCCGGACGGACAGTTTCTCCCACCGATGCAGATGAACTGCGTGGAAAAAGATGTAAAGAAGCGGATCGAGGACAAATGGAAAAAGTCCAGGATCATGACCATAGGCCGTACCGCCAACCTGACAGTGCCTCATGGCGGACGCGGACAATGCCAGTACCGGAACCTGTGCAGCAGGGGATGCCCTTATGGTGCGTATTTCAGCACACAGTCTTCTACCCTGCCTGCGGCTGTTGCCACAGGTAACCTGACACTCCGGCCCTTCTCTTTAGTAAATACGATCATTTACGATAAGGAGACGCAGAAAGCAAAGGGAGTGGTGGTGATCGACGCCGAGACTAAAGAAACCGTAGAATATTTTGCAAAGATCATTTTTGTGAACGGCTCTACCCTGGGCTCTACTTTCCTGCTGCTGAATTCTGTTTCCGCTGAACATCCCAACGGATTGGGCAATGGCAGCGGGCAGTTGGGACACAACCTGATGGACCACCATTTCCGCTGCGGGGCATCTGGCCGCGCAGAAGGTTTTGACGATAAATATACTTATGGCCGCAGGGCCAATGGCATTTACATCCCGAGATACCGGAACATGGGCGGCGAAAAGCGCGACTATGTAAGGGGTTTTGGATACCAGGGCGGCGCAAGCCGGGGTACCTGGCATGCTGAAGTCGCCGAGCTCGCCTTTGGTGCCGAATTCAAAGAATTATCGACCAAACCTGGCGCATGGAATATGGGACTTGGCGGATTTGGAGAATCCCTGCCTTATTACGAGAACAGGGTCTACATCGATCAGACTAAAAAAGACAAATGGGGGCAACCGGTACTCGCGATCGATTGTGAGTTTAAGGACAACGAGCGTAAAATGCGCGTAGACATGATGAACGATGCGGCAGAGATGCTGGAAGCAGCGGGCATCAAGGATGTGCAGACCTATGATAATGGCTCTGCACCAGGCATGGCGATCCATGAAATGGGTACGGCCCGCATGGGACATGATCCAAAGACTTCTGTGCTGAACAAATGGAACCAGATGCATGAGGTAAAAAATGTTTTTGTAACGGATGGGTCCTGCATGGCTTCTGCGGCCTGTCAGAACCCGTCACTGACATATATGGCTTTAACTGCAAGAGCTTGTGATTTTGCAGTCAGTGAATTAAAAAAAGGTAACATTTAACACATGAAAACTAGAAAAATCAGAATGGGCATGGTTGGCGGCGGTAAAGATGCATTCATCGGCGCTGTCCACCGTATTGCCGCAAACATCGACGGACAAATTGAACTTTGCTGCGGAGCTTTGAGTATCCATCCGGAAATCGCAAAAGAATCCGGGGAAATGCTGTTCCTTCCTGAAGACAGGATCTACCTGAGCTATGAGGAAATGATCGAAAAGGAAAGCAAGATGCCTGCCGATAAACGCATTGATTTTGTAACGATCGTAACACCGAACTTCGCCCACTTTGGTCCCGCAATGCTGGCGCTTGAAAATGGATTCAATGTGGTCATTGAGAAACCGATCGCGCTTTCTCTGGATGAGGCCAAACAATTGAAACAGAAGGTGGACGAGACCGGCCTGACACTTTGCCTTACCCATACTTACTCCGGCTATCCGATGGTGAAGCAGGCCAGGCAGATGGTGAAAGAAGGCAAGCTGGGCAAGATCCGGAAGATCATGGTAGAATATCCTCAGGGCTGGCTGAGCACACTGACCGAAAGAGAGGGCAATGCACAGGCCGCATGGCGTACAGATCCGAAGAAAAGCGGTAAGAGTGGCTGCATAGGCGATATAGGCACGCATGCCGCCCAGCTGGCTGAATACATTTCAGGCCTGAAGATCACCAAATTGTGTGCTGACCTGAACATTATGGTACAGGGAAGGGCACTGGATGATGACGGTAACGTGCTGTTGCGGTTTGACAATGGCGCCAGCGGCGTACTTTCTGCTTCACAGGTAGCTGCCGGTGAGGAAAACGCACTGAAGATCCGTGTTTATGGTGAGAAGGGCGGTCTGGAATGGAATCAGCAGGAGCCCAACACCCTGCTGCTGAAATGGCTGAACGAACCTGCCCAGGTTTATCGTGCAGGACAGGCTTACCTGTCAGATATCGCCAAGCACAATTTGCGTGTTCCGGGAGGCCACCCTGAAGGTTACCTGGAGGCTTTTGCCAATATCTACAGGAACTTTGCGTTGACTGTTTCTGCAAAGATCCACGGCACTGAGCCTACGGAAGCCATTCTGGATTTCCCGAGAGTGGAAGATGGCGTGAGGGGTATGGCATTTATCGACAACGTAGTGGCTTCCAGCCAGTCTGATCAAAAATGGTTCGATTTTAACGTATAAGCAATATGACAACACTTAAAGGACCCGGCGTTTTTTTAGCGCAGTTCATCGGGGATGAAGCCCCTTTTAATTCATTGGACGCGATCTGTGAATGGGCTGCTGGACTTGGTTTTAAGGGCATCCAGGTGCCAACGCTGGATGCAAGGTTCATTGACCTTCAAAAAGCGGCAGAAAGCAAGACTTATGCAGATGAGCTCAAAGGCAGGATCGCTGCTCATGGCCTGGAGATCACAGAATTGTCTACACACCTGCAGGGTCAGCTGATTGCAGTACATCCTGCTTATGACCTGGCCTTTGATGCTTTTGCCCCCGAACAATTCAGAAATAACCCGAAGGCAAGAACGGAGTGGGCCGTCCAGCAAATGAAATATGCTGCTCAGGCCTCCAGGAACCTGGGTCTCAATGCACATGCTACTTTTAGCGGTTCATTGTTATGGCACATGTTCCACCCCTGGCCTCAGCGGCCTGCCGGACTGGTCGAGGCCGGATTCACTGAGCTGGCCAGACGCTGGATGCCGATCCTGAATGAATTTGATGCCTGCGGCGTCGATGTTTGCTATGAGATCCATCCCGGCGAAGACCTGTTTGACGGCATTACTTACGAAATGTTCCTGGAAAAGGTCAACAACCACCCCCGCGCCTGCCTGCTTTATGATCCGTCACATTTTGTTTTGCAGCAGCTGGATTATATTCAGTATATTGATTTTTATCATGAACGCATCAAGGCTTTCCATGTGAAGGATTCAGAATTCAACCCGACAGGCAGACAGGGAACTTTCGGCGGTTACCAAAGCTGGGCCAACCGTGCCGGCAGGTACCGCTCTCCCGGAGACGGACAGGTTGATTTTGGCACCATATTCAGCAAGCTTGCCCAGTATGACTACAAAGGCTGGGCAGTAATGGAATGGGAATGCTGCATCAAAGACGCCCAGGTGGGTGCCGCAGAAGGCGCTGAATTCATCAAAAAACACATCATTAAGGTAACTGAAAAGGCTTTTGATGATTTTGCTGCTTCGGGCGGTGACGACGAATTCAATAACAAGATTTTAGGCTTACAATAACAATTAACACACAAATGAAAAGAACACTTTTTTTAATGAGCTGCCTGGCCATGACCTGGGCCTCATGCCACAGTCCGGAGGAACGGGCTGCCATGAAAGCGGCTGCAGATTCTGCCGCACATGGCGGGACCGCAACTGCCGCTCCTGCCGCCGCTGAAGCGACAGCACCTGCTGCGGATACGGCAAAAGCCGCTGTTAAAACAGATACTGCCAGGGAGGTTGCCCCCAAAACTGACGCCCCGGTGGTGACTGCAACAGAGGTGCCGCCGCCGGCTGCCAAAAAAGAAAAGCTGATCGGGGAAGGCCTGATCCAGAAATCGGACTGTCTGGCTTGCCACAATGTGAGCAAGAAGATCGTTGGCCCTGCTTACAAGAATGTGGCAGCCAAATATGAGGTCACTGATACCAATATAGAGACTCTGGCAGACAAGATCATTAACGGTGGTGCCGGAGTTTGGGGCGCTGTTCCGATGAGCCCGCACCCGGGTATCAGCAAAGCCGATGCAAAAGAAATGGTAAAGTACATCCTTTCCCTGAAATAATAGAATTCACCTAACCAAAATTGAACCATGGAAGAAATAAAAAAAGACCAGAATGCTACTTCAAGGCGTAGCTTCTTAAAAACAGGAGCAGTCGCAGCTTCTGCATTTATGATTGTTCCCCGTCATGTATTAGGAGGGAAAGGATACCTGGCTCCGAGTGACCGGCTGCTCGTTGCCGGTGTAGGTGCCGGTGGTAAAGGAGAATCTGATATTGCCATGTTTGCAAAAAGCGGTAAAGCGGATATCGCTTTCCTTTGCGATGTGGACGATAGAAGGTCTTTGAATTCCCGCAAGAATTTTCCTAAAGCCAAGTATTATAAGGACTGGCGGGAGATGTATGATAAGGAATCCAAGAACTTTGATGCCGTATCTGTCTCGACACCAGACCATAACCACGCCATCATTGCACATCATGCCATGCAGCTGGGCAAGCACGTTTATGTGCAAAAGCCGCTGACCCATGACATCTACGAAGCCCGCATGCTGACCGAAGCGGCAAAGAAATACAAGGTAGTGACCCAGATGGGCAACCAGGGATCTTCCAACGACGGAACCCGTTTATTGTCTGAATGGTATGACGCCGGCCTGATCGGTGACGTACATACCGTGTATTGCTGGACCAACCGTCCGGTGTGGCCACAGGGTATAGAATGGCCAACTGCCAAATCAAAAGTTCCAGATGAGCTGGATTGGAACTTATGGCTGGGAACAGCTCCTCAAAAGGACTATGTAGACAAGCTGGTACCTTTCAACTGGCGCGGATGGTGGGATTACGGAACCGGCGCATTGGGCGACATGGGATGTCACCTGGTTGAAGCTCCTTTCCGTGTACTCGATATCCGCTATGCAAAAGACGTTCAGGCCAGCGTAGGCAGCGTTTATGTAGATGAGTTCAAGCAAGGCTTCTTCCCTGAGAGCTGTCCTCCATCAAGCCACATTACCCTTACCTTCCCTAAAACTGCGAAAACAAAAGGCGACGTAACGCTTCACTGGATGGACGGTGGTATACAGCCTGAAAGACCTGTGGAACTGAAAGCCGATGAACCATGGGGAGGAGAAGATGGCAACGGAACGCTGTTTATCGGTACCAAAGGAAAAATGTATGCCAGCACTTATTCAGATGCCCCTACCTTGCTTCCTAAAGAACTCACCAAGAGCGCTAAAGCACCGCAGAAATGGGCACGTGTACCTGGCGGGGCAAACGGCCACTATGCACAGTGGGTGGAAGGCTGCATCGCCGGATACGGAAAGACTGAGCTGAGTTCTTCTTTTGATAAGGCCGGCCCGCTTACAGAAGCGTTGCTGATGGCCAATCTAGCCGTTCGCGGACATGCCCTTAAAGGCGGAAAGAAAAAATACCTGTGGGACAACAACAACATGAAGGTGACCAACTTTGATGACGCCAATCAGTTTGTTAAACGTCAGTACCGTGAAGGCTGGAGCTTATAACCGTCCGGCTTTTTATATCTTAAGATCAACTAAATGAAGAAAAATATCATTCCTGCACTTGCCATGACCCTGCTGATGGGTTATGGCTGTGCTCAAGAACAGGCAGGCTTTACCAAAATATTTGACGGTAAAAGCACCGAGGGCTGGCATACTTACGGCAAAACTGCTGCAAGTTCCAAATGGAAGGTGGAAGATGGGACACTGCATTTTGATCCTTCTGCCGAAGGTGAGGGAGGCGACCTGGTCACAAACAAAGCCTACAGCAACTTCCACCTGAAAGTGGACTGGAAGGTGGCCCCAAAATCCAACAGCGGGATCATCTTTTATGTACAGGACGATGCCTCAAAGTATGATGCCACCTATATGACCGGTCCTGAGATGCAGGTACTGGACAATGATGGCCATCCTGATGGAAAGATCACCAAGCACCGCGCAGGAGACCTGTACGACCTGATCAAAAGCAGTTCTGAACCGGTAAAGCCGGTCGGTGAATGGAATACCGCTGAGATCATATCCAACAAAGGAAGCCTGGAGCTGAAACTGAACGGCGTGACGGTGGTAAAGACCGCACTATGGAACCAGAACTGGAAAGATCTGGTAGCCAAAAGCAAATTTGCTGCATGGGAGGGTTTTGGTGCTTTCAAGTCAGGAAAAATAGCCCTGCAGGACCACGGGGACAATGTATGGTACCGCAATATTTTGATCAAGGAATTATAATTTAGAAAGAGAGAGAAAGAAACATAATGAATTCAAGCAACCGCATCAAACTGTCATTAATGATGTTCCTGGAGTTTTTCATCTGGGGATCATGGTTTGTTACATTGGGGACATATTTAGAAAAGAACCTCCATGCTTCAGGCGCCGAAACTGGCGCTATATTTTCAACCCAGTGCTGGGGGGCAATTATTGCTCCGTTTATCATTGGACTTATTGCCGACCGGTTTTTCAATGCCGAAAAAATATTAGGTGTTATTCACCTGATTGGTGCAGCTTTAATGTATCAGGTATATTATGCTGCTGATGTGGGAGTTTTATACCCCTACATTCTCGGATATATGATATTGTATATGCCTACGCTGGCCCTGGTCAACTCGGTATCCTTTAATCAGTTGAACGATCCTGAGAAAGAATTCGCAAAAATAAGAGTATGGGGTACCATTGGCTGGATCGTGGCCGGTTTATCAATAAGCTATCTGTTTCTCTGGGATTCCGAGGAAGGTATAAAAGATGGTCTGCTCAGAAATACATTCCTGATGGCATGCATCGCGTCACTTGCGCTTGGATTGCTAAGTTTTATTTTACCAAAAACTCCTCCGAAAGTTGACAAAAATGAGAAGATAAAAATCGGTGAAATGCTAGGCTTTGATGCTTTAGCTCTATTGAAAGATAAGAATTTTGCTGTCTTTTTTATCTCTGCAATTTTAATCTGTATCCCCCTTGCATTTTATTATCAGGTTGCACATCCGTTCCTTGAAAATTCAGGCATGTCAAGCCCGACAGCCAAAATGACAATAGGGCAAATATCTGAAGCGTTGTTTTTGCTATTGATTCCTGTCTTTTTCAAAAAATACGGGTTTAAGAAAACCATTTTGCTGGGCATGATTGCCTGGTCCCTGAGGTACTTGCTTTTTGCTTTTGGCAACGCCGGTGAGCTAAGTTTCATGCTTTACATCGGTATTGCACTACACGGTATATGTTATGACTTCTTCTTTGTATCAGGCCAGATTTACACAAATTCAAGGGCAGGGGAGAAATTCAAAAGTGCAGCTCAGGGCTTAATCACGTTAGCGACCTATGGTTTGGGCATGCTGATCGGATTCAAGATAGCTGGTTTGATATCCGATGCCTATAAAGCCTCAGATGGGACAATAGATTATAAAATGATCTGGATCATCCCGTCAGTCATTGCATTCGCTGTATTCCTGATCTTCGCTGTCTTCTTCAACGACAAAAAGAAAATTGCGGAAGATGCCATTAATGTTTAATTTCAATTCATGAAACCTGAACTTAGCAGAAGATCTGCATTGAAAAATATTGTTGCCGGAACCGCCGCCCTTGGCGTTTCGGCAGCATTGCCGGCTTTTGCACTTGAGCCACAAAAATCAACCATGTTAAAAGGAAATGTAAACCATTCGGTATGCCGCTGGTGTTTTGGAGGAGTTGACCTGGATACGCTTTGCACGGAAGCCAAAAAGATCGGGATGAAAGCGATCGATCTATGCGGGCCGTCTGAATGGGCAACGCTGAAAAAGCACGGGCTGGACTGTTCACTTTGCAATGGTGCAGAGATCAGCATCGATAATGGATGGAACGAACCTGAGTATCATGAAGAACTGGTCAAAAGGTATTCAGAAATGATTCCTAAAGTAGCGGAAGCCGGGTACAAGCAGATCATCTGCTTTAGTGGAACACGTCGTGGAAAAGACAATGAAACCGGCTGGAAAAACTGTGTAGACGGTCTGAAAAAGGTACTCCCGGTAGCTGAAAAATATAAAATTGTCCTGGTTATGGAACTGCTGAACAGCAAAGTTGACCATAAAGATTATCAATGCGACAACACCCCCTGGGGAGTTGAGCTTTGCAAGCGCCTGGGATCGGACTATTTCAAATTGCTTTACGACATCTATCACATGCAGATCGATGAAGGCAATGTGATCGCCACGATCAAAAATAACCATCAGTATATTTCACATTACCATACCGCAGGCGTTCCCGGCAGGCATGAGCTTGATGAGAACCAGGAATTGTATTATCCTGCTGTGATCAGAGCGATCGTAGATACCGGGTTTAAAGGATACCTGGCACAGGAGTTTCTTCCCAGAAATTCAGACCAGTTCAAATCGCTGAACGATGCGGTAGTCATTTGTGATGTTTAACCTATCAACATGAACTCGAGAAGAATTTTTATCAAACAGGCAGCCGTAGCTGCTGCCGGCATGGCACTGCTCCCCGGCTTTGCCTGTTCACCAGCTGCCACAGCTGCATCAAGACCAGTCGGCTTGCAGCTCTACACCCTTCGTGAACTGCTGCCTAAAGATGTAAAGGGGGTCATTGAGCAAGTTGCAAAAGCCGGCTATAAGGAAGTGGAAACTTATGGTTATACCGCCGAAGCGGGTTTTTGGGGACTGGAAGCCAAATCCTTCAAAGCCCTGCTGGAAGCCAATGGCCTGAAAGCGCCGAGCGGGCATTTTGGCCTTGATGAGTTTATCCGGTCCGGCAACAAAGACCTGTTAAAGCCTTTGATCGAAGGAGCGGTTGCCTTGGAAATGGAATATTTTACCTGCCCGTATGTAGACGCTACGCTCAGGCCAGATCTTGAGGGTTTCAAAAAAGTTGCGGCGAGGCTCAACGAAGCTGCTGACCTGTGCAAGCAGTCCGGCCTGCAGATGGCTTACCATAACCATGATTTTGAATTCCAGAAATATGGTGAAACCACCGGCTATGATGTACTGTTGCAGGAAACCAACCAGGACCTGGTCCATTTTGAAATGGACCTTTACTGGGTAGTGCGGTCGGGAAATGATCCGGTTGCTCTTTTTGACAAGCACCCGGGCCGTTTTGTGATGTGGCATGTAAAAGACATGGACAAAACAGACAATACCATCAACACTGAAGTGGGAAATGGCAAAATTGATTTCAAGAGCATCTATAAGCACGCTAAACAGGCCGGACTGAAGCACCTCATCGTTGAGCAGGAAAACTTCAGCATCGATCCTTATGAAAGCATTAAGAAGAGCTTTGATTATGTAGATCACGAACTCGTATAGGGCGTAGAAACCCAAAAAAACAGGGAGGTGATTTGCAAAGATCACCTCCCTGTTTGTTTATAATAGGGCCATTATCAAGAGAATCCAAAAAAAACACGATATTTGCGGACTTATTATTAAAAACACATTATCAATAAAAAACAAACATTAAATAAAACAAAAAAAACAAGATGAAAATTGCAGTAGTTGGTGCCACCGGTCTGGTAGGTACCGTAATGTTAAAAGTGCTCGAAGAGCGTAACTTTCCATTGACAGAACTGATCCCGGTCGCCTCTGAAAAGAGTGTTGGCAAGGAAATTTCTTTCAAGGGCAAGAAGTACGCTGTGGTAAACATGGACACTGCAATTGCAATGAAGCCGGACATCGCATTGTTTTCTGCCGGAGGAGGCACTTCATTGAAAGAAGCCCCCCGGTTTGCAGAGGTGGGCACAACCGTGATCGACAATTCATCTGCATGGCGCATGGACCCTGCAAAAAAACTGGTGGTACCGGAGGTTAATGCAGGCGTATTGGGCAAAGATGACAAGATCATTGCCAATCCGAATTGTTCTACCATCCAGATGGTCGTTGCGCTGAAACCGCTTCATGACAAATATAAGATCAAACGGGTGGTCGTTTCTACTTATCAGTCTGTAACGGGGACGGGTGTGAAGGCAGTCGAACAACTGATGAACGAGCGTAGGGGTATTACCGACGGGCCAATGGCCTATACCTACCCGATTGACCTCAATGTGATCCCGCAGATCGATGTATTCACCGAAAATGGTTATACCAAGGAAGAAATGAAAATGATCCTGGAAACCAAAAAGATCATGGGTGATGACAGCATCAGGGTGACTGCGACCACTGTGCGTATCCCGGTAGTGGGCGGCCATTCGGAATCGGTCAATATCGAATTTGAAAATGACTTTGATCTGGCTGAAGTAAGCGCGTTGCTTGCGGCTACCGAAGGCGTGATCGTAGTTGATGATCCTGCAAACCTGAAATATCCGATGCCTAAAGATGCCCATGAAAAAGACGAGGTGTTCGTAGGCCGGATCAGACGTGACGAGTCCCTGCCAAATACGCTCAATATGTGGATCGTAGCAGACAACCTGCGTAAAGGGGCTGCGACCAATGCCGTCCAGATCGCAGAATATCTCGTAAAGCAAGAACTGATATAAAAATTACCGTTTAAACGTTAAGATAATGCAGGATCCGCAGTTCAACTGATCCTGCATTATTTTTTGAATACTATGTTAAAGAAACGACTGCTATTTTTCTTTGTCCTGCTCCAGCAGGTATCCTTTGCCCAGGCGCCCGTCCAACGCCTCCAGCAGGCCTTCAATTCCCTGCTTTCAGATCCGCAGGCAAGATATGCCATGGTTTCCTTATGCGTACTGGACGCAAAAACAGGCCAGACGCTCTTTGCCAGGAATGAAAATACCGGCATGGCCACCGCCTCAACCTTAAAGACCATTACTTCCGCTACTGCTTTTGGATTGCTGGGCCAGGATTTTCAATACCAGACCATGCTGGCCTGCAGCGGAGCCATTACGCCCGACGGAACTTTAAAAGGCAGCCTGATCATTGTCGGCGGAGGTGACCCCACTTTAGGCTCCTGGCGGTATGACACCTCCAAAGAAAAATATGTGCTCGACCAGTGGGTTGCTGCAGTACGGCGGGCAGGCATTAAAAAGATCGAAGGAAACATTATCGGGGATGACAGCTTGTGGAGCACTCAGACTACTCCGGACGGCTGGACCTGGCAGGACATCGGAAACTACTATGGGGCAGGCCCCTCAGCCTTGAGCTGGCGGGAAAACCAGTTTGATATCCATCTCCGGGCCAACCGTTCAGACCAAAGCGTCTCCATTCTGAAAACCCTGCCTGAAATGCCCTACCTCAGGCTGGTCAACGAGCTGAAAGCCGGAGCCGAAGGCACTGGTGACAGGGTCTATGCTTACCTGCCCCCGCTGGCCACCACTGCATACCTGAGAGGAACATGGGCATTGGGGATCTCCAAAGCAGGTATATCAGCTGCGCTCCCGGATCCCGCATACGATGCTGCTTTCAGGCTGCAGGATACGTTGCGACGTCTGGGCATCCAGACAAGCCAGCCGCCGGCCACCGCCCGCCAGATGAAAGCCGATCAGCAGGCCATGCCAAAGATAACCCAAAAGCTGGGCACGCTCAACTCACCCGACCTGGCCAGGATCGTTTACTGGTTCAATAAAAAAAGTGTCAACCTCTATGGCGAGCACCTGCTTAAGACCCTGGCCTGGAAGGCGGGCAAAGAAGCCACTACAACAAATGGTGCATCCGTGGTCATCAACTACTGGGCAGACAAGGGTCTGGATAAAAATGCACTCAACATTATTGACGGTAGTGGTTTGTCCCCTGCCACAAGGGTAACTACCGCAGCAATGGCCAGCGTGCTTTACCAATCGCAGAAAGAAAGCTGGTTCCCCGCCTATTATGAATCCCTGCCCGAAAACAATGGCATGAAGCTGAAGAGCGGAACAATCAACGATGTTTCGGCTTTTGCAGGCTATTATACAGACGGGTCAGGCAGAAAATACGTGATCGTGATCAACATCAACAATTACTCGGGTTCCGGCATCAATAAAAAACTGTTTAAAGTCCTGGATGCCCTTAAATAAGCCAGCAAATTGATAAATTGCGGCCAATACCAATAGTAACTTCACCAGCATGATATTTATGAAAAGAATCCTCCTGCTCACTGTTTTATATCTTTCTGCTCAAGCCGTCTTTGGCCAGAATGCCATGCCGGATGCATCAGCATTCAATACCTCCGTGGAGCATGCCGGCCCTGTCCCCGAAATAGCCATTATACCGGAGCCTGTATCTGTCATTAAAGGTGAAGGGCATTTTATCCTGCCGGAAAACCTGGTGATACAAGCCCCTGCCCTGGCGGAATTCAAGCAATCTGTTGCATTTCTCCAGGAAAGATTATCGGTGCCGACCGGAAATTTCGTGTCGGTTGTCAATACTCCTGATCCAACAGCCGGGATCAAGCTGATCCTCAATGACAAACCAAACCATGTACTGGGCAATGAAGGCTATCAACTGTCCGTAACTCCCAGTTTCATCACCATCAAAGCCAATAAGCCGGCCGGACTGTTCTATGGTATTCAAAGCCTGATCCAGCTTTTCCCAAAAGAAATAGAAAGTAAAGAGACTGTCACCGGCATAGAATGGAAGGCATCCTGCGTCGAAGTGACGGATTATCCGCGCCTGGGCTGGCGGGGACTGATGTTTGACGTTGCCAGACACTTTTTCACCAAGGCCGAAGTAAAACAATATATCGACGCCATGGTGCGCTACAAATACAATCTGCTGCACCTGCACCTGACCGACGACGAGGGCTGGAGAATTGAGATCAAAGGGTTGCCTAAACTTACCGAAGTAGGCGCCTGGAACGTAAAAAAGATCGGAGAATTCGGCAATTTTACTCCGCCCGCTATTGATGAGCCGCGCAACTACGGCGGCTTCTACACCCAGGACGACATCAGGGAACTGGTGCAATACGCAAAAGAACGCTTTGTAGACATCCTGCCAGAAGTAGATGTACCCGGGCACAGCCTGGCGGCGATCGCCTCCTATCCCGAATTATCCTGTACACCAGGAGCAGAAAACTACCGTGTACGCTCTGGAGAGCAGATCATGGACTGGTCCAGGGGCGCACCTCCCATTGCCCTGATCGACAATACCCTTTGCCCGGCAAATGAGAAAGTCTACAGCTTTCTGGATACGGTGATCACCCAGATCGCCCAGTTATTTCCCTTCGAGTACATCCACATGGGCGGTGATGAAGCCCCCATTAACTTCTGGCAGAAGAGCGACGCCATCAAAAACCTGATGCAGAAAGAAAACCTCAAGAATATGCACCAGGTGCAGGGATATTTTGAAAAGAAGGTACAAAAGATCGTCGAGTCAAAAGGAAAGAAATTCATGGGCTGGGACGAGATCCTGGAGGGAGATATGTCTCCAAGCGCGGGGGTCATGAGCTGGAGAGGGACCAGATACGGCATTGAGGCAGCAAAAAAGAAGCATGAAGTCGTCATGAGCCCGACCACCTATGCCTACCTCGATTATATGCAGGCCGACGCCATCACCGAACCGAAAGTATATGCCTCGCTAAGGCTAAGCAAGTCCTATGAATTCGAGCCAATACCCGCAGGCATTGATGCCAGGTACATCAAAGGAGGTCAGGCAAACCTATGGACCGAACAGGTCTACAACATCCGCCAGGCCGAATACATGACCTGGCCAAGAGGAATGGCCATTGCCGAATCGGTATGGTCACCTGCCGAAAAAAAGAACTGGCCAGGTTTTTTCAGTAAGGTAGAGGCCCACTTCAAAAGACTGGACGTTGCAGAAACCAAATATGCCCCCAGTGTTTATGACCCCATCTTCAATGTAAGCCGTTCTGCCGACAAGCAGCTGCTTATAGAACTGGGCACTGAAGTGCCGGGCCTGGACATCTATTATAGCTTTGACAATTCCTTTCCCGACCGCTTCTATCCAAAGTACACTGAAAAACTGATGGCACCAAAAGATGCGACCACCCTTAAAGTGATCACCTACAAAGGCAAGGAACCCGTCGGGAGAATGATGGTCATGCCGATCGACGAACTCAACAAAAGATCCTGGAAGAAATAAAATTGAGGTATTTTGTGCACATAGGCTATAATGGCCAAAAGTACAACGGCTGGCAAAAACAGCCTGGGGTACCCAATGTCCAGGGAGTTATCGAGCAAACACTCAGTGAAGCGCTCAAAAGGAATACAGAGATCATCGGCTGCGGCCGCACCGACGCGCATGTCCATGCCAGTCAGTTCTTTTTTCACATGGACATTGAAGAAGAATGGAAATACGACCTGGTATTCAGGCTTAACAAGCTGTTGCCGCATGGGATTGCCGTCTTTGATATCATACCGGTAGAAGCACACCGGCATGCACGCTTCGATGCCGTACTGCGTTCCTACGATTACTTTCTCCATACCTATAAAAATCCGTTCTTAAACGGCATCAGTTCGTATTACCTGTTGCCAGGCCTTGATATAGAGAAAATGCAGCAGGCAGCAGCAATACTGCCCCGTTATAAAGATTATAAAGCATTTTGTACAAGCCCGGACAAATACGAACATACCATCTGCAATGTCATGTCGGCCAGGCTGCTGGCCGATCCAAAAGGAGAAAAGCTCCGTTTTCAGATCTCTTCCAACCGTTTTCTTTCAAAAATGATCCGGATCATCATGGGACAACTGCTCAAAATAGGCAAAGGTGTTCTGAGCATCGATGAATTTGAAAATTACCTCTATACCAATACCACTCCCAGGCTCATTACTCCTGCGCATCCGGAAGGGCTCTATCTGTCCAAAGTAAGCTATCCCTACCTTAATCTGCCGCCGCGCACGGATTTCGCAGAACCGTTCCTAATGGATTGAACATTACCAATTTATCCTTGATAGTATCAAATATTTTTGTTACATTCAATCTACCATTTCATCATTAGGAGGACATTATCATGACTGTAATCCAAAAAATCGAGCATTGGGGCGACCATCACCATGCCAAATGGCTTGACCTCATACGGATCGCCCTGGGCGTACTTATTTTTAGTAAAGGTATCGCAATTGTCAGCAATACCTCGGCCCTTCAGGACCTGCTGCTGCAAAACAATGTATTCGGCTTTTCAGGTATGATGGCCAGCGTAGCCGTACACATTGTCGGATTTGTGCACTTGGTAGGCGGCATATTGATCGCTATTGGCCTGGTCACGCGCTTTGCGGTCGTCATACAGATCCCGATCCTGCTCTGTGCGGTATTTTTCGTCAACATTGCCAATGGCTTTTCCGTGCTCAATTCAGAATTGTGGCTTTCCCTGTTGGTGCTCATCCTGCTGGTACTATTCTGGGTAGTGGGATCAGGCCCCTATTCTGTAGATGAGAATATGAAAAAAAGACAGACCATTTACAGGTAAGATATCAATCATTTAGATTAAGCGCTGCAATAAGGGCATCGGCAGTCAGGCTGATGCCCTCAATTATGATCAGGGCACGGCGATAAAAGACATGCCTTTCTCCCAGTTTCTGCTCGATAAAATCAATCAGCTCTTTTTCTGAAAGCGCTTTGAGCAAAGGTCGCTGCGCTCTGCCATTTTCCAGGCGACGGGCCAGCGCAGCAGGCGTCATTTCAATATAGACCGTAGTCCCATTGGCATTCATCCAGTCCATATTGTCAAAATAACAAGGTACGCCGCCGCCAGTGGCCACCACGCAGTTATCCGGGTAGCTGAAAGACTTTAACACCCTGCTTTCCAGTTGCCGGAAAGCAATTTCTCCATGCAGGTCAAAATACTGGCCAATGGCCATGCCCATTTCCTTTTCCAGTTCATGGTCCAGATCAATGAACATCCAGCCGAGCTCCTTTGCAAGTTTTCTGCCTACCGTGCTCTTTCCGCAACCCATAAAACCAATCAGGAATATTTTCATCATTAAGCAAGTTTTACCCGTGGATCTACAAGGACATATAAAACATCCACCAGGATATTGATCAGTACAAATATAAAAGCAATGAACAATATAGACCCCATCACTACCGGAAAATCAGACATTTCCAGAGCTGTCACCGTCGTACGACCCAGGCCGTTGTAGCCAAAGATATACTCTACGAAAAACGATCCGGCCAGCAGGGAAGCAAACCATCCCGAGATGGCCGTGATCACCGGGTTCAGTGCATTTCTGAGCGCATGCTTATAAATGATCATGTTCCGGCTCAGACCTTTGGCCCTGGCCGTCCGGATATAATCCTGGGCCAGCACGTCCAGCATGGTGCTGCGTGTCAGTTGTACGATGATCGCAAGCGGACGCAGCCCCAAAGTGATCATTGGCAGCCAAAGATTTTTCCAGGTCATGACCTCGCCCAGGAAAGGATCATAGCTATAAAGGCTGCCTGACATGTTCAGGCCGGTATAATCGCTCAGTACAAAGCCAAACAGCCATGCAATGATGATTCCCGCAAAAAAAGAGGGCGCTGAGATACCCAGTATGGCAAAAGCATTTGCTGTCTTATCGATCCATGTACCTTTGTTTATGGCAGAGAGCACCCCCAGAAAAACACCGGTCACTGTTGCAAATAACATGGCCATAAGCGCGAGGATGAACGTATTGGGAACAGTTTCAGCAAGAATAGCCGTTACATCTCTCTTGGTCTGATAAGACCGCCGGAGATAGGGCCATTTCAGGGCAAGCACATCATCTCCCAGCGGGACCAGTTTTATATAATGATATTTCTCCAGATCCTCCGGCGTGTTGTGGTGTATGCCCAGCGGCAAAAGGTCGTTGAGGTAAAGCACAAACTGTACGGGCCTGGAGCGGTCGAGACCAAATTCCTGACGGACAGCTTCCAGCGACTGCACATCAGAACGCTGGCCCAGGGTCATTCTTGCCGGATCACCGGGCAAAATATTGAACAGTACAAAAACCACGACTATCACACCAGCCATTACGGTAAATCCATATAAAGATTTCCTTATGGCGTAACGCAGCATCATCTTTATTTAGTAAAATACGTTGCGGAAAGTTCATCAAAAGAAGGCACAGTACTGTAATGCCACTTATTGATCACCACCCCGTTTCTGAGCAGCAGTACGCCCGGACTTGCCCGGACCATACTTTTCAGCGGAACCGCATCAGCATAAAATGTCTCCATGAACAGTTTCATCCGCTTGCTGTAAGCCTCTGCATGCTGAGCCGAAACAGCAGTCAGCAAAACAGTCCGGATATTGAACTGTTCCGATGCATTCAGTGCGAGGGCGTTTAATTTTCCCATTCCTTCCTCATTGGCATGGTCCAGATCATAGGCTACTACCACAATGTTATAATAAGGATTTTCGATCAGCTCTTTTGTATAATCCGTACCCGAAGCATCAGTGATCAGCAAATCCCGGATCTTGGCCTCATACCCCTTTTTCACCAGCTTGCTTTCAGGAGTTCCCACGATCTCCCAGTTTTCATCCTTCCAGATCTCCGTCTTCAGGTAATCCTTGTCGTTCATGGTCTTACTCTCGCCGGTAGCCTTATTCTTCAGGTTATAAATGATCGAATATTCATCCGGAACAGCACCCGGCGGGATGCGCATGAGTTCCGGAAGATTGGCTCCGACCTTATAGGGCAGAAAATCAAGGACCGGCAGCCTGGTGTAAGTATAAAGACAGAACAACAGCGCGGCCAGAAACACTACAGCAGATAAGACCTTCTGTACCGGACCACTTTCAACGACCGGACTGATCAAAATCCTGTGCCGGAAAAGGTAGATGATCATCACCAGCAAAATGACATCCTTGGAAAAGGACTGCCAGGGCGTGAGCGGGATGGCATCGCCAAAACAGCCGCAGGAAGTCACCACTTTGAAAAACGCGGAAGCAAAGGTCAGTATGGTAAAAAAGATGATCACCAACAGCAGGCCCCAGGTCACCTGCCTGCGCCAGAAACCAAACAACAGCAAGGCGCCCAGCACCACCTCAAAAACACACAGCACGATTGCGATCCCCGTCGCCGCACTGCTTAAGAACGGCATATGAAAAACATCAAAATATTCCTCCAGCTTATAGCCGAAACCCAACGGATCATTGGCCTTGATCAGCCCGGAAAATACAAAGAGGACACCTACGAAAATCCGGCAAAAATTTACTAAAGTTCTTTTCATACGCTTATTTCAGGCTAATGACTATTTCAAACCAAGTTTAATGAGTGCAAAAACAGCATAGTTCAGCATATCCTGGTAATTGGCGCCGATACCTTCAGAAGCAACCGTCCTGCCCTGGTTATCCTCTATCTGCTTTACCCGGAAAATTTTCATTAAGATAAGATCGGTCAGTGAACTGATGCGCATGTCCCTCCAGGCCTCGCCATAATCGTGATTCTTGGCAAACATCAGCTCCCTGGTGATCCTTATCTTTTCATCAAACATAGCGCGCACAGTTTCCGGATCCAGCTCATAAGGATCTTCCGCACCAAGGTCCAGCTGCATCAGGGCAATCAGGCAATAATTGACGATGCCGATATATTCAGCGGTCACATCCTCCCCGACCATAGCAACCTTCTTCTCCTCCAGCGTACGTATGCGCTGCGCCTTGATAAAGATCTGATCGGTAATAGAGGCAGGACGCAGGATGCGCCAGGCTGTTCCGTAATCCTTGGTCTTTTTTAAAAAAAGCGATCTGCAGACCGCAATGACCGCATCATATTCCTGAGAAGTATTTGTTGCCAATGCAAATAAAAAAATTAAGTTCTAACCTGTTTCTTCTTCCTCGCCGGTCTGCTTTTCTCTTACCGAGCAGTCAGTAGAAATATGCAGCAGGATGCTGCACAGTTTTTACTAAGTTTGCAGACAAGCAATGGCTAAAGATACATTTTTAAACGTAAAGCACACACTTCAGACAGGCGGCCGGCTTACCGATCTGCGCCGTCCCCGTATCATGGGCATCCTGAACATCACCCCCGACTCCTTCTACGGCAGCAGCAGGATGAACTCGGTCGATGAAGCCCTGCGTCAGGCAGAAGCCTTTCTGGACGAAGGAGCCACATTTATAGACATCGGGGGTTATTCTTCAAGACCCGGGGCAGCACCGGTAAGCGAAGAAGAAGAAATGAAAAGACTGCTTCCGGTGATCAAAGCCATCACAAAAAAGTTACCCGGAGCACTGATCTCTGTCGACACTTTCAGGGCCGCAGTAGCGCGTGAAAGCATCCTGGCGGGAGCTCATCTCATCAACGATATCTCCGGCGGAAGCATGGATGGAGCCATGTTTAAAACCGTAGCAGCACTGAAGGCACCTTACATCCTTATGCACATGAAAGGAACACCGCAAACCATGCAGCAGCAAGCGAGCTACCAGAACCTGATCCTTGAACTTACCGGTTATTTTTCAGAAAAGATCGCCGCACTGAAGCAGCTGGGTGTCCATGACATCATCCTGGATCCTGGCTTCGGCTTCGCAAAAACACTCGATCATAACTACGAACTGATGCAGCACCTGCAGGACTTTCAGATCTTCGGACTACCGCTGCTTACCGGGATCTCCAGGAAAACCATGATCTACAAACTCCTGGAAACAGATGCGGACAATGCCCTCAACGGCACCACGGCATTAAATACAGTTGCATTGTTAAAAGGAAGCAGCATCCTGCGCGTACACGATGTAAAAGCAGCTGCAGAATGCATTACTTTAACAGAAAAGCTGAAACAATCCCATTAATTCCTAAATTGGCAGTAATGAAAGGCTTAGATTTCGATTTTCTCAAACTTACCATTACCGACACTGTCGATATCATCCTTGTTGCCTTACTGATCTATTATACCTATAACCTGATCAAGAACACGGTAGCCGTCAATCTTTTCCTGGGTATGGTGATCATCCTGGCCATTCACTGGATCGTCGACCTGCTCAACATGCGCCTGCTCTCTACGATCATCAACCAGTTCATGAGCGTCGGCATTATTGCGCTCATCATCATCTTCCAGCCGGAGATCCGCCGCTTCCTGCTGCTCATCGGAAAAAACACCTTTTTACAACAGAACAAAGCCTGGTGGGGACATATTTTTGGCAGCAAGACGCTGGAACGCAACAACCTGATCCGAATCAAACCCATCATCGACGCCTGCAAAAGCATGAAGAAATCAAGGACAGGTGCGCTCATGGTCTTTGTAAAATTCTACGATGACCAACTCTTTGCCAACAGTTGCGAAGTAATGGATGCAAAGATCTCCAAACGCCTGCTTGAAAGCATCTTTCAAAAATATAGTCCGCTGCACGACGGAGCAGTGGTCATCGCAGAGAACAAGATCAAAAGTGCCAGCTGCATCCTGCCACTGACAGACAACGACAAACTGCCACCGCAGTTTGGGCTGCGCCACCGGGCGGGCATCGGAATTTCAGAAACCACCGACGCGGTAGCAGTGATCATATCAGAAGAAACCGGGGAGATCGCCTATGCCAAGCAAGGCCGGGTAAGAATGAATGTTTCCTTTGGGGAACTGGAGAAACTACTTAATAAAGACTACTGAGCGGATTCAGCAACTTTTCAATAAAATCTAAATCCGGTGATTACCGCATAGAAAAAACCGCACAATCGTGTGATTTTTGTCAGCGCGGCTTCAAGCACAGTACACTTACCTTGCTGACAGCCCCGATATAGCTAAATACAAACAAAATGATCAAAAAAATCTTTAAATGGACCGGGACCGCACTGCTGGGTATCGCCATTCTCCTCATTGCCGCATTTACTGTTATTTCTTACCAATTCAGGCAACGGTCAGACAAAACCTACCATTTCAGCAAACATACGTTAACTATTCCCTCAGACAGCGCTACCATTAACCGTGGCAGACACCTGATCCTGACCAAAGGCTGCAACGATTGCCACGGCAGCCAGCTTGAGGGCAAAGTTATGATGAACGACTTTCCCATGGGCAGGCTCAGCGCCTCCAACCTGACCAGCGGAAAAGGCGGAATTGACCAGGACTATACAACAGCAGACTGGCTGACTGCGCTGAAACACGGCGTAGGCAGAAACGGCAAAGCATTATTGTTGATGCCATCCCATGAGACCACCCAGCTCACCGATAAAGATCTGGCCGCCATTATTGCCTATTGCAAGTCACTGCCGCCGGCAGACCATGTCCTTGAACACAACGCGATCGGGCCCCTGGGCAAGGTATTGGCCAGCTTTGACAAGATTCCACTGTTTGCAGTAGAGAAGATCGACCACAAAAAAGCACAGGAATTATCCAATCCCGAACCCGCAAACCAATTAGAGACGGGAAGGTATCTGGCCATATTCTGCACAGGCTGTCACCGGGAAAACTTAAAGGGCGGAGCCGCGATTATTCCCGGCAGTCCGCCAGTTCCCGACATCAGCAGTTCCGGCAATCCTGGAAAATGGACAGAAGAACAGTTCAAAACAGTATTGCGCACGGGGAAAACCCCTTCAGGACACCAAATGAAAAGCGAAGACATGCCATGGAAAATGACTGCCAACTATACCGATGAAGAACTCAGTGCTCTTTATGAATTCCTGCGGACAAAATAGCCGTTCAACAGGGGCTAAATGTTCTTTGGATTGAATGCGCCGTTATCGCGGTCATTTTTATAATTCAAGGCGTCGTTCTGTTCATCCGGGTTTTTATCTGCGTCCGGATCACCCTTGTGTCCGACGTCAGCGGTACTGTCCTTTGGTTCTTGCTTACCTTCGCGCATTTCCTTGATGCTAAGGTTAACATCGATATCGTGCTCACGCTTATCCTCCCGGCCTTTAAGCGTATTGTCCTGCTGATGACCATCAAACCCAGGATCTACGTCGCTGTTCTCAAACGGAGTATCGTGATCATTATCTTGCATTTTCATAAGATTAAGATTAAATGTAACCCAATAACAACCGGCAAGAGCGAAGGTTTTATTAATCAGCAAGCCATAGTTTCCAGAATCAGCAAGCCATAAAAAAAGCGAGAGTGATCATACCGACCACTCCCGCCTATCTAAATTAACGCTCTCGGATATAAGACGCTCCCGAAAGCGAAATATTGTGCAAGGCTGAAAAAAAAATAAAAAACTTTTGAGCGCAGGTCCTTTCAGCCGAAACGACTACTTCTTCAGCACATCTTCCAGCATCCTGATGTAAAAACCGCCGACCACACTCCTCGCCGTGAAGTTCTGACGGCGTGCGTCTTTAGTCTCATGCCAGTCACTCAGCGGCACCCTGTCCGGAGTTTCCAGCGCATATTTATACACCGGGGCGATCAGGGTTTCAAAATCTGCCCGGTCATCAGCCAGTGTTGCGGTCCAGGTGATCCAGTCAGATTTAGTATAGGTCTTCCGGCTGTCCAGCGGCAAACCATACTTCAGCTGTTTGCCCAGATAATACTTAATTTCCCTGCTGTAAACCTCCTTAGGAAACAAGCCAAGCGACAGCACCTTATCCCATACCAGGTTATACTTCTGGCTCCAGGTATTCTTGTTGTCAAAAGTCAGCGCATAATGATCCCCCGCATCCGCCAGCTGCATCCACTTCCGGGCCATCTCTCTGGCCATAGCAGTATATTTTTCTGCAGTTTCCTTTTCACCCAGCATACCGGCCATCAAGCCATAACCGCCCAAAGCCACAATGGCCTTCACCGATAAGTTGGCATTGCGGGCCAGGTGACCAGCAAAATCATCAGTAGACAACTGGTTTTCAGGATCAAGACCTTTCTGAGCCAGGTAATCCGCCCAGACCGTCAATGTCTTCCAGTGCTTCTTGGCATATTCCGCATTCCCTTCCGCCTTCGCGATAGCAGCAGCAAGGATCAGCATATTGCCCGACTCCTCCACCGGCATATCCTCGCCATAAGTCTGGCCGTTAGCCAAAGGATAAGTACCCAGATCATGTGCAGAATACGGCTTGGTCCATTTGCCGCTTTCACTGAAATAAAAGATCCCGTTCATCATCCCCTTGACAAGATCCGGATTATAGATCAGGAACAAAGGTGCAGAAGGATAGGTAATGTCTACCGTTCCGATAGAGCCGTTACTGAAATTTTCCTTGGAAAGAAACAAGAGCTCACCATCAGGACTTTTAACCAGTTTGTGCGCAGTAACGGCCTGCCTGTAACCCAATACACAAAGCTTTGCATAAGTTTCACCCCCGCTCTTCACCGCATCGGCATAAAGCTTCCTGTCAAAAGCAGCACATCTTTGCAAGATGCCCTGGTAATCCCTTGCAGCCAGTGCCAGCTGATTGTCCAGCGTTTCTTTGCCGCTGTTGTTCCACCATGGACGCAGGTTGGTCTTAAAATACTGCAAAGAAAAGATATCATCATAACCGAGCATGATGAACTGCTCTTTGGCAGTGCCCCCCACCTTACCCATCGGGATCACCGTATTCAGCACCAGCTTCTCCCCTTTCAGGGAAGCAGGCCCGGCCACAGCCTTAGGGCTCAGCACTTTCAAAGCATCCGCTGTACTGCTGATGGTCTGCATACTTTTATAAGCAGCAGGCACCGCCACATACATATAGCCCCAGTCGATACGCACATCGTCACCTTTGCGGACCAGCATCGGCTGCTCCACAGTCTCCGCCTTCAAGACCGAAAGCTGGGCTGTACTATATTTCTTCGCCTCCACTTCCTGCGACGGATGATGCACGGCAATATTGGTCGAAGCCCCAAAATAAAGCTTCACATCATGTGCCGCACCATCATTGGATTTAACTTTAGCAGAAATATAGCTCACCGGTCTGGACAAGAGGTCCAGGTCGTTCATTAGCTGCGGAGAGGTAAAAGTGAGTGTCAGGTCTGCTTTTCCGGCAGTAAAATGATAAATCGTCTGCGTCGCATTGAAGTCCAGTCCTTTTTGCTGAGCATCAGCAATCTGAATCACATCTTTGGCAGCAGGCTCTTCAACCAGTCCGGCATCTAAGAAAGACGGCCCGCCGGTATTCACTGCATGGATCGCCAGGACATTTTTTCCTTTTTTTAGCAGTCCTGCTTCCAGCGGCACATAAATAAATTTACCCTCCAATTTAGGCTTAATGTAAATTTCCTTCCCGTTCAGGTAAACCGCAGCCTTGTCATCGTGCCTGATCTGCAAGAACAATTTATTGCCGCTCAGCCGATCAAGACTGAAAGTACGGCGTACCCAGAGCTCATCCTTCTTCCAGGGCGTTTTGGCCTGACCGTCCTCACTGCCAGCCGGACCCGGTGCAGTTTTCCAGCCCTGGTCATTAAAATCAGGATTCATCCAGGAAGCTTCAGGCTGAGTTTCCGTATAAGACTGCAGCTGAGCCTTTTCGTCGGCAGCAGGCAGGATACTTTTATAAGTTTTTTCCGGCTTGCCCAGAAAGCTAAATGCCTTTCCGTCGACGACGATCAGACCGGTAAGCGATTGCGGGGCACCCGTCCAGTGCATCGTTGTGCTGGCATTGAGTGAATCCGATGGCGACCAAATGCTGAAATAAGGATCATGGGTGATCAAAGGATAGGCTGGTGCCTTGCGTTCCTGTGCTACCGCAGCAGCAGGGCCGAGCAGTGCAAGCAACAAAATACGTTTTAAGGAGTTCATCATGTGTGGCTAAATCGATTAATTCAACCCGCAAAATAAGAACTTTATTCGTTTATACCAGTTTTGACCGCCAGTTTATTCAGCGCCTCAGCGCACTCCTGCTGCTCAGCACACCGGTCGTCACCACAATGACCGAAATAACCGCAAAAAAAGATACAATAGCCCAAACAGAAGGTTCAAAAACAGCCTGGAACGTAAACCGCGCCAGCAACCAGCTTCCGCCCAGTGCCAGCAACATACCCGCACCAGCCGCAACAACCCCCAAAAAGAAATATTCCACCGCAGTGATCACCAGGATCTGCCTGCGGCTGGCACCCAGCGTACGCAACAGCAAACTTTCCTGCATGCGCTGCGCCTTGCTGGTCAGCACAGAAGAGACCAGCACCACCCAACCTGTGGCCATACTGAAAGCCGCCATGAACCGGATCACAAAGCCGATCTTGGACAGCAGGTCATCCAGTACCTTCAGGATCAGTTTCAGATCCAGTACAGAAACATTAGGAAAAGCCCTGACCACAGCACCCTGATAATCAGCGGAAACCTCACTGGAAGGCACCCTGGTCATCAGCACATGGAACTGAGGTGCATCCTCCAGCACCCCAGCCGGAAACACCACCCTGAAATTGGTCTGCATCCGGCTCCAGTCCACCTCCCTGAAACTGCCCACTACAGTAGAGACAAGCATCCCCTGAACATTGAATACGATCGTATCGCCAATATTCACACGAATACCCCTGGCATAATTTTCCTCCAGTGAAACACGGGGAGTTTCATCCGGACCTGCCTTTCCGCTCCATTTGCCTTTCACTACCTTCTCTGCCGCAGTCAAAGTATCCTGGAAAGTGACCCGCAGCTCCCCTTTGAAAGCACGCTGAGAAGGTCCGGCGGCGGTCTCCGGCTGTTCCTGTCCATCCCGCTTATCCTTACCCTTTTGAAGACTGTCCGCCTTTGCCAGACTTGCAGCCGTCTCCCCGTTGATCTCCTCAATACGCAACGTAATGACCGGCACCTGGTTCATGACCGGAAGATGCTTCGCCCTTGTGAGCGCAGCCACCTCTTCCTTTTGTTCATTCTGAATGTCAAAAAGCACCATATTGGGCTGGTTCGTGCCAGAAGAAATAGTCACCCTGTTGACCAGTATCCCCTGAACAAAGAACAAAATCCCGATAAAAGCAGTAGACAGCCCAATGGAAACCATGAGCACCATGGTCTGGTTATTAGGCCGGTACAAGTTGGCAAAGCCCTGCCGCCAGAGGTAACCGGTCCCTTCCGGCAACAACCTGCGCAGCAGCCACATGAGCAAGGCAGACAAGCCATACAAAAGCAGAAAAGCAATTAAAAGCCCCCCGGTAAATAGCAGCGCCTCCGTCCGGCCCTCCATCTGCAAATAAGTAAAAACCACAATAAAAACAAGAATGAGCAGGAAAACCAGCCATTTTAAAGGATCAAAGCGTGCTGAAGCATGCTCATAAGACATCCTGATCGCATTGAGGGGAGAAATGTGCCGCACATCCAGCAAAGAAGGCAGGGCAAACAACACGGCAACGATCAGACCAAGTACCAGCCCCTGCCCGATCGCCGTCCAGGAGACCTGCATACTGATCTCCACCGGCAGAAAATCTTTGAGCACTGCAGGAAGCAGAAACTGTATCCCGGTACCCAGTAAACACCCCATCAGCGCACCGGTCAGCCCGATGAAACCAATCTGGATCAGGAAGATCTGAAAAGCCTCAGATGCTTTGACCCCCAGGCAGCGCAGCGTCGCAATGCTGCCCAGCTTCTCACGGATATAAACATGTACCGCACTGCCCACGCCGATACAGCCGAGCAGCAAAGCCACAAAACCAGACAAAGCCAGAAAACGGTTTACATCCCTGAACGACCTTCCCGTATCCGCCTTCCTGCTTTCCACCGTTTCTGAATCAAGGCCCTGTTTTTCCAGGACGGGCTGCATGCGCTTCAGCATTTTTTCAACGCCTGAAGGGTCATTGTACCTATAATAAAACTTATACTGGATGCGGCTGCCGATCCTGGTCAACCCCGTTGCTTCAAGGTATTTAAGCGGAATATAGACAATAGGCGCAACCGTAGCAGACAGACCGGTCTGCCCGGGAGCCTTGTCCAATGCCCCTGCTATCCTGAAATTGAGCGCACCGACTTTGATCGAATCACCAACCCCTGCATTGAACTGCAGCATTAAAGTTTTGTCCACAAGTGCGCGGCGTCCATCCCGGAAAGCAGCAGCCGCCGATACCGGAGTGGTCTCCATATTTCCATAAAAAGGATAATTACCTTCCAGCGCCCGGACCTGTACCAGCCTGCTCCCCCCGCTCTTTACGAAATAAAGCATGGAAGCAAAGCTGCGTTCCCTCGCGCGCTCATCACCAAGCGTATCCAGCATTTTGATTGCCGCAGCACTGACCGGCTTGCGTGAATCCAGCACCAGGTCTGCCCCGGTCAGTTCCTTGGCCTGATCATCAATGTCCCGCAGCAAGTTGTCACGGAAGGCATACACCGCCACCAGCGCCGCGATGCCTAGTACAATGGCAGAAACAAACAAGAGCAGCCTGGAGCGGTTGCGCCGGCTGTCACGCCAGGCCATTTTGAGCAGCCAGCCAAAACCCGCAGAACGCCGCTTCAATCCTGCAGCCCCGCTCGCACCATCATTATACTTCCGCATACCCATCCGATTGAACCGCTCCGCTTTTCATTTTGATGACCCTCGATGTCTTAGAGGCCAGATCCAGGTCATGCGTCACGATGACCAGCGTGGTGCCTGCCTCACGGTTCAGGTCAAACAGCATGTTTTGTATCTTTTCAGCCGTCTCGCCGTCCAGGTTTCCCGTTGGCTCATCCGCAAAAAGAATGGCCGGACGATTGGAAAATGCCCTCGCCAGGGACACACGCTGCTGCTCGCCGCCAGACAGCTGTATCGGGTAGTGGTGGGAGCGCTCAGCCAGTCCCACTTTGTCCAGCAGTTCCATAGCCCTTTCTTTGGCATCCTTCTGGCGGCGCAGTTCCATTGGCACCATCACATTTTCCAGCGCCGTAAGCGTAGGCATCAGCTGGAAATTCTGGAAAATAAACCCCACATACAAGTTCCTCACCGATGCCCTTTCATCTTCATTCAGGCCCCCAAGCGAAATGCCGTTCAGCGATACATCTCCGGAACTCGCGCGGTCCAGCCCTGCACAAATGCCCAGCAGGGTGGTCTTTCCGCTGCCGGAAGGCCCTGTAATGGCAACTGTACTGCCCTTATTGATGGAAAAATCGATCCCTTTAAGTACCTGGAGCTCCCTACCCGCACTTTTATAGATCTTACTGACTTGCTGAACTTCTAGGATGGTTTCGGCTGACATACAAAAGATTTTAAACTTAACGCTGCAATGACCTGTTAAATATACCAGAATCAATAAGTAATCGCTATTTTAGATGTTGTCTGATCAATTTTCAGACAATTGAATTACCAAACCAACCCATAGGACAACTAAATTCAAACGAGCAGAACAAACATTAGACCAGTGCCCTTTTACTATGTTACGAATCAAAATATCCTCAGTACTGATCCTTTCAGCAATATTTAGCAGCTGCGGAAACGCAGAAAAAAAAGATGCAGCAGCAGGAAAACAAACTGCCAGCCCTTCAGAAGCCGCTCCGGTTGCTACAGAAACACCCGCAAAAAAACAGAATATCCTGTTCTTTGGCACCAGCCTGACCGCAGGATATGGCCTTGATGATCCTTCAGAAGCCTATCCGGCATTGATCCAGCAAAAGATCGACGCCCTTGGCCTGCCCTACCGGGTGATCAATGGCGGACTGAGTGGAGAAACCTCTGCCGCCGGCAAGAACCGCATCGACTGGCTATTAAAACAACCTGTAAGCATATTTGTACTGGAACTCGGTGCCAATGACGGATTGAGGGGCCTTTCCACAGGACAGACCACCCTCAACCTGCAATTGGTCATTGACGCAGTCAAAAAGAAATACCCGCAGGCCAAGCTGGTCATGCTGGGCATGCAGATGCCGCCAAGCATGGGTACAAAATATACTGCAGAATTTAAAGAGATCTTCAGCAGCCTGGCTGCAAAGAACCACATGGCCTATGTGCCCTTCCTGCTGGAAGGGGTAGGAGGTATCAGCAGGCTGAACCAGCAGGACGGCATCCACCCCACCGCCGAAGGACAAAAGATCCTGGCAGAAAACGTCTGGAAGGTGCTGAAAGATCAACTCTAGCTGACGATCCTAAATTCAAGGACAAACTAAAAAGCAAGCAGAATAAGATCCTGTTACAAAAATACCCCAGGAAAAGACAGCAAACATAGACAGGACTTAGGTGTTATCACTCTTAAGGAATACCGATTTGTAAACACCTAATCTAGTCTCAAATGAAAAATACCAATTTATGGGCTACAGCCATTCCCCTGTTGCTGCTTGCCTGCAACAGCAATCCAAATACCAATAGCTCCGGCAGTGACACCCTTGCCGCCGATACACCCACCTCGGCAGCGATGAGCCTGCCGGCCCCCGACACTAATGCAGCAAAAACCAAATTCAGCAAGGTAATAGGCTGGTCTGATGGCAAGACACCAGTTGCTCCGGAAGGCTTTACGGTCAGTAAATACGCCTCCGGACTGAAAAGCCCCCGCAACATTTATGTAGCACCCAACGGCGACATCTTCGTGGTACTGACCAATTCGGAGCGCTCGCTGAAAGAGAAGGTCGCCGGAGCGATCACCGGAAAATCAAAATCAGAAGTAGCCGGTGAAAGCGCCAATACCGTAGTGCTGCTCCGGGACGCAAATAAAGATGGTATACCAGAAGTAAAAACCAATTTTCTGGGCGGCCTGAACCAGCCGTACGGAGTCCTGGTGATCGGCAGTTCATTTTATGTCGCCAATACCGACGGGCTGTGGATGTACCCCTACAAAGCAGGAGAAACACGCATCACATCACCGGGAAAGAAGATCCTGGATCTGCCGGCAGGTGGTTATAACAACCACTGGACACGCAACCTGATCGCCAGTCCAGACAATTCCAAGATCTACATTTCGGTAGGTTCCGGCAGCAACGCCGCAGAGAACGGCATGGAAAATGAAGTCCGCCGTGCCAATATACTGGAGATCAATCCTGATGGTACCGGAGAAGTCATCTATGGCAGCGGCCTGAGAAACCCGGTAGGCATGGACTGGGCACCGGCTACAGGGATGCTCTGGACTTCCGTCAACGAACGCGACGGCCTGGGCGATGACCTGGTACCCGATTACATCACCAGTGTGAAAAAAGGAGGCTTTTATGGCTGGCCTTATTCCTATTACGGACAGCATGAAGATCCAAGACTGAAAGGTCAGAACCCGGACCTCGTAGCGAAAGCGATCGTACCGGATGTGGCTGTCGGCGCACATACTGCATCTCTTGGCCTGGCCTTTTATACCGGAGATAAGTTTCCTGCAAAATACCGCAACGGTGCTTTTATTGGCCAGCACGGTTCCTGGAACCGCTCTGAACTGGTAGGCTATAAAGTTGCATTCGTACCTTTCAGCAATGGCAAGCCAAACGGCAGGCCCGAAGACTTTCTGACGGGCTTCATCGCCGACCTTGAAAAAGGAGAAGTTTATGGAAGACCGGTAGATGTGGCTGTAGCCCCTGATGGCGCCTTGCTGGTCGCCGACGATGTAGGCGGCACGGTCTGGCGGATATCAGCCAAATAAAGCTGATCCTTAAGGAAGGAGAATTGCCGCGCAGGTACCCCGGCTAGCAGTACTGGTCAAACGCACCGATCAGGCTGTCGGCGATCATTTGTGCCGGGCGCCCCTCGATCTGGTGACGCTCGATCATGTGGACCAGTTTTCCATCTTTGAACAGAGCCATAGAAGGGGATGAAGGTGGAAACGGGATCATATAACCCCTTGCCCTGTCTACCGCCTCTTTTTCCATGCCTGCAAAAACAGTGACCAGCTTGTCCGGGTGCTTTTCATTGGCTGCTGCCAGTCTCGCCGCAGGGCGCGCATTGGCCGCTGCACAGCCGCATACTGAGTTGACCACAACAAATACAGTTCCTTCGCTGGTAATGGCCTGGTCTACCTCTTCTGCTGTTTTGAGTTCTTCAAAACCTACATTAGTCAGTTCGGCACGCATCGGTTCAACTAAATATTCAGGGTACATCATGTTATTGTTATTAATTTCTTTTTTTCGTTGTTCTTTCAGGCTGATCCCAGACACAGTTAGCCCAGGCCGGTTTCAGATTTCTGTTTATTGCTGATGCAAAGGTACAGCACCTTTTGCTATCATCAAAGTTTTGATCCGGAGCACTTGTAGTTTTGACCTTCAAATTACCATGAATCTTGCTAAAGCACCTGCGCACCTGCCGTCTGGAACGTACCTGCCTTATAATCTGAAGAAGATCCTCTTTTTATAGAGAAAATAGCACATCCCCCATTCCAGGAAAAAAATGCAAAGCGCGCTCAGGATGTCACGGATCGCAGGTGGTGTACGGGCAAGGTCCATTAATCCGCCACTGATGGCCTCTATATACCCATTGAACCAGCGGTGACCAACGATCTCAAAGAACAGGTAGATGAAAATGGAGTTCATACCTACTATAGTGAAGAATTTGGTATGGCGCCTGTGGCCGAGCACATCGATCCACCAATAAAAAAAGGCAAGTGCCAGCAAACAAAAGCCGCCGGAAGCAAGGGTAAACGAACTGGTGGCGATCTTTTTGATGATGGGCGTAAGGTGTGCCAGATCCAGGACAAAACCGGCTGATAAACTTATGAGACCGGAAATCAGCAATGCTTTGATTTTTGCCCGGGGTATTTGATTGCTGAGCAGGAGTTTTCCGGCCATCATCCCCCAAATGGTGTGTGCAGCTGTTGGGATACAGTTGATGGCTACCCAGCCGCCGCTGTTGATCTTGTTCATGAGCAGCAGATCTGCATAATTGCCGAAGTTGTGCTGATCGGTAAAGGGCTGATCAAACCCTGGCACATGGGTACAACGGTAAAGCATTTCCGTGATCAGCAACAAGGCCATGCTGACCAGCAGTTGGGACCTGTATGACCATTGAAAAATCAAAAATGCGAGTAAAAGTGTGAAAGAAAGCTGCGTGAGCACATCCCATAGCTCGAAAGAAAGCCCCTCCCGGCGAACGGCATAATCGAGCACACCCCAAAAGAACAGCCAGCCACTACGTTTCAAGGCTTTCTTAAAGGATTTGTTCCAGGGTATCTGCTGCCGCTGTTGTTTGTAAAGGGACAGGGCAAGTGCGGTCCCGGCGATGAACATGAATCCAGGCTGGATCAGGTCCCAGAACCTGAGCCCGTTCCATGGATGGTGCTCGAACTGCAGCATGAAGGTATGCATTGCTGTGCCTGCTGTATGGTCCGTCAGTGCGCGGTAGAGCCCGGCGCTTTCGAAGGCAAGCAGCACCATGATAAGTCCGCGCATGAAATCAAGGGATGTTAGTCTGTCTTGTGGTGTAAGGCTCATTGGTTAGTAATAATTGACCTGTGGTTTTGATCTAAGGTATTGTAATTTAGCATTTTTGCTATTGGTTCTGATAAGATATCAATAATTCCGGGGAAGATATTCCTCAATATGCTATGAAGTTTCAGGGTTAAGCGTTAAATTGAACCCTGAAATCGCCTGTCGATAACCTAACCAAGACCAATGAACGAGAACAGAATTTTTAATCAGATCAACCAGATCTATATCGAACAGATCTGCACTTTGAGCAATGGTGGCTCGATTGAATTGATGAGGCAGCTGCAGCAGGAAAAGATCTTACTGATTTATGAGATGGAAAGTATCAGACAACGTGAAAAATTGAAACGCTATATTTTAGGTCTGTTCATGGTGTCACTTTCTTTTTTATGGCTGGTTTTGTAGTGCCATGAGTAATTTGTCTTAACTCATCGCAATCCAACTTAATGACACGTTTACTGCATAAAAGACTTCATGGGGTTCAGTCTGGTTATATTGCCTTACATTGTGCCTTCAGCCTGATAAAATATACTTTTATTACACTTGCCGTCCTGAAATTGGGTTCTGCTCAGGTCCTGGCTTCATCGGCTGCCCGCGTGCCAAAAGGTTTCGCGACGGCAAAAGATTATAAACCAGGTTATGTTGTTTTGAACGACGGTGATACCGTACGCGGATTTATTGACTACGGGTTCTGGGACAAAAGCCCTGGCAGTATTAATTTTAGTAAAACCGGAACGGATGACGGTCTGATCTACCAGACTAGTGACCTGAGCGCTTTCGGTATTAATGGATTTGACCTTTATGAACGGGCGTCGTTCCAATCCGCCGGTAAGCTTTCACATACCGTTTGGCTGAGGATACTGGTCAGGGGCGACAGGTTGAGTTTGTATGCCTGGAATGTGGGCAGGCAGGGTTTTGTGATCAAAGAGAGAGATTCTGCATACCGGCCAGCTGTTACAGACAACAACCAGGAAAACTACAAACGTCTGCTACTGGCTATTGCGATCAAATATAAGGTCAATGCACAACTCGACAGCAGAATTGCGCAGGCCCGCTATACTGAGGATGACCTTATCGCGATCATAAAGGAGATCAACATGCAAAATGACATCCCGGTGGCAGACCGAACCGGCTACCGGCTCAATAAACTGTTTAGTTTTTTTATCGGGGGTGGAATGATATCCAGCAAACTGAAGCTGAACACGGACGCGCCGTTTATAGGGGGCATCCGGTTTAAAACCAGACTGGCTCCTTACGTCAATATTGGCACGGAGCTGGCCGGTTCCCGGAGCCTGAGAAATTTCTCTTTGCGTCTGGAGGCCGGTTATGACGAGTTTAATTACGGTGGCTCTGTGGTAAGGGCCGGCGTTAGCGCTACTACTGAAACAGGTTATATGCTGGATCAGCGGAATGTTTCCAGCAGCCTTAACTTACTTTACTATTTTGTCAATTCCCGTACGATCAAATGGTTTGGCGGAACCGGGCTGGGCTATAATTTTTCGTCTTATTCCAGAAATGAGTACCGTGTCAGCACACTTAGTTCGGAAGTAGTGCCCGTGCAGGTTGTAACAAATTATCTGCCATTGAACAGGAACTGGCTCCAGTATAACCTCAGGACCGGGGTCAGGCACGCCGGACATTATGAGGTTGTATTTCAGTTTGCCCGTTCTTCCAGCTATTCTGCTGCTTTGGCTACCAAGCTGAATTCAAACGCTTTTATAACGGGTCTAAATTATGTTTTTTAGCGGGCTGAGCACTTTTTTAAACAGAATCCTTCTGATTTCAGCCATAAGCCCGGCAGCCGGCCAGGTTTTTTGTTACTTTAAATAAACTTAAATGATGGTAAATGTTTGTAAATTTGCAGCCAGTTTAAACACTTAAAAACAATCATATGTCATCAGTAGAGACAACTTACGTTCCTTATAAGGTTAAGGACATTTCACTGGCAGAATGGGGCCGCAAAGAGATTGAGCTGGCAGAGGCGGAAATGCCCGGCCTGATGTCGTTACGCGAAGAGTTTGGCCCTTCTAAACCGCTTAAAGGTGCCCGTATTGCCGGATGTCTGCACATGACTATCCAGACTGCGGTATTAATTGAAACACTGGTTGAACTGGGTGCTGAAGTGACCTGGTCTTCCTGCAATATATTTTCTACCCAGGACCATGCGGCTGCTGCTATTGCTGCTGCTGGTATCCAGGTATATGCCTGGAAGGGTCTGGATGAGGAGAGCTTTGACTGGTGCATCGAGCAGACGCTGCACTTTGGACCTGAGCGCAAGCCTTTGAACATGATCCTGGATGACGGCGGTGACCTGACCAATATGGTTTTTGACCGGTTCCCTGAGCTGATCGCCGGTATTAAAGGACTGTCTGAAGAGACCACGACCGGTGTGCACAGGCTATATGAACGCATGAAGAACGGTACTTTGCACCTTCCTGCGATCAATGTCAACGATTCGGTGACCAAATCTAAATTTGACAATAAATATGGCTGCCGGGAGTCGCTGGTTGATGCGATCCGCCGTGCAACTGATGTCATGATGGCGGGAAAAGTTGCTGTTGTAGCTGGCTTTGGCGATGTTGGTAAAGGTTCTGCGGAATCTTTGAGCTCACAAGGTGTGCGCGTGATCGTTTCGGAAATTGATCCGATCTGTGCATTGCAGGCTGCTATGGAGGGTTATCAGGTCCAGAAATTTGCCAATGCAGTGAAAGAAGCGGATATCATTGTAACCACCACAGGCAATTGTGATATCGTCCGCGGGGAGCACTTCAGAACCATGAAGGACAAGGCGATCGTTTGTAACATCGGTCACTTTGACAATGAGATAGACGTAGCCTGGCTGAACAAGAACTACGGTCATACCAAGGTGGAGATCAAACCGCAGGTGGATAAGTATACCATCGACGGCAAGGACGTGATCCTGCTTGCTGAGGGCCGCCTGGTAAATCTGGGCTGTGCAACAGGCCACCCCAGCTTTGTGATGTCCAATTCATTTACCAACCAGACACTGGCCCAGCTGGAGCTCTGGACCAATTCGGATCAATATGAAAATAAGGTGTATGTACTGCCTAAATACCTGGACGAGAAAGTTGCGCGTCTGCACCTGGCCAAGATTGGGGCAGAAATCGATACGCTTGACCCACATCAGGCCGAATATATCGGCGTTCCTGTAGAAGGACCTTTCAAACCCGAGGCTTACAGGTATTGATTATTTTGATTGATCTCCGGCTAACCGTATAAGATTGTCTGCTGGAGAAACCGCATTAAACAAGAGACTGTATCATTGATGAAATGATCAGTCTCTTTTTTTATTCGATCTATTTGTCCGGTTCTCAGTCTTTCGAGCCGTCAATTTTTAGCAGCGTATGTCAAGATAAGTTTTCGGAAAGCAGGATCAGCGCTGGTGTGGAGACAGCACCAAATGCACCAATAACTTATCATTGATACCTACCTCGCAGCTACCAACTGCGCAAGATCTCCGGGCTTTGTCCGGGACTTGTTGGGCAAAAGGTACCTGTTACCGCACTTTTCCCGGAGCAGGCCCCGATTTGGCCCGAATCTGCCCAATGAGAAGCTGGTATTAGAGCTATGCGAAGACCATAGGGAATAAATGCTAACGGCATCCGGGACGAGCGTTTATTTTCCTACCTTTGTTTTATGACCAAACTTTCTGTAAATATCAATAAAATCGCAACCCTGCGAAACAGCCGGGGGGGCAATAACCCGGACCTCGTGAAAGTAGCACTCGATTGTGAGCGCTTTGGTGCACAGGGTATTACTGTACACCCGCGTCCCGACGAGCGTCATATCCGCTACCAGGATGTTTATGAACTGAAAGCCGTTATTGCTACAGAATTTAATATAGAAGGCAACTGCCGGGAACAGAAATTTGTGGATCTGGTCCTTGCCAATAAACCCGCACAAGTGACCCTGGTCCCCGATGCTGAAGGACAGATCACTTCCAATCATGGCTGGGATACTAAAAAACACCAGGATTACCTCAGGGAAATGGTGGGCGTATTTCAGGCTGCGGGGATCAGGGTATCGATCTTCGTAGATCCTGTGGTGGAAATGGTCGAAGCAGCGGCCTTGAGCGGTACGGACCGTATAGAGCTGTACACTGAGGCTTATGCTCACAATTATTATGAGAACAGGGACAAAGCGATCATCCCTTATATGGCCGCCGCCCGGAAAGCCCTTGAGCTCGGGCTGGGCCTGAATGCAGGTCACGATCTGGACCTGCACAACCTTAAATTCTTTGTGCAGCACATTCCCGGACTGCTTGAAGTGAGCATCGGCCATGCGCTGATCAGCGATGCAGTTTATCTCGGCCTGGAGAATACGGTACAGATGTACCTCAGACAGTTGCAGCCCTAAAAAAAGCCATCCAGAAACCATGTATAAGTAAGCGCGTTTTATTACCTTTGCGCAACTTTTTTATTCATAGATTTTCATGAACTTGAACATTCACTACCAGGAAGATTTTAAAGACCGGCACATTGCTCCTAATGAGCAGGATACCAAGGAAATGCTGAACGTAATCGGTGTGGACACTGTGGACGAGCTGATCGGACAGACCATACCGGACAAGATCAGGCTGAAACAGCCTCTGGATCTCCCGGCGGCCAAATCTGAAACGGATTACCTGAACCACCTGAGACAGACGGCTTCCTTAAACAAGGTGTTTAAATCTTATCTCGGACAGGGATATTACGACACCATAACACCTGGAGTGATCCTGCGGAATGTCATGGAAAATCCGGGCTGGTATACTCAATATACGCCTTATCAGGCAGAGATCTCACAGGGCCGGTTGCAGGCATTGCTGAATTTCCAGACCATGGTCATTGACCTGACCGGCATGGAGATCGCCAATGCTTCTTTGCTGGATGAGGGCACGGCTGCTGCCGAGGCAATGTTCATGCAGTACAGCTTGCGTAAAAACCAGCAGGCGACCAAATTTTTTGTTTCGGAGCTGCTTTTCCCGCAGACCATTGACATTTTAAAAACAAGAGCCAATCCTTTTGGCATTGAGCTGGTGATCGGGGACCATACCTCATTTGAACTGACTGAAGCCTTCTTCGGCGCGGCGATCCAGTATCCGGCAGGCAACGGTGAAGTGTTTGATTATACCGCTTTTGTCCAAAAGGCCCATGAAAAAAACGTAAAGGTGACCGTGGCTGCCGACTTGCTGAGCCTGACCCTGCTGACGCCTCCCGGAGAATGGGGCGCGGATGTGGTGGTGGGAACGACCCAGCGTTTTGGAGTGCCGATGGGCTTTGGCGGCCCTCATGCCGCTTTTTTTGCGACGAAGGAGGAGTATAAACGCTCGATCCCGGGCCGCATTATCGGGGTGACCATAGACAGTGACAACAATTATGCGCTACGCATGGCTTTGCAGACCCGTGAGCAGCACATCCGCAGGGATAAAGCAACTTCCAATATCTGCACGGCCCAGGCGCTGCTTGCGATCATGGCCGGCTTTTATGCGGCATATCATGGGCCAAAGGGCTTGAAACTGATCGCTGAGCGTATACACGGCCTGACGGTTGTACTGGCCAGGTCTCTTGAGAAGACCGGCTATAAAGTATTGAATACCGCTTATTTTGATACTATACAGCTCGACCTGGGCGACTTGGTGCACGCGATCCACAGCGAATGTCTGAACCATGAGATCAACCTCCAGTATAACGGCAGCCTGGTCTCCATTGCACTGGATGAGACCACTTCGGCAGATGATGTTAAGCTGCTCCTGAAGATCTTTTCGAAAGTGAAGGCGATCGCCGGAGATGCAGTGGAACTGGAAGATCAGGATCTGCAAACTGTGATCCCTGCTGCTTTGCAACGTACTTCAGCTTACCTGCTGCACCCTGTCTTCAATACCCACCATTCTGAGCATGAAATGCTGCGTTATATCAAGTCCCTTGAAGCGAAAGATCTGTCTTTATGCCATTCCATGATCGCGTTGGGCTCTTGTACCATGAAATTGAACGCGACTACGGAAATGATCCCTGTGACCTGGCCTGAGTTTGGAAGGATCCATCCTTTTGCGCCTGCAGATCAGGTGCTGGGCTATTATAAGGTGTTCAATGAATTGGATCAATGGCTAAGCGAGATTACCGGCTTTGCGGCCATGAGCTTTCAGCCAAATGCCGGCGCACAAGGAGAGTACACCGGTTTGATGGTGATCAGGGCTTACCACCAGGACCGGGGCGATGTCCACCGGAATATTGCTTTGATCCCTTCTTCTGCTCATGGTACCAATCCTGCTTCAGCAGCGATGGCCGGCATGAAGATCGTAGTGGTCAGGTCACTGGAAAACGGGAATATTGACGTGGATGACCTGAAAGCGAAAGCACAGGAACATGCTGCAAATCTCAGCTGCCTGATGGTGACCTATCCTTCGACACATGGCGTCTTTGAGGAAGGTATCATGGACATTTGTAACATCATTCATGAGCACGGGGGACAGGTTTATATGGATGGCGCCAATATGAATGCCCAGGTTGGTCTGACCAGTCCGGCTACTATCGGAGCTGATGTATGCCACCTGAACCTGCATAAAACTTTCTGTATCCCACACGGGGGCGGCGGGCCTGGCATGGGTCCGATCGGCGTGGCCAGGCACCTGGTCCCATATCTTCCGGGCCATCCGGTGGTAGACATTGCCCGTGAAAAATCCATTCATGCAGTTTCTGCTGCACCCTGGGGCTCTGCTTCTATCCTGATCATTTCCCATGCTTATATTGCCATGATGGGTGCGGCGGGCCTTGCTGATGCGACCAGATATGCGATCCTGAATGCTAATTACATGAAGGCAAGATTGGAACAGCATTATCCGGTGCTGTACACTGGTGAACGCGGCCGGGTGGCCCATGAGATGATCCTGGACTGCCGCAGTTTTAAGAATTTTGGCATTGAAGTGGTGGATATTGCCAAAAGGTTGATGGACTATGGCTTCCATGCACCTACGGTTTCTTTCCCTGTGGCAGGCACCCTGATGGTGGAGCCGACTGAAAGTGAGCCTAAACATGAGCTGGACCGCTTCTGTGATGCGCTGATCGCGATCAGGAACGAGATCGCTGCTGTTGAGGATGGGGGATTGGATAAACTGGATAATCCTTTGAAAAATGCGCCGCATACCGCCGCTGTCGTGACCGGTAATGACTGGATCCATGGATACACCAGGCAAACTGCTGCTTTTCCACTGCCTTATGTTGCTGCTTATAAGTTCTGGCCTTCAGTGGGCAGGGTAAATGATTCTTTCGGCGACAGGTCGCTGATCTGCGCCTGCCCTCCTGTTGAAAGCTATGAGGAAAGCTATGCATAATTGAAATTAAAACCAGAAATAATGAAACTGAAACTTGTCTCCTTTGTACTGCTGCTGTGCGCCATTGTATCTTCGGCATTTATTGCTCCCGTTTTTAAACCGGTCGCTTTTAAAGTCGATCCGGCTAAATCTTCCCTGACCTGGTATGCGAAAAAGCTGACCGGCAGCCACAACGGAAGCATTACTTTGCAGTCTGGCAGCTTATTGTTTGATGGCAAAAAGCTTACCGGGGGCAGCTTTACCATTAATATGGAGAGCATTAAGGATGCGGACGGCAGTGCAAGGCTCGAGGGGCACCTGAAAGCAGATGATTTTTTCGGTACGGACAAATTTGCCACTTCTGCCTTTGTGATCAAAAAGGTGACGGCTGCGGCTGGCAATTTGGTCAACGTAAGCGGTGACCTCACGATTAAGGGCATCACCAATCCGATTACTTTTCCTGCCGCGGTGTCATGGAACACGGATGGTTCGGTGACGGCTGCTGCTACCAAAATCGTAGTGGACCGGACGAAGTTCGGGATCAAGTTCAGATCTAAAGGGGTGTTTCCCGATGTGGGCGATAAAATGATCTATGATGATTTTGAACTTAACGTAAAACTGGTTGCCTTAAAATAGATCTAACTGATATAGAATATTTATAATCATTTGATTTTCAATAATATCTGCTCTTTTTTTTGGAGCAGATATTTTTTTTGAAGGGCATTTTCTGTGTGTTTAAACATCATTTTTATTTCATATATTAGTCAGGCACACCTATAGTATACCTATATTGATTATGACGGATAAGAAGATTGATATGCTGGTTATTGATGATGATGACATCAATATATTCATTATCAAGAAAATAACGATAAAAACCGGATATCCCGTCAATATGACCGCAAAGGGCAATGGACAGCTGGCCCTTGATTACCTTGACGGTCTCCTTAAAAATAATGTACCTTTTCCCCAGCTGATTCTTGTGGACATCAATATGCCTGTGTTGAACGGCTGGGAGTTTTTAGAAGCTTATGAAGCTGCGGGCATGCCTGCTGATGTTCATATCTATATGGTTTCTTCGTCTGTATATGAAAATGACATTGAAAAAGCTAAATCGTATGGCTTCGTAAACGGGTTTATTTCCAAGCCTTTGTCGTTGGAGCGGCTGACCGAGCTTTTCAAGCAGATCTTTTACCAGGGATAGGTCTTCTGATACCAAATTCCTGGAGAAAGCGGGCTGGTCATGCGTGTCTTAAATGATCCTGAACTGCCCTTCTTCCTGCCTGACGTACCCTGTAGCCTTTGATTTGGCATGATAAAACAGGCAGTTCCAGTTTTCTGTTGCTGCCCTGGTGCCGAATTCTTCTCTGAGTGCCATGGCTTTGCGTCCGTCATAGTCATATTTGGCAATAAATTTACGCAGCAACTCTTCTGGTTCCGGAAGTACGTCCCCGCCAAAAAATGCCTTGTCTGCTTGTTCCTCTATCAGAAATACCTGGTGATAAGGGGTATGTGCCCCCGTCAGCTCGTAACTGATCTGTTCATTGAGCCGGCCGGAACCTTCTATGAACTTCAATTGTGCATTGCGTTGCAGAAATTCAAAGATTTCTGTTTTGTAGGAAGATGAGGGACTGGTAAAAGCATTTTCCCATTCTCCGTGCTGGATCACATAGGTTGCATGCGGAAAGCTAAGTTCCAGCTGACTGCCCTGCCGGTGTACCATACCCCCGGAATGGTCGAAATGAAGATGCGACATCAGGACCAGCTCAATGTCATCCGGATCATAACCGGCTTTCCTGATGTTTTCATGCAGGATCAGGTTCCCCTGTCCGTTAGTATAGCCCAGACCGGTATCGCAGAGGACCAGCTGGTTGTCCAGTACTAAAAGGAAAGGCTGTATATGGATGAACAGGGAGGCAGGCCTGTCTTTTGCATGGTCCTTCCGGGGATCGAAAGGGATGAACTTTTTATCTGCTGCGACGGAATAGGAACCTTCAAATAGTGGGAGAACTTGCAATGCGGTAGTTATTAACTGGAAAAATAGAATTTATGATATATTTACGATATCATTGCAAAGATAAGCAACGTTCTTATCACTTGCATAAACGGGCATAAAAGAACTAAGACGATCTGAATGGAAAAAAGATGGGTGCGGGCCGCTCAGGACAACAAGGAAATAACGGATCTGCTTGCGCAACAATTGACTATCGACCGTAGCCTGGCTGAGGTGCTGGTACTGCGTGGCGTGGATTCTTTTGAAAAAGCACGTGATTTTTTCAGGCCCAGGCTGGACAGTTTGCTTGATCCTTTTCTGATGAAGGATATGGACCGTGCGGTAGATCGCATAGAAAGGGCACTGAATAAAGAAAATATCCTGGTTTATGGCGATTACGATGTGGACGGTACCACTTCAGTGGCTCTTATTTACGGTTTTTTAGGTCAGTTTACGGAAAAGACCGCTTATTATATACCCGACCGCCATAAAGAGGGCTATGGAATTTCTGTACAGGGGATCGACTTTGCTGCTGAAAATGGCTTTTCATTGATCATAGCGCTGGATTGCGGGATCAAATCGGCAGATAAAGTGGCTTACGCGGCTAACCTGGGTATTGATTTTATCATTTGCGACCATCACCTTCCCGGAGATGAGTTGCCCGCCGCCACTGCGGTCCTTGATCCTAAACGCAGTGATTGCAGTTATCCTTTTAAGGAACTGGCCGGCTGCGGGATCGGGTTTAAACTGGCACAGGCTTACTGCATCCGTCACGGCTTGCCGGAAGAGCGGTATCTGCGGTATCTTGACCTGGTCATGGTAAGCATTGCTGCTGATCTTGTTCCCATCGTGGAGGAGAACCGCATTCTTGCTTACTACGGCCTGATCAAGCTCAATCAGGATCCTTGCGCCGGATTGAAGGCCCTTATGGAAATATCAGGAAAGGGCCGGAATTATATTTTGTCTGACGTGGTGTTTACGCTTGCGCCAAGGATCAATGCTGCGGGGAGGATGGATCATGGCAATCAGGCAGTAAAAATGCTGATCTGCCAGGAAGATGGGCTGGCGGAGGAGCAAAGCAGGCTGATCAATGGACAGAATACGGAACGCAGGTCATCTGATCAGCGCATGACTGCCGAGGCTCTAGCCTTGATCGGTGACTGTGAGATCCAGCTGAATAAGAAAACGACGGTGGTTTTCAATGAGAACTGGAACAAGGGTATCATCGGTATCGTCGCTTCAAGGCTCATTGAGAAATACTACCGCCCTACGGTCGTCCTGACTGCTTCCAACGGCTTGCTGACAGGTTCCGCCAGGTCAGTAGCAGGCTTTGACCTGTATGAGGCGTTGCTGGGTTGCGCTGACCTGCTGACGCAGTTTGGCGGGCACAGGTCTGCAGCGGGGCTGACCATGAAGCCAGAGCATCTGGGGAGTTTTTCCGAGCGGTTTGAACGCATTGTGGCGGACAGCATTTCTGAACAGCTCCTGCTTCCTGAGCTCAAGATCGATGCGGTGATCAGTTTTGCCCAGATCACCCCTAAATTTCAGCGGATCCTGGCGCAAATGGAACCCTTTGGGCCTGGAAATCCCGCTCCGGTGTTTATGTCTTCTGATGTTTATGTCGCCAGCAGCCCCCAGGTTGTGGGTACAAAACATTTAAAATTGATATTAAAACAACAAAATTCCATTATTTTTGAGGGTATTGGATTTGGATTGGGGGGATATGAAAGCCTCTTGCAACCAAACGAGCCTTTTTCTGTTTGTTATACAGTAGAGGAAAATATATGGAAGGAACAGCGAAGGCTGCAATTAAATATTAAAGCCATTAAAACCAATAATAAGACTGGATGATATTACGAGCCGAAAACCTCATCAAAAAGTATAAGCAGCGCACGGTGGTCAATAATGTATCCTTTGATGTGAGCCAGGGTGAGATCGTCGGACTCCTGGGTCCTAATGGCGCTGGGAAAACTACTTCGTTCTATATGATCGTAGGCCTGATCAAGCCTAACGAGGGGACCATTTACCTGGACGATCAGGACATTACCAGTGATCCGATGTACCGGCGCGCGCAGAAAGGGATCGGCTACCTGGCGCAGGAAGCTTCTGTTTTCAGGAAGCTTTCTGTTGAGGACAACATCCTGGCCATCCTGGAAATGACGGGCATGGGCAAGGAGGAGCGCCATGAGAAGCTGGAGGAACTGATCAATGAGTTCAGTCTTCATAAGGTCCGCAGGAACCGGGGCGACCTCTTGTCCGGCGGGGAACGCAGGCGTACGGAGATCGCGCGTGCTTTGGCTGCCAATCCTAATTTTATTCTGCTGGATGAGCCTTTTGCGGGGGTTGACCCGATCGCTGTGGAAGAGATCCAGACCATTGTAGCCAGGCTGAAGAAAAAAAACATTGGCATTTTGATCACCGACCATAATGTACAGGAAACACTTTCTATTACCGACCGGGCCTATCTTTTATTTGAGGGCAAAATACTGGAATCGGGTACTCCTGAAGTCCTGGCTGCCAACGAAATGGTCAGGCGGGTTTACCTGGGCTCTAATTTCGTACTTCGCAGTAAAAATCTATAACCCAACTAACCGCAGCACATGGCAATTGTAAATTCAATTTTTACCTGGTATATGAAGAAGCGCGTCCATCAGATCGAGCTGTTCATGAAATACCCGCATGATGTGCAGGAGGAATGGTTCCAAAAACTGATCTCAAGTGCTGAAGAAACGGAATGGGGTGAAAAATATGACTACAGGAGTATAGAAACACCTAAGCATTTCAGGGAACGCGTACCGATACAAAGCTATGATACACTGAAACCTTATATCGACAGGATGCTGAAGGGTGAGCAGAACATTCTCTGGCCGTCTGAGATCAAATGGTTTGCGAAGTCTTCTGGCACGACCAATGACCGCAGCAAGTTTATTCCTGTTTCGGAGGAATCGCTGCAGGAATGCCATTTTAAAGGCGGAAAAGATATGCTTTCTATCTTCTGTAATAACAGGCCGGACAACCAGATCCTGACCGGAAAAGGTTTGGTGCTTGGCGGCAGTCATCAGATCAACCAGTTGAACGGGGATTCTTTTTATGGTGATCTTTCGGCGGTACTGATCAAAAACCTGCCCATGTGGGCTGAATATTACCGTACCCCCAATATCTCTATTGCGCTCATGGACAATTATGAGCAAAAGATGGAGAAGATGGCCGAAGCGACGATCAGGGAAAATGTAACAAACATTGCCGGTGTGCCGACCTGGACGATCGTCCTGGCCAAAAAGGTGCTGGAGATCACCGGGAAAAAGAACTTGCTGGAAGTATGGCCCAACCTGGAGCTCTACATTCACGGAGCGGTTAATTTTAAGCCCTACCGTGATCAGTTCCGGGAACTGATCCCCAGTGACGAGATGTATTACCTGGAAACTTATAACGCTTCCGAGGGTTTTTTTGGGATCCAGGACGAGGTGAATTCTGATGAGATGCTGCTCATGCTGGATTACGGGATCTATTACGAGTTCCTGCCAATGGAACAGATCGAGTGCGAACATCCTGAAACGCTTTCCCTGGAACAGGTGGAACTGAACAGAAACTACGCGATCATCATTTCTACCAATGGTGGCTTGTGGCGTTACATGATCGGTGATACCGTTCAGTTTACCTGCCTCTCTCCTTTCAGGATACGCATTACCGGAAGGACCAAGCATTTTATCAATGCGTTTGGAGAGGAAGTGATCATTGACAATGCTGAACGGGCGATTTGTAAGGCTTGTGATGCTACGGCTGCGGTGTTCAAGGACTATACGGCCTGCCCGATCTATTTTAAGGGCGGAGAGGCGGGCGGACATGAATGGATCATTGAGTTCGACCAGCAGCCTAATGATTTCGAAAGGTTTGTCGACATTCTTGACCAGACATTGAGAGAGGTGAACTCGGATTATGATGCCAAGCGGTTCAAGGACATGGCATTGAGAAGACCGACCGTACACAATGCTCCTGCACATACTTTTTATAACTGGCTGAAATCCAAAGGAAAACTTGGCGGACAGCACAAAGTTCCCCGCCTGGCCAATGACAGAAAATATGTAGAGGAGATTCTTCCTCTGCTGCGCTGAGCGCTGATATTTTTTAAGAGAGTCTTCAGGGTTTAATTTTTTTTAGTTATATTTCCTTTGCGGTTCTTTTTTCTTTTATTGGAACTTAAGGGCCCCTGGAAGATTGACTGTCAATTTATTTTTGTTCAACCAGCTAATTTTGAATCGCTTATGAAGACTGTACAACAAATCCTTAACCTCAAGCCTTTACAGGTATTTTCCGTAGCCGGAAATACTTCGGTTCTGGAAGCCCTTCATCTGATGATGGAAAAGAACATCAGTGCCCTGCTCATTATTGAGGACCGGCAGCTACTTGGGATCTTTACTGAAAGGGATTATGCGCGCAAGATCATCCTGCATGGAAAATCCTCTGCCGATACGCCGATGAGCGCGGTGATGACTCCCGATCCCATTACAGTTTCTCCTTCAGACAGCATTGACCTTTGCATGGAGGTCATGACCGAAAAACACATCAGGCATCTGCCGGTAACGAATGATCAGGGTGCCGTTGGCATGGTCTCGATCGGTGATGTCGTCAAATTCATCATTGCTGATCAGAAGCAGACCATTTCCCAACTTGAAAGTTACATCAGCAGCTAAACCATACAAACAAAAAAGCCCCGGACCTGATCAGGTCCGGGGCTTTTTTGTTTTACCAGATCTTTACACGTTTTTCCGGGGCAAGGTAGAGCGAGTCGGTTGCCTTGACATTGAATGCGCTGTAAAAGTCGGGAATGTTCCTGACCACGCCGTTGACCCTGAACCTGGCTGGTGAATGCGGATCGGTACCTACCTGGTTTCTGAGTGCTTCTTCCCTGGCTTTGCCCAGCCAGACCTGGGCCCATCCGATGAATACTCTTTGTACTCCCGTAAATCCGTCCATGACCGGGGCTTCTTTTCCGTTCAGGCTGGTTTTGTAAGCTTTTAGTGCAATGCTGAGGCCTCCAAGATCGCCAATATTCTCTCCTAGCGTGAATTCACCATTGACATTAAGGTCCGGGAATACTTTAAACCCACTGTATTGGGCGATCAGGGCACTGGTCCGCTTTTTAAATTCAGTCTGGTCTTTTGCTGTCCACCAGTTGCGCATGACGCCGTCACCGTCAAAGGTGCTTCCCTGATCATCAAAGCCATGTCCGATCTCATGTCCGATCACCGCACCGATACCTCCGTAATTAACTGCGTCTTCTGCTTCCATATTGAAGAATGGTGGTTGCAGGATAGCGGCTGGAAATACGATCTCATTCATAGTGGGATTATAATAAGCATTTACCGTCTGAGGTGTCATCCCCCATTCACTGCGGTCTACCGGTTTTCCAAGTTTGTTGATCATCCTGTTGTATTCAAACTCGGTAGCCCGCTGGTTATTGCCGTATAAGTCATGTTTTATAATTTTGAGCGAGTTGTAATCTCTCCATTTGTCAGGATAGCCGATCTTAGGAGTAAACTTAGCAATTTTGTCCAGTGCCTGTTTCTTAGTTTCGGGACTCATCCAGTCTAGTTCTTTAATGCTGGATTCGTAGGCTTTTAACAGGTTGCCCACCAGCTTGAGCATGCGCTCCTTGGCGGCTGGCGGAAAATGTTTTTCTACATAGAGTTTGCCGACCATTTCGCCCAGGGCACCATTGACAGCATCCACGGCCCTGCGCCATTGTGGCCGCTGCTCGGCAACTCCATTAAGTGTTTTTGCATAGAAATCGAAATTTTCCTTGTCCAGCGCTGAATTTAAGGAGGTGGCGGCGCCGTGGACTACACCCCATTTAAAATAAGTTTTCCAGGTATCCAGTGGAACACTTTTCAGAATGGCATTCATGTCCCTGGTATAGGCTACCTGGCATATCACCAGGCTGTCTTCTTTGCCTGCTCCGGCTTCCATGAGCAAAGTGTTCCAATCAAAATCCGGCAGCAGTGTTTTGAGGTCTTTTACCGGGTATTTATTATATAATCCCGCCATGTTCCTTGTTTCCTCTTTCTTCATATGCTTGGAAGCGAGTTGTGTTTCGAGGGCCATGATCTGTGCTGCTTTTGCCTTTGCATCCGGGATCCCTGTTATGCTCAGCATGTTTTCGATATGCTGCACATATTTTTGGCGGATCGCTGCTGATTTGGCATCTTTAAGGAAGTAATATTCCCGGTCCGGTAGGCCAAGGCCTCCCTGCCAGCTGTACAGCATGTATTTTTTCGGATCTTTGAAATCTTCCAGCACTCCTATGCTGAATGGGGCCAGGTTGCCATTTTTACCTGCATAGGCGAAGTATGCCGCCAGGTCTTTAGGCGTTGTTATGGCATCGATCTTTTTAAACTCTTCATTTAAAGGGGCTATGCCTATGGAATCACGTACTTTAGTATTCATATAGGATTCATAAAGATCTCCGATCTTCTGTTCCTCAGCGCCTTCTGCAGGATTTCCCTTGGCTGCATTTTCAATGATGGCCTTTACGTCTTCCTGGGCTTTGTCATTGACGATAGAGCCTACGCCATAGGAGGGCTTATCGGCAGGTATCCTGGTGTTCTTCATCCAGGTACCATTGACATAACGGGTAAAGTCATTACCGGGTGCTACAGTGGTATCCATATTTTTCAGCAGGATCCCCGATTGCAGTTCCTGACCGCCCTCAGGACGATTACAGGCTGCTGTAAACAGCAATGCCGCTGCAATGACTGGCAAACCTGTTAATTTTGAAGTTTTTATCATGAATAAAGGATTTAATGTTCTGATCAAATTTAATAATTCATTTTTAATGCAGGCTTAATATGGTGAAGGTAATTTTATAGTGCTTACCAAGACCAGACGTTATGATCAGTACCAGGATTGCCTATAGTGCCGTTTTAAAGACAGAACAGGTTGATGACCTGCACAAATACCAGGCTATACCTCCGCCCGTGGGCAGTTATCCTTACAGACTGGTTCCTGAACACACAAAAGGTCTTCGACAAAAGATGGCCTTCCACCTGGTTGGCGATACGGGAGGTACAGGGGCAGCTCATGGTCAGCAAAAAGTAGTGGATGAAATGAGCAGGCAGTGTGATGCAGATGAGGCTGTTGGCTTTTTGTATCATCTTGGTGATATCGCTTATCATTACGGACAGGCTGGTGCTTTTGAAAATCAATTTCTCAGACCTTTTGAGCGATATCCGGCCCCTGTCTACGCCATAGCCGGCAATCATGACACTGATGTCGATCCTGAAGCCGAAATACAGGAAGAAAGCCTGGAAGCTTTTTATACCGTGTTTTGCAATACCAGCCCCAGAACCATTCATTTTGCCGGGCAGTTGCGTAGAAAAAGCCAGGTACAGCCGCATGTGTACTGGACTATGGTATCTCCTCTGGCCTTCATTATTGGATTACACACCAATGTGCCTAAATACGGGTACATCAACAGGGAACAAAGAAGCTGGTTTATCAGGGAGCTGCGCAATGCTGCTGAGGTGCACCCGGAGAAGGCTTTGATCCTGTGTATGCACCATGCGCCTTATTCTGCAGATGTAAATCATGGTTCAAGCGCACGGATGATCGAGTTCCTGGAATCCTCTTTTGACGAATCGGGTGTACGGCCCGATGTCGTTTTCAGCGGCCATGTACACAACTACCAGCGTTTCCGCAAGACATATCACGATGGCAAAACGGTTCCTTATATTGTTGCCGGGGCCGGTGGCTTTGAGGAGCTGCACCGGCTCGCCGATCCGTTTGACGAGGCCTATCAGACCAGCGATGAATTGCTTGAAAACCTGAGCCTGGACAGCTACTGCGACAATTGCCATGGCTTCCTGAAGATCAGTATTGAAAAGACTCCTTTCAGCTTCTCTATCGAAGGAAAATATTATACCGTCCCCGCTGACAAGGAGATTTGCGGGGCTTCTTTGTTTGACCAGTTTTCTATAGACCTGACCGGCCGGTGAAAATGTTAAATTTATGACCTTTGGATGGAGCGGTAGTGGGTGCTTTACATTTAACTTTGCCGCTGCAAACCAATAGGGTCATGAACGAACTATACAAAAGTATTTCTGTGGCGGCATTGTTTGGCGGAGTGATCCTGCTTACGGTAGTTGAGATGTATTTCAGCTATGTACATGACAGAAAGCACTACACCATGAAAGATACGCTCACCAATGTCTACCTGATGGCCGCCGCCTTTGTGATCAATGTGGCCACCAAGGCGGGAACTTTCATGATACTTCATTATTTTTACCTGCATTACCGGATTTTCCAGATTTCCAACGTTGTTGTTTACTGGATTGTGCTGATCCTGGCGCAGGATTTTCTTTACTGGCTGCTGCACTATACAGGGCATTATGTCCGGCTGTTCTGGGCGATGCATGTGACCCATCATTCTTCTGAGCATTTTAACCTGACCACGGGTTTCAGGTCTACGGTATTTGAGCCACTGTACAGGGTATTCTTTTATTTGCCCCTGGCACTGATGGGCTTTGATGCCCTGGATATTCTTTTTGCCTACCTGGTCACCCAGATCTATGGCAACATTGTCCATACGCAGGTGATCGGAAAATTACATCCCATTATAGAATATGTTTTTGTTACGCCTTCACACCACCGCGTCCATCACGCCAGCAATCTGCGCTACCTGGATAAGAACATGGGAATGGTATTGATCCTTTGGGACCGGTGGTTCGGTACATTTCAGGAAGAGATCGTTGAAGAGGAGATCAGGTACGGACTGACGAAGCAGCCTGAAGATCAGGGTCCGGTCAATATCATTTTCCATGAGTTCATAGCGCTTTACCAGGATGTTAAACGTGCCCCTTCATTTAGTGATAAGCTGAAGTATATTTTTTATCCTCCAGGATGGAGCCATGACGGCAGTACACTTACTGCCCGTGCGATGCAGCGTCAGCTGCAATAAACGACCTACCGGCTATTATTGTTGAACTACAGGATTAAATTAACAATAATTAACATTTATCCATTTAAACCTGTCCGCTCTGTTGCACTCTATTCTATAAACAAAAGAAAAATTATGAAAAGATTAATCTTCACAGCCATTTTATTCATCAGTATGGGTACCATGGCATTTGCGCAGGAGGGTGATGCGAAGAAGGTGCGTAAAACACCTGAAGAGAAAGCACAGTACCTGACTGATGCCCTGGACAAAAAATTGTCGTTAACGGCCGATCAAAAATCAAAGATCTATGCGATCAGCCTGGATGGGATCAAACAAATGAAAGCCAGCCATGTGAAAGGTGAAAAACCAGACAGGACAAAAATGAAAGCCGAGCTTGAAAAAAGAGATGGCCAGATCACTGCTTTATTAAATGATGATCAGCGCAAGGTTTACCAGCAATGGAAGACCGAAAAAATGAAATCCATGAAAAAACATGGCAAAAAACACAAAAAAGAAGCTGACAAGGCTTAAGGTCTTGTCGCAATAGGGATGATGAAAAAGCAGCTGGAAACGGCTGCTTTTTTTATCTGTACCTGACGACAAATTGATACCTTTGGGTGCTTGACTGAATAATATGCCTGCCTCGGCGCAATTGAAAACAAATTTAGATAGGAATACTTTTGCTGAAAGGGCTATTCTTTTTGCGAAACAGCTTGACTATACCGGTGATGCCTTACCTGAGGGCATACGTATTATGAATCCTTTCCGGGAGTCTGAACAGGCATTGAAGATTGCAGAGACTTTTTACCGGAAATATTACAGCGACCATCAACCCAGGCATTTAATATTGGGCATCAATCCAAGCAGATTAGGCGCTGGCCTTACCGGTATTCCCTTTACTGATCCCAAAAGATTGAAAAGTGAATGTGGCATTGATTATACCGGCCGGTTCACTCATGAACCTTCTTCTGTCTTTATCTATGAAATGATCCGTGCTTATGGTGGACCGGACCGGTTTTATAAAGATTTTTATATCAATTCGCCCTGCCCGCTGGGTTTTACTGCAGTCAGTCCGGACGGACGTGAAAAGAATTATAATTATTATGACAACGGGGAACTATTCAGGGCTGTGGAAGACTTTATGATCAGCAGTATAAAGCAGCTGATCGATACGGGGATAAAAACTGATGTTTGCTTTTGCCTGGGAACAGGTAAAAACGAAAAATACCTGAACAGGTTAAATGCGGCTCATCATTTCTTCGAAAAAATTATTGCACTGGAACATCCAAGATTCATCATGCAATACAAGAATGCGGACAAGTTGTTGTATATTGACAAATATATTTCCGCTTTTGAGGCCGCAAGCGGGCATTAAATTACTGGCATGGAAATCAGGACCAAAAGAATTTATAAGGCCCGGGAAAGTTCGGACGGTTACCGGATCCTGGCAGACCGTTTATGGCCACGGGGTTTAAGAAAAGATGATGCGCAAATTGACTTATGGCTTAAGGAGGTAGCTCCTTCGACAGCGCTGAGAAAATGGTTTAACCATGAGCATGACAAGTATCAGGAGTTTGAAGCAAAGTATCTCAGGGAACTGGAAGGATCTGCTGCTTTTGAAAAACTTCTTTCGTTGGTAGAACAACATCCGGTTGTCACCCTGCTTTATGCCTCGAGAGATGAGTTTTATAATCAGGCCGTAACCCTGAAAAAATTCATTCATACGCATCTAAAGGGTGCCTGAAGGCGGATCAATTTTCCCGGCCACATCACGGCCACTGATCAGTGCTGCTTCCACAGTCCCCGGATGGTTTCCGCTGTATAGGGCTTCTCCTGCAAAGTAAATGGTCTCCTCCAGGGCTTCGTTGAGGACTGCTCTGGCTTGTGCGGAAAATGGGGTATCATAACTGTATGCTCCTCCAACATCGGCGTCTTCTGACCAGTCCTGGCAATAGCTTGCGATCAGCATTTCCTTTAGCACAGATATTTCCTGCTGAAAGATTTCTGCGAGGCAATTTAATGCCAGCTCCGGCAGGTCTTTCTTCTGGTATCTGGCAGAGGGCGGTCCTCCGAGCCAGCCAGTGAGTACGGGAGATCTATCCGGCGCCTGCGTCCACCAGGTCGGGATCGTTTCGCTGCTGAATATAAATCCGGTATCCTGCTGGTGGTCTTCCCAAAAAGGGTTGCTGAAAGTAAGTATTATCTTGATGACATTTCCCCAGCCAATAGCATTTGCTGCATGAAGGTATTGGTCAATGTGCGGGGTAAAATGGATACTGGACTGCTGTAGCAGTCCCAGGGAAATGGCAACGATCAGTTTTTCTGCATGATGGATTTGCCCATCGGTCGTCGTAACCACTACATTTCCTTTTTTCCACGAAACGGTTTTTACTTTGCTTTTTGTATGGATAACACATTGATGTTTTCTGCATTCCTCTGCCAGGAAATTTACCAAGCTCTGATAGCCCTGGTCTACACGGTAATTGTGTCCCTCTTCACTGGCCCACTCCCGGGATAAGAATTTTACACTTACTCTGGAGACATCTGCCAGATCAAAGCCTTGTGCATACCTGATAATATTGTTCCTTAAGCTGGCTGATCCTGCCTCAGGGATATTTGCATCCAGATATTCCTGCAAGGTCATATCTTCAGGTAGTTGCTGCATGTGTTCCAGCAGTTCGTCCCATCCAGCAATCATTTCTTCATCTTGCTGCCATTTGTTTTTTTCCACCCTGAACATTTTTCCTCCGGCCGGAGTGTATGTTAACTCCGCTTCCCGCAGCAATGCCAGGGTGACAGGAAGCCTTCCGTGGATAAATTCCGCACCGGCTTCAAGATTGCCGGCTGTCCGTATCCTTCCTCCCAGTTCTTCCTTGGCTTCCAGAACGGTGATCTGATGTGATAATGATAATTGCTTTGCGGCCATTAATCCGGCAGCACCACCGCCTATAATGATGATGTTCATGCTGAATCGGTTTTCTTTTTGATCTGCAAAAGCCGGACCATGTATGCAATAGTCACACCTGCTTACAGCTTTTTGCACCAGAATGAGACGACCTTGAAGGTGAACGGAAAGAAGGACTGGAGGGTTCCTATTTCTCCGATCTTAAGCCGATCATATTCCCTTCGGTATCTTCTATGAGCGCAATGAAACCAAAGTCGCCAATGTCCAGTTTGGGACGAATGATCCTTCCTCCGGCAGCTTCGACCCTATTCAGTTCTGCCGTGATTTCTTCCGTAGAGAAATAGACCAGTGTGCCCCCTATGCCTGGTTTAGCTTCGTCAATTTTTACCAATGCACCGTTAACCCCAAATCCATTTTCATTATTGGCAAACGAAGCGTACTGCATCTGCGAATGCCTGTCGTTGTTCATGGGGATATCCGTGATTTCATATCCAAACACTTCTCCGTAGAATTTTTTTGCTCTATTAAAGTCTGAGGTATAAATCTCAAACCAGTTGATTATTGTTTTCATATCCAGTTTTTATTGAACCCATGCATCAAAATTAATAATTGGAGATGTAAACGGACTTGTCATATGACAAGTAATTAAGTTCCGGCAACATCCTTCCGGATCCTGCTTAAGGATGTATCTGTAATGCCTAAATAGGAAGCGATATATTTTAACGGCACGTATTTTATGAGGTATGGTCTTTCATTAATGAGGCTTAGATATCTATTTGTGGCGCTCCTGGTGATTACATCAATAGACCGCTGCTTTTGGATAAACAATTGGTTTGTGGCCCAGGCCCTTCCCCATTCTCTAAATCCTTCAACGCGCTGAAGCAGATCACGAAAGACATCATATTCAATTTTCCAGACAACTGCATTGGTTATGGCCTGAAAATTCTCTTTTGACGGTATTCTCTGAAAAAGGGAGAAGGATTCTATTAATATCTCGTTCTCACAATAAAACTCTGTAGTTGTTTCATTGCCATTATAGTCATAGAGAAATGAACGGAATAACCCTTGCTCGATGATATAAAATTCTTTAGCAGTTTTTTCAATCTCCAAAAGCATCGCTCCTTGCTGAAACTCGATTTTCGTATGGGCATTACCTATTGTTTGATAGTCTTCTTTCTTCAGAAGAGGGTTATTATAAACTCGCTCAAACAGCTCCTGGTTCATTTCACATCATTGAATTTAAAATCAGATCGTTCCGGATATATAAACGCCCTATAAAGCTAAACCTTTTAAAGATAACAGTCATTTACGACTGCGCTGCTACTAATGATCGCTAAAAATTATAAGCATAAAAAAAGGAAACGCTTGATATTTGCGTTTCCTTAAGCTCCCGAAGCTGGGCTCGAACCAGCGACCCTCTGATTAACAGTCAGATGCTCTAACCGGCTGAGCTATTCGGGATTATCCGGTCATCAAAACCGCTTTGGCTATACTTAAGAACAAATATGCCTTGTCCGTTTTGGGAATGCAATATTAGGGCTTTTAAATTATTTATGCAATATTTGCGCTGAAAAAAAATAAAAAAATGTTAGCGGGATTTTTAAATCCTTAATAATCAATTTTTAATAATTTACAATCATAATTTAAATACTGATAATTATAAAATATGAGCCTTATTATCATAGGAACCGTTGCTTTTGACGCCATTGAAACTCCTTTTGGAAAGACTGATAAAATTGTGGGTGGTGCGGCTACCTACGCCAGCCTGGCTGCATCTTACTTTTACAACAAGACAAAGATCGTCGCTGTTATCGGTGATGATTTTGGCAAGCTCAACATAGATGCTTTTAAAGATCATGGTATCGATATTGAAGGCCTTCAGATAAAAGCGGGTGAGAAATCATTTTTCTGGTCTGGGAAATATCACAATGACATGAACAGCCGGGATACACTCGTGACAGAATTAAATGTGCTCGAACAATTTGATCCGCTGATCCCTGAAAGTTATCAGGACTGTGAATACCTGATGCTGGGCAATCTTACTCCTGTTGTCCAGTCTACGGTGATCAAGCGACTGAAAAACCGTCCAAAGCTGATTGTCCTGGATACCATGAATTTCTGGATGGACATCATGATGCCCGATTTACTGGAAACCATAAAGCAGGTAGATGTGCTGACCATCAATGATGCTGAGGCAAGGCAGCTGTCTGGTGAGTATTCGCTGGTCAGGGCAGCAAAAAAGATCCTGACCATGGGACCGAAATACCTGATCATTAAAAAAGGCGAACATGGCGCCCTGCTATTCCATGAAGACAAGATCTTTTCTGCACCTGCACTACCTCTGGCTGATGTTTTTGATCCGACTGGTGCCGGTGATACTTTTGCCGGTGGCTTTATTGGTTACATGGCTAAGGTTGGTACAGTAAATTTTAATAATATGAAAAATGCGATCATTTTCGGATCTGCACTTGCCTCTTTCTGTGTTGAAAAATTCGGTACTGAAAGGATCATGAATTTAACCGCGGAAGAAATAGAACTGCGTGTTCAGGAGTTTGTGAGCCTGAGTTCATTTACCATCGGGGCATAGCAAAAGAACAAAACAAAAAACTGGTTTCCATGTTATTACATTGACAACTCAATCCTAATAACATGGACTCCTTTAATATAAAAATTGCTTACGGAACGAATGAGATCTTGCTGAGCATTCTTCCATCTCAGAACAATACCTATAAAATTATCTATTATGGCGGAATACTTGGAACAATCTGCCATGACGGAAAAGATTGGGAACTGGTGACAGTTGAAGAAACTTTCCAGGATCATCTGCCGCCATATAGACCAGGAGAGATTGGTGAACGGGTTGAAATAGAACTGACTGATCACGTGGTTGACCGGATAGGCTGGGAAATTGAGCTGGAACTTTTTGAAGAGGTAGCATAACAGGGTGCTTATTTTCCTGATAGCGATCCGATCACATTAAATTTTTCAAATACACTGTCGGTATGGGGCGCATCGGGCAATTCGTCCGTCAGATCCTGTCCTGCCCAGTGTTCATAATGTTTCCCGTTTCTCCATAACCGGCTCTCTGAGACGTCATAGATCAGTCCTTTATAGGCCACCCAGATTTGTGGTTTGTCTTGCCCGTTTCTAAGCGCCAGTTGCTGCCTGGTATATATTGCTGGTTCCATCTCTAGCTTTCCGCTAAAGGTATCACTTTTACTTTGTTGTTTTGAATTTTAGCTTACTGCTTTGAATGTGCAGCGCATGACTACGCCGGCTGATCTATTTCATTAGCAGGAAAGATCTAAAAGAAAAAAGCTTTGCGGTGTCGCAAAGCTTTTCTTTTTGTATTGTTTTTGGACGAGGACTATGCGATATCCGCTCCGAGAATATCTTTGGAATACGTTTTAAGGTATTTTTTCAGTATCTGTCTGGCCACATGTATCCTGGTCTTTACTGTACCTATAGGAATATTGAGCTCATCGGCAATCTCGTGATATTTGTAACCCTCAAAATACTTGATAAACGGCACATAATACTCCGGTTGCAGTGTTGCCAGCGCCTTATTGATATCCCCAAGCACAAACTTACTTTCGCTCGCATTGCTTGCAGCACTGTAATGAAGATTAGCAGAGGAAATGTCTTCGGATTGGGTGATCAGAGCATTGGTCTTTACCAGTCTTCTGTAATTGTTGATAAAGGTGTTTTTCATAATGGTGAATAACCAGCCCTTTAAATTTGTGCCTTCTTTAAATTTACTGTAATAAGTAACTGCTTTAAGCATGGTATCCTGCACCAAATCGTTTGCATCTTCTATGTCCTTAGTAAAATTTAAAGCGAATGACTGCAAAGAAACCGAATGGTCATTTAACTGGAGGTTGAATTCATTTTTTGTCATAATGTTTTAAGTTTTAATGTTTTAAAAAGCAAACAAGCAAAGTATTGTAGAGTGGCGCTCGCTGATTTGTTTAATTTTTATATATTAAAACATATACAATAGATGTACCAAAAAACTTTTTACAACATGATCAGATCAATTATATGCTTTGATGTGGGTATCCCGCGTATGTCACAAAATATTTACTTCTCTTTCCAGTCTCAGATTAAATCTGGCATCAACCGCGTCAATAATTCTTTCTGAAAAACTGTACACCTCCTGACCTGTAGCCTGACCTTGGTTGACCAACACCAGCGCCTGGTTTTTCCAGGTCCCGGTCTGCCCGTAGGTTATTCCTTTAAAACCACACTGCTCGATCAGCCATCCGGCAGCAAGTTTTATTTTATGATCTGGTGCAGGAAAATGAATAATATCAGGAAATCTTTCCATTAATCCGGCAGCTGTTTCTTTTGAGACCACAGGGTTTTTAAAAAAACTACCGGCGTTTCCTATGGTGGATGGATCAGGAAGTTTGCTGACACGGATTTCTGAGACTATCCTGGAGATGTCAGCAATAGTGGGCCGGGTGATGTTTCTTTTGATCAGTTCTTCCCGTATCGTTCCGTACTGTGTGTTTAATATTGTACTGGTACTCAGTCTGACTGTAACCGAGGTAATGATGTACTTCCCTTTTAGATGATGTTTAAATACACTGTCCCGGTAACCGAATCTGCAATCGGCCAGGGTAAAGCGGAGTACTTTTGCGGTACTTATTTCAAAAGCTGTACATGATTCGAATACATCTTTCAACTCGGTGCCGTAAGCTCCTATGTTCTGGACAGGCGAGGCCCCTACTGTTCCTGGTATCAGGCTCATATTTTCCAGCCCTGCATAGCCTTTTGATACACAATAACTGACCAGGTCATTCCAGACTATCCCTGCCCCTGCTGTAACCAGGACGCTGCCATCTTTCACTTCTGCCGAAATTCCCGGAATAGACATTTTGATGATCAGCCCTTCAAAATCTTTGGTAAACAATATATTGCTGCCTCCGCCGAGGATCAGAAACGGCTTGTTAAATTCACCCTGCTGGTATAATACCTTCAGGTCATCTTCTGTGACTACTTCTGTAAACCGGGCTGCTTTCGCAGAAATCCTGAAGGTATTATATGGCTTTAAGGCTTTGTTCTGTTCGATCACGGGCATGCTGTTTATTATTTACGTTACATAAATAGTACAAACTTAGATAAAAAAATTGCCTATTTTTCGACTTGATTTTTAAAAGGGGGAAAAGGTTTTATTATCGATATGGACAACCAGGATAAAAAAAAAATATTAATTATTGAAGCAGCATTAAAAAGATTTGCACACTATGGCCTTTCAAAGACCACAATGACAGAGATCGCCAAAGACATCTCTTTCTCAAAAGCACTTTTATATTATTATTTCCCGGATAAACTTAGTCTGTACGTAAGCACTATTGAACACTTGATGCAGATAATGAGCCGTGATCTGGTCAGGTCAATTGATAAAACTTCTACTTGTACGGAAGGTGTGTTGAAACTACTTCAGAAAAGACAGGCTTACATTCAAAAATATTATAACCTTTTTGAATCCAATCAGCTCATTGGCCATGACCTGCCAAAAGAACTGAATGTCAAGTTTCAAAGGGCAAGGACATTTGAAACGATCATTTTAAATTCATTGTTCAGCCGGGGAATCGCAAGCGGGGAACTTAAAATAGATAATCCTAAACTTGCTACTGATATTTTTATCGATGCATTATCAGGCATTCACTTTAATGTATCAAGTAAGGAAAAAAGCATTCTGCCCGGCAAAGAACAGTTTAAACAGATCTTTATTAAAGAAAAAATGTTTGCAGAAATTTTTCTAGCGGGACTGCAGGCTAAATAGTAAATATCCAATTGTCATTCATTCGTCAGTTTTAGGTTTTTTGACCAGTAAAATTCTTTAAGCCGGAATATGGCCTTATTTTTGACCCTTAGAATAAAAAAGTCAGAAAGTAAAAAAGTAGAATGGTTGAGACAGATAAAAAACGAGAGTTGATCATCGATGGCGCTATCAAGCGGTTTATTCATTATGGCATTAATAAAACCACAATGAATGAAATAGCAGAGGATCTGTCGGTATCCAAACCTTCTTTATATTACTATTTCCCGGACAAAAACAGCTTGGTACTGGGGGTCATCGACAAAATATTTTCAGATTATTTTGAGATAGTTGAGAAGGAGCGCTTTTCTGACGCTTCTTTGCAGGACCGGCTTGCTTATTTTACAGAGGTCAAACACCGCTTCTTCCAAAAATACTATATGCTTCATTTGTCTGGAGGAAGTCCTGATTCTTCATTGAATTCTGAAGAACTGAAAACTTATTTTCTGAAGATGAAGGCGAAGAACGAACGGTTTCATGCTGACATTTTCCGCCAGGCGATAGAAAGAGGGGAAATTGCCGAGACTGATATAGATAAAATCGCGGAACTGTACCTGGAAAGTCAGGCCGGTATTACGTCTTTATGTATTCTTCATGGCAATAAAGAACTTTTCCCCAGCAAAAAAGAAATGAAGACCATGCTTGAGAAACAGCTTGACCTGTCCAGAATATTTATCAAAGGATTACAATAGACCACAAATTATATCACATGAGTAAGATTATAAAACAGATAAAAACCATCACATTGTTCTTGCTGGTTCTGGCTTTGTCAAACTCGGCATCTGCGCAGCAGACACTGAGCCTGAAGGACGCCCTGAATTCCGCAGTCCAGAACAATGTAAAGCTGCGCAAAGCGAAGCTGGATATTGATGCGGGAAGATACAAGACTCAGGAAATAAGGGCTCAGGCCCTGCCGCAACTGAACGGTACTTCCGGCCTTACCTACAATCCTATTATCGGTCAGCAGGTTGTTGACTTCGGGGGACAGCTGCAAACGCTGAAGTTCGGACAGAAGTGGAATTCATCGGCTGGTGTGCAGCTTTCGCAACAGCTGTTCAATCAGCAGGTATTTACAGGTCTGCAGGCTGCAAGGTCAAGCGAAGAGTATTACAATCTTGTTTCGGAACTGACAGAGGAGCAACTCATTGAATTGGTTGCAAATAACTATTACCAGGCTTTGGTAGCCAGGCAACAGTTGAATGTGATCGAGAGCAACATCAAGAGTGTGACTGCAAATGAAAACACCATTTCGAACAGCTATAAAAGCGGTCTGGCCAAGAAAATTGATGTAGACCGGATTAAGGTGAGGCTTACCAATTTACAGACACAACGTGAGCAGACGCTCAATTCGATCACTCAGCTGGAGAACCAGTTAAAGTTTGCAATGGGAATACCGGTAAGCACTCCCATCTTGCTGCCGAAAACCGAGCTTGCTGAAATTACGGAACTGCCTCAGTTTACAGACTCCCTCAATCTGGACAATCGGACCGAGATCAGGCTTCTGAATACCCAGGATAAACTCTTATCACTTCAGCGCAAGGCTTACGTATCGGAGTATTTTCCAACTTTAGCTTTAACAGGAAACTATACCTATTCCAGCCAAAGCAATGGTTTCGATTTCTTGAGCTCCAATGCTGCAGCCATTGGTTTCGGTGCATCGGCTGTTGGCCTGACTTTAAAGATCCCTATTTTTAACGGTTTCCTGACCAGATCTAAAATCCGCCAGGCAGACATCGATATAAAGAAAGCTCAGGAGGACCGGAGAGAATCCACAAATGCTTTGAATCTGGCGTATATCAATGCTAAAAATAACCTGCGCTACAGCTTAGATGCTATTAATGCACAAAAGAAGAATGCTGAGCTGGCAAATGACATCTACCAGAGCACGCAGAACAATTACAACAACGGACTTGCTACTTTAACAGACTTGCTGGATACAGAAACTTCACTTTCAGAAGCGCAAAACAGCTATACGCAGGCATTATTGAATTATAAGATTGCCGAAATACAATTAATCAAATCAAACGGAAATATAAAATCACTCTTACAATGAAAAGAATAGTTATAACCATACTGGTAATTGCGCTCGCGGGAGGAGCGATTGCGTGGATATTGAGCAGCAATAAGAAAAAAAATGCCGCAAAAACTGCGCTGGTTGCCCAGGGCGGTGGTGCTGTGAGTGTGCGTATTGCGACTGTAAAGAGGGCTCCTATTGATCTTGATTTTAGCGCGAATGGTATCTTCGTGCCCCATCAGGAATTGAATTTTCTTTCTGAAAATGCAGGTCGTGTGAGCCGGATATTTGTTGAGGAGGGCGACCGTGTATCTAAAGGTCAGGTATTGGCCCGCATAGATGCAGAGATCATTAACACTGATAAAGAGACCGCTGAAGCAACTCTGCAAAATGCCATCAGGGATGAAGCCAGGTACAGCAGTGCTTTTACTACAGGGGGAGTAACCCAACAGCAATTGGACCAGGCTAAACTGGCAGTTGAAAATGCACGTCTGAGATTGCAAAGCGCTTCCAGAAAGGTGAGTGATGCCAATATCAAGTCACCTATTAACGGGATCGTGAATAAAAAATATATCGAAGTGGGTGCTTTTGTAACCGCTCAGGGCACACAGATGTTTGAACTGGTAGATGTGTCTAAACTGAAGCTCAAAGTGAATGCAAATGAGAGCCAGGTTGCTAACTTGAAAGTCGGTGACATCGTCCAGATCAAATCAAACGTATTTCCTGCTGATAATTATAGCGGCAAGATCACTTTTATTGCTGCAAAAGCCGATAATTCACTGAATTTCCCTGTGGAGATCGAAGTAGCCAACAATGGCAAACATGACATCAAGGCAGGAATGTATGGCACGGCAATATTTAAGTTCCCAAACCAGGCCCCTGCGCTGACCATTCCCCGCGGATCATTTGTTGGAAGTGTGAGCAGTAACCAGATCTTTGTTCTCGAAAATGGCAAAGCGAAGGTACGCAAGGTAATTTCGGGAAGAATCATCGGCGATAATGTAGAGATCATTGAAGGGCTGAAGGAGGGTGAGACCGTGATCACCAGCGGACAGATCAATTTAGTGGAAGGCAGTGACGTAGTACCTGTAAAATAAGCGATTATGAAGATAACTGAAATTTCAATAAAGCGGCCCACGCTTGTCATTGTAGTCTTTACTGTATTGACATTGATGGGTTTGCTGAGCTACTTTGGACTGAGCTACGAGCTGCTGCCAAAGTTCTCACCTAATGTAGTTTCCATCTCAACAATATATCCTGGTGCCTCACCTAATGAGGTGGAGAATACAGTAACCAAGAAAATAGAAGATGCTGTTTCTTCAATGGAGAACATCAAGAAACTGAATGCTGTTTCTTATGAAAGCCTGTCTGTGGTAACCATCACGCTTACAGACGATGCAGATATAGATTTTTCACTCAATGATGCGCAGCGCAAGGTAAACGCGATCCTTGCAGATCTTCCCGAAGATGTCAAACCACCTTCATTGAATAAATTTTCGCTGGATGACCTGCCGGTGATCACCATGTCGGCAGCTGCGAAGATGGATGATGCTACTTTTTATGATCTGATCGATAAACGCATCGCTCCTATCTTATCAAGGGTGAGCGGTGTTGCCCAGGTAAATCTTGTCGGGGGCCAGGAACGTGAGATCGTGGTTGGTCTGGATGCGGATAAGATACAAGGATACGGTTTATCTGTGCCTCAGATCCAGCAGGCTATCCTAAGTTCGAACCTTGACTTTCCAACGGGCAGTGTAAAAACTGAAAACCAGGATATCCTTATCCGTTTGTCCGGCAAATACAAAAGTGTCGACGAGCTTCGAAATCTTGTTGTGGCGACCAGCAATGGAGGTGCCCAGATCAGGCTATCTGACGTGGCAGATGTACAGGACGCTCAGAAAGAGGTAGAAAAGATCGCAAGGATCGACAGAAAGGGCGCGATTGCCATTCAGATCATCAAGCAGACCGATGCAAACGCGGTTGAAGTGAGCAAGCTGATGCACATTGCGGTCGACAAGCTTCAGCAGGATTACAAAGCCAATGACCTGCAGATCAAAATTGTCAACGACAGTTCTATTTTCACATTGGAATCTGCTGATGCAGTGATCCATGATCTGATCCTGGCCATTGTGCTGGTAGCTTTTGTAATGTTGTTCTTTCTGCACAGCATCCGCAACGCGGCGATCGTCATGGTATCCATTCCAGCCTCACTGATCGCGACCTTCATTGGCATCGGATTATTCGGTTATACACTTAACCTCATGTCTTTGCTGGGACTTTCCCTGGTAGTAGGTATTCTGGTGGATGATGCCATCGTGGTACTGGAAAATATCTACCGTCACATGGAAATGGGCAAAAATAAGGTGAGGGCTGCCTATGATGCGACCAGTGAGATCGGGTTTACCGTTGTATCCATCACTTTTGTGATCGTGGTAGTGTTCTTCCCGATCACGATCAGCACCGGACTTGTTTCCAATATTCTCCGTCAGTTCTGCGTCGTGGTCATCATTGCGACCCTGCTCTCCCTGGTGGCTTCGTTTACGATCGTACCGCTGCTTTCTTCCCGTTTTGGCAAACTGGAGAGAATAGAAGGTAAAAATCTGTTTGGCCGTTTTATTCTTTGGTTTGAAAAGCAGCTACATAAATTTACAGTATGGATCACAGGCATCCTGACCTGGACATTGCGCCACAAGGCAATTACCATTGTAGGCGTATTTGTGCTGCTGATCAGTTCCTGCGGGCTGACCGCCGGTGGTTTTATTGGTTTTGAGTTCTTCCCTAAGAGTGATAAGGGAGAATTCCTTGTACAAATCGAACTTCCCAAGGACGCTTCCATAGAAAAGACCAATCAGGTGACCCAGCAGGCAGAGGCCTTTCTTTCCAAGAAAAAAGAGATCATTCAGCTGATCACAACTGTTGGACAGTCGAGCGGCGATTTCGGTGGTACACAAGCTACTGCTTACAAATCTGAGATCAATGTAAAACTAGTAGAAAGAAAAGACCGGGAAGACGAGTCCAGTATCTATGCGACCAAAGTGAGCCGGGAACTGGCGAAGTTTCTGGTAGGTGCAAAAGTGAAAACTGTACCGATCAGTATCCTGGGAATCGCAGAAAATGCACCTATCGATATGGTGGTGATGGGATCTGACCTGGACAGTGCTTTGAATTATGCCGAGCAGGCCATGAAAGTCCTCCAGACCATTGAGGGTTCTGCAGAGGTAAAGCTTTCTGTAGAAAAAGGAAGCCCTGAGATCAACGTACAGGTAGACCGGGATAAAATGGCTGCGTTGGGACTGACACTTCAAACCGTGGGTGTAACAATGCAGACTGCCTTTAGCGGAAACACAGATGGAAAATACCGCAAGGGTGAATATGAATATGATATCAATATCCGCTACCAGGCCTTTAACAGGAAGAACATTGATGATGTAAGGAACCTGATCTTCATCAATGCAGCCGGCGAACAAATAAAATTATCACAGTTTGCTGATATTAAGGAGAGCGCAGGCCCCAGCCAGTTGGAAAGAAGAGACAAGAGTACCTCGGTTTCTGTAAAGGCACAGTCTATAGGAAGACCTACCGGCTCGGTAGTTGCGGAGTTCCAGGATAAACTGGTAGAACTGGAAAAGAGCGGAAAAATAAGAAGGCCGACTGGAGTGAGCTATGTCTGGGCCGGTGACCAGGAAAACCAGAGCGAGGGTTTTGGTACGCTTGGTATTGCTTTACTATCTTCTGTCATCCTGGTATACCTGATCATGGTGGCGCTTTACGATAGTTTTGTATATCCGCTTGTGGTCATGTTCTCTATTCCGCTGTCAGTGATCGGATCACTGCTTGCCCTGGCGCTGAACAACCAGTCACTTGGTATCTTTACAATTTTGGGTTTGATCATGCTGATCGGTCTTGTGGCCAAGAATGCGATTATCCTGGTCGATTTCACCAATCAGATGAAGGCTGAAGGTAAGAGTACGCACGAAGCGCTGATCCTTGCCAATCATGCCCGTTTGCGGCCGATCCTGATGACGACGATCGCAATGGTGATCGGTATGCTTCCGATTGCATTGGCCAGTGGTGCCGGTGCGGAATGGAAGAACGGTCTCGCCTGGGTGATTGTGGGTGGACTGACAAGTTCGCTCTTCCTGACCCTGATCGTAGTTCCTGTAATGTACCAGGCATTTGACAGCCTTCTGGCACGTCTCGGATTGGATAAGAAAGGAAGATCTATCGACGAATTGCTCGCAGAACCTTATACACATAAGGATGTGAAAGAATATGACATGGATCACGGACACTAGTAATAGATACACCTAAGTCGTAATCAAAGAACGGGGCCCTTAACAAGCCCCGTTTTTATTTGGTGAAAAAAACAATTCTATTTATTTTGCCGTATTATTTGCAATATGCTGAAATACATTCCATTAGTCATTCTCCTGTTTTTTTTCCCACTCTTTTCAAGATCCCAGCACCCCCCGGTTTTTGAAGGGATGCTGACTGACACTGCTTTTATACAGCTCAATGATCTTTCTGTCAATCTTGTAAAATATAGTTACAGGGCTCCCAAGATCAATTTCCTTGCCATCCATGACGATGAAGATACCGGGATAAAAGCCGCATTTGAATATATTATGTTCAGTGGCGGCACTGTGATCGATTGCCAGTATGGAGATGTCCGTAATTTTAAATTCTCTTACAATGGCGCCGATTTTCAAACCGATCCTAACAGCATTTATTCCTATGGAGGTGTGGTATTGGCGTTGGATAAATATAAGAATACAGACAACGATGAAGTGGTCAGGCAACTACAGGAAGCCGGCAAAAAGATCCTGAATTACTATAATGCAAAAAAGCACGGTTATATATTTACACTGCATAATAACGGTGATGGCGGTTTTGGCATTAATTCTTATCTGCCTGGCAATGATCTGGAAAAAACCGCTGATTCGGTCTATGTAAATCCGGGAATGGATCCTGATGATCTTATTCTGGTTACAGAAACAGGATTATTCAACCATCTTAAAAAACAAAATGTGAATGTGATCCTGCAGTCTGAGGAAGGACCGGATGATGGCTCTTTATCTGTTTATGCAATGTACAATAAGATTCCATACATCAATGTAGAGGTTCAGCACGGTCATCAGCAAGTACACCTGGAACTGATTGAAAAAGCGATTAAAGCACTTTTTGAAACTTATCCCCATCTAAAACAAAAGGCGGCAGAATGATCTGCCGCCTTTTGTTCTGACCCGGGCTAACCAGATCATATGTGGATGGCCCTGTTTTCAGTAGCCGCCATTGCCGCTTCTTTCAATGCCTCTGTATAAGTCGGATGCGCATGACAGATACGGGCAATATCTTCTGCAGATGCACGGAATTCCATAACTACTACCGCCTCTGCGATCATATCCGCAGCCCGGGGCCCGATCATGTGCACGCCGAGAACTTCGTCTGTTTTGGCGTCGGCCAGAACTTTGATAAAACCATCTGTATCCATGCTTGCTTTTGCCCTGCCGCTGGCCTTGAATGGAAACGACCCGGCTTTGTAGGCAATTCCATCTGCCTTTAGCTGCTCCTCTGTATATCCGACAGACGCTACCTCGGGCCAGGTATAAACTACACCAGGGATCAAATTATAGTTGATATGGGGCTTTTGTCCTGCGATGCGTTCTGCAACAAAAACACCTTCGTCCTCTGCCTTATGGGCCAGCATGGCACCTTTAATGACATCTCCAATTGCATAAATTCCCGGAACAGCTGTTTCCAGATGCTCGTTGACCGGGATCTTATTTCCCCGCTCTTCTGTTTTTATGCCGATATTTTCAAGACCCAGGCCCTGCGTATAAGCAGTACGCCCGACGGCAACAATGCAATAGTCAGCTTCAAAGCTTACCTGCTCTCCTTTGGCATTATCTGCCGTTACAGTTACTTTCTTACCTTTTACACTGGCTCCGGTAACTTTATGCCCCATGAAAAACTCCATACCAAGGGACTTTTTCAGTACGCGCTGCAATTCCTTGCCCAGGCCGCCGTCCATTGTAGCAATGATAGAAGGCAGAAACTCAATTACTGAAACTTTAGTACCCAGTCTGGCATATACAGAACCCAGTTCAAGCCCGATCACCCCACCCCCGATCACGACCAGTTGTTTAGGAACTTCCGTAATGTTCAGGGCCTCAGTAGAAGTAATGATCCTTTTTTTGTCGACCGGCAGAAAAGGCAGCACTGTAGGTTTAGAGCCGGTAGCGATGATCACGTTTTTGGCCGTAACAGTCTCTGAACTGCCATCTGCTTTTGTAACACTGACCGTATTCTTGTCCACAAAAGATCCCGTGCCTTCAAAAGTATCGATCTTGTTCTTTTTAAATAAGTACTGGATACCAGCAGTATTTTGTGCCACTACATCATTTTTGCGTGCAATCATCTGCGGCATATCGACCTTCAGGTCCTTAAGGGCAATGCCATGTGTTTTAAATGTATGCGCCGCGTTGTGAAAATGTTCTGATGAATCCAGCAATGCCTTAGAAGGGATGCACCCTACATTCAGGCATGTACCACCAAATGTTTTGTACTTCTCTATTACTGCTGTTTTCAAGCCTAACTGGGCGCATCTGATCGCTCCTACATAACCGCCGGGTCCGGAGCCAATTACAACTACATCGTATTGCATATCAAGGTTTTTTTACGGGACTAAGTTAATAAACCTAAGCCAAAATACAGGAAACGCAGAAAAAGATTGTAATTTCTTTGACCATTTCTGCGTCATGTTCAGCACTAAAGACTAGCATTTGCTATCTTTAGATCCTAAACCTTATTATCTCATCATGGCCACTTTCAAAACCCAGCTTCTTTTTTTGATCTTATTTTTTTCCTGCGCCTTTGCTTCAGCACAGCTGAGCGATTCCGCTTACGTACGTGAACATTACACCAAACTGGAAAAACAGATTACCATGAGAGATGGGGTCAGATTGTTCACTTCGATCTATATCCCAAAGGACCAGAGCAAGAAATATCCCTTTCTGATCAACAGAACACCCTATACTGTGGTACCATACGGTGCTGACAAATACAAGACCAGCCTTGGCAACTTCCCTGCCATGATGCGGGAAGGGTTCATTTTTGTTTACCAGGATGTCAGGGGACGCTGGATGAGCGAGGGTACCTTTGAGGACATCAGACCTCAGGTAGCAAAACGAAAAAGCAAGAAAGACATTGACGAAAGCACCGATACCTATGATACCATTGACTGGCTCATCAAAAACATAAAAAACAACAATGGAAAGGCAGGCATATATGGCATATCCTATCCCGGATTCTATTCCACAGCCTCGCTGCCCGGAGCACATCCTGCACTAAAAGCAGTATCTCCACAGGCACCGGTAACGGACTGGTTCAGAGGAGACGACTTTCATCATAACGGGACGCTTTTTTTGATGGATGCCTTTGGCTTTATGAGTACTTTTGGCGTACCAAGACCAAAACCTATCATGCCGGAACAGGGCCCGAAAGCTTTTGAGTTTCCCATCCAGGACAATTACCGCTTTTACCTGGAATCGGGCAGTGTAAAAAACCTGAAGGAAAAATATTTTGCTGACAGCATCCGTTTCTGGAATAACCTGTTTGCACATCCAGACCTAGACACTTTCTGGAAGGCACGCAACATCCAGCCTCATCTCAAGAATGTAAAGCCGGCAGTAATGATCGTAGGTGGCTTTTTTGACGCTGAAGATGCCTACGGTACTTTTGCCACTTACCAAAGTATAGAAAAGCAAAATCCGGGCGCCAACAACATTTTGGTTGCAGGCCCATGGTTTCACGGAGGCTGGGTACGCAGTATCGGCAGCAGTTTTGGCGATATTGAGTTCGGCCGTCAGACCAGTGAAGATTATCAGACAAAATTCGAACTGCCGTTCTTCAAATATTATTTAAAAGGTGAGGGCGATTTTAAACCGGCCGAAGCCAACATATTCATTACAGGCAGCAACGAATGGAAAAGCTTCGCAACCTGGCCCCCAAAAGACACGGAAACAAAAACGCTGTACCTTCAGCCAAATGGGAAACTGGGTTTTAACAAGGTGGAACGCACAGATAGCTGGGATGAATATGTAAGCGATCCCAATCATCCGGTTCCTTATCAGGCAGGAGTACAAGCCAAAAGAACCCGTGAATACATGATCGATGACCAGCGCTTTGCCGCGCGCAGGCCCGATGTCCAAACCTATCAGACAGATGAACTAACGGAAGACATTACCCTGACCGGGCCAGTACTGGCCAATCTGGTCGTATCCACCACAGGATCAGATGCAGACTATGTAGTCAAACTGATCGATGTCTATCCTGAAGACACACCAGATCCCATTCCGAACCCAAAGAATAGCATTATGGGCGGCTATCAGATGTTGGTACGCGGAGAGATCATGAGGGGCAAATACCGCAACAGCTTTGAGAAACCAGAGGCCATTGAACCAGGTATGATCACAAAGATCAACTACAGCTTACCGGATATTGCGCATACTTTTAAAAAAGGCCACCGCATCATGGTCCAGATCCAGAATTCCTGGTTCCCGCTCGCAGACAGAAACCCTCAGAAATTCATGGATATCTATCAGGCAGAGCCAGCCGATTTCCAGAAAGCAACACACCGGATATTCCATGATGTACACAATGCCTCATCACTGACTGTAACTGTGTTAAAGTAATCAGATGAAAAAATACCTGTTGACATTCGGCTCTGCATTGTGCATTGGATTAACTGCCTTTGGACAATTAAGCATTAAAAAAGAACATTTCACAAAAGCAGATACTTTGCGTGGAATGCTTACGCCGCTCCGCACCTGCTATGACATCAACTATTATCACCTTGATGTACGGATAGATATTTCAGATCAGTCTATAAACGGCAGCAACGAATTTGCTTTTACTGCGGCACAGGATTTCAGTCAGTTACAATTTGATCTGTTCAGCAATATGAAAATTGAAAAGATCGTTTTTAAAGATCAGGAACTTGAGTTTAAGCGCCTGTTCAATGCAGTGTTTGTCACTTTTCCCGTTCAGATCAAGAAAGGATCAAAGGAGCATTTCACAGTCTTCTATTCAGGAAAACCAGTGACAGCTAAAAATCCACCATGGGACGGAGGTTTTATCTTTACTAAAGACAGATCCGGCAACCCTTGGGTCTCGGTAGCTTGTCAAGGTTTGGGTGCAAGCGCATGGTGGCCTAATAAAGATCATCAAAGTGATGAAGTAGACAGCATGCTGATCAGCATCACTGTACCAAAAGAACTTCAGGAAATATCCAACGGACGTTTACGGAGCGCGGTGGAGAAACCCGATGGCCAGATGCAATTTAACTGGTTCGTTGCCAATCCGGTCAACAATTACAATGTGACCCTCTATATCGGTAAATATGCACACTGGACAGATCAGTACAAAGGAGAAGAGGGAACACTCTCCCTGGATTACTGGTCCTTAAAAGAAGACAGCATTCAGGCAAGACCGCACTGGGACGCAGATGTGAAACGTATGCTGAGATCCTTCGAACACTGGTTCGGGCCATATCCTTTTTATAAGGACGGATATAAGCTTGTACAGGCGCCGCACCTGGGCATGGAGCACCAAAGTGCGGTAGCGTATGGCAATCAATTTAAACAGGGCTATTTGGGCAAAGACCTCTCCAAAAGTGGCTGGGGATTGAAATTTGATTTCATTACGATCCACGAAAGCGGCCATGAGTGGTTTGGCAATAACATTACCAGCAAAGACCTGGCAGATATGTGGATACACGAGGGTTTTACCAATTACTCCGAAACATTGTTCACAGAATCTGAATATGGAAAAGCCGCCGGATCAGAATATGTGACCGGGATCAGGCACAACATAAAAAATGATGAACCTATCATAGGACCTTATCATGTCAACAAGGAAGGATCCGGGGATATGTATTATAAAGGCGCCAACCTGGTACACCTGATCCGGCAGCTGATGGACAATGATGAGAAGTTCAGGGCCTTGCTCCGCGGACTAAATAAAACATTCTATCATCAGACTGTGACGACAAAACAGGTAGAAAACTACATTAGCCAACAGTCCGGACTAAAACTTCAGAAGATTTTTGACCAGTACCTGAGGTACAAGAATATTCCGGTCCTTGAATATAAGATTGTACAGGGAAAACTCTATTATAAATGGACAGCAGATGTCAAAGGGTTTGACCTGCCGGTCAAAGTAACGCTGGACAAGGGAAAATATTCATGGATCAGGCCAGACACAACCTGGAAAAGCACTGCATTGGCCAAAACCATCTCAGCAGCCAATTTTAAGATCGACCCTAATTTTTATATCGAAGCCAGATTACAGGCACGATGATCATTCCTGACACAAAAAAAGAAAGCTATTTTATAACTTCCTTTTTTATGCCTGTTTCCGATATCATTAAACACCCAGCAGTAACCGGGCAGGATCTTCCAGCAACTGCTTTACCCTTACCAGAAAGCCCACAGATTCCCTTCCGTCAATGATCCTGTGGTCATAAGACAAGGCCACATACATCATCGGTCTGATTACCACCTCACCCTTCTCTGCGACGGGGCGTTCCACAATATTATGCATACCTAAAATGGCCGATTGCGGAGCATTGATGATCGGAGTTGACATCATAGAACCAAATACACCACCATTTGTGATCGTAAATGTTCCCCCCGTCATTTCCTCTATAGTCAATTTGCTGTCACGCGCCTTAGTAGCAAGTTCTATAACAGCCTTCTCAATCTGAGCCAGGCTCATACTTTCAGCATTCCTGATCACTGGTACAACAAGTCCTTTAGGAGCAGAAACAGCGATGCTGATGTCAGCAAAATCATTAAATACAACTTCTTCCCCGTCGATCCGGGCATTTACGGCAGGAAAATCCTTCAGTGCCTCACAAACAGCCTTTGTAAAGAAGCTCATAAAACCAAGACCAACGCCATGCTTCTCTTTAAACTGATCCTTGTACTTACTCCTCAGATCCATGATCGGTTTCATGTTGACTTCGTTAAAAGTAGTCAGCATTGCCGTCTCGTTCTTAACAGTGACCAGACGTTTGGCAACGGTCTTACGTAATGGAGACATTTTTTCTCTGCGCTCGTTCCTTAGTCCTGCAACAGGAGCCGCTGCAGTCTTTGGTGTTTCAGCTTTTGCAGGAGCCGCAGGTTTCTGAGCATTCCGGGCGTCCTCCTTAGTAATTCTTCCATCTACTCCGGTTCCTTTTACCGTTGCAGGATCTATATCCTTTTCTGCCAGGATCTTGCCGGCAGCAGGCGAAGGTGTGCCTGCCGCATAGCCGTCGCCTTGCTTCCCGGTTGCAGGAACTGCTGCCTTATCTTCCGCCACAGCAGGCTTCTCTTCAGCAGCCACCGGCGATTCTTTTGCTTTTGGTGCAGCAGCACCGCCATCTTCAATAGTACAAACAACAGCACCGATCGCAAGGGTATCCCCCTCTGCAGCTACGGTTTTCAAAGTTCCCGCCTGCTCAGCCGTCAACTCAAATGTAGCCTTGTCCGATTCCAGTTCAGCAATGACCTCATCCATTTCAACTGCCTCACCGTCGCTTTTCACCCAACGGGACAAAACCACTTCGGTTATCGACTCGCCAACCGGCGGAACTTTAATTTCTATACTCATAACAGGTATCTTATATATTCTAATCTACATTATAAACTTTGCTCACCGATTTTTTTGCAATCTTTTGCTCCTTTTCTGTAACAGGGGTCTCAAAAGCCTTAGCCAGGATATAAGCCTGCTGGTCTGCGTGCTGTTTGGCATAGCCAGTTGCGGTACTGCTGCTTTCCTTTCTCGAGATTACCTCTATATTACTAAAGGTAGTTCTTCTCAACTTGCGAAGCAAATACGGCCATGCACCCATGTTTTCCGGCTCTTCCTGAACCCAGATCACTTCGTCTGCATTCTTATATTTCCTGTAAGCAGCCTCCATTTGCGCAAGAGGAGTAGGATATAATTGCTCTACCCTTACGATCGCCACATTTTTGATCTGATCCTTTTGCTGCTTTTCAAGCAGCTCATAATAGATCTTGCCCGTACAGAACAATAGGCGGGTCACTTCAGCTGCTTTTACATTTTCATCGATAATCACCTCCTGGAACTTACCATCAGTGAATTCTTCAAGTTTTGAAACGCAGAGCGGATGACGCAACAAACTCTTCGGTGTAAAAACTACAAGCGGCTTCCTGAAATCACGCTTGAATTGCCTGCGTAATGCGTGGAAGAAGTTTGCAGGAGTTGTACAATTGGTCACCTGCATGTTATAATCGGCACAAAGCTCCATAAAACGCTCTATTCTTGCAGAAGAATGCTCAGGACCCTGGCCCTCATATCCATGCGGCAGCAGCATTACCAATCCGTTCTCACGCTGCCATTTGGTCTCCGCACTGGCAACATATTGATCCACTACAATCTGTGCGCCATTAAAAAAGTCACCGAACTGCGCCTCCCATATTGTTAGCGCATTGGGATTGGCCATTGCATATCCATATTCAAAACCCAGCACACCATATTCAGACAAATGCGAGTTATAAATATCAAATGGTGCCTGCTGATCAGAAATATTAGCAAGAGGGATGTATTCTTCCTCCGAATCTTCAAGAGTGATCACCGCATGCCGGTGAGAGAACGTACCACGCTCCACATCCTGCCCGCTTAATCTAACACGCTTACCTTCTGCAAGCAAAGAACCATAAGCAAGTTGTTCACCCATGGCCCAATCAAATACGTGCGTACTGGTTGCCATCTTACTGCGTTCCTCAAAAAGCTTCTCTATCTTTTTAAAGAACTTTTTATTTGACGGCAAAGTACTGATACGTTTTGCAATTTCAAGCAAAGTACTCTTCTTGACCGAAGTATTTGGTGAAGTTTCAAAATCCTTAGGAGTAGCGATCCTCATGTCAGCCCAGGCGCCTCCAAACTTCACATCGGTATAAGTAGAGGTCAGCTCTTTTGCCTCGTTCAGACGTTCCTGCAATATCCCCCTGAATTCTTTTTCCATTTCCTTGGCCATGCTTGCCTCCAGCTTGCCCTCACCGATCAGTTGCTGGATATAAATATCCCTGGGATTCGCATGCTTCTCGATCGCTTTATAAAGCAGGGGCTGGGTAAACTTAGGCTCATCAGATTCATTGTGTCCAAATCTCCTGTAGCACAGGATATCAATAAAAACATCATTCCTGTATCTCTGACGGTACTCCATTGCCAGATTGATTGCATAGACGAGCGCCTCTACGTCATCGCCATTAACATGAAAAACCGGAGAAAGCGTTACCTTGGCTATATCAGTACAGTAGGTACTGGTACGTGCATCTTTAAAATTGGTGGTGAACCCAATTTGGTTATTGATGATCAGGTGAATCGTACCGCCAGTCTTATAACCGTCGAGACCAGCCATCTGGATCACTTCATAAACAATACCCTGTCCGGCCACCGAGGCATCACCATGAATCAATATGGGTGCCAGCCTGGCATTGTCACCCCCATACTTGAAATCAATTTTAGACCGGCTCATTCCCTCGACCACACCATTTACAGTCTCCAGGTGAGAGGGGTTTGGACAAAGGCTTAAATGCACACTTTTACCATCATTGGTCGCCACATCAGTGGAGTAGCCTAAATGATATTTCACATCGCCTCCAAAAGGAGATTCAGCACTATAACCCTTACCTTCAAATTCAGCAAAAATATCCTTATAGGTTTTCTGCATAATATTGGCAAGGACATTCAAACGCCCTCTGTGTGCCATTCCGATCACAAATTCTTCAATTCCAAGCTCAGCACCTTTTTCAATTACAGAGTCCAGGGCCGGGATCAGTGCTTCAGCACCTTCCAGGGAAAACCTTTTCTGCCCCAGGAACTTTGTTCCCAGAAAACTTTCAAAACTTACCGCCTCATTCAGCTTTTTAAGTATCCTCCTTTTTTCCTCAATAGAAAAATCAGGAGTATTGCGCGCACTCTCCATTTTTTCCTCGATCCATTTCAATACTTCCGGAGTACGCACATATTTATATTCAGCGCCTATAGAACGGCAATAAGTCTGCTTCAAAAAAGCAACGATCTCACTCAACCTGGCGGCTCCGATCCCAATCTCGATACCGGCATTAAAAACGGTATCAAGATCAGCCACAGATAAGCCGAAATTCCCGATATCAAGTGTTGGCAGGTGAGGACGCCTCTCCCTTACCGGATTGGTTTGCGTAAACAAATGCCCGCGCTGCCTGTATCCGTTGATCAGATTTAGTACATTGATCTCTTTTAAAAAGTGCTCAGGAGTTTCGGCACTTACCTGGGTTCCCGAAGAATTTCTGCCAAAATCAAATCCTTCAAAGAATTTCTGCCAGCCAAATTCAACTGAAGCTGGGTCTGTTTTATATGACTGATATAATGATTCTATGTATTCGGCATTTGCGCCATTGAGATAAGATAAATTATCCATTATGTTTTTATTGCTGTAAGTAATGCAAAATTACTTTTTTTACCTTAATAAACAGGTAAAAATCAACTATAAATCTTCCAGAAACTCGACCATATCGCAAACATCTTTCAATGGCGTCAACTGGTCTTTCACAAGTATATCAAATTCAGAGATCAGGCTTCCGGCAACCAGTAGCGGTATCTCTAAATGATCCATGACACGACCGATCAGTTTGTTGATATTTTTACCAAGATTTAAAGAAGTAAGAACAATAAATGCATAATCAGGTTTATAAGATTCGACTACTTTTTTCAAGTCCGAATAGGGGATTTCAGATCCAAGATAAAGGGTATCGTGTCCACATTTTTTAAGCAGGTAGCGGGCAAACAGCAAACCTACCTCATGCATTTCTGCTTCCGGCAAAAACAACAGGAAACGCTTAGGCTCAGGTTTTTCAGGCTTTACAAGTTTATCGATCTCCACAATCAGCCTGTCTCTGATCAGACTTGAAGCAAAATGCTCATGAGAAGGGTCTATTGCGCCTGTTTGCCACAACATCCCCACCTTTTTCATAAAAGGGAACAATACCACATCCATCGTATTGATCAATCCGATCTTTTCAACACAACCGGCCAGTATATCTGAAAACGCCTTTTCATCATATACAATAGTTGCATTAGAAAGATTCAATAACTGCACAGAATTATTGTCCCAGTTTGTTTTAAGCTGAGCCACCAGATCACCGATCTGTTTGTGGCTCATTTCTGCTATTTTACTGATCTTATAACCGTTTTCATTGAGCGTGACTATATTCAAAAGCATTTTCAGGTCATCCTCATCATAATACCGGATATTAGTTGGTGTTCGTTTTGGCGGCACCAGATTATACCTGGTTTCCCACGCCCTGATGGTGTGCGCTTTTATGCCCGTAAGGCCTTCTATGTCACTGATAGAAAATCTCTTCACCCTTTATACTTAACAAATGTTAAACAATAATGTTTGTAAAAATAATTCTTGTTTAACCATTTATCCAAAATAGGCAGTAAAATATTTTAAAACAGGCAATTAAAGCATCTTCATTTGTTTATCCAAGTCAAAAACGCCCTTAGAACCAGAACCGAGACCGACACCTGCCAGGTTAGCCCAGTTTCCCCAGTTACTTGCAGGAGAATAATCTGTAAGCTTTTCCTCAAAATATACAGCCCCTTTTGTCCAGTGCGCTTTAATCACATGCACCAGAAAAGTAGCGACAATTAACCTGCCCGCATGGGGAATGAAGCCAGTGCGGTTAAGCTCATCCATATATTTATCAACCAGCACATTACCAGTCTGGCCAGCTTTCCACTTCCTGATATTGTATGAATCCTCGGTCTGTGGCAGTGCGATCAGCGATTCCAGATCAGGCTCCTGAAAAAAACCAATTCCATGCTTTTTGAACATAAACCGGTAATAATCACGCCAAAGGAGCCCTAAAAGCACCTGGTTAAAATTAGCATTGCCTCCAAACCTACTCTCCGCCATCTTAAATTCCCAATAGACCTTACGTGGAGACAAACAACCTAGCGCAAGCCAGGCAGAAAGCCTGGAAGAAAAACCTTGCTTGTCAGCAGTCTTCCCATTGGTTTTCTGGTAAATGCGGGAACCTTCAGCAAGTAATCCCTCCAAATGCCTCAGCCCGGCATTTTCCCCGCCGGCAACTTCCCCAGATCCGCCATGATCTTCTTCAAAACCCAGGTCCTTTAATTCAGGTATAGCACCCCAATCCGTATTTTCCACAAAACTGATCTCCACAGGCACTTCAAAACAAGCCTTAACAATAGCGTCCCGTTCAGTTTTCTTTTTAAACTGCGCAAAAACATCCGGTATATCCTTGATCGGAAACGGCAGGTCCTCCTTATTATAAAGAGTGTGCCCGATAAAATGACGCAGGTTGATCTTCTGCTTCCACAGTTCATCCTCGACATAGGAAGAAATAGCTGTCTCTTCGGGGCCAACCTCCCTATGGTGATAAACCTCAGTTATCTCAAACCGTTCAGACAGCGCAAGAATATGATCTTCCGGCTTTCCCAGGATCAGTAAAATATCTCCGCCAAAACGCTGAAAAGCCTCCCTGAGCGCCCTGACACTTTCAATCAGGAACATTGCGCGGTGCACTCCAGTTTTAAAAGTATCAAACTTTGTGACTTCAAAATACCTCGGATCGAAAAAATAAACAGGCAGAATACTGTCCGATTTTGCAATAGCCTCTACCAGCATTTCATTGTCATGCAGGCGCAGGTCATTCCTAAACCAAGCCAATATTCTTCTAGATTTCATTCCCGGTTCCCAAGTTTTGTGTCAATAGGATACAAAAATATACTAATTCTTACGTTACTTCGAATCACTAATGCAATATTTACATAAGCAAAACAAAAATTCCAATAAACTTTTTGTAAAACTAAACACAGGATCACAGGTTATTGCATAATGAAAAGACATATTTTGATTACCGGGGCCACAGGACTCGTCGGCAGGGCATTGATCAAGACATTATACGAAAAAGGACACACATTAGCCATACTGGCCAGGGAAAAACAATCCATAAAATATGGCAAAGTTTACCTCTGGGACGTTTGCAAACAAACGATCGATCCTGCCTGCATCCAGGGAATAGATACCGTGATCCACCTGGCAGGCGAAGGAATCGCTGAAAAAAAATGGACAGATGAACGCAAGCAGAAGATCATAGATAGCCGGGTTGCGTCAGCACAATTGCTGATCAAACTCATAAAAGACACCAATGCCCCCGTCAAGTCGTTCATTTCAGCGTCAGCAGTGGGATATTATGGCGATCGAGGAGAAGAAATACTTACCGAAGGCACATCAAACGGAGATGGCTTCATGGCAGAATGCTGCAAACTTTGGGAAGAAGCTGCGGACGAAGGCAGACCACTCGGAATACGCATTGTTAAATTCAGGATAGGGGTCATATTGGCGGCAACCGGAGGCGCACTTGCATCATTGGATAAGCCCATACGTTTATTTGCGGGAGCGCCATTGGGCAGCGGGCAACAATGGGTACCATGGGTGCATCTGGATGATATTATAGCCATGTTCACCCTTGCCGTCGAGAACCCAGATCTCAACGGAACATACAATGCCTGTGCACCATTTCCAGTGACCAACGAAACCCTGACCAAAGCAGTAGCTAAAATATTGAACAGACCAGTATGGCCCTTCCATATCCCGGAAAAGATACTGCAAATGATCCTTGGAAACATGAGCGCCGTAGTATTGTCCAGCATGAACACATCAGCACAGAAGCTGTTGGATGAAGGCTTTATATTCAGGTACACACATCTCGAGGACGCGCTAAAAGATATTTACAGCAGATGAAGAAAACCCACCGAACCCCTCTTAAAGCCCGGGTTACTAATTTACAGCATCCGCGATCTCAATATCAAAATCTAAATTGCTGTTCGGCTGGACAGCAACACCAGTCGAATTCGAAGTAGTACCGGTTGTACCATAAGCTTGCACAGAAGGCACCAACAAGCGAACTTTAGCCCCCTTTTTTAATTTTGTCAGCACTTCCCAGCCTTTGATCACTCCGGTCAGCTCAGTTTCAAAACTGCCGTCTGTAGTAGATTCAAAAACAGTACCATCAAACAACCTTCCGGTATAGTTCAGGGTCAGTGTAGTAGCCATATCTATCGGCTCAGTACCTGTCCCCCCGGAAGTAATCACATAATAAACACCCGTTTTCTCATCTTTTGTAGCAGTAAGCCCTTTCGCTGCAATAAAAGCCCGAAGCCTCCTGTCATCCAAAACAGCCTGGCTTTCATCAGCAAATGTGGTAACAGTAAGATCAATGATCTCATTGGAAGGCACTTTCAATGCATCATATCCATTCTTGCCATAAGCCAGGTAAGACGGAAGTATCATTCTGGCCACTCCACCAGGTTTCAGCTGGTGCAGAACAGTCAATAGACCCTCGATATTGAGGTCACCAACCTGCCTTGCATATCCCACATAAGTACCCAGATTGGTATTTTCGGGTGATGTATAATAAGTGGTTCCGTTCAATAAAGACTTAATAGAGATTACATATAATATAGAGTCAGTATCCTTATAGAATTCCCCCTCAGCAGGATTGGTCACCTGGTAATAAAAGCCGGTACCATCCGGGTCCCTGATCGCCGAAACATTATTTTTCCTCAGGTATTCCTCAATTTTAGCATCATCGATAGACTGCGCAGACTCATATTCCTTTTTACAAGAGCCCAACACCAGCATCAGCCCCAACAAAACAAACAAATACGAGGATATTCTTTTTGACATATAATTTATTGTTTCTTCTTTATTCTTCTCTAATTCTTACTACAAAATGCAAGGGAGAATTTGCAGGTACCTCACCGACCACCTGGCCCCTATATGCCAAAGTAGAAGGAATCAGCAACTGAATCTGCCCGCCCTTCCTGATCAGCGGCAAACCCAGTTTCCATCCAGGTATACTGTTCTTCAGCAGGAAAGTATAAGGCTGGGCATCCGTTGTCCCGGCAAAGACCGAGTCCGTCAGCAACCTGCCCTCGTAATCAACGACAAGCATGCTTTCCAGATCAACCGCATCACCAGTTCCCGGAGTATCAATCTTATAATACAATCCGCTCTCGTGCTTTGTCAGCACAGTATTCGTCGAATCGGCCCATCGTTTTATCCTGGCCTCATCAATAGTATATTGCGCAGCAGGATCATAAGGCTCCGGCTTCTCACAGGCAGCAAAAACACTGATTATGAAAATAAAGCCAAGTAAAAGCCTGCTTTTTAACATCATGCACAAAAGTAGTCTTTTATTAGAGATGGCACAATATTTAACCAATTTTAACAAATGTGCAAACCTGCATCAGCCAATAAAGAAATATTCAAAAACAATATTTATTCTCTGCAATGAGCTGAAGAGCAACCTTTTGCCTGGCCTCCTTAACATTAAACGGTTCCATTTTAGTAAACCTCCGCAGTCCAACCAGCATCATCCTCAGCTCATCACCTTCAGCAAACGCCCATAAGGCCTCCTTACCCGCTTTCTGAACCGCATCTACAGCCTCCACAAAATAAATACGCATCATATTCAACTGACCTTCACAAGCTTGCTCACCCTTAAGGCTCAGCAGCTTTTCAGTCCTCAGCATGACAGACTCAGCCACATATACATAACTGGCCATATCGGCAATATTCATCAATATCTCCTGCTCTTTAGACAAGCTCATCATGAGTTTTTGTACCGCAGCGCCAGCCACCATTAAGGTTGCTTTCTTCAAATTGGCAATGATCTTTTTTTCAGCAGCAAACAAAGCATTATCCGCTTCCGCAAAATCAGGGATAGACATCAGTTCAGCCGCTACAGCAGTAGCAGGAGTCATCAGATCAAGCTCACCCTTCATGGCCCGTTTCAACATCATATCTACGGTCAGCAACCTGTTGATCTCATTGGTTCCCTCAAAGATCCGGTTGATCCGTGCATCGCGGTACGAGCGGTCCATTGGCGCTTCAGCAGAAAAGCCCATACCACCATAGATCTGCACACCCTCATCCACCACATAATCCAGAGCTTCAGAGCCCCAGACCTTCAAAATCGCACACTCCACCGCAAACTGCTCCGTAGACTTAAGCTTAGCCTTACCCACATCCATACCCTCAGCCACCAGTGCATCGTAGGCATCATCGATATTCTGGCCGGCACGGTAATTGGCCGATTCCACAGCATAAACCTTTGTCGCCATTTCAGCCAGTTTGTACCTGATGGCACCATATTTAGCGATCTGCCTGCCAAACTGTACCCGCTCATTGGCATAATTTACCGCAGTATCGATCACCGATTTAGAAGCACCGATCGCAGCGGCAGCAAGTTTGATCCTGCCAATGTTCAGGATATTCACAGCGATCTTAAAGCCATTCTGGCGTTCAGACAACATATTTTCGACCGGAACCGGGCAATCATTAAAGAACACCTGCCGGGTAGAAGACCCCTTGATACCCATCTTATGCTCTTCAGGGTTCATGGAAATACCACCAAAATCCCGCTCTACGATAAAAGCAGTAAGATTAGCATCATCATCGACCTTGGCAAAGACAATAAACAGATCCGCAAAGCCGCCATTGGTGATCCACATCTTCTGTCCGTTGATCAGATAATGCTTCCCATCCTCAGACAATCTGGCCCTGCTCTTCCCCGAATTGGCATCAGAACCTGAATCAGGCTCTGTAAGACAATAAGCAGCCTTCCATTCCCCCGAAGCCAGTTTAGGAATATATTTATCCTTTTGTTCCTGATTGCCATAGTAAAGTATAGGCAAGGTACCGATCCCGGTGTGCGCCGACAAGGCCACCGCAAAAGAATGGCCGGCACCGATCACATCAGTCACCAGCATTGAAGTGACAAAGTTCTTTCCGAAACCCCCATATTGCTCAGGAATAGAAACCCCGAGAATACCCAGTTCACCAGCCTTGTCCATCAAAGACTGCATCAGGCCCTCCTCCTGCTGATCAATCCGTTCCAGGTTAGGGAAAACCTCCGCTGCAAGAAAATCACGGCAGGTCTGGGCAACCATCCGCTGCTCCTCATCAAATTCTTCGGGAATAAAAACATCCTGATAAGCAGTCTCCCTAATCAGAAATTCACCACCTTTAATCGGTTTTGCTGTAGCTTCCATTTTGACAAAATCTAATCTTTAATACGATATAATACTATGACCTGTTAAAACACCTCAAAAATACCCGCAGCCCCCTGACCGGTACCCACACACATCGTCACCATGCCATACCGGCCATTACGCCTTTTCAGCTCATTGAACAATTGCACCGACAACTTAGCCCCGGTACAGCCCAGCGGATGGCCGAGTGCGATCGCACCACCATTCACATTTATCCGCTCCGGATCAAGGCCCAGCTCACGGATCACAGCGAGCGATTGCGAAGCAAAAGCCTCGTTCAGCTCGATCAGCCCGATCTGGTCCAGGCCCAGCCCCGCCGATTTCAACGCGTTGGGGATCGCATAAACAGGCCCGACACCCATGATCCTTGGCGGCACACCCGCAATGCCATAGCTCACCAGCCTGGCCAGGGGCTCAGCCCCAAGTTCCCTCATTTTACGTTCCGATACCACCAGCACAAAAGCCGCCCCATCAGAAGTCTGTGAAGAATTTCCCGCAGTGACACACCCATCAGCCGCAAAAACAGGCTTCAGCTTTGCCAGCTTATCCAGCGAAGTATCAGCCCTCGGCCCCTCATCCGTATCGACCACATAACTCCTGGTCTGCTTTTTCATGTTATCATCCAGGTAAGTCTCCTGAACCGTCACAGGCACTATACCAGCCATCAGGTGACCATTCTCAATAGCCGAGATCGCCTTCCTGTGCGACTGTAAAGCAAACTCGTCCTGATCCTCCCTGCTCACGTTGTATTCACGGGCTACCGCCTCGGCGGTCAGGCCCATGCCCCAGTACCAGTCAGGATTTGTCCTGGCCACCTCTGCATTAGGGACGATCTTCCAGCCACCAAAAGGCATACCCGACATTACCTCCACGCCACCAGCCACAATACAATCAGCCATTCCGCTTTTGATCTTGGCCACGGCAGTAGCAATAGTCTCCAGGCCAGAAGCACAATACCTGTTTACCGTAACACCCGGCACCTTATCCGTATCCAGCCCCATCAGGGACACCATGCGACCGATATTCAGGCCCTGCTCAGCCTCAGGAGTAGCATTGCCCACGATCACATCATCGATCTGCTCCTTATCAAGATTAGGCACAGCAGCCACCAGGTGACGGATGACACCAGCCGCCAGGTCATCTGCCCTGGTAAAACGAAAAACACCACGCGGGGCCTTGCCCACCGCCGTACGAAAACCCGCTATAATATATGCTTCCATAATTTTCAATTCCTAAGTGGTTTGCCCTTGGTCACAATACTTTGTATCCGTTCCAGTGTCTTACGCTCACCGCACAAAGACAAGAAAGCCTCCCGTTCCAGGTCCAGCAAATATTGCTCGGTCACCAGAGCAGGTGCAGACAGGTCGCCCCCGCACATCACCCAGCCCAGTTTTTCAGAGATCTTCTTGTCATGCTCAGAAATATAATGACCCGAATACATGGTGTTTGCACCCGCATAGATCACACCCAGACCCTGCTTGCCCAATACCTTAATATCCTTACGGGGAACCGGCCGGGTATAACCCGCATCAGCCAGCTCAATAGCCTTAGCCTTAGCATCCGCGATCAGCCTGCTCCTGTTCATCGTCACCGCATATTTATCCTTCAGCAAATAGCCCAGCTCAAAAGCCTCCGCAGCCGAAGTAGAAACCTTAGCCATCCCAATGGTCAGGAACCTGTCCCTCAGTACCTGCTGGACGATCTGATCATGACGGTACTCATCAGAAGCCCGCAAAGCAAACTCCTTGGTGCCACCGCCGCTTGGAATCACCCCCACACCAAACTCCACCAACCCCATATACGTCTCCGCGCTCAGCTGAACATGATCCGCATGCAAGCTAAACTCGCAACCACCGCCCAGCGTCAGGTTATGCGGCGCTACAACAACAGGAACAGAAGAATACCTGATCCGCATAGAAGTATTCTGAAACAACTTCACAGCCAAGTTCAGCTCCTCCCAATCCTGCTCCACCGCCATCATAAAAATCATCCCCACATTGGCCCCCGCACTAAAATTAGCGCCATCATTGCCGATCACCACACCACGGAAATCCTTTTCAGCCATATCAATAGCCCTGTTAATGGCCTGCAAGGTATCCCCGCCTATCGTATTCATTTTAGAATGAAACTCCACATTGAGGATACCGTCACCAAGATCAAGGATCGACGCACCAGAATTCTTCCATAGCACCTTTCCCGCAGCACGAAGGTCGTCCAGGATCAGGAACGCCTCCGCACCCGGTACAACCTTATACGTCTTAGAAGGAATATCATAATACTTACGCACGCCATCTTCCACCTTGTAGAAAGCATCATGGCCAGCCGCGAGCATATCAAGCACCCAGGCAGCAGGCTCGTGGCCCAGTACCCTCATGCCCTCGACAGCGTCAGCAACACCCACAGCATCCCATACCTCAAATGGCCCCAACTCCCATCCAAAACCAGCACGCATCGCATCATCAATGCGGTACAACTCATCAGAGATCTCAGGAATACGGTCAGAAACATACTCAAACAAGCCAAAAAAAGAAGCCCTGAACAGCTCACCCGCCTTATCCTTACCAGCCGCAAACACCTTCATCCGGTCCCTGACATTGTCGATCGGTTTGGTCAGGTCCAGGGTAGCAGACTTCACTTTAACCTGGGGCCGGTACTCCAGCGTATTCAGATCAAGCGCAAGTATCTCAGTACTGCCATCAGCAGACCTGGTCTTCTTATAAAAGCCCTGGCCGGTCTTGTCACCAAGCCAGTTGCTGGCGGCCATCCGGCTTACATAATCAGGAAGCCGGAACAAATCATGCGCCTTATCATCAGGAACGTTATCAAACAGGCCATTGGCCACCTTGATCATCGTATCGAGTCCGACCACATCCGTCGTACGGAACGTAGCAGATTTAGGGCGGCCAAGCGCAGGACCGGTAAACTTATCTACCTCCTCCACCGTAAGGCCCATCTTCTCCACCAGGTGCAGCAGTGCCATGATAGAATATACCCCGATCCTGTTGGCAATAAAAGCCGGCGTATCCTTGCACAAGACAGTAGTCTTTCCCAGGAACCGGTCGCCATAATGCATCAGGAAATCCACCACATCAGGCAACGTATCAGCTGTCGGGATGATCTCCAGCAAACGGAGGTACCGGGGGGGATTAAAAAAATGCGTTCCGCAGAAATGAACCTTAAAATCATCACTCCTGCCCTCAGCCATCAGGTGGATCGGAATACCAGAAGTATTAGAAGAGATCAGCGAGCCCGGCCTGCGGTACCGTTCCACCTGCTCAAACACCTTTTTCTTGATCTCAAGATTCTCCACGACCACCTCGATCACCCAGTCACAAGCCGAGATCCCGGGCATATCATCCTCAAAATTGCCGGTGCGGATCCGCTCAAGTACCTTTTTTGAATATATAGGAGAAGGGCTGCTCTTAACCGCAGACTGCAAAGCAGCCTCAACAATACTGTTGCGGCCACCCTTGTCAGGTACAATATCCAGCAGCAAAACCTCTGCACCGATATTGGCAAAGTGGCAGGCAATACGCGACCCCATGATACCAGAACCTAAAACAGCTACCTTATTTATTCTTCTGTTGCTCATATTGAGAAGGAATTGTATATGCTAAAGTGAGTTTATTCAATTTCTGTAACGTTTTGATCAGCGCATTTTTTTCCGGGATGGTCATGTTAGCATTCAAATACTCATTAAAAGTGATGACCACATCCTTAGCCTCGTGCCGTTTCTCCACACCAAATTCAGTCAGGTAGACCTTCACCGATCTTTTATCACCCTGCGACACCTCCCTGTAGATCAGCCCCAGTTCCTCCATATTGTTCAGCATCCTCGACAAGCTCGTCGCCTTCACCCCCAATAAACCCGCAAGCTGGGTCACCGCCGTACCCTCCTTTTCAATATTGATCAGCACATAGCCGATTGCCTGAGTGATCCCAAAACCAGAAGCGATCTGGTTATACATGTTGGCCATATTCTGCCATACGATCTTTAAATAATAATCTACCGTTTCCTGCTGTTTCATTAAAATACTATGCTTGCATAACAAAGCTATTGAATAAAAATTAGATTACAAACACCAAATCCAAATATCATAACATAAAAAAGCAATCATCCCTCAAAGAGCAAATCACACTTCCGGCGCATGATAATTTTCAGCATCTTTATATATCTTTTCAATAAGATCTTTATTCTTATCAAGGATAACCTTGCGCTTCAGGCTCAGTTTGGGTGTCAGCTCACCACCATCAATACTCCAGGGTTTCTCCAGCAAGGCAAAGCGCTTTACCTGCTCCCATTTCCCAAAATCCTTGCAGGCATTCCTCACGATCTGCTCAAACTTCCCGATCACCCGTTCATCCCCGATCATCTCCGTATCAGAAGAATAAGCAATCCCCTTTTTACCCGCCCAGGACCTCAGCGCAGCAAAATTAGGCACCATCAAGGCAGCTGGAAATTTCCGGTTCTCACCCAGGACCATCACCTGCTCAACCAGCGGCGTTTCCTTAAATTTATTCTCCAGCAACTGCGGCGCCACATACTTTCCGCCAGCAGTTTTAAAGATCTCCTTTTTGCGGTCAGTGATCTTCAGGAAGCGACCGGCCACAAGCTCGCCAATGTCGCCGGTGTGAAACCAGCCATCCCTATCAATAGTCTCAGCAGTCAGGTCGTCACGCAGGTAATACCCCTTCATAACGGCATGCCCGCGCACCAGCACCTCCCCATCCTCAGCAATTTTAACCTCAACACCCGCTATCGGCGGGCCAACCGTACCAAACATTGTACTGCCAAAATGATTTACAGTGATCACTGGCGATGTTTCAGTAAGGCCGTAACCCTCAAAAACAGGCATCCCTGCCGACCAGAATATCCTGGCCAGGCGCGGGTTCAAGGCCGCACCACCAGAAATGATCACTACAATATCCCCACCCAAAGCCTCCTGCCATTTCTTAAACACCAACTTTCTGGCGATACCCAGCTTCAGCCTGAAAAACCAGCCCTGATCCAGTTCAAACTTTTCAGCCAGCGCCACAGACCAGAAGAAAATAGCCCGTTTAATACCCGACAGCTCCTTTCCCTTTTCCATGATCTTTTCATAGACCTTTTCCAAAAGGCGCGGCACAGTAGAAAAAACATTGGGCTTCACATATTGGATATCAGCCACAATGGTATCCATGCTCTCGGCATAAAACACACTCACATTAGAATAAATGTATAGATACACCACCATCCGCTCAAAAATATGCGACATAGGCAAAAAGCTCAGACCCTTTCTGATCCCCTCCGGCAGCAGCACAGCAGAATTTTTAAAATTCTTAACCAGGTTGTCGTGGGTCAGCATGACCCCTTTCGGAGTACCAGTAGTACCAGACGTATAGATCAGGGTCAGAATATCATCAGCAGCCACCTTCGACCTGTATTCATCAAGGTCAGGCAACAGATCCCCGGAATCGGTACCCTTTTCCAGCAGTACCTCCCAATGAGCGGCACCCTTCACTTCATTAAATGTATAAATATCGATCTGCCGGTCCAGATCATTGCATACCGGTTTGATCTTGGCATACAGCGGCCCGTCGGCCACAAAAACAACCGAAACCCCGGCATTTTCCAAAACAAACCTGATATCATGCGCAGCCAGCGTAGGATAAAGCGGGACCTGGTAAGCCCCGATCTGCATGATCGCAAAATCGGTGATGTTCCACTCCGGCCTGTTATGAGACATGACAGCCACCCTCGAACCCTTGCCAACCCCTATCCCGATCAGGCCCCGGCTCAAAGCATCGACCGTATCGCAAAACCTTTGCGTACTGTAACTCTTCCAAACACCATCTACCTTGCCACTGACAAATTCCTCCTTTGGAAATTTCTCTAAGTTATACCTGAGCAAGTCAAATACCCTGGTGATCATCTCGGCCATAATACACAGTGTTTAATTAAATCCGGTTCATCAATGAAGACACAGCAATATAATAAAAATCGTGTCAACTCAATTCAATCTTATCAGATACCGGCTATCCAAAACATATTCTTTAAGGAGGGCATCACTCCCCTGCCATTCCTTGGGTCATTTATAAAATTTTAAAATTTTATTTCAAAAAAATGCTTTGATTTTCAATTAATTACATTAAATAAATATTATTTGGAAACCTGATTTTATACCCCCAGTTCTGTATAAGTTTGCCCAAACTAACTTTATTATGTCAGACAAACACAGCCGTTACATTAATCCGCTTTTGGACTTTTCTTTTAAAAAGATTTTTGGAACCGATTCCAACAAAGACCTGCTTATCGACTTTGTCAATGCAGTTTTAGCAGGCAGAAAAACCATTATCAATTTGGAATACAATAAAAATGAACACCATGGGGAAAATAAAGAGCAAGCCACCGCCGTATTCGATCTGCTCTGCACAGGAGACAAAGGCGAAAAATTTCTGATAGAGATTCAGCACAGCAAACCCGTCAACTTTAAAAAGAGAGGCATCTTTTACACCTCCAGGCTCATCAGCGAACAGGCGGAAAAGGGAGAAATGAAAGCCTGGAAGTACAATATCTCAGAAGTTTACTTTATTGGAATTTTGGACAAACCAGAACCCTTCGGGTCGTTAGACAAGCTTACTGATCAAAAAAGGCATTTGCATGATATTTGTCTGTGTTACAGAGATACAGGTGAAATATTTTACGAAGGTTTGGGCTATACATACATTGATTTAGCTAACTTTACAAAGACGGAAAATGAATTTACCGAAAAACTTGATGTTTGGCTTTATCACCTCAAACACCTGGAAGAAAAAGAAAACCTTCCTCAGCATTTGAGAAAAACAATTTTTGAAAGGTTGTATGACGTTGCTGAATATACTAACTTAACAAAGGAGGAACAGAATATGTACGACGCTGATCTAAAACGGAAATGGGATAACGAAGCTGTACTTGCCTACAGAGAAGAACAGGGAGAAGAAAAAGGAAAACTGGAAATGGCTAGTGAAATCGCCCTTAAACTAAAGAAAAAAGGCATGGCAATCCTGGAAATTGCCGAACTCACTCAACTCAATCCTGAAGAAATCGAAAAGCTTTAAACAGCATTCTAAACAACTGCTGAGGTACCAGACCGGCACCTCAGCAGCTCAATTCAATCTTATCAGATACCGGCCCACAGACGGACCGCCTTCTTAAATAGTAGCTATGTCAGCCAACAAAAGGATTTATGACTCTCAACTGGTTATTTACCAAAAGGTTATGTTGCATATCCTCGGAGTATAGAATATCACAATTACTCATCAAAGCCGAAGCGACAATAACTGCATCAAACATTTGAAATTGATATTGTTTAATCAGACGCAATGCTTCACTGAATGTATTTGGCTCAGTGGTATATAAATTACAATAAGGCAACCATCCCATCAACGACTCTAAAGAACTTTCTTTACTTATCTTAAGGCGTTTATGACACACATTCAAGTATTCACTGATAACTTGGGAACTAACCATCGGCAGATCCATCATCAGATCACTTACGATCGCTCTTTTACGAGAGCCATTAATGTCATGAAGATAAATAAGAATATTTGTATCGAGAGCGATACTATTCATAGTCATTTGCTTCGTCCCTGTCAAATTTAAAATCTGAGAGATCTACACGATGCTTATTTAAAGCCTGATCTATTGCTTCAATTCTTTTTGCTTTAGATATTGAATCTTTCACAGCAGTTTTTGTTTCCTCAATAGAAAACGCAATTACCTCTATCATCTTGCCAACAAGATCATCTGGTAACTGAAGCCTAAGTTCTTTATTGTCTGATTTGATAATTGTCCTTACCATAATCACAAATTTACTGAATATTTTTCACAATAACTATGCGATAGAATGCACTCAATTCAATCTCCCCAAATACTGACTGGTCGAAACCTCCCCCCTGTCATCAGAAACCACAGCCACATAAACCTCTATTCTTTCAGAAACCAGAGCAGCCGGAATCTCCAGCACATCAAAGCCCTGCTTCCTCCTGGCACCGCTCAACACAAAATAAGCCTGCCAGAACTCAGAACCATCAGCAACCACATCAGGAAAAAAAGCCAATAACATCACCTGGTCCCACGAGCGCGGCCACATCAAACCACCAGGTACCAGCCAACTAAATCGCAGCACGTTACCCTCCAAAACAATAGAAACACCCTCCAACCCGGGCAAGTCGCCCTTACTCAGCAAAACCTTTTCAAAATCAACCTGAAAATCAGGATATACACCCTTCAGCGCAACAGACTTATTCCATTTCACCACCTCATTCATAGGATAAACCCGGGCAGCCCTGGCTGCAGGGCCAAAGCCCACTTCAATAAAGGGTTTCATCTTTACCAGAAATTTGGTAATGACCGACAACCTCTGCCGGTTAGCCAGTTGCTTTTCCGTAGGTGCCTTAGAGATCCTGCCCTTCATCCGCACCACTTCTTTGCCCAGCACATGATATACTACAACATTGCCCAGCTTTCCGCTAAGCATACCTGCTAAACCATATCTTAAAATCGCCATTTATATTATTATTGCTTTATAAATTGAAAAACCCTCCCGCTAAAAATTGGCAGTCTCTTCAGGGACTGGGCGCGCCAAGCTGCGCAAACCACACAATGTCCCTTCAGAAACCACCAATTTTCAGCCGCCTACCCTGCATAGCCGGCAGCTAACTGTACTACATCACCTCAACCGAAGTCAGGAACTGCGTCGTACCCGACACTTTACCATCAGCCGAAATGAAGGACACATAAGGGAACACCACATCACCAGACCAGGCCGAGGGTACAGCCAAGTCATAAGACAAGGCAGACCGCACTGCATCACCGACCGATACCACCCACTCCTGCTTTGCCGGGTTGTACACCAGTACCGCCAGCTTGTCGGTATCACCCCCTGCCCAGAAATCCGGGATCTGCGCCGACCAGCTGAAATCGAGCTGCGCATCGGCAGAAACAGCGATCACCAGGCCGGAAGCTTTGGCCAGCTTGCCTTTACTGAACACCATTTTGGTGTAGTCGATACTCAATGCAGGATAAACTCCGGTTATCGCATGCTGCACGTTGTAGCTCACTGCTGCATTCCAGGCACTCAATCCTGGTGCGTGGTCTTCAAAACCGACCCGCAGAAAGGGTGTTACCTGTGAATAAAATTCGGTGATCAGTTTGAATTTCAGTTGTGGAACCAACTGTGCCTCACTTGGCGTACGGTTGCCTCTGGCAGGTGCCATGGAAACCACATTTCTCCCGTTGACCCTGCGGCCAACGTTGTTGCCTGTCTTACCGATCATGTCGTAGAACAGGCCTCCTGTTAAAAATCCCATCGTTGTTTATATTTTGATGGTTACTGTTGTTTTACTCCATCCTGCCAGATCTTGTCCGGCAAAAAAGAGTGGCCTTTGGTAAGGCATTCTGAGCGTTAACTTTTCCTCTACAGGCTGCGGGATGCCCGGTTGGTTGCTTTTGGCCTGGAGACCGGCAATGCTGCTTTCAGTTCCCGCAGCTCACCGTTCCAGTTGAAGCAGTTCTTCATGCTGCCGTCCCGTTCAAACTCCCAGACCGTCAAGGCTGCCAGCCCGTCTTCACGCTGGCCAAGCTCTATGATCCAGTTGCGCTGCCGGGGACTACAGATCCTGATCACCTTCGGACGGGACAGGTCCCCGCAGTCAGACAGTGCTGTCAACAGCTTGTCGCAGCCACTGACCGTAGTGATCCTAAACCGTTTGCCGCGCTTCAGGAACACCAGTCCTGCCTTGTTGTCCCGCTTCCTGTAAATGTTTACCGAAAGGCACTCCCGCCTTTCTACTTTCCTGTCAATCATTTGGATGATATATTTGATTACGTTAGTTGATGAACCAAAATTAAGGCTTATCAAATCAGGACAAGGAAACACTGTGCTTTCAACAAGAAAAATAATTTACAAATCACTAAAAATGAAACGATTTAAAATCAAATTTTAAGCTTACCATCTGGCTGGAACTTTCAATATCCCCTTACAGATCAACTTTGTCCTTTTACGCTTCAGCTGATATTTGGGTAACCCCAGATAGCTTGCAACCGCCTCATCACAGACCACACTACGCACAGCAGGCAGCAACAGAACATTGCGCTTATAAAACATCAATACCCGCTGCTCCAAATTCAGGGAGATCAGCAGCTCCCTGGCACGGCGCTTCCGGTCTTCATAATGATCCGAAACCTGCAGGGCAATCTCCCGCATGCCCGGCAGCTCCTCATAGATCTCGTTCATCACCCCGGCAGAGACCGCCCAGACCAAGGCCCGCTTGCTGGCAATGACCGTATACCGGCTCAGCCTCTGGTACATGAAGCAGCGCTGGGCCACAATAGTACCAGGACCGTACAACCTGCTTACATACTCATTCAGCTCTTCGTCGTAGCCAATGATTGTTACATAGCCTTTGACCACATAATAGGCATTTTTGGGGATCTCTCCCTCCCGCTCCAGTACCAGCGCGGTGTTCCTGGTTTCCACTGCATCCAGTTTCTGTTTTAGTTTTGACCTTAGCCCTTCAGGTAAAGACCTGGCGTTTACAGCTGCACGGATCACCGCCAGCAGTTCATCGAGAACGTTTTCATTCGTTATCATTTTTTTAAGAATATTTGGTTAGTTGATCTTTTATCATGACGCCTTTCAGAAAAGAATGACGCGGAAGGCTGATCAGAGCATTATATAATGAACGACATGTTTTGGCTATTCATGATCATCCAGTGCCTTCTGGAACGTGGCCCTTTCCTGCTCATTCAGGTTACTGCCATACTTCTCCAGATACATTTTGGCAACAGGCCTGAACACTTCCCAGTCCTGCTGGCCATAGGTATGGATCGCTTTTGCACGCAGCAGCATTTCTTCGCCCGGTGCCCCGTAGGGTTTAACTGTGGCCTCAATTGCTGACCAGTCCGGCTTGGCCTGTGGGGTCGGTACATACGGGGCGATCAGGTCCGCATAGATCATGTTCATCGCTTTTACCGTTATTGCACGGTCTGTCTTTGCAAGTTCGACAAGGATCGGGAATCCTTTATCGCTTACCTTTTTGGTGATGCCCTGGATGAAGGCCAGGTCTTCAGGACTGTAAGGTGCTTTCAGACTGGCGATATATTCGTTGCCGAACCTTACCCTGCCTGCAAGGTCACCCGTCTGGCCGGCCATCATCGCCAGTTGCTTTAAATACTCCGGGTCTTTTCTGCCTTTCAGGTAGTCTGCCATTGCTGCTGCATATTTCTGGGCTGGCTCGGTCAGGTCGGCATCCTGTGCAGTGACGTCTTCTGTGCCTTTCAGCCAGTCCGGGGACAGGGCTTCCGGGTTCAGTGCGCTGTGGATCTTCCTGAGTGCTGCAAATGGGATCTTGACCACTTCCCGGTCGTATGTCATCAGCCCGTTCTGTTCTCCTTCCACGTCAAAGGGCTGGGTGTAGATGCTTCCCGACAGTCCTTCTGCTTCAAAGAGTTTGAGGTGGTCATTCATTATGGTATATTTCGCTTTAAAGGCTGCCGGCTTTTCGTTGATGTAGCCCCAGGCTGATCCGGTGTTCCACTGGTGGCCGGGGATGAATACCCCGATCCCGCCAAACTCTCCGCAGACCTGCGCTTTGCCTGTTTGGCTGATCGGCAGCATCGGGTCGGGATAGGCATGTACGTCGGTCAGGTCTGCATTCACGTAGGCATCTGGTGATGGTGATCTTAATTGTTCGTTGACGTACAGCAGCTCTCCGCTATGTCCGTTGAGGATGCGGGAGGGGTCGGTCTGTTTGATCCAGGTGGATAGCCTGGCCTGGTCATATTGTCCCCATTTCTCATTGAACAGTACCCAGGTGGTGATGCTTGGGTTGTTGTGCAGCTGGGCCAGGATCTCTTTGCTTTCGCTTTCAAATGCTTCTTTGGCCCCTTCCGGCAGTTGTTGGTTGGGGTTGACCAGGTCCTGCCACACCAGCATGCCGATCTTATCGGCATGGTAGTACCAGCGTGCTGGTTCTACTTTGATGTGCTTGCGGATGGTATTGAAGCCCATGGCTTTGATGGCTTTGATGTCGTAGGCCAGGGCTTCATCTGTCGGGGCGGTGTACAATCCTTCCGGCCAGAAGCCCTGGTCCAGGGTGCCCAGGTTATAACAGGGTTTATTGTTCAGCAGGATCCGCCCGGTGCCTTTGTCGTCTTTGGCTACCGAGACTTTGCGCATACCGAAGTAGCTTTTTACTTTGTCTTTTCCCAAGGTGACGGTCAGGTCATACAGGTATGGGTTTAATGGTGACCAGAGCCGGGTGTTTTTGATGGGGATGCTCACCGGGACATTGGCTTTGCCTTTAATGGTCTTGCCGTCGGTCTGTAAGGTGACCGGGCTGTTTGTTGCGGCATTGACCGTGACGCTGACGGTGGATTTATCGATGTCAGGGGTGATGGTCAGGCTTTTGATGTAATCGGTTGGTACGGTTTCCAGCCATACCGTCTGCCAGATGCCTGAGCTTGGGGTGTAGTAGATGTTTTCGGGATTAGTTACTTGTTTGCCGTGGGGCTGGTAGCCCTGGTCGGTGGGGTCATAGACTTTCACCAGGAGCTCGTTTTCCCCGGGTTTGAGTGCCGGGGTGATGTCCAGGCTGAAGGCGGTGTAGCCGCCTCTGTGGTTGCCTGCAAGGGTGCCGTTTATCCACACTGTTGCCTCCCAGTCTACTGCCCCGAAGTTCAGGATCGTTTTTTCTCCGGGTTTGGCGGTGTTGGTGAAGCTGCGCTTGTACCACAGGTTCTGGTCTGGTCTCAAGGATTTCTTCACGCCGGAGAGGGCGGATTCGATGGGATATGGTACAAGAATCTGGCCCTGGAAGCCGGAGGGCTTGTCTGCGTCTTTTTTGGTGATGGCGTAGTCCCACAGGCCGTTCAGGTTGGTCCAGTTTGGGCGTTCCAATTGTGGGCGCGGGTATGCTGTTAGGGTATTGGTGGGTGATACTTCCTTTGCCCAGCGGGTCTGGATGGGTACGGGCTGTAGCTGGTAGTTTTGCTGGGCGAGTGCTGTGCCGGAGAAAAGTCCGAGCATGGCGGTAGCCGTTAACAGGTGTTTTACTGTCGTCATCTTAGTTTTTTTATGAATATTTATGTTTGTCTAAAAAGCCCTGTTCCAGGTAGGTTCACCTTTTTTCATTTTCTCCAGGGTGTCTTTGAACTCTGTATTCTGTGGATCCTTTGCAAGTACCTTTTCTTCTAATTGAACAGCTTCCTGCTGCCTTCCCAACTTGTAAAGTAAATTCGCATAGGTATCCATATTTCCCGTACTAGGATCTAGTTCAACGGATTTCCTACTCCACTCTACAGCTTTTGATAAGTAAGTTTTATCATTCGTCTTAAGAAAGGAGAACCAAGCCCAGTTATTTAAACCCACTGAATTAAACATCACTGAGAAATTCTTTTCATAGTATAAAGCCCCCCGATAAAATTTATCAAAATCAATATTCTGGCCTTGCATTATCCTGTTCATGATCGATAGCGTTGTATTGCCCACCAATCGCTCTTCGCCTTTACCTGCATTCAAAGATTTGATTCCGGCCAAAATCTCATCCCAGGTTGCATTCCTATCTAACAATGGCTTTATAATCAGAGAATACTTCGGATTCCGTTCTGCTTCATCAGCTGCAGCTATATATTCTTCTTTCAGCAATAGTAAATTACCTCTAGTACCCCATTTCTTTAGATTTGTCTTTATTCTTGTCCAATCTGTTTTACCGTTTGCGCTTTTCAAGAACGGCACGATGTTCTCTTCTCTTATAATGTTGTCAGTGAGCGCTCTCGAATAGGGCAAAGCGATTAAGGGTTCTACTTGTTCAACTTTTTTGGCTTCATTCATAAAAACAGGAAATCCTCTGTCTTTGGAAGACACTGTTGTCTTATAAAGAATCATGAGGTTTCCCTTGGTAAATAACTGGTCTTCAGTCAAATTAGACACATACCCTTCCCCAATCTGCTCTGCCTGTTCATCAAGTCCAAGTTCTTGTGCATGCATAATCAAATCAAGGATAAAGGCAGAGTCATTCTTTCCATTCTGATATTGTTTGAGTTTTCCCAGGAACCCATGATCGGAATCTAAAGATAACCCCGCCACTTTGAGAAAACTTTCTGGCTTTAATATCTGGTCCATTTTGAAAGACGGAATGCCCTCATCATTCGTGAATAACAATGTTGGATAAGCCGCCACTTTATATTCAGCCTCCATTCTTTTTGAGGTGCCGTACCAGGATTTAACAAGGTCATTGTCTTTTGCAGTTCTATCTATTTGAACTTTAACACTCACAAAATTCTTATTGATGTAGTCACCAACTTCTTTTTTTGCATAAACATTTTCATCCATCCATTTACATGGCCCGCACCAGGTTGTGTAAAAATCAAGAAATATACCCTTATTTTCAGCTTTGGCTTTCTCTTTAACTTGGTCCCAGCTTAGCTTATCTTCGAAATGGATTCCTTGTCCTGGTTCCTCGGTTGGAACCATAGATTCGACTTGCTCCAAGCTCAGCTTTTCATCAAGCACCCCCTGTGCTTTAGATAAAGCTGTAGCCAGCATAAACATTAAAATCATTGTTCTTTTCATCTTTTATAATCTATAGTTGATTTTGTGACTAACTCAGGGCTGTTCCCCGGTTATATCAAGTGTAAAACCACTCTTGAGATTTTGCTCATTCTCAGATATTCCCTTAGTCATCCATATTGGAGCGGGCTTATTCATCAGGTAATGATCAAAAAACTGTCGTTGTCGAATTGCAAAATCCTTTGCTTGACCATCACCAAGATTATGGCCTCCCGCACCATATCCGCCATATTCTAACAGCCATGAAGGTTTTCTCAATCTTCTTAAAGCCAAAAAGAGTTCAAATCCTTGAGTAGAGGATACAATATTATCACCGCTTCCTACATTCAAAAGTAAAGGCGTGGTTATTTTATCTGCATGGAAAATCGGAGAGTTTTCAATGTAAGCTTGAGGACTATTCCACGGTGTTACCCCGAAACCCATGTTAGTTTGTCCCGTTTCAGTAAACATTTCACCGTCGTTAAAAACTCTGGATCCATGTTGACTTACTATATTCGTTACAGAAGCAGAAGCATTAGCTGCAGCAAATAAATTGGAATTTGCCACAAGCAAATTTGTCTCATAGCCACCAAAACTATGCCCCTGAAGACCTAAGCGGGAGCCATCAATAAACGAAAAACTTTTGATTAGATATTTTGCCGCAGATTCAACAGCGTTTACGGTTGTTCTACCGATTTCACCCGCCTTATCATTGATTATATCAGGTATAAATATAAGGTAACCTGCACTCACATATTCAGGAATATTGATAGAGTTTCCTCTTGAACTTCCTGATGAAGGTTCCACTTCCCAAAATTTGTGTAGTTCGTCGCTACGTTTTTGATAATAGTGAAATATTACCGGATACTTTTTAGTTGGATCAAAATTTTCAGGCTTATAGAGGATTCCAGTTCCAATTTCCCCGCTATACATCGGCCACCTTATTAATTCAGATGTTAACCAGTTATATGCCTTCTCTGGATGGATATAGGTAATTGGACTGAAAGTTTTCAAATCTTTACTTATCACTAAGTTTGGAGCGGAACTAGATGTTTGTCTTGTTAAAACAAACATTAAAGCATTTCTAGCTTTTTTAACTTCAGCCGTTCCATCCACTAAATTCCAAGAATATAAGCATGGATCATTACTCAAAATTTCTAAGCCTTTAGGATTTTGAACGTTGATACGCGCAAATCCATTTGAATTACCTCTATGGTCTAAAAATCTTAAATTGAGTCCCTTCTTCTTATCAAATTTGATACAATGGGAGGCAAGGCTTGAACCAAGTGGGTATAGATCAAATTCGATATTGTTTTTCCGACCATATCCAGCTGTTAAACATTCAGGGTTTTCAATTCCCGACAAACTTGAGCGCCAAACATCAAATTTGTCCCTAAATAATATATCCTCCTTACCTTCAATAAAAATTATTTCGGAGAAAAATTTTTGCGTTGGTGAACTTATACCTCCTTCAAAAACTATGTCAGATGAAAGTTTAATTTCTTTTGTAAGGTTACAGAGCCGTCCAGTACTAATTTCATAACTAAAAAAATCGCCCGTAAATACATCTAACCAAACAATAAATTTCTCTGACGGCGATAATATAGGGGTAAAATGTCCCAGATCGTGAGACGAAGGGACGAATGTTTTCCTAACGCCTGTGTTTAAATCTAAAAGTTTATAAATCGGTTGTTGAGTTCTATCCCATAATCTATTTTTCGCATTCACCATATTTTGTATCAATATAATATGGTTATTATCGGGGGTATTCGGATTAGCTGATCCCAACGGCACCAAACCATTTCCCGTGTCTTCAATTTGTGAGACTTTGCCATTTGAAATCAGGCAACTGGCTGTATAAAATTCCTTTTGACTTATGTAATTAAATTCTCCTTTTAAAAAAGGATCTCGATAATGATAAAGTGTTAATGTATTAACCAATAGATCATTGCCTTTTACTGGATCTGTTCGTAATCTTTTAAGTTTAAAGAATAATCGCTGGCCATCTAAACTGAAACGTAGATCTTGATCTCCAACTGAATAATTAGGTTGTATGTCAGCTTTACTATTTGAAACTAATGATTTTATTGAATCCAAATTTGGCTCCCAAAATAATACTTCTGTTTCCGATCCGGTTGTTTTCGTGAATGCCATTCTTTCACCTGATTCATCAAAAGTAAGATTGCCTATGCCGTTTACCTGCAAAATAACCTTTGATTTCAGATCTGGCAGTGTGATGTATTCGAGTACCCCATTAGTCTTATATAATAAAATTGCGGAATTCCGAGTATTTAAGACGAAGTTCTGTGGCTCATCAAAAACCTTCTCTTCACCAGTCTGCAAATTTCGAACTGACAGTTTTGCTTTTATTCTGTATACGAGGAACGCCTTCTTTTCTACATAAAGAGAAGAAAAATCGATTACTTGTGGAATAATCACAGACCTTTTCTCCAAAATATTGAATATAACAAGGTCGTCATTTTTATTTTTGAATATCAGGCTCTTTGAATCAGGAGAGAAAACAGCAGATTTTGAACCTGGAAATTTTCTTTTGAAACTACTTGACGTTGACTGTAGGAATAAATCAGTTTTATCATCTAGCTTAGAAGTATACCATATATAGCTTCCATTATCAGAAATTCCATATTGATCTAATTTCCGCCAGTTGGTGAAAGCTGTAGTATCGATTATTTTTTTTTGTGCCGTGGCTGCGATTGCAAGCAACACAAACATTAAATTGAAGATTAGTTTTAATTTCATTTGTTTATATATTTTCTGAGTTTGGACTGACATTGATAAGATCAGGTCTCTCTTGGAGAATCCGATTTCAATCCGAACTCCAGTTTTTGGATTGAAATCAGCTTTTGCCAACCACTCACAATTGCGCCAGTTTCTCTTAAGTAAGGATGTTAAAAATCACTTCTGTCTAAACACAAATAGTCCCAATCGTTCTCCTCGAAATGTCCTAACGAGATATTGAGTTAACTATGCTTCTTTAAATATTTGTAGAATTTCGTTTATCGTTGATCAATAGTTACCTTGAGTAGGTTGGCAATGACAGCAAAATTTAACTTTATTAAATTTTAAGAGAGGGGAGACAAATCCCCCTCTCATGTTATTGAGTCTCCCGATAACCTGGGTTCTGCTGTCCTCTTAAAGTTGGGTTATTTACGAATTCACTAAACGGAATTGGGAATAATGCTTTATATGGTGCCCATTGCCCTCCTTTTTTTGGAGTTTCAACTTCCATAATATCATCAACCTTTTTTGTCCGCTTTAAATCTAACCAACGATGACCCCATTCGGTAAATAGTTCTAGACGCCGCTCGTCAAGAATTGCCTTCAACATGTCAGATTTATTAATCGCAGTGCTACCCTTGAGTCCTGCTCGAATTCTGATTATATTTAAATCCTCAGCCGCACTTTCTGATCCAGTAATTCTATCAAGCTGAGCTCTCGCTTCCGCGCGGATCAGATATTGTTCGGCTAACCGAAGTACTACAAGATGCTCCTGCTGATCCTGAAAAAAACTTGTGTAGTTGTTACCAAACTTATATTTATATGGATAATAGTAGCTAACGGCTGGCATAACAGTATTATCAATCGATACGCCAAACCATTTAATTTTGCGACGATCAACATTTGAGAATTGGTTTAGCAATTCATTGTTAGGAAAAAAATCGGGAAGGGAATTCGGATAGGGGATGTAAAACTTGGCATCAACCGTATTATTCGCAGCATCACTTGATTCAAGAAACTCCGGCTGTAACGACCAAATAGCTTCTGCGCTTGTCTTTTTAAATACGTCTTCCAACGCTTCTAAATGAAAAGTGCCAGTATTATTGATGACTTCTGTTGATGACTGTTCCGCGTTAATCCAATCCTCTTGAAAGAGGTAGACCCTAGCTAACAACGCCAATGCTGCCCATTTAGTCGGACGTACCCTGTCATTAGTCGGAGTCAAAAGATCAGTTCCGAGATAGCTGTTTGGTAAATTTGCTTTGGCTTCACTCAAATCATCGACAATTTGTTGATAGACTGTTTCAACAGAAGTGCGAGAAATACTGGAATTTACCTTAAAGTCGGTGGTTAGTACAAGAGGAATATCTCCATAGAGATTTACCAAATAAAAATACAAAAACGCACGAGTAAATTTTGCTTCCGCTATAATTATCCTCTTATTATTTTGTGACAGCCCTTTTGAAGAACTCACTCCTTCAATAACAAGGTTTAAATTATATATAAATGTACCATAGCTATCATTCCACGTTTCAGGAATACCGCTTTCCATCTGGTAATCATTAGTAAAGTATTGTCCTAAAAATGGATCTGGGATTCTGGGTGCTAACTCATCAGCGACTAACCCTAAACGTAAACCAAAAATTAATTGGTTTTGCATTTTGAAGTAAACACTATTAAGAACCGAAGTGGCAGTATTTACGTCCTCGAATACCGTTTGGGAAGTAATCGAATTAGATGGGGGATCAACTTCAATCCATTTCTTACAAGCTCCAAAATTTAAAACTAAGAACATTCCTAAAATTAAATTAGCGAGCCGTTTAACAGTGCTTATATGTTTTATTCTCATAGTTGTCATTTTAAAATCCTATACTTACATTAAAAGAAACTGTCCGCAAAGGAGGAAGTGATAATATGGATTGGGTTTCCGGATCTAATCCTTGATAACCAGTGATTGTAAACAGATTTTGGCCTGTAATCCCAATATTAAGGCCCTTCATTTTCAGCTTTTTTGAGATTGACTCTGGCACCTGATAGCTGGCAGATATGTTTTTTATTCTGATAAATGATGCGTCTACCCAAGATTTATCGCTGTTCACCATATTGAGTTGTGTGGAACCGGCGGAAAATAGGCTTTGGTAGTTTTGCCCTGAGACAACCCTTTGCAATACACTATTATTGCCAGGCATCCATAAGTCAGTAAACTTAACTGGCAAATTATTATTGGCAGTTCCTGGTATTCCATTAAATAGATTGTAGATAGGACTTTTGCCAATCTGCTTAGTGAATTGTAAAAAGACACTAACTGAAATACCTTTATAAGTAAATTGATTAGTCAAACCTCCATAATATTGAGGATTGATATTAATCAATTTTGCGTAGTGATCCCACCTTGTGAACAGCGATTCTTGGCTAAGTGTTGACCCGTCTTGTGCGGCAAATTGATAAAAGCCGTCGGTCTGGTTTATACCACGGTACTCATATACCGCTACAACGCCAGAATACGGTTTTCCAATTAATTCTTTGACGGAGCTAACTTTGTTACCGTACAAGCTAAATAACCTGGACGGAAGATTGACATCGTCTCCAGCTAGTATTTTATTTTTGTTTAGAAAAGATATATTGAAGTTAGTTGTCCATTTGAAGTTGTCATTTAGGTTTTGAGAGGTGAAATTCAATTCGAATCCAGAATTCTGAATTTTAGTGGTTGCATCATTTATATTGAGTACTAAACCGCCTCCAACTGTAGCGGGAAGTGACGGCGTTAAAAGCTGTTCCGACGATCTTGCGCGGAAGTAAGAACCTGATATGGAAATCCTATCTTTAAATAGTCCTAATTCCAAGCCTAACTCCAGATTCTTTTTACTTTCCCAATGATAATCGGGATTTACCGGGCCCAGTGAGGATATTAAATCTGAATTTTGATATTTTCCTTCTTCTGCAAAAAACAATTGTAGATATTTGTAGTCTCCTATCGCATCATTTCCGTTAACACCATAGCTAGCCCTTAACTTCCCAAAACTCAAAAATGGAATTTCATCCTTTAAGAATGCTTCGTTTGTAAATAACCATGCCCCACCAACTGAACCAAAGTTCCCAAATTGATTGCCTGGACCAAAACGGCTACTTCCATCCCTTCTTGCCGTAAGGTTCAAAACATATCTATCATCCCAATTATAATTAACCCGGCCGAAAGCAGCTATATAACGATATTCTGAACTTGTACCGAAGGATAGCAAAGTATTTCCAAATGAAAGGCTTCTCAATAATGCGTCACTTTTATAATTACCTTGAACTATAGCCTGCTCATTTTTGAATTCGCCCTGATAAGAACCTCCTATTAACAAATTTAGTCTGCCTTTGGAAAAAGTAGTGTTATAACTCAATTGTGGTTCGACAGACCAAGTATTAGTTTTATTACTGTTAAGGGTTGCCGAACCGGTCATAAAACTTTGTACGGCAGGATCCATGGCACCAATAGGGTTGGAATTAAAACTATCAAAGCCTGTTCTACTGAGACCCGACTGAACAGTAAAGTCCAAATTTGAGATAATTTGGTAACTGGCGTTAAAACTTGCCTGAATCGTATTGGTAGTCGACTCAAAAGGTTTTAAGAGACCTGCGAATGGATTCCCCCAAGTCCCCTCTCCTTGAGCGGAACTGGGGTTAGGCTCCCAATTCAAATCTCCATTTTTGTTGTATAGGGACGGAGCATTGGGTGCCAAAGTGTAGGCAAGACCTGAAAAGTCCGCAGTTGCAGTTGAACTTATTAATGTATAAACCGCCATAATGTTACTTCTAAATCTATTATTAGGAGAATTGCCGGATATATTTATTCTTCCCGAACCATTTATACTGTTCCCATCTCCGGGAAAAACATATCCCTGTTTTGAAAAATTGCCCCCTATCAAATACCTCACGAGGGGAGATCCACCTGAAATCGATGCATTTGCATTGTAATTTTTAGCGGTTCCGCCCAAGAGTACCTTCTGCCAGTCGGTATATCTGTTTCGATCCCATACAGTCAGGTCGAAGTTACTTGATGTTTTCTGACTTCCAAGAATATTAGCATCAGGAACCTGAAGACCATCATTGATATATGCTTGTCTACGCATTTCGATGTATTGTTCTGTATTCATCAGATCATACTTTTTACCGACATATGAAAAACTGCTTGAAAAGTTTCCATCAATTTTTGTTTCACCAATTTTTCCCTTTTTTGTTGTGATTAGAATTACCCCATTGGCACCGCGGCTTCCATAAATTGCAGTAGCATCTGCATCTTTTAACACATCAATTGACTCAATATCCTTAGGGTTAAGAAAAGGTAAAGCCGAGATCTGAGTATTATTTCCTGCGCCGGTGCTTGAATTGCCATCTATAGGTGTTCCGTAAGAACTAGCCCCTCCCTGAAATCCAGCCATGTTATTTACAACTGGAATTCCATCGACAATAAACAGTGGTTCGCTATTAACTTCAGATAAGCTACTTTGCCCTCGTATTTGTACTTTGACGGCACCTCCCGGCATTCCGGATTGCGGAGTAATTGTCAGGCCTGGTACCCTCCCCATTAATGCGTAAAGTGGGTTATCGACAGGCTGTTTGGCTATATCTTCTGCTTTAATTGTAGTGATATTAGAAGTAGTTAATCTTTTACTGGTTTTTCCGTACGCTTGAACTTGTACTTCGTCAAGTTTAGATTCGCTAAGTTTCATCTTAATGGTACCTAACCCGTCTCTACCGTTGACGGAGATCTCTTGTGTTACATATCCTAAGAAGGATAATATGATTGTGGCATTTTCATCAATATTTTTGATATAAAATCCTCCATAGCTATCAGTAGACGTTGTAAGCTTACCATTTTTGACAGAAACTGTTACCCCTGCCATCGGCTGCCCATTTTCATCAACAACAGCTCCCCTAACACTGATACTAGCAAAATAAGCTGTAACCCTATCCAGAAAGGAAGGCTCCTCCTTCTCCTTGATCGTGATCTCCTTGTTATTAATCTGATAGGTGACATTCAGGTCACCCAGTACTTTGTCCAGTGCTTCCTTGATCGGCGCTTCAGAAAGCTGAACAGAAACCCGCTGCTTTGCAGGAATCGTCTTGCCGTCATAAAAGATGTCATATCCGCTTTGCCTGCGTATTTCTTTAAGAACCGCACGCAACGGTGTATTCTCCTGCTTCAGCGTGATCTTCTGCCCGAAGGTAGACGCACTGACCTGCAGAAATGATGCTATAAGTATGACGGTGGTTAGGCGCATAATTAGCCATAGTTTTTGGTATAACGTATGCGTTATACCCGGTTTTTTGGTATAATATTGATACATTTGTTTAGCTTGGTTTTAGCAGTCGGCCTCCGGCTTCGAAATCAGTGGCTTTCTGCGGTAAAACGGTTGATATTTATTAATTGTCCAGGCTTGAACCAGGAGTGCTTCACTTCTGGTTTCGTTTTTTGTTTTCCCTATTTTTCTTTTTCCATCATTTGTTTTTGGTAAACACTCCTGTTAATTGCTGTTAACCGGGGATGAATTTCTCAAATGGTTTCCTCTAGCGGGATACATATACTTTCTTTCCTTCAATTTTAAATTTGACCAGCCCTGAAGACTGAATAAGACTCAGCACATTTGACAAGGGCTTGTTCCTGGATATCCAGCCCCCGGCTTCAAGGTTCTGCGGAACACCCTCGTCATAGACCACTTCCACGTCATACCACCGGGCAATTTTGCGCATCGCGATACGAAAATCCAGCCCGTCAAGGTTAAAATCACCATCTTTCCAGTCCGTGACTTTATCCAGGTCAGCTTTACCAACAGTAAGCGTCTGGCCGCTGTTCAATGCCTGTTCCCCTGGCCTGATGACCTGTTGTTGCTCAGCGGTGCTGACCTTCACTGATCCTTCAATCAATGTGGTCACTATTGCAGATTCATCGGTATAACTATTGATATTAAAATGAGTGCCTAGCACTTCTACAGTCTGCCTTTCCGTCGACACAATAAACGGATGGGCTTTGTCCTTGGCCACTTCAAAGTAACCTTCCCCCGCCAGTTGCACACTCCGCTTGCCATTTTGGTTCAGATTGGCTGCATAGGTCAAGCTGGAAGCAGAGTTCAGCCAGACACGTGTCCCGTCCGGTAGTTTCACCTCGTAGGTTTCTCCCCTGCCGGTGCTCAGGGTATTGCTCAGGCTGCCTTCGATTTGATCTTTGATGGCGTAGACAAGCTGGCCATTCTGGTCTTTGGTGATCTCTACTCCCGCTTCCTGGGCCAGTTTTCCATTTATAGCATCGTTCAACCTGATCTGCTTGCCATTAGACAAGGTCAGCGTTGCGCCCTGTCTTCCCGGAGCCACATCATTGACATAAAGACCTGGCTTCACCGCCTCAGGCCTTTCCGCATGCCGGAAAAAATAAATCCCGGAAATAAGCAGCACCACCGCAGCAGCCCAGGTCACGATCCGTCCGGTTTTAAAACGTGCAGGCTTCCCTTTACCAAGCCTGGCGATACTAAGCTGCAGTTTCTGGTAATCATGTCCGATCACCTTTTCCGATACCGGCAAAGGCAATAGCAGGATACTGAGCTTCAGCCCCTCCACCTCCGCCCTATGTTCCGGATGCGCCTTCAGCCAATCCTCCCACAAAGCCACATCCTCCGGGTTACTGCCGGAACAATAATTGAGAAAACTTTGCTTACTGATCAGATCTTCAATATCCAGTTCCTTCATTTTCTAAGGGTTTAGACAATAGAGCCAGAACCCTTAACTTTTTACCACACTTTTCTTAATAAAAATTTAACCCTGTAGTTTACGTCTTTGATGAAGGGGTTTGACATTGTTCAATGGCGGGCTATATTTGGTTTTCCCGGTCAAAAAAGTATAGCTTTGGTTATATACTTGTATTATGAATTTTGATTCTCTTGTCAAACAGATTGAAAACACCCACTTGTTATTGAGCCGTTCGGCTGCTAAGGCGGTAAATTCTCATTTGACACTACGTAATTGGCTGATTGGATTTTACATAGTTGAATTTGAACAAAGGGGGGAAAACAAAACAGAATATGGATCCATGTTACTCCATCGTCTGTCTGCAACGCTTCATGATAAAAAACTAGTGAATGTCAATGAACGTGAACTACGCAGATTTAGAGCATTTTATATGATCTACGCTAGCTTGGGGGGTGTTTTTTCAAAAAATGCAATTCGGGGGACAGTGTCCCCCGAATTGTCTGATTATATAAAACGGGGGACACTGTCCCCCGAAACTACAGGCAATCAGACTCAACTTCTACCAGAAAAGCTGTTAAACAGCCTATCATTTTCTCACTTCGTTGAACTTATTGAGGTCGAAGATCCGATCAAAAGAACCTTCTATGAACTGGAATGTGTTAAAGGGCATTGGAGCGTAAGGGAATTGAGGAGGCAAATTAATACATTATATTTTGAACGTAGTGGTATAAGTGGAAACCCTGCGCAGATGAGCGTTAAGACTCAATCATCAGCTGAACAGCAACAAACATCTGATATTATAAAATCACATTTTGCATTCGAGTTTCTTGGAATAAGTAATAAGACAATTATCGAAGAAAATGATTTGGAACGAGGTCTATTGGATCATTTTGAAGATTTCTTGTTAGAAATGGGACGAGGGTTTTGCTTGGAGGCAAGGCAAAAAAGGATACTGATAGGTGATGAATATTTTTTCATCGATATGGTCTTATACCATAGGATTTTGAAATGCCATGTATTAATTGAATTAAAATCAGATAAGTTCAATCATGCGCATATTTCTCAACTAAACACCTATTTAAATTACTATAAGAGAGAAATCAAAGAAGAGTCTGACAATCCTCCAATTGGAATACTCATGGTTGCAGATAAAAACAATCCGCTGGTGGAATATGCATTGGCTGGCTTGGATAATCAGGTTTTTGTGAGTCGGTATTTACTTCAGTTACCGGATAAAAAGCAACTTCAGGATTTTATAGCATCTGAGATAAAGTCGTTATAAACCCCATCATATGATGTAAAACCCGGCCATCAAAGACGCTTAATTAAGTCATAGAATCTATCCTTGTAGGTCATAGAAATAGGAATCATTTCTTTACCGATCACAATGCGGTCCCGCTCGACCAACCGGATTTTAGCGATAGACACCAGGTAAGATTTATGCACGCGGCAGAACTGGGCAAACGGCAATTGCTTTTCCAGTCCGTCAAGAGTTTCGTGGGTCATTAACTTGCCGTGTTCTAAATGGATACAACGCTGGTCTCGCATACCTTCAATGTAGGTGATATCTACAAAGCTAACTTTCTCTAAACGGAAGCCGCTTTTGACAAACAAATGAACAGGCTGGGAAGCAATTCTTGTATTGCTTTGCGATAATCGCCCCACGGCCTGGAGAAAACGTTCAAATGTATAAGGTTTAAGCAAATAGTCCAGGGCTTTTAATTGAAAGCCCTTAACTGCATATTCATCAAAAGCTGTGGTAAAGATCACCTGTGGGCTGTAATCCAACGTCTGGATCAATTCTATACCACTAAGTTCATCCATTCTGATATCAAGAAAAAGCACGTCCGGTCTTTCGGTCTGGATAAAGGCCAGTGCTTCCAGGCTGTTTTCAAAAGACGCGGTAAGATCCAGATAAGAAATCTTTCCAATATATTCTACCAGTCTTTTGAGCGCCAGAGGCTCGTCTTCAATAGCGATACAAGTCAGCATGATTTACCTATTTTTAATTGTACCATAAACATCCCATCTTTTTGGCCAGTTGTTAAACAAAACATTTCCCCGTATAATAATTCTAGTCTTCTGCGAGCCAGCGTGAGGCCAAGGCCACCGCCTGCAACATCATTCTTGTCCTGTTTTCCCGCTGGGTTTACACATTCAAAATACAAATAGTGTTCATGAATTGAAAGCGTGATGCGGATGGCACCAGCCGATTTTTTATTCACAGTATGTTTAAATGCATTCTCGACAAAAGGAATGAACAGCAGTGGGGGAACAAGCCGTCCCCGATCTTTGCCTTGCACCTCAAAAGTCGCATAATTGAGATTGGAAGTACGCAGGGCCTGCAGGTCAAAGTAATGCCTGATAAAAGTGATCTCACTGGACAAGGGCACCTGGTTGGACGTTGTCTCATAGAGCAGGTATCGTAACAAGCCCGAAAGTTTTTGCAGATAAATAGAAGCCGATGCTGGTTCCGTGCCAATGAGTACATCGATATTGTGTAGCGTATTGAAAAGAAAATGTGGCTGCAGGTGCATTTTTAATTGCTGCAGTTCTGTATCGACCCGGATTTTGGTTTTTTGCCAGGCTGCAAATCCACGCATCACCAAACCCATCCCGACATTTAGCAGCGCAAGAAAGGCCATTCCGGACCAAAGGTTAATCCATAAGCTGGTGCCCACATAGAGTCCCCAGGTAAAGAAAAGTAGAAGGACGATATACAGCACTGCGGGCAGTGCTGCGAGCAGCGCAGTCAAAGCCGATGCCAGGAGTAAGCTGACCCAGCTCTTTTGTAGCAGATATCTTGGGAACAAGACCAGGTTTGCGGTGTAGAAGGCAATCCCTCCGGTGATCATGGCCAATGTAGCCAGTATCGGCAGTTCATCTGTCGTGGCATTTTCCGGCAACATATAGACCCCGCAAAAGAACAGCAAATAGGCCAGCCAGTAGGCTGCATGCAGTGTTTTAACGAAGTGCTTTTTCATGGCTTGGTACTTGTAAAAAAGTTTGCGATCTCTTCTGCTTCTTTAAAATTGAGGTCTACTCCGCTCATATTGGCCGTAATGGCAACTGCCAGGTCATCATCAGGATAAATCAGAATAAAGGCTCTTCCACCATCAATGGAACCCCCATGATGAACAATACGACGGCCTTTAATGTCTTTGCCGATACGCCAGCCAATGCCAACGCCGGTAGATTCCCCGCTTTCTATGTGTTGAGGAGTAAACAACATCGTTAACGTTGTGTCATTTAATATTTTACAATTCATCAATCCTTGCGCAAGTTTCACTAAATCTGTAGGCGTAGACAAATAGCCCCCACCTGGCCATTTATAACTGTTGTCCACCATCGCCGCATTGACCAGATGACCCTTTCGATCATGCTCGTAAAACCGGACTCTTCCGGTCACAATACTGTCCGGATAATCGGCTACAGTTCGGTTCATGCCTAAAGGTAAAAAGATATGCTGTTCCATGTACCGCAAAAAAGGAACATTTGCTGCAGCTTCTATAACTGCACCCAATAAACTGAAGCCGAAAGTAGAATACTGGTAAGCAGTTCCCGGCCTAAACAGCAGCGTATCATTTTTGAAGATGTTTAGTGCTTCGGTCAAACTTTGATAATGATGTGTCGGGCTATGTAATGTATCGGAATCGTTGTAGTGGCGAATACCTGCTAAATGGCCAGCCAGTTCACGACTGGTGATAGGATATTTTTTTTGAGGGAAAGCCGGAAGGTAATGCTGCACTGGCAGGTCCAGGTTGATTTTTCCTTCCTGGTATAACCGCCCTACGGCTAATGCAGTCAGACATTTGGAAACTGATCCTATTCTGAAGCGTGAAGCTGTAGTGACAGGAACTTTATGCTCCAGATCTGCAAAGCCAAATCCCTGTGCCCAAAGAATTTTTTTTGCCGAACCTACAGCTACAGATAAACCTGGAATATCCTGCTTGCGGCGAAGAGAGTCTGCAAAGTGTTCGGCGACCCGGACGATCTGTTTTTGGTTTTGCGCAGAAAGTATCTGCGGGAGTACTGTTAATAACAGAAGACTGATTTTTACTATTTTTTTCATTGCTTTTTTTATACAATGTTCGCTTTAGTCTGCGATGTAATAAAAGCAAATCTGTCAAATGGATAAAACTCCATGCAAAATCATAGAATCGTCCTTCAAATTTCATGTAATCCCACCATTAAACGGTGTTTCCTGCCATGATGAATATATTTCAGCATCCCCGTAGCGCTCTCGGTTTTATTTCCCTTCATGCAACAATCAGTAAAAATCAATGTCTCTTGATTAAAACCAAAAACCATGACTTCACGCAGAGATTTTGTAAAACAAACCGGAGTTGCAGCAGCCGGTCTGCTGGCAGCACAATTGCCTTTAAATACACTGGCAAACGCTGAAGAGAGAAAATTCCGGGAATTGCGTCGGGCCATTGCCGCTCACGCAAAGCTGTTAAAGATTCCGGGGCTGGCAGTAGCTGTAGTTGAAGATGGCAAGACTACTTATGTGCAAACTGAAGGCTTTGCCGATGTAGAGAAAAAAATACCGGTAAGACGTGACCACATCTTTCCGGTAGCATCAGTTACCAAGACGTTTGCTGCAGTAACCTTAATGCAATACGAACAGGAAGGGAAGATCAGCATGGACGACTACATCCTGGATTATCCGTTCATAGAACTCGGTCAGTCTGCAACCCGGTTGCAGTCCCCCAATATAAAGATCAGGCATGTCCTGAGCCATACTTCCGAAGGCGAACCCGGAAGCAACTACATGTATAATGGCGGCCGCTATAATTTTGTATACGGGATATTTGAAAAGATAAGCGGCAATACAAAACGTTTTGAAGCCTTTGCCGGCGAGGCAGCCAAAAGAATCTTCCGCCCGCTGGGCATGGAGGATACGCTTCCCGGATACCCCGCAGATAAAAGTCACCCTGCTATATCCCGCATTGTGACCACTTATAATTTTGACCGCGAACATCAGACCTTTAATCCCGAAAAAAACCTGCCAAACTGGAATACGCTCTGGACTTCATCAGGTTTGATGACCACAATCGACGACCTGGCGCGCTATAGCAATGCACTCGATCAAAATACACTGCTGAGCGCAGAAAGCTATAAAAAACTAACCACACCCTTTGTAACCACAAGCGGCAGGCAAAACAACTATGGAATGGGCTGGTCAACCCAGCAGCTTTATGGCCGTGGGGTACACTGGCATTATGGATACGACGATTCCTATGCCGCGCTTATCGTACGTGTGCCACAGGACAAGCTTACCTTTATTCTGCTTAGCAATAGCGCAGGTGCTTCTGAACCCTTTCTTTTAGGTTATGGTGGCCTGCTCAACTCGCCTTTTGCCATGTCATTTTTTAAGCATGTTGTTTTACACCGGAGCGGGCAGTTTTATTATTCAGGTTTTTCCGGTGAGAGAAATAAGGATGCTGTTTTTTACGATGAACTTTATAGCCAGGCCATGATGCGCAACTACCTGGAACAGACTTATCATGAACATAAGGGAGAAGGTGCCGAACTCATGAAATACCTCGCAAAGAACGACCCGGTCCGTTTTCAGCGGGCAGATATTGCGTTACTCGCTCAGCTGGCTGGTCTCGGGGATGCGGTCCTAAAGCCACAGATGGGGAGCGTTATTGCAGCCTATCAGGCCAGTGGCTGGTTTTACCCGGATATCCATAGAGAGATTGCCATCTGGCATGAGCGCAACGGCAATCCTGAAACCTCACGGGAATGGTATCATAAGCTGGCAGACAGTACCGGCTACGGTGAACAGTGGCCTGTAAAAAATGCCTGCAATGTTTTAGGCAAATACTACCTGGAACAAGGCGAAAAGGAAAAAGGACGGACTTATTTATGGCGTGAAACGCTTTATAACAGTTCCAATAAAGAAGACGTGAACCGTCAGATCGACAGCATGAATTCACTAAGCAAAAAACATTAAACGATGTAACCACTTTACACCGCCATTACCTCAGCATAAGCGTTCATTGGCCTTTCCTCTACGATACTGATCCTGCTTTGGGTAAAAAACGAACGGAGTTATGATAAGTTTCATGAACATGCCGACCGGATTTATCGCATCAATTGTGAGGTACCTGATCCATAAGGCCGGGGAAAAGCTATTCATTGACTTCTGCGGCAAAAAACCCTGGTATGTGGATAAAACTACCGGAGAACAGATTGAAGTGGAAGTCTTCATCGCTGTGCTGCCCTGCAGCCAGTATACCTTCATAACCGCCGCCGCTTCCCAGAAACGGGAAGAGGCTGATCAGTTGTATGGAATCGTGTTTAAGGTGGCTGGGGTTCCCCAGGCGATCGTATCGGATAACCTGAAATCAGCAGTCAGTAAGGGCAGTAAATATGCACCGGTGATCAATAAAACCTTTTCCGGCTTTGCCCGGCATTATGGCTGCGCGGTAGATCCGGCCCGTCCGCACCACCCTCAGGACAAGGCGCTGGTGGAATATAATTTTCACTGGCCCATTAGCACCGTTATAGATATGCCAAGTGGGCAAAATATGGCGTCCGTCCTGCCGATAACTGGCGCACGGGGTACATTTGAAAAAACCGCTATTATTACTTTTCGGAGAATTGCTAGCATTTCTGGAGAATTGACCGGCCGCGCTATTTCCGCTAGCACTGGTAAAAAATATGGCGTCCGGCCTGCCGATAACTGACGCGCTGGTACTTTTGAAAAAACCGCTGATATTACTTTCCGGAGAATTACTAGCATTTCTGGAGAATTGACCGGCCGCGCTATTTCCGCTAGCACTGGTAAAAAATATGGCGTCCGGCCTGCCGATAACTGGCGCGCTGGTACTTTTGAAATATCGCTGTTATTATTTCGGAGAATTACCAGTGTTTCTGGAGAATTGATATTTTGCTATGGAAACAAAAAATCAGATTTAAAAAAGTTTTACTTGGCCTGTATCTTCCATATTTTCTTTAAGCGACTTAATAACGCCATGAGTTAAAAGATCACCCCGCAAATCTGCAAACTTCGTAGATAGTTTATACCTTGTTCCTTTAGCATTACCTTCAGTTTCTACGATACCGTCTTCAAATAATTTCACCAACAAATACTTAATCTGATTTCGATTCTGAATGGAGGAGAGAATATCTTCTAATTCACCAATTCTTAAGGCATTGTTCTGTAATGCAAGTACAGTTGATTCTACTTCTGCAACAAGGTAACGGCGTCCGATCCGCTGGCTCCGACTGACAAGCTCTTCATATTCATCCGATAGTATATACTTATTGGTATGACCGGAAACTCGTTCAATCAAGGCTTGTTTTTCAAGTTGCTCAACCACATCGCTTTTCAGGTTTTGAAAAACACCTTCTCTTATCTTGCATAAGGTAATGATTTGCTGGACGCCAAGTTTAGGCTCTTTATCACTCTTCTGGTATTCACTTAAAAAAACATGGAAAGCCATATGGATGATTTCGGCATATAGAGTAAGGGATACCTGGAACATGTCAGATTCGGAATAGTCGGGCATTGCTTTTCCTTCTGATAAGGTAATTGAAAATATTTTATCTACTCCCTGTCCGCTTCGCTCAACTAGACCGGTCTTTTCCAATATTTCAGTCATTAGCCTGCTTCTTGGCGTACTGCTTACGGTAAGAATATTTTCTAGGTTGACCCCTTTAGGAAATCCACCAGGGTTGGTAATGTTGATTTTTCCGGGATATTGGCGAACTACAACCTCACTGGTGATCGTATAATCACGATGTGCCATGGCATTCAGCAAGGCCTCGCGAATAACCGCACCGTTGAAATCATATAAATCAAAGATATAGGCCTCCGATTGGACTGGATGCTTCTTGTTTAATGCAGGTTGATTGATCAAATTCCAGACTTTGTCTATCGCAAGAAATAATGGTCCATTAATCTCTTCCTTCGAATCAAAGTGAATTTGGGTATCAGCATTACGGTATTCCCAAATCGTCTTGCTTTGTGGTAATAAGTTTGAGATTACCTCGGCCTTCCCAAGCAGGATTAATGCAGCATATGTGAGTTTGCCATTTTCAAGTAACTTAAGATCAGACAGAATTTGTTCCGTGCTTAGATTTTGGAATTGCGGGTTTACCTGCTTTCGCGCATACGACTCCACCATTTTCTTTATCGCCTCTTGGTTCAGGTCTTCAATAGACAATCCCTCACATATTTTGGCGGAAAAATCCGGTTCTTGTTCCTGTATTATAGAAATGTATTTTTCTTCAGACATCCTTACCAATGCGTCTCCAACCCTCATCAAGGGAATATCTTCGAAAAACAAAGGCTTACCAATGGGCCTTGATGGAACTTTTATGACTAAAACACGTTTGTCATTTTCAAATAAGACCTGGGTCTCTACCCGTATAGACAGATCCTGGTAAACATCTTGTTCAAGTTTGCCCTCAGCATCTTTCCAGGATATGGTACCTGATACATCATGTGGGTAAGTGTCTTCCATGCCAAATACCAGGTATCCTCCATTTTCATTGGCTAATGCGGTCACATATCCAAGTAAACTATTACGGCCTGATTTATAAGAATACTGAGTTTTAGCACGCTTAAACTCTACTTTATCTTCACTCTCCTTTAAAAATCTCAGTTGGTCAATAGTCATTATTTTAATAATAAGTTGTAGCTTCCTGAAGCAAAAGTACATTAAGAATTGGTTAATCACCAATCTCTTGACTCAATACGGTCTCCAGTGAACTTGATGTGTTTTTTAAAGGTCCATTACATTCAATGCCCAATTGATCATGTACCATCTTCCTATATGTAGTCACCTCATCGCTTTCTTCCATGAAATTTTGAAAGAACATGCTTCGTAGATGTCTAGTTATTTTAAATTAAAAACTTTAGCCATGTTTCTGAAAATATCAATCTGAGGCACCCGGTAGAATTGTTCATAGTTGATAACATAACGGTCAAATTGATATTGCGAAATCAGGTAGTCTGAGGGTGCACCGGTTTTAACAAATGCAGCTACCTTTTTCGCCGGTATTTTAGATAATGATCTAAAGCCCTTTTAAATAAACTTCTGTCTTTTTCCAATAGCACCATATTTTCAGTGAAAAAATCCCCATTAATCATAGTTAAGGGCATTACTTGCTTGAAATGCTTTCCATCCTCGCCTAAGTGCTCTTGGAAATTCTTGCCCACGTAATCATTCACACCAAGCATGCACAAGTTTTTATCGGTAAATACGATCACCGGGTAAACGGTCAACTTACTGATGTCAGTGCTGATTTGATAAGCAGAAAGTGAATTTTTTGAAAGGTGCCTGACGGCATTTGCAAACTGAAGCGCACCCTTCTTTCCTTTTGCAAAGTTTTCATCCAGGAATCTCCTCAATCCCTCTATGTCCTGGTCCGCGATTACATTGTAATGAAGTGGCGATGATTTAAATTCAAACAAACTACCGTGGACTCATTGATGACGTAGCATCCATCTGGCATATATTTTTCTGTAGGACCGATCCAGCGATAGCCCGTTTTGTTCAAATTAGATAGTAAGGTGTGCAGAAAATAACCTTCAACATATTCTTTACCGATGAGCGACTGGAGATCACTAAACTTTCCTTTTCCAGGTAAGAAACTTCCAAGATTGGAATTATGATAGAGAAAGTATGGCCATGATTTTTCCAAAGCAAAGGCAAAATTCGATCGGCTATGAATATGCACTGTTCCCTGTGACTTAAAATAGGGCTGACTGGCAAATTTCCCTAGATTATATTTTGGGTCAGGTAGTTCCATTCTATAGTTATTAAGTTATTGCCTCAGAGCCAAGCAACTATCGCACAATCTCAAATTACAGAACTTTATGGCGGTGTTTTCTGTTGTGAGAAATATCACAAATGCCACATGGATAATTTTCAAACATTTGATTTTCACCGCATTTTCCTCGGGGAATTACCAACCAGCTTCCTGCTGGAAATTGTTTTTCGGACCTTGATCATGTATTTGTACGCGATCCTGCTACTTCGCTTCCTGGGTAAAAGAAGCATGGGACAACTATCAACATTAGAGGTCGCCATCATCATCAGTTTTGGATCTGCAATTGGCGACCCTATGATGGGGGCAGATGTTCCGATAATTCATGGCATGCTGGCTGTGACGGTTGTAGCGATCTTACAAGTCGTCATTGAGCGGATAGTCAATTCTAATAAGAAAATCGAGGAAGTGATGGAAGGAAAGCCGGATTGCCTGGTAAACGACGGATTAATTCAATTGCACCAACTAAAAAAAGCAACATGTCTCCTGATGATCTTTTCAGGTCACTTAGAATTCTTGGCGTTCAGCATCTCGGCCAGGTCCAGCATGCTTTTTTTGAAACCTCAGGCCAGGTATCAGTCATGTGGCAGGAAGAAGGAGAGGAAAAACCGGGACTTACAATTGTGCCGGAACGCTATATCTCTGGGCCAAGTTTTTTTCAGGAAGATGATCATGTACCACAGGAGGGGGATTACTGTTGTACAAGTTGCGGGTATACTGTATCTTTTTCAAAGCAGGAACATTTTACTAAATGTGGAATCTGCGAAAATATACGCTGGATGCGTGCCAAAGGACAAGCGCGTCCTGATAAAACCATTAAACCTTCCTAAGCAACTTACATATGCCCAAAAGTGATCAGCCATCTTATTTAAATTTCGATTTGGAAAGTTATCCATGGAAACCTGATGTCGACTACAAAATGCATCCGGAGAAATACCGGGTAGGCAAAGGAGAACAAGGGGTACTAATCTGTGAACCTTACAAATCGGAAATTGGTCAGCACTGGCGCTTCAAGACTCCGGAAATTGCCAGAGAAAGTAGCGATAAAATCTTTAGCCTTTTTAAGCAGTACCTGCATGAGAACAATTTTGTAGGAGCAGACATGGCACGCAAATACTTACAAATGGGTTATACCCGCTCCAGGTGGTATGCCAATTACAAGGAAGGTGTAAAATACCAGAAAGACAACAATTATAAGTTGAACCAGCGGGGGGACCGGACAGGAGGAAAAAGCAGAGTCTGCCAGAATTTTTTATGATAAATACAAGCTGGCGGAAAGCAATTTTGCCTATAAGGCCCTGAAAGCAGAATGGAAGGAGAAGTACGGATAAAAGTTAGAGAGACGCTTTGAAAATAAACTTTTGTGAGATCTTAGCTGTTTGAGCAGTTATGAAGCATATCGTATTCTTTGGAGACAGTCTTACGGCTGGGTTTGGATTGGCTGATCCCAACCAGGAATCTTTTCCGGCTTTAATCCAAAATAAAATAAATGCATTTGGCTATGCCTATCAGGTGATCAATGCAGGTCAAAGCGGTGATACGACCAGCTCTGCGCTTAATCGTCTTCACACAGTGATCGAAATACCTGCAGATGTTTTTGCTGTCGCACTTGGCGCCAATGACATGCTCAGAGGTTATGCTGCTGACAGCACAGCTGCAAACCTGCTTCAAATTATATCGCGACTGAAAACTGCGCATCCAGATGCGAAACTGGTTTTGCTGGGGATGGAACTGCCTGCCTGGATCACTGCCGCCAGGGCTAATCAGTATCGGAACCTTTTTCGTAGCCTGGCTGAAGAATACGGGATGCCTTTTTTGCCCTTCCTGCTAGAGGGTGTTGCAGGAAAGAGGGAATACAACCTCCCGGATGGCTTGCATCCGAACGCCAGGGGATACCAGGTCATCGCCGAACGGGTATGGCCGGTAATTCATAGTTTATTGGATGAGCATACTTGAAATAAAAGGATATGAAGGCATAGAGATTTTGGGTTTGATCGCTGGGCTTTGTACGTCCTCCTCGATAGTGCCACAACTGGTAAAGACCGTTAAGCTTAAAAAATCTGAGGATGTCTCGCTATTGATGTTTATTGTATTACTGGCCGGTAACAGTCTTTGGGATTATTTCGCTTTTGCCGATTTGGTAGAGTCGAGCGGCGGAAAATCGAACTTTTATGAACATTGTGAGGCGATAGTAAATTTTGAAAAAGTGGTGAAGAATAAAATTGAGGGACAGTATAGGAAGAAGAAATTGTTGTAAGTGTTTTTCAGTATCGGGTTGATGACAAACGATAGTAGGACAAGATCCTTCAGTGAGGAATTTTAAGATTTACATGATGGGTATATTTTATCCTTCATGCTTTAAGGAAAACAAAGAATTTTTGCTAAGAGGCGCAGCACTCGCTGCAATGGATGTTCCAATCGCCCACCCGGTTTCAAGTATTGCATTTACTCCCAGTTGTGTTTTTTTGTACATTTTATTTGCCTCCATAATATTCTCCTTTCTTGGTTTAATCAATAAATATTTCATTATTATTAGTGTTAATACGAGTAGAACGATTGGAAGAAAACCACCGCAGCATGTGAAGACCAGACTGGTTTTCGCCAGCACTATCTTAAAGTATCGTTGTTTTAGATTTCTTTCTGCCTTAAAGATAATGAATTTAGATATGTTTTTAGTTTTTAGGGTCAATAGGCTTGATGAGGGAATTGATATTTATATGTGCTATGAATGGTATCAGCTTTCGGATAATAGAATACGAATTTATTTCGTGCCTCCTTTGTTCCTAACTGGAATGGCCAGAGTAACAAAGGATGGATAATATTAATCCCCTCCTATAACGGACGATAATTCCATAGCAAAAGAGATGTATCTGGGTTTCGCTACTGAGAAACATTCGATAATAACATTATTTAGCATTCTAACAATTATTTTGTTAGAATGCTTTTTTTTGTTATTATTGTGCCATTATGTTAAACATACAGCGATATTTGGAAGAAAGCTTTGGGCTATCGATAAGACTTTCACTGCTCGGCCAGGCGGAGCAGCGAAGGCTGCCGCTATACCTAAAAGGCAGTTATGAGATACAACAGGCTGATCTTGATGGGGTAAAGCTGCTTTTCGCCAAGCCCAAAGGGAATGATTTTACTCCCTCTCAACTAGAAAAACAGCAATTCCAGTTGAAGGAAATTTTACAGGGTATCATAGTTTTTGTGCTGGAGGATCTTGAGCCATATTTTCGCAAACGTCTTGTAGAAAACAAGATTGCATTCTGCCAACCTGGAAAGCAGCTCTATGTGCCGGAACTTTTGGTGAACCTAAGCGATCTGCGCAGCCCTAACAAGGCTGAACCTAAAGGGGCTACACTTGGCTATCCCTCGCAATGCGCCGTACTCTATCACCTGCTTGTAGGCTCCATAGAGGGCATGCCTCTTGGCGAAGTTGCGAAACTTTTTGTTACCAGCGCTATGTCAGTATCCAGGATTGCCAAGGAACTCGAGCAGCATAACATTATCACTATCCAAGGTACCAAGGAAAAGCAGATGCATTTTGTTCTACGGGCAAAAAGACAAATCTGGGAAAGGGTGCAGGAGCTCATGGTCTCGCCGGTGAAAAAAGTTTTCTACACAGATTATCCTTTGGACGGAGAACCTTTGGCAGTACCCAGCTATGACAGTGCTCTGGCCAAATACTCTGAGCTTTCTGAAGGAAGCCAGCCGGCCTATGCAATTGCTCGCAATCAGGTTGACCAACTGGATGAAAGCAAGGGCCTGCAACTAGGGCAATACGGCAGATCCCGAGTAGAGATATGGGCATACGGCCCATCGGCATTTTCAAAATCCCACATCGTAGATCCTCTTTCTTTATACCTCAGCATGAGAAATGAAGAGGATGAAAGAATAAAAACTGCATTAGAACAAATGATCGATAACATACAATGGTAAAAGGATTAGAACGACTAAGGACATATTTTGCCGACTATAGCGATAACTACATTATTATAGGCGGAACGGCCTGCGAGGTAAGGCTTGAATCAAGGGGGATAGATTTTAGGGCGACCAAGGACGTGGACATGCTCATTATAATAGAGGCCATAGACAATAAGTTTCTGGAGGCCTTCTGGCAGCTGATCAGGGATGGGGAGTACATTAACCGCAATATAGAAGAAACGGAAAAGAATTTTTTCCGCTTCAGCCAGCCCCAGGCCGATGATTTTCCTGCCATCATTGAACTTTTCTCCAGGAAGCCCGATGGCATAACCTTACCGGAAGACTTTCACCTCACGCCCATACCTACCGATGAGCAGCTTTCCAGTCTATCGGCGATGCTACTGCATGACGAATATTATGAGTTTACGCTGCGCAACTGTGATATCGCAGACGGTCTGATGGTGGCCAATGAACTGGCACTGATCGTATTGAAGATTAAGGCCTATCTGAACAATCTGCAACGGAAAAAGGACGGACACGAAATCCGCTCCAATGACATCGATAAGCACAAAAAAGATGTACTCAAGCTGGCCGCTACCCTGGCCAGTACCGATCAGGTGGAATGTGCGGAGCTTATCAAAGAGGACATCGCGAATTATATCGCCATTCTGGAAGAGGAAGATTTTAACGTTACCGGTCTTGCAAAGGAGGCAAAACTCGGGGAAATCACCTTAAAGGACATTACCGGACAACTGGCCGGCGTATTTGGGATATAAAGGGCTGAACTATTACCTGACCACAAAGAAAGAAAGCACCCGTAATTGCCAGCAAGTTTCCGATCCAGAAATTTTTACTTAAAAAACACTCCACCATAAGGTAACTAGCGGGAGTTTCGGCAAAACTGACCCCCTCATTCCGCAAACAAACTGACACTTCATTCCGCTCCAAATTGACCCCCTCATTTCGGCGGAAAGTGACCCCTTTCACCTCTCAGGGCACTTTTTTTGCTCCTAATTGATATAGCAATGTTGAGATTTTAAGGCCAAATAACATCCGCTAGGATGCGATGTCCCTATCGTGTAGGGTGCTGCTCCATAATCAAAGTTGAATCGTTTGTAGAGGCTTATTTGAGGTGGTCTCAAAAAGTGTGGATGGAAACTTTGATCAGGGCTTTTGTTTTAGTTCAAAAAGGCGGGTGAAGGGAATGAGGAAGAGGAAATGGATGCTTTTGCCTGGTTGGAGATCCAGGGCTTTTAGGAATTGAGTATATTTGATAAGACTTGTGGGGCATTCGCTACCACGCCCGGCAGCCAATCAGGTGGTCAGTTTGAACCGAAACAGAGGGGTCAATTTCACTGAAATACGCAGCCTGATTCCGCTTAAGCTAGGAAATGGGGAGATTGTTATGATAAAAGGAATACACGAGCCACTGATACCCGAATCCCTTTTTTACGAGGTGCAGGATGTCATCAATACCAAAAGGAAGGTTAGTACGATAAGGACCGATTTCAGGTCCACTTTTTTCTTACGGGGTTTCTGATCTGTTCGCTATGCGGCAAGAGGCTTACGGGAAGTTTTTCCCAAGGCAATACTCGAAAATATGCCTATTATCATTGCCGCAAGGGGTGTAGGGCAAGGGTAAGGGCGGATAAGCTAAATGACAGCTATAGGGACCAGCTCCAGAAATTACAGTTATCGGAAATGGTAGGTGATCTGTTCGTCGCCATTCTTGCAGACTGGAATGTGGATACACAAAAAACGGGATTTCTCTACGAAAGACAAGCACTTCGGCGTCAGTTAGTCGAGCAGGAGACAATGCTATCCAGAGCGAGGAAACTGTTTGTGGAGAACATATTTAAATACGACGACTATAGCGAAATGAAAAATGAATTTCGTAGGATACTGGGGTTATAAAGAAGGAGCTTTGTGATGTTGCCACAAAACTGAAGACAATCGAAGAACAGAGAAAGCTTGACTTCCGGGCTTCAATAGATGTATTTAAGGGCTTTGATAGTCTCGATACTTCCGATAAAAAGCAGTTGGTCAGCTTTTTTCCTCCAGTAGGCATAGACTTAAATAACAGCGAGGTGTCTATTGGCTATAATGTTACGCTTTCAAAGGTAGTGGTTCGTAAATAACATAATGGGAAAATTAGATGGATTTTATAGACAGAAAGGTTTCTGGTAGTAAGGCGATTGTATTGCTTGCCAAAAATGGAATAGAGGTTGATGATGAAGAGGCTATGGTAATAATGAGTTTTTTATACCTCATTGCCAAGATCCATAACAGAAAAATGGTACGGGAGGATGTCGAGATCCGTAAGGAAAAGTCGAACAAGTCGAATAGTTGACCAGCGTAGGCTCGATAGATTTTTTTAGACCCAAATTTGCTTTGGTATAGGTTCACTGGTTGGAAAATGTCGAACCGGTATTGGGAGAGGTTCAACTATTTGTAACATAGATTTTTAGGGGCATAAAAAAAGGAAACAACAAAGATATGCTGTTTCCTTATGGTAACAGACACAAGGATCTAACTTTCCCAATCCATACTTTAAAGAAATTTCCCACATTTTCTTTCACTACAAATAGCCTGTTGTAAGAATAGCTGCACAAAGAAACGCACAACTTAACAACTTGACAAGTAATACTGCAACCAAACGGACATTTGCGGAATTGCTAATTGATTATGGCATTTCTAAATATCAATGGCAAATTTTATTACTTATCTTTGTAGTCAATATTGTTCAAAGTGAAAGCGCCCCGTACCAAACTCCGTACCGAGACATCCATGCATTGTTCGGGTCATTTTTTTAACGAACGGACAATAGAGCTTTTAAAGGAAAAACATTATTGTGTAGAAGATCGGTTATTGGATGGGGATGCACCCAAGCAGTTTATCAGGGTTTATGGATATATTGCTGATAGCGGTATTCATCGGAAAAACCCGAAAACCTGGATACCTTACATTGCTAAAACTGCTGAAAAATGGTATCCCCATGAATCTGTGATCGAGTTTATGATCAACAGGATCGGGCAGGTACTGGAGCTTAATATGAACGAAGTCGAACTTTATCGTATAAATGGGCAGATCAGATTTCTTAGCCGATATTTTTTGAGAAGTAATGAGACGTTGACGCATGGCGCAGAGATCTGTGGGGAATACCTGGATGATATACCTTTCGCCAAGGAGATTGCCAATGAAAAGAAATCTTCCAGGGAGCTGTTTACCTTTCAGTTTATCGAAAAGGCTATGGTCGCCAAGTTTGGGCAGGAAAGTAGCACCTTAATGGCTGAAATTGTCAGAATGATAATTTATGATGGCCTGGTTGGTAATAATGACAGGCATTTTTATAACTGGGGTGTCATAACCAACACCAAAAAATTAAATACTGTGCCACGTTTTGCTCCGCTTTATGATTCGGCAAGAGGTTTGCTATGGAATAATAGTGATGGTTGGATTGTGAAAAACTTAAAGGCGATGAGTCAAAATGGTAAAAAAATCGAACACTATATTCACGATGCCTGCCCCAGAATAAGTATTGAAAACGATAGCGGAATCAATCACTTTGGATTGATTAACTATCTTAAAAACTACAATAAGGAATATGGCATTTTTATAAAGGAAATGTCCACACTGAACAATGAGGATAATATTATTGAAATGTTAAAAAGGGAATTTTTCCCCTTTTTTATCACAGAAAGATGTAAGTTAATAGAGTATATTGTTAGAAAAAGATTTAAAATAATAAGGGAGTTATAATATGATTAAATATTTTAAAAGTCTTTTTTCAAAATCGGAGGAGCCTCATTCAAAGGTTGAAGTTCATTTACCGAAAGAAGAGAACGCAACCTTCGAACTCAAGATAGATAAATTAGTCGTTGGTATCCTGCATTGTGAGAATGGAGAATGGGAATTTAAATATACTGATGCCTTCAAGGAACATCGGAATGAATACAATCATATTGCGGGTTTTTCGAACCTGGATAAAGTTTACCATAATGACACTTTGTGGCCGTTCTTTCAGACCAGGATTCCGGGATTGAAACAGCCTGCTGTTAAAGAGATCCTGAAAAAAGAACACATTAACGAATCCAATGAACTGGAATTATTGAAGCGGTTTGGAAAGAAAACCATTTCGAATCCATATGAACTGGAATTGGTTTAAATACCGGAAAAATAATATTGATCCTCAGACTTTGTCTGGGGATTTTTTTTGTCTCCAAATTATCCTTACATGATGAGATCCTTAAAAAGAAAAATATCACCTACCAAACATAATATTGCAACATTGTTGTATTTTAAATGCAATAATGTTTCATTTATTGGCGTGCATTTATTAATATTGCCGTTAAATAATTCACCATGTTACAAACCATCAATCTCTCCAAAGCCTATCAGGGCCACCAGGCACTTCAGGACTTGAACCTTACCGTAAAAAAAGGTGAGATCTTTGCCCTGCTTGGACAGAACGGAGCAGGAAAAACAACCACAATCAATATATTCTTAGGTTTCGTCAAACCGACTTCAGGCCAGGCGCTTATAGACGGACTTGACGTTAGCTTGCATCCGGCGGAAACAAGAAAACTGACTGCTTATATACCAGAGGTTGTCCAGCTCTATGGCAATCTGGATGCATTGGAAAATCTAGACTTCTTCAGCAGGCTTGCGGGCTTCCGCTATTCAGAAGAACGCAGGCGGGAATTTTTATCCATGTCAGGCCTTCAGCAGGAAGCATTTACAAAACGGTTGTCCGGATTCTCAAAAGGAATGCGCCAAAAAGTAGGGATTGCCATCGCCGTCGCAAAAAATGCAGCAGTCATTTTCATGGACGAGCCGACCAGCGGTCTCGATCCCAAAGCCACAGAAGAATTCACCGGCATTTGCAGAACATTGTGCACCGCCGGGAAAACGGTCCTGATGGCAACCCACGATATATTCAACGCTGTAACAGTGGCAGACCGCATCGGCATTATGAAACAAGGAAAGTTAGAACACATCATCAGGGCACAGGACATCAGTGCGCCTGAGCTCCAGAAAATTTATCTCGAAACCATCTGATCAGACAAACAACTTCTTATCACAAACTTAAATGAAATGAAAACGATTCTTACCATCATTCTCTCCCTCATCAGCCCTCTTGTTTTTAGTCAGAGCGGTAGCCTTACCGGTGTCATTTTAGATACCGGTGAGCGTCCGCTCGCAGGCATCAACCTTAGCCTGGAAAGCACACAAAGCCGGACGGTCACCTCGACAGACGGAAGCTACGAATTCCGGAACGTACCCGCCGGCACCTATACCCTTATCGCGTCAGGTATAGGATATCAGCTTCAGAAAACAAACGTCCAGATCCTCCCCTCCCGCACATCAGCGCTAAACCTTAAACTGGATCTCGACAACCAGACATTGACTGAGGTAACCATATTTGCACGGCGCCGGATCCCTGAAACATCCGCCGCTATAACCAGGGATGCAACACCCTTAAAAGACATTCCGCAAAGCATACAGGTTGTTGACCGGACAACAATTGACGAGCAGCAGCTCTTTACCGTCGAACAAGCGTTAAAAAATGTTGCCGGCGTGAATCTTTCCGCCAGTTACGGAGCCGTCAACATGAGGGGATTCAACACCGGCACCAGTGCATTCCTCACCAACGGCATCAAAGGCTCGCCCTATCCCGAAGGCGTAATGCCCCTGCTTGGAAATATAGAAAGCATCGAAGTCATCCATGGTGCTTCAGCGATCCTTTACGGAGAGGGGTCACTCGGCGGAAACATCAACCTGGTCACAAAACAACCCAAAAAAGATTTTCACGCAAGGCTCAGTGCCGGTGCGGGCAACTTTAATACCCAGCGCGGAATTGCCGATGTAACCGGGAGCCTGAACAAGAGCAAGACACTTTACATACTGGCGGGCGCCGCCTACCAGAACGGAGGAAGGTTCACCAGGGATTTTGACAACAGGAACCTGCAGATCTACAGCTCGCTGAAATGGGAAGCCGATAGCAGCACATCCTTCCAGCTGAACGCCAATTACACCCGCGACCGCAGCACAGGCACATGGGTGCCGGGCAACCCCGTCCTGGAAGGGCTTGAAATTTTTTCACTTCCGGACAATTTCAATTATTATGGAAATGATGCACGATATAAAGGAGATTCTTATCAGTTCCAGGGCATCTTTCAACACAAATTCAACCCCGACTGGAATGTTAACCTGCTGTTGGGCCTGACAGAAAGCCGGGCCAACCGGAAAGAGTACCGGCTAAGCTGGGACTATGATCCGGCAACAACAGCACTGGGACGAAGCTTCGCGAGCCAGCAGCTGAATTCACCGACCAGGACGATCAATCCCTACCTGAGCGGCAAGCTGAGGATCGGTCAGGTTGAAAATAAACTGACCGCCGGTCTTGATGTGACCTACAACAGGAGCATATATCCCTACGGCATTCGTTCCTTCAACGCCGCACCGTATTTTTTAAACAGCCCGGACAATTCTCCGGCAGCGGAAGCGACCGCACAAAGCTGGAGCAGCAGCTATGAAAAATTTGTGTACAATACCGCCGCCGGATACATCCAGGACCACATCAGTTTTTCCAGCAAAATAAAAGCACTGATCGGCCTCAGGTACACGAACTATTTCATGCGTTACCGGTCTTTCAACGATGCAAACAGCATTGTGAACGACGAGCGCCCGGAAGTTACCGAATCACTGACACCCCGCGCGGGCCTGGTTTATCAGCCATGGGCCAGTACCAGCTTCTTTGCAGACTACAACCGGGGCTTCATCCCCCAATACAGCAATGAGCAAAAGCTTGGCGGCCCTTTCGATCCTGAAACTTCACATCAATTCGAGATCGGTTACAAAGGCAGCTACATCAATGGCAGGCTGCAGCCTTCACTCAGTGTTTACCGTATCGACAAGAAGAATGTACTGAAATACTATGAAGACGAATCACTGCCCCTCGGTTATGGCTATCGCCCGCTAGAGCAGGTACGCAGCAAAGGATTTGAGGCCAGTCTGACCGGCACCGTTGTAAATGGCCTGTTCCTCATCGCCAATTACAGCTATAATAAAACGGAGATCAGCAGGACCGACGATCCTGAGGAGCTTGGCAAAGGATTCTACAACGTCCCTAAAAACCTGGCATCCGCATGGGCAAATTACACGTTACAGTCTACACCCCTAAAAGGTATTTTCCTGGGCGCCGGGTTCAGCTATGTAGGCGAGCGTGAGGCTTACTTTGGCAAAGCCCCGGGATATACTGCTATCGACGGTGTTATTGGCTACAAGCGAAATGACTTTAAGGTACAGCTAAATGCCAATAACCTTACAGACAAGCAATATATACTTACCGGCGGATATGCAGACTACACGCCGGGAACTCCGGCCAATTTCCTGGTTACCTTATCCTATACCATTCGCTGATATGTGGAAGATCATTGCTGTCAAAGAGATCAAAAGTGGGCTGCGAGATAGATCGCTCTATCTCGTAGCAGCCTTTTTGTATATATTGATCGCATTTGCCGCGCTTACCAGTTACCTCCGGTACCGTACCTATTCGGCAGACCTGAACAGCTCGGCAGAATTGTTTAAAAAGGAGTGGCAGGAACAACATGCCAATCCCCATTCCGCAGCACACTTCGGCACCTACCTGTTTAAGCCGTTGACCACGCTGTCATTGCTTGAACCAGGTCTGTCCGCCTATACCGGTACGACCTACCGGGTAGAAGCCCATTATCAGCATCTGCTGGACTGGTCACAAGCAGATCAGGATGACGGCACGATGAGATTCGGCGAGCTGACCGTAGCGATGATCTTCCAGCTATTGATGCCGCTGGCAATAGTTGCGCTCGGCTACCGCTCAATAAGCGGAGAGCAGGAACAAGGGACCTTAAAAATGCTGCTGAGCCACCAGGTAAAGCCGGTTGAGCTGCTTTCCGGAAAGATTCTCGGTACTTATCTGCTGCTGTTAATGACCATACTTCCCGTTTTGCTGATCTTAGCAGCTATCGTGCTGGTCACGGACTTCAGTTCATGGGAAAAACTGACACTCTGGATCATGCTGCACCTGGTCTATTTTTTTATGGTTACTGCTGCAACGGTAATCATATCTGCGGGCTGCCGCAAGTCTGGCAGCTCGCTATTGGTTGCACTCCTGGCATGGATGTTATGTACGGTCATCCTGCCACGTTCGGTCGCTTTCCTGACAGACCGCGCCCATCCTCTTCCCTCCCGCCATACTTTTAATGAGCAGCTGGAACAGGGCTATTCCAAAGGGATCGACGGTGACAAAGACCGGGACGGCAGGTATGAGGATTACAAAAACAAGATCCTTAAAAAATACGGTGCCGACAGCGTACAGAATTTACCTGTAAACTTCGATGGCCTTAGCATGCAGAACAGCGAGGATTACCAAAGCAAGGTGTTCAAAAAATACAGCGGTATCGTAGAAAACATCCTTTTTGACCAGCAGCAGCTTTATGAGCTGGGCACGATATTAAGTCCCTATAGTGCGTTGCAGCAACTCTCCATGGGGCTTTCCGGAACCGACATTTATCATCATGTCGATTTTCACCGCCAGGCCGGGAGCTACAGGGACAAGTTCATCCGCAAATTAAACATGGACATGGCCTACAGCGGCTCCAAATACCTCACTTATGACTATCAGGTGGGGCCGGAGTTTTTTAAAAATATGGCGGGCTTCCGTTATCATCAGCCAGACCTGACCGTTGTCCTTAACCATCACCGGCCCGCATTTCTTGGTATGATCATCCTACTGCTCGCCCTGGTATTATCCATTAAATTATTTGCTAAAAATCTGATCAGTTAATATGGCTTACTTCTGGATTATTTTTGAATTTCAGGTCAGGCAGATCATACGCAACCGTCTGGCGGTGGTCTGTATGTCGCTGTTCTTGTTGTTTGGTTTTTACTCGATGTATTCAGGATATGCGGTAATTGAGCGCCAGCGGACCGTCATTGACAGCATTCAGGCAGGCTATCAGACGAAATTCAACCGGGTATCGGCAAAATTCCACCCGAAAGACACTACGGCCAGCGCGAAACGCGATTCGTCTTATGCAGCGATGCCGGTAATGATCAATTACTGGCTGCCGCAGAACGTGGTCAGTCCGCCCTCAGCTATAGCATTTCTGTCACCTGGCCAGCGGGACATCTATCCGTATTACACAACCGTAAGATCAACCTCAGATTATCTGGATGCCTCCGATAGCGAGATCCGCAATCCATTAAAGCAGTTCTTTGGAAATTTAGATCTTGCATTTGTCATCATTTACCTGTTGCCCCTCCTGGGAGTGGGGATCAGCTTCAATATATTGTCCGAAGAAAAAGACGCGGGCACCTATCGCCTGCTGGTCTGCGCCGGTCTCAGTGAACACAGGCTTGTGGTCTACAAGCTCCTATGCCGCATCCTCTTCCTTGCCATCTTGCTGTCCCTGCTTTTCCTTACCGCCGCTATTGCTGGACCAGATGGGGCATCCCGGACAAGCCTGATGTTTTTACAGGCATTGCTATACTTGCTCTTTTGGGCCGGTTTCTTCTATTTTACCTTAAGGATGCGTTTAGGCGGAAACCAGACCGCACTGGTCCAATTGTTTTGCTGGGCCTTTATCCTTATCATATTGCCGCCAATGATCAGCAGCCTGATATCGGCCAGCTACCCGGTACCGCTAAAAACCGGAATTGCCTCTTACCAAAGGCATATCGGAGAAGAAGTCTGGAATACGGACAAAAAGATCCTTGTAAACACATTCCTGAAAAATAATCCGCGTTACCGCAAGTACTATAAAGCAGATTGGGATACCACACAGTGGAGCGGCTGGCCAATCGCCGGATACTATGACCTGAAAGAACGAAAGGTAAGCAATTATGCGAAGAATTATAATTTACCGGTTTTAAAACGGAAAGCCCTTTCCGGCAGGTTGATGATCTTCAATCCTGCTCTGCTGATTCAAACTGCTTTTAACATCACCGCCGGTACTTCAGCAGAAAGCTATGAAGCTTTTAAAACAGAAATGCAGGCCTTTCAAAAAAAATGGCAGTATTTTATATATTCTTATGAGCTGCCGGACAAAAGTATGACCCCCGAGTCTCTGAGAAAGTTCCCAAAATTCAGATTAAAGGAGCAGCCCGCAATTACCGGAAGCTCTGTCCGCGCACTGGCTGCCCTTTTTGTATGGACCGCGTTCCTGGTTCTCCTGGGTTTAGTCGCAGGCAGGATACCTACAGGAAATTAATCCTTATATTTGTACCGAAGGAGACGGAACCATGAACGTAACAGCAGACGAGCTACTAAAAAAACACGGGCTTAAGAACACCAGACAACGCCAGGCCGTATTGGAAGAATTTTCCAAAAGTGACAGCGCGCTTTCCCAGCCCGAACTGGAGAAACGTCTTAAAGGCGAAATGGACCGGGTCACGCTCTACCGGATACTAAGCTCCTTTGAGGACTCGGGCATTCTGCACAGCGTTATAGACCGCCAGGGAACTGCCAATTACGCCACCTGCGGATCAAATTGCACCTCAGGCCATCATCATGACCAGCACCTGCATTTCAATTGCACCAAATGCAAAAAGGTCTTTTGCCTGGAAACCTCAATTCCAAAAGTAAAAGTCTCCCCTGGGTTCAAGGTAGAGCGGTTATCACTCATCGCAGTAGGCCTGTGCGACCGCTGCAGCGCCGCCTGATCAGGCCGGCAAACTGCTTCCGATAAATTTCACTTCGGGAAGTTTCGTCAACACATCAGGAAGAAGAGGCACTTCCGCAAAACCTGCCCCGGATACCTTTGTGATATAATCTTTAAAACTGATGATATCATGAACCGTAAACACTTATTCTGGTTGTCATTGGCTGCAATGCCGCTAATGGTAGCCGCCTGCAAAAAGGATGACAACAAGGTCCCCCCGACATCCACCTCCACCCTTACCGTAGAGAACGTTTTGGATTCCAGGCCGCTTGTAGAATCGGGAACCTTCAAAAATACCGGATCTTCTCCTGTCATCATGCCGGGCGAATCAATATCCTTTCAATTCTCTGCCGCCAAAGGCCAGGCGGTAACTTTCGCCACAATGTACGGCTGGTCAAATGATCTATTCTTTGCACCTGCAAATCCGGGCATCAAGCTCTACCAGGATAACGGCACCCCGGTCGAAGGTGATGTTTCTTCACAAATAAAACTTTGGGACAACGGCACCCGTATCAACCAGGTTCCGGGTGCTGCTGTTTCACATCCAGGTGCAGCGGAGTCAGCTCCAAAGAACATTACAGAAGTAAACGGTTCAGATGCACAGGGAAACACCTATGCAGCAGCGTCTTCTCTGATGCAGGTAACCCTTCACTATGAAGGAAACTCCACATTTACCATTACGATCACCAACACCTCAGGAAACACTATGAACCCTACGCCGTTTAGTCCGGGTGTATGGGCGATCTCATATATTGCTGGCGGCGAGCTTTTGAGCCCGGATCCATTATATAAAGAAGGAAAACCCACTGCCAATGGTTTGACCAATATAGCAGAAACGGGCGACAACAGTGCACTTGGCAGTTATATTGCCGGTCAGACCGGTATTTTCACACCACTTTCACCGGTTTTGGTGGTCATCTATAACGGGATTGAAAACCCGCTTTATAAAACAGGAGAAAAGGACAGGGCTAAGGGGCTGAAGGAACTTGCGCAGAAAGGTGACGCAAATGTCCTTGCGCAATACCTCAAAACACTACAGGGTGTAAAAGACGTCTACGTATTACCCGCTGCGGGCACTACTGTTTTACTGCCTAAGATCGGAGACCAGGCCGGAAGCAGTGTATCTCAGCAATTAAATGTGACAAAAGGAGACCGGTTGGCAATTGCTACCATGTATGGCCTGTCCAATGACTGGTTTTTTGCGACCAGGGACAACGGTATAGATGCAACACAGAAAGGAGATATTTCTGCAGCTATCGGTTTGTTTGATAACGGTACCGCGGTAAATCAGTTTCCGGGGGCAGGAATTACCCAGTTCAACCTTGCAGGAACACCCTTAGATGAAAGCAAGGCAATAGAAGAAGTACCAAACCCGAATGCTTTTACCACGCTCCCTCCGGTCCAGGACATCATAAAAGTGACACTCAACTAAGAAGATTTAAAAGAAACCCGTATTCAATAGAGATCAATGAACACCATAAACATGAAAACGCTCGCAGCAGCTTTACTGATGATTTGTTCGGCAGGCGCTGCCCACGCCCAGGAAAAGAAACCCGGCATGGACTATATGATCCCCCAAAAGCCGGAAGACATCAGTCCCCTGCTCAACGGCAAAAAAATACCAGTGGCAACCCTGCCGGACGCTTACGGAAAGCCGGTAGACCTTAATAAAAAGATAGCAGAAAAACCTTCCGTGCTGGTTTTCTACCGTGGAGGCTGGTGCCCATACTGTTCCCGGCAACTTTCGGGATTACAGGAAACATTGCCCGATCTGGACAAATTAGGGTATCAGTTGATAGCAATCAGCACAGACGCGCCGGAAGGCTTAAAGCAATCTGCAACCGAAAAAAAATTAAGTTACACCTTGCTGTCCGATGCAGACCTTAGCTTGTCTAAACAATTTGGGATCGCCTACAAGGCACCGCAGGGCTATTGGGAGATGCTGCCAAAAACCACGGGCGGAAAAAACACAGACCTCCTGCTGCCCGTACCCGCTGTATTTATCCTGGACAAAAGTGGAGTAATACATTTTGAATACATCAATCCCGATTTTAAACAACGTCTGGATCCAGCTCTGCTGAAAGCGGCCCTTAACAATATGCGAAAAGAACTTTAAATTTGACAACAGCCGGATGTCTTGCCGGAGATAAGAAGACCGTTGCAGCAGCATGTAAAATAACAAATAACGATACAGGAAGATGATCAGGGAATATCATGAAAATACGACATTGGCCAGGTTCGTTATGCACATCGGGAACAAACTATTTTCTGGGAGGGGGCTGGGCGATCCGGTCCCTTACCCTATAAATACCTTTGTTTTCAACAAAGGCGCCGCACAGCAGGTCATTATAGACGGAATAGAATATACCATGCCGGAACAGGCCATTTTGCCGCTGGTATCCAATCAGCATTTCAAATTTGAGCACCCGGAAAAACTTACCGCCTGGCAGTTTAACCGGGAGTTTTATTGTATCGTAGACCATGATGCAGAAGTAGGTTGCGTCGGCTTCCTGTTTTACGGCATCAGGCATCCGATGTTTATCACATTGGACGAAGAGGAGACCGGGGAAATGCAGTATCTGGAAAAAGTATTTTCCAGCGAGCTCATGCTGAAAGATAATTTTCAGGGAGAAATGCTGCGGACATTGCTAAAAAGAGTGATTATAAAAATTACCAGGATCGCCAAACATCAAAGCGAAAGCTACCAGCAATTTACAGACGAAAAAATGGACATGATCAGAAGATTTTCCTTATTGCTGGAGGGAAATTTCAAACAGCACCATGAGGTGCGGTTTTATGCCGGGGCACTCCATAAATCTCCCAAAACACTCAGCAATGTATTTTTATTACTGAAACAACCCGCCCCTTCAACACTTATACGAAACAGGATCGTGCTGGAAGCAAAACGTTACCTTCTCTACACGGATAAATCTGCAAAAGAAATTGCGTATGAACTGGGTTTTGAAAGTCCGGCCCACTTTAGCAGATTTTTTAGGCTATATACCGGCACCAACATCACCGCATTCAGGAATTATTGGCGGCAAACAGACCACAAATATTACGGCACAGGCATTTAGCTATGCGATGCTAAAACACAGCAGTTACCGGTAAAGCAAAAAGAAGAGGAGCGAGAGCGTAGTGATCGCCGCGATCAGGCTGGCCACCTTATGGTCGCCGATCTGCTTCCTTAACTTTTCAATCGCCCTGAAGACCGTATTGTAAACCGTACGGACCGAAACCTCATGCGCCCGGGCAATTTCGTCATAGCTCAGATTGAGGTAAAATTTCTCATAGATCATCCTCGCCTGGCTGACCGACAAAGCATCAATATACTGCTGAAGCACTTGCCTCACCTGGTCACCGGTATCCCTGGCCAGAATGCGTTCATCTGTTGCGATCCCGTCAGGCAGGTCCTTCAGTTCCTCCAGCTGCGCACTCTCCTCAAGGCTGAAGCGCTCTTTCTTAAAAAGCGCCCGCAAGAAAGCCGTGACCAGGTAATTGTGATGGTCCCTGATCGCAGACAGCCTTTCCCGGTTCTCAAAAATGTAAAGGAACAGGTCGTTCACGCAATCCCCGATCTTAGCGGACAAAGCCCCCTTCCTGATCCCGATATAAAAGAAGTATTTATGGTAATGGGTATAAAGTTCACGATAAGCAGATTCGCTTCCATCAGTGATGAAGCTGCCCCATGCTTGTTTCAGATCTGTACCCCTTTTCAACTTTGCTAAATAAAATTCCCTCGGCTAAATTTACACAGAATATATGCCAATAGTAAAAAATATTCTTGAAGTAATGAACACACCGCAGAAATGTTCAATATAGAAAACCAAATAACCAAAGGGGTACTTTAGTTCCAAAGCCTATTTCAATGTCATCGGCTGCCACTAAATAATCATCTATATGTTTCACCTGTTTGGAGGTTTTTGATTTACCTCCAACTTCAATAATAAGATCTGATATTAGAAAATCGCCTTCAACAGGGGCACTCACATCCGTTCCGGTATTAACTAACTGATTCAATAAAAAGGTCTCTCTTACATTTCCTTTATCAGGGCTAGCATCTATCGCATAAGCAAGATTAGTATTCTCTAAAAAAATCTTATCTGGTTTTTGCAGTCTGGAAACTCCTTTTCCTTTTGCGGAAAGAATATTTAACAGTTTAGCATCCTTGAGTTGATAAACATACTCATAAATGCTTTCTCGATGTATTTCCATCTTACGTGCTAATGCAGACATGTTCGGTTTAAATGGTGCGGACTCTGCGATCACACCTAGTAACCGCTTTATTTTTACTGCGGTACCCGCATTATAACCAGTAATATATGCCAGGTCTGTATCTACAATGGCATTAATAACCTGCTCCAATTTTGGTAAATACTCTGCTTCACCTTCTGCTATTATAGGCAAATAACCATTTTTTAGATATCTGTTAAAGGCAGGAAGCGGTTGGATTTTCTCAAGCACCTTGATAGCCAATTCCCTGTGATCCTTTTTAATATCATTCAGGCTAATAGGATCAAACACTATATCTTCTGTGAAAGAAAGATATTCCCTGAAGGATAATCCAGCAAGTGAGTAGCTAATTACTCTTCTGCTTAAATCTGCTTCCCCACGGTAAATATCTAACGCTGATGACGCAGAAAAGATCACCCGCATTTCAGGAAGTCCATCATAGATATTTTTGAGTTCTTTGGACCATGCTGGATATTTATGAACTTCATCAATAAACAGAATCCTGCCACCTTGTTTAAACCAGTCCATCGCAGTGTCCAGCAAGGTATGATTGTAAAACCAGGTATGATCGGCTGTAACGTATAATGCTTTTGAGCTTTCCTCTTTTAAGTCGAACTTCAAATATTGGAGCATCAGCGTAGTTTTGCCGGTTCCTCTCGGGCCCTTAATGGCAATCATTCGCTGTTTCCAATTTATCATTTGATGTAAATAGCGTCTAAAAGTGTTATTGACAGCCCTCAATAAATTGTCCTGATATAGAAATAGCGACTCCATGATCCTCTTATTTGTAGGTTCAAATATACAAAAATCAATCAAAATTGTCGGATCAAACCAACAAAATAGATTACTCTTGCCGGGATGTCAAAGCTTAAGTAATCCAGCAGGTACTATTGCAGTGTTTCCCTGAAATTCCTGACCCTCAGCTGCACCAGGATCTCATTGAGCTCTTCACACATGTTCAGGATTTGCAGGCGTTCTCCGTTGGTCACCGTGTTCACGTTCAGCCGCAAAGAAAGGTTAAAGAAATCACGCAGGTTCAGGGCACAGGTTTCCAGCAGAACGAGATCAGTAGCTTTCATTGAAGGTAACAGGTCGGTTTGTTCAGTTTTCATAATGATATACAAGTTATTTTATTTGGTATTTATTTATTCGGTTATCCTGGCGTAAAAGGATACACCGGGAATCAATCATGCGCTAATGGCCCTGGTAGCGTCAGATGTAGTAAACAAGGCAGCAGGCTGTCGGATGGGACACCAAAATCAATTCAGGAATTTACCTGGCTGCCTTGTAAGTTTTGCTGATCTGATGCAGGTATGGACCCGCAGCAGATTTAAGAATGGCAGCAGCCGATCAGTTTTTGTATCATGTTTTTTTAAGTTAGTTTGTTTGCGTCAATGTAATTGCAAAGGTAATTACAATTTTCATTTATAGTCTAATAAGACCATAATATTTTTTTAGAATCAAATCACATTACATCGATTTAAAATTCGGTAAAGACATGAATAAAATTGATGATAAGAATGCGGTTAAGATACTATTTGGGGCGAGGTTAAAGGCAATCCGGACAAGCAATAATCTTTCTTTACAAAAAACAGATGCACAGTCCGACCTGGACAGCAGCAATATCTATAAATATGAAACCGGCAAAAGAGATCCACAGCTGACAACCATCATCAAGCTGGCCCAGGCGCTCAAAGTGCACCCAAAAGAATTGTTCGACATTGATTTTGGCATCGATTTTACCGCCGGACTGAAATAAATCAAAAACGTTTACAAATTACTCAGTATATTGAGTAGTTTTACTCAACACATTGAGTAATTTGTAAATCATGTTTCAAAGACCTCACATTAAGGAACTTACATCAAGGATTAAAGAACCTAGAAGACATATCCAGGTAGTCATGGGGCCGCGCCAGGTAGGAAAAACCACCATGGTAACCCAATTGGCAGAGCAAATCGAGATCCCATCCTATTTTATATCCGCAGATGCAGTTGCATTCTCAGACAAAGCATGGTTATCCCAGCAATGGGAGGTAGCCCGGCAGCGCATGCTCACGACCCCGGAACAGATTTTCTTTTAATTATCGATGAGATCCAAAAAATAGACAACTGGAGCGAAACTGTAAAATTGTTATGGGACACAGATACCCGGGAAAAAAGACCGCTGAAGGTAATCTTGCTGGGCTCTTCCAGGCTGCTGCTGCAGCAAGAACTTACAGAATCACTGGCCGGACGATTTGAGACCACCTATCTTTCCCATTGGTCATTTACCGAAATGAACCGGGCGTTCAACTGGACATTGGACCAATACATCTGGTTTGGCGGATATCCAGGCTCAGGAGACATGATCAGAGAGGAAGAACGGTGGAAGAACTACATCAGCCAGTCACTCATAGAGACGAGCATTTACAAAGATATCTTAATGCTCACCCGTGTAGATAAGCCAACACTAATGAGAAGGTTGTTTGAACTAGGCTGCCTGTATTCCGGCCAGATCCTCTCCTTTACAAAGATATTAGGTCAGTTGCAGGATGCAGGTAATACCGTCACTCTGTCCCACTACCTGCAATTGCTGAACTCCGCTGGTCTATTGGGCGGAATTGAGAAATATGCCGCCGATGTGATCAGAAAACGTTCTTCAAGCCCTAAATTCCAGGTACACAATACTGCACTGATCAGCGCACAGCGAAATGAAATGTTCGATGAAATCCGGCAAACTCCAAAAGAATGGGGCAGAATCGTAGAATCTGCCATCGGAGCACATCTGGTCAATGCGGCACTGACCGAAGGTTTCAAAGTATATTACTGGCGCGAGCGCAATGATGAAGTAGATTTTGTACTGGAAAGAAGAGGTAAAATAATCGGACTGGAGGTAAAAAGCGGATCAGACCAGCACAACACCGGTTTAAATGAGTTTCAGAAACAATTCAATCCGGATAAAATACTGCTGATAGGAAAAGGCGGACTCAGCACAGAAGAGTTTCTCACCCTCAACCCCGCAGATCTGTTCTGAGCTTTCAGTGTATCCAAGAAGCTGCCTTTAAGCGCATTAAGTACCGTTTAAAAAAAGAGCGGGTGCCACATCCATGCAGCACCCGCTCTTTTAAAGCTTAATTTTAGACTAAAAATTATTTAACTGCACCCGGAGTAGTATATGGCAGGCTTTGAGGATCAAAATGAGCCCATCCCGCAGCCCAGTTCTCTGTTCCGAAAGCACCCTTATAAGCTACACTGGTAAAACCAGATGTCAATTTTGCATTTGTGAACACTGCACCGGAAGCTGCCGGAGAATTGGCAACGACGGTAAAGTCAGGTGTACCTACCCTTGCAGCAGCAACCAGATCTGCTGAATATTTATAAGGATCAGTGATAACACTCTTAGCCTCAGCAGCAGGGTCAAATACGTTAGCTGGTGCCAGCAATGGAGTAATTACACCCAAAGCAGTTGCGTTAGACGCCTTGATCTGATTGCTTTTGCTGTTGCTGTTATAAACCAGGTTATTTGCAAAAACTGACCGGCCAGCCACCAGGTTTGCTGAAGAATTTGCAGTTCCGCCGGCAGGTAATCCATCATCATAGAAAATACCTTCAGGGAAACCAACAAACACAGAGTTGAATATACTGATTGCTGAATTACGACGGATCTGGGCACCATGCTGGAAGTTCGCATTCACACTGACACTGCTGCCATTACCAGAAGCTACCGGACCTAAAATGGTCATGTTTGAGAACACAGCAGAGGTTTGTGGAGTTGTATTGTCACCAGCAGCGTTGTTATCAGATTCAAAACCGTTTGATCCCGAAACGTCAGCAGTTACAGACAAACGTTGAGCTAAACCAAACTGAACTTTACCCGAAAAACCATTGTCTGTATCAAAATCATCGTCCCAGGTATCAATAGCCAATAGGTGAGAACAGTTAACAGTACCGCCAAACCATTCGTAAGCATCATCACCAGAACGATATACCTCAATGTAATCGATCGTAGTCCCAGAACCTACAGATCCAAAAGTCAGACCGTTGATTTCGTTATCAGGGCTTAAAGCAATACCTGCAAATTCAATACGCACATATTTCATTGTACCGGAATTGTCAGCATCATCATCACCGCCATGCTTCCCTTTATCACTTGCATCAGAAATACCCTCAATTGGCACTGACGTACCCAGGTTGTTTTTTGCTTTACCCAACAAGATCACACCACCCCAGTCGCCTTCCTTACGGGCACCGGCTGCAATACTTGAAGTAAATACGATTGGTTTGTCTACTGTACCGACCGCCATAATTTTAGCACCTCTGGTAATAACCAAAGCTCCCTTAGTTGCCTTGTCACCTTTGATAATTGTTCCGGGTTCGATAGTTAATGTAGAATTTCCGGTTACAAAAACATTTCCTTTCAAAAGGTAGATCTTATCAGCACTCCATGTTGTGTTTGAAGCGATATCGCCAGAAACCTCAACAGTGTTACCAGCTGGGGGTGGTGGATTGATATCTCCATCGTCAGTATCCTTAGAGCAACTTGCCAAGAAAACCACTACGCTCATTGCGCAAAGTAATAATTGTTTTTTCATCTGTATAAATTTGTTTTTTACTTTCTCAAAGGTGTGAATTTGGTGTAACCCACCGATTACCAAACCATTAAGCTATTGTTAATAATTAAGATTGATTAAGTACTTGAAATTGGCATTAGAAATTGTAAGTAAATGATAACGAGTAGTTGCTGCCCGGCTTATAGCTGCTGATCGTTTCATCCCCTTTTGACCGCTCATATTTTTTATTGATGTCATTATCATAGTATTGGGTGACACGGTTATTTAATATATCGCCCGCATTAAACTTCAGCTCGCCCCGGCTTTTGATTACTTTCAATGCCAATTGCAGATCGACAACATTTCTCGGTGCTTCCCATATCGCAGGGAACAAAACACCTCCTGCTACATTGAGCTTCCTTCCCACTGTATTATAGAGTGCATTGAAGCTCAATTTATCATCCAGGAAACTATGCTGCAGACCAGCATTAATAATGTATGGGGCCTGTCCGACCATCGGTCTTTTGGTATCCTTCAGATTGAGGCCCGTATTGTTGGTTTCAACATTGGATTTGATCAAAGAAAGATTGGTATAGAATATGGTCTTCTTTAAAAACTCCGTTTGTGAAATAAAATCCAGCGTTTTACGGAATTCCAGCTCGACTCCATAAACATCAACTTTATCCGAATTGATATAGGTGATGATTCTTGAAGAGCCACCATCACTGTTGAATGATTCAATCGCATTATGGAATTTTTTATAAAACCCTGACACTGAGATCACCTGTCCAGCCTGAGGATAAAATTCAAAACGGATATCCGCATTGTCGATCTTTGCTTCTTTCAGATTTGGGCTACCTTGCTGTAAAGCCAGCAATTCATAGTCATAAATTGAAGCCGAAGACAATTCCCTGAACTCCGGTCTGGCCAAAGTACGGTAATAAGAAGCCCTTAAGTTAATTTTAGGTGTCAGGCTATACGTATAGTTAACAGAAGGAAGAACATCGACATAATTGTCATCAACTGAAGTTTGAGGAGTAGGAACTTTAGCATCAAGCACCACGTTAAATTGTTCGACCCTTACTCCCCATACCAATCTTGATTGCTCACCAAGTTTGTTATCCAGCATCAAATAACCTGCATTGGTCAGTGAATGCGCTCTGTAGCTGTCTGCATCCAGGGAAATATCATTTAAAAAGTAAGCGCCGCTGTTAATTGCATCTTTAGCGTATAAAGTGCTTAAAGGTCTTTTGTTGATTTCGTTTGCATTTGGTGCAGATTGATTTGCCTGCAACCCAATAAACCTTGCATCAAATGAGCGATCGCGATAGATGGAATTCAGACCAGCTTTAAAGGTTGAAGTCTGGTTGAACATCTTTACCGGTAGCGTATAATTTAAACCGCCGCTGAAATTATCCTCCTTTAACTTTGAAAATAATCTTGAATTTTCCTTGTTTACGTTATCTGTTTGCGCAACATATGAATAGTCTGCCGTCCCGGTATTTGACGGATCTCTTTGATAGCTGATCTTCTTCTGGTCCGGCTGATCGTTCAATATATTCGCATAGCTTACAGACCAGTTGATCTTTGAATTGTTTTCGCCCAATGAATGAGTGCCCTCGACTGTAGATTTAAACAATGCTTTCTGCATAAGATCAAACGCAAAGAACTTAATATCACGGTTCCGGTCACTGTTGTATCCGTTCCTGGCCAGATACTGATCGTCATAAGTCCTGTTGTAGATATTCTTAAAGGTGATCTTGCTCTTTCCGAAATTGTAAGCAAAATTGGCCAGCGCGCCTAAATTGGTAGAAAACTTATAAATATTGTCATGATAATCGACATTTACGTAGTCACGGATCACATCGTTGCTGATACCCTGCGCATTTCTATAGGTCAATGAAAACAAAGCGCCAAATTTATTGCTGTTTTCAAAGTCTTTGACCCTGCCTAAGGTAAACTGATAATTTTGAGTAGGCAACCCGGTATTGTTATAGGTTTTCCAATCTGAAGAAAGCCGGTTCATAGCAGCGATACCTTGTTCTGTACTCAATGTTCCATCTATGATCCGGTTACGTGACGGGAAATTAGCAGGCAGGGCCTTATCTCCATTATCAAATGCAAAATAATCTGTCGCATTTCTCACCCCGCTTTTAAAATCTTTAAACGTAGAAGCCGTGTTGTAACCGGCACCTATCCCCAGGGAGATAAAATTTTGATCTGGAATATCCTTGGTAACGATTTGAATCGCACCACCGGTAAAATCCCCTGGCAGGTCAGGAGTTGCTGTTTTGCTGATAATAAGATTATCTACAAGATTTGAAGGCACGATATCAAAAGAGAAAGCCTTTTTATTTGGCTCTGTACTCGGAAGAGAAGCGCCGTCCAGCAAAGCAGTATTGTAACGGTCACTCAGTCCGCGTATGACCACAAACTTATTGTCCTGAACAGTTGCACCGCTAACCCGTTTCAAAACATCAGAAGTATTTCTGTCCGGCGAGCGTTTGATCGATTCCGATGAAATACCATCTGAGATCACTGCGCTGTTTTTTTGCTGGGCATACAGTGCATTTACACTTTCCTTTTTAAAAGAGCCTTTGATGACAACCTCGTTCAGTTTCTGCCCGCCTGCTTCGTCAAGAATGACATCAAAAATGGTATTCTTACCTTCGGCAACCTCTACATCACTGATCTCTTTAGTCTCATAGCCAACATACTGAAAAGTGAGGATATAATTTCCGGCAGACAATCCTGTCAGCGAATATTTACCGTCGACATCAGTCGCAATACCTTTTGTTGTTCCTTTTATCCTGACGGTCACACCGATCAGCGTCTCGCCGGATTTTTGATCAGATACCTTACCGGAAATCTTACCGGTCTGTGCAAATACTGCAGAGCCTGTAATTACAAATAAAGCAGTAATTAATGCCCTCTTTAGATTTAGTTGTGATTTCAATTTGCTGTGAATTAATTTTCAGCAAAGCTATTACCACAATGTTAGGTATATGTTAGATGTAAATTAACATTCATTTACCTAAATGTTAATCAAATGTTAACTCTCTAAAAGCCGGTCATCCGGGATGATCAGTACCTTAATCCGACCTTTTTACAGACGAAATGCAAAAGCCAGATCGGCCCGATCAGCAGGAACTTGACATCATCCAGAAAAGAAGGCTTTTTACCTTCAATTTTATGCCCGGCGAACTGCCCAACCCAGGCCAGCGCAAAGATCACCAGGCAGACCAGCCACAAGGCAGGCCCGCCCGCGGCCTCCCATTTTTCCAGCTGGACAATGCCGATGCTCATGGCAAAAATGATCAGCAACATCAGGTAAGACATCACCGGCGACAAACGGTAATAATAATATACCGAAAAAGCGATCAGAAAAGAAGCCCAGTTGATGTAACCATTGTACATGCCCAGAAAACCGAGCTGCGGAAACGGTATAGACCAGACCAGGCCCAGGAGGCTGAAAACAATAGCAGGCACGCAGATCCAGTGGATCAGCTTGTTCACAGGATTCTGGTGGCTCTCCGCATATTGGTCAAAAAGAACATCCACTTCACTTTTCTGTGCCGCTTTCATAGCTATAAAATTTGGAGATGCGCCTTACAACTGTTATTTCGCAAAAGCAACCGATCTGGTTTCCCTGATCACCGTCACCTTGATCTGGCCGGGATAGGTCATTTCTGTCTGGATCCTGTTGGAAATATCAGCTGCCAGCAGTTCTGCCTGCTGATCAGTTACCCGTTCACTCTCCACGACCACCCGCAGCTCGCGGCCGGCCTGTATCGCGAAGGTCTTTTCAACACCCGGATAAGACAAAGCCAGTTCTTCCAGCTCTTTCAGGCGCTTGATGTAGCTCTCCACTACTTCCCTCCTCGCGCCGGGACGCGCACCGGAAATGGCATCACAAGCCTGAACGATCGGAGAGATCATAGAGGTCATTTCGATCTCGTCATGGTGCGCACCTATCGCATTACATATTTCCGGATGCTCCTTGTATTTTTCTGCCAGCTGCATACCCAAAATAGCATGGGGCAGCTCAGGATTATCATCAGGCACTTTGCCTATATCGTGCAGCAATCCCGCACGTTTGGCCATTTTCGCATTCAGGCCCAGTTCAGCTGCCATGGTCGCACAGAAATTGGCCACCTCACGGGAGTGGTGCAGCAAATTCTGTCCATAAGAAGAACGGTAACGCATGCGGCCCACCATTCTGATCAGTTCAGGGTGAAGGCCATGGATCCCCAGGTCAATCACTGTACGTTCACCGATCTCTACGATCTCATCCTCGATCTGTTTTTTAGTCTTGGCAACAACCTCCTCGATACGGGCCGGGTGTATCCTGCCATCAGTTACCAGACGGTGCAGTGCCAGTCGTGCAATCTCCCTTCTTACCGGATCAAACCCTGAAAGAATGATCGCTTCCGGCGTGTCATCCACGATGATCTCAATTCCCGTCGCAGCTTCAAGCGCACGGATATTACGTCCCTCCCTGCCGATCACACGGCCTTTGATCTCGTCGCTCTCAATATGGAAAATAGAAACAGTATTCTCTATCGCCGCCTCGACAGCCGTGCGCTGTATGGTCTGGATCACTACCTTTTTAGCTTCTTTGGTCGCAGTCAGCCTGGCCTCATCCACGATATCCTTTACCTGGATCATGGCCTGGGTACGTGCCTCCTGCTTCATATTTTCAACCAACTGGCCACGTGCCTCTTCCGCGCTCAGACCGGCTATGGTCTCCAGTTGCTTCACGTGCTGGTTCTTCAGCACTTCAACTTCTTCCTGCTTTTTGACCGCAATATCCGTTTGCCGCTCCAGGTTTTTCCGCTGGTTATCCAGCTCCTGCTCCTTGCGGTTCACGTTTTCCAGTTTCTGGTTCAGCGATTGCTCCTTCTGCTTCAGTGAGTGCTCACGCTGGCTGATCTGGTTGTTCCTGTTATTGACTTCCTGCTCATGCTCTGATTTCAATTGCAGGAACTTTTCCTTTGCCTCCAGCAGCCTGTCCTTTTTCAGGATCTCGGCATTGGTCTCGGCATCCTTCAAGATCTTTTTCGCCTTATTCTGGGCAGCAATTTCCTGGCCCTTCAGCAAGCTGCGCAACAGGTATCTGCCGGTCAGCACTCCGACTACAAGACCGACAAGTACGTATCCTATTATTCCTAATATTTCCATTTTCTATAATTAATCCCCCTATATCATGCCCGGGCATGGCTTTAAAAAGTTAAAAAAAAACCGCAACTAACTTTAATGGGTCCCATATTTTAAAAACCTCAACGAATGAATCATTAGGATTTAAGTCATTTTCAGGTGCCGTAGCAAATGAAATACACCTTCTCAATCCTATAAATATTGAAGTGTTAAGTTTTAAAAAGTGAAACCCAAAAACCTAGCTGCGGCCAATGTCTTTGCAATTCAAACTAAATATAAAGAACTTTTCTATTTTGAGAAAAAATCATTCAATAAACTATCCAATTCCTCCACCTTGCCGGCAACAGCTGTATCCTGGTTCTGGACCTTGTTCTCTACCCTGAGCACTGCCGTTGCATAATGCAGCACCGCCATAGAAAGCAGATCCTGTTTGTCTCTGACCGCATAATTTTCCTGGTAGTCCTTTATACGCTCGTTGACGATCTTAGCTGCCCTCCTCACAATTTCCTCTTCCTCCATATTTACCTTTAAAGGGTAGATACGGTCAGCAATGGTTATTTTTATCGAGATTTCTCCCATTATTTTAGCTTTGTTTCACTGTACCCTTATTACTTATTTTTTAAGCAATACAACGCACTTATCTATTTCACGCACAAAATCGTTAATTTTTTGCTTTATATCAAGAGTCTTTTCACTTGTACCCTCAATACTTTTCGCCAGCTTCAACACCCGCATCTTTTCTTCCAGGTCAGCATTCCTGTTCCTGACCCCTTCCAGCGTATTCTTTACCGATTGATTCTCAAGTTTTAACAGATCATTTTCCTCTTGCAGGGCATTGCACAGCTCAATCAGCCGGGCTGTTTTGTGCAATACTGAATTTAACTGATCCGTAACTGTAGACATGATTTTTTATTTAATCAAAGGCGCCCTATTTCCTGATCTCCGCTTTAGCCGCCTGTGCTAAGTTAGTCATAATCTTTTGCATCACGGCATCAATTTGCTTATCTGTCAATGTTTGTTCCTCATCCTGCAAGGTGAAGTTCAGCGCATAAGATTTCTTGCCGGCCGGGAGCCTGTCGCCCACATAGACATCAAACACCTGTACATTCCTGATCAGCTTCCGCTCTGTTTTATAAGCAATGGCCTTTAGATCGTCAAAGCTGATATTGGCATCCACCAGCATAGAAAGGTCCCTCCTCACCGCCGGATACTTAGGCACGTCCCTGTTGATGATCTTGTTCTTCTTCACAATGTCCAGCAGCAATGCCCAGTCAAAGTCAGCATAAAACACCTCTTTGTCGACTCCGGCCTTCTTTTTATCAGCAGCCGTTACCGCACCGAAAGATACGATCACCTTGTCTCCCCTGAAATACTTCAGCCCGTAAGCAAAGTTTTCATCCTGTATTTCTTCCGACTGAAAAGTGGCAATGCCCAACCTGCCAACAACAGCATCTACAGCCCCTTTCAGATGATAAAAGCTTACCGGGGAAACCTTGTGGTTCCATTGTTCAGTTAAATTCGCTCCCGACAGCATGACCAGCAGCCTTGGACGCTCTGCATATTTTCCATCGATCAGGTGATAGGTCTTTCCAAATTCATAGAATTTAATGTCGGCAGTTTTCCTGTTCTGGTTATAGGCCACACTTTCCAGCGCCGGCATCAGCAAGCTCTGCCGCATGACGTTCAGGTCTGAGCTCAATGGGTTCAGGATCTGGACCGCTTCTTCCGGCTTTTTGGAATAAGCACCTTTGGTCAGCGAATTGCACCAGATCTCCATAAAGCCATTTGCGGTCAGCAGATCAGCGATCACATGCTGGGTCTGCTCCCTGTCCGGCCTTGAACCATAAGACAAAGAAGCATTGACCTTGCCCGGGATCTCAATATTGTTATAGCCATAGATCCTGAGCACCTCTTCCGTCACATCACATTCGCGGGTCACATCTACCTTAAAAGCCGGCACGCTCAGCTCTAGCGTCGCGGAAGTTTCTGCAGTTACCACAATACCCAATGCTTCGATGATCGCTTTGATCTCTGCATCCGGAATACTGGCACCGATCAGCTTATTGATCCCGTTATAGCTCACCTGAACCTTAAAAGGCTGCACCGGCTCAGGATAAATATCAGGGAGCGCCGAAGAGATCTCCCCCCCCGCAATTTCCGTGATCAGCAAAGCGGCCCGCTTCAATGCAGTCACCGTCATCTCAGGATCAGTACCGCGTTCAAACCTGAACGACGCATCGGTTTTGAGTCCATGCCTTTTGGAAGTTTTCCGTACCGATACGGAATTGAAATAAGCGCTCTCCAGGAAGATGCTGGTAGTCGTTTCACTGACCCCGGAGTCCCTGCCGCCGAAAACACCGGCAATACACATAGGGCCTTCTGCATTGCAGATCATCAGATCACCGGAAGAAAGCTTGCGCTCCACCCCGTCAAGTGTGACAAACGGAGTACCCTCCGCACATTTTTTAACAAACACCTGCCCACCTTTCACCTGGTCTGCATCAAAAGCGTGCAGCGGCTGGCCAAGCTCATGCAGTACATAATTGGTAATGTCAACAATATTATTGATCGGACGGACACCGATCACTTTCAGCTGATCCTGCAACCAGTCCGGCGAAGCCTTTACCTTTACACCGCTGATGGTCACACTGCTGTACCTCGGACAAGCCGCATTATCCTCCACCGTTACCGCTATCTTCCGGCTTTCACCGGCAGTTTTAAACCCCGTCACATCCGGCAACTGTATCCCTGTACGGAAATAAGCAGCCAGGTCCCTTGCCACACCCAAATGAGAAGCCGCATCGGCCCTGTTAGGCGTCAGGCCGATCTCATACACATAATCGTCCTCAAGCTTAAAATATTCTTTTGCAGGAATGCCCACAGGCGTTTCTCCAGGCAGCACCAGGATACCCTCATGCGAAGCACCCAGCCCGATCTCGTCCTCTGCACAGATCATGCCTTCAGACACCTCACCCCTGATCTTTGATTTATTGATCTTAAAGGGTTCCCCCTCATTAGGATGCACTGTAGTACCAGCTGTAGCAACCACTACTTTCTGGCCTTGTGCAACATTTGGCGCACCACAAACGATCTGCAGGCGCTCAGGGCCACCCACGTCAACGGTAGTTACCCTCAGGCGGTCCGCATTGGGATGCTGCACACAGCTCAGGACCTGACCGGTCACCAGGCCCTCCAGCCCCCCGGCCACCGCCTGCACGGTTTCCAGGCTTTCCACTTCCAGGCCGATATTGGTCAGTATCAATGAAAGTTCTTCAGGAGATTTGTCCGTCTGAATAAATTTCCTGAGCCAGTTATAAGATATCTTCATTTTTCAATTTCCGTATAAAGCGCAAAGATATTATTTAAAGACGAAAGCGGAAAGCGATTATCCAATCGATCTAGATCAGGTCGTTGTCCCCGAAACTGAAGAAAGAACGGTCGGTAATGATCAAATGGTCCAGCACAGAAATATCCAGCATCCTGCCGGCCTGCACGATCTTTTTGGTGATGGCCAGGTCCTGCGAGCTGGGCTTCAGGTTGCCCGAAGGATGGTTGTGCGCCAGGATGATACCCGCAGCATTGTGTTCCAGGGCTGCCTTAAAAATGATCTTCGGATCGGCGATAGTCCCCGCAAGCCCGCCCTTGCTGACCAGGTATTTGGCAATGACACCATTGGCCTGGTTGAGCATGAGCATCCAGAACTCTTCATGGTTCAGGTCTGCAAAAGAAGGATGCAGGACAGCAAATGCATCTTTTGAGCAGGCAATTTTGACGGTGTCCGCACCCAGGGCCTCTTTCCTCCTGCGGCCCAGCTCCATGGCAGCAACGATCGCTATTGCCTTCGCCTCACCGATCCCTTTGAACCTGGAAAGTTCTTTTACCGAAGCTTTTCCCAGGGCATCCAGATCATTTTTATAAGTGATCAGTATCCGTTTGCTGAGGTCCACCGCAGTTTCCTCACGATTGCCCGAGCCGATCAGGATCGCGATCAGTTCAGCGTCGGTCAGGTGACGCCTGCCGTTGAGCATCAGTTTTTCCCTTGGCTGATCTGCCTTGTCCCATAGTTTAATGCCTATTTTCTGTTCATATAGCTCCATATATACATCAGGAATAAATAAGTTAGCAAACAAAAAAGGGATATGCTCATGCATATCCCTTCTTAAATCTCGTTAAAGCTATACTTATTTCAGGCCATTCACAAATTTGGTCAGCTTGGATTTGTTATTAGCTGCCTTATTTTTGTGGATCACATTCTTCTTTGCCAGACGGTCCAGCATAGAAACTACTTTAGGGAGCAGTTCAAGACCTGTCTTTTTATCTTCAGCAGCACGCAGTCTTTTGATAAAAGTACGTGTAGTTTTAGCCTGGTACCTGTTACGTAAACGTTTAGCTGCGTTAGCCCTGATCCTTTTTATTGAAGACTTATGATTTGCCATTTCTTATTAGTAATAATATTTTATAGTTAGGGCTCTGCCCTGATTGTTCATATTTTTTCGGACTGCAAATATAGAACTTATGTTTTTAAATTACAAAATCATAAATAAAATATTTTCAGCAGCACAGAACCCGCCACAGTAACCCCGGAGACAAAAGCGACAATTTAAGGAGCCGTACACGTTTTGCCTAAAATTCTTATCTTGGATCTGTTTAACTTCCTGAATATGAACCTTAGTAATTCCCTGTCCGCAGCGCTGTACTGCAGCCTGTTGCTTATTCTTTTGTCCACTGGCTTTACCGTTCCGTCCAAAGAGGAACACTGGCAGGCACTTTTTAACGGCAGGGACCTTAGCGGCTGGGACACCTACCTTGGCCCGGCGCTCCGCAACGATGGCAAACCTGTTACGGAAAAGCCGCAGGGGCTGAACAACGATCCGCAGAAAGTATTTACGGTAGTCAGGTTACAGGACGAAAATGTGATCCGCATTTCGGGGCAAAGCTGGGGAGCCATCACCAGCAAAAAGGAATATAAAAACTATCATCTTCAATTGCAGTTCAAATGGGGCGAACTCACCTGGGCGCCGAGGAAAAATCAGGCAAAAGACAGCGGGCTGCTGTACCATTGTGTTGGGTCTCATGGCGCAGATGCCAGTGCATGGATGCGGTCACAGGAATTCCAGATCGCAGAAAAAGACTGTGGCGATTACTGGGGCGTAGCGGGCGGATCAGCAGACATTCCTGCCATCAAAAGATCTGAAGGAAATTACACCTACGATCCGCAGGGAACCCTGACCACTTTCAGGGAAGACCGAAAAGAGTCCCGGCATTGCGCTAAAAAAGGGAATGCTGAAAATCCTGCCGGAGAATGGAATACACTCGACCTCTATTGCCATGGCGACACCAGCATCCATGTAGTGAACGGAAAAGTAATGATGGTCCTCTACAACAACAAACAAATCGACAAGGGCGAGGCCACTACGCTCGACAAAGGCAAGATCCAGATCCAGTCAGAAGGTGCAGAGGTATTTTACAAAAAGATCCGGATCCGCAGCATCACACAATTGCCAGCCGAACTGCTAAAGCAAAGATCCGAACCTTAAAGCATACCCCATTTCGTTCAGGATTTCAAAAGTAAAGGGATCATAAAATAGAATGTCGTGCCCACGCCCTCCTCGCTCTCTACCCAAAGCTCGCCGCCGTGTTTCAGGACAAAATCATTGCACAAGCTCAGCCCCAGCCCTGTCCCCTTTTCTCCGGCTGTTCCATAAGTAGTATGGTTGAAGCTTTTGTTAAACAGCTTAGAGATCTTGTTGGCAGGAATCCCGATGCCATTGTCCTGCACCATAAACAATATTCCCTGCTCGACCGGCTCAGCCTTGATCATTACCGTACCACCGGCCCCGGTAAATTTTACTGCATTGGCCAGCAAATTCCTGATGATGGTCTCCAGCATCGCTACATCTGCATAAATAGACAGTGCCGGAGCGACGATCTCTACAATTTTAATTGCCTTCTTTTCAGCCATGGTAAATACCGTCTGCACACATTTATGGACCAGGCCGCCCAGGTCCCTGGTCTCTACCGGATTGAAACTGACCGAATTGAATTGTGATTTGGCCCAGGTCAGCAGATCTTCCAGCAGGTTATTGGCATTGGAAAGCTCCTGTTTCATCATAGACAAATAAGCATGGACCTCCCCGGCCGAACCAGATTCAACATCAGCAAGCGCAAGGTCCAGCAATTGCAGGCTCCCCGATATCGGATTTCTCAGGTCATGGCCAATAATGGAAAACAGCTTGTTTTTTTGTTCGTTAGAGGCCGTCAGTTCGTTATTCAAGGCCTGCAGGGCATTCTCATGAAATTTTCTGGTCGTGACATCCCGCATGCTGCCCTCTGTTCCGGTGAACACCCCATTTTCCAGGATCAGTCTTGCATTGACCGATGCATAACGCAGCTCTTCGTTTTTGGTTTTCAGCCTGACCTCAAAATCGACCACGAAGCCGCGGAGACGAAGCTCTTCAACGATCCGTTCCCTGTCCTGGACATAATAATAAAAATATTCGACAGGCCTTCCAATGATCTCTACCCGGGAATAGCCTGAATGCTGCTCAATAGAAGGACTGATCTCAGTGATAATTCCCTCACTGTTGGTCTGGTAAAATACATCCTGTACATTTTCAAATATCGTCCGGTATTTCTTCTCGCTCAGCACCAGGTCATTTTCTATTTCCTTTCTTTTGGTGATGTCCTCGATCTGCGAAACATAGTGCAGCGGCTCACCTGCAGCATCATACAGTATAGTCGCACAAATATTGACCCAGACATAATCACCGCTCTTGTGCCTGTAACGTTTTTCGTATTTGGCATCTTCGATCTCCCCCTTGCTCAGCCGGTCAATCAGATCCTGCGTGTGGTCAAGGTCGCCGGGATGGGTAATATCTTTTACATTGATGTGCATCAGTTCTTCTTCAGAATAGCCGAGTATATAGCACAGGCTCCGGTTGACCCGCTTCCAGTTTCCTTTCATGTCCACCAGCGCCATCCCGATCACGGAGTTTTCAAATATCTGTTGAAACTGCCCGCTATAATTTTCTTTGGTCTCACTCATAGCCCTCTCTTTTTCACTAAGAGAATATCGTAATCTTTTAATCTATCTTATTTAAACAAACTCAGCTGTTTTTTTGTTCGGGCTACCGGTTATTTTAGACTGGCCTGAATAAGAATTCATTGAGGTCTCAGAGAGGTTTTGTTGGGCGAGAGGTACCTTTTGCCCGGCAAATCTCCTCTAAAACCCCTTTCAGTCCGCTTGCTGTCCTATAGCAAGTACCCGGTAGCCTGATGTCAGTTACTCCTGATGTCAGTTATTTAAGAACCGACACCTTTTTTCCCAGTACACGCAACCCTGCGCTAAAGATATGGCCCGGATCAAGGCTACTGGCTGTTTGTGCGATCAGCGACCGGCTTCTCGGTACTTTTCCCCTGAAGATCGTCCTTCCATTGAAAATGACCTTTATTTTTTTATCCAGGTCAAGCAACTGGTCATTCAGGTAAAGCAAAAGTTCAGGATGGTCATTGTATTCGATACTGATGTCATTTCCGGAAACAGAAACAATGGCCTTTGCCGCTGTTTTAATGTCACCGGCAGGGACGCCCAGCCAGTAGAACTGCCTGCGGTGTACATCATCCTGTACCCAGGATACCTTTTTGGGCAGCGGATCCCGGCGGAAAGCTGCAAGCCAGGGTATGGCGATGGTATCTTTTCTGCCCATCCAGTGCGGCATACCTGCAAAAATATGAAGGTCATGTTTAAAGCTGCCCGGATTGGCCTGTTCAAGGCTGTCCAGCTTTTTACCCCATTCCGCAGCCAGTTCATTGCGGTGATAAGCAGCATCTTTTTCTCCCATGTAAATGGCAAAGGGCAGGTTCCTGAGGTTCAGCGCCGAAGCATCTCCCGGATGCCCGGCCATCATGGCTGCTGCTGCCCAGTGATCCGCCATACGCGGGGCCATCTGGAAAGTACCGTCCCCTCCCGCAGAATAACCCATAAGATAGATCTTGTCCGGGTTTACTCCTTCCATCAGGATGGCTGCTTTGATCAGTTGGCCGAACAGGGTGTCTATGTGTGCCTCATGCCAGAGGTTCCAGTTGTTTGTAGGGGCCCTTGGTGCCAGATATACACCTTCTTTCGGGGTATATAAAGAGATCTGGTTCTTCCATTGCTGGTCATTGACCGCAGCCGTCGTGCCTCCTCCTCCATGCATGGAAATATAAAGGCTTCTGCCATCGGAGGGCTTTTCGCCAAAGATCTTGTACTCAAACTTCATCTGGTGTGCTTCATAGTCGACCTGCTTTCGCTTCCAGTCTGTCTGCAATTTGCTTTTTTGCAATTCCGCCTGTTTTAGATATTCAGCTTTTGCCAGCGCCGCCGCCTGCTGTTTGTCAAGCCGCTGCGCCTGTCCTGTCAGGGACTTTAGCGATAAAGTAAAGAGAAAGCAAAAAAAGAGAAGGGTCCGGTCCATGTGGGTAGTCATAAAGATTCGGCCAAATATACAGAATTGCGAAAAATTTCTATTTTTGAGGACATAAGAAACCATTCTGCCTATGAAAAAGCGCATTGCGATATTTGCTTCGGGATCTGGCTCCAACGCCCAGAAGATCATGGAACTTTACAAACGCAGTCCTGAGGTGGAGATTGCGCTGGTACTGACCAACAATCCTGATGCGTATGTATTGCAGCGCGCCGACAATTTTGAGATTCCCTCACATATTTTCGACAGGCATGAATTTTACCATACAGACAACATCATTGAGATGCTGAAGAATCTGGATATTGATCTCATTGTTCTGGCCGGCTTTTTATGGTTGATCCCTAAAAAACTGATCAGTGAATATCCGGGCCGCATCATCAACATCCATCCGGCCTTATTGCCCAAATTTGGGGGAAAGGGCATGTACGGCGACCATGTACACCATGCAGTGCTCACCTCGGGCGAGCCTGAAGGCGGGATCACGATACATTATGTCAATGAAAACTACGATGAGGGTGAGTACATCTACCAGGGCAAATACAAGATCGAAAAGGGAGATACTCTTGAGATGATCAAGTTTAAAGGACAGCAACTGGAGCATCAGCATTATCCCCGCATCATTGACGGGATCATCAAAAAGATCAAGAAATAACTGCCCGCACTTTATCCACAGCCGGTTCATTTTCTTTAGAGGCAGCCGGTTCATTTTTCTTTGAAAAAAGGCGCTCCGGCCAATAGATTTAAAAAAATCCATTGGTTTTTTAGGCTTTTATTATAAAAATCGCTAAGTTACACTACACATTGAGCGCCACACTGCGCATTGAAACCAAATATTGCCTTGCCTTATGACGTTTTTTAGCAATAAAAAATTGCCGGTCCTGTTTGTCCTGCTCGTTGCAGTGGTCTTATGTTCAATGCTCCTGTCATACGACAAGAAAGTAGATTTCAGCACCGAGGTAAAGCCGATCATCAACAAGAAATGCATTTCCTGCCATGGGGGCGTAAAAAAACAGGCGGGCTTCAGTTTGCTGTTTCATGAAGAAGCGCTGGCTGCTACTAAAAGTGGCAAACCGGCCATCATTCCCGGAGACCCGGATGGCAGTGAGCTGATGAAGCGCCTGCTGAGCAATGATCCGGAAGCCCGGATGCCATATAAACACGAGCCGCTTAGCGATACGGAGATCGACATTTTCAGGCGCTGGATCAAGCAGGGCGCCAAATGGGGCGATCATTGGGCATATCTGCCGGTAAAAGAGGTGCCGGTGCCTGATGTAGATGACGGACGGGCTAGAAATGACATCGACAGGTTTATTTATGAGAAGCTCGAAGAACAGGAGTTGGATCCTTCCCCTGAGGCAGACCGGGCCACCTTACTGAGAAGGGTCAGCCTCGATCTGACGGGGCTTTTGCCTTCTGAACAAATTGCCGCCCGGTACCTGAATGCCAAAGATGGCGATGCCGCCTATAGCATACTGGTCGATTCGCTGATGGCTTCTCCGCGCTTTGGCGAAAAATGGGCATCCATGTGGCTGGATGTTGCGAGGTATGCTGACACGAAGGGCTATGAAGCGGATTTTGGAAGGGAGATCTGGCAGTACAGGGACTGGGTGATCCGTGCTTTCAACCAGGATAAACCTTACAACCAGTTCATTACAGAACAGATTGCAGGAGATCTGCTCCCAGACCCGTCTGACGACCAGTACATTGCCACGGCTTTTCACCGGAATACCATGACCAATGACGAAGGGGGAACCGACAACGAGGAATTCAGGGTAGCTGCTGTGATAGACCGGGTGAACACCACCTGGGAGGGGCTGCTGAGCACTACGTTTGCCTGTGTGCAATGTCACAGCCATCCTTACGATCCTTTTAAACATGATGAATTTTATAAGTTCATGGCTTATTTTAACAACACCAGGGACGAAGACCTGTCTTCTGAATATCCTTTGCTGAGGCAATATGACGATTCCCTGCAACATAAGCTGAGCCTGCTGACGGCCTGGGTGAAAGCGAGTGTTTCAGCTGAAAGATCGGCTGAGATCCACAGGTTCCTGAAAACCGGGCAGCCTGTGATCAATTCTACAACTGCCGACAGCATGGTCAATGCGATCATTGGCAATAAGAATATTGCGTTGTTCTTCAAGAACAATGCAGTGGCCAGGATCCCTGCTGTCAACCTGGAAAACAGGGATCAGATGATCTACAGGTATGCTTCGGGTAAACCGGAGGGAAGCATGACCCTTAGACTGGATAAACCGGACGGTCCTGTGATCGCTTCCTGGAAAGTTCCGGAAGGCCCGGGCTACCGCAACCTGGCGGTTGATTTTAAACCTCAAAAAGGCATACACGATGTCTACCTGACCTACAGTAATCCAACCGGGACCAATAAAGACGAGGTGCTGGTCTATTTTGACTGGTTTCACTTCGGGAAACAGTTCCCTGGCCAGGGTAAGCCGGGGTATGAGGAAAACAGGGCTTTGTTCTGGACTTTGCTTGATGCCAATGTGAGGTCTGTGCCTGTTATGGTCGAAAATCCTTCTGACAGGAGGCGCAGGACTTTTGTCTTTAAGCGCGGGGCCTGGACTTCACACGGTGCCGAGGTTGGTACTGATGTTCCAAAGTCCCTCGGTTTTGCGATGCCTGCCAATGCGCCCAAAAACCGGATGGGACTGGCGATGTGGCTGACGGATAAGAGAAATCCGCTGTTGTCCAGAACGATCGTCAACCGGCTCTGGGAGCAGTTGTTCGGTACAGGTATCGTAGAGACCCTGGAAGACATGGGCACCCAGGGCATGAACCCTACACACCAGGAACTGCTGGATCATTTGTCCTGGCAGTTCATGAACAATGATCAGTGGAGCATGAAGAAACTGATCAGGAAGATGGTCATGAGTGCTACTTACCGGCAGGATTCCCGGTTATCTGAGGATGCCAGGAAGAAGGACCTGTTCAATAAGTTTTATGCCCGCGGTCCCAGGATCAGGTTGAGTGCTGAGCAGATCAGGGACCAGAACCTTGGGGTAAGCGGTGTGCTGAGCGCCAAAATGTATGGCCCTGGCGTCATGCCCTGGCAGCCGGATGGCATCTGGAATTCTCCCTACAATGGTGCGACATGGAACAATTCCGGCGGGGAAGATCAATACAGAAGGGCGGTTTACACCTATTGGAAAAGAAGTGCGCCTTATCCTTCTATGATCGCTTTTGACGGGGCGCAGCGGATTGTATGCAGCCCGAGGAGGATCGGACAAATACGCCTTTGCAGGCTTTAGTGACATTAAATGATGCGGTGTATATCGACATTGCCAGGTATTTTGCTTTAAGAATGAAAAAAAATGGCGGAAAGGACGTGAACAATCAGATCGCACAGGGTTATCAGTGGCTGATGTATAAATCCATTCCGGATACCAAACTTAAAATTTTGGGCAACCTGTACCGGACTGCTTTAAATGATTATAAAAAGCATCCCGATCAGGCCAGGCAATTGCTTGGCGGGCAGCAAACAGATCTGCATCCTGAAACAGCGGCCCTGGTCGTGGTTGCCAATGCCATGCTGAACCTGGACGAAGCGGTCACCAAAAACTAATTGCTATGACAAGAGATGAACTAAATGCACACCGGCTGGTCAAAGAAGCAAAGGAGACAGAACTGAGGGCTTTTACGCGCAGGCATTTTCTGAAAGAGAGCGCAATGGGCCTGGGTGCAGTTGCTATGGGCGCGCTGCTGGGGAGTTGTGGCTTTGGAAATAAAAGCACCAATGCCATTCTTTATGATCCTGCTCATCCCTTGCTGCCAAAATCACCGCCCTTCCCGGGCAAGGCCAAAAGTGTGATCTACCTGCACATGGCCGGTGCGCCTTCTCAGCTGGAGTTGTTTGATTATAAACCTGAACTGATGAAAATGGACGGGCAGGATTGTCCGCAGTCTTTGCTGGCCGGCAAAAAATTTGCTTTTATTACGGGTGTGCCCAAGATGCTGGGCCCGCAGGCTAAGTTTGCACAGCATGGCGAGAGCCGGGCCTGGATCAGTGAGAACCTGCCACATTTTGCTACCATGGCCGATGAGGTCAGTTTTTTAAAGGCAGTCTCTACAGATCAGTTCAATCATGCTCCGGCTCAACTATTGATCCATACCGGCAGCCCGCGCCTGGGCAGGCCCAGTATGGGCAGCTGGGCCACATATGGGCTGGGCACGGAGAACCAGAACTTGCCGGGCTTTGTGGTGCTGACCAGCGGAGGCAGTTTTCCTGATGCTGGAAAAAGCATCTGGGGAAGCGGCTTTCTTCCTTCGGTCTACCAGGGGGTACAATGCCGCAGCGAGGGAGATCCGGTACTGTTTATCAAGGACCCGCAGGGCATGAGCCGGGACCTACGCAAGGCTTCTATCGACGCCATCAATGCATCCAATGAACAGGAATTTGCTACTTATAATGATCCTGAGATCCTGTCCCGGATCTCCCAGTATGAAATGGCCTACCGCATGCAGATCTCTGCGCCTGAGGTGATGAACATTAACGACGAGCCCCAGTACATTCATGAGATGTATGGCACCCAGCCGGGCAGATCTTGTTTTGCCAACAATGTGCTGCTTGCCCGTAAGCTGGTTGAAAAAGGGGTCAGGTATGTACAATTGTTTGACTGGGGCTGGGACGCGCACGGTGACGGGCCGAACAATTCTTTAAACATCGGTCTGAAAAATAAATGCCGCAGTATTGACAAACCCGTTACGGCATTGTTGCTGGACCTGAAGCAGCGGGGCTTATTGGAGGAGACTCTTGTTGTCTGGGGCGGGGAGTTTGGACGTACGCCTATGATGGAGAACCGCAACGGGGTTCAGAACCCTTACAACGGCAGGGACCATCATACGGATGCGTTTACAATATGGATGGCGGGCGGCGGCATTAAGAAGGGGGCTACGTATGGGGAGACCGATGAGATCGGGTATAGCCCTGTCAGCGGTAAAGTGGATGCTTTTGATATTCAGGCTACGATTCTGAACCAGCTCGGTTTTGACCATGAACAGTTTACTTATCCTTTCCAGGGCAGGCCGTTCCGTCTGACCGATGTCGGCGGAAAGGTGATACATGATATTATTGCATGATCAGATGTCTTTAGGTCATTTTCACCCCGTTCTCGTCCACCTGCCGATCGGCATCCTGCTGCTGGGTTGTTTTTTTCAGCTGCTGACGGTTCATGCCAGGTTTTTATCTTTGCGTCCTGCATTGCCGCTGATCTACTTGCTGGGCGGCCTGAGTGCTGTTTTTTCTTCAGCTACGGGTTACCTGTTGTCCCAGAGTGGTGATTATGATCCGGGCACGGTTGGCTTGCACCAGTGGCTGGGGATCTGCGTATCGGTGGTTGCCCTGCTGGTATATGGCATGTACAGGGCGCATGCGAAAGAAGCGCTGCTGAATGTCGTGTCGGTGGTTTTGATCGCATTGATCACTTTGACGGGTCATTACGGGGGCACGCTCACGCATGGTTCCGGTTATTTGAGTATGGCGCTGAAGGAGGACGGCAAGGGCAAGGCGGCTGTTCCTCCTGTCCCTGATGTACAGCGTGCGGCGGTCTACATGCACATGGTGCAACCGTTATTGCAGAGCCGGTGCTACAGCTGTCATGGTCCGGACAAGCAAAAAGGTAAATTGAGGCTGGATACCAGAGACCTGATCTTTAAGGGAGGGGAGGACGGAAAAGTGCTGGTTCCGGGAAGTGCGGAGGAGAGTGAGCTGATCAAGCGCCTGCTGCTGCCGCTTTCCAATGAAGACCATATGCCTCCTAAAGAAAAGCCACAACTCACTGAAGAAGAGATTGCGTTGTTGCAGTGGTGGATCAGGGAGGGTGCGGATTTTAATAAAAAAGTCCTGGAGCTGAAGCAATCGGAAAAGGATAAAGCCATGCTGCTGAGTTTTCAGCCCGGGACGGCTAAAAAGGAACAGCAACTGGCAGATGTTCCTGCTGCTGAGGTGGGGAAAGCTGATGCGGCAGCTATTGAAAGGCTTAAAGATGCAGGCGTGGTCGTGATCCCTGTCAGCAGCAGCAGTAATTATTTGTCTGCCAGCTTTGTGACTGCTGGCGTAAGCCCGGAGGTATTGACTTTGCTCGAACCGCTGAAAAAGCAACTCGTCTGGCTGAACATTGCAAATACCGCTCTGGACGACCGGGGAATGCAGCGTCTTGCTGTGCTGGAAAATCTCGTCCGCATCAATTTAAGCAGGACGTCTGTTACGGATAAGGGGCTGAATATACTGAAAGGCTTCAGCCGTTTGCAGTACATCAACCTGGTAGGTACTAAAGTGACGGCGACCGGTATCGCGCAGCTGAAAACATTAAAGGAACTGAAAAGCCTCTATTTGTACCAGACGGCTATTGTTAAGGATGATGAACCCAGGCTAAAAAAACTCTTTGGAAAGGCAGATCTGGATTTTGGCGGTTATGTGGTGCCGACCCTGGAAAAAGATACTACTGAAGTGAAGCCCTGATATTTCCGTATAGTAATCATCTAAAATTTCAGTAAGTTAGCGGTCATATCTTTTCTGCTTTCAATATGCTTAAAAACATCCTTTATCTTTTTTCTCCGATTTTGCTTGCTTGTTTTAGCGTCAGCGCGCAAACGACCCCATTAGAGCAGTCAACAGATCGCATGGCCGTCAGAGTTGTTGAACTCCTTAACCAAAAAAAGCCCGACAGCTTGTACATCATGGCCGGAGAGAAACTTCGGAAGACCATTACACCGCAGTTGTGGAACAACGTGTTTAAAGATAACATTCTGCCATTGTTGCCGCTTAATGAACTGAACTTCCTGAGCGCTGCAAATTCAATCAGCAAATACAGAATGAAAGGCAGCATTCCGCTATTACTCTATATCAGCCTGGACAAAGAGGGCAAGCTGGAGACTTTTTTGGTTCAGCCCTATATCAAGGAAATATCCCCCGATGCGCTGACAGCAGAAGCCCGTAAAACGGACTTCGTTGCGAGAAAAATGATCAGGCTCATCAACGAGAAAAAGACAGACAGCAGTTATCTGCTTGCCGGGGAAACTTTCAGAAAGCAAATTGATGCCGGTAAATGGAAAAACATTCTGGAAAAGAATATCTATCCCATATCTCCTTTTGGAGATTTGTTCCTGATCAGCAATGATCAAAAGATCAATAAGTATAGATCCGGGCAGTTTCAATTCCTGGTAGGGCTGGATCAGGAAGGCAAGATAGAGACTTTTTTGGTTCAGCCTTTTAAGGAAGAGATTTCCCCTGATAAAAAATTTATATCGGACAACCCGCTGAAAACTCAGCTCGACAGTGCTGTAAATATACCCCTTAGCACTTATATGAAGACCAAAAATAATGTCGGTTTGAGTGTAGGAATTTATTATCATGGAAAGGATTACTTCTACAATTATGGAGAAACCAAGGCCGGCAATGCTCAATTACCTACCAATCATAGTCTCTACGATATCGGGTCCATCACCAAGACCTTTACCTCAACCTTACTTGCGCTGGCGGTCAATGAGGGCAAGGTAAGACTTAGCAGCCCCATCAGCGATTTTCTTCCCGATTCTGTTGCCGCCAACCCGGCTTTGAAGGGCATTACCCTGGTACAGCTGGCCAATCATACCTCAGGTTTGCCCAGACTTCCGGGAAATATGTTACAGCATGTTATAGAGTCGAGCCAGCCTTATGCCAATTACGATGTTAGTGCGCTGTTCTCATTTCTGAAAAGCTTCAAAAGCGTCCGCGAGCCGGGTACCAAATATGAATACAGCAATTTGGCTGTCGGATTGCTGGGTGTGATCCTGGAGCGGGTATATAATAAGCCTTATAGCGATCTGGTCTCCAGATACATCATCAAGCCTGCAAGGCTTAACCAAACGCAAATCGTTGTCAAGGCCTCTGACACCGCGCTTGTTGCACAGGGGTACAATGAAACGGGCCAGGCTGTCGTCCCCTGGACATTTAAGGCTATGGAAGCGGCAGGCGCCATTAAAAGCTCAACTTTTGACATGCTCAATTACGGCAAACTACAGCTAAGTAATGATTCAGGCCCGCTGGTAAAAGCCGTCAGGCTGACCCATGAAGTGACTTATAAGAATGATGAAATGATCGGATTGGGCTGGCATTTTATAAACAGGAATCCAAAGGTTCTGCAGCATTCTGGTGCAACGGCCGGTTACCGTGCGATGGTCTGTGCCGACCTGGAGCGTAACCTGGTGGTTGTAGTGCTGACCAATAATTCTTCGACAGGGGATGCGCTGGGATTTGAAGTTGCACGGGCTCTGCAGAGATTAATTCCGCTAAGTCATTAAGTGCTTAAGTATTTGTTATAAGATTTACAAAGCTTGTACATCGGTTAAAGATAAACCGGTAATTGGTAGTGTCTTGAATTTTGTGTAAGTAAAAAAATATGTAGGTCATTCCTATTGTGATTAAAGAAATACAGAACTTTAATTACAAGAAATGGAAGAGAACAAATTAGGATTACCCAAGGACTTCTTCAAGCAGTTCAAGTCCAAAGAACAATTTCAGGAATTCTTTCAGGAGATGTTCAAGCAAGGCGTTCAGGAGATGCTCCAGGGCGAGCTTGATGATCACCTTGGCTATGAAAAGCATTCCCCTGACGGCCGTGGCAGCGGCAATTCCCGCAATGGTTACAGCAGTAAAAAAGTCAAGAGTGAAAGCCTGGGTGATGTGGTTTTGTCCATCCCCCGGGATCGTAATTCCAGTTTTGAACCCAAACTGGTCCCTAAGCACCAGCGGATGAGCGAACAGCTTGAGCAGAGCATCATTGGGATGTATTCCCGTGGCATGAGTACCCGTGATATTGAAGACCAGATCCGGGAAATGTACGGTGTGGAGATTTCAGAGAGCACGGTCTCTACTGTGACCAGCCGTGTTGTTGATCTGATCAAAGAATGGCAGATCAGACCGCTGGAGCCCGTTTATTTCACCTGCTGGATGGATGGCATCCAGTTCAAAGTCCGCCATAACGGTAAAGTGATCAACAAATGCATATACCTGGTCATCGGTCTGAGAAATGACGGGCTTAAGGAGATATTGGGCATGTGGATCAATGAGACAGAAAGTGCCTCCTTCTGGTTAAGTGTGCTTACAGACTTAAAAGCCAGAGGTGTAGAAGATATCCTGATCGCCTGTACGGATAACCTTAATGGCTTTACCAGGGCCATAGCCCAGGTATTTCCCCAGACCACCACCCAGCTTTGTGTAGTACACCAGATCCGTAACAGCTGTAAATATGTAGCTTGGAAGGAGCGTAAAGAATTCAGTGCTGATCTGAAGCAGATTTATGGGGCTGTCAACAGAGAGGCAGCCAGAGAAGCTTTAGATGTTTTTACAGAAAAGTGGAGTGGTAAATATGGCTATGCCATAACCAGTTGGGAAAACAACTGGGATGCACTGACCAGCTACTTTGATTTCCCGTTGGAAATCCGCAGGATCATTTATACGACCAATGTAATTGAAAGCCTGAATAGCGGGATCAGGAAATTCACCAAATGCAAGAACCTGTTCCCTGACGACCAGGCTGCCATAAAAGCTGTGTATTTATCGATTATGAATATCCAGAAAAAATGGACCATGCCCATCAGGGATTGGGGCCGGATTATTAACCAGTTTAGTATTATATTTGATAACAGATGTAGGATTTAATGGCAATGGGATTGACCACTTACACAAAAATCTGCACAGGCTCTTAATGATTATCTCTTTTTTCATTCTCTAGAATTTTTCTTATAACAGTTAAAATTCCTTCTAGTGTTCTAATGGTGTCCCCTTCACCCTGCAGAATGATTAAGTCACTGATTTTCAGTGCCTTTGTTTTATAGTGAAGATTTGTTATCGAACACTTCCTTTATTGAACTCAGCCTATTCTTAACATTCGCAGCCCAGAATTATAACTATTTTTGTGATGCAGCGACCACGAAAGTCTCAAAGCCGAATGTTATTCTGGTTCATTATGGAGGTTAGATGCCTGAGTTCACGGTCCAGCCCACTTGAACATTCTGATACTGGTTACATACTTTTGAAAATTATCAACATGAGTTATTTGCGAGACGGCCTTTTGAAGGTTTTATTTCAATGCATTTATCCAGTCTGCCACAATTTTCGCTATGTCTGGTTGGGCATCTTCAACTTCCTGCATATTCTTAAATGTTACTATTGCTCTGTCATTCTCTTTCCATACTAATAATTTACTATTTGTTTCAATCAACTTACTTTGGGGTTCTTCCATTTTTTTTGCTCCTCTGTGAAAAATCAATTGCAATTGCTTTGGTGGTAGAATTTTCATTGTAATTCTGTCCTCCTTATTCATACTATAATTAGGTCCGTTCCATTTTATGTTTTCAGTCAAATCGGTATTTGCGATTAAAATGCAGTATCTCAATCGTTCAATTTCTTCCCTAAACGGGTGATTTTGATTGTTTAAAAACTCTGTTACTTCGCTATTAAGATTAGTAGGCTGCTTTGTCATAATATAAATATAATATCTTATGAGTTCATTGTGAAACTTATCTGTTTGATCATTTTACAGACTCACGTTGACATCTCACGAATTGTTGCGAAAAATACATAGCCTAGGCGAGAGTCCCAATTCGTCAATAGGGGGCGGCCCTGGGACGTAGAACCGGTGTTCGCCAACATCAAATGTAATCATGGCTTTAAGCGCTTCCTGCTAAGGGGGCTAAGCAAAACGGAAGTGGAGATCGGGCTCCTGTCGATCGCGCATAACCTGAGAAAGAGCTGCTCCACTTCAATCAATTATAATTATTTAATTATCTGCAAGTTACGTCTGTACTTCTGATGTGTCCAAGGTGTTCAAAACATACCCTCTTTAACCGTAGGACCATGTTTGAACACCTCGTTTAAAATAGCGTACTGCTGATTTACATCTTCAAAGATACCCGGCAGATTGAGCATATATAAGACAAGACCAATTGTAACCCTCCTGGAATTCGAACCGGTATTATGACGAGATTTCAAATTTAATATTCTCCATTGTTGTTGAACCAACTTTTTCAGGTTGGTTTAGTAACAACACGCCGCCGGCAGGGCTCTGTACTCTGCTGGTGTTTTGCCGTTCAAAGCATCATGCGGTATATTGTAATTATAATCCTGCATCCATTCCTCTGCCAGAATTTGCACCTGGCTAATGTCTTCAAAAAGGAAGCATCCAGGATATTCTCCCTGAAAGTCCGGTTAAAGCGTTCGATGTAATCATTTTGCATAGGCCTGTCTGGCTGGATATATATTAAACCTCAATATCATTGGCCCCGCACCAGTCCGGAATTCCCCGCTGATAAACTCCGGTCCGTTATCAGTCCACAAGAACAAGATTGTTTTTTTAGCCCGCAAAAAATCTTATCTTAGTATATGAAACGCTCCAAATTTCTCCGGTTATTCCTGGTAATAACTTTATACCTTAGTTCCCTGATGGCCAATGCACAGACTGTTTTCGAAGGCCAGATTATCAACAAAACATCAGAAGCGCCGGTACCCAATGTCAATATACAATTGGCCAGGGAAAGAATCACCATCACGAGTAATGCACAAGGATATTTCAGAATAACAAGCGCTGATTCTGTTGTAAAAGACACGCTCATTTTTAGTTCGGTTGGCTACCATACGCTCAAACTGCTCACCGGTGCTTATCAAAAGAACAGCTTTATTTCCCTGGTACCAGCCACAACTACACTGGAAGAGGTCAATATCACAAATGAAAAACTTAAAATTGTCCGTTTAAATAAATTTGACCTGAGTAATATTAAGGAAGATCCGCCTGAAGTGAAGACTGACCCTTTTCCGCCGGTAGTTACCTATCCCTTTTCACCCAGGTATCGTTTTTTTGCCAAACTGTTTACAGCACCGCAGGGCAACGTGGTGCTGACCGGGGTAGATATGGGAAGAAGAGAATTAAACGAAACGAAGTATCCGGACCAGCCTCTGGTTACCTCCCATATCAAAGCCCGTTTTTGGCTTCATGTCCTATCTGTAAATCAAAAGACCGGCGCCCCAGATACCTTGCTGTTCAGTAAAATCATTAACCTGACCGATAAGGCACTCTGGGTTAAACTGGATCTTCGCAAAGACAACATCATCATCACCCCAGCTGAATTTTATATTGCAATAGAATGGATGCACATTCCATTCAATGAAGTCATCAAGTTATTTTACGCGCCAAAAGTACGGAAGGTCAGCAAAAAAGGAAACCAGGTACTGGAAGACGTATCAGAATATGCAACGCTTTACGAGCCCGCCCTGATCGAATATGAGAATAAAAAACCTGCCGTATCCTGGATTAAAAATCATGAAAACAAATGGCAGCGCTATGATTCGGCAGAATCAGGTCAAAAGCATGAAATTGCCTTATCGGCCACGATAACCTACTGAGCCATGAAGACATTATTTACATTTTTGATGCTGACGTGGATAACTGGGATTCATGCCCAGAATAAATTAAACGTATTTCGCATCGTCGACAGCGATACCAAATTGCCCATTCCGAGCGTCTCGGTGTCCATCATCAGGGCGAAGCTGGCCATCAATACAGAAAACGATGGTATATTAAGTATTCCCGGCGACTTATCAACAATGCAGGACACCATTATTTTTGCTGCTCAAAACTACCGGGTCTTCAAGTTTCCCCTCCGGAAACTAGTGGGGCAAGACAGCATCCAAATGGTCAGCGTTGCTTTTTCAGCACCTCCAAAGCAACCGGTACCCAAACAAGATACATTGCTCAATGATTTCGATTCGAGCGATATCGAATATTATGCCGGTATAAATGCGAACGCCGCTTCATTCGACTGGTTGCAGCTTGCCCAGCGATTTGATACACCTAAGATTGGTGGAGTATTGAAAAATGTCTCTATTTATCGTCTTGTATTTACCCTGAATTATGAAAGACAAATGAACTATACGGGTATAGAATACACCAAATTCCGCATAAGGATTTACGGACTGGACAGCCTGACCCACGGGCCCGGCCGGGATTTGTGCGCTAAAGTGATTGAGGCAAAAAGCAATGACGGCAGACGCATAAAGATCGACTTAACGGACTTCAATATCATAATTCCTGATCCTGAGTTTTTTGTTGCTGTGGAATGGATCCGGGATTTTCACAACATGGGCTATGTGATACGAAATAATGCAGATGGCCTAACCAGGGAAAAGGTAATCAATTACCGGCCTGCCATTGGCATATCTCCTGTGAAAACAAACAACCTGAACATATGGGGCATGGATCTCAGAAGAGTATGGCTTCCGTATAGCTATTTCTCACCCGACTTCACCGATCTGGCCATAAAGGCTACAGTAAGCGTTGTTTATCCTGACCCATAGTAGGCAACCGTAAAAGCTGGCAATTTATTCTGTCTGGCTTTCAGTATGACTTTTACTTGCTTCTTATAGGGCAGATTCGGGCCAAATTGGGGCCATCTCCGGGGAAAATGCGGTAACAGGTACCTTTTGCCCAACAAATCCCGGACAAATCCCGGAGATCTTGTGTAGCTGGTAACTGCGAGGAAAGTGCCAGTGATATGTTATCGGGCCGGAACCGTTTGGCATCGTCTCTATACCGGCTCTGCTACAGCTTCTCCGGTACCCGGCGCCCTCAAAAGGTACAGCTGATGTGCAGTTGAAGCACAGCAGAGCAGCAGCCGGACGGTTCGGACTCCGTAAGGAATTCCCAAAGGATACAACAGGAGTTAGGACGGCTGATCCTGCTTTCCCAAAAAACTTATCATGAAATAGTTTGCTATATACCAGGCATTATAATCATGCCTGCAG